>QIRE01000017.1_pt1 | contig 210184 bp, 169 predicted proteins | sample 2940141 | NCBI WGS metagenome assembly QIRE01 (sample SAMN09273532, study PRJNA473421) | Gut metagenome, whole genome shotgun sequencing project. | isolation source: gut tissue | host: Folsomia candida VU population | place: Netherlands: Amsterdam | collected 2016-03-06 | reverse complement strand
CCGATGGTAGTGTGGGGTTTCCCCATGTGAGAGTAGGTCATCGTCAAGATTAAATTCCGAAACCCCAATTGCGAAAGCAGTTGGGGTTTTGTTTTGCCCGCAGGAAAGTGCTCAAAGGGCTTCCGACCGTCGCGATGGCAACCATTGGGGAAATCCTTCTGAAATGACCGCTCGGTTTTTGGTATGGTGCAGCTCGTTTTTTAACGGACTGATGTCACGCCCAAGGATCGGCGCTCATTTTTTGTCAACGAGTTGCTGCAGAAATGCCTGAACCAATCCCCATCAAGGATCACGAAAAAGAGACGCGTCTGGTCAACAAACGGCTGGTCGCCTGTGCCTTATTCGTCTTCGCGATCAGCTGTGCCCTGGTGGTGCGCCTGTACATCCTGCAAGTGGTTGAATTCGACTACCACTCGACCATCTCCGAAAACAACCGCGTCCACGTCCTGCCAATCCCGCCAACTCGCGGGTTGATTTACGACCGCAATGGCGTGCTGCTGGCCGACAACCGACCCAGTTACAACCTGATCATCACCCGCGAACGTGCCACCGATGTGAATCAGGAGCTGAACGAAGTCATCAGCCTCCTGCACCTGCCAGCCGAAGATCGCACAGTGTTCGACAAGGCGATGAAGCAGTCGCGTCACCCGTTTACACCAGTAACGCTGTTCTATGAGTTGACCGAAGAACAGATCGCCGTACTCGCAGTCAACGAGTTCCGCCTGCCGGGCCTGGATGTCGAACCGCAGTTCGTCCGTAACTACCCGCTCGGGGCGCACTTCGCACACTCGATCGGCTACGTCGGACGCATCAACGAAAAAGAATCCAAGACCCTCGACTCGGTCGAATACCGTGGCACGCAGTCCATCGGCAAGACTGGCATCGAACGCTTCTACGAACCGCAACTGCACGGCCACGTCGGATACGAGGAAGTGGAAACCAACGCTCAGGGCCGCGTATTGCGGGTCCTGAAACACACCGATCCGATTCCCGGCAAAAACATTGTCCTGAGCCTCGACATCAAACTCCAGGAAGCCGCCGAAGCGGCATTGGGTGATCGTCGTGGTTCAGTGGTTGCACTGGACCCATCGACCGGCGAAGTGCTGGCCATGGTCAGCAACCCGAGCTTCGACCCCAACCTGTTCGTGACCGGTATCAGCTCCAAGGAATACTCGGCGCTGCGTGACTCCATCGACCGGCCGCTGTTCAACCGCGTACTGCGCGGTCTGTACGCGCCCGGTTCGACGATCAAGCCCGAAGTGGCGATTGCCGGACTCGACGCCGGCGTGGTCACGCCTCAGACCCGCGTCTTCGACCCTGGCTACTACCAACTGCCGGACTTCGACCACAAGTACCGCAACTGGAACCACAGTGGCGACGGTTGGGTGGACATGGACGCAGCGATCATGCGTTCCAACGACACCTACTTCTACGACCTGGCGCACAAGCTCGGCATCGATCGCCTGCACGACTACATGGCAATGTTCGGCCTCGGCGAGAAAGTCTCGCTGGACATGTTCGAAGAGTCTCCCGGCCTGATGCCTTCCCAGGCCTGGAAGCGCGCCACCCGACGTCAGGCCTGGTTCCCCGGTGAGACGGTGATCCTCGGCATCGGCCAGGGCTACATGCAGGTGACGCCGCTGCAACTGGCTCAGGCCACTGCACTGATTGCCAACAAGGGGGTATGGAATCGTCCGCACCTGGCCAAGACTGTCGACGGTGTACCGCCGGTGGACGAGCACCCGATGCCGAACATCCTGCTCAAGGACCCCCGCGACTGGGAGCAGGTCAACCACGGCATGCAGATGGTGATGCATGATGCTCGGGGTATCGCCCGGGCAGCGGCGGCCGGCGCTCAGTACCGCATCGCCGGCAAGAGTGGTACCGCGCAGGTGGTGGCGATCAAGCAGGGCGAGCGTTACAACCGCGAGAAAACCCTCGAGCGCCATCGTGACAACGCCTTGTTCGTCGGTTTTGCCCCGGCCGAACATCCGAAAATCGCCATCTCGGTGATGATCGAAAACGGCGAGGCCGGTGGCCGAGTCGCAGGTCCCGTGGTGCGGCAGATCATGGACGCCTGGCTACTCGACCAGGACGGTCACCTCAAGCCGCAATACGCGGCGCCGACCAAGGCACCGGGCGATCCTCACGTGTAATCCGCCACAGCTTCACAGCACAGGCTCACGCAAGCTGAGCATGTGCTGGAAGCTGTCGAGGAACACCGTTTCAGCCTGAGTCATCTTCTGTTCGCGATTCCACAGCAGCTGGATATCGAAATCCACCACCCCGTCCTCCGGCGGCAAGCGCCACAGCAAGCCCTGTTCGACATCTCGTCGAACCAGGTGAGTTGGCAAGCAACCAATCCCGAAGCCTGCACAGATCAGGCGGTAAATCTCTTCGAAACTGGTGGAAGAAGCGACGATCTTGCCGGTAAACCCCTGCTGGTCGCGAAACAGCGTCAACGGCGACAGATTACCGCCAAGCTGATCGCTGGTGAAGCTGACAAAGTTCTCAGCTGCCAACTGCTCCAGCGTCAGATTCTGCTGCCCGAACAGTCGATGCCGTTGTCCGCAAAAGTACGCGTAGCGCTCACGAAACAGTACCCGCTGCTCCAGCCGTGGCTGAGGCAGGCGACACAGTCCGACGCCGACCGTAGCGGTCTTTTGCAGCAGTGAACTGATGATGTTCGAGCTGCCCATCACCTCGACTTCCAGCTCGATTTTCGGGTGGGTTTCGTGGAAATCCGCAAGAAACTCGTCGTAATGCCGAGCCTGCACACCACTGACGGTGAGGATGCGGATCTTGCCGACAACGTCGTCATGACGATTCTCGACCACGGTGCCCAAACGGGAAATATCGCCGTAGATATCCGCCGCAATCCGCAGCACTTCCTCCCCGGTTTCCGTCAGATCAAAGCGCCGTCCGCTGCGCGCAATCAACACACAATCCAATTGTTCTTCGAGGCGTTTCAACGCCTGGCTGACCGCCGACTGGGTGATGTGCAGACGCGCAGCGGCGCGGCTCATGCTGCCTTCCTGACCGATCACCAGATACGTGCGCAGCAGGTTCCAGTCCAGCCGGTCATTGAGAAAACGCCGGCCGATCCAAGGATTCGAGGAAGAAGTCATGCAGTAGCCACGCTAATAGTAAAGATAAGTTTTTGAAAATTGACTAATCCTGTCACGGAAGCGATAAAGCCCACAAGCGCCACAGAGCGCGACCGTCAGCCGCCTCGACACCTGCCCAAAACTATAAATACACAGGGTTCTTGCATGCACACCACCGCTCAGCCGCGTCGCGCCGCGGCCGCTGCCTTCATTGGCACGACCATCGAATTCTACGATTTCTACATCTACGCCACCGCCGCCGCACTGGTGCTCGGGCAAGTGTTCTTTCCCAGCAACGACCCGGTGACCAGCACGCTCGCCGCGTTCGGCAGTTTCGCCGTCGGCTTCATCGCCCGCCCGATGGCCGGCATGGTGTTCGGCCATCTGGGCGATCGCCTAGGTCGCAAGAAAATGCTGCTGGTGACCATGGCGCTGATGGGCCTGGCCACCGCTGGCATCGGTCTGCTGCCGAGTTATGCCAGCGTCGGCATCTGGGCACCCATCGGGCTGATCGTGTTGCGCCTGATCCAGGGCATCTCCGTCGGCGGCGAGTGGGGCGGGGCGGTATTGATGGCCAGTGAACACGCGCCGGCCAAACGCAAGACCTTCTATGCCTCGTTCGCCCAACTCGGCAGCCCGGCGGGTTTGCTGCTGGCGTTGATTGCATTCCGTCTGGTGACGTCGCTGTCGCCGGAAGACTTCCTCGCCTGGGGCTGGCGTCTGCCGTTTCTCGCCAGCGGTGTGCTGATGATGGTCGGCTTGATGATCCGTTCCGGTGTGCATGAATCGCCGGAGTTCGCCAAAGCCAGGGACAACAACGAAACCGCCCAATATCCAGTGAAGGATGTGATCCGCCAGTGCTGGCGACAGATCCTGTTCGCTGCTGCCGCCGTGACCATCGGTTCGGCCGGATTCTTTTTCACCAACACCTTCATGATCACCTACGTCACCCAATATCAGGGTATCCCGCGGGCGACCATTCTCGACTGCCTGTTTCTGGTGACGGTCATTCAATTGCTCTCGCAACCGCTGTCGGCGCTGCTCGCCGAGCGCATCGGCGAAGGGCGGTTCCTGATGCTGGTCGCGTTGCTGTGCATGGTCACGCCGTACCCGATGTTCCTGCTGGTTGGCACTCAGAACATCCTGCTGATGACTCTCGGCATCGCCGTCGCGGTGGTGATTCTCTCGGCTTTGTACGCGGTGATCGCCGGGTACATGACCCAGGCGTTCCCGGTGCACCTGCGCTACTCGGGCATTTCCATCGCCTACCAGTTGAGCTGCGCCTTGGCCGGCGGCACCACGCCGCTGATCGGCACGCTGCTCGCCAGCAAGTTTTCCGGGCAATGGCTGCCGTTGGCGGTTTTTTTCACGCTGCTGTCCGCCCTGTCGCTGATCGGTGTCTGTGGCCTCGCACGCCTGCGGGCCAGGCCGGTCGTCCTTCACACAAGCAAAGAGGTGTATTCGTGAGTAAACCCGCCCACATTGACCCGATCGAATGGCAAGCCCGCTGCGAGCTCGCCGCGCTGTACCGCTTGATCGCGCACTTTCGCATGACCGACCTGATCGACACCCACATCACCCTGCGGATTCCGGGGCCGGAGCATCATTTCCTGATCAACCGCTACGGGGTGATCTTCGACCGCATGCGTGCCTCCGATCTGGTGCGCATCGATCAGGACGGGCGCATTGTCGACCCTGAATACGCCGGGCATCGAGTCAACGCTGCCGGGTTCGTGATCCATTCGGCGATCCACATGGCGCGGCCGGATCTGAACTGCGTGATTCACACCCACACCGCTGCGGGTATGGCCGTCGCCGCGCAGAAGCAAGGTCTGCTGCCGATCAGTCAGCACGCGCTGAAGTTCTACGGAAAACTGGCATATCACACCTACGAAGGCATCGCGTTGTCGCTGGATGAGCGCGAGCGCTTGATCGCCGATCTCGGCCCGCATCGCGCGATGATCCTGCGTAATCACGGCTTGCTGGTCGGCGGTTCCGGCGTGGCCCAGGCGTTTCAGGAAATCCACTTCCTGGAGCGTGCCTGCCAGGCGCAAGTGCAAGCACTGGCCGGCGGTTGCGAGCTGCATTTCCCGTCGCCGGAAGTCTGCGCCCACACCGCCGAGCAGTTTGACCGCGACGAGCAGGACAACATCATCGACCTGGCCTGGGAGGCCGCACTGACCCTCATCGAATCCCAGCGCGAGTCCTATCTGTCATGAACACCGTTGCACTGATGTCACGCGACACGCTGTTGCTCAAACAATTGCAGGAAGCCTTTGCCCGCCGCGCGCCGCAGCTCTCGGCGGTGCTGGCCGACGATCCCCAAGCGGCGAATGCGCAGATCGCGGCGTGCTGGTTTCCGCTGCCGGGCAGCCTTGCCGCGTTGCCCAATCTGCAAGTGATTCACTCGGTTGCCGCCGGCATCGATCATTTGGAGCACGATCCGTCGTGCCCCGATTTGCCGGTGTGCCGGGTGGTCGATCCCGGCCATCGCCAAGGCATGACCGAGTACGTGCGCTGGGCGGTGATTCACTATCATCGCGGCTTCGATCAGGTGCTTGAGCAACAGCGCCAACAGCATTGGGAGCGACCGCTGCAACGCCCGGCCAGTCAATTCAGGATCGGTGTGATGGGGCTCGGTTCACTCGGCAGCGCGATTGCCCAAGACCTGGCCGCCGCTGGTTACGACGTACGTGGCTGGGCGCGCAGCAGCAAGGATTTGCCGGGCGTGCAGACCTTTGCCGGCACCGATGCCTTCAACGCGTTTCTCGACGGCGTGGAGTTGCTGATCAACCTGTTGCCGCTGACTCACGAGACACGCGGCATCCTCAATCGCCAGACCTTCGAACGACTGGCCAACGGCGCGGCGCTGGTCAACGTCGGGCGCGGTGGGCATCTGAACATCGAAGATCTGCAACAGGCCCTGGCCCGTGGAAAACTGCGCGGTGCGCTGCTCGATGTCTTCGAGCAGGAACCGCTGCCCGCCGATCATCCGCTGTGGAAAACCCCGGGCGTGACCATCACCCCGCACATGGCTTCGGCGGCATCCCACGATTGCATCGCCGAGCAGATTGCCGAGAACTTCCGCCGTTTGAATGCTGGTGAACCTCTGATCAACAGCGCGGATCGACTGCTCGGTTATTGATCCGCCAGGCAGGCCTGCAAGCGTTCGATGAACAGCGTTTCGGCACGGCTCATGCGCTGCTCGCGGTTCCACAGCAAATGAATGTCGACATCGGCAATGCCCTCGTGAGGCGGCAGGCGCCAGAGCAATCCGGCCTCGACGTCCGCCGCCACCACGTGCTCCGGCAAACAACCGATACCGAACCCGGCGATCACCAGTCGCCGCACCTCTTCCAGGCTTGGCGATGAGGCAACGATGCGTCCGCTGAAACCTTGCTGATCACGGAAAATTGTCAGCGGCGAGAGCATCCCGCCAATCTGGTCGCTGGTAAAACTGACGAAATTCTCCCGCTGCAAATCGCCTTCGCCAATGTCCTGTCGACCGAACAGCGCGTGGTGCTTGCCACAGAAAAATGCATAGCGCTGACGCAGGAACAGGCGCTGTTCCAGACGCGGTTGCGGGCGGCGATTGAGGCTCAGGCCGAGGGTCGCGGTTTTCTCCTGAAGAGCGCTGACGATGTCCGAACTGCGCATCACATCAACCTCCAGATCGACCCGTGGATACTGCTGATGGAAGTCAGCGAGGAAGTCATCGAAGCGCTCGGAAAAGATCCGGCTGATGATCAGCAGCCGAACCTTGCCGATCACTTCGTCGGCCGGTTGCTCCAGCAGGCTGCTGACCTGGGACATCTGCCCATAGATCTCGCCCGCCAGTTCGAAGATTTGCTCGCCGACTTCGGTAAGGGCAAATCGCGGGCCGCGTCGAGCGATCAACTGGCGACCCAGTTGTTCCTCAAGACGCTTGAGCGCCTGGCTCACCGCCGGTTGGGTCAGGTGCAGGCGCGCGGCGGCGCGGCTGATGCTCAGCTCCTGGCCGATCACCCGAAAGGTGCGCAGCAGGTTCCAGTCGAGGCGGTCGTTGAGCAGGCGTTGCACATCACGTTCGGCCATGGCGGTTCTCGATTATAAGGTTTGGTAATAGTCGGAATAATAAATAGAAAATTGACTAATCATAGCCCCGGGACGATAAATCACCCCACGACAGGCGCCGTCAGAGTGCCTCGGATCGACCGTTTCCCTCCTGCCAGAAAAACAATCAAAGGAGCCCGACCCCATGAAGCCCCACGCTTCGAACCAGCCGCGCCGTGCGGCGGCCGCAGCCTTCATCGGTACCATGATCGAGTGGTACGACTTTTACATTTACGCCACCGCCGCCGCACTGGTCTTCGGTGCGCTGTTCTTTCCTTCCGACGATCCACTGTTCAGCACCATGGCTGCGTTCGGCACCTTCGCCGTGGGCTTCTTTGCCCGGCCGTTGGGCGGGATCATCTTCGGTCATATCGGCGATCGCATCGGCCGCAAGAAATCGCTGATCATCACGCTGTTGATGATGGGCGTAGTCACGGTGTGCATCGGCCTGTTGCCGACTTATGCGCAGATCGGCGCAACCGCACCAGTGCTGCTGATTCTGCTGCGCATCGTCCAGGGCATCGCCGTCGGTGGCGAGTGGGGCGGGGCGGTGTTGATGGCCGGCGAGCATGCGCCGAAGGGCCGGCGCAATTTCTTCGCGTCGTTTGCGCAACTGGGCAGCCCGGCAGGTTTGATCCTGTCGCTGCTGGCCTTCAGTGCCGTGACCCGTTTGCCGGAAGACGACTTGATGAGCTGGGGCTGGCGTCTGCCGTTCCTCGCCAGTGCGTTGTTGCTGCTGGTCGGTCTGGCGATTCGCCTGGGCGTGAACGAGTCGCCGGAATTCCTCGCCAGCCGCGAGCAGGCCAGCAAGCAAATCAAGAAAGAGCAGGCGCCGGTAATGGAAGTCCTGCGCACCGCGTGGCGTCCGCTGTTGCTGTGCATCGGCGCCAACACGCTGGGCATTGCCGGGGTGTATTTCACCAACACCTTCATGATCGCCTACACCACTCAGCAACTGGCGCTGCCACGTTCGCTGATTCTCGAATGCCTGTTCTTCGTCGCGATCATCCAGTTCTGCATTCAACCGCTGGCCGCGTGGACGGCGGAGAAGATCGGCGCGACGCGTTTCCTGTGTCTCGTGTCGTTGCTGGCGATGGCCTCGCCATATCCGATGTTTGTGCTGGTCAGTTCGGCCCAGGCGCCGCTGATCATCCTCGGCATCGCGCTGGCGGTGGTATGCATGGCCTCGTTCTACGCGGTGATCGCCGGTTACGTCAGCGGCATGTTCGAGACCCGCGTGCGCTACACCGCAATCTCGCTCGCCTATCAGATCTGCGGCGCGGTGGCCGGTGGGCTGACGCCGTTGATCGGCACGCTGCTGGCGCACAGGTTCACCGGGCAATGGTGGCCGATGGCGGTGTTCTACAGCCTGATCGCCGGCATTTCGCTGATCTGCGTGCTGTCCCTCGCCCGTCGTCACGCCAGCGCCCATCGCGCGGAAATGGCCCGCGCCTAACCCGGAATTTCAGGAGAACCTCATGTTGAAAATCAATGGCGAACGCCTGTGGGCGAGCCTGATGGCCATGGCCGAAATCGGCGCTACCGCTCGTGGCGGTAGCTGCCGCCTGGCATTGAGCGACGAAGACAAGGCCGGCCGCGAACTGTTCGCCCACTGGTGCCGGGAAGCCGGCATGACCTTGAGCGTGGACGCCATCGGCAACCTGTTCGCTCGCCGCGCTGGCACCGATCCGGACGCTGCACCGGTGATGATGGGCAGCCACCTCGACACCCAGCCCGAAGGCGGGCGTTTCGACGGCGTCTACGGCGTGCTCGCCGGGCTGGAAGTGGTGCGTTGCCTCAACGACCTGAACATCCAGACTCGCAAACCGCTGGAAGTGGCGGTGTGGACCAACGAAGAAGGTGCGCGCTTCACCCCGGCCATGTTCGGCTCGGCAGTGTTCACCGGGATCATGGAGCTGAACGCCGCGCTGGCGGTGCGCGATGTCGATGGCATCAGCGTTGCCGAGGCCTTGCAGCGTACCGGTTACGCCGGTGAGCGTCCGTTGGGCGGCGCGGTGGATGCCTATTTTGAAGCGCATATCGAGCAAGGGCCGATCCTCGAAGACAACGCCAAAAGCATCGGTGTGGTCACGGGCGGTCAGGCGATCCGTTGGCTCGATGTGCGTGTCGAAGGCATGGCCGCCCACGCCGGCACCACGCCGATGCCGCTGCGCAAAGACGCGCTGTACGGCGTGGCGCGGATGATTCAGGCGATTGAGGGTTTGGCAGCAGATTTTGCCCCCGAAGGCCTGACCACGGTGGGCGAACTGAGCATCAACAAGTCGTCGCGCAACACCATTCCGGGGTTGGTGAATTTCACCGTCGATCTGCGTCATCACCGCGACGACGCTATCGCCGCCATGGAGCAACAAGTCCGCGCCCGGTTGCAGGCCATCGCCGATGGCCGAGGCCTGAACCTGACGATCACCCCGCACTGGATCAGTCCGGCCACGCCGTTCGACGCCGAATGCGTGGCAGCCGTGCAAGAAGCGGTGGATGCGCTGGGCTACGCTCAGCAGTCGATTGTCAGCGGCGCCGGGCATGACGCCATTCATCTCGCGCGCTACTGCCCGACGGCGATGGTGTTCATCCCGTGCGTTGGCGGCCTGAGCCACAACGAAGCCGAAGACGTGTTGCCCGAAGACGCGAAGCAGGGCACCGATGTATTGCTCAACGCCGTGCTGGCCCGCGCCGGTCGAATCGAACAGGGAATCTGAACCATGCGCAGTTTTTTCCACCCCGAACAATTGCTCCACCATCCACGCAGCTATTACTCCCGTGGGCAAATGCGTACTCCGCAGGAGGTCCCCGAGCGTGCGCAACGTCTGGTGCAGGCCGCTCACGGTCTGGGTTTCAGCGTCGAGCAGCCCGCCGATGCCGGCCTCGCACCGTTGCTGGCGGTGCATGGCGCGCCGTATCTGACCTTTCTTCAGGAAGCGCACGCACGCTGGAAAGAAATCCCGGAAGACTGGGGCGACGAGGTGATGTCGAACATCTTCGTTCGCGAGCCCAACGCCTTGCGCGGCATCCTCGCCCAGGCTGCGCGCTATCTGGCGGATGGCAGTTGCCCGGTAGGCGAACAGACCTGGCGCTCGGCTTATTGGTCGGCGCAAAGCGCAGTGGCCGGGGCTCAGGCGTTGATCAATGGTGAGCCGGCGGCCTACGCCTTGTGCCGTCCGCCGGGGCATCATGCCCGGGCCGAAGCGGCGGGTGGTTTCTGCTACGTGAACAACGCGGCGGTGGCGGCTCAGGTGCTGCGCGACAAATTCGGCAAAGTCGCGGTGCTCGACACCGACATGCACCACGGCCAGGGCATTCAGGAGATTTTCTACGACCGTGATGACGTGCTCTACGTCTCGGTGCATGGCGATCCGACCAATTTCTATCCGGGTGTCGCCGGGTTTGCCGACGAGCGTGGCAGCGGCGCGGGGGTGGGCTTCAACCTCAACTTGCCGATGGCCCATGGATCAAGCGAAGCGGATTTCCTTGGGCAACTGGACGTCGCGTTGAACGCGGTGCGCGAGTTCGGCGCCGAGGTGCTGGTGCTGTCGCTGGGCTTCGATATCTATGAGCTGGACCCGCAAAGCAAAGTCGCCGTGACCCGGGAAGGCTTTGCGGCATTGGGTGAGCGGATCCGCAGCCTGGGCCTGCCATGCCTGATCGTGCAGGAAGGCGGCTATCACCTGGAAAGTCTTGAAGACAACGCCCGGGCGTTTTTCGTGAATGGCGAGGTGTGGCAGCGCTGAGACGATCCACCTGATGAAGTGCCCTGTGGTGCTTGCCATCGCCCTGACGTTAACGTAAACATTGGCGTCAGGGCGCTGAAGTAAAAAAGCGCAAAGCGGACCGCTCCGGAGCGCTTGATGACTCTAATAAAAACAACCGATCCCAAGTCTCACCACGAAGCCCGGCTGGCCCGGGAAAAACTCCATCTCGAAGGGCAGGTCCCGGATGGCGTGTTGCGTGCGGAGATCGATGCTTCGTGGCGGCGCAGCCTGAACCACGGCGTGCATTTCAATGGCAAGCATGAGCTGGCGCTGGAATCGAGCGCGAGTCTCGATGTCTTGCTGGCGAGCAATCGCCTGCTGATCGATGCGGCGATACCGGCCATCGATTACCTGGCCGAGCGTCAGGGCAAGGAAGGCCTGATCATCCTCGCCAATTCCGACGCCACCATCCTTGCCGTCGAAGGGCGTGCCGATCGGCTCAAGGGCAGCGGTCTGCAGGACATCACCCTCGGCGCCTGCTGGAGCGAAGCCGCCCGTGGCACCAACGCCCTCGGCACGGCACTGGTGGAAGCGCGGCCCACGCTGATCGATTGCGGCGAACATTACCTCGACCGCCTCACTGATTTTTCCTGCACCTCGGTGCCTATCCATTGCCCCCAGGGCGAAATTCTCGGCGTCCTCGACCTGACCCGCGAAGGCCCTCTCGGCCGCGTCCATGACAGTACCGCGCTGCTGAGCATGGCGGTCAGCCAGATCGAGAGCCGGGTGTTCAACAACAGTTTTCCCGATCAGATTGTCCTCGCCTTCCACAGTCGCCGGCAGTATCTGGAGTCGCCGTGGCAAGGCTTGTTGGCGGTCAGTCTCGGCGGGCAGATTCTGGCGGTCAGTGCCCAGGCCTGCCAGTTGTTGCGGGCCGAGCGTTCGGCATTGGTTGGCAAGCGCTGCGAAGAGTTTCTCGGGGTCGATGGCGTGCAATTGCTGACCCGTCTGCAACAGGGCGGCGTCGGCAGTGTGCAGACTGCCAAGGGCGAGTTTTTCTACAAGACCCTACGGGCCCCGGCGCGCTCGGTCAACCTCGGCGGCCCGCCACGCAGCGTGGCGAAAACCGCCAAACCGCAACCGGATCTGGAAGCACTGGCCGGCAACAATGCCCGCTACGCCCGCGCCCTGCGCATGGCTCGCCAAGGTCTGGCCAATGAGCTGCCGGTGCTGTTGCTCGGCGAAACCGGCACCGGTAAAGAGGTGATCGCCCGTGCCCTGCACCTGGCCGGCAGCCGTAGCGACAAACCCTTTGTGGCCGTGAACTGCGCGGCGATTCCCGAAGGCCTGATCGAGTCAGAACTGTTCGGCTACCGCGAAGGCGCGTTCACCGGATCGCGCCGCGGCGGCATGATCGGACGCCTGCAACAGGCCCACGGCGGCACGTTGTTCCTCGATGAAATCGGCGACATGCCGCTGGCCTTGCAGGCGCGTTTGCTGCGAGTTTTGCAGGATCGCAAGGTCGCGCCGCTGGGTGCCGGGGAAGAGCAGGACATCGACGTCGCACTGATCTGCGCCACCCACCGCGACCTCAAGCGCCAGGTCGAGGACAAGCAATTTCGCGAGGATCTGTTCTACCGGGTCAACGGCATCAGCGTGATGCTCCCGGCCTTGCGCGAGCGCGAGGACTTCAGTGCGCTGGTCGCTCGTCTGCTGAGCAAACTCGATGCGCCGAATGCTGTTCTGCACGACGACCTCAATCGCCTGCTCGGCGCGTATCACTGGCCGGGCAACATTCGCCAACTGGAGATGGTCCTGCGCACCGCCCTGGCCATGCGCGAGCCGGGGGAAACCGTGCTGACCCTCGATCACCTGCCCGACAGCATGCTCGACGAACTCTGCGCCACCGAGAAACCCCAGACCGGCAGCATTCGCGAAAACGAACTGGAGATGATCCGCCAGTCCCTCGACACCCATCAGGGCAATGTCTCGGCCGCCGCCGACGCCCTCGGCATCAGCCGCGCGACCCTGTACCGCAAACTCAAACAGTTGCGCTCGTGATGCAGCGCCTGTTCGTGCGGCTGATCGACAGCCAGAACCCCGCCGCGCTGCAAGCGGCGCTGCGCTGGTTGTACGGTTTCGTGCGGCCGCAGCGGTTGGCGATTGCCGGCCTGCTCGGTCTGTCGGTGTGCGCGTCGCTGCTGGTGCTGGTGCAGCCGTGGCTGATCAAACTGCTGATCGATGACGGGCTGCTGGCGCGGAACTTCCCGATGCTGGTGCTGATTGCGGTGCTGATGATCATCGCCGGGTTGCTCGGCACGGCGCTGTCAGGGATCAACCGCTATCTGCACACGCGGCTGTCCGGGCGGATTCTGTTTGCCCTGCGCGACGACCTTTATCGGCATCTGCAAAAACTGTCGCCGAGTTTCTACGGGCAGCGGCGGATCGGCGATCTGATGTCGCGGCTCGACGGCGATGTGGCGGAGATTCAGCGCTTCGCCGTGGACTCGTTGTTCTCGGCGGTATCGAGTGTGATCGGCCTGGTGGTCGCGATCGCGATGCTGTTCACGCTGTCGTGGAAACTCTCGCTGCTGGCGCTGGTGCTGATCCCGCTGGATGTGCTGTGGCTGCGCTGGATGCGGCGCAAGGTCGAGCGCGATGTGCGGCAATTGCGCGAGCGTTCGGCGGACATGTCGTCGTTCATGGTCGAGACCTTGCCGGTGATGAAGTTCATCCAGTCCGCCGGCCAGCAGCAGCGTGAAGCACGGCGTCTGGAAAGCCTCGGGCAGGGCTACATGAACCAGTTGCTGCGCCTGCAAGTCACCGAGTTTTTTACCCAGGCTGTGCCCGGCACGTTGACGTCGCTGTCCCGTGCCTGCGCGTTTTTGATCGGCGGTTATTGGGTGGTGCAGGGCACTTGGCAACTCGGTGCGCTGATCGCGTTTTCCACTTATCTGGGGATGGCGGTCGGGCCGGTGCAGAGCCTGTTGGGGTTGTACGTGGCGATCCAGCGCATGACCGTCAGTCTGGGGCGGGTCATGGAGTTGCGCGGCGAAGAGCCCACGGTGTTTTCTCCAGCCATGCCGAAGCCGTTTCCAACTTCGGGTGAGTTGCGTTTTGACGCGGTGCACTTCAGCCATCCGGGTCGTCCGAGCACGTTGAGCGGCATCGAGGCGACGATTCCCTACGGTTTGAAAGTCGCCTTGAGCGGCGGATCCGGCGTCGGCAAATCAACGCTGATCGACCTGCTGCAACGGCATCACGATCCGCAATCCGGGCGAGTGCTGCTCGGTGAGGTGGATCTGCGTGAACTTGAACTGTTCGAGCTGCGCCGACGTATCGCCGTGGTCAGTCAGGACATCGTGCTGTTTCGCGGCAGCCTCGCCGACAACCTGGCTTACGCGGTGCCGGACGCCAGCCGCGAAGCCATCGCCGAGGTTGCACGGTTGGCGCAACTCGACAGCCTGATCGCATCGTTGCCCGAAGGCCTCGACAGCCCATTGGGCGAGCGCGGTCAGCAATTGTCCGGTGGGCAGAAACAGCGCATCGCGATTGCCCGGGCGCTGTTGCAGGATCCGTTGATTCTGGTGCTCGACGAAGCCACTTCGGCCGTCGACGAAGCGACCGAGCGCGAGGTGATCGAAGCCATCGACCGACTGTTTGCCGGGCGCACACGGATCCTCATCAGCCATCGTCCGTCGACCCTGGCCGATGCCGATCTGCGTTTCGAGTTGCTCGACGGTGTGCTCATTTCGAAAACGGTGCTGCATGAAGCCTGAATTGCGTATCGGTGTGGTCGACAGCGGACACTCGGCGGCGCAACGGGTGCAGGTGATTGCCGGGCGGCGTTTCTCGTTACTGGAAGACGGCCTGGCCGAATCGGATCTGCGCGACGATCCGCTTGGCCATGGCAGCGCGGTGATTGAGGCGATCAGCCGCCGCGCACCCGCCGCGCAGATGTGTGTCGCCCAGGTGTTCGATCAGCGCGGCGTCACCAGTGCCTTGCAGATTTCTGCGGCCATCGATTGGCTGGTCGCACAGGACGTACGACTGATTAATCTGAGCCTTGGTTTGCGTCAGGATCGCAGCCTGTTGCGTGAAGCCTGCGCGGCGGCAGTGGCCCGTGGTGTTCTGTTGTGTGCGTCGAGTCCGGCGCAGGGCGCAGCGGTGTTTCCGGCCAGTTATCCGCAGGTGCTGCGAGTGACCGGGGATGCTCGTTGCACCGATGAACAGTGGTCGTGGCTCGACAGTGCGCAGGCGGATTTTGCCGCGTGTGTGCATGGCACCTATCCGGGGCAGTCCGGGGCAAGCCTGGGCTGTGCAGCGTTGAGCGGTCACATCGCCGGCTATCTGCTGGAGCATCCGCAGGCGAGCAACGCTGAAGTGATCGATTGGCTAAAACAGCACGCTCGTTATCGCGGCCCTGAACGGCGTCTCGGCCCATGACTGCGATCCTGATTCTCGGTGCCGGGCCGGCTGGCGCGGCGGTGGCGTTGGGACTTCGGCGTTTGGGTTACGCCGTGACGCTGGTCAGCGAATGGCGGCGGTTTGCGGCGCTCGAAGGCGTCTCGCAGCGGGTGCTGGAGGCGTTGCGCGGTGCTGGATTGAATCACGGGTTGGCGAATGCCACGTTGCCGTCCCAACGACAGGTTTCGTGGAACGGCCAGCAGTATGCGCAGAACATCGAGTGTCTGCTGGATCGCCCGGCCTTTGATCGCGGCTTGCGTGAAGATCTGCGGGTCGCCGGGGTCGAGGTGATTGAAGGGCGAATCCTGAATGTTCAGTCCTCGGCCGACGGCCATCAGGTAGAACTCGATGGCGGACAGAGGCTGGCGGCGGACTTCCTGGTGGAGGCCCGGGGGCGACAGGCGCCGGCGTCCGGCAAAGGTCTGCGCGGGCCGGAGACGGTCAGCCTGCTCAATCGCTGGCAAGGTGCGTCGGGTGTGACGGCCAGCGCCGTGGAAAGTCTTGAAGACGGCTGGGCGTGGATGGCCCGGCGGGACGACGGCCAATGTTATTGGCAATGGACCGTGGACGTGTCCAGCGCCGGGTTGCCAGGCAAGGCGCAGTTGTTCGACCACTGCCGTGCGCGGCGTCAGGCTTCGGATTTTGCTCAAGCGTTCTTTGCTGGCGGCGTGGAGTCGGAGTTGCAACTGCACGCTCGCAGCAGCACGGCGATTCTCGCGCCACAGGTTTGCGGTGAAAACTGGATTCGCGTGGGCGATGCGGCGATGGCGGTGGATCCGCTGTCCGGCAACGGGATTTTTCAGTCGCTGTCCTCGGCGTTGCAGGCGCCGGTGGTGATCAACACGCTGTTGCGCAAACCGGAACGGGCAGCACTGGCTCAGCGTTTTCACTGTCAGCGAGTGGAGCAATTGTTCCTGCGCTTTGCGCGAATCGGCCGGGACTTTTATGCCGATGAACAGCGTTGGCTCGATCAACCGTTCTGGCAGGCGCGGCGGCAATGGCCGGACGCTGAAGCGGCCCATGCGTCAGCGGATTTTGCCGCGCTGCGCATCGAGCGGATGCCGGTACTGCGTGACGGTTTTGTCGATGAGGCCGAGGTGGTGATTACGGCGGATCAGCCGCTGGGGATCTGGCATGTGCAAGGTGTAGAGCTGGCGCCGCTGGTGCGGCGGTTGCGCGATGAACCGGCGGATCGGGTGTTTGCGGGGCTGACGCTTGAGCAGGGACGCGCCGTTCGCGGGTGGCTGTTGGCTCAGGGGTTCAAGCCCTGAGCCGTGAGCGCAGTCATTACAACTTGATCAACACCGACTTCAACTCGGTGTAATGCTCGATCGCCGCATACCCCATCTCGCGTCCGACCCCGGACATCTTGTAGCCGCCAAACGGCAGCGCCGGATCCAGCGCGCTGTGGCAGTTGACCCACACCGACCCCGATTTGATCCGTGGAATCATCCGGTGCACCGCCGCCAGGTCGTTCGACCAGATGCTCGCGCCCAAGCCGTAAGGGCTGTCATTGGCCATGCGCAGTGCATCGGCTTCGTCATCGAACGGAATCGCCACCAGCACCGGCCCGAAGATTTCTTCCTGCACCAGCGAATGCTGCTGATCGACATCGACAATCACCGTCGGTTTGACGAAGAACCCCGGCCCGAATTGCTCGCCGCCGCAGGCGATGGTCGCGCCGCTTTCCCGGCCCATTTCGATGTAGCGATAGACCCGTTCCTGCTGGCGCGCGGAAATCAGCGGGCCCATCTCCACGCTCGGGTCGAGGCCGTTGCCGAGTTTCATGGCATTGGCGATGTCGCTGATGTCGGCCACCACATTGTCGAAATGCTTGCGCTGCACATACAGCCTGGAGCCTGCGCAGCAGACCTGGCCCTGGTTGAAGAAAATCGCACTGGCCGCACCCGCCGCAGCGGTTTTCAAGTCGGCATCGGCCATGACGATGGTCGGTGATTTGCCGCCCAGTTCCAGGGTGACACGGGTCATCGAGTCCATGGCGATCTTGCCGATTTGCTTGCCGACGGCGGTGGAGCCTGTGAAGGTCAGTTTGTCGACCAGCGGGTTGTGGGTCAGGGCGGAACCGGCCGTGATGCCGGTGCCGGTGACCACGTTGAACACGCCTTCCGGGTAACCCGCCTCCAGCACCAGCTCTGCCAGTTTCAGCGCGGTCAGCGGGGTTTCGTCGGCCGGTTTGAGCACCACGGTGCAACCGGTGGCCAGCGCCGGGCCGAGTTTCCAGCAGGCCAGCAGCAGCGGAAAATTCCAGGCGACGATGGCGCCGACCACGCCCACCGCTTCGCGGCGAATGAAACTGTGGAACTGATCGCCGGGCATCAGCGGCAGCGACACCTCGACGCTGGAACCCTCGATCTTGGTCGCCCAGCCGGCCATGTAACGCAGGAAGTCGATGGCCAGTTGCACGTCCATCACTTGCGCCACCGCCGCGCTCTTGCCGTTGTTCAGGCATTCGAGTTGCGCCAGCTGTTCGGCGTCGCGCTGCATGAGGTCGGCGAGTTTCCACAACAGGTTCTGCCGCTCACGCGGGCGGGTGCGACTCCAGGCCGAATCATCGAAGGCTTGCCGGGCGGCGAGCACCGCGCGGTCGACATCTTCCGGGGTGGCGCGAGGCACCACGCACAACACTTCGCCAGTGGCCGGGTTGTGCAGCGGCATGGTCTGGCCGTCGGCGGCTTCGACCCAGTCGCCGCCGATCAGCATGCGCGGCGGGCGCTGGATGAAAGCCGAGGTGGCAGGAAGCAGATAGAGCAGGGGCATGGTGAAGACCTCTTGTTGTTCGTTGTCGTTGAACAGGTCTTGGCAATGGCTGTGCCAGATACTCGAACGTGCTGCGCAGGCCCGCCGTGCAAGGAGATGGAGGGGGAAAAGGGGGCTTTGTGGAGTTCAGGTTGTCGCATTTCGCGACAGCGGCTGAGACTCAAGATACTGATTTCCAGTGGTTTGAGGCGCTGACTGACAGCAGCATCGGGCCTTCAATCAATGATGGCAAAGTGGAATTTCATCAAGGGATAGCGTATTTAATGCCGCTTTATTGAGAGGCCTGTGGGGGCATTGATGCGAGTTGGCAACATTTTACGTTCTGCGGCGCTTTTGCTGGCGGGATTGACGCTGTCGGGATGCATCCACTTCACCCATGAAAGTGCAGAAGGCAAGCCTGTTTCGGATATCGCCACGATCAATCAGATCAACCCGGCGTTAACGATCGTCAGAGTCGATGGTGAAGGCACCTGGTTCTGGTTGAGCCGGCAGTCCCAATACTTCATCGGCCCGGGCATCCATCGCATCGAGGTACGCAGAGAACTTTCCCAGCAGAGCTATACCGGGACGGTGGAAAGAACCGTGGAGCTTGCAGCGGGCCGTACCTATGGGCTTGATGGCAAGACCGGATACGGTCGGTGGGATTTCGAGGTCCGCGATATCGAAACGGGACAGCGGGTTGACAAGCCTGTCCCGGAGACGGCTGCTCAGTAATTGAACCCGACCCTGCGGCCTGTTTACCGCAGGGTCGAGCGATCATCGGTCAGGCGTCAGGGTTGTCGTAGACCTTGTGCCCACCTTTCCAGGTTTCGCAGACGACGATTTTGCGGATGTCGCTGGCCGGGTATTGTTCGTCGAGGGGGTTATTTTTGAGAATCACAAAATCGGCGAAATGCCCATCCTGCAACGAACCGGTAAAGGCATCCGCATGGCACTGCCACGCAGCGTCATAGGTGATGGCTTTCAGCGCTTGCTGACGGGTCAGGCACTGGCTTTCGTTGAGTACCGGTTGTCGGGCTGCCTCTTTGACAAACGTACCGTCCTGGTTGCGTATGCCTTCCATCTTGCGGGTCACGGCCTGTTCCATTGAGCGCAACGGCCCCAGCGGGGTGACGGTGCAATCGCTGTGCAACGAGATGCGCAGGCCTCTGTCCAGGGCGTCCTGGCACAAGTCGAGCATCTTGCTGGCCTTTTTCTCGAAGATCGCCTGTTCGAACGCATACCCCCAATAGCCGACGTGACCGATCAGGAAGCTGGGAGAGATGCCCAGATCCTTCATTTGGTCGAGAGTGTCACTGGTCAGCATTGAGCAGTGTTCGATGCGATGGCGTTTTTCCAGGCCGCTCTGGCCGTTCAACGCATTTTTGTAGGCCTGCAAGGTGAATTCGATGGCGCGGTCACCGTTTGCGTGAATCATCAATGGCCAGCCAGTGCCAATGGCATTGTTCAGGGTGGTCTGATAAGCCGACGGGAGCGTTGTCGGGTCCTGGGGGGCCGGGCTTGGGTCACAGAAGTTGAAGTTGCCTTTCGGTGATGTGGCCTCGCAGCAGTAATCGTCGATCTGATAACCCGTCAGCCCCTGGTTCGAGCCATCGGATATCAGTTTTACCGAGCCTTGATAAAACAGCCGGGCCGCTTCCTTGGTCACCGGTTTGTAGGGTTCGATTTTGCTGAAGTCCACACCGTTGCAGGCCGCCGCATAACCGACGCGAACATTGCGCGGATGGGTCAGGCCGTAGGCTTCCAGAATCACCTTGGATACCGGGTCGACCATGGCGTCATACAACAAGGTGATGCCTCGTTTGGAGGCGGTCTCGAAGTAGTCTTTCATGTACTTGAAGATGTTCACCACGTCCAGCGCCTGAGCCAACGGTATCGAGAGCAGGGCTGGTGTGATGCCGGCCTCTTCCTGCAGGTTGCCCTGGGTCTCTTCAAGGAACGTGTCGAAACTCTTGTATTTGTCTCGCAGCTTCTGGCTGGCCGCGTTGTTGTGGAAGTACACGGCTTTGCACGCAGGTGTGTTCAGGTAAACGGTGTGCATCGAGGCGCTGATCATCAGCAACGGGATTTCTTTGAGAATGCTGTCGAGGTTGCCAGTGTTGTCGGCCTGCGGATCGAAGTCACTTTTGCAATAGAAACGGGTGAGCTGGTTCTTGCCGTCAGGCACTACTTTGAACGGCATGAGCGCCGGATCGACCATCCGTCCCAAGAGCCAGTTCGTATTGTCCTTCGGCAGATTTTCGTAGATTTTTTCTTTCAGCGTGTCCCAGTCATAACGCTTGTTCAGCTGCTGAGTCTCTTTGTCGATCGGCCCCAGATTCACCCATCCATCCATGACGCAGGACTGCACGATGTGCATGTGTGGTTCGATCAGACCCGGCAGCAGCGTTTTATCGCCCAGCGAACGCGTTGTGTATTTGATGCCCTTGGCCTTCATGCGCTCCTGCACATGGGCGAGGGTGCCCGAGGCAACCACGTCGCCGCCATGGATGCCCAGCGCTTCGACCTGTTCATCCATGTTGCCGTTTTTCAGGGGGTAGATGGTGCCGCCGGTGAAGATCAACGATTCGCTGCCGGGTTCCGGTAGCAGTCCCGCGACCTTGCCTGCGAAGGCTTTAAGGTCGACGGTGTGTCTGAGCGTATTCCATACCGGGTTTTCGCAGCCGCAATGGGTGCAGCCTTGACCCTGTCCATGTGATCCCATGATTCCATTCCTCAGGTTTTCGGTGGTTTGAGGCGTGACGCACGGAGTGTGCGAACAGCAAGCGTAGCAGGCACTTTGATATCGGACGGTCAGTCGTCGGCCACCCGGCTTTGGGCGCTGCAACTGTGCTTGTCTCAGACTGCAACAGCTGTCGCGAAATTGGACGCCGGGAGGCCACGCAAAGATTGGCGCGACACCTTGATGAACGCGTAACTGCTTGATTGAACAGCTTATCGGCAAGCTGGCACGCTCCGTGTATTGCTCACGGCAGACGTTTCGCTTGCCTCCGTTCGTGCATCGCCGCGAACGGCAGAAACCATAAAAACGATAAGCCACAACAATAAGAAAGCACCGTGCGAGGTTCGACGTTGATGAAGAGAAAACTCCGATCAGGCATGAGCGCCAGTCTGATGGCCGTGGCCGCTTGCGTGGCCCTGCATTCGCCCCACAGCCTGGCAGCCCGCGACGCCCAGACCATCCTCAAGGAAACCTGCCAGGGCTGTCACACCCCTGAAGCCGGCGACCAGTTGAGCCGCATCAGCCACCAGCGCAAGACCCCGGAAGGCTGGTTGATGAGCATTGCCCGCATGCAGACCATGCACGGTTTGCAGATCAGCGATGAAGACCGTCGTACGCTGGTCAAATACCTGGCCGACACCCAGGGCCTGGCGCCGAGCGAAACCGATGGCGTGCGTTACGCGCTGGAACGACGGCTGAACACCGTCGAGCAGTTCGACGAGAAAACCGCGCAGATGTGCGGCCGCTGCCACTCAGGTGCGCGGATCGCCCTGCAACGGCGTCCGGCCCAGGAATGGGAACGCCTGGTGAATTTCCACCTCGGCCAGTGGCCGTCGCTGGAGTATCAGGCGTTGGCCCGCGATCGCGACTGGTTCGATATCGCCCGCAAGGAAATGGTCCCGCTGCTGGCCAAGCGTTATCCGCTGGACAACCCGGCGTGGCAGGCCTGGATCAAAACCAGACCGAAGGCCGAGGCACTGGTCGGCGACTGGAGCTTCAGCGGCCACTTGCCGGGCAAGGGTGAACTGGCCGGCATCATGAGCGTTACGGCCGATGGCAGCGACACCTTCAAGGTTGCCGTCAAAGGTCAGTACGCCGATGGCAGCCCGTTCAACGGTGACGGCAACGCGATCCTCTACAGCGGCTACGAATGGCGCGGCAACGTGACTGTCGATGGCGTGACCATGCGTCAGGTGTTCGCCGCACAAGGCAACGCCATGCAGGGCCGGATGTTCGAGGCCGAGCACGATGAGCGCGGCCTCGACTTCGTTGCCGCCAAACAGGGTTCCCAGCGCTTGCTGGCGGTGCAGCCGGGTTATGTGAAGGCCGGCAGCGAAACCGAAGTGACGCTGGTCGGTAGCGGTCTGAGCGGCAAACCGGACTTCGGTAAAGGCGTGGACATGGTCGAAGTGGTCGAGCAGAACGCCGACCGGATCAAAGTCAAAGTCAAAGCCGCAGCCAATGCCCAGCCGGGCCTGCGCGCGGTCAGCGTCGGCAACCTGAAAGGCCCGAGCCTGTCGGTGTACAGCACGATTGCCTCGGTCAAAGTGGTGCCGGAATTCTCGGTGGCACGGATCGGCGAGGGCGGCGGTTCGACGCCGAAAGTCCAGGGTCGCTTCGATGCCGAGGCCTGGGGCAAGGGCGCCGACGGCAAGCCGTATCGCATCGGCGTGTTCCCGGCGCAATGGAAAGTCGAAGCCTTCGACGAGCGCGCCAAAGAGGATGAAGACGTCAAGTTCGCCGGCACCATGCAGGCCGACGCGGGCGTGTTCACCCCGGGCGATGCCGGGCCGAATCCGGCACGCAAGATGTCCACCAACAATGCCGGCAACCTCAAGGTGATCGCCGCCGTCGACGACGCAGGGAAATCCCTGACCGGCGAAGGCCATCTGATCGTCACCGTGCAACGCTGGAACAATCCACCCATTCCCTGATGTTGAAACGTGAGTTGTCCTGGGCCACCGCGATTCAGACACTTTTCGGAATGACCGCAAGTCCCGCCAGGCGGGGTTTGCACAGGAGGTTTGCAATGGGCGCTATCTTGAATCTGGTCGAACGTAATCTGCACGAAGTGCACGTCGACGCCGACCGCATGCTGTTCCACATCCCCAGCAGCTCGCTGTTCGCCAGCGATGAACTGACCGGCACCATCATCGATGCGTTGCGCGGGCCCGGCTGTTCCTCGGAAGACTTGATCCAGCGCCTCGGCGCGCGGTTCAACGACGAGGAAATCAACGAGACCCTGCGCGAGCTGATCTCCCTGGAACTGGTCAGCGACGGCTCGCCGCTGACTCCGGACATCGCGGTCAAACGCGTCGAGCGCACCGCGATCAACACGGTGGTGCTCAACGTCAACACCGGCTGCAACCTGAGCTGCACCTACTGCTACAAGGAAGACCTCGACAAACCGTCCGCCGGCAAGAAGATGGACGTCGAAACCGCCATCGCGTCAGTGGAAATGCTGCTGCGTGAGTCCCCCGACGAAGAACGCTTCACCGTGGTGTTTTTCGGCGGCGAGCCGCTGAGCAATCGCAAGCTGATCGAATACATGGTCGATTACTGCGAGAAGCGGTTTGCCGAGGCCGGCAAGTTTGTCGAATTCGTGATGACCACCAACGCCACGCTGCTTACCGAAGAAACCGTGGACTACCTGAATGCTCACCGCTTCGGGCTGTCAGTGAGCATCGACGGGCCGAAAACCGTGCACGACCGCAACCGCATCACCGTGGGCGGGCAGGGCACCTATGACGTGGTGCGGCGCAAGGCCGAGATGCTGCTGTCGCGCTACAACAGTCGCCCGGTCGGTGCGCGGGTGACCCTGACCACTGGCGTCACCGACGTCGAAACCATCTGGGATCACCTGTTCAACGAGCTGGGGTTTGCCGAAGTCGGGTTTGCCCCGGTGACGTCCGGCGATATCAGTAGCTTCAACCTTTCCACCGACGAGCTGATCGAAGTGTTCGCCAGCATGAAGCGCCTGGGTCGGTGTTATCTGGAAGCCGCGCTGGAGCACCGCAACATCGGTTTCTCCAACCTGCATCAGTTGATCACCGACATCCACGAAGGCCACAAAAAGGCCCTGCCGTGCGGTGCCGGGTTGAAGATGCTGGCGGTCGATCACAAGGGTGAGTTGAACCTGTGCCATCGCTTCACCGGCTCGTCGCTGCCGACCTTCGGCAATGTCCACAGCGGTGTGAAACAGGTCGAGTTGAATGACTTCCTGTCCCAACGTCTGGATCGCACCAACACCGGTTGCCACGACTGCCAGATCCGCAACCTGTGCTCCGGCGGCTGCTACCACGAAAGCTACGCCCGCTACGGCGACCCGGCCCACCCGACTTATCACTACTGCGAACTGATGCGTGACTGGGTCGACTTCGGCATCGAGGTCTATACCCGGATCATGGCCAACAACCCTGCGTTCATCAGCAGCTACATCACTCCGCGCAAGGCTCACTGATATGAAACATCTCAAGGCAATCAATAACAAAGCGTTGAAGCTGGATCAGGCCGCGGATGAAAACCGCATCGAAGAAGTGGTGGCGATGAGCTCCGTCGCCGGCTGTGCCTCGACCACCGACCCGGGTTGGGAAATCGATGCGTTCGGCGGGGTGTCGTCGCTGTGCCAGCCGATGGAAGCCGACCTGTATGGCTGCTCCGACCCATGCTGGTGGCCGGCCCAGGTGCCGGACATGATGAGCACCTACCCGGACTGGAACAAGGATGCCCAGGCGTCCAACGACAACTGGCGCAACCTCGGCACTGTCTTCCCGAAAGACAAGTGATCCCTAAGAAGAAGGATTCCAGCATGCCTAGCCTCAACAAAGCCTGCGGCCTTGCCGCACTCGCGGTCCTGAGCGCCTGTTCGCTCCCGGTTCTGGCCGATGAAAACACCGCGCTGCAGGACGGTCACGAGTACATGTTGACCACCAATTACCCGAACAACCTGCATGTCATCGACCTGGCGACCGACACCTTGTACAAGACCTGCAAGATGCCCGACGCTTTTGGCCCCGGGACCGTGCAGCTGTCGCCGGATCGCAAGACCGCGTATGTGCTGAACAACCATTACGCCGATGTTTACGGTGTCGAACTGGACAGCTGCAAGCAGGTGTTCCACGCCAGCATCACCCAGCAACCGGGGGAGAAGGCGCGGTCGATGTTCGCCTTCACCGTCAGCCATGACGGCAAGGAGCTGTACACCATCGCCAACCCGACGCTGATGCTCAACGACCACTACGAGGTCAAGCAGCCGCGTCTGGACGTTTACGCCACCGATGCCGGAATGAACGCCAAACCGGTGCGCAGTTTCCCGGCGCCACGGCAGTTGACGATCATGCAGAGCGGCGATGACGGCACGTTGTATGTGGCTGGCGCTGATGTGTACAAGGTCGATGTGAAGAGCGGCAAGTTCGACGTGCTGATCCCCAGCCGCCACTGGAAACGCCCGAATTACAGCGCGCCGGACGTGCTCTACGTGTGGAATCAGCAGACTTACCGCCACGATTTCTCGCTGCTGTACACCGCCGCCAAATTCAAGGACAAGAAGCAGGACCCGGCCACTGCCGAGTATCTGTACGGACTGTTCAGCATCGACCTGAAGACCGGCAAGACCGAAACCACCGACTTCGGCCCGCTGACCGAAATCTACTTCAGCGGCATGCGCTCACCGAAGGATCCGAACCTGATGTTCGGCGTGCTCAATCGTCTGGCGAAGTACGACATCAAGCAGAAGAAACTGATTCAGGCGGCCACGCTGGACCATTCCTACTACTGCATTTCGTTCAACAAGGACGGCAGCAAAATCTACCTGGCCGGGACGTTCAACGACGTGGCGATCTTTGATGCCGAGACCATGAAACAGACCGGCAGCATCAAATTGCCGGGTGGGGATATGGCGATTACCACGGCGCAGATTTTTGTTCGGTAATTTGTATTGCCTGAGCTGCCGCAGTCGCGAGCAGCTCAGGTTTTGAATATCAGGCCCCTGGCACCGGGCAGCCCACATCCCCTTCCTCACACTTCAAATACTGCTTGAGAGCCTCGGTTCGACCCTTGGTCACACGCGTGATGCATACGCTGTAGATCATCGGGTACATACTTCCGCCCTTGACGCCTGACGCCGAAAATTCGCATTCGGCATCGCGAAACCCAATCCACGCCCGCTGAGCACTGACCAGCAGTTTCTTGCTGGCAGGTTCTTCTTTCAGCCGTGCGGTGATCTGCTGATACACCGTGTTCAACTCTTTATCCGCCGCTTTGCTCTCTTGCCCGGCGCACTGATTCATCGTCGCCTGATCGCTGGCATTGGCGCAGTCCACGGCCGTGTGGGCGACGGAAGTGAAAAGAAAGGGTGTCAGGGCCAGAAGCAGGCGTGGGGACATGAGTCATCTCGCTTTGATGAATGAGGGTGCCGGGCAGTTTAGCGACTTCGTGGCGCCATCAGGATTTGTGCTGTCTTGATGCGTTGAGCAAGCGCTCCGCTGTCGCGGCAATTTCCGCTCCGTCATGTAGTTTTTCCAGCCACCCGAACGGGATCCCCTGCACGCCGTAATGGGCGCCAGCCAACTGGCCGACGATGGCGGCCGTAGTGTCTGCGTCATCGCCCAGGTTGGCCGCGTGCAGGACGGCTGCGGCAAAACTGTCGGTGTGCTGGAAGCACCATAACGCTGCTTCCAGGGATTCGACGCAGTAGCCACTGCCGCGAATCTCCCTTTCAGACTTGTTCAGGTAGTCGCCCCGGGCAATCGCCGCCACCTTGGGCTGGCTGAAGGTTCTTAGCGGCAGGCTGCGCAGTTCCGCTTTCGATGCGCCTTCCAGGGCTTTGCCGAGCAGCTCGGCAAACAACTGGCAGCATTCGACGGCCTCGGGCGCCGCGTGGGTGGTACGTGAACTGTCGGCGGCGAATCGCCTGATTTGCTGAGCATCGGGGAAATAAAACAGTACAACGGGCACCAGACGCATCAACGAGCCATTGCCAGCACTGTAGGGATCGGTGGAGCCGGCAAACGGCTCTCCGGTGTGCTGATAGTGATCCAGCGCCTGACTCACGGTCATGCCGATATCGAAACATTCGCCGGTCGAACTCAGATAACCCCACTGCCACCAGTTCAGATAGCGGCCCATCTGGTCAGCGGCATCAAATGCGTTTTTGTTCAGCAGACTTTCTGCCAGACACAGCGCCATCGAGGTGTCGTCGGTCCATTGGCCCGGTTTCAAGTGGAACGGCCCGCCACCGACCATGTCGGTCAGGGGCTGGAAGTTGCCCCGAGGCTGGAATTCGACGGTGGTACCCACGGCATCGCCGCAGGCCAAGCCAAGGAGGGCGCCACGGTAACGTTCGGGGAGGGAGGGCTGCATGATGACGTCCTTGTGTCGTTCAGTTCGCTGGGAACGTTATCAGTTTGGCAGCGCTGATCCGTGCGCATTCTGACGAACCGGCACCCCAAAATACTGCCGGATATTTCAATCAGACCCGACAGTTGCACTGGATTGATACAACTTCGCATTGGACATGTGGTCATACAAGCCTACTGTTCAAAACAGGAGGTGACGTATGAAACCAGTACCCAACAGCTTTGAACGTAAAATCATGCTCAGGTCGCCACGCTCCCATGTCTGGCGTGCGCTGGTCGATGCCGAGGCGTTTGGCCAGTGGTTTGGTGTGGCTCTGGAAGGGCGGCGGTTTATCGCGGGCGAGTGGACGCAGGGGCAGGTCACGTACCCCGGTTATGAACATGTGCTCTGGAACGTGCTGGTGGAGCGGGTCGAGCCCCAGCAGTTGTTTTCCTTCCGTTGGCACCCGTATGCGGTGAACCCGAAAATCGACTACTCCCAGGAACCGACCACACTGGTCAAATTCGAGCTGCAGGACTACGAGAACGGCACGCTGCTGAAGGTCTCCGAGTCAGGTTTTGCGCATATTCCCGACGTCCGCCAAAAAGAGGCGTACTACATGGACAGCCGTGGCTGGGAAGAGCAATTGAGCCGACTCGAACACTTTCTGGCCGAGACCGACAGGGCACGCGAGCGTGAAGGTGGCTGACAGCGAGTGGTTTGATCCGTGGTTGAAGCGTTGGGCGCTGGTGCCCGACGGTGTTCCGATCATCACGCCGGGCAGCAAGCTGTTGCCGGTGCGTCAGGGCGACGTACCGGCGATGCTGAAAGTCGCGGTGGACGATGAGGAAAAGTACGGCAACCTGCTGATGACCTGGTGGGACGGCGACGGCGCCGCTCGGGTGCTCGCTCATCACGAGGAAGGACTGCTTCTGGAGCGGGCCACGGGTCAACGTTCGATGATGAATATGGCGCTCAATGGCGAAGATGACGAGGCCACCCGGATCATGTGTCGGGCCTTGGCGCGGTTGCATGCGCCGCGATCCACGGAGCCGCCTGCGTTAGTAGAGCTGGCACCGTGGTTTGCCTCGCTGCGAGTGTCCGCCGCCCGATACGGCGGCCAATATTCTGTTTGCCTGCAAATGGCTGAAACCTTGCTCGCCGAACCCCGGGACATTGTTGTGCTGCACGGTGACATGCACCACGACAACGTCCTCGATTTTGGCTCGCGCGGCTGGCTCGCCATCGATCCGAAACGGGTGCGGGGCGAGCGTGGCTACGACTACGCCAACCTGATCTGCAACCCGGAATTGCCGACGGCCGCTGATCCTGAACGCTTTCAACGGCAAGTCGATGTGATCTGCGAAACGGCAGGGCTGGACCGCCGGCGCCTCTTGCAATGGGTGCTGGCGTTTGCCGGACTGTCTGCCGCGTGGTTCATGGAGGATGACGAACAAAAAGCCGCCGCCGGACAGCTGGAAGTCGCGTATCTGGCGGCTTGCGCGCTCGATGCCTGACACGTCTAAGGGTTTTCGGAAGGGGTGCTATGGCGAATGTCTTACACGCGGTGGTAGCTTTGTCGACTATTGCCGATTGGATCCAGAGCGTAATCTAGCCTCATCAACTGAAGCACAGGGAGTGTTTCAGGATCACGGATGATCGACCATTAGCAAGGATCGCTGCCGACAGGGAGTCGATAATGGTCTTGGGAAAAACCCGCTTCGGCGGGTTTTTTTTCGCCTATGGAAAAGTACCGTGCCCAAACAGAAACACCGCCGATTGGCGGTGTTTCTGCATCTGCAGGTTTTACGAGGCGATCAACTGCCGCAACACGTAATGCAGGATCCCGCCGGACTTGAAGTACTCCACCTCGTTAAGGGTGTCGATGCGGCACAGCACTTCGATTTTCTCCTGACGCCCGTCTTCTCGGGTGATCACCAGGGTCAGGTTCATCCTTGGCGTCAGTTCGACTCCGGTCAGACCCTGAATCTCCAGGGTTTCCTTGCCGGTGAGGTTCAGGCTCTTGCGGTTCTGATCCAGCTTGAACTGCAACGGCAGCACGCCCATACCCACCAGGTTGGAACGGTGGATTCGCTCGAAGCTTTCGGCGATCACCGCTTTAACTCCCAGCAGGTTGGTGCCCTTGGCGGCCCAGTCGCGGCTGGAGCCGGTGCCGTATTCTTGCCCGGCAATCACCACCAGCGGCGTGCCCGAGGCCTGATAACGCATGGCCGCGTCGTAGATCGCCAGTTTCTCGCCGGTCGGAATGTAGATCGTGTTGCCACCTTCTTCGCCGCCGAGCATTTCGTTGCGGATGCGGATGTTGGCGAAAGTGCCGCGCATCATCACTTCGTGGTTGCCTCGGCGCGATCCGTAGGAGTTGAAGTCCCGTGGTTCGACGCCTTGCTCGCGCAGGTAACGCCCGGCCGGGCTGTCCGCCTTGATGTTGCCGGCGGGAGAGATGTGGTCAGTGGTCACCGAATCGCCCAGCAACGCCAGCACTCGCGCGCCTTTCACATCGGCGATCACCGGCAATGGCCCGGCGATGTCATCGAAGAACGGCGGATGCTGGATGTAAGTCGAATCTGCCTGCCAGACGTAGGTCGCGGCTTGCGGCACTTCGATGGCTTGCCACTGTTCGTCACCGGCAAACACCTCGGCGTACTCCTTGTGGAACATCGCCGTATTGACCTGATTCACCGCGTCGGCGATTTCCTTGCTGCTCGGCCAGATGTCGCGCAGGTAAACCGGATTGCCCTGCTGGTCATTGCCCAGCGGTTCGCTGCTGATGTCGGTGCGCACACTGCCGGCCAGGGCGTAGGCGACGACCAGCGGCGGTGACGCCAGCCAGTTGGTTTTCACCAGCGGATGCACCCGGCCTTCGAAGTTGCGGTTGCCGGACAGCACCGAAGCGACGGTCAGGTCGGCTTTCTGGATGGCTTTTTCGATCGGTTCCGGCAGCGGCCCGGAGTTGCCGATGCAGGTGGTGCAACCATACCCAACCAGTGAAAACCCGAGCTGATCGAGGTACTGCGTCAGCCCGGCGGCTTTGTAGTAATCGGTGACCACCTTGGAGCCCGGTGCCAGTGAGCTTTTCACCCAAGGCTTGCGGGTCAGGCCTTTCTCCACGGCTTTTTTCGCCAGCAGGCCGGCGGCCATCATCACGCTGGGGTTGGAGGTGTTGGTGCAGGACGTGATCGCGGCAATCACCACGGCACCGTTTTTCAGGCGGTAGGTGTGGCCGTCGTACTCGTAATCCGTTTCGCCGACCAGATCAGCATTGCCCACCGCGACACCGCCGCCGCCCTCGCTTTCCAGACGTCCTTCTTCCTTGCTGGTGGGTTTGAATTGCAGGTCGAGGAAGTCACTGAAGGCCTGGCCGACATTCGGCAGGGACACCCGGTCCTGTGGGCGTTTCGGCCCGGCGAGGCTGGCTTCGACGCTGCTCATGTCCAGCGCCAGGCTGTCGGTGAACACCGGTTCCTGACCGGGCAGACGCCACAGGCCCTGAGCCTTGGTGTAGGCCTCGACCAGTTTCACCACTTCAGTCGGCCGGCCGGAGAGGCGCAGGTATTCGAGGGTTACGTCATCGACCGGGAAGAAACCGCAAGTCGCGCCATATTCCGGGGCCATGTTGGCGATGGTCGCGCGGTCGGCCAGCGGCAAGTCGGCGAGGCCGTCGCCATAGAACTCGACGAATTTGCCGACCACGCCTTTCTTGCGCAACATCTGGGTCACGGTCAGCACCAGGTCAGTGGCGGTGATGCCTTCCTTGAGCTTGCCGGTGAGTTTGAAGCCGATCACTTCCGGAATCAGCATCGACACCGGTTGCCCGAGCATCGCGGCTTCCGCCTCGATTCCGCCGACGCCCCAGCCGAGTACGCCGAGACCGTTGATCATGGTGGTGTGGGAGTCGGTGCCGACCAATGTGTCGGGGAAGGCATAGGTGCGGCCGTCTTCGTCCTTGGTCCACACCGTGCGTCCGAGGTATTCGAGGTTGACCTGGTGGCAGATCCCGGTGCCTGGCGGTACCACGCTGAAGTTGTCGAAGGCGCTCTGGCCCCAGCGCAGGAAGGCGTAGCGTTCGCCGTTGCGCTGCATTTCGATGTCGACGTTCTGTTCGAAAGCGCTGGCGCTGCCGAATTTATCGACCATCACCGAGTGGTCGATCACCAGATCCACCGGCGACAGCGGATTGATCCGCTGCGGATCGCCGCCGGCCTTGGCCATGGCGGCGCGCATCGCGGCCAGATCGACCACGGCCGGTACGCCGGTGAAGTCCTGCATCAGCACCCGGGCAGGGCGGTACTGGATTTCCCGGTCGGAGCGGCGCTCCTTGAGCCACGCGGCAATCGCCTTGAGGTCGGCGCCGGTGACGGTTTTTTCATCTTCCCAGCGCAGCAGGTTTTCCAGCAGCACCTTCAGCGACATGGGCAGCTTGTCGATATTGCCCAGGCTTTTGGCAGCATCCGGCAGGCTGAAGTAGTGGTAAGTCTTGTCATCGACTTTCAAGGTTTTAAGGGTGTTCAGGCTATCAAGGGACGGCATTACGATCACTCCTTTCAGGCTGTTTGAAAACTACTGCGCTCGGCAATCCTGCGTTAAAAACAGGCTCGGAATGCTCATTTACAACTCGTAGACTCCGCTTCCAAGCCTGTTTTTGCCTTGTCTTGCCTTCGCTCGCTACGTTTTCAAACAGCCTGTTTGAGTCCGCACGGCTACGGACTGAGGGGACGGGCAGAGCTATCAACGTAGCCCTGTTTTCAGTAGCTGGCTAATAACTGGACTCTATGGGCAAGTCCAAGGTTCCGACATGGGCTATCATGCGCCGGTTTTCGTGACAGGCTTTGCTTCAACGCAGGTCTGGGCATCGCGCAGGGGATGAATGATCGCCCTCTGCCCAGGAGTAAGAATGAACACCCTATTCATGCATTGCCGGCCAGGCTTCGAAGGCGAAGTCTGTTCGGAGATTTCCGACCTCGCCGCCCAACTGAACGTGGCCGGCTACGCCAAGGCCAAACCGGCGACCGCTTGCGCCGAGTTCGTCTGCACCGAAGAAGACGGCGCCGAGCGCCTGATGCGTGGCCAGCGTTTCGCCGAGCTGATCTTCCCGCGCCAGTGGGCGCGTGGACTTTTCATCGATCTGCCGGAAACCGACCGCATCAGCGTGATCCTCGCGCACATGGCCGAATTCCCGGTGTGCGGCAGCTTGTGGCTGGAAGTCGTCGACACCAACGACGGCAAGGAACTGTCGAACTTCTGCAAGAAGTTCGAAGGCCCGCTGCGCAAGGCGCTGACCGGCGCCGGAAAACTGGTGGACGACGCCAGCAAGCCACGCCTGCTGCTGACCTTCAAGAGCGGTCGTGAGGTGTTTCTCGGTCTGGCGGATGCCGGTAACTCGGCGATGTGGCCGATGGGCATTCCGCGTCTGAAGTTTCCGCGCGAGGCGCCGAGCCGTTCGACCCTGAAGCTGGAAGAGGCCTGGCATCACTTCATTCCCCGCGATCAGTGGGAAGATCGCCTGCACAGCGACATGACCGGTGTCGACCTCGGCGCTGCGCCGGGCGGCTGGACCTGGCAACTGGTCAATCGCGGCATGCTGGTGACGGCCATCGACAACGGCCCGATGGCCGAAAGCCTGATGGACACCGGCCTGGTGCAGCACTTGATGGCCGACGGTTTCACCTTCAAACCCAAGCAACCGGTGGACTGGATGGTCTGCGACATCGTCGAGAAGCCGGCGCGCAACGCCGCGATGCTCGAAGAGTGGATCGGCGAGGGTCATTGCCGGGAAGCGGTGGTCAACCTCAAGTTGCCGATGAAGCAGCGTTACGCCGAAGTGAAGCGTCTGCTCGAGCGTATCGCCGATGGTTTCAAGGCCCGCGGGATCAAGGTCGATATCGGCTGCAAGCAGCTATACCACGACCGCGAGGAAGTGACCTGCCATTTGCGTCGCCATGACGTGAAGAAAGCCAAAGCCCGCTGAGCGCGCGACAGGTGACCGAACACCCGGCATTGGGCGACAATGCCGGCCAGTTTCAGGAGTGAATCATGAGTGAAATGATCAATACGCCGGTCGACGGCACCCTTGACGCCACCGGCCTCAACTGCCCGGAGCCGGTGATGATGCTGCACCAGCACATCCGTGACCTGGTGCCCGGCGGCCTGCTCAAGGTGATCGCCACCGACCCGTCGACCCGTCGTGACATCCCCAAGTTCTGCGTGTTTCTCGACCATGAACTGGTGGGCCAGCACGAAGAAGCCGGGACCTATCTGTACTGGATCCGCAAGAAGTCCGGTTGATCGAAAGGCAAAAAAAGACCTGCATGTGCAGGTCTTTTTTTATCGCCGATCAGCCCATCGAGCGGCTGATGCGAATGCGTTTGCGTGCGCTGCGCGTCAGACGGATCGACAGCATCAGCGCCGCACAGCTCAGGCCGACGATCAGGCCTTCCCACAAGCCGCTCGGGCCGCGAGGCTCGCCGAGCCAGTCGGTCAGGCCGAGGGCATAACCCACCGGCAGGCCGATGCCCCAGTAGGCGAACAGGGTGAGGATCATCGTTACCCGCGTGTCCTGATAACCGCGCAGGGCGCCAGCGGCGGTGACCTGAATCGCGTCGGAGAACTGGAACAGCGCGGAGTACACGATCAGCATCGCGGCGATGTGAATTACCATCGGATCCGACGTGTAGATCGCCGCAATGTGTTCGCGCATCAGCAGCATCATGCTCGCCGACAGGCAGGCGTAGGCCAGGGCAGTGCCCATGCCGACACCCGCCGCGAAACGCGCTTCACGGGGTTCTTCACGGCCCAGGGCCTGGCCGACCCGCACGGTCACCGCCATGCCCAGCGAATACGGAATCATGAACACCAGCGAGCTGACGTTCAGCGCGATCTGGTGCCCGGCCACCACGGTGGCGCCGAGGCTGCCGATCAGCAGCGCGATCACCGCGAAGATGCTCGACTCGGCAAACACCGCGACGCCGATCGGCAGACCGATGGCCAGCAAGCGCTTGATCACCGCCCATTGCGGCCAGTCGAAACGGCTGAACAGTTCGCTCGATTTGTAGGCCGGTGCCCAGCGCTCATAACCGGCCAGGCCCAGCGCCATCACCCACATCACGATCGCTGTGGCCCAGCCGCAACCGACGCCGCCCATGGCCGGAACGCCGAAGTGACCGTAAATGAACACGTAGTTCAACGGAATGTTCAGCGCCAGCCCACACAGGCCCAACACCATCGCCGGCCGCGTGCGGCCGAGGCCATCACTGGTGCAGCGCAGCACATGGTAGAAGGCAACGGCTGGCAGACCGCTGGCGATGCCGTGCAGGTACTGCATGCACGGGCCGATCAGCTCCGGATCGACTTTCATCAGGTGCAGGATCGGTTCGGCGCTGAACAGCATGCCGGTCGCCATCAGTCCGACCACCAGTGCCAGCCACAAGGCCTGACGCACGATCGGGCCGATCTCGCTGTGGGTGCCGGCGCCGAAGCGCTGGGCGACTTTCGGCGTGGTGGCCAGCAGGGTGCCGGTCATCAGCAGAAACACCGGCACCCAGATCGAGTTGCCCAGCGCCACGGCCGCCAGATCCTTTGGCCCGACGCGCCCGGCCATCACCGCATCGACGAAGCCCATGGCGGTGGTCGCCAGTTGCGCGATCATGATCGGCAGGGCCAGGCCGAGCAGATTCTTCAGCTCCAGGCGAACCCGGGCAGGGCGGTTGAGGGAAACGGCGTCAGGGCGTTCAGTTACGGAATTCACAGGCAAAGCGTCCACAGGGGTTGATGCGCAAGGCCGGGCATTCTACGCCGCTGACGTAATGGTCAGGAAAAATCCTCTGTTGCGGATTTGTAATCGTCCCGCCTTATCAAGAATCACAGCCTGCTGGCTCATCGCAGTGTCAGCGCCTACACTGCCGATCCGCCCAAGGAGCCCTGCCATGCTGATTGTTGCCGACGAAAATATCCCGCTGCTCGATGCTTTTTTTGCCGGTTTCGGCGAGATCCGCCGGGTGCCGGGCCGTTCCATTGACCGGGCCACGGTCGAACAGGCCGACGTGCTGCTGGTGCGCTCGGTAACTAACGTCAATCGTGCGTTGCTCGAAGGCAGCAAGGTGCGGTTTGTCGGCACCTGCACCATCGGCACCGATCATCTGGATCTCGAATACTTCAATGAGGCCGGCATCACCTGGTCCAGTGCGCCCGGCTGCAATGCCCGGGGCGTGGTGGATTACGTGCTCGGCAGCCTGATGACCCTGGCCGAAATCGAAGGCGTCGATTTGAGTGAGCGCACTTATGGCGTGATCGGCGCCGGTGAAGTGGGCGGTCGCTTGATCAAGGTGCTCAAAGGGCTGGGTTGGAACGTGAAAGTCTGCGATCCGCCGCGTCAGGCAGCCGAGGGCGGTGACTATGTCAGCCTGGAGCAGATCATCCAGCAGTGCGACGTAATCAGTCTGCACACGCCACTGACCCGCAACGGCGACGGCGCGACCTGGCACTTGTTCGACGAACAGCGTTTACAGCAACTCAAGCCCGGCGCCTGGCTGATCAACGCCGCCCGTGGCCCGGTGGTGGATAACGCCGCGTTGCGCGAAGTGCTGCTGGAACGTGAAGACCTGCAGGCGGTGCTTGACGTGTGGGAAGCCGAACCGCAAGTCGATGTGGCGTTGGCTGAACTCTGCGTACTGGCGACGCCGCATATCGCCGGTTACAGCCTCGATGGCAAGCAACGCGGCACGGCGCAGATCTATCAGGCTTACTGCGAATTCATCGGTCAGCCGGCCAGCATTCAGCTCAGCGATCTGTTGCCGGCACCGTGGTTGTCGGAAGTTTCCCTGCATGCCGACAGCGATCCGGCCTGGGCGCTGGCGATGTTGTGCCGTGGTGTGTACGACCCGCGCCGGGACGATGCGGATTTCCGCCGCACCCTGTTGGGTAGCGTCGGTGAGCAACGTGCCGCGTTTGATGTGTTGCGCAAACAGTATCCGGTGCGCCGCGAGATCGAAGGGCTGAAAGTGCGGATCGAAGGGCATTCCCCGGCGTTGCAGCAGATCGTGACGGCGCTGGGCGCTGTGGCCGTTTAAATCGCGGGCAGAAAAAACCCGGCCTCCAGGGGCCGGGTCAGGAAGACGGTGGCGATATCACTTTTGTTCGGCAGGCTTGACCAATCGCTTCTCCAGTTCGCGGCAGGCGTTCTGGATCATGTCTTCAGTGATTGGCACTTCGCGCCCATCCTTATCGATAATCGAGCAACCCAGAGGTTGGCCGGGCTTGGTGCGGATCACTTGAATCTTGTCATCGCTGCTGTGTTGCAAGGACATGGCCTGTCTCCTCATCAGGTTGTGTATGCACAATAAAACCGTCAGGTGACCAGGCTGTGACAACTCCCTTCGATCTTTCCGGAACGGTATCTCCACTCAAGCAGAAATGACCGTTCGTCTCAACCCGGGCATTAGACCGATAGCATCTAGGGGGTAGTCTGGCCGGTCATAATTAACCTGACTCATTGTGATTTGCAGAGTTCCACCCCATTGAGTGTCCAGGCTGGCCCCATTAATCAGCACACGACGTGAACCTGAATGATCCCGATGCTTTCCTCGCGCCACCGCCGGGCCCTGCGCCTGACCAGTCATTTTCTTCAGCCTTATCGCTGGCAGGCCTTCGGCGCACTGCTCGCGCTGATCGTCACGGCCGGCATTACGTTGTCGATGGGGCAGGGCATCAAATTGCTGGTCGACCAAGGCTTCATGACTCAGTCGCCGCACCTGCTCAACCAGTCCATTGGTCTGTTCATGCTGTTGGTGTTGGGGCTCGCGGTCGGCACCTTTGCCCGGTTTTATCTGGTGTCATGGATCGGTGAACGGGTGGTGGCTGACATTCGCCGGCAGGTGTTCAACCATCTGGTGTACCTGCATCCCGGGTTCTACGAGGACAACCGCAGTTCGGAAATCCAGTCACGCCTGACCGCTGACACAACATTGCTGCAATCGGTGATCGGCTCGTCGCTGTCGCTGTTCCTGCGTAATTTGCTGATGGTCATTGGCGGTGTGGTGCTGCTGTTCATCACCAATCCCAAACTCACCAGCATCGTGGTGATCGCGCTGCCATTGGTGATTTCGCCGATCCTGATTTTCGGGCGCCGCGTGCGTAACCTCTCTCGACTGAGTCAGGACCGGATCGCCGACATTGGCAGCTATGTATCGGAAACCCTCGGCCAGATCAAAACGGTGCAGGCCTACAACCATCAGGTGCAGGACGAACAACGTTTCGCCAGCACCGTCGAGCAAGCGTTCGAAACGGCGCGCAAACGGATTTTCCAGCGGGCCTGGCTGATCACGCTGGTGATCGTGCTGGTGCTCGGTGCCGTCGCGGTGATGTTGTGGGTCGGCGGCATGGACGTGATTGCCGGGCGAATTTCAGCCGGTGAGCTGGCGGCGTTCGTGTTCTACAGCCTGATCGTCGGCAGTGCGTTTGGTACGTTGAGCGAAGTGATCGGCGAATTGCAGCGGGCAGCGGGCGCTGCCGAGCGTATTGCCGAATTGTTGCGTTCGGAGAACATTATCCAGCCGCCGAAAGCCGGACTGGTGACCTTGCCGGAGCGGATCAAAGGCGAACTGGCGTTGCAGGATGTGCGCTTTTCCTACCCTTCGCGTCCCGAAAGCTTCGCCGTTGATGGCTTGAGTCTGACGGTCCACGCAGGCGAAACCCTCGCGCTGGTCGGGCCGTCCGGCGCGGGCAAGTCCACGGTGTATGACTTGCTGCTGCGCTTCTACGATCCGCGCGAAGGCCGGATTCTGATTGATGGCGTGCCACTGACGAGCCTTGATCCTTTGGATTTGCGCCGCTGTTTCGCACTGGTTTCGCAGACCCCGGCGCTGTTCTTCGGCAGCGTCGAAGAAAACATTCGCTACGGTTGCCCGACCGCCACGCTGGAGCAGGTGCAGGAAGCCGCGAAAATCGCCCACGCCCACGATTTCATCGAACAAATGCCCGACGGCTACCAGACCCATCTGGGCGACGGCGGTCTCGGTCTGTCAGGCGGCCAACGCCAGCGCCTGGCCATCGCCCGGGCGCTGCTGGTCGACGCGCCGATCCTGCTGCTGGACGAAGCCACCAGCGCCCTCGATGCCCAGAGCGAACACCTGATCCAGCAAGCCCTGCCCAACTTGATGCAAAACCGCACCACCCTGGTGATCGCCCACCGCTTGGCCACAGTGAAAAACGCTGATCGGATTGCGGTGATGGACCAGGGCAAGCTGGTGGCGATTGGTACGCATCAGGAGCTGATCGCGAGCAATCCGCTGTATGCGCGGTTGGCGGCGTTGCAGTTCAGTGATGGGCATCTGGCTTCGACCGACCCAGTAACCGACTAAGTAACCGACCATGTAGCCGACCCAGTCGAGCGCCATAAAAAATGCCCGCATCTCTCGATGCGGGCATTTTTGTTTACGTCGATCTTTGCACGATCACTGATCGTCAAAGTACCGCTCATGCCAGTCCACCAGCGGTTGCGGCGAATTGAGTTTCTGGCCGTAGATCACCGAGTAGGACAGCACGTTCTGCACGTACTGACGGGTTTCGTCGAACGGGATGCTTTCTACCCACACGTCGAAGCTCAGGTGATCGGCACCGCGTAGCCACTGACGAACGCGGCCGGGACCGGCGTTGTAGGCGGCGGAGGCGAGCACGCGGTTGCCGTTGAACTGGCTGTGCACCTGGCTCAGGTAGGCGGCGCCGAGCTGGATGTTCTTGTCCGGATCGAGCACTTGCTGCGGCGAGGCCAGAGGGATGCTGAACTTGCGCGCGGTTTCCTTGGCGGTACCGGGCATCAGTTGCATCAGGCCGCTGGCGCCGACACCGGAGCGGGCGTCGTCCATGAAGGCGCTTTCCTGACGGGTGATGGCGAACACCCAGCTCGAATGCAGGCCGCGCACCTTGGCTTCACGCACCAGGGTGTCTCGGTGGGCCATCGGGAAGCGGATGTCCAGGTCGTCCCAGTATTGCGCCTGGCTGATGGTGCGGATCGCCGGGAAGTACCACTTCAGGTCGTAGGCCAGTTTGGCCTGGGCGACCATTTCATCGCGGTTGAAGTGACGGCTGACGTGGTACCACTCGCGACGCCCGTCGACGATCTGCCCGCGGGCGTGGAATTCCAGCGCGCGACGTACGCCGGGCGTGTTGCGCACCTTGTTGATGGTGGCCTGGCTGAGTACCAGCGGTTTGTTGACCAGCGAATAAGGCAGCTGCGAGCGATCGGCGGCAAGGAAACCGTAGAAATCCCGCTCCCGTGCAAGGCTCTTGTACAGCGTCTGCGCTTCCGGGTTCTGCGGTTGCGCCAGTTCCAGGCTGCGAGCCTGCCAGTAACGCCAGCGGTTGGTGGTGGCCAGATCCTGCGGCAGGCGGCGGGTCAACTGATAGGCGTCGTCCCAGCGCGCCAGACGCAGCAACAGGCGCAGGCGCCATTCGGAAACAGTGTTGTCGCGCAGTTCCGGGTCATATTTGGTCATCACGTCCAGCGCACGGCTGTCGAAACGACGGGCGAGGGTCAGGCCGATTTCCCGGGCGATCGCGACTTTTTCATCGCGGGAGAAATGCATGCTGCTGGCGTAGCCGTCGAGCAGGTCCATGGCCTTGTCCGGATCCTGACGCGCCAGGCGGCGCAGGCCGAGGCTGACGATGTCCGACATCGGCTCGTCGGCCGGCGTGAAGCGCGACGGCTGGTTGAGCAGTTCCGGTTTCTGCGCGACATCCACCAGTAGACGCCCGCGTGGGGCAAGGGTGGTCAGGCCGTTAACCAGACTGTTGGCCAGCGGATAGTTGCGTGTCTGAGCGGCGAGCTTGGTGCGTTCCCAGCGTTTTTGCTCGGTCAACTGGCCGTCGGCAGCCCAGATCCCGAACAGCGCATCACACGCCGCCGGTTGGGATTTGCCGGTCAGCCAAAGCTTGTCGGCGTTGGCATAACCCTCGGCCTTGCGGCCGCTGCTGATCTGATACTGCGCATTCAGGCAGTCCAGTTCGGTGAAGTTGAGTTTCGGGTCGTAATACTTGACGAAGGTCGCCCATTCGCCACGGTCGGCCAGCCAGCGCAACCAGCGCAGCTTCATCCAGTTGGCCTGGGGCAGGTCACCGTGTTCGGCGAGGAACTTTTCGATTTCCGCGTTGCTGGCGGTCTTCAGCCGGGCGGTCAGCTCGTCGTAGGCCAGGTATGGCTCCAGCGGATAATCGGCGAGGGCCTGGCTGTAACGGAAGTACGGGCCGGTGTCGCCCTTGGCCAGGGCGCGTTTGGCCTCATCGTAATACTGGCGCTGGGTGGACAGGTCCACCGCCTGGGCGGATTGGGCAGCAGCGGCGGTGAGTAGCAAACAGGACAAAACACTGAAAAGGCGACTGCGCATGAGACATCCGGGCAGAGAAATCATGACAAGTGCCGACAGTGGCGGCACTGAATTGTCTGTAGCTTAGCCTTTTGCCAGCAGCCGGCGAAAGCTTTGCGGGCCTTGCGGCACAAGTTCGCAACAATTGTTGTGCAGAGTGCGTCAGCGGCGAAATTGCCGGCCTGCTCGGGTCCCGATTCAGGTAGAATGCGCGCCCGGTTTTTGGAGAAGCTCATGACCCTGCTCAAATTCAGCGATGTGTCCCTTGCATTCGGCGCGATGCCGTTGTTGGACAAGGTGTCCTGGCAGATCGCCCGTGGTGAGCGGGTGTGCATCATCGGCCGCAACGGCACTGGCAAGTCCAGCATGATGAAACTGGTCAAGGGCGACCAGAAGCCTGATGACGGCTCGGTGTGGCGTGCCCCCGGTCTGAAAATCGGTGAATTGCCGCAGGAATTGCCGGTGGCCGACGAGCGGACCGTGTTCGACGTGGTCGCCGAAGGCCTCGACGGCGTTGGCGCCTTGCTCGCCGAATACCATCACCTGAGCCAGAACATCGTCACCGACGCCGATCTGGACAAGTTGATGCACGTTCAGCACGACCTCGAAGCCCGCGACGGCTGGCGCTTGCAGACCCTGGTCGACAGCACCCTGAGCCGCCTGCAATTGCCGGCCGACAAGACCCTCGCCGAGTTGTCCGGCGGCTGGCGTCGTCGTGTGCTGCTGGCGCAGGCGCTGGTGTCCGAGCCGGATCTGCTGCTGCTCGATGAGCCCACCAACCACCTGGACATCGGTGCGATTGCCTGGCTTGAAGAAGCACTGAAGGATTTCCAGGGCGCCGTGCTGTTCATCACGCACGACCGTTCCTTCCTGCAAAACCTCGCCACCCGCATCCTCGAACTGGATCGCGGCGGCCTGATCGACTGGAACGGCGACTACGCCAGTTTCCTGGTTCACAAAGAAGCCGCACTGGCGGCCGAAGAAACTGCCAATGCGCTGTTCGACAAGCGTCTGGCCCAGGAAGAAGTGTGGATTCGTCAGGGCATCAAGGCTCGGCGTACCCGTAACGAAGGCCGCGTACGTGCGCTGAAAGCCCTGCGCGTGGAGCGCAGTGAGCGTCGCGAGCGCACCGGCAAGGCCAACATCCAGCTGGATACCGCAGAGAAGTCCGGCAAGCAGGTGATGGTGCTGGATAACGTGAGCTTCGCGCATCCGGGCGGTCCGTTCCTGATCCGCGATTTCTCCATGGTGCTGCAGCGCGGCGACCGGATCGGTCTGCTCGGCGCCAACGGTACCGGCAAGACCACCCTGCTGAAACTGATGCTCAGCGGTCTGCAACCGACCAGCGGCAAGGTGGAAGAGGGCACCCGGATCGACGTGGCCTACTTCGACCAGTTGCGCCATCAGCTGGATCTGGAAAAGACCGTGATCGATAACGTCGCCGAAGGTCGCGACTTCATCGATATCGACGGCCAGAGCCGCCACGTGCTCAGCTACCTCGGCGACTTCCTGTTCAGCCCGCAGCGTGCCCGCACGCCGGTGAAGGCGTTGTCCGGTGGTGAGCGTGCACGTCTGCTGCTGGCCAAACTGTTCAGCAAGCCAGCGAACCTGCTGGTGCTCGACGAACCGACCAACGATCTGGACGTGGAAACCCTCGAACTGCTCGAAGAAGTGCTGTTGACCTTCAACGGCACTGTGCTGATGGTCAGTCACGACCGGGCATTTCTCGACAACGTGGTGACCAGCACCCTGGTCTTCGAAGGTGAAGGCAAGGTTCGCGAATACGTCGGTGGCTATCAGGACTGGATCCGTCAGGGCGGTTCGCCGCGCCTGTTGGGCGTGACCGAAAGCAAATCCGGCAAGGCTGACCTGAATTCGGCGGTGGTCACTGCCGAGCCGGCTCCGGTCGCCGCGCCTGTTGCTGCGGCCCCGGCTGCGAAGAAGAAACTGAGCTACAAGCTTCAGCGCGAGCTGGAAGCGTTGCCGGGCGACATCGACGCCAAGGAGCAGCAGATCGCTGCTGTCGAGGCTGAAATGGCTGAAGCCGGTTTCTACCAGCGTCCGCCGGCCGAAACGGCCAAAGTCATTGCTTCGCTGGAGCAGTTGCAGGCTGAGCTGGATGCGTTGGTGGAGCGTTGGGCCGAGCTGGACGCCTGATAGCTTCCGGTCATGAAAAAGCCCGGCGTCCAGTGATGGACGCCGGGCTTTTTGTAGATCGGATCAGCGTTTGACCAGGTGCACCGCCAGCACATCGCAAGGCGCGCCGTGCAGGACATCGTTGGCGGTCGAGCCCAATAGCAGCGCCAGGCCGTGCCGGCCATGGCTGCCGACCACGATCAGGTCGCATTCCTGATCCTTGGCGAAATGGTGGATTTCCTGGCGTGGCTGACCATAGGTCAGGTGGCAGTTGGAACCTTCCAGTTCGGTGTATTTGTGCTTCAGGCGCTCGAGGCGCTCCTTGGCCTGATCGAACTGCTGTTGTTGCAGTTGTGACAGATCCATTGGCACGTCACCCCCGAAGGCCATGGCCATCGGTTCGACGATATGCACCAGCGACAGCTTGGCGCCATTGCTCACCGACAGCTCTCGGGCGCGGTGGATCACAGGGTCGCACTCTTCGGTCAGATCTACGGCGACCAGGATATGGTGGTAGGGCATGAGGTGCTCCTCGTGAGGGATCAATATTGTTAAGTATGGCTGGTTTCAAGCGCATTGGTTCCAAAGTGACGCAATGGGCTCATCAAGATTCGGGAGTAGAGATATGACGGTCTGGCTGGTGGTGTCAATCCTGCTGGTGGTGTTGAGCCCCCTGGCGTGGTTGCGCCCGTCCCGTGCACAGAGTGGCCGGATAGCCTTGCGCACGGAGGCCCGGCGCATCGGGCTGGCCATGCAGCTGGCGCCTCAGGAATGGCCGCACTGGCTGTCTCAGGAGCCGCCCAATCCGTGTGCGCAATACCATCGGCCGCGGCGCAGCAAGCAGCCGGTGTGCTGGACGTACTGGCAGAAATCCCCGGGCATGTGGGTCAATCAGTGGCAGGAAGCCTGTGAAGACCCGCTTCTGCTGAATCATTTCGAGAAATTGCCGGGCAACGTTTTCAAGGTTGAAGCCGACAAGCAGATGATCGCGCTCTATTGGGGCGAGAAAGGCGAAGCGGCGGTTTTGCTGGAGATTGATGCCACGCTGAAAGCGCTGGCATGACTCGCGGACTTTTCGCGCTGCAACGGTGCGAAACGTCCGGCAGACGAGCAATAAAAAGCCCGACATGATTCATCGGGCGGGGTTGGCCAGGCAGGCCGGAAATTCTTTTTGGCGTTGATCCGGTCAGGTCCGGTCAGCAAAAGTGCGCCTGTTTTCCTTCGTAGTCCAGCCAGCGTAGCCTGTTAAACAAGGCCTGCAGCGAATTAGGGCGACTTTTCTAACTATTAATCTTATGAATGCCCTCACATGCAAGCATGTGTTGGCGGGCTGCGTCTTACAGAAATGACCGCAAAGTCGCATTTCAACCCGTATTTAGGGCGATTGACAATTGTCGGAAATTCCGTGAAGGTGGCGTACCCAAATCAAACGGGCGTATGAATTGAGCGTTTGTATTGCAGACTGCTCCTACAGAATCCCGACTATCGCGTTGGCGGGTGTGCCGGGTGGATTGGTGTCAGCATTGACGAAAAAGCGTCCTGCCGAGCCATTCGCCTGCGTCCGACGTGTACTGTTCAGCTTCCATATCGTGGAGATCAGTTGATGATTTACGAAGGTAAAGCCATCACGGTTAAAGCTCTTGAAAGTGGCATCGTCGAATTGAAATTCGACCTCAAGGGTGAGTCCGTCAACAAGTTCAACCGTCTTACCCTGAACGAACTGCGTCAGGCCGTAGACACCATCAAGGCAGATGCTTCGATCAAGGGCGTGATCGTCAGCAGTGGCAAGGACGTGTTCATCGTCGGCGCCGACATCACCGAATTTGTCGACAACTTCAAGCTGCCGGATGCCGAGCTGGTTGCTGGCAATCTCGAAGCCAACAAGATCTTCAGCGATTTCGAAGACCTCAACGTTCCGACCGTCGCCGCGATCAACGGCATCGCCCTGGGTGGCGGTCTGGAAATGTGCCTGGCCGCGGACTACCGCGTCATGTCCACCAAGGCCAAGATCGGTCTGCCGGAAGTCAAACTGGGCATCTACCCGGGCTTCGGCGGTACCGTGCGTCTGCCGCGCCTGATCGGTGCCGACAACGCTATCGAGTGGATTGCCGCCGGCAAGGAAAACCGTCCTGAAGACGCGCTGAAAGTCGGCGCTGTCGATGCCGTGGTTGCTCCTGAAAAACTGCAGGACGCGGCCCTTGAACTGATCAAACGCGCCATCTCCGGCGAGTTCGACTACAAGGCCAAGCGCCAGCCGAAGCTGGAAAAGCTCAAGCTGAACGCCATTGAACAAATGATGGCTTTCGAAACCGCCAAAGGTTTCGTGGCTGGCCAAGCCGGCCCGAACTACCCGGCCCCGGTCGAAGCGATCAAGACCATCCAGAAAGCCGCGAACTTCGGTCGCGACAAGGCGCTGGAAGTCGAAGCCGCAGGTTTCGTGAAACTGGCCAAGACCTCTGCCGCGCAGAGCTTGATCGGTCTGTTCCTGAACGATCAGGAACTGAAGAAAAAGGCCAAGGCCTACGACGAAATTGCCAAGGACGTGAAGCAGGCTGCCGTGCTGGGCGCCGGCATCATGGGTGGCGGTATCGCCTATCAGTCGGCCTCCAAAGGTACGCCGATCCTGATGAAGGACATCAACGAGCACGGTATCGAGCAAGGTCTGGCGGAAGCCGCCAAGCTGCTGGTCGGCCGCGTTGATAAAGGCCGCATGACCGCCGCGAAAATGGCTGAAGTGCTCAACGGTATTCGTCCTACGCTGTCTTACGGCGATTTCGGTCACGTTGACCTGGTCGTTGAAGCTGTAGTCGAGAACCCGAAAGTCAAGCAAGCCGTTCTGGCGGAAGTCGAAGACAAGGTCAAAGAGGACACCATCCTCGCGTCCAACACCTCGACCATTTCCATCAGCCTGCTGGCCAAGGCCCTCAAGCGTCCGGAAAACTTCGTCGGCATGCACTTCTTCAACCCGGTGCACATGATGCCGCTGGTGGAAGTGATCCGTGGCGAGAAGTCCAGCGAGCTGGCTGTTGCCACCACCGTTGCCTACGCCAAGAAAATGGGCAAGAACCCGATCGTCGTCAACGACTGCCCGGGCTTCCTGGTCAACCGCGTTCTGTTCCCGTACTTCGGCGGTTTCGCCAAGCTGGTCAGCGCTGGTGTGGACTTCGTCCGTATCGACAAGATCATGGAAAAATTCGGCTGGCCGATGGGCCCGGCGTACCTGATGGACGTGGTCGGCATCGACACCGGCCACCACGGTCGTGACGTGATGGCTGAAGGTTTCCCGGATCGCATGAAGGACGACCGTCGTTCGGCCATTGACGTGCTTTACGAAGCCAAGCGTCTGGGTCAGAAGAACGGCAGGGGCTTCTATGCCTACGAGGCCGACAAGAAAGGCAAGCAGAAGAAAGTCGCCGACCCGTCGGTACTGGAAGTGCTCAAGCCGATTGTCTACGAGCAGCGTGAAGTCACCGACGAAGACATCATCAACTGGATGATGATCCCGCTGTGCCTGGAAACCGTGCGTTGCCTGGAAGACGGCATCGTCGAAACCGCTGCCGAAGCCGACATGGGTCTGGTTTACGGTATTGGTTTCCCTCCATTCCGTGGCGGTGCGCTGCGTTACATCGATTCGATCGGTGTTGCCGAGTTCGTTGCCCTGGCCGACCAGTACGCTGATTTGGGCGCGCTCTACCACCCGACCGCGAAGCTGCGTGAAATGGCCAAAACCGGCCAACGGTTCTTCGGTTAAGCGTCCCAACTTTTGAGCGAGAGTGAAATTTTATGAGCTTGAATCCAAGAGACGTCGTGATTGTCGACTTCGGTCGTACTCCGATGGGCCGCTCCAAGGGCGGCATGCACCGCAACACCCGCGCTGAAGACATGTCGGCGCACCTGATCAGCAAACTGCTGGAACGCAACGCCAAGGTCGATCCTGCCGAAGTCGAGGACGTGATCTGGGGCTGTGTGAACCAGACCCTGGAGCAGGGCTGGAACATCGCGCGCATGGCGTCGCTGATGACCCAGATCCCGCACACCTCGGCCGGCCAGACCGTCAGCCGTCTGTGTGGCTCGTCGATGAGCGCGCTGCACACCGCTGCGCAAGCGATCATGACCGGTAACGGTGACGTGTTCGTGGTTGGCGGCGTCGAGCATATGGGTCACGTAAGCATGATGCACGGTGTCGATCCGAACCCGCACATGTCCCTGTACGCGGCGAAAGCCTCGGGCATGATGGGCCTGACTGCTGAAATGCTCGGCAAGATGCACGGCATCACTCGCGAACAGCAGGACGCCTTTGGCGTGCGTTCCCACCAGTTGGCCCACAAGGCAACCGTGGAAGGCAAGTTCAAGGACGAAATCATCCCGATGCAGGGCTATGACGAGAACGGTTTCCTGAAAACCTTCGACTACGACGAAACCATTCGTCCGGAAACCACCCTGGAAAGTCTGGCGGCTCTGAAGCCGGCGTTCAATCCAAAGGGCGGCACCGTGACTGCCGGTACTTCGTCGCAGATCACCGATGGTGCTTCGTGCATGATCGTGATGTCGGCGCAGCGTGCACAGGACCTGGGCATTCAGCCTCTGGCCGTGATTCGTTCGATGGCAGTGGCAGGTGTGGATCCGGCGATCATGGGCTATGGTCCGGTACCGGCTACTCAGAAAGCACTGAAACGTGCCGGCCTGGGTATCAACGATATCGACTTCTTCGAGCTCAACGAAGCGTTCGCCGCACAGGCTCTGCCAGTGCTGAAAGACCTGAAAGTGCTCGACAAGATGAACGAGAAGGTTAACCTGCACGGCGGCGCGATCGCCCTGGGTCACCCGTTCGGTTGCTCCGGTGCCCGTATTTCCGGCACCTTGCTGAACGTGATGAAGCAGAATGGCGGCACCTTCGGGGTGGCCACCATGTGCATTGGCCTCGGCCAAGGCATCTCCACCGTCTTCGAACGCGTTTAAGCGTCTCGTCGATGGAAGCCGGGGCCAAGTGCCCCGGTTTTTGTTTTTGCGGATTTATTTTTGTATTTATTTTGAAAAAATTTGAGTGAGGGCCGAAGCGTGCCGATACAACCTGGGCTCTACCAACATTACAAAGGTCCGCAGTACCGCGTATTCAGTGTTGCGCGGCATTCCGAGACCGAAGAAGAAGTGGTCTTTTACCAAGCCCTGTATGGCGATTACGGCTTTTGGGTACGTCCCTTGAGCATGTTCCTGGAGTCCGTCGAAGTTGACGGCGAGCAGGTCCCGCGCTTTGCTTTGGTGCAAGCCGAACCAAGCCTTTTTTCGAAGCCATAAGGCGAGTGCGCGCAAAACCCTGCGCTTGACCTCACCTTGTAGCCACTATATATAGCGGTGCCGCGTCAGGCGCCAACCGCCTTTCACTTCTAGAATTCAGGAATTTTCTGATCCATGGGCAAATCGCTGGTCATTGTGGAATCCCCGGCTAAGGCCAAGACCATCAACAAGTATCTGGGCAACCAATACGTGGTGAAGTCGAGTATCGGCCATATCCGAGACCTGCCCACCAGCGGTTCGGCTAGCGCCAGCAAGGAGCCTGCCGCCAAGCGCGGCAAGGCCGCCGCGGGCGAAGGGCCGGTGCTCTCGCCGAAGGAAAAGGCACGTAAACAGCTCGTTTCGCGCATGGGTGTCGATCCCGATCATGGCTGGAAAGCCAAGTACGAGATCCTCCCGGGCAAGGAAAAAGTCATCGAAGAGCTGCGCCGGCTCGCCAAGGATGCTGACACCATCTATCTCGCAACCGACTTGGATCGCGAGGGGGAAGCCATTGCCTGGCACCTGCGCGAAGCCATCGGTGGTGACGACAGCCGCTACAAGCGCGTGGTGTTCAACGAAATCACCAAGAAAGCGATTCAGGAAGCCTTCTCGGAGCCGGGCGAGCTCGATATCGATCGAGTGAACGCCCAGCAGGCTCGTCGCTTCCTCGACCGCGTCGTGGGTTACATGGTTTCGCCGCTGCTATGGGCCAAGATCGCTCGCGGCCTGTCCGCCGGTCGTGTGCAATCGGTTGCCGTGAAACTGGTGGTCGAGCGTGAGCGCGAGATTCGCGCGTTCAATCCGGAAGAATACTGGGAAGTGCATGCCGATCTCGGCACCACCAAAGGTTCGACCGTGCGTTTCGAAGTGGCGCGTGAGAAGGGCGAAGCTTTCAAGCCGCTCAACGAAGCTCAGGCCATGGCTGCGCTGGAGAAGCTGAAATCCTCCAGCTACAGCATCGTCAAGCGTGAAGACAAACCGACCAGCAGCAAACCGTCGGCACCGTTCATCACTTCCACCCTGCAACAGGCTGCGAGCAACCGCCTGGGCTTCGGCGTGAAGAAAACCATGATGATGGCTCAGCGTCTGTACGAAGCTGGCTACATCACTTATATGCGTACCGACTCGACCAACCTCTCGGCTGATGCCGTGACGATGGCGCGCGATTACATCGAAACCGAATTCGGCAAGAAGTACCTGCCGGAGTCGCCGAACGTCTATAGCAGCAAGGAAGGCGCACAAGAGGCTCACGAAGCGATCCGTCCTTCCGACGCCAACACCACGCCGAGCAAGCTCGCGGGTATGGAGCGTGATGCTGAGCGCCTCTACGAGCTGATCTGGCGCCAGTTCCTGGCTTGCCAGATGCTGCCGGCGCAATACCTGTCGACCACCGTCAGCGTGGCTGCTGGCGACTTCGAGCTGCGCGCCAAGGGCCGTATCCTGAAGTTCGACGGCTACACCCGCGTTCTGCCGCAAATCGCCAAGCCTGGCGACGACGATGTCCTGCCGGACATGGCGCAGGGTGACGTGATGAAACTGATCAAGCTTGATCCGACCCAGCATTTCACCAAGCCACCGGCCCGTTACTCGGAAGCCAGCCTGGTGAAGGAAATGGAAAAGCGCGGCATTGGCCGTCCTTCGACCTATGCGGCGATCATTTCGACCATTCAGGATCGCGGCTACGTGACCCTGCACAACCGTCGTTTCTACTCGGAAAAGATGGGCGACATCGTCACCGAGCGTCTGTCGGAGAGTTTCTCGAACCTCATGGACTACGGCTTCACTGCCGGCATGGAAGAGAACCTCGATGACGTGGCCCAGGGCGAGCGCGACTGGAAGAATGTGCTGGACGAGTTCTACGGCGACTTCAAGAAAAAACTCGAAGTGGCTGAAAACCCGGAAGCCGGCATGCGCGCCAATCAGCCGGTAATGACCGACATTCCGTGCACCACCTGCGGCCGTCCGATGCAGATTCGTACTGCCTCTACCGGCGTGTTCCTCGGCTGCTCGGGCTATAGCCTGCCGCCGAAAGAGCGCTGCAAGGCCACCGTCAACCTGGTGCCGGGCGATGAAATCGCTGCGGACGACGAGGGCGAATCGGAATCCCTGGTGCTGCGCGGCAAGCATCGCTGCCCGATCTGCAGCACGGCGATGGACGCTTACCTGCTCGACGAAAAGCGCAAGCTGCACATCTGCGGTAACAACCCGGATTGCGCCGGCTATGAAATCGAAGAAGGCAGCTACCGCATCAAGGGCTACGAAGGTCCGAGCCTGGAATGCGACAAGTGCGGCAGCGAGATGCAGCTCAAGACCGGCCGTTTCGGCAAGTTCTTCGGTTGCACCAACGCGACCTGCAAGAACACCCGCAAACTGCTGAAGAGCGGTGACGCGGCGCCGCCGAAGATGGACCCGGTGAAAATGCCTGAGCTGAAATGCGAAAAGGTCAACGACACCTACATCCTGCGTGACGGTGCGTCCGGTCTGTTCCTGGCGGCCAGTCAGTTCCCGAAAAACCGTGAGACCCGTGCTCCACTGGTGATCGAGATTCTGCCGCACAAGGACGAGATCGATCCGAAGTACCACTTCCTGTGCGAAGCGCCGCAGAAGGATCCTGATGGTCTGCCAGCAGTGATCCGCTACAGCCGCAAGACCAAGGAGCAATACGTCCAGACCGAAGTCGACGGCAAGCCGACTGGCTGGAAAGCGTTCTTCGACGGTGGCAAGTGGACCGTTGAAGACAAGCGTCCGGCAAAAGCCAAGGCTTGAGCAATCGCTGATCCGAAGGTGCCCTGACTGAGCACCTTCAACACAAAAGGCCGCATGACAACCTTCGGGTTTTCATGCGGCCTTTTTGTTTAAAGCTTGCGGTCGGATCGGCTGATCCATGACACTGTCCGGCCTGTGTGAAGCAATTATTTCGTTGTGGAGAGTGCCGCTATGGCCCACGAACTCTATACCCGTACCAATCAGAAGATCTATTTCGCGGGTCTGTCGCTGGAAGCGCTGGCCAGGGCCGAAGAGGGGCGGGCGATGAATTCGCTGGCGCTGATTCAGGCCGGGCGCGAATCGGCGTTGTTCCATCTCTATGGTGCGCTGCTGGGGTTATGTCACGAAATTGCCGGGTTCTACAGGCTGCCGCAGGCCAATGCGCCGCGGGCTGAAACGCTGCTGACGCGTGAAGTGCTGGAGTCGATTGCCATTCCGGAGTTGGCCGAGATGGTTGAGTTGGCGGGTAATCCGGAAACCTGGCTGGCTAAATTGCTGGCCGCGCATTCGGCGCTGTTTCAGCCACCACGGGTGCCACACAAGCCAAAGGGTGATGTGACCCAGCCGCTGATTCAGGCGGTTAATCTGGATGAAGAGCAGGCGCCCGAAGAATTGAGTCGTGAAGAGCTGGAGAGCTGGCGGCAGAACCTGAAGGGTCTGGCTATCCGTTTCCGTGAAGGCTTGAACGAGTGCTGATGGCTTCCTGGCTGGCGGCGACGAGATGCGTGCTGCTGGTCAAGATCCTGAGCGAATCCTGAACGATCTCTATATAATCCCTGCCTTTCGTGGAGAACAGACCCATATGCCAACGTCCTTTCTAGAAATTGTCGAGCTACCAGACGGCCGAATCGAACTGCGCAGGGCCGAGGACGAGGGTTCTCTGGTAACTCTGGATTTCTCCGAGGATGCCAAGGCATTTCTGCAGGGCCAACACGTTGAAATTGCCAAGGCGATGCTGAGCGTCGGCGTGCAAATGGCCGGTCGAATGGTTGAAGGCGAGTTTGATAAGGAAGAGGGGCCGCGGGTTCTTCATTGAGCACCGCCCGTCGATTATCCCTTCGGTTCGGCTTCTCTATCCCTTGAGAAGCCCCGCGCTCGAAGTAGCGCGCATGCAGTCAGCCCAGTCGAATATTCAGGCTTTGAGCGTCCCCGGTGCGGGCGGCGCTGATCAGTTGTTGGCGTGAGCCTGAGTTGAGCGGGTTCAACCATGTCACCACCGTATGGCTACGACCCAGGCGCAGGGCTTCGCAAGCCAATTGCTGAGCGCTCTGTGTGCCGCGCGGGTGCAACAGCAGGATGCGTTCGCGATTCAATCCGGCATCCCGCAACCAGGTTTGGGTCAGGCTCGCCGGTGGCGCGATCAGGGTCAGCCAGCGTGCGTCCTGGTCATCACTCAATTCGCGAAGAATCGGTGCCAGCAGGTTCAGGCAGTTCCCGGCCGCGCCGCGCAGCGACAGTTCACTGAACGCTTCGGGTTCGACATTCCATGGGCGCTCGGCTACATCCTTGAGGATGGGGGCCAGTGGTTGCGCCAGAAATGCCTCGAACAACGGCAGTTGTGTTTGCTGAGGTGCGTGTGGGAACTGCATAAAGCCTCCTTTAGCGGCGGATGACGCCGACACTCAAGCCTTCGATCACCAGTTCCTGATCTTTCAGGTTGACTTCGATAGGGGCGAACTCAGGGTTTTCGGCGATCAGCCAGACCTTGCTGCCATCGCGCTTGAAGCGTTTGACCGTCACTTCGTCGCCGATCCGGGCGACGACGATCTGACCGTTGCGTGCTTCCCGGGTCGTGTGAACCGCCAGCAGGTCACCGTCGAAAATACCGATGTCCTTCATGCTCATCCCGTGGACGCGCAAAAGATAGTCGGCGCGAGGGTGGAAGAAGGCCGGGTTGATGTTGCAGGACTCTTCGATGTGTTGCTGGGCGAGAATCGGTGCACCGGCGGCCACGCGGCCAATGATCGGCAGGGTGGATTCGTCAACCTTGGCTTCGAAGCCTGGGATTCGAATGCCGCGAGAGGCCCCCGGGGTCATCTCGATCGCGCCTTTGCGGGCGAGCGCCTTGAGGTGCTCTTCGGCGGCGTTGGGGGATTTGAACCCCAGTTCCTGAGCGATTTCCGCGCGGGTCGGCGGGTAGCCGTTGTCTTCGAGGCAGCGTTTGATAAAGGCCAGAATCTCGGCTTGGCGTGGCGTCAGCTTAATCATATTGATCGCTCTGTCTTTTTATACAGTGACTGGGATTATATACAGTGAGTCGGTCTTGGCAATGATCGTTTTTTGCCAGGCCGCCGGACGGTCAGTGACGGCGTCGATTAATGTGGCGTCCTTGTTGTGGTTAAATACCTGACCGACCATTCCCAAAACGAACTGGCAGGCTTGACAAGGCATAGGCTGAAACGTATGTTTCAAACAAGTGTTTGTCAGGCGGAGTAGCCATGGCCCAGTCGGAAACCGTTGAACGCATTCTTGATGCTGCAGAACAGCTGTTCGCGGAAAAAGGTTTCGCTGAAACCTCATTGCGTCTGATCACCAGCAAGGCAGGGGTCAACCTCGCTGCGGTGAACTATCACTTCGGCTCGAAGAAGGCGCTGATCCAGGCAGTCTTCTCGCGTTTCCTCGGTCCGTTCTGCATCAGTCTCGACAAAGAGCTGGAGCGGCGTCAGGCCAAGCCGGAGAACAAGCCTTCGCTTGAAGAGCTGCTGGAAATCCTCGTCGAGCAGGCACTGGTGGTACAGCCACGCAGCGGCAACGATCTGTCGATCTTCATGCGCTTGCTCGGTCTTGCATTCAGCCAGAGCCAGGGCCACTTGCGCCGTTATCTGGAAGACATGTACGGCAAGGTATTCCGCCGCTACATGTTGTTGGTGAACGAAGCCGCCCCGCGCATTCCTCCTATCGAACTGTTCTGGCGTGTGCACTTCATGCTTGGTGCTGCGGCTTTCAGCATGTCGGGTATCAAGGCGTTGCGCGCGATTGCCGAGACCGATTTCGGCGTCAACACCTCCATCGAGCAGGTGATGCGTCTGATGGTGCCGTTTCTGGCGGCCGGCATGCGTGCCGAAACCGGCGTCACCGACACGGCGATGGCCACCGCGCAGCTGCGACCACGCAGCAAATCGGCGCCGACGCCTGCCAAGGTTTAACTGTCCATGGGTGGGCGCGGCAGCTGACATCCGCTAAGCTAGCCGCCCATGCCGACTCTCGTTCTGAACCCGTTTCTCATTGAAATCACCGACCTGCCGGGCAATGCCCCTGGTGGTGGTTTCGTGGGCAACGGGTTTTTCGTTTTCAAGGAATCTCTATGACTGCTGGCCTGCAAGGCTCGTTGATGGTGGACGTCGCCGGTACCTGGCTGACGGCCGAAGATCGCCAATTGTTGCGTCAGCCCGAAGTGGGCGGCCTGATCATTTTTGCCCGCAATATCGAGCATCCACGCCAGGTGCGTGAGTTGAGCGCGGCGATCCGTGCCATTCGCCCGGATCTGTTGCTGGCGGTGGATCAGGAGGGCGGTCGCGTCCAGCGTCTGCGTCAGGGCTTTGTGCGTCTGCCGGCCATGCGAGCCATTGCCGACAACCCGAACGCCGAGTACCTGGCCGAGCAATGCGGCTGGATCATGGCCACTGAAGTGCTGGCTGTCGGCCTCGATCTGAGCTTTGCTCCCGTGCTGGACCTGGATTACCAGCGCAGCGCCGTGGTTGGTACTCGTTCGTTCGAAGGCGATCCGGAGCGTGCAGCACTGCTCGCCGGTGCTTTCATCAAAGGCATGAACAGTGCCGGCATGGCGGCTACCGGCAAGCATTTCCCCGGTCACGGCTGGGCGGAAGCCGACTCTCACGTCGCAATCCCCAATGACGAGCGCAGTCTTGAAGAGATCCGCGCCAACGACCTGGTACCGTTCGCCAAGCTGAGCAAGCAATTGGCCGCCGTCATGCCGGCCCACGTGATTTATCCGCAAGTCGATGCGCAGCCCGCCGGTTTCTCCCGGCGCTGGTTGCAGGACATCCTGCGTGGCGAGTTGCAGTTCGACGGCGTGATTTTCAGTGACGACCTGTCGATGGCCGGTGCGCACGTGGTGGGCGATGCGGCCAGCCGTATCGAAGCCGCGCTCAGCGCCGGTTGCGACATGGGCCTGGTGTGCAACGATCGCGCTGCCGCCGAGCTGGCCCTGAGCGCCGCGCAACGCATGAAGGTCAAGCCGTCGCCACGCATCGCGCGGATGCGCGGTCAGGCGTTCGCCAACACCGAATACCGTCAGGATCCGCGCTGGCTGACCGCTGTCGGCGCGCTCAAAGACGCTCAACTGATCGATTAAGGATTTTTCGCTATGACGGTTTACGCAATCATCGGTGGCACCGGCCTGACCCAGCTGGAAGGTCTGAGCATTCGTCAGTCGCTGGCGGTGGATACACCTTATGGTGCGCCATCGGCCGAAGTCCAGATTGGCGAATACGCCGGTAAGGAAGTGCTGTTCCTCGCTCGTCACGGTCATCCGCATCGCTTTCCGCCGCACAAGGTCAACTACCGCGCCAACCTGTGGGCGTTGAAGCAGGCCGGTGCTGAAGCAATCATTGCGGTCAACGCCGTGGGCGGGATCCATCCTGCAATGGGCACCGGACATTTCTGCGTGCCGCATCAGATCGTGGACTACACCAGCGGTCGCGAGCACACCTATTTCGCCGATGACCTGGAACATGTCACACACATCGACTTCAGCTTTCCCTACAGTGAGCCACTGCGTCAGCAACTGATTGCCGCATTGGCCGCCGAAGGTTGCGAATACAGCGATCAAGGCGTTTACGCCTGCACCCAGGGTCCGCGTCTGGAAACCGTGGCCGAGATCGTGCGTCTGGAGCGCGATGGTTGCGACATCGTTGGCATGACCGGCATGCCGGAAGCGGCACTGGCTCGTGAGCTGGATCTGGATTACGCCTGTCTGTCACTGGTGGTGAACCCGGCGGCGGGCAAGACCACGGCGGTGATCACCATGGCCGAGATCGAGCAGGCGCTGCATGACGGCATGGGCAAGGTGAAGTCGACGTTGGCGCGGGTACTCAAGGGCTGAGTCTGGCTCCGGAGTGACTCGAACGAACAGGCGCTGAGGATCTCAGCGCTTTTCAAACTTGTCCGGCAACGGCGCAAACAGCGCCTCGATATCATCACTCTGCAACTTCCAGTCCCCGGCCTTGCGCCCATCCAGCACGCCGGCTGCCAGGTCAGACTTTTCCTTCTGCAGGTGCTGAATCTTCTCCTCGACCGTCCCCCGGGCAATCATTTTGTAGACGAATACCGGCTTCTCCTGACCTATGCGATACGCACGGTCGGTTGCCTGGTTTTCGGTCGCCGGGTTCCACCACGGATCGTAGTGAATCACGGTGTCCGCTTCCGTCAGGTTCAGACCAACGCCGCCAGCCTTCAGGCTGATGAGAAAGATCTGACGCTTGCCGCTCTGGAATTCCTTCACAGGCGTGCGCCGATCCCGAGTCTGTCCCGTCAGCAACGCATAGGCGACGTTGCGCTTTTTCAGCTCATCCTCGATCAGTGACAGCATCGAAGTGAACTGCGAAAACAGCAGAATTCGCCGTCCTTCCTCAAACAACTCCTCGAGCATTTCCATCAGGCTGTCGAGCTTGCCTGAGGTGCTGCCGCGAGCGGGCAGGGTGGCGTCGTTGACCAAGCGTAAGTCACAGCAGACCTGACGCAGCTTGAGCAGCGCTTCGAGAATGATGATCTGACTGCGCGCCACGCCTTTGCGGGTGATCTCGTCGCGAACCTTCTTGTCCATGGCCAGGCGCATGGTTTCGTACACGTCGCGCTGGGCCTCGTTGAGATCGACCCAGTGGATGATCTCGGTTTTCGGCGGCAGCTCGGTCGCGACCTGTTCCTTGGTGCGGCGCAGCAGAAACGGTTTGATCCGACCGTTGAGGTGCTGAAGTCTGACTTCGCTGGCGCGTTTTTCGATCGGCACACGGTAATCGGCGTTGAAGCTTTTGACGTCGCCGAGCCAGCCGGGCAGCAGGAAGTGAAACAGCGACCACAACTCGCCCAGGTGGTTTTCCAGCGGCGTACCGCTGAGGCACAGGCGTTGGCGGGCGTTCAGTTCACGGGCCGCCTGGGCGGCTTTGCTGTTCGGGTTCTTGATGTATTGCGCCTCATCCAGCACCAACACATGCAGTGGCTGCTTTGCGAGGCGCTCGACATCCTTGGGCAGCAGCGCATAGGTCGTGAGGATCAGGTCGTAATCGGCCAGATTCTCGAAATGTTTTTTGCGGCTGGCACCGTACAGGGCCACCACTTTGAGCTGCGGCGTGAAGTGCGCCGCTTCGTCCAGCCAATTCGGGATCAGGCTGGTGGGCATCACCACCATGCAGGGGCGATCCAGGCGTCCGGCATTTTTCTCGCTGAGAATGTGCGCCAGGGTCTGTAGGGTTTTGCCCAGGCCCATGTCGTCCGCGAGAATTCCGCCAACCTCAAGTTGCCGCAGCGACTGCATCCAGCTCAAGCCCTCGAGCTGATAAGGGCGTAGTGTCGCGTTCAGCCCTTCCGGCGCCTCGGCGCTGTAGTCGCGGATATCGCGCAGGCGTTGGGCGAAGCTGCGAATCTGCTCGCCGCCCTCCCACAGCAGGGGGATGCCTTCCAGCGAGTTGAGGCGGATCGCGTCAGCCTTGCTCAGGCGCAGGGTGGTTTCGCCCGGCTCTTGCAGATAGAACTCGCCCAGCGTTGCCAGCACCGGTTTCAACCGGCCGAGGGGCAGGGCGACTTGCAAGGGGCCGTGCTCGCTGTTGCGTTGCGGGATGTTCACCAGAATCAACTCGTCGTCCCGTCGCCGGGCAAGGCGTTCGGGGTTGAGGATTTCCGTGTGCGAGCGCATCAGGTTGAGCAGGATCGGTAGCAGGCTCAGGCGTTCGCCATTGACGATGATGCCCAGCTCAAGATCGAACCAGTCGCGTTCTGGGGTCTGCTCGACCGTGGCATACCAGTCATCGACGGCTGTCAGGTCGAAGCCGAATTCATCATCGACCAGCAATTCCCAGCCTTGGGTGCGCAGCTTTGGCAGATCGTTAAGGGTGAACGTCAGCCAGGCGCTGTCGTTGACCATCTCATAGAGTTCGCCCGCGCTTTCCGGCAGGGCTTTGCTCTGCCGGGTGGCGATGCGAAAGCCGAGAATTCGCAGTTGCTCGCGGTAGCTTTGCTCGACGTCAGGATGGCGTTTGACCCGCAGGGTCTGTGCTTCCTGGCGAATCAGGATGTCGCTGTTTTTCTGGCCGCTGACGTATTCGTCAAGGTAGCTGAAGGACAGTGCTGCACGATGCTGAATGTAACGCTGCATCTTGCCGTTGCGCGGCTCGAACGCGCTGAACTCGACACTGGCCAGCCACAGGCGCGGCACCGGTTGCACGTTGTCCACCAGTACTTGCGGCGGCGCCTTGGGGCTGCGGTTTTCGAGGACGGCCTGGAGTTTTTCCAGCAGTTCGGCGTCTTTGGCCGCGGCGGGGTATTCGAGGGTTTCCTGCACCTGCAGCAAGACCGCCGCACAGTGCTTGCAGTTGCTGTGAACCGGGCAGGTGCACGTGGCGTCGACCATCAGCAGTGTGCCTTTGGCTGACTCGCGCAGATGAATCGTCTGACGATAAATGTTGCCGCCAGAGCCTTCGCAACTGGCGGTAATGGTCGCATCGCCGACCTGCACGATCCGCACCCGGTTTTCCAGCGCGTAGCGGCGGCCACGCTCCAGGCTTTGTTCCTTGAATCGGCTGACCCAGGAGGAGGCCAGCGGTTTACTCAGAGGCGGGGACATAAGGACTTCAATCAGTCCGGTACGACTTCAGGCGCTTCCCGAGGCGCAGGCGCCGTCAGTGAAGTGATCTTGATCAGCAGGGCCAGGTGGCCGTTGTCCAGGTAGTTGAGCTGGCCGTTTTTGGTGTGGCTTTCCTGTTTCAGGCGTTCGCTGGCGGTGACCATGCCATTGGCGTCGATCTGGTTGACCCAGAAGTCGGCGTTCACGTCGGTGAAGCGCCCGAGCTTCATTTCGATCGTGCCCTCGATGGGGAACTGGCCGAACTGCTCCTGACCTTCGCTGACCGCGACCTTCGCCGGCGTCTCGCCCAGTGTCTGCTGCCAGGCTTTGTGCATCAGCACGCTGTACTCGCCGCTGGCGGTGAGTTTGGTGGCGACGTCGTTCAGCGCGGTGGTGCGCTTGCTGTCATCACCCAGGCGTTGGGCGCCTGCGGCCCAGTCTTCGGGTGCGGCACGGCTGACGATGGCCGGCACGGCGTTCTGGCGCACCAGAATCATTTCGACCTGATACAGGTCATCGGCAAACACCGAGGGTGCTACCAGAGTCAGTAGCAAAGTCAGAGAGCGAAACAGGCGCATGCGGCGTCCTTCAAGCAGTTTTCGGGATGAGGCGCTCGAACAGCGCCTCCACAGTATTAAAGCGCTCTTCCGGGCGCTCCATCGGCACCTGGAACTTGAACATCGTGGCGCCTTCGAATTTGTAGCGTTTTGGCTGACTCTGGATCAGTTTAATCAGGGTCATCGGGTCGACCGGCGTCTGCGCCGCGAACTCGATGCGTCCGCCTTGCGGGCCGCCATCGACTTTCTTGATGCCCAGCTGTTCGGCCTGCAATTTCAGCGCCGTGATGCGCACCAGATTTTTGGTCGGTTCCGGCAGCAGGCCGAAGCGGTCGATCATCTCCACTTGCAGATCTTTCAGGCCTTCCTCGTCGGTGGCCGAAGCGATGCGTTTGTAGAGGATCAGGCGTGCATGCACGTCCGGCAGGTAATCTTCCGGAATCAGCGCCGGCACCCGCAGGTTGACTTCCGGGCCGCCGCCGAGCGGTTGATCGAGGTTCGGCTGTTCGCCCTTGCGGATCGACTTCACTGCGCGCTCGAGCATTTCCATGTACAGCGTGAAGCCGACCGCCTGAATCTGCCCGCTCTGTCCGTCGCCCAGCAGTTCGCCGGCGCCACGGATTTCCAGGTCGTTGGTGGCCAATACGAAGCCCGCACCCAGATCCTGAGTATTGGCAATCGCCTCCAGACGCTTTTCCGCATCACCGGTGATCTGCTGGCGTGGCGGAGTCAGCAGGTAGGCGTAAGCCTGATGGTGACTGCGGCCAACACGTCCGCGCAACTGGTGCAGCTGCGCCAGGCCGAACTTGTCGGCGCGCTCGATGATGATGGTGTTGGCGCTCGGCACGTCGATGCCGGTCTCGATGATGGTCGAGGCGATCAGCACGTTGAAGCGCTTGTGGTAGAAGTCGCTCATCACCTGCTCGAGTTCGCGTTCGCGCATCTGCCCGTGGCCGATGCCGATTCGCGCTTCCGGCACCAGTTCGGCCAGTTCAGCGGCGCATTTCTCGATGGTCTTCACATCGTTGTGCAGGTAATAGACTTGGCCGCCGCGCAGCAGCTCACGCAGCAAGGCTTCTTTGACCGTGCTCTTGTTCTGCTCCATGACGAAGGTGCGCACCGACAGGCGTCGTGCCGGTGGTGTGGCAATGATCGACAGGTCGCGCATGCCCGACACCGCCATGTTCAGCGTGCGCGGAATCGGCGTGGCGGTCAGCGTGAGGATATCGACTTCGCTGCGCAGGGCCTTGAGCTGTTCCTTTTGACGGACACCGAAACGGTGTTCTTCGTCGATGATCACCAGCCCGAGGTTTTTGATCTTGACGTCATCCTGCAGCAGCTTGTGGGTGCCGATGACGATGTCGATGTTGCCTTCGGCCAGCTCGGCCACCGCAGCGTTCACTTCCTTGGTCGACTTGAAGCGGCTCATCACTTCCACGGTTACCGGCCAGTCGGCGAAGCGGTCGCGGAAGCTGTTGTAGTGCTGCTGGGCGAGCAGGGTGGTCGGCACCAGGATCGCCACTTGCTTGCCGCCGTGCACTGCGATGAACGCGGCGCGCATGGCCACTTCGGTCTTGCCGAAACCGACGTCGCCGCAGACCAGTCGATCCATCGGTTTCGGCGCGAGCATGTCTTCGCGCACGGCTTCGATGGTGGACTGCTGGTCCGGGGTTTCCTCGAACGGGAAACCGGCGCTGAAGGTTGCGTAGTCGGCTTTCGGATCGGCAAACGCGTAACCCTCGCGGGCGGCGCGACGGGCATAGATGTCGAGCAGCTCGGCAGCCACGTCGCGCACCTGTTCGGCAGCCTTGCGCTTGGCTTTCTGCCAGGTCTCGGAGCCGAGGCGGTGCAGCGGGGCCAGTGCATCATCGCTGCCGGTGTAGCGGGCGATCAGGTGCAGGTTGGCCACCGGCACGTAGAGCTTGGCGTTCTCGGCGTATTCGAGGGTCAGGAATTCTGCGGCCTGATTGTCGATTTCCAGAATCGTCAGGCCGAGATAGCGACCGACACCGTGGTCGATGTGCACCACCGGCGCACCTTCACGCAGCTCGGTGAGGTTCTTGATCACCGCGTCGTTGTTGGCGTCGGCGCGTTTTTCGCGGCGGCGACGCTGCATCACGCGTTGGCCGAACAGCGGACTTTCCGCGACCAGTGCCAGTGCCGGCTCATCCAGCATCAGGCCTTCGTCGAGCGGGGCAATGGTGATCGCCAGGCGATCCTTGCTCGCGACAAAGTCCGGCCAGCTGTCGACGGTTTTCGGTCGCAGCTTCAGACGCTCCAGCAATTCCAGCAGCACTTCGCGACGGCCGGCGGATTCGGCGGTGAACAGCACGCGTCCCGGGAATTCGTCGAGGAAGGCGGAAAGCGCGGCCAATGGTTGCGTAGCCTTGGCTTCGATCGCCAGATTCGGCAAGGCCTGCGCCGGGAAGCGCTCACGGCCGGCACCGGTTTCCACGTCCTGTTGACTGGCGACCACTCGCGGCCAGTTCTTCAGGCGGGCGAAACAGTCTTCCACCGGCAGGAACAGTTCGGCCGGCGGCAATAAAGGACGCGATGGATCGACGCGGCGTTCTTCATACCGATTGCGCACGTCGTTCCAGAAGTTTTCCGCCGCTTGCTCGATGCCCGGCAGCGAGAACACCTGGGTGTCCTGGGGCAGGTAGTCGAACAGGGTCGAGGTCTCTTCGAAGAACAACGGCAGGTAGTACTCGATACCGGCCGGCGTGATACCGCTGCTCAGATCCTGGAAGATCGGGCAGCGTCGGAAATCGACGTCGAAGCGCTCGCGAAAGCGCGCCTTGAAGCGGGTGACCGCGTCCTTCTGCAGCGGGAATTCCTTGGCCGGCAGCAGCTTGACCGAATCGACCTTGTCGATGGAGCGCTGGTTTTCCGGGTCGAAGGTGCGCAGGGTTTCGATTTCGTCGTCGAACAGATCGATGCGATACGGCAGTTTGCTGCCCATCGGGAACAGGTCGATCAGTGCACCGCGTACGGTGAATTCGCCGTGTTCGTAAACCGTGTCGACGTAGCGATAGCCGCTGGCTTCGAGCCGCGAGCGCATTTGCTCGACGTCGAGCTTCTGCCCGACATCCAGCACCAGGCTGCTGCCAAGCAGGAACTTGGTCGGTGCCAGACGATGCAGGGCGGTGGTGATCGGCACCACCAGCACGCCATGTTCCAGTTCCGGCAGTCTATAAAGGCTGGCGATGCGCTGGGAGATGATGTCCTGGTGCGGCGAGAACAGGTCGTAGGGCAGGGTTTCCCAGTCCGGGAAATGCAGCACCGGCAAATCCGGGGCGAAGAAACTCAGCTCCTGCTCCAGCCGTTCGGCACTCTGGCTGTCGGCGGTCAGTAGCAACGTGAAGCGCTTGGCAGCGCTGGCAGCCTCGGCAATGGCCAGGCTCAGGGCGGCACCGGGGAGGTTGCCCCAGTGCTGTTTACCTGCCGCGGCAGGGAGAAGCGGTAGACGCAGAACAGGCACGGAAGGTTGAGCTCCAGGCGTTGCGACAAAGTCGGTAATTGTAGCGGCGTCCGGTGCCGCCTGTCAGTTGCAGACTGCGTCTATCTGCGCTGTTTCAGCGAAATGTAGTGGTAACCATAAAAACGAGCACTTTTTTGACGATTATGTAGTGCCGAAAGTGGGCGGTGTTACGGAGGGTTACAGACATCGTCTAACAGTCGTCGAAAAACTGACTGCGCTGAAAGCCCCGGTTTTACTGGGCTGGCGGAGAGCGTTATTTTTTTGGACGGAATTTTGTTACCGTTTGCGCGACAAGCGCGCATTGCTACGAGAGCTTCTCGGCGGCATAATGTAGCCCCTTTTTTCTGCCCCTACATGTGGAAGGTTCCCGTGACTCAGAAGCCCGACCAGTGTCTTGGTGAATGGATCGACCGTGAAGCACTCGCAGAAGCGATGATTCCGCTTATCGGTCAGCTCTACCGCAATAACAACGTGGTGAGCTCGATCTATGGCCGCAGCCTGATCAACCAGTCTGTCATCGCGATTCTCAAAGCTCACCGCTTTGCTCGCCATCGTTCTTCCGACGATAGCGAACTCTCCGTCCACGAAACATTCCCTCTGCTGAAGGCCATGAGCGAGCTCAAGCTCGGCGCGGCTTCGGTAGACCTGGGCAAGTTGGCGTTCAAATTCCGCAACGAAGGCAACGGCCGTACCGCCGAGCAATTCGTTCGTGAAGAAATGGCTGACGTGGTTGGCCAGCAGAACGCTTCGGCCCGCAAAGGCACTGACGTTGTGCTTTACGGCTTCGGTCGTATCGGCCGTCTGCTGGCGCGCATCCTGATCGAAAAAACCGGTGGCGGCGACGGCCTGCGTCTGCGTGCCATCGTGGTGCGCAAAGGCGCCGAAAACGACCTGACCAAACGCGCCAGCCTGCTGCGTCGCGATTCGGTACACGGTTCGTTCAACGGCACCATCACCATCGACGAAGAAAACAACACCATCACCGCCAACGGCAACCTGATCCAGGTTATCTACGCGAAAAACCCTACCGAAGTGGACTACACCCAGTACGGCATCAAAGATGCGCTGCTGGTGGACAACACTGGTGTATGGCGTGATGCCGATGGCCTGGGTCAGCACTTGCAGTGCCCGGGTATCGACCGCGTTGTTCTGACCGCGCCTGGCAAAGGCAAGCTGAAGAACATCGTTCACGGTATCAACCACAGCGAAATCACTGCTGACGACAAGATCGTGTCCGCTGCTTCCTGCACCACCAACGCCATCGTGCCGGTGCTGAAGGCTGTGAATGACAAGTTCGGCATCGTCAACGGCCACGTCGAAACCGTTCACTCGTACACCAACGACCAGAACCTGATCGACAACTTCCACAAGGGCGATCGCCGTGGTCGTAGCGCCGCGCTGAACATGGTAATCACCGAGACCGGTGCTGCCACCGCTGCTGCCAAGGCCCTGCCTGAGCTGGCCGGCAAGCTGACCGGTAACGCGATCCGTGTTCCGACGCCAAACGTGTCGATGGCCATTCTCAACCTGAACCTTGAGAAAGCCGCTACCCGTGAAGAGATGAACGAGTACCTGCGCTACATGGCGCTGCACTCCGATCTGCACAAGCAAATCGACTTCGTCAATTCCCAGGAAGTGGTTTCGACCGACTTCGTTGGCTCGCGCCACGCCGGTGTTGTCGACGCTGAAGCGACCATCACCCAGGATAACCGCGTTGTTCTGTACGTCTGGTACGACAACGAGTTCGGTTACAGCTGCCAGGTGATCCGCGTGATGGAAGACATGGCCGGTGTAAACCCGCCAGCCTTCCCGCGCTAAGCCTTAGCTGCAAATGAAAACGCCCCGACTTTGGTCGGGGCGTTTTTGTTTGTGCGCGATTCAGGTCAGTTGGGGATAGCCGCTTGTGCCGTGCGCAGTTCGTGCTTGTTGCCATGGAACAGCACCAATGTCGCGATCAACCCCAGCACCGCTGCGCCGCTCAGCCAGATCCCCGGTGCCGCCTTGTTGTCCAGCACATGAATCAGGTAAGTGCAGGCGGCTGGCGTGAATCCACCGAAGGTTGCGGTCGCCAGGCTGTAGGCCAGTGAGAAGCCGGTCGTACGAACTTCTACCGGCATGATTTCGGTCAGCGCCACCACCATCGCGCCGTTGTACGAGCCGTACAGGAACGACAGCCACAGCTCGACGATCAGCAGATGGCTGAAGCTCGGGTTCGCCACCAGCCACGACAGCGCCGGGTAAGCGGTCAGAATTGCCAGAATCGTCGCCGCCAGCAGCAAGGGTTTGCGACCAATCTTGTCAGACAGTGCGCCCATCACCGGCAGCCAGAAGAAGTTCGACAGTCCGATGCACACCGTCACCAGTAACGCATCGAAGTCCGACAGGTGCAGTTCCGCCTTGCCGAAGGTCGGGGTGTAGGCGGTGATCAGGTAGAACGACACGGTGGTCATCACCACCAGCGCCATGCCGGCGATGACAATGCCGAAGTTCTGACCGATCGAACGAACGATTTCCTGCAGGGTAGGGCGATGTTTACGTGCCTGGAATTCCGGCGTTTCCTCCAGGGAACGACGAATGACGAAGATCACCGGAACGATCATGCAGCCGATCAGGAACGGCACACGCCAGCCCCAGTCGCCCATCTGTTCCGGGCTCAGCCAGTGGTTGAGGCCGACGCCGAGCAGACCGGCGAATACCACCGCCGCTTGCTGGCTGGCGGACTGCCAACTGACGAAGAAACCCTTGCGGCCAGGCGTGGCGATCTCTGACAGGTACACCGACACACCGCCCAGTTCCACGCCGGCCGAGAAGCCCTGGAGCAATCGGCCGAACAGCACGATCAGCGGCGCGGCAACACCAAGGGTGGCGTACCCCGGCACGCAGGCGATCAGCACCGTACCGGCCGCCATCAGTGCGAGGGTGATGATCAGGCCTTTGCGACGGCCGTGACGGTCAATGTAGGCACCGAGGAAAATCGCCCCCAATGGACGCATCAGGAAGCCTGCGCCGAACGTCGCCAGTGCGAGCATCAGGGAGGCGAAGGCGCTGTCGGTGGGGAAGAAGGTCTTGGAGATGGCTACGGCGTAGAAGCCATAGACCATGAAGTCGAACATTTCGAGAAAATTGCCGCTGACAACGCGAAAAATCGCTTTGCCTTTGCCCGTGGTGGAGGACATGTTCAGGTACTCACTTTTTTGATTTTGTATGAAAGCGTTGCATCCGTTTGGGAGCTAGCGGGCTCTGTGGTCATAATGGCGGGCTCGGTTTTGCTCGGAGATGAAGAATTGTTAACTGGACGATGGGTAGTTTTCGTGATTCTTCTCGGTGTTTTGTCTGGCTGCGGCTCCGGCGACTCGATGGAGAGCTTCGGCGGCCCGACCATGGGCAGCACTTATTCGATCAAGTACGTGCGCCGCGCCAATCTGCCTGCCCCTCAGGATGTCCGCGTCGAAGTCGAGAAAATCCTCGCCGACGTCGACCAGCAGATGTCCACCTACCGTGCGGACTCCGATATTTCGCGCTTCAACGCGTTACCCGCCGATCGCTGTCAGACCATGCCGGCGCCGATCCTCGAATTGGTCAGGGTTGGTGAGCAGCTGTCGCAACAAAGCGAAGGTTCCTACGACCTGACGGTGGAGCCACTGCTCAATCTCTGGGGATTCGGTCCGCAGGGGCGTGAGGAAAAAGTCCCGAGCGAGGCGGCGCTGGCTGAAGTGCAGAAACGGGTGGGCTACCGGCATCTGCGTGTCGATGGCGACCAGTTATGCAAGGACGCGGCGGTCGAAGTCGATTTCAACAGCATCGCTGCCGGGTATGCGGTCGACACCATTGCCGCACGGCTCGATGCCATGGGCATTCATGATTACCTCGCCGAAGCCACGGGCGAGCTCAAGGCGTCCGGCAAGAAACTCGATGGCTCGCCATGGCGCATTGCGCTGGAAGAACCCCGTGACGATCAGCAGGTGGCGGAGCGCGTCGTCAACGTCGATGGCTATGGCCTCTCAACGTCCGGCGACTACCGCAACTATTTTCAGCAGGATGGCCGGCGCTATTCCCACACCTTCGATGCCCGCACCGGGGCGCCGGTCCTACACGATTTGGCGTCAGTCACGGTAATTCATCCTTCAGCGTTGATGGCCGATGGACTATCGACACTGTTGCTGATTCTCGGGCCGGAAAGGGCCTGGGACTATGCCGAAAAACACGACATCGGTGCATTCTTTGTGATTCGTGCCGATACAGGTTTCGTCACCCGCACCAGTCAGGCTTTCGAGCGGCTCAGTGGCGCAAAAGTTGACTGAAGACAGTACGAAAACTGGCGTTGTAGTGCAGGCAAAAGTAGCCTACGACGCGACCAAGGGTTAATGTGCGCGGCGTTGACGCTTCTATAGACTGTGTCCGGGTTTTCTACTGGCCCCCAATTGTTCCTTCGCGCCGCCGTTCGGCGTGATTTAGCCGCCGGTGCTGCTGGCACCGCGGCCTGTTCTGAGGAGTACGCATGGCTGTCTACAACTACGACGTGGTGGTATTGGGTTCCGGCCCGGCGGGAGAAGGCGCGGCAATGAACGCCGCCAAAGCAGGGCGCAAGGTGGCGATGGTCGACAGCCGTCGTCAGGTCGGCGGTAACTGCACCCACCTGGGCACCATCCCGTCCAAGGCCTTGCGTCACTCGGTGCGGCAGATCATGCAGTTCAACACCAACCCGATGTTCCGCGCGATCGGTGAGCCGCGCTGGTTCTCCTTCCCGGACGTGTTGAAAAGCGCCGAGAAAGTCATCTCCAAACAAGTCGCTTCGCGTACCGGCTACTATGCCCGTAACCGCGTCGACGTGTTCTTCGGCACCGGCAGCTTCGCCGATGAGCAGACCATCGAAGTGGTCTGCGCCAACGGCGTGGTCGAGAAACTGGTGGCCAAGCACATCATCATCGCCACCGGTTCGCGCCCTTATCGCCCGGCGGACATCGATTTCCACCACCCGCGTATCTACGATAGCGACACCATCCTCAGCCTCGGCCACACCCCACGCAAACTGATCGTTTACGGTGCCGGCGTGATCGGTTGCGAATACGCTTCGATCTTCAGCGGTCTGGGTGTACTGGTCGAGCTGGTGGACAACCGCGGTCAGTTGCTGAGCTTCCTCGACTCGGAAATTTCCCAGGCGTTGAGCTACCACTTCAGCAACAACAACATCACCGTGCGCCACAACGAAGACTACGACCGCGTCGAAGGCGTGGACAACGGCGTGATCCTGCACCTGAAGTCCGGCAAGAAGATCAAGGCCGACGCCTTGCTCTGGTGCAACGGCCGGACCGGCAACACCGATCAGTTGGGTCTGGAAAACATCGGCGTCAAGGTCAACAGCCGTGGCCAGATCGAAGTCGATGAGGCCTACCGCACCTGCGTGCCGAACATCTACGGTGCCGGTGACGTGATCGGCTGGCCGAGCCTGGCCAGTGCCGCCCACGACCAGGGTCGCTCGGCGGCCGGCAGCATCGTCGACAATGGCAGCTGGCGCTTCGTGAATGACGTGCCGACCGGCATCTACACCATTCCGGAGATCAGCTCGATCGGCAAGAACGAGCAGGAACTGACCCAGGCCAAAGTGCCGTATGAAGTGGGCAAGGCGTTCTTCAAGAGCATGGCGCGTGCGCAGATCGCCGGCGAGCCGCAAGGCATGCTGAAGATCCTGTTCCACCGTGAAACCCTGGAAGTGCTGGGCGTTCACTGCTTCGGTTATCAGGCATCGGAGATCGTGCACATCGGTCAGGCGATCATGAACCAGCCGGGTGAGCTGAATACCCTGAAGTACTTCGTCAACACCACGTTCAACTACCCGACCATGGCCGAAGCCTATCGGGTAGCGGCGTACGACGGCCTCAACCGGCTTTTTTGACGGGCTCCGGCCGGTGGCCTGAGCCGGCCGGGGAGACCGATTTCAGCTATTCCCAAGGGTGGCAGTGGCCAAACCGGGAAAGTCTGTAATCAGGCTGTCAACGCCGAAGTCGGCGAGTCTGCGCATCAGCGCAGGCTCGTTGACGGTCCACACCGACACGTGCAGCCCTTGGCGCTGCGCCTTCTGCAGGCGTTCCGGCGTACACAGCGTCCAGTTCAGCGCGAGAATCTCGCAGCCATAACTCTGAGCGACCTTCAACGGGTCGAGCCAGGCGTATTCGGCCACCAGGCCGCGCGATACGTCGGGCACCAGATCCAGTGCAGCTTTCAATACTTCCCTTGAACTCGAGGTGATCGTCACCTTGTCGAGCAGCCCGTGCCTGACCGCCATTTCACGGATGGCCAGCACGGTGGTCGCGGCGCGGGTGCGTGAAGCGCTTTTGACTTCGAGCTGCCAGTGATCGAAATCACATTGCTCGAACAGTGCTTCCAGCGTCGGAATCGGACACGGCTTGATCCAGCCCGGGCCGCCCTTGCGGGCGTCGTAGGTCACCAGATCGGCAGCAGAGTGCTCGACCACCTTGCCACGGCGCTCGGTGGTGCGCTTGAGGGTCGGGTCGTGGATGACCATCAACTCACCGTCCTTGGACAGGTGCAGGTCCAGTTCGCAACGGCGTACGCCGTGCTTGAGACATTCCTGAAAACTGGTCAGGGTGTTTTCCGGTGCTTCGCCCTTGGCGCCGCGGTGGCCGTAGATAAGGGTCACGGTTCTTCCTTAATTAAATGCCTGATTCGTTCTGTTCGCGGGCCAGACGTCGTTCCTGTGCCTGCTTTTGCAAGATATAGCGGGCGAGCAACTGGCGCTGGGCATCGGTCAAGTGTTCGAACTCGGTGCCGATGTCGTAGCCGTCGCCCTTGCGGTCGCAATGGGTCACCCGGGCGCGCAGCAACAGGCCAAGCGCCTGGGGCATCAGCACCAGTTTGACCGACAGGTGGGCGCCGGTGGCGATCGGGGTCGGGTACTGAAAGTCGATGCCGCCCTCGGAGATGATCACTGGCTGCGGCTCGCCGATGTGGCCGAGCACGGTCAGGGCGACCACCTGGCTGAGCAGGTCAATGCGTTTGTTCTGGGATTTCAGGAACGCGGCGATGGCGCGGTCACGTTCACTGATCTGGCGCAGCAGGTGCTGCGACTCGAATTCGCTCAGGTGCAGTTCGCTGAGCAGATTGAACAGCGGGGAAGCATCCTGCAACACTTCCTGGCCTGCGGCTTCGGGAGCGGACAGGGGCCTAATTTCCAGTGCGATCGTGTCCTCGATACGGTAGTATTCGCGGCGATCTTCTTCATCTAATGTCGACATGGCGAACCCATGGTAGCGGCGGTGGTCTGAGTGTAAAGCTGGTTATCGACCCCCGCCACAAGGACGTTCCTTTTCCCTCCGAACAAGCCCCGACATGTTCAGACCTCTCTTCGTATTTATCGGCACGCGTTATACCCGTGCAAAGCGTCGCAATCATTTTGTGTCATTCATTTCCCTGACTTCGATGATCGGGCTCGCCCTTGGCGTGGTCGTGATGATCGTGGTGTTGTCGGTGATGAACGGCTTCGATCATGAGATGCGCACCCGCGTGCTGGGCATGGTGCCCCACGCGACCATCGAGTCCGGTGAAGCCATCAGCGACTGGCCGAGCCTGGCCGCCAAGGTCAAGCAGAACCCGCAGGTGGCGGCCGTCGCGCCGTTCACCCAGATGCAGGGGCTGCTGACCAACAACGGCCAGGTGTCCAAGGTATTGCTCAATGCCATCGATCCGGCGCTGGAGCGCAACGTCTCGATCATCGACAACTTCATGAAGCAGGGCAAACTCGACGACCTGACGCCGGGCAGCTTCGGCATCGTGATCGGCGACAAGGCCGCGACCAAGCTCGGCGTGGGCATCGGTGACAAGGTCACCTTCGTTGCCCCGGAAGTCAGCGTGACGCCGGCCGGGATGTTCCCGCGCATGAAGCGCTTCACCGTGGTCGGCATCTTCCATGTCGGCGCCGGCGAGCTGGACGGTTACCTGGGCGTGACCAACCTGCAGGATCTGGCGAAGATGCACCGCTGGAAGCCTGATCAGGTGCAGGGCCTGCGTCTGAAGTTCGACGACCTGTTCCAGGCACCGCGTGAAGCGTGGAACATCGCCCAACGCCTCGGCGAAGACCATTACTACGCCCGCGACTGGACCCGCACCCACGGCAATCTGTATCAGGCGATCCGCATGGAAAAAGCCATGATCGGCCTGCTGTTGCTGCTGATCGTCGCGGTTGCCGCGTTCAACATCATTTCCACGCTGGTGATGGTGGTGAACGACAAGAAGGGCGACATCGCCATTCTGCGCACACTGGGCGCCACGCCGGGCACGATCATGCGCACGTTCATGGTGCAAGGCACGGTGATCGGTGTGGTCGGTACGGCCATCGGCGCCGTGGTCGGGATCTTTGCCGCGCTCAACGTCAGCGCCGCGATTTCGGCCCTTGAAGGCGTGATCGGACATAAATTTCTCAACGCCGACGTGTATTTCATCGATTACCTGCCGTCGCAGGTGCAGAGCCAGGATGTGATCATGGTCTGCGCCGCTGCGTTGGTCCTGAGTTTCCTCGCCACCCTGTATCCAGCTTGGCGTGCCGCGCGCACCCAGCCGGCGGAGGCGCTACGTTATGAGTGAGTCGGGCATGAGTGAAAAAGCAATCTTGAGCTGCCGCAACCTGGGCAAATCCTACGAGGAAGGCCCGGAATCGGTAGAAGTACTGGCCGGTCTGCAACTGGAGTTGCATCCGGGCGAGCGTGTAGCGATTGTCGGTACCTCGGGTTCGGGCAAAAGTACCTTGCTCAACCTGCTGGGTGGCCTCGACACGCCGACCAAGGGCAGCGTCTGGCTCGACGGCGAAGAACTCTCGGCCCTCAGCGAGAAGAAGCGCGGCCTGCTGCGTAACCGCTCGCTGGGCTTCGTTTATCAGTTTCACCACTTGCTGCCGGAATTCACCGCACTGGAAAACGTCTGCATGCCGCTGCTGATCGGCAAGACGCCGATCCCGGAAGCGCGTCAGCGCGCCACCGCGTTGCTGGAGCGAGTCGGTCTGGGCCATCGTCTGGAGCACAAACCAGCCGAACTGTCCGGCGGTGAGCGTCAGCGTGTGGCGATTGCCCGTGCGCTGGTCAACAAGCCTGGCCTGGTGATGCTCGACGAGCCGACCGGCAACCTCGACTCCCACACCGCTCAGGGCATTCAGGACTTGATGCTGGAACTCAGCACGTCGATGCGCACGGCGTTCCTGGTGGTGACTCACGACATGAACCTGGCTCGCCAGATGGACCGCGTCCTGCATCTGCAGGAAGGTTGCCTGACCCCTATCTGACGGCTTGAAACCCGATGCCTGAAAAGGCCTCGGGTCTTTTATTTTTATACGGTGCCCCAGCGAATGTTCAGACCGTTATCGATCTTTATCGGCACGCGCTATACCCGCGCCAAGCGCCGCAATCGCTTTGTTTCGTTCATTTCGATGACCTCGATGATCGGTCTCGCCCTCGGCGTGCTGGCGATGATCGTGGTGTTGTCGGTGATGAACGGCTTCCAGCGCGAAATGAGCTCGCGCATCCTCGGCATGGTGCCCCACGCGACCATCGTTGGCGTCAAGCCGATCGATGACTGGCAACCGGTGGCTGCCGCTGCCCTGAAAAATCCCGAAGTGACCGCCGCCGTGCCGTTCACCGAGATGGAAGGCATGCTGTCCTACAAGGGCATGATGCAGCCGATCCAGATCAGCGGCGTCGACCCGGCCCAGGAAGGCAAGGTGTCGATCGTTGCGCAGCACATCGTGCAGGGCCGTCTCGACGCCTTGAAACCGGGCGAATTCGGCGTAGTGCTGGGTGAGATCACCGCCCGCCGCTTCCGCCTGAACGTCGGCGACAAGATCACCCTGATCGTGCCGGAAGTCAGTACCGCGCCGGGCGGCATTACCCCGCGCATGCAGCGTTTGAACGTGGTCGGTGTGTTCAAGGTCGGCGCCGAGCTGGACGGTTCCATGGGCCTGATCCACGTCGCCGATGCCGCGCAGATGCAGCACTGGGAACCGAATCAGGTGCAGAGCGTGCGCCTGGCGGTGAAAGACCTGTACGCCGCGCCGAAGGTCTCGTCGGACATCGCCACCGGTCTCGGCACTGACTTCAAGGCTGACGACTGGACCCACACCCAGGGCAGCCTGTTCAGTGCGATGAAGATGGAAAAAACCATGATCGGCCTGTTGCTGCTGATGATCGTCGCGGTGGCGGCGTTCAATATCATCGCGACCCTGATCATGGTGGTGAACGACAAGGGCGCGGACATCGCGATCCTGCGCACCATCGGCGCCACGCCACGGCAGATCATGGCGATCTTCATGGTGCAGGGCACGGTGATCGGGATTGTCGGCACCATCATTGGTGGTGTGCTCGGCGTGATTGCGGCGCTGAACGTCTCTGAATTGGTGGGCTGGATCGAACGAGTGTCCGGTCAGCACATCTTCAGTTCCGACGTTTACTTCGTCAGCAACCTGCCATCGGAATTGCAGGGTGGCGACGTGCTGCTGATCTGCTCGGCGGGCTTCATCCTCAGCTTCCTGGCCACGGTTTACCCGGCCTGGCGAGCGGCGAAGATCGAGCCGGCGCACGCGTTGCGTTATTCGTAAGTTCCCCCGTTGAGGCCGGCATTGCCGGCCTCAATCGTTTTTCGGCAACTCAATCACAAACCGCGTCCACCCCATAGCTGATTCGCAATGAATCTGCCCGCCATGGGCCCGGATGATCGACTGAGTAATCGCCAGCCCCAGCCCCGCATGCTCCGAGCTGCCTTCCTGGCGCGCCGGGTCCGCCCGGTAGAAACGGTCAAACAAGCGCGGCAACAAATCCGAAGAAATGCCTTCGCCACTGTTTTCCACAGTCACCCTCAAGGACTTCGCCTGCTCGGCCACCCGCACGCGTACTTCGCCGGCCGCCGGTGTGAAGCGCAACGCGTTATCCAGCAGATTCGATAGCGCTCGGCGCAACATCGCGCGATCACCCTCGAACCGCCCCTGACCGTCACGACTCAGGTTGACCTGAGCGTCCTCGGCCAGCGGTGCAAAAAACTCCAGTAACGCATCGGCTTCTTCTGCCAGTTCCAGCGGTTCGCGCTTGGGAACCAGCAATCCGTGGTCAGCCTTGGCCAGATAAAGCATGTCGTTGACCAGTTGCGCCATCCATTGCAGCTCTTCGAGGTTGCTGTGCAGGGCCTCGCGATAATCCTCGAGTGGGCGAGGGCGGGTGAGGGTGACCTGCGTGTGGGTCAGCAGGTTCGACAATGGGGTGCGCAGTTCATGGGCGATGTCGGCGGAGAACGCCGAGAGACGCTGAAAGGAGTCGTCGAGGCGTCCGAGCATGGCGTTGAAGCTGTGGGCCAATTCCGTGAGTTCCTCAGGCATCTGCGCTTCAGGCAGTCGGGCATTGAGCGATTGCGCCGAAATCCCGCGCGCGATGGCACTCATGCGTCGCAGCGGGCGCAATCCGCTGCGCGCTGCCCAGGCGCCGAGCAGTGCGGTCGCCAGTGCCGAAAGACCGACGGTCAGCCAGATCAGATGCTGCATGCGTTGCAGGAAGTGCTGGTGGTGGGTGATGTCCAGCAGCAGGGTCAACTGTGGCGAGTCGGTTTGTTCCGGGTAGAGCGGAGCGTTGAGCAGGCGATAATCCGTGCCGTTGTCGTTGATGGTGGCCAGGCCGGGCTGCTGCGGCAGGTTCGCCGGCATTTGCAGGGAGCGGCCGAACCAGCGTTGCCCCTCAGGGCTGCTGATGCGCAGGGTAACATCGCCCTGTTGGCTCAATTCAGCAGTGATATGCGCGGCGTCACCATCACCCAGCAGTGTCTGACGCACATTGATCAGCTTGCCTTCGAGCAGTTGCTGATCGAGCTCGATGAAATGCGCCTCACTGGCCCGATTGAAAACCACGCCCGCCACCAGCGACACCGTCGCGGTACACGCGGCGAAGAGCAACGCCAGCCGACTGCCGAGTGACAGGCGGCGCATCAGTCGGCACGCTCTTCAAGGACATAACCCATGCCACGCACGGTGTGAATCAGCTTGTTGGGGAAGTCGTCATCGATCTTCAGGCGCAGCCGACGAATCGCCACTTCGATCACGTTGGTGTCGCTGTCGAAATTCATGTCCCAGACCTGGGAGGCGATCAGGGATTTGGGCAGCACCTCACCCTGGCGGCGCAGGAGCATTTCCAGCAGCGCGAACTCTTTTGCGGTGAGATCGATACGCTGACCGCTGCGCTCGACGCGGCGGCGAATCAGGTCAAGACGCAGGTCGGCCAGTTGCAGGCAGGTTTCCTGCGGAATGGCGCTGCCGCGTCGCAACAGGCTGCGCACCCGGGCCAGCAGTTCGGAGAAGGCGAACGGCTTGACCAGATAATCGTCGGCGCCGAGTTCCAGGCCATGAACCCGGTCTTCCACGGTGTCTTTGGCGGTCAGAAACAGGATCGGGGTTTCGAGCCCGGCACTGCGCACCGCTTGCAGAATCTGCCAGCCGTTGCGACCGGGCAGCATCACGTCGAGGATCAACAAGGCATAGTCACCGCTCAAGGCCAGTTGCTGTCCGGTGGTGCCGTCGGCCACCAACTCGGTGTTGAAGCCGGCCTCGGTCAGGCCCTGGCGCAGGTAGTGGCCGGTTTTCGGTTGGTCTTCGACGATCAGCAGTTTCATGGGGTGTGGAGCTCAAATAGACAGAACAAGGGCGTTATACCGTGGGCGGCGGTTATGCAGACCAACCTGACAAAGTTGTAATCTGGCTGTCAGGTAGCTGCCAGCGCGGGCGGGCTAAAGTTTCCCACAGGCTGAACCTTATCTAGTTGGAGTATGACTATGTTTTTGCGCAACCCTCTGGCCGTCGCCGCCTGTCTGCTGGCGTTGAGCTCATCCGTCTGGGCCGACCCTGCGCACACCTATGACTTCGGCCAACCCGCCCCGGCCGCCAAGGCCAGTCGCAGCATTGAAGTGGTGATGGGTGACATGACGTTCGATCCGAAGGCCATCGAGATCAAGGCCGGTGAGACCATTCGCTTTGTCTTGGTGAATAAAGGCAAGTTACTGCATGAATTCAACCTCGGCGACGCGGCGATGCATGCCAAGCACCAGCAGGAAATGTTGCAGATGCAGCAAAGCGGCATGCTGACGCCGACCGGCATGAAGGAAATGTCCCACGACATGGCGGGCATGGATCATGCCTCGATGGGGCACGTCATGAAGCATGACGACCCTAACAGCGTACTGGTCGAACCGGGTAAGACCGCCGAGCTGACCTGGACCTTCAGCAAAGCCGTAAACCTGGAGTTTGCCTGCAACATTCCCGGGCATTACCAGGCCGGAATGGTCGGCAAACTGACTGTCAGTCAGTAAGCACTCAAAGGCGGGAGCAAAGGCTGATAGAATCCGCTGATTCTTCAGTCAGGTTTCCGCCATGCATCCCGCAGCCGAACATTCGCCGCTGGGCAAATCCAGCGAATACATCGCCACTTACACACCGTCCCTGCTGTTTCCGATCCCGCGCACCGCGAAGTGGGCCGAGCTGGGCCTGACCGCCGAGACCCTGCCGTATAAAGGCGTGGATTTCTGGAACTGCTTCGAACTGTCGTGGTTGCTGCCGTCGGGCAAACCGGTGGTGGCGATCGGCGAATTCAGCATTCCGGCGGACTCGCCGAACATCATCGAATCCAAGTCGTTCAAGCTGTACCTGAACTCGTTGAACCAGACGCCGTTCGCCGACGTCGCGAGCCTGGAAGCGACGCTGGTCAAGGACTTGTCCGCCGCTGCCGGCAAGCCCGTGGGCGTGCGGGTTCGCAGCCTGAAAGACGTTGAAGCCGAAGGCGTCGTCGCGCTGCCGGGCGTGTGCATCGACGATCTGGATATCAGTGTCAGCAACTACGAACATCCGCGTCCTGAACTGCTGCGTTGCGATGATTCGCGGGTGGTGGAGGAGAGCGTGCACAGCCATCTGCTCAAGTCCAATTGCCCGGTGACCAGCCAGCCGGACTGGGGCAGCGTAGTCGTGGAGTACCGTGGCGCGGCACTGGATCACGCCAGTCTGCTGGAATACATCGTCAGCTTCCGCCAGCACTCGGACTTCCACGAGCAATGCGTGGAGCGGATTTTCCTCGACCTGCAGCGTTTGCTGAAACCGGAAAAGCTCACGGTGTTTGCACGCTATGTGCGCCGGGGCGGGCTGGATATCAATCCGTACCGCAGCACTGAAAGCGTGCAGTTGCCGAACCATCGTCTGGTTCGCCAGTAACCCGTAACGCGGACATGAAAAAGCCCTGCCATTGCTGGCAGGGCTTTTTGCATTTCAGGGGAGGGCGATCAGATGCCCATGCTGCCCAGCGCATTGACGATATTGCGCAGGGTGCCCGCAATAGCAGGGTGTTCGAGCTCGAAGCGATCAACTGCCAGATTCACGCCATCGGCGATGCTGGCGTCCTGCGTCGCGCTCTCCAGTTTGATTTGGGATTCGATCTGCGCCATAAGCTCACGAAGATGTTCGCGCTCTTCTTCTGTAAGCGGCGGATTCTGATCCAGTTGCTCGCGCAGGGTGTTGAGCTGTTCTTGCAGTTCGCGGGCGGGCATGGTGTTTTCCTTTTATCGAGAGGCACTGGCATAGACCGCAGCCGTGCGCCAAAGGTCTATGGCTCTCCTTAAGACTAATCCACTCTCGATGAACCTGCATGATCCCGGTCAGGGCTTTTCGCCTTTGAGGCGGCGCAGGCTGATGTCTGCCAGGCAGGTATCGAGATCGCCCAGGTGATCGATCACCGAGTGCACGCCCAGACCGAACAGTTGCACAGTGGCCTTGCCGCGCAGTTGTTCGCGTTCTTTTTGACTGAGGGCTTGCCATTCGCTCGGGGCCAGGCCGCAGAGTGAGCCACAGGACGCCAGGCCAATGGTCCACAGCCCGGCATTCAAGCCCGATTGCAGCAAGCGCGGTTCACCGCTGACCAGCACGCAGCCGTCCAGGCGATCGACATTCAACGCCATCAAGGCTTGCCAGCAGGCATTCGGTGCCGGCCATGGATTGTTTGTTGCGGGATGTTGCGAGGGTTTGATCCAGCCCGGCAATCCGGATGCCAGTACCTGGGTGAGGGCAGGGGGCAAGTCATCGAGCCAGGCGCAGGGGATCAGTTGACGCTGCAGGCTGCGCAGGCTGTCTAGCGCGCCCGGCGTGGTGTCTGCGTGCTCTGTGCCGGGGCTGGCGTGGTGACGGGCGCGGGCGCCGAAGTCCACCAGGCAACCGCTGAGCCCGAACAGCACGGCCGTCAGGTTGGGGGCGGACAGGGGCAAGGCTTCGGCTTGAGGCATGGAAAACGTCCCTGAAATAGAAGTCAGGCTAAGCATCGCCGGTGACAGTTGGATGACAAGCGCATGACGCACCGTCCTACAGAGGTGTTCATGCTGGAATGCCTAAAACCTTGTTTCCGTCTTATACTGCACCTCTTATAACCGTGGCCCGCTTGCCGCGTATGTACAATCCAAGGAGTTTTCTATGCGCTGGAGCAACCCTCTCGCTCAGCTTTGTGTATGTGCCAGCGTGATGCTGGTGCCGTTCGCCGCTAACGCTGCAACGGAAGAAGACCCTTGGGAAAGCGTCAACCGTCCGATCTTCCAGTTCAACGATTTCGTCGACACCTACGCGCTGAAACCTCTGGCGCAGGGCTATGAATATGTAACGCCGCAATTCCTGGAAGACGGCATCCACAACATGTTCCGCAACGTCGGTGACATCACCAACCTGGCGAACAACATTCTGCAGGCCAAACCAGCCGCTGCCGGTGTCGACACCGCGCGCCTGATCTTCAACACCACCTTCGGCCTGCTCGGCTTCTTCGACGTCGGCACCAAGATGGGCCTGCATCGCAGCGACGAAGACTTCGGCCAGACTCTCGGCTACTGGGGCGTCAGCAGCGGTCCGTACGTGATGCTGCCGTTGCTGGGCCCGAGCACTCTGCGTGACGCGCCGTCCAAGTACGTCGACACCTACACCGCACCGTACCGCTACATGAACGACATCCCGGCGCGTAACACCATCTACGGCCTGAACATCGTCGACACCCGCGCCAGCCTGCTGTCCAGCGAGAAGCTGATCAGCGGCGACAAGTACACCTTCATCCGCAATGCCTACCTGCAGAACCGCGAGTTCAAGGTCAAGGACGGTCACGTCGAAGACGATTTTTGATCTCGATTGATCGACATGAAGGGGCGACCGCAAGGTCGCCTTTTTTGTGGGCGCGTCCAATGATTGGGTTACGGTTGAAGCCGTTCTTATAACTGCGAGTGATTTGACAAACAAAGTCTCCAAGCGACCATCGGCGCATGCTTGAAACGCCTCTCGGATGGGAGTACCGTCTGCGCCTTAGAAGGGCACCTCTGGTGCAACCGTGTACAGGGCGAACGCTCTGAAACGGTGCAGCAGAGAGGCTAGAAAGCGAATCCAGTAGTCTGCGCCGGGCCGTTGCCCCGCCTGCTACGCCAACCTAATTCTGGCGCCGTTTGCCCACATGCCAAAAACCAGTGCCACGCTGCTGATAATCGATGATGACGAAGTAGTGCGCGCGAGCCTCGCGGCCTATTTGGAAGACAGTGGTTTCAGCGTCTTGCAGGCCAGTAACGGTCAGCAGGGTCTTCAGGTATTCGAGCAAGACAAGCCCGACTTGGTCATCTGCGATCTGCGCATGCCGCAGATGGGCGGTCTCGAACTCATCCGTCAGGTCACCGAGCGGTCACCACAGACTCCTGTGATCGTGGTTTCAGGTGCCGGCGTGATGAACGATGCGGTCGAGGCCCTGCGCCTGGGCGCGGCGGATTACCTGATCAAACCTCTCGAAGATCTGGCCGTGCTCGAGCACTCCGTGCGCCGGGCCCTGGATCGTGCGCGCCTGCTGCTGGAAAACCAGCGCTACCGCGAGAAGCTGGAAAAGGCCAACCGTGAGCTCGAAGCCAGCCTGAACCTGCTCCAGGAAGACCAGAACGCCGGTCGCCAGGTGCAGATGAACATGCTGCCGGTCAGCCCGTGGACCATCGACGAATTCAAGTTCGCCCACCAGATCATTCCGTCGCTGTACCTGTCGGGTGATTTTGTCGACTATTTCCGGGTGGACGAGCGTCGGGTCGCGTTCTACCTGGCGGACGTCTCGGGCCATGGCGCCTCTTCGGCCTTCGTCACCGTCCTGCTGAAGTTCATGACCACGCGCCTGCTGTTCGAGTCCAAGCGCAACGGCACCTTGCCGGAATTCAAGCCTTCGGAAGTCCTTGGTCATATCAACCGGGGGCTGATCAGTTGTAAGCTGGGTAAACACGTCACAATGGTCGGTGGAGTCATCGACGAGGAGACCGGTTTGCTGACCTATAGCATCGGCGGCCATCTGCCGTTGCCTGTGTTGTACACGCCTGACAGTGTTCGCTACCTCGAGGGGCGCGGTCTGCCCGTGGGGCTTTTCAATGAAGCCACCTACGAAGATCACGTGCTCGAGCTGCCACCGACGTTCAGCCTGACGCTGATGTCTGATGGCATTCTGGATCTTTTGCCAGAACCCACACTCAAAGAGAAAGAAGCTGCCTTGCCCCAACGGGTCAAGTCGGCGGGCGGCAGCCTGGATGGCCTGCGGCAGGTTTTTGGATTGGCCACGCTAGGGGAGATGCCGGATGATATCGCCTTGTTGGTGTTGAGCAGGAATCTTTAATGAGTACCGGTAGAATCCAGTTCGCCGAACAGGACGGCACCTTCGTCCTGAAGTTCGTCGGTGAAGTTCGCCTGACCCTGTGTTCGGCGTTGGATGCGACTATTGAGAAGATCTTCACCGCGTTGAATTTCAACGCGATCGTGATCGATCTGACCGAAACCCGCAGCATCGACAGCACCACGCTGGGCCTGCTGGCCAAGCTGTCGATCCTGTCGCGGCAGAAGGTCGGCCTGCTGCCGACCGTGGTCACCACCCACGACGACATCACCCGTCTGCTGCAATCGATGGGTTTCGAGCAGGTGTTCAATATCGTCAACCATCCCGTGCCTTGCCCGGAATGTCTCGATGACCTGCCGGATCAGGATCAGTCGGAGGAAGTCGTGCGGATCAAGGTGCTCGAAGCGCACAAGATCCTCATGGGCCTGAACGACTCCAATCGCGAAGCCTTCCATGATCTGGTGAATGCCCTCGAAAGGCATTGATTCACCCGCCATCAGGCACAAAAAAGGGCGAACCTGTGAGGGTTCGCCCTTTTTGCGTTTGTCGTCAGCCCATTACAGTTTGGCTTGCAGCAACGCCTCGAGTTTTTCCTGGTCGCGGGCAAACTGACGAATGCCTTCGGCCAGTTTCTCGGTGGCCATCGCGTCTTCGTTGGACAACCAGCGGAATTGCGATTCATTGAGGCTCAGGCGTGCTTCGCCAGCGTGACCTGGAGCCAGTTTGCGCTCCAGTTTGCCAGTGTCTGCCGCCAGTTTGTCGATCAGGTCCGGGCTGATGGTCAGGCGGTCGCAGCCAGCCAGTTGCTCGATCTGATTGAGGTTGCGGAAGCTTGCGCCCATGACCACGGTTTTGTAGTCATTGGCCTTGTAGTAGTTGTAGATACGCGTGACGGACTGCACGCCCGGATCATCGGCGCCGGTGTAGTCGTTGCCGTTGGCCTTCTTGTACCAGTCGTAGATGCGGCCCACGAACGGCGAAATCAGGAACACGCCGGCATCGGCGCACGCAGCGGCCTGAGCGAAGGAGAACAGCAGGGTCAGGTTGGTCTGGATGCCTTCCTTCTCCAGCACTTCGGCGGCGCGGATGCCTTCCCAGGTCGAGGCGATCTTGATCAGCACGCGGTCACGGCCGATGCCGGCCTTGTCGTACAGCTCGATCAGACGGTGCGCACGCTTGAGCATCGCGTCCTTGTCGAACGACAGACGTGCATCCACTTCAGTGGAAATGCGGCCCGGAATCACTTTGAGGATTTCCTGACCCACCGCGACGCCAAAGCGGTCGCTGGCCAGGCCGACATCGCCCTTGCAGTCGCGAACAGCGGCGTTCAGCAGCTCGGCATAGGCCGGAATGGCCGCGGCCTTGAGGAGAAGGGAAGGGTTGGTGGTGGCGTCGACCGGTTTGACCCGGGCAATCGCTTCGAAGTCGCCGGTGTCGGCAACCACGGTGGTGAATTGTTTGAGTTGTTCCAGCTTGGAAGTCATGAGCGTGCTCTGTCCTATGGGTCTGACGACATTACCCGAGCGCTGACGGCCACTCAAGGGCATGTGGATGTATCGATTGCCCCGTGGGCAACAACCTGAAAACGGCTGTTTGAATGATCGGGGCGCGATGTCGATAAATACGATGCCAAAACCGGCCACAGGTTCAAGGCATCTGACCGTCAGTACTCTGTGGGCCAGCTGATTACATAGGATTGAGCTCGGCTTTAACCGTGACTTCCGCAGGTTTCGGCTGGCCGTCGGCGTTCAGCATGCCGAAGTTCCTTTCCCGGTCATTGCTGCCCGACGTGGTGTCTTTCCATTCGTAAATCGATGTCAGCGGGATGTTGAGCCTTTTCATATCGGTGACGAATGCGCCGATTTTGCTGGCCTGCCCTGCGTTCCCGCCATTGGAGGCGAGAGACGATACGCCCCATTCGCTGATGACGCCCGGCAGATGGAATTTTTGCTGGATGAACGTCTGTGCGTTGCTGATCTGCGTCGTGGTCATGCCGTACGGGTGATAGGAAATCGCGCTCAGGCATTTTGGATAGGCACTGACGATGCTGTTCAGTGCCGCCGTTGATGCAGAGCTGTCACTCGGTGGCCGGGCGAAGCCGAAGCCGATCAGTGGCGTTGCGAACGGGTTTGCCTGCAGCGTTTTACACACAGCGGTCATGAAGGGCGCGAACGTGGTGCTGAAATTACCGGTCGGCCAGTAGGTGTCCAGATCCGGCTCATTCCATATCTCAATGGCGACCAGTTGCGGGCCATATTCTTTCTCCAGGGTCGTCACCGCGCGGGCGAACGTCTCACCGGCCGAGGTGAAATCGCGGTTGTTGCCGGGTGCGGAGGTCAGCGCCTGGGTCGAACGTACGGTCAGCAGCACCGGCAGGCCGGCTGCCCGGGCGGTCGCAAAGGCATCGTTGACCTGTTTTTGATAGCCGGGGTCACCCAGGCTGTCCGTCCAGACACCAAAACGCACGAAACCCAGACCGGCCGCTTTGATCTTTGCAGCGTCGGTGGGGGAAAAGGTCTGGATCTTGACCTGCACACCAATGGTCTTGTTGGCGGGCAGTTCAGGGAACAATTCAGTGGCGTGAACCTGGCTGGTGACACCGAGCACCGACAGGGTCAGGGCGGCAAGCCGTTTGAGGTGTGTTGATTTCATTTCTGTGTTCCTTGTTAGAAATGACACTGGCCATTGGTTATCACATCGCACGTTTTTAGAGCGTCGCAACGGTACAAAGTGCACCGATGTTATTTTTTGTCGGAAAACTTCGGTCGGGAAAATACCCTGAAAATCACAGTTATTTTTAGTCCGGTAATTCTGGTTGGGTGACTTTTAGACCCCGTGGTACTTAATGCACCGGTACTAACAGGCGAATCTATTTCCGAATGCAGGAAAGTCCGGTGGGTTCATTTCAATCCACACGGCATGTTGGCCGATTGACATTACACGGGAATGTAAACCTTGTTCAGAAAGATCCTTGTCGTCTGCGTGGGCAATATTTGCCGAAGTCCGACAGCTGAACTGTTGCTGCGTAACGCGCTGGCGCCCTCGACGATCACGGTCACCTCCGCAGGCCTGTCTGCACGGGTTGGCGAGTCCATGGAGAGAACGGCCCGCCAGGTGCTGGAAGACCGTGGACAGAGCGCCGAAGGGTTCAAGGCGCGGCAACTGACAGCAGACATCGTCAATGAATCAGACCTGATTCTGGTCATGGAAAAAGAACATGTAAAACAAGTACTGAAGATTGCCTCTCACGCCAGAGGCAAAGTGTTTCTTCTCGGCAAGTGGCAGAACGAGCGAGAAATACAGGATCCGTATCGTCAAGGGCAGGCCGCTTTTATTCATGCCCATGCATTGATTGAAGATGCTGTTGGCTCATGGGCACAACGCCTCGGGCATTGATGAATATTCTTCAGAACAGTGAATGGTAAGAAAGACTTATGCAGTTACCGTCAGTAGTCGGCACCCGTGACAACGATCAAGACAGCATTGATCTTCTCGGCATATTTGGCAGTTTGATCGATCAAAAATGGTTGATCGGCGCCTTCACCGGCGCGTTCATGATGACCGGCGTTGCCTACGCGATTCTGGCCACGCCGGTATATCTGGCCAACGCGCTGGTACAGGTCGAACCGAAGAAGAACGACATGCTCGGTTTTTCCGATCTCAACAGCATGCTGGGCGGACAATCGCCGTCCGTGACCGAGATCGGGATCATCAAGTCCCGCGCGGTGATCGGCAAGACGGTCGACGATCTGCGCCTGGACATCGATGTCACACCGAATACTTTTCCGGTGATTGGCGGGTTTCTCGCCCGTCGTTATCGCGGTGAAACCGAATTCAGCGTCGCACCGCCGCGTTTCGGCCTGAACAGCTACGCCTGGGGCGGTGAGCGCCTGGAGTTTTCCCGGCTCGATCTGCCCAAGGAGCTGCTGGGCAAGAAACTCAGCCTGATCGCCGGCGAGCAGCATCGCTTCCAGCTATTCGATGACAACGACAACCTGCTGGCAGAAGGCGTTGCCGGCGAAGCCTTCGCGCAGGACGGCGTAGAAGGGCAGATCACACAACTGTTGGCCAACCCCGGCACCCGTTTCGAAGTGGTGCGCTATCCACGGATCGTGACCATCCAGGGGTATCAGGACGCGCTGGATATTTCCGAGCAGGGCAAGGAGTCGGGGATCATCCGTCTGGCCCTGGCCAGCAGCGACGCCGCTGAAGCGGTGAAGATCCTCAACAAGATCGCGTCGCTGTACGTCGATCAGAACGTACGACGCACCTCGGCCGAAGCGGCGCAGAGCCTGGCCTTCCTGCAAAGTCAGTTGCCGCAGGTCAAACGCGATCTGGCCAAGGCCAGCGATGCGCTCAACGCCTACCAGACTCGCGGCAAGACCGTGAATATCTCCCTGGAAACCCAATCGGTGCTCGGTCAGTCCGTTGCACTCGAAACGCGGATTTCCGAGCTGAAACTGCAGCAGGCGGAGATGGATCGCAAGTTCACCAAACAGCACCCGGCCTATCGTGCGTTGATGACCCAGATTGGTGAGTTGACCCAGCAACAGCGGTCGCTGGAAGGCAAGGTCCAGGACCTGCCAGCCACGCAACAGGAACTGCTCAACCTGACCCGCGATGTCGAAGTCGCTTCGCAGATCTACACCCAGTTGCTGAACAAATCCCAGGAGCTGGACATTATCCGAGCCGGCGCCGTGGGTAACGTGCGTCTGGTGGATACGGCAGACGTCGACCTGACCAGCCCGGTCAAACCGAAGAAAGCCCTGATCGTGTTGATCGCGACCTTCCTCGGCGCTTTCGTCGGCGTGGCCCTGGTGCTGTTGCGCAAGTCGCTGAGCAAGGGCCTGGAAGGGCCGGAAGCCATCGAACAGCTCGGTCTGCCGGTCTACGCGTCGATTCCCTACAGCGCCCTGCAACAGGAAGAGGACACCAAGAAAGTCCGCGCCAAGGTCACGGTGGATACGCCGGCGTATCTGCTGGCGCTGCGCAATCCGACGGACCTGTCCATTGAGTCGATCCGCAGCCTGCGCACCTGCCTGCATTTCGCGGCGCTGGATTCGACCAACAACCGCATCATGATTTCCGGCCCGAGCCCGCAGGTCGGCAAGACCTTCGTGTCGTCCAACCTCGCGGCGGTCATGGCGCAGAGCGGGCAGCGCGTGGTGCTGATCGATGCCGACATGCGCAAGGGGCATCTGCACAAATCGCTGAACACACCGATCACCAACGGCTTGTCGGACCTGCTGGTCAAGCGCTGCACCCTCGAACAGGCGATCAACAAGGTCGAAGTCGACAATCTGCACTTCATCAGCCGTGGCCAGGTGCCGCCCAATCCATCCGAGCTGTTGATGCACGCCAATTTCCGCGAACTGCTGGCGCAACTCAGCGAGCGTTATGACGTGGTGATCATCGACACACCGCCGCTGCTGGCGGTGACGGATGCGGCGATTGTCGGTCGCGAAGCGGGCATCAGTCTGATCGTCGCGCGCTTCGGGGTGAACCCGGCCAAAGAGATCGAACTGACGATTCGCCGCTTCGCCCAGAACGGCATCGAGTTGAAAGGCGCGGTGTTCAACGGCGTCGAGAAGCGTGCGGCCAGTTACTACGGCAACGGCAACTACGGCTATTACAACTACGAATACGCGTCCGACAAGTCCTGAAAATCAGCGATTGTCCTTACCGGCAAGAAAGTGGGTGGGTTGTGAAAAAAATACTGCACGTGGCTGAAACGATAAAAGGTGGCGTCGCGACGGTGATCCGCACGATTTCCGCGTCCCCGGAAGAGGATCGCGCCAACTACGAGCTGGTGTATCTGGTGCCGCAGGATCAGGAAAAGGAGCTGCACGGCATCGCGCCACAGCAGATCCGTACTTTCGATCGAACCGGGCGCAATGTGCCTTCGCTGCTGCGTTTTGCCTGGCGCCTGATGCAAGTGATGCTCAAGGAAAAGCCCGATGTCGTGCACCTGCACAGCACGTTTTCCGGGGTGATCGGCCGTTGCGTGTGCGTGCTTTTGCGGCCGTGGCGCAAACCGAAAATCGTCTATTGCCCGCATGCCTTTTCGTTCCTGATGGAAAGCTCGCCGATCAAGCAGAAAGTCTATGCGTGGATCGAGCGGGTGCTGCAGAAGGTCACGGACACGATCATCTGCGTCAGTCAGTACGAGATGGACAAAGCCGCAGCGTTCGGCATCGAGCGCAAGCGCATGCGACTGATCTACAACGGCATCCACCCAAAGGATGACGAGCGCAAAGCCGAGGATCCGCAGCCGATTCATCTGCTCTTCGTCGGTCGGCTCGACTATCAGAAAGGTTTCGACGTGCTGCTCAAGGCCTATGCCAAGGCCGGGCGCAACGATCTGAAACTGACGGTGGTCGGCAGTGCGGTCAACGAGGCAACAGTCGAGTGCCCACCAATGGACGGCGTTCAATACCTGCCGTGGGTCACGCCGGCCGAAGTCAACGCGCTGTATCAGCAGGCCGATGCGCTGATCGTCCCGAGTCGTTGGGAAGGCTTTGCCATGGTGCCGCTGGAAGGCATGGCGCTGGGCCTGCCGGTGATCGCCAGCGACTGCACCTCGCTGCCGGAACTGGTCACTCACGGGGTATCCGGCTACGTGTTCCCCACCGGTGACCACCACGCGTTGGCCGATCGCCTGAAGCTGATCCAGAAACCCGCGTTGTCGGTCCTTGGTCTCGAAGGTCGACGCATCGTCCGCGAGCGCTTCAGCGCCGCGTTGATGATCCGCCAGACCTACGACGTGTATTCCGCTCCCTCTTATTAAGTAGAAATCCGCTCATGAACGTAACGATTTTGCATGGCTACAGTGCCTCCAATTCCGGCGATGGTCTGCTGGTCGATCTGGCCATCGCGCTGGTGCAGCGCAACTTTGGCGAGGACACCGCGATCAGTGTCGTGGCCTCCGATCCGGACTCTTTCAAATACCTGCCGCACCCGCGTTTCGACGCGCCGGTCATGGCAGCCAAGGGCCTGGGTCGGGTCAAACAGGCAGTCTTCCTCAATCAGTCCTACGCCGGGCTCGCGGATCTGTTGAAGAAAACCGATCTGATCGTCGGCGTCGGTGGCGGCTACATGCGTTCCAAAAGCGCCTTCGAACACATCAAGCTGAAACTGGGCCACGCCAAGCAACTGGAAACGGCGATCCTCAGCAAAGTGCCGTCGGTGTACCTGCCGCAAAGCATTGGGCCGTTCCATGGCGAGAGCGACAAGATCGTCGGGCACTACGCCAGTGCCGACGCAGTGTTCGTGCGCGATAACCGCTCCTCGGCGTTGTTCGATGCCTGCGAAAATGTCTACCGCGCACCGGACCTGGCGGTGCAGGCCCTGGCCGGCAAAATCCTTCAGCAACCCAAGTTCACCCGCTGCGCCTCGACGCCAGCCACGGTGTGCGTGGTGCTGCGCAAACCGCCAGCGTGGAGCAAGGAAAAGAAGCTCGCCTACGTGGCCAATCTGAAAGTGTTGCTGCAGCGTTTGAAGAACAAAAGCAAAGTGGTCTGCGCGGTGCAGAGCGCTGTGCGGGGCAACGACGACGGTGCGTTCTATCGCGAACTGGGCATTACCGAAGACCTGCTGCCATTGAAGGCGACGCTGGCCAAATACCAACCGGACCTGGTGATTTCCGTGCGTCTGCACGGGGCGATCGAATCGCTGCTGTCCGGGGTGCCGGCGTACCACATCAGCTACGAGCGCAAAGGCTTCGGCGCCTATCAGGACATGGGCGTCGAGGACTGGGTGATCAACGGCGGCGACATCAATGTCGACACCATCATCGACACGGTTTTTGCGCCGAACGCGCTGTCGAACTTCGGCAAACGCCTGACCGATACCTGCCGTGAAATCGAGGCGAAAACCGTGGCCATGGACGACATCATCAAGGGCGTCATTCGATGATATTCCGCTTGTTGCTGCGCGGCGGAGCACTGGGCGCGAAGTTCTTGCTGGTGCTCGCCATCACTCATTACCTCGGTTACGAGGCGCTGGGTTTCTACGGGGTGGTGGTCGCGGCGTCGTTGATCGCGTCGAAGTTCTACAGCGTCGGTTTCAGCTCCGAGATCAATCGGCTGATCAGCGTCGGCGGCAGCTCGAAGCGGGTCGTCGACAAGGTTCTGCTGCTGTACCTGGCCGTGGGGTTGCTGTTGTCGGTGGTGACAGTGCTGATCTATTCGCTGTTCCAGCAGGTGGAGGCGACAACTGCATTGATCGCCTGTGTGACGCTGGTATTGCTGACCGAGCACCTGTCGTTCGAGATCAACTCGTTTGTGTTTTCTGCGCAGAAGGCTACGGCGGGTGCGCTGCTGTTTTTCATCAAAACGGGTCTTTGGGCACTGCTGGCCGTGGGCGGGATGATGCTCGGCTGGGTGTCCGGGATCGCCAGCGTGTTGTGGCTGTGGGTCATCGCCAACGTGTTGGTGATCGTCGCCGGTTACCTGATTGTGGTGAACGTTCATCGTGGGCGCGAAGAAGGGACGCTGGCGACGGCGACCGTGTGGAAAGCCGGGCTGCCGTTCTATCTGGGCACCGGTCTGATCGCCTTGAGTCAGTACGCCGAGCGCTTTCTGATCATCGACCTCGAACCCTACGCCAGCCTCGGTAAATACGTGTACGCGTGGTCGGCGGCCAACACCTTGCAGGCGCTGTCCTACGCGGTGGTGGCGGTGGTTGGCATTCCGGTGCTCGCCAAGCGTTATCAGGCGGATCAACAACCGTTCACGGTCACCCAGTTGTTCGTGAACAAGTGGGTGATGCGTTCGCTGGTGGTGTCGGCCGGGGTGGCGGTGTTGATTTACCTGTTCTTCAACATCGTGCTCGATTACGTCGCAACGGCGGTGCCGCGTCCGGACAACGGGATCCTCGGCGTACTGATCTTTTCCTTCGCCCTGCGCGCCATTGGCGACATCGTCTGGGGTGGCTTGATCGCGTCGAAAAACAGCCGGGTATCCCTCGCCAGTTCGGCCATTTGCCTGCTGATTTCGGTGCCTGTCAGCTACCTGCTGATCAAGCACTATTCGATCTACGGCGCGGCCTGGGGCAACGTCTTCGGGATCATCGTGCAGCTCGGCGTGATTGCGCTGCTGACCCGTGCCACGCGCGCGAAAAAGGCTGTCGTGTCATGGGCCTGAAACTGCCGTGCATCGAGTTTCGCGGCAAGAAACTCGACTCGTCGCTGTCGTTCCTGATCCTGTTCACCGGGCTGTTTCTGTCGGTGGCCATGCCGTTGCTGATCCCCCGCGATCCAGGCCCGGATGCGATGACTTTGTGGTCGTCCTATGCCCGGGCCGACAACTGCAATTTCTGGAACCCGTTCTCGCCGGATCGCTCGTCCTACGAGTGTTCGGCGTTCCTGTTGCGGCCAACCGGGATCAACCTGACCAATGCCTGGGCCTACGGGATGTTCTGCAATTTCTTCCTCACGGCGATTCCCGTGGTGGTGTTCCGGCGCATGCCGCTGGCGATCTTCGGCACGCTATGCCTGTGGGGCATCGTCCGCTCGTTTTTCCTGGAAAACCTGACCAAGGAAATCATCGTGTCGGTGGCGGTGCTGAGCATTCTGTTCAGCTCGCTGACGCGCAAATACCGCGGCGGATTTTTCCTGTCGGCGGTGATCTACGGCGTGCTGATCCGGCCCTACTGGATTCTGTTTTCGCTGTCCTGGGTCGGCGTCTGCATGATGAAGAAGTACGTGTCGCGCATGACCTTCTTCCTGATGCTGTTCCTGTTCTATCTGGCGGTGGCCATGGCGATCCAGTTGGCGCTGGGCTTTCCGGTGTCGTCGATTCGCGCCAGCAACAACGAACTGCGCACGGCGGGCGAGGAGGGTTCCAAGTCGCTGATCGTTTCGTGGCTCAGCGGTAGCGACTTCGTTTCGCAGGCCCTGGATTCGATGATCATCTTCTTCCGGTTGTCGTTCCCCGTGGAGCTGATCCTGCTGTCCGGGCCGGGTCAGGTGATCTTCGTGGCGTTGATGATCATGACCGCGTTGCTGCTGTTCAAAGTCATCACCTCGACCGATTACAAAGGCGCGCCAATCCAGACCAAACCCAAGGAGCTGATCGCGATTCCCTTGGCGTTTCTGTTGGTTCAAGGTCTGTTCGAACCGGACTTCGGCTCGTTCGCCCGGCACTTTTCGATGGTGGTGCCGGTGCTGTTCGTGGGCCTGGGGTTGATGTTGCGGGCGAACAAACCGGTGCAGGTCGAGTCAAGAATTCTGAATTGAGGCGGGTGTTTTATGTCGAGCAAGAAAAAGTCGCTGGAGATCGAAACCCTGCGCGGCCTCGCGTGCCTGTTGCTGGTGCTCTATCACGTGATCGGCCCGTTGGGCGGCGGTTTGAAGATCGACATCGGCTCGCCGTTCCGGGTGATCGCCGATTCGATGGTGTACGTGCGTATGCCGCTGTTCACCTTTATCTCGGGTTACATCTATTCCATCTACAAGATTCGCGGCAATGACTTTTCGGCGTTCTTCAGCGGCAAGGTGCGGCGGCTGATCGTGCCGCTGTTTTGCGTGGGTGTGCCGTTTTCCGTGCTGCAGGCGGTGGGGCCGGGCGTGAACAAGGACGTCGGCGTGATCGATGCGTTGTTGTCGTTCTTTGTGCCGATCAACCACTTCTGGTTCTTGCAGGCGGTGTTCATCATCTTCATGTTTGTCGGCCTGCTGGAATGGCGTGGCTTGCTGCGTTCGGCGACGCGTTTGTACCTGCTGTTCGCATTCTCCGCCGCCGTGTTTCTGCTGCCGCCGTTCAAGTTCGATGCGTTCGGCATCAATGGTGCGACTTATCTGTTGCCGTTCTTTGTGGCCGGGATGATTGGCCAGGAGAACGTCAGCGCGCTGAAGCAGCGATTCAAAGTGCTCGGCCCGTTGGTGTTCGTGCTGATTTCCCTGACGCTGTTGTACATCGCGGCGCTGGATCGCGAGCTGATCATCGATCGTCGCAGCCTGATCGGCCTGACGGTGGGTTGCGTGTCTTGCTTTGCGTTGCTGTCGAGTGACATGCGCTCGAAGGCGCTGACCTGGATCGGTGGTTACTCTTACGCGATTTTCCTGTTTCATGTGCTGTTCGCCGCGACATCGCGTTCGGTGCTCGGACGCCTGGGCATCAAGGACGAAAGCGTTCTGGTGTTCTGCGGCGTGGCTTGCGGCTTGCTCGGGCCGGTGTTGCTGTCGACGATCTTCAGTCGGTTCAACTTCACTTCGGTGCTGTTTCTGGGCGAGCGTGCGGCGGCGAAAAAACCGGCGGGGAACGTCTCCCCGGCGCAAGTCTCGGCTAAAGGAAGTGTTTGATGGTTGCAGTGGGTGATGCCGCGCCGGTCGCGGCATCGGTGGTCGAAGTCGGCGACGCTCGCCAGCGGTTTGCCCAGTGGCGCGAAGGCAAGGCCGGGAAGGTTCTGTCGGTCTCGGTGATCGGCGACAGCTACAGCGCCGGGCAGGATTTCTATCTGAACAAACTGGTGCAGCGGCTGGTCGGGGAGGTCGGTTTTGCCGGCCCCGGTTATGTCGGTTTCAACCATGGCGCGGCGCTGGGCGGCAGCCATTTCAAGTACACCCGCAGCAGCGAGAAATACTTCGGTGGCGACTGGCAGGTGTCGAGCCTCGGCCAGGCCAGCCCCGACAGCCGCACCGTAACCGGAAGGCCCGGTGCATGGCTGCAAGTCGATGCTCATCCGAGCGAAACGATAAACACCGCCGTCACCCAGGCAAAACTGCTCTATCTCGGCAACGGCGAACCCAATGAAATCCGCTATCGCTGGGCGCCCTCGCAATCCTGGCAGCCGTTGAAACTGACCGGTGCCGGTGTTCAGGAAGTCCCGTTGTCAGGTACATCCGCCGCGACGGACTGGGCGTTCAGGCTGGAAGTGGTGAAGGGCGCGCCAACGCTGTTCGGTCTGTGGATGAGCAACGATCAGGCCGGTTTGCGGGTGTCGAAACTGGCGGCGTCGGGTGCGGCCTCTGCCGACTTTTATCATGGCGACGGTCAGTGGCAGGCGCAGTGGAAAGTGGTGGTCTCGAAGATCCCCGCAGACATCTACTTGATCATGCTCGGTGGCAACGATCAGGGTTTCGGGGTGAAACCCGAGCAGTACCTGAAAAACGTTCAAGGGCTGGTCGGGATGATCCACGAGATTCAGCCGTCAGCGAGCGTCAACCTGATCATGCGTCAGGACACCACGCGTTCCAGTGCCTATCCGATGTCGGCGTATGCGCAGGTGCTGGAGCCCTGGGCTCGTGAGCAGCATCTGGGCTACGCCAATCTGCAATGCGCGTTCGGTACGGACGTCAAACGTTACGCTGCGGCGATGATCGGCCCGGACAAGATACATCCGGTGCCGGCCACGGGCGGGAAGGTGATTGCCGATTACTTCTATCGGATGATCGTCGGCGGCAACCACGGGGCTTCCTGCGGCGCCGCCTCGGAATAAGGGCTCAGCCCTTGTCGAAGTTGTCCACGTGACCCAGAAGCTCTGCGGTCTTTTGCGGCATCAACTGCGTCACGCAGCGGGTTTCCACAGTGATGATGATCGCCGGGTCGTTGCAGCAGATGCGCACCCGGAATCGCCAGTCGCTGAAAATCACTTTCAGGCCGTCGCGGTCATCGACCTCCAGCGCCTGTTCACTGTAGATGCGTTTCAGATGGGCGAGCAGGGGATAGGGATCGCGCAGCGGCCGGCGAATGTCCCCGGATGAAGGAAACATGCCGATCCGCTCCACCAGCAGGATGGTCCCGAGCCAGGATTCGTTGGCGCTGGGCAACGGCTGATGACGAGACAACCAGCTCATCACCCCGAGGTTGTCCACCTCCCGTTCAATGTCTGTCGAATGTTGTGCGATGTTCATGATTGCCTCGTCGGATGTGCGCGGGGGCGGTTTAACGGCCCTTGAGGTAGACGTTCTCGTAGCAGAAGTTGGTCGCCTGCAGGTAACCCTCGGCGTCGCCGCAGTCAAAGCGCAGGCCCTTGAATTTGTAGGCCAGCACGCAACCGTTCTGCGCCTGTTTCATCAGGGCATCGGTGATCTGGATTTCCCCGCCCTTGCCCGGCTCGGTGTCGGCGATCAGGTCGAAGATGTCGGGCGTCAGGATGTAGCGGCCGATGATCGCCAGGTTCGATGGGGCGTCCTGTGGCGCAGGTTTTTCCACCATGTGGTTGACCCGGTAGATACCGTCGGAAATCGCCTCGCCGGCGATCACGCCGTACTTGTGAGTCTGATCGCGCGGGACTTCCTGGATGGCCACGATCGAGCAGCGGAATTTCTTGTAGAGCTGGATCATCTGCGTGAGCACGCCGTCGCCTTCGAGGTTCAGGCACAGATCGTCGGCCAGGACCACGGCGAAGGGTTCGTCACCGATCAACGGACGACCGCTGAGAATCGCGTGACCCAGGCCTTTCATTTCCACCTGACGTGTGTAGGAGAAGGTGCAGGTGTCGATCAACTCGCGAGTGCCGGCCAGAAACTTCTCTTTCTCGGTGCCGCGAATCTGGTGTTCGAGTTCGTAGCTGATGTCGAAGTGGTCTTCCAGCGCGCGCTTGCCCCGTCCGGTGACGATTGCCATGTGCTGCAGGCCGGCGTCCCGTGCTTCTTCAACGGCGTATTCGATCAACGGCTTGTTGACGATCGGCAGCATCTCTTTGGGCATGGCTTTGGTGGCCGGCAAGAAACGCGTGCCATAGCCGGCAGCGGGGAACAAACATTTACGAATCATAGAAGTTTCCTGGACATTCATGGCATACAGCCATCGGTTACATTGCAATAAAGAAAAGTTGCAAGTTGATGAAGCTGTACTTTAATACCTGAGTCAGGTTGTAAGTGGCAATGTTAGCTTAGTGTAAAGCGGGGTAATGTTATTAGATGTCGGCTTGATAAATAACAGTTATTTTTAGTCGATATCTGTCGATAGTGGTGAAATTGCGAGAGTGCTAATAAGTACCGGGCAATACAGTTTGGCCTTTAAGAATATTTTTGGTCAGCGATGGAACTGTTTTTGTTTTGGATTGTTGTCGCCTTGTTTGTGTGAAGCAAGACACACATTAAACAAATGGGGCTTGACACGCTAGTTGGCACTTTCCCCACTATGGACCGCGCTATGAAGATTCTGGTAACGGGTGGCGCCGGGTATATCGGCTCGCACACCACACTTGCATTGCTTGAAGCAGGTTATGAAGTTGTTGTTCTGGATAATCTTTGCAACAGCAGCGATGCGGCACTGCATGCAGTGGAAGGCATTTGCGGCAAAAGTGCAGTGATGGTCCGCGGCGATGTGTGCGACCGGGCGTTGCTGGACCGGATATTCCAGCAGCATTCGATCGACGCCGTCCTGCATTTCGCCGGCCTCAAGGCGGTCGGCGAGAGCGTGCGCAAGCCGCTCGAGTATTACGAAACCAACGTCAGCGGCAGCATTACGCTGTGCCAGGCGATGGCAGCGGCGGGGGTGTTCCGGCTGGTGTTCAGCTCCTCGGCCACGGTGTACGGCGAGCCTGAGCAGATGCCGATCCGCGAGGATTTCCCTACGGGCATCCCGACCAATCCCTACGGCCAATCCAAGCTGATTGTCGAAAATGTGCTGCGCGACCTGAGCCTGGCCGAGCCGCGCTGGAGTATCGCGCTGCTGCGCTACTTCAACCCGATCGGCGCCCACGACAGCGGCCACATGGGCGAAGACCCGAGCGGCATCCCCAATAACCTGCTGCCTTACATCAGTCAGGTCGCGGTCGGCAGCCTCCAGGAGTTGTCGATCTTCGGCAACGATTACCCCACGGCAGACGGCACCGGCGTGCGCGATTACATCCATGTCGTCGATCTGGCGGACGGTCACCTGAAGGCCTTGCAGGCCATCGACGGGCGCACCGGCATTCATACCTGGAACCTCGGCACCGGCGATGGTTACAGCGTGATGCAAGTGCTGCGAGCCTTCGAACAGGCGTGCGGGAAACCGGTGCCCTTTCGGGTGATGCCACGGCGTTCTGGCGATATTGCCGAGAGTTGGGCCGACGCTTCCAAAGCGGAAAAGGAACTGGGCTGGAAAGCCACGCGCAACTTGCAGGACATGGTTACCGATACTTGGCGCTGGCAGTCGAATCATCCCAGGGGTTACCTGGAATGATGGCCATTTAGTCCAATGTTATTTTCGGTCAGGTTGTTAGATATCGTCGGGAAATTACACTGGCAATGCCTTTTGCAAGTCCGTAGATATAACCTGCCGTTCGACTTTATCAGTTGAGTCTGACTGTGAAAGAACAGCGGATCTTGTTCGCGCTTTTTGCGACTTGAACTCTACCACCTCTAACGAAACACCCGATGTAACGGTGCAATGTTAGAAAGGAGTTGATATGAAAAAAGTGATGGCGATTGCCTTGTTGACGATGTTGAGCAACTGGGCATCCGCAGCTGAAGCGCCGCTTACTGCGGTGACCAATGTATCGGGCAGTGTCGCGGCTTCTACAGCGCCTGCTGCCAGTACTGCAATGGTCGCCAGTGCCGTAGCGGCGTCCAACAGTGGTGGAAGTGCCAACGGCGGTACAACGGGTACCACCGGTACCACGGGTACAACCGGCACGCACAACTAACTGAAGTAACTGTTGGTGCAGTACAAGGTCGCCCGACGAAAGTCGGGTGACTTTGTTTTGGATTCGCCCTTGAATAGCGTAGTGCCATTATGACTCGTAGTTTTTCTCTTTTAATGCTGGCAAGTCTCGCTCTGCAAGGTTGCATGTTTTCCCCCGGTCAACACTTGAGCACCTTTGGCATCACCCGCCAGGGCGCCAGTGAAAGCAGCCGGGTCGAGTTGATTCCGATCACGCCCAAGCTGATCTCCATGAACCGGGCCACGCAGAAGCGTGAGTCGGTGCCTACGGAATTGTTGGCGACGCCTGCCGAATACCGCATCGGCAACAACGACGTGCTGTACATCACGGTCTGGGATCATCCCGAGCTGACCGCGCCGTCGGGCGCGCAGCAGCAGATCGACGCCAACGGTCGCCTGGTGCGCTCCGACGGTACGTTGTATTACCCGTACATCAAGGAAGTCCAGGCCGCCGGCCGGACCATCCAGCAACTGCGCGACGACATCGAACAACGGCTGTCGGCATTCATCGCCGAGCCGCAAGTGGATGTTGCCGTGCTGCGCTTCGCCAGTCAGAAGGTCGTGGTCACCGGTGCCGTCGCCAAGGCCGGCCCGCAAGCGATTTCCACCAACCCGCTGAGCGTGGTCGAAGCCCTCGGTTCGGCGGGCATCGACACCAACAATGCCGACTTGTCCGGGCTGTTGCTGACGCGCAATGGACGCGTCTATCCGCTGAATCTGGATAACCTCAACCAGCAGGATTCCGAGTTGCAGAACGTCTACCTCCAGGGTGGCGACAAACTGTATCTGCCGTACAACGACAACAAGCGCATCTACGTGATGGGTGAAGTCAACCAGCCACGCGCCCTGAGCTTCAAGACCGCGACCATGAACCTGTCCGACGTGCTCGGCTCGGTCGGCGGCCTGAGCCAGACCACCGCCAACGGCAACGCCGTGTACGTCATTCGCGGCGTGGAAAACCTTGATGTCGAACCCGCGAAAATCTATCAACTGGAAGCCGAATCTCCCACCGCCATGGTCCTCGCCACGCACTTCGAAGTGCGCCCGCAGGACGTCGTTTATGTAGGGCCTGCCAACGTGACTCGCTGGAACCGTCTGATCAGCCAGTTGGTGCCGTCGGCATCGATTGTCGGAACGGGTGCTTCCGCTGCGAAGAACTGGAGCGAATTCACCAACAACAGCAAATAAGGCCCGACTGTGAAAACGTTGAATGTTGGCGTCTGCCTGATGGCGGCCTTGTTGCTGTGTGGCTGCAACCCGTTGATGGTCGCGTCGGTGACCAACCTCAAGTCGGCGGTAGTCGGCCCGGATGATATCGACGTGACGCCGGCCCAGGTGGCCGAGGTCAACTACCCGCAACTCAAACTGACCACGCCGTCCGGCTCCGGGGTATTGGCACTGGTGCGCGAGCGTGAGGATCTGCAGTTCTGGGTCGCCTCCGGCAAGCAGGTTCTGCTGCTGCGCGACGGTCTCGCCGTGCGCACCATCGGCCTCGGCGCGGAAGGCGATCTGGACGGCACGCGGCTGTCCGATGCGTCGCCGTTCAAGCGTGGTCTGCACAACGTTGCCGATGGCGACACCAGTCAGCGCTGGATCGATCTCTACAAGGGCCAGGAAGTCGGGCTGATCGTCAACAGCCGCTTCACCCGAAAATCCATGGAAACCCTGAAGATTCTCAACAAGGAATACGCCGTGCTGCGTGTCGATGAGCGTATCGACGTCCCGGCCATCGGCCTGCGGGCGACCAACCGTTACTGGGTCGATCCGGTTGACGGTTTCATTGTGCAGAGTGAGCAGCAACTGACCTCGCAACTGCGAGTGAAGATCGTGCAGCTGACCCCTGATCGCAGGCACGTGCCATGAAGCGCTTGAGGGTTCTGTTGGCGAGTTTGATGTTGCTCGCCGGCGCAGGCCAGGCAGCGGTGACCGTCACCGGCGACGTTGCCAACCCGGGGCCGGTCGAGTTGCCGGCAGGTGGGCGATTGACCGATGTGATCAGCGTCGCCGTACCGAATGCCGAAGGTTATTGGCTGGCGGGCGAGTTGCTGCGCCAGTCCCTGCTGGAGCAGCAAACCCGGCTCAAGGTCGGCGTGCTGTTCGACCTGGACGTGTTGCAACGCATGGCCGATTTGTTCGATCGACCGAGCCGTAAAGCCCTGGCGGTGCGCATGGCCGAGGACGTGCGGCAGATGCCGGTCACCGGGCGCCAGATCGCGGATCTGGACCCGGTGGCGCTGGAAGTCGGGTTCGCCCGCAACATCCGTCTGGACGATGGTGATCGCCTGATCTACCCGCAGCGAGTGGATGAAGTCGAAGTGCTGGGCGCGGTCGCCGGGACCTGCCGACTGCCTTATCAGCCGTTGCTCGAAGCCCGTGAATACCTCAGCAGCTGCGTGTTGCTGGAGGACGATGCCGACGCCGATTACCTGTGGCTGATCCAGCCCAACGGCGTTTCGCGGCGCGTCGGCATTGCCCATTGGAATCGCGAGAGCGGGCAGTTTCCCGTTGCCGGCAGCAAGATTCTGGTGCCCTTGAAAAATGATGATCTTGATCCGCCTATCCCTGAACTGAATCAGCAGTTGGCCGAATTTATTGCCACGCAGTTGGCTGAGGTGGTTCGTTGAATTTGCGTTTTGCAGCTGTGTTGTTATTGCCGTGCGGCCTGGCCCATGCCGAGCCGCGTATTACCCAGGGCGATTTTGGTGGCACCGGTCTGTTGCAGACGCCCACCGCGCGCATGGCCCCGGCCGGCGAGTTGAGCGTCAACGCCAACCGCACCGAGCCTTACAGCCGCTACAGCGTTTCGTTGCAGCCGCTGGACTGGCTCGAAGGCTCGTTTCGCTACACCGCCATCACCAACCGTCCGTACGGCCCGGAGTCGATGAGCGGCAACCAGAGCTATAAGGACAAGGCGGTCGACGTCAAAGTCCGGCTCTGGGAAGAAACCCATTGGGCGCCCGATATCGCATTGGGCTTCCGAGACGTCGGCGGTACGGGTTTGTTCGCCAGTGAATTCCTGGTAGCCAACAAGCGCTTCGACAACCTGGATTTCAGCGCCGGCATTGCCTGGGGTTACATCGGCAATCGCGGAGATGTCGACAACCCGTTGGGCTATCTCGACGATCGCTTCAAGACCCGGCCGGCGATGGAAGGCACCGGTGACGTCAATGCCGGCTCGTATTTTCGCGGCCAGCCATCGTTCTTCGGCGGTGTGAGTTACCAGACGCCATGGGATCGCCTGAGCCTGAAACTCGAATACGAAGGCAACGACTACAAGCACGAACCGAAGGACAACGTGATCAAGCAGGACTCGCCGATCAACCTCGGCGCGGTGTTCAAAGTGACCGACTCCCTCGACGTGAGCGCGGCGTGGGAACGCGGTAATACGGCCATGTTCGGCGTCACGTTCCACACCAATTTCGTCAGCCGCAAAGCCCCGGCGAAGACCTTCGATCCGCCACCGGAACCGTTGCCGGCCAAGGCACCGACCACGGCGCCGGATCAGGTCGACTGGGCCAACGTCTCGCAACGCTTGCAGCAGAACGCGGGCTATCAGGTCGAGCGCATAACCCAGCGAGACTCCGAGTTGATCGTGTACGGCGAGCAGCAGCGTTATTTCCATTCGGCGAAAGCGGTGGGGCGTGCGAGCCGGATTCTGGACAACAGCGTCAACGACGACATCAACTGGTTCACCGTGGTCAACAAGCGCTACGACCTGCCGCTGGAAGAAACCAGTGTGCCGCGCCAGACCTTCCGCGAAGTGATCAACAACGAGGAGCCGCTGCAAACGTTGCACCGCACCACCGAGGTCAACCCGGCGATGCCGCACAACGAGAAGACGCTCTACACCCAGGCGCCGCAGCATTTCAGTTATGGCGCCGGTCTGGGCTTCAAGCAGAACGTCGGTGGCCCGGATGGTTTGCTCTATCAATTCAGTGCCGACCTCGACGCCGAGTTCCGCTTCAACCGCAACACCTGGTGGAGCGGCATGCTCAGCCAGAACCTGGCGAACAACTTCGACAAGTTCAAATACGACGCACCCAGCGGTCTGCCGCGTGTGCGTACGGATTTGCGCCAGTACCTGACGACCTCCGAAACCACCATGCCGTTATTTCAGGTCAGCCACGCCGAGCAACTGGACAAAGATCTGTATGGCATGGTCTACGGCGGTTATCTGGAGTCGATGTTCGCGGGTGTCGGCGGCGAGGTGCTGTTCCGTCCGACCGGGGAGCGCTGGGCGATCGGTGCGGACCTGAACTACGTGCGTCAGCGCGAATTCGACCAGGGTTTCGACCTGCGTGATTATTCGGTGCTGACCGGCCATATCACCGGTTACACCGACTTGCCTTACGAAACGCTCGCGGCGGTCAGCGTCGGGCGCTATCTGGCGGGCGACTTTGGCGGCACGCTGGATATCTCGCGAGAGTTTTCCAACGGTGTGCGCTTCGGTGCGTGGGCGACCATCACCACCGCCGGCAGTACGGAATACGGCGAAGGTAGCTTCGACAAGGGCATTTACCTGTCCATTCCGTTCGACGAGATGATGAGCATGTCGACCATGCGCCGGGCCAATCTGGTCTGGGCGCCGCTGACTCGTGACGGTGGTGCGAGGCTCAATCGCAGCTTCCAGCTGCACTCGATGACCGATAGCCGTGAGGACGACATGTTCTATCGCAACTTTGGGAAGATTACCGAGTAAGTCCGGGAGACCGGAAAGCCAAAATGGGAGCCCTTCGGCTCCCGTTTTTGTTTGTGGTGGATGCCTTTGTTGATCCTTCCACCGTTGCCACAGGTTATTGGGTAATGCCTGATCTTCAGCATTGCCCGGAACCTTGTGGGAGCGAACCTGCTCGCGATTGGCGTCAGTCCGGTCGGCATCAATTCAACTGACCCAGCGTGCTCGCAAGCTGCCTGCCAACCCCCAAATCCCGCCCACAAAAAAGGGGACTTTCGTCCCCTTGCGGTGTTGCTTTCTGCAGCTCTGCGTCTCAGTAAATATCCTTCGACAACAGGGTAAACGGCGTCTTCACCAGGATCTTCACGTCCAGCCACAGCGACCAGTTGTTGATGTACTTGAGGTCGATCTCGACACGCTTCTCCATCTTGTCGAGGGTATCGGTCTCACCCCGGCAACCGCTGATCTGCGCCAGGCCAGTGATGCCCGGTTTGATTCGGTGGCGCGCCATGTAGGCGAGGATTTTCCCCGAGTAGTAGTTGTTGTGCGCCACGGCGTGCGGGCGAGGGCCCACCAGTGCCATGTGGCCTTGCAGCACGTTGAACAGTTGCGGCAGTTCGTCCAGCGAAGTGCGGCGGATGAAGCGTCCGACGGCGGTGATGCGCGAATCGTTGCGGCTGGCCTGTTTGACGTCGCGGTCATCGTGCACGCGCATTGAGCGGAACTTCCAGACCTGGATCACCTTGCCGTTCCAGCCATGGCGATCCTGCTTGAAGAACACCGGGCCGGGGGAGCTGAGCTTAACCGCCAGGGAGATGAGCAACAGCACCGGGCTCAACAGCACGATGGCCAGCAGCGCGACGCTTTTCTCCATCAGGCTCTTGCTCAGGGCGGCGGTGGGGCGGCTGGTCAGCGGGCTTTCGTTGAGGTAGATCGCCGGCAGGCCGTCCACGACTTTTACCGAGTGATTGAGCAGCGTCAGGCTGTTCAGATCCGGCACCCAGACCACGTCCACGTTGGCATCCAGCAGATCGACATACATCGCTTCGATCTTCGCCGCTTCGGACAGCGACAGCGTGATGTACAGGCGACGGATGTCGTGGCGTTTGATCAGTTCCAGCAGGTTTTCCTGATCGCCGACGACGCGTGGTGCGTTTGCGTCCAGAGCGGGCAGGGTGCCGTTGCTGACCAGACCTACCAACGGCAGGTTTTCGTGTTCGCTGAGCTTCTTCGCCAGGCCCAGGGCCAGTTCGCCAGTGCCGACGATCAGGGTCTTGTGCTCGCTTTTGCGTGAACGCTGGTAGTACTTGGAGAACGCATGCAGCGGCGCATACAGCAACGCCTGTCCGAGGAAACCGTACACCGCCCAGTCAAGGATCACCTGGCGCGAAAACAGCTCATCGGCCTTGCAGATGAACGCGATGAACGTCAGCCCGGCCATGGTCATCGACCAGCCCATGAACAGCCGTCCCAGACCGGTCAGGTAGTTGTCTCGCTTTCGGTAAGCGCCGCTGAAGGTATAAGCCGGAACCGAGGCCAACACCGCCAGCATGGTGCACATCCGGTAATAGAACTCGACCGTTCCCGTGTGCTGCTCAGCCAATATAAATAACAGTGAAACAATAAAGCACTGTGCCAGTGCCCATTGGCCCCAGAAGGTAAGTCCCTTGAGGCCCGTGTTTCGGTTGATACGTAGAGTGAGATCCATATGCGATATCCCCAAAAGACTTCCATTCAGGTTTCGACAGTTGAAATCCGAGTTGTTAAGCAGATTTGTTTTTGTTTTAGGTGCCCATGTTCTGAGGTAACAACATCGGTATGCCGAACTGTCGTCAATCAATAGACTAAGTTATTGGGGAAGAAGCTGTCTGACGAGTTCTAACAAGATGGCAATGTGCCAATCATTTGAATTGAAGAATATCAAACGTTAGAAAAGGTCGAAGGGCGGAGGGTTAATAATCCCTGTTGTGTTTGCTATCGTAGGAAGGGTGAGGAGGGAGGCATTACTGACAAAGGAGGGTTAAACCAAGCAAAGTGCTTTTTTATTTTTGTAATTGCACTTGCTTCTGTTCATTGATGGGAAGGCTGTGCTTAGGCAACAACTTCCTGGATCAGGCAATAACCGCGATTACGGACAGCGCGAAACAGTCGCTCACCGTTACTGGCACTTTTGAATTTGTCTTGAAGACGGCTCAGGCACATCTCCAGACCGCGATATTGTTCCGGTTCCCGACCGATGCTGAGAATCAGATCGTCGCGACTGACAACGCGTTCTTCATGGTGCAGCATTTTCCTGACGAGTGCGGTTTCGAGGCCGGTGAGACTGATCTCGATATCCTCCCGGACAAGTACGCCTTGATCATTGTCGAGGTGCCAGGCTTCTGTGACCGGCCGGGAAGTGTCGTTGACGTCCGACGTTATGGCCTGGGTGTTCTGGAATGAATGAGTAGATTGTGCAGCCAGCCATTCGGACTCGAGGGTGGCCAATATTCGCTGGGTATCATGTTCAATACTGCGAGCGACGCTTTTCCTTGTGCCGCGTGGGTAAGTGAACTCCATCAGCGTGGGAGTGGAAGAGGGCGAAGCAACACCTTCAACAAACATCTGTGCCTGAGACGTACCAAACGAATTGAAACGCTCACTGGAGAGAATGCTCTCGAGTTCGCGCTGCGACGCGGAATTGTTCGTCACGACAACAAAATATTTTCTTGGGAGGGTTGTACTGGTTTCCATGTCTCTCTCCTGAAATAACGCACCAAATATGGCTAAAAGGTATTCGGCAGACGAGTAATAACGCGCTCGGAAATAATCGACAGGCAGGGTCTGGGCCCAATTATGGCCGCGATAAGTTCCACTTGGTCTGCTTTTAGAGTAATGATTTATTGTTATGTTTAAGTGTTGCAGCGCTCATTCAATTGACAGCTTTTTATTGGATAGATATTGCGGATAAAGCGGTGAGACGTTGGATTTTCATAGCGTTGCATCAGACGTTCCCTCGTATGCTGCAAATGATGATTTCCTGACTCAGGCGGTCGAGATCAACCCCCTCATCAGGCGGTAGCCATACCCGCGAATGCTCTGTATGGCGTTCGTACCGTACACGTCCTTGATTTTCCCACGCAAGCGGCTGATGGATTTTTCCAGTGCCCGGGGATCGTAGAAATTGCTGTTGAGCCCCATGATGCTGGCGATTTCATCATGGCTGAGTATGTGATTACTGGTCTGCGCAAACGCTTCCAGAATCTTCATTTCGGCAAAGGAAATGTCCAGTTTCTTGCTGGTGTCCGACAGGCAAATACGGGTCGGGTCCAGCACCAGGTCTATATCCCTGAGCCATTCTTCACTGCTGAAGAACTCACCGAACAACTCGGCGCCTTCGTCGGCAAGCGTATTGAGCTTGATACAGAAGTCCGCCCCCGCAAGATGGTATTTGATCTTGCTGTAGGCGCCGCGCCCTGTAATGACCGCGCAAATGATCGGCTTCAAGTTGTCGGCACGCAGGTTTTCCACCCGCGCCAGATTGTCTTCGAGTGCCTGGGGAGTGTCGATGATGATGAAGATGGCTCGATAGGAGCCGTGATATTCATTTTGCTGATATGAACTAGTGAAGGAGTTGGCCTCTAGAGCCAGATCGGTCTGCACATGCTGCGCGATCAACGCTCTAAAATGTTCAGCCACAGCACGGGTACGGGCCAGAGTGAGAACGCCTGGCTCGTTGTTTGTCCGGTGTGGGCTGCTAGTCGCCAAGTTCCCTGTAAGCATGATGCGTTGACTCGAAAAAGTGCTGACATCGGGATGTTAAAGCACCGGTTCTCATCTGTGACTGACAATTGGTAACATTTACGCGGTTTTTAGACGTGGCTCCCGAGTTTTCTAACAATAATTAAGCATTTCAAGCTTTTAGTTGATTTTCTCGGGGCTGTGAACTAACGAAACGAAGGCCGTTAGATGGTGGCGATGTGCAATGGTGCCACTATTTTGTAATTATGGCGACCTGTTTTATGTCCTATGGCCACTATTGGTCGTGGCTTGAAACTGGAGAATGTGAGGTGGGTCACATTTTAGGGTGTGAGGGCTTTTTTTGCTACTAAGAGAACAAGTTCACAGACGGACGATTATTAACATGGCTTGAGTGTGTCTTTTGATAAGACATATTCTCCGTCACCGAGTCGGGCAATGGGTCTGGATCTACCAATTGTTTAACTTCAGATACCCAATGCCTGAATACAGTTGATCGGGCGCTCTTTACGAGCGTTCTGACGGAGGATTAATGGATTTACTGACCTTGTTCAAGGTGTTGATTTTAGGTGCGGTAGAAGGTCTCACCGAGTTCTTGCCCATCTCCAGTACGGGCCACCAGATTATCGTTGCCGACTTGCTCGATTTTGGTGGCGAACGCGCCATGGCGTTCAACATCATTATTCAACTGGGTGCCATTCTTGCCGTGGTCTGGGAGTTTCGCCCGAAGATCTTCGAAATCGTCAAAGGCCTACCGACCCAGCGCAATGCGCAACGATTCACGCTTAATTTGATGATCGCATTCTTCCCGGCGGTCGTACTGGGCGTGTTATTCGCCGATGCCATTCATCATTACTTGTTTAATCCGATCACCGTCGCTGTCGCACTGGTGGTGGGCGGTATCGTGATGTTGTGGGCCGAACGTCGGGATCATGTGGTGAGCGTCGAGCACGTCGACGACATGGCCTGGTCCGACGCGTTGAAGATCGGTTTCGTACAGTGCCTGGCGATGATTCCGGGTACTTCGCGCTCCGGCTCGACCATCATCGGCGGCTTGCTGTTCGGCCTGTCGCGCAAGGCCGCCACGGAGTTCTCGTTCTTCTTGGCGATGCCGACCATGGTCGGTGCCGCGGTGTATTCAGGCTACAAGTACCGGGAACTGTTCCAGGCGGGCGACTTGCCTGTGTTCGCCCTGGGCTTCGTCACCGCGTTCGTGTTCGCGATGATCGCCGTACGCGGCTTGCTCAAGTTCATTGCGAACCACAGTTACGCCGCGTTTGCCTGGTACCGGATCGCCTTCGGCTTGCTGATCCTGGCGACGTGGGTGTTTGGCTGGGTGAACTGGACGGAAGCGGCGGCCTGATCACTGACTGCTGATCAGCGCCGCGACGGCGAGGTCGCTCAACTCAGTATCAGGCGATTCCTGACGAAAGCGCTGCAAGGCTGACGTGAAATACGCAGCCTTCAGCATGCCGTCGCTGGCGAGGTAGAGTCGCGCGTCTTCCAGCTCCTCGGCGGAGTAAACGCGTTTATGGCTTTCGGTGGTTTCTTGCGAGGCCGTAAAGGGCGTGAGCAGCAAAGAGACAAGCGTGAAACCAGACAGCTTGGTCACCTCCCATGGCGTATCGGTGTTACCCAGACACAGCCCGTCGCAGTGGGCCTGAACATTGGAAGTGATGCAAAACAAGGCAAGGAGGGTGCAGCGCTTGAAGCCAGGGAAATTCAACGTGGGCATAAACAAAAGACATCCTGTCAGTACATCAAAAGAATTACAGCAGCGGGCAACGGTCATTCGTTGCCCGCACATTCAACGCCTCGATCAACGACCGGCCAACAACTCCGCCGCCTGATCCAGCAACGCCAACGGATCCTTGGCCTTGTGGATATCCACCGACAACAACTGCCGAAACTTGCGCGCCCCCGGGAAACCGGTGCCCAGGCCCAGCACATGGCGCGTGATGTGATGCATCGCCCCGCCAGTCGCCAGATGCTCGGCAATATAAGGCCGCAGCTGCGCCAACGCCTCGGCGCGAGTGATCACCGGCGCTGAACTGCCGAACAACTGCTGATCCACCTCGGCCAGCAGATACGGATTGTGATAAGCCTCACGGCCCAGCATCACACCGTCAAAGGTCTGCAAATGCTCATGGCAGGCCTCCATCGTCTTGATCCCGCCGTTCAGAATGAACTCAAGCTCCGGAAAATCCGCCTTCAACCGCGCCGCCACGTCATAACGCAGCGGTGGAATGTCCCGGTTCTCCTTCGGCGACAACCCCTCCAGAATCGCAATTCGCGCATGCACCGTAAAACTGGTGCACCCGGCATCCCGCACCGTGCCGACGAAATCACACAACTCCTCATAACTGTCCCGCCCGTTGATCCCGATCCGATGCTTCACCGTCACCGGAATCGACACCGCATCACGCATCGCCTTCACACAATCCGCCACCAACTGCGGATGCCCCATCAGGCACGCACCGATCATATTGTTCTGCACCCGATCACTCGGGCAGCCAACGTTCAGATTCACCTCGTCGTAACCGTGCTCCTGCGCCATTCGGGCGCAGGCGGCCAGGTCCAGCGGAACACTACCGCCCAGTTGCAAGGCCAGAGGGTGCTCGGCTTCGTTGTGGCGGAGGAAGCGTTCGTGATCGCCGTTGAGCAGAGCGCCGGTGGTGACCATTTCGGTGTAGAGCAGGGCGTTTTTCGACAGCAGGCGCAGGAAGTACCGGCAGTGACGGTCAGTCCAATCCATCATCGGCGCGACGGAGAAACGGCGGGAGAGTGGGGCGGGTGTGGCGGTGATTGGGGGCATTGGGGGTACGGAATCGGTGTGGCTGGGAGGTGGGGGAGTTTATCAGGAATGGAGGGGTGGGGCTTGGGGGGCGTCTGGGTGGTGTGTCGACGGATACAGCAGCTTGATAAAGGGGCGCGAATAATAAATCCGGCACCATTTCTAGAGAATTATTTCTCTCGGCGGCTTGAGTTTTCTTTAGATTGAACCATCGTGTTTGATGCCAATGATGGCAGATAACGGACTATAAATATGGCTAACGTATATGTGGAACCGCGCCCGAAGGGCAGGCCAGACGGCGCGGCAATCGATCACTATGTGCTTGAGCATGCCGGTGGAGCGAGCGTTGATGGAATTCGTCACAGAACGCAGGAGGCGGCCATCAAAGCAGCTAAAAGCTTGGGGCACAGTCCCTTGGTGGGACGTGTGCGTGATACCAGCAAAGGCAATCCTGACCATTGGAGATCGGCATAGCTGAGTTGAGTCGCGCAAACGGTTAGGGCAATAGCGTAAGGGTGGGCTCGACTCTGAGGTTCAAGCTACGTTTCCTTGTATAGCCGGTCCTGCTGCCTTTTTCGGGTAACAGGGCCTCTATGAAAAAAGTGAGCAGATTTTTTTTCGGATTTCTATGTGGTAAATAAACCAGTCCCTATTTCCTAGTGATTTCTAATAAATAAATCTGTCCTGTTTTTTGTCTATAGTTACTTTTTTGCTTTTTTTTCGGCGTTGTAAGCACAAGGGTTGCAGAAATGCCCGACATAAGCAGTGCATATAACTGGACCGCAAATAATAACCATAATGTTCGCCTCTTCGCGCGCGCCACCATTGTCAGCGGGCGGCATGTCACAGAAAATTCACCTCAGATGTCTCAATGGCTGAATCGAGTCAGCATTGCCGCGAACAGTACTGACATGGTGTTGCAGACCCGGCCGATGTCTGGCGCCAATTGGAGTGCCGTAAACCCGGCGGTAAGCATCACTCAGGCGCAACTACTAGCCTTCGTCAACTTTATTAATCAAAACTCTTACGATGATCAAGCGCATCGAGGTGTGCTCACCAATGCAACATGGCGAGGCTTCTACAATGTTGCGCCGCGCGCCCTTGTCTATGTAGACCATGCTGGTGCACCCGCCGGCCCTCCAGGGCCGTTGCCAGACACCGTACCCTGCTACGACTGTTGGTTAGTGCATACGCTCGACAACATTTCAATTGACCACCAACGCCCCATTGGGGGTAATCCGTACGAAGCTATCTGCAAAGTCTTTCGTGCATTGGGTCTCACCCGTGGTACGGTCCAAGGCCCAAAAGGCGCGCATTTTCAAGCCATCCATATGGCCGCAGTGGGTGGTGTAGCATCTGTCTCTACTGCTAAGGCGGACAAGTACACGTTGAATACCCGAGGTGAGATTTATTACTCTCTTTTTTTTCACAGAAATATGCTTCAAGAGCTCGCTATTGCCTGTATGAATCACATTATTAATCTTCGTCCTCTCTGCAATGGTTGCAACACCCCTAACCGCAATACATCACATTACCCCTAGGTCCGTTGAAAAAATATACGAATTTGTCTTTTGCCAGTCTTCAGGAATGAAGGAAGATGAGACGGGTTTGTTTGTTTTAACGCTATAAAGTTAAAAGGGTGGGGATTCTGGGTGGTAATAAATTTATCCACATTTCCGGTCAGGTTTTCTTCTTGGTTTTGGTGTGTGGAAGGAAAGAAAGTTGCGGAAAAAAGGTTAAGGGTTTGTTTTTAGAATGCTCACCTTTGGTCTTGATACTGCTTTTCTAATTTTATCCAGATGTACCTGTATCTATTTTTCAACCACATCACTAGTAAATCATTGGTTTTGCTTTTAAGCCAGGTGCTCTTTTTCGTCCCCAGCATTTTTTCAATGTCGTCTTCCAACTCCTCCCTGTTGAAGCAAAGCCATGTAGTTGGAAGTGTGCTCTCAAGGTTGGAGTGGCAAATAGGTGCCACCTCTTCAAAAAGGATGCGTTTTATTTCATTTCGATCGAATTCTCTTGTCCGCCTTGCAATTGCAGTATAGTCGACGTTGTTATCAACGAATGCATCTGATAGCGCCCAGCGTATATCCGCTCTCTGCTGTTTTGTCATAAAGGTATCAGATTTAAAAAAACAAATTCTTTCAATGAGGTGTTTGAATTCATAGGTTTCAATGTGTGTCTTGTTAGTTGCAGGATTTATCTTAGTTATTAATGTTTTTTAAGATTTCTTTCCAGATATAGCTATAACTACGTCGAAGCCAAAGAACCTTCAGTTTGTCAAAAGCTCGACGCGCCCTGTTTTTTTCACGAGCTTGCAGTTCTTTTTCAATCTCGTCTAACAACCACTCATCTTTGAACCCTGTCCAGATGGGAGGTGCTGGCGTCTCAAGATTGCCAAAGCACACAGGAGCCACTTCTGAATACAGTATGTCTTCAACAATTTTCAGATCATAGGATTTAATTCGCTCCGCGATGTATGCATAGTCGACTTCGTTGTCAACGAAGGCTTCAGCCAATGCTATCTGGATCTTGGCTTTATCTTCCGGAGTTAAAATACTTCCCAATGGGAAAGCTCCTCTAATTCTTCGTCAAAAGTATCTGCAACTACGCTTCCAGCAATGCCACCTGCCATGCTGCCTAATAAAACTACGGCTACAGCGCACGCTGGTGCCGCTGGGCCGCAAATTGAGCTCACACCCCGCAAGGAAGCCGCCGGCGGCTCCCGGACAGCGAAAGGGGACAGATTTATTTTTCTCCAGTTATTCCTGCCTGCGTCATCACGAGTCATGCTGAACTCTCGGACATCAGCCGAGGAAAGGGGAAATTAAGGCTGCGCACCGCAATAGCACATTGCCCTCACTGCACGTTATCATTGCTCCCTTGCGCCAAGAAGCCACCAAGCCGTACCACTTATTACTCATGGATTAGAAAGCAGCATGGAAAGCAGAGCCCCTCTCGAACCACGCTGGGTTGATTACTACGCCTCGTTCGAAACAGTCGTCAACGATGGCGATACCCAGACCGATTTCGCCACCGTTGTGATCGACGCTATCCCAAAGTCTTCAGCTGTTGCCCTCAGAACGCTCAACGTTGATAGGGCTTTCGAAGATCTGGATAGGTACTTCCCGGTGTTCATGCTGACTGCGAAGCTTGAGGTGAAGCGAGCGAACGACCTTGTGGAAAATTCAGGTTGGATCGAATTGTCGATTAGCACTGACCCGCATGGCGACGAGGAAAGTTTCCAAGCCTCATCGATCACGTTCGAAGGCGATGAAGAACAAGCAGAAGCTATATTTTGGGTGCGGGTGCGATCGACTTCTGTTGCAAAGAGAAATCTGAGCGCGCTTGCAGCGATAGCGGAATTTCCCACGGTGGCGGATGCCACAGCTCCGACTCTGATCCCTTTCGACTGCGCGCACGACGCTGTAGGCGTTGCGGTTTATGACGTGGGCCAAGCGAGCTTTTGCGCTCTGGTAGACCAATATGAACACCCCTTAATGTTCTTCGATTTTGGTTGGCCGCTGTCATTCAACAAAAAGTCGTTGCGGTTGCCAGGTCCGTTTTCGCCTATTGATGAATCCTTGCAAAGAAACGGCCCACAGCCGGTAGTTTTGTCTCATCTTGACTGGGACCACTGGGGGTTTGCGCAACTTTCCGGTAGGGCCCGGTATGATCATCAGAACGGCCATTGGCATTCAGTCCCCAAATACAAGGAAGACGCCCTAAAACGGCCATGGCTAATGCGCCGGCCACGATTTCATCGCCACAAGCTTGGTCCGAGCCACATTCATTTCCTCTTGACGCTGAGTCGTACTTTCCTTCCAGATGGGACGTGCGCTCTAACATTTTGGCCTGCAAAACATTCGAAGTTATCTTTCACCAACTACACAATTATCCGATGCGGCCCTCCAAAAAACGGGAAAGCGAACTCTGCGTATCTCAGGAACAATGAGTCGTTGGCGCTAGCGGCAAAGCTTGAGAGCCGCCCTGAAAAAGTATTACTGACCGGAGACTCAGATTTCCCCTCCATCCCCGCTCACTATCTTAAGGGGCTAACTGGCATGGCTGCCCCTCACCATGGAGGGGCAATTACCAGGCATTCCACGCCTGCGGCACCGCGATATAGCCGAATGGTTCGCTCCACCTACCCTGGCTGCTATGAAAACGTTCCTTCACACTTGGCAGAAACTGAGGCGACAAATCAAGGCTGGGAACTTCACGATACAAACGACCGGGCCCTATGCCATTGCGCGCCTAGGTGTAACACACACGGTAATAAACTCATTCCACTGAGTGCAGATAATCCTAAGTGCAGTTGTGGCAATGTGCCCTCGTTCGGCCTGTGTCTCAGATAACGCCCCACCGAGGTTTTGATGGTCTCCAAGGTGCGGATCAGAACAGGGCAAAAGGGGACAGATTTATTTTTATCGGATTTCTAGATAGTAAATAAATCAGTCCCCATTCTGTTCCGGGCTGGCTGTGAATCAGGCGTTGGATAACGTCGAAATCAAGGTGTAACGGAAAACCCTTCCGTGGCCCGTGCCACGGAAGGGCAGTGTTTCTTCAGATTTCCCCACCATGGACGACAACTTACGCATTCCATTCCGCGTTTTGAGTTGTCCATGAAAAAACTAGTTGTCGTGATGTTCGCCGTCCTGTTTCTCGCAGGCTGTGCCAATCAGAAGTTCAAACCCGAATACCGCACGCAGATCCACACGGTGAAGATTCTCCCGGTGACGTGGAGCAACAAGGAAATGACCTACATGGGCCGTGAACAGGCCTGGGGTGCTGCGTTGGGTGCCGGCGTCGGCGCGGGTGTAGGGATGGCGTCGGGTGCCGGGAAGCTGGGTACGGCGGCGCTCAGTGGGGCCGGGTTTGCAGCGGGGTTGAAGGCTGGGGATCTGGCGTCGATGTCCACGGTCGAGGCGATTCAGTACAACATGGCGAGTGCTGATATCGACTTGGGCAAGTTGGTCAAGAAAGGTTTCGAAGATCAACTGGCGGCGACCGGCCGTTTCAAGGTGGTTGCCGAGAATGAACCGGCCGATGCAGAGATCAAGTTGACCGTGGTCAATTGGGGCTTTGCGTTGACGCAGGGTTTCAGCAGTGTGGTGTATCCGACGATTGTGGTGAACGGTTCGTTGAAGCGCGGCGAAGAGTTGATCTGGCAGCGTAATGAGCCGATTACCGCGTTCAACGGTGCCAACACTTACGGTTACGAGCCGCTGCGTTATCGCACCGAGCCGGAGCTGATCCGTGAGGCGTTGACCGGTGTGTCGCAGATTGTCGGCAGTTATCTGGTCAAGGATCTGAACGAGTAATGATCAGGTGTTGATGATCTGTTAGTGGCCGCTTTAGCCCAAAGTTAAAGCGGCCATTTCAATAAATCGACGAAACCAGTAGTGATTAAAGTTAGCCGTGATTCACTAAGCCCCAAAGTTAAAGGCTATGGAAATTCGCGGTCTCGTTCCTTGAAAACGTTGTACGGAATGCATCAGCCAAGACGGGAACATAATGAAGGTTCCACTTTTGGCGGCACACGTACAACTGAAGCCGGCGGTCAGGCAATCTTCGACTCTCATTCGCAGGGCAGGATTGTAGGTCGATGCGACCATGCCGCGAGGGTCTACGAATTCCAGGTCGCCGCCCACCGCTGCACCGTCCTCGCGGCCACCGGCGTCGACCCAGTAAACCCCAGACCAAAACGCGCCCGGATGTCCATGGAGTGAGTTGCTGTGGCCAGCCTCGTTAACGTTTGCCCACGCGTTGAGTTTCCACTCGAAGCTGGGTTCGGTTAATCCATATTGGTCGCTATGAACCGCTGTCAGTTGAATGGCGAAGTCGGTGGCGAATTTCACCAATGCATCGCAGGCTTCGCCACCCCATTCAGGGAAGTCGTTTGCAGACTGCCAGCCACCTTCATTACTCCGATGTGCGCCGCGGCGATCTTCCGCCATACGGCGGGTGACTATAACTTTCAGTTCAGCATTGAGTCTTTCTGCATCAGGGTATTGGATACTCGCCAGGGGTGTTGCGAACAGCCGTCGAATCTTTATCAGTTCAGGATCTATTAGTGTGTTATTCGACTGCATTGAGTCTTGTCCAAATCTCGCTAGTTGCAAAAAACTATACCGAGCGAAATGAATAACCGATGTAAACCTTTGTTAAAAATTGGTTGGTAAGTACAACAGACCATTATTGAGACGGCGGGTGATTGACTGAGAAGTCCTCGCCTGCGGTTGCCCAAACCTGAACCCGCGCTGTCGATCAAGAAAGTTTCATCTTCCCAGCTCCCACAAGCGCCTACGATGCAGGCATAAGGTCGTGCTATTTCGCGTTTGATCCCAGGGGAGCCCCACCATGCGTGCCAATGTCGTCAAAGTGCTGTTGATCGCTGCAGCTGTCTCGGTATTGAGTGCCTGTTCGGGCTCCGGTGGGTTGACCACCACCAGTTGTTTTTCTTCGGATTGCCAGTCGCCGGAAGGGCGCGCCAGTGCCAATACGCTGAAGTTCGGCGGCACCGGTATTGGTGCCAGTCTCAACCAGTACAGCTCCGGCATGTTGCATGACGACTGAATAGAAAAGGGCGCCCATCGAAGGCGCCCTTTTTCGTATGGCCTAGATCGCGCCGATGCGCTCGACAACTTTCTGCAATGCCGGTCGCTTGGCCAGCCACTCATCCTTGGTAATCCCCAGCAACACCACGTCAATCCGTTCGCCATCCTTGAGGATGTTCTGCCGTCTGACGCCCTCCAGCTCAAATCCGAACTTCTGATGCATTTTCACCACGGCCGGATTGCTCGCCAGCACTTCGCAATTGAGCTTTTCCAGCCCCGCTTCAGCAAACGCGTAATCCAGCATCCAGAACTCGACCACGCTGCCCAGGCCTTTGCCTTGTAGTTGAACGTCGAGGTAAAACGCCCAATCAGCCGTCTTCTGTACGGTGTTGATTGCATTGAGTGAAACAACGCCAACCGCGCGCTCATCCTTGAGCACGACAAACACTTGCTGGCGCGAATTGCCTTTGAGGGACGTCAGCCAGTTTGCATGTTCCTGGTCGCTGATTTCGTGGGAGGTGTACATGTATTTGCGCACGTCTTCCTGGTTTCGAAGGGTGCGCACGTGGGCCTGGATGGCGGGGTTGGCCTCGGTGAGGGGGACGAACTGCATGGTGCTTTCCTTGTCTCGCGGGCGCCTGAGCTGAACCCGCGGGGTCGATCGTTGATGTTTCAGGTTGTGTTCCCGGGCAGGCGCGCGGGAGGGGTGGGATTTGGGGGTATCGTTTTTTCCAGAGCAATCGCGAAATAAACACCAAATGTTTCAAGGCGTTATTGAACGGCGTCAGTGTTTTGCTCATAAAAAAGGGCGCCTATGGAGGCGCCCTTTTTTCGTTTTACGTATTTCGTCCTGAAAGACTCACTGCGGCCCTGCCAGCCATTCGCCAATAACCTTCTGATACTTCCCGGTCACCTTGCTCAGGTGCAGCCACTGATCGACATACAGCTTCCAGCTCATGTCATCACGTGGCAGCAAATAGGCCTTTTCCCCGTACTGCATGAACTGCTCCGGGTTGACCGCGCACAAACCGGGTTTCTGTTTCTGCTGATACCGCGCTTCGGAAGCGTCGGTGATCATCACGTCGGCCTTGTTGTCGAGCAGTTGTTCGAAGATCGTCACGTTGTCGTGCAAGGCCAGTTGCGCCTTGGGCAGGAAGGCGTGGACGAAGGCTTCGTTGGTGCCGCCGGCGGGTTCGACCAGGCGCACATTTGGCTGGTTGATCTGGTCGATGGTCTGGTACTTGGACTGGTCGGCGCAACGCACCAGCGGGATCTTGCCGTCGACGTCGAGGGTGTTGCTGAAGTAGGCCTTTTTCTGCCGCTCCAGCGTTACCGAAATGCCGCCCATGCCGATGTCGCACTTGCCGGCCTGCATGTCCGGCATCAGGGTTTTCCAGGTGGTTTGCACCCACTCGATCTTCACGCCGAGGCTGTCGGCCAGGGACTGGGCCATGGCGATGTCGATGCCTTCGAAACCGCCGTCCGCGCGTTTGAAGGTGTAGGGTTTGTAGTCGCCGGTGGTGCAGACACGCAACTGGCCTTGTTGCTGGATGGTGTCCAGGTGTGAGACTGGCTCTTGCGCATGGGCGGTGCTGGCCAGCGCCAGCAAACCGCAGAGGATCGTCGTGTTTTTTCGAATTGTCATGGAGATCGGGCTTGTGCAGTGGGAGTGCGGGCCAGTGTAGTGAAAGGGTTTGCCGGGTGTCATCCCGTGTCCGGCCCGAGCGTTCCCAGCCACGCCACCAACCCTACAATCAACAGCGCAATAACCAGCTCAAATAACACGCTGCGGCGTAGAGCATTGGCCGCCACCTGATGTTGCCCCGCGCGCAACGATTGTTCCAGCAACGGCCCGAGGTGAAAGCGGTTCAGCGCTGCTAAAACCAGCATGCCGGCAAACAGCACGACCTTGATCGCCAGCAGCATCCCGTAGGTGCGGAGCAAGACATCGTCCAGTGTCGGGCCGACGATGAACAGGTAATTCAGTACGCCGCTCACGGAAAGGATGAGCACAATCGCCGCGCCCACGCCTTCGAAACGTTTGACGGCATCGGCCAGCGAACGAATTCGCGCTTCGCTGAACAGAGCGTCGAGCCGCGACATCAAGATCAATGCCCACATGGCGCCCATCCATGCACCCGCCGCGAGCAGGTGCATGATGTCGCTGAGCAGATGCCAGGCGTTATCCATCGCCCCGTGCCCGCTCCAGGCCAGAGAGGCGAGGGCGAGTGCGCCGGCTATCGCCGCCAGCCACACACCCGGCCAGATCATCACGACGATCAGCGCAATCATCCGTACCGCCCACGCCAGCCCGACATCGGTTTCAAACAGCATCATTTGCAGATGCGGCCACAGCGCCGCGAATTCCGTTTCGCCGCTCATGGCGCGGGTCATCAGCACCAGGCCCGCCACAGACAGCAGTGCCCCGATCAACGCCATCCCGCGCAGCATCGGCCGACACCGCAGCGTCGCGTCAACGTTGTACAACCCAAACAACGCCACCCCGAACAACAGCAGCAAATCCACGTACAACGCCATCCGCAGGAGGATGTTGATCAGGTCGGCCATCGGTCACTTCACTTTGAACGTGACGTTGCCGGTGATCGGGTGAGTGTCCGACGACACCGCGCGCCATTCGACCTTGTAGGTGCCGGCCGGCAAAGGCGAGAGCGGGGTGACAAGCATGGTTTTCGGATCGCTACCGGCGCTGACTTTGGCCTTCATCGGCATCGGCGAGTGGGCCATGCCGGGCATTTCGGTCATCACCAGTTTGGCGCCGGAGAACTGGGTCATCAGGTTCTCCGAGAAGCGCAGTTCGATTTTCTCCGGTGGCGCGCCGTCCGCGCCTTCGGCGGGGGTCGACGACAGCAGTTTCGGGTGGGCCTGAGCCAGGGAGCTCAAGAGCAATCCGGTGGCGAGGATGAAGGTTGTCTTGATCATGCGCATGCGAGGCCTCTTACCGCTCTTCGGCGGTGGTTTTCAGGGGTGGATGAAACGGATTCAGAACCACATCCGCACGCCGAGGACGAGTCGCGCTTCGCTGCGATCCTCGCCTTCTTCCCGTGCGTAATCGGCGGTGTTGCCGTAGGTGCGGTTCCAGGTCACGCCGATGTATGGCGCGAATTCGCGGCGGATTTCATAGCGCAAGCGCAACCCGGCTTCGGTGTTCGAGAGACCGGAGCCGAGGCCGCGTTGCGGGTCGTTTTTGCCATAGACGTTGAGTTCGGCGGTCGGCTGCAGGATCAGGCGATTGGTCAGCAGGATGTCGTAGTCGCCCTCCAGCCGTACGGCGCTCTGGCCGTTTTCGCCGATGAATGCCGTGGCTTCGGCTTCGAAGTTGTACAGCGCCATGCCTTGCAGACCGAACGCGGCCCAGGTTTGCGGGGCGCCGGGTTTGAAGTCCTGGCGCACGCCGCTGACCACGTCCCACCACGGCGAAATCGCGTGGCCCCACAGCGCCTGGATCTCCGCGTCTTCGGTCTTGCCGTTGCTGCGTTCACCCTCGGAACGCAGCCACAGACGATCGATGTCGCCGCCGATCCAGCCAGACAAATCCCAGGCCAGGGTGCTGGCGTCGTCGCCGTTCTGCCATTCGAGTTTGTCGGCGAGGAAGTAAGTGTTGAGGGTGCTGTCGTGCACCTGGTGGCCACCGTGACTGGTGAACACGGCGGCGCGGTCGGCGTCGGTCAGCTTCGGGATCGGCGTGCGGCTTTCAGTTGGCGCGGCGGGCTGCATCATGCCGTCGTCCATGCTTTGCATATCGCCCATCTGGCTGTGGTCCATGCCCTGCATGTCGCTGGCGGCGAACGCCGAAGACAGCGTCAGGAGTGACAACGAAAACACGGCAAATCGAGTCATGGTCGGCGTCCTCATTCTTCCACCCGCACTTCACGGAACATGCCCATTTCCATGTGATAAAGCAGATGACAGTGAAAGGCCCAGCGGCCCAGCGCATCGGCGGTCACGCGATAGCTGCGGCGCGTGCCGGGGGGCATGTCGATGGTGTGTTTGCGCACCTGGAAGTCGCCGTTTTCGTCTTCCAGATCGCTCCACATACCGTGCAGGTGAATGGGGTGGGTCATCATCGTGTCGTTGACCAGCACCAGGCGGATGCGCTCGCCGTACTTCAAACGCAGAGGCTCGGCGTCGGAGAACTTGATGCCGTTGAACGACCAGGCGAATTTCTCCATGTGGCCGGTGAGGTGCAGTTCGATGGTGCGGCCCGGGTCACGGCCGTCAGGGTCTTCGAAGGTGCTGCGCAGGTCGGCGTAGGTCAGTACGCGGCGCCCGTTGTTGCGCAGGCCGAGGCCGGGGTCGTCGAGTTTCGGGGCGGTGGTCATGGCTTGCATGTCCACCAGCGGGTTGTCTTTTTCGCTGTCGGGGTGCGACTGCATCGGGCCCATGTTCATGCTGGCGTGATCCATGCCGCTCATGTCCATCGAACCATGATCCATGCCGCCCATGCCCATGTCGTCCATGGTCACCAGCGGGCGCGGGTCCAGCGCCGGCACCGGGGTCGACAACCCGGCGCGGGCGGCGAGGGTGCCTCGGGCGTAGCCGGTGCGGTCCATGGCCTGGGCGAACAGGGTGTAGGCGTCGGCGGCAGGCTCGACGATCACGTCATAGGTTTCCGCCACGGCGATGCGCAACTCGTCGACGGTCACCGGTTTGACGTGCAAGCCGTCAGCGGCGACCACGGTCATTTTCAAGCCGGGAATACGCACGTCGAAGTAAGTCATGGCCGAACCGTTGATCAGCCGCAGACGCAGCTTTTCGCCGGGCCGGAACAGCCCCGTCCAGTTGGAATCCGGTGCGTGGCCGTTCATCAGGAAGGTGTACGTGGCGCCGCTGACATCGGCGATGTCGGTGGGATTCATCTTCATCTGCGCCCACATCGTGCGATCAGCGACGGTGGCGCCCCAGCCTTTTTCGCCGACGTCATGGATGAAATCGCCGACGGTGCGCTTGTGGAAGTTGTAGTAGTCGGACTGCTTTTTCAGGGTTTTCATCAGGCCGGCCGGGTCTTCGTCGGTCCAGTCGCTGAGCATCACCACATGCTCGCGGTCGTAGTGGAACGGCTCCGGCTCCCGGGCGTCGATCACCAGCGGCCCATAGACGCCGGCCTGCTCCTGCAACCCGGAATGGCTGTGATACCAGTAGGTGCCGTGCTGGCGAACCGTGAATTGATAGACGTACACGCCACCCGGTTCGATGCCGTGAAAACTCAGGCCCGGCACGCCGTCCATGTTGGCCGGCAGCAGAATGCCGTGCCAGTGGATCGAGGTGTCTGCCTTGAGCCGGTTGCGCACCCGCAGGGTCACGGTGTCGCCTTCGCGCCAGCGCAGCAGCGGGCCGGGCACGCCGCCGTTGATGGTCATCGCGGTGCGCGGCTGGCCGGTGAAGTTGACCGGGGTTTCGCCGATGAACAGTTCGAAGTCTGTACCGCTGAGCTCATTTACCTGGCCGGGGCTGTTCAACGCCCAGACCGGCGTACGCCACAGACCGAGGCCGCCGAGCAGACCGCCGGCGGCCAGGCCTTTGACAAAGGTGCGTCTTGAGGTGGTGGAAGGCATGCGCTGGAAGTCCCCGTTTGACGAATGACGGGGAGGCTAACCAGCGCCGGCTTTCAGTTGGCTGAGGCGCGGATTACAGTTGTGTCAGGTTCGGCGGGCGAGGTTGTCCGCCAGGTCTCGTGCCTGTTGCGATGCGGCGAACCGTGAATCGCGATCGACCTCTTCACCGAAGATCGTTTTCTCGACAATCAATGCGTGCACATCGCTGACGCCGATGAATTCCAGCCATGCTTCCATGTACGGTTTCTGAAAGTCGAAACGCTCGGCCGGCGTGATCGACTGCGCGGAAAAATCCATCCCCCGCGCATAGGCCACGACGGCTTTCTTGCCTTGCAGCAAACCTCGCAACCCACGCTCCGGATCGAAGCTGAAGAGGATGTCTTTCTGCGACACCAGGTCGATGAAGTGCTTGAGCTTGTAGGGAATGCTGAAATTCCACAGCGGCACCGAGAACACCAGCACATCGGCCCCGCGCAGGTGGGCGGCGAGGTCTTCGAGGGTCTGCCAGGCCGATTGTTGCGACGGCGTCAGCGGCGTTCCACTCAGGCCTGCGTATTTGGCGTTCATCGCGTCCTCGTCGAACTCCGGCAGGTGCAGGCTCCATAAATCGAGCGTGCGAACCTGGGTCTGCGGATCATTTTGCCGATAGCGCTCAATGAAACGGTGCGCCACTTCAATGGACGCGGAGCGCTGTTTGCGGGGAGAGCATTCGATGTGCAGGAGGGTGGTCACGGTGAGCCTCGACATTCGGGTAGGGAAGGTGAGGCATTGCAACATAGCTGGCTTCTCACTATAAATCGTAAATAAATCGGCCATTGATCACGTATTCAACTATGTTCGACGCCCTGTTGTTGAAGACCTTTGTCACCGTTGTCGACGAGGACGGCTTCAGCCGTGCCGCCGAAAAACTGCACCTGACCCAATCGGCGGTCAGCGGTCATCTGCGACGGCTGGAAGAGCAGATCGGCAAACCGTTGCTCAAACGCACGACCCGCTCCCAGCAATTGACGGCGGATGGCGAGCGCTTGATCGCCTATGCGCGCACGATTCTGGCGCTGAATCGTGACGCCTGGGCACAGCTCACGCGCACGCCGTTTCAGGGACGGGTGCGGATTGGCGTGTCGGAGGATTTTGTCGAGCCACGGTTGCTGAGGGCACTGCAGGACTGCGCGGCGCAGCATCCGGGCATGGAGATCGATGTGCAGGTCAACATTCCCGGTACGTTGTTGAACCAGATGAAGCAGGGCAATCTGGAGTTGGTCATCGGGTCGCTGTGCGAGACCCGAGAGCCGGGGTTGTTGCTGTGGCAGGAACCGCTGGTGTGGGCGTGGTCGGTGCAACCGGTCGCCCAATTGCCGACGCCGTTGCCGCTGGCGCTGTTCCCCGAACCTTGCCCGTATCGCGAAGCCGCGTTGACCCGCCTGGCCCAGGCCGGCATTGCCCAGCGCACCGCGATGCTCTGCACCAGCACCGCTGGCTTGCGTGCCGCGGCGTTGGCCGGGTTCGCGGTGGCGCCGATGGCCGCCAGCCAGTTGGGGCAGGGCCTGGCGGCGCTCGGTGTGGAACTGGGTTTGCCGACGCTGCCGGACGCGGAGTTTCGCCTGTTCACGGCGAGTCATGCCGATCCACAGATGATCGAAGCGGTTTCCCGGGTGATCGTCGACTATTGCTCGGCGCGACGGGAGTGAAGCGTCCTACAACCCGAGACCTTCCTGAACCACCAGCAGCAGGTTGTTTTCCGTCAGGGCAATCGCATCCAGCTGTTGCCCGGTCTCGATCGTCTGCAACCACCAATGACTCTCGCCGTGTTCGTCGACGGTCCGCAGCAGGGAAGTGTCCCGGCCCGGCAGGACGATCTGCACGCGACCGGCACCGTCCTCGGTGAAACGCGCGATGGGATCAAAGGTCAGGCTGTGATGGTTGGCCTCGATGATCAATTGGTCGATGGCGTAGTCGTGCGTCTCGCCTTCCGGCGAACTTTCGCAAACATGGGTAGGATTTCGGCGAATCTTCAGTCCCACCTCGGTGACCGGTTGCAACCAGCCCTCGATGCGGTGATACAGGTCGTAGACCACCGCCGGCCAGCAATCGATTTCCAGTTCGGCGCAGGTGATGTCGTCCGCGTGGGTGTGCCGGGTTTGCTTGAGCTTCGCGGCGAGTTCGTCTGCTTTACTCATTTCGGGATCCCTGTTTTTGGTGTCTGCTTATTAATCGTAGACCTTTCAACGTAGTACAGCTTTGCCTTGCGTCATGCGCTTGCAACACTGGCATGACTCAATCAGCCCCTGACCACTTGACGGTCAGATCACAAAAACCATGGACGCCAGCGTCCCAAGGAACGGGAAGATGAAAAAGCTTTTTACAATTATGGCGCTGATTGCGCTGACGGTCGGTAGCATTGGCCTGAGTTCGGCGCGTCAGTCGCATGCCAACAAGGCACCCACGGAATCAGTGGCGGGGGTGTTCGATTACTACCTGCTGACGCTGTCCTGGTCGCCGACGTTCTGTCTGACTCACAAGGACGATCCTCAGTGCACCGGCAAGGGCTACGGTTTTGTCCTGCATGGCCTGTGGCCGCAATACGCCAAGGGCGGCTGGCCGGAATCCTGCCCGCCGCTGACCAACCTGTCGGCCGCCGAAACCGCCAAGGGCCTGACGCTGTTCCCGACGAAGAAACTCCTCGATCACGAATGGAGCAAGCACGGTACCTGCAGCGGTCTCGGTGCAATGGGCTATTTCGACGAAGCGGATAAAGCCGTGGCGGCGGTGACAATCCCGCAAGAGCTGCAACCGTTCAGCAACTCTTATTACTTCGAAGCGCAAGAAATCGCCGACCTGTTCCGCAAGAGCAATCCGGGCATCCCGGCAGACGGCATTGCCGTGATCTGCAGCGGCCCGGAACTCTCGGAAGTACGGGTGTGCATGGGCAAGGACCTGCAATTCGGCGCCTGCGGCAAGGGCGTGAAAACCCAGTGCCGGGCAGGGGATATCCGGGTTCCGCCGTCGCGCTGACCTGAGCGGTAACCGACCACAAAAACAGGCGCCTTTTCAGGCGCCTGTTTTTTTATGTTTACACGACAGGGCTTATGTCATCCGAAGATACGCCGATACCGTACAGCGGCACGGAAGCACCACTGACTCCATAGAAGGCAAGAAACTGAACAATGTTTGAATATATCTGGCGCAGCATCAATTCCCCAGGCTACTTCCCCAACGTACTGGATTGGATGATCCATATTCTCCTCAACCCGCTCATGGTGATGATGTGCCTGATGGCCGGAGCGCTGACCGGCAAATGGTGGAGAGCCATCCCCTACGGCAGCCTCACGTGTTATGTGGTGTTTCTGAGCCGGTCGTCATTTTATCGGTGGGGAAGCATTTTTCCCTCAGCCGGCCTGCCTGCGCTGTTCATTGATGGTGCACTGTTGGCCCTTCTCGGCTTTTATTTGAACGGCGTACTCAGAACTCGCTCGGAAGCTAAACCCGAAGGCCATTGGTTGCGCTGGCTTTATAAACGCCTGAAGGTCGTCATGCAGATACTTGTGGTGATGTTCTGGGTGCTCGTGGTGCTGTTTGTCGTGGCCTTCACCGTCTCGGTTGCTACCCAACCGTCACTGGTGAACTGACTCACCTCCTGCTAGCCAGCGGCTGTACGAAAAATCGCCGAGTGTCGATCAGGCAGTTTTCGTACATAGCCCAGGCCGGTCGCCGGCGAGCCTCTGCATTAACACAGACAGGCCTTCCCTGTTTCAACGACGTTTACATTCTTCAAGCTCTTGCTGGCTGGCTAACTGAGTAGAGATACCAAGTCGATACCAGCAGTAGTCCATGACTTGAGTTCTCTCTTCATCATTGAGTTCGGACAGTTTTTTATCGTCTGACTCGTACGCGAAGATGTTCACGAATCTCAACTTGAGCGTCGGGTGCTTTTTGATGAAAAAAACTTTCTCTGGATACGCATCTTCCAATTTTTTGTAGTAACCCACAAAAAAGAGTGCTGAGGTCAATGCTGCTAGTGCGAGGACGATCAGTAATCTCATGAGGCCGGTGGCCGTAGCAGTGCAATGCCACTGGAACAGGTATCACCCTGGCGTGCAGCCGCCAAGCCATCGAAAAATACGTCCGGAGAGCCAGTCGCTATCGCATTGGTCCCGTGTCCGGGGAGTGGGCATTTGCTGGGATCGGTAAGACGGGCGGCAGGCTTTGCCATCATTTGACTCCTGTCATCACGTTTGTGGGGGAGAACTGTATCAAAGAAAAATAAATTACATCGCAGGTCATCCATTTCCGCTGCGCGCCGATATCAACGGGGTCGGGATTGTCTCGGTGGCACTTGGTTGCCCCGCACTATCCGGTGGGCTACGCTCACAAAAAACAAGGGTTTCGGGCCTTTGCCCCTGTCGTACCTGCCCAGGACACGCTTTTGCCTATCCCCATTCACGATCCGCATCAGGCCCCCGGCGGCACACTCAAGCGTTTGCCGCTGCGAAAGGCGGCGGTGCTGTTCATCGTTGCGGTGTGTCTGTGCCTGTCCGGTCTGCTGTATTTGCAGATCGAGCAGTCGCGCCGGCAGGATCTGGCGAATGCGCAGATGTCTTCGGCCAACCTGACCCGGGCGATGGCGCAGCAGGCCGAAGACACCTTTCTGGCCGCTGATCTGGTGATGACCAGCCTGGTCGACTGGATTCAGGAAGACGGCTATGGCGCGGCGCAGAAGCCGCGTTTGCAGAGAACCTTCGCGCGGCGGGTGCAGCAACTGGAGCAGTTGCACGGCATGTTCCTGTTCGATCGCGAAGGGCAGTGGGTGATCACCTCATTCCCTGATCTGCCGCGAGGCAACGGCGTGGCGGATCGCGAGTACTTCAAGTTTCACCAGCAGAACGTGTCGGCCGTGGCGCACATCGGCCCGGCGATCCGCAGTCGTGAAAACGGCGATTGGATTATCCCGATCTCCAAACGGGTCAACGACCGCGCCGGCAATTTCCAGGGCGTGTTGCTGGCCGGCATCAAGATGTCGTACTTCGACCGGTTCTTCAAAAGCTTCAGCCTGGATGACAACGGCACCATGTTCCTCGGACTGACCGACGGCACTTTGCTTGCGCGCCGGCCGTTCGACGATGCGTTGATCGGTACCTCGCTGGCCAAGGGCGAGATCTATCAGACGCTGTTGCCCAACGCCTCAGCCGGCACGGCGATGATTGACTCAGTGGTCGACGGGGTGACTCGCCTTTACGGTTATCGGCAGCTCGAAAGTTATCCGCTGGTGGTGTCTGCCTCTTCCTCGCGGGACACGATTCTCAAGGGCTGGCATGACCGCGCCTTCCAGTCCAGCGTCATCGTGGCGCTGGTGATGCTTGGGGTCGGGCTGTTTGGCTGGGTGTTCATCCATCAGGTGCGTGACGGCGAGCGGATCGAGAAAAACCTGCTCAAGGCCCAGCGGGCGCTGGAGCTGATTGCCACCCACGACAGCCTGACCGGGCTGGCCAACCGGCGCCTGTTCGAGCAATCGCTGGAGATTGAATTCGCCCGGGGCGCCCGGCAGTCGAGTCCGGTCAGCCTGATCATGCTCGATATCGATTTCTTCAAGCGCTACAACGATGCCTACGGCCATGTGGCCGGCGATCATTGCCTGACCCAGGTCGCTCTGGTGGTGAAGAACTGCTGCCAGCGCAAATCCGATCTGGCGGTGCGCTACGGCGGCGAAGAGTTTGCGGTGCTGTTGCCGGACACCGACATCAACGGCGCGCTGGCGATTGCCGGGCAGATCCGCCGCAGCGTCATGGACAAACACATCACCCACAGCGGCTCGCCCACCGGTTATCTCACCGTGAGCCTGGGCTGCTATTCGTTCATTCCGCTGGGCAACGACAGCCCGGAATTGTTCATCCAGCGTGCCGATGCGGCGCTGTATCAAGCCAAGAACGCTGGTCGCAATCGCGCTGCGGTGTTGTCGATGGACGGTGGCATTGGTGAGTTGATGCGTTCGGACCGCTGATCGCCAACATAAAAAAGAGCAGGCCACGGCCTGCTCTTTTTCGTTGGGGCGGCGGATGAAGTGCCGTGACTCAGAAGTCCACGGTCGCCGAGACTTTCAGCGTGCGCGGCGTGCCCTGGGTCAGGTAGCCGCCGTTGGCCGAGGCCCAGTAGGCTTCGTTGGCGACGTTTTCCAGATTGGCTCGCAGGGTGATCTGTTTTTCGTCCAGTTTGAAGGCGTAGCGCGAGCCGAGGTCGAAGCGGGTCCACGCCGGAATGCTCTGGGTGTTGGCCGCGTTCAGGTACTGTCCGCCGGTGCGCAACATGCGGGCGCTGAGGGCGGCGCCTTCGAGGCCCGGAATGTCCCAGTCGGCACCGAGGTTGAATTGAAAGCGCGGCACCCCGACGGCGCGGTTGCCGTCATTCACGCCGTTGGCGCTGCCTTCGAGCTCCGTCTTCATCAATGTCGCGCCGCTGAGCAGGCGCAGGCCGTCGAGCGGTTCGCCATAGACGTTGAGTTCCACGCCTTTGTTGGTCTGCTGGCCGTCGACCCGGAAGATCCCGTCCTGGGTGTAACTCGACGGCTGTTCGATGCGGTAGACGCCGAGGCTGGCGCCGTAGCTGCCCATGTCCAGGCGCACGCCGGCCTCGACCTGTTTGCTGCGCACCGGGGCGAAGGTTTCGTCGCGGTTGATCGCGGTGGTCGGCGGCGTCGGGCCCTTGGCCAGGCCTTCGATGCGGTTGGCGTAGAACGACACGTGTTCCCAGGGTTTGATCACCAGGCCGTAGACCGGGGTGGTGATCGATTCGTCATAACTTGACGTGCGTGCCCCGGTGACGGTGCTCCAGCCGTCGACTTTCAGTGTCTGACGGCGCACGCCGAGGGTCAGCAGGATGCGGTCATCGACGAAGCCGAGAGTGTCGGAAATCGCCTCGCTGCGCAGGGTGTTCTTGCCGGTGATGCGCGGGTCGTTGATGTCGCTGGCAAACGAGGTGGCGGGCGGGCGCGGCTTGTCGGTGACGTTGTACAGGTTGGTGCTGTAGCGTGCGGCGCTGCCGATGGTTTCGTAGGCCGAGCGCTGCTCGCCCCAGATGCCGGCCCAACCGAGGTTCAACTGATGGGTAACGGGACCGGTGTCGAAGCGACCGTTGAGCCCGGCCATGGCGCTTTGGTTGTCTTCGTCGTGGGGCGAATAGAGCATGCCGCCACGGGCGTTGCCGTTGAGGTCGGTGACGGTCAGCGACGAGTACACCCCGTTTTCCCGGGTGTGTTTGGCACCACCGGACACATAGGCGGTCCAGTTGTCGTTGAGGTCATATTCGGCGCGGGCCATGCCGAAGGTGTCTTCGAGTTGCGAATAGCTCCAGCGCTGGGCGTAGCTGGCGTTGGCGTCCGGCACCTTGGGAGCTTTTGTCAGGCTCGAATCGACATAGATCACCGAGCGCCCCTGATTGATCACCTGCTTCTGATAACCGAAGTCGGTCGAGACCCGCAGGCGTTCACCGCGATAGTCCAGGCCGACGCTGAACAGCGACGAGCGCTGGTCTTCGTCATCGACGGCGGTGTCACCTTCGCGCTGCATCAGGTTGACCCGCGCACCGAAGCGGTTGTCTTCGCCAAAACGCTGGCCCAGATCCAGATGCCCGCCGACCCGACCGTCAGCGCTGTAGTCGAGGGTGACGCTGCGCGTTGGCGTGTCCATGGCGCGTTTGGGTTGCAGGTTGATCCCGCCCCCAATGCCGCTGCCGCTCGGAGTCACGCCGTTGACGAACGCGTTCGGGCCCTTGAACAGTTCCACCCGATCCAGCGCTTCGACGGCGATGATCTGCCGGGGCAGCACGCCGTAGAGGCCGTTATAGGAAATGTCATCGGAGGCCAGCGGCAGACCGCGGATCATGAACATCTGCGAGAAGTTGCCGAAGCCGTTGGACTGGCGCACCGAGGCATCGTTGAGCAGCACGTCGCCGACGGTTTGCGCCTGTTGATCGGCCATGGTCTTGGCGGTGTAACTGGTGACGCTGAAGGGCAGGTCGTTGACTTCCTGGTTGCCGAGCATGCCGACCTGCGCGCGGCGGGCGACCTGTTCGCCGCCGTAGGTGTCGCCGCTGTCGTCGCGCAAGGCACTGACATTGGTGGCGCCCAATTCCAGTGCGCCGTCCGCCGCGACTTTCGGCGCCACCGTGTAACCGTTGTGGCCGGTGCTGATCAGCTCGAAACCGCTGCCTTCCAGCAAGCGGGCAAAACCGCTCTGCGCGGTGTAACTGCCTTGCAGGCCGGGGCTCTGGCGATTGCCCAGTTGCGCCGGATCGAACGACAACGGCACGCCGACGCTGACCGCAAATTGCGCCAGCACATGGCTGAGCAGGCCGGGGCCGATGTTGACACTTTGGCTGGCGCTTTCGCGGGTGCTGTCGGCGGCGTGGCCGAGGGTCGGCAGCAGCGCGCCGAAGGCCAGGGCAAGGCTCAGGTTCAGGGCCTTGAGCGGGAAAGTGGCGGGGCGGGACGTGGGCAATGCGGTCATTCGGCGATCCTGTCGAGCGCGTGGAATTAAAAGGTCTATCCACTCACCGAACGAGACGCGAAAAGGTATCAGTGAACATCGAAAATAATTTCACCGGCTTCAGACACGGGGCTCCACCGACAGCCAATAGCGGGTCAGGCTGTTGATGTTCAGCGGCAGGGTGTCGCTGAGCAGACGCAGACTGGCGTCGGTGTCGCGCAGGGAAAATGCCCCGGACACGCGCATCGCCGCGACGTCCGGATGACAGCGCAAGACGCCCCGACGATAGCGGCTCAGTTCGCCGAGCAATTCGTCCAGGCGCATGTTGCTGGCCAGCAGCATGCCTTTGTCCCAGGCCAGGCTCGCGGTGTCGAAGGTTTCGGCGCTGTCGAAGCCGTTCAGTTTGAAGCGCTGGCGCTCGCCGGCCTTGAGCATTGCGTTTTGCTTGAGCAGTTCCGGGGTGATTTGTACTTGCCCCTCCAGCACCGACACCAGGCTGCGCGACCCCTCGGTGCGCACGCAGAACCGCGTGCCGAACGCACGGGCCACGCCTTGTGGGGTTTCGACCATGAACGGGCGGGCGGCGGCATCGCTGGCGGTGTTGATCAGTACTTCGCCGTTGAGCAGCAGGACCCGGCGCTCGACCGGGCTGAAAGCGATGTTCACGGCGCTGTCGGTGTTGAGCAGCAACTGAGTGCCGTCCGGCAGTTGCAGCGTTTTTTGCTCGCCGACGGCGGTGCGCTGATCGGCGGTCCATTGCTGCCAGGGCACATGTTGCGAGGCGATGCCCAGTGGTCCCGCCATCAACAGCAGGCCGAGGCGGGTGAGCGTCTGACGACGGCTGAGGCCTTCTTTGCGCGAAGCCCGTTGCAAGGTCTGGATCGCCACATTGGCCGGCACGCTGCGTAAATCCCCCAGCAGCGCTTCGGCCCGCAGCCAGGCCTGGGCGTGTTCGGCGCTGCGGCTGCGCCATTGGGCGATGGCCTGATGATCCGACGGCGAGGCGCTGCCCGAATGCAATTGCACCAGCCAGTCGGCGGCTTCACCGAGAATCTGCGGATTGATCATCGACGAACTCATCAGGCGACACTCAGACAGGCAATGAACGCGGCGCGCATGTGGCGTTTGACGGTAATCAGCGAAACACTCAGGCGCGTGGCGATCTGTGCGTAGGTCAGGCCTTCGATCTGCGACAGCAGGAAAGTGTCGCGGGTCTGCGCCGGCAACTCGCGCAGCAACGCTTCGATGCGCCACAGGGTTTCGAGAATCAGATAGCGGGTCTCCAGCGACGGCACCTCGTCGGCGGGGAGGCTGGCGATGGTTTCCAGGTAGGCGCGCTCGATGTCCTGACGGCGCCAGCGGTCGATCACCAGACCTTTGGCAATGTGCGTCAACAGCGCCCGGGGTTCGCTGCCCAGCGGTTTGATCACCTGGCGGGTGAGCAGGCGCAAGAATGTATCGTGCGCCAGGTCGGCCGCATCGCAGCGATTGCCCAGCTTGCGCTGCAACCAGCCCTGCAGCCACCCGTGGTGTTCGCTGTAGAGCGTCTGGACTTGCTGATTCAAGGGCTGATCGAGGGACGACATGAAGGGCAGATACTCGTTTCGGGCGTCCGTTGCCTGGTTGCAATGTAGATGAGCAATCGAGAGTGCGAAAAGTGTGCAATTAAGAATTTATCGCATTCTAGTGGCGCGGAACGAGCGCTGGCAATTGCCCCCAGGCACTTTCTTTTCTGACGCCAACCAAGTGGCCTACTCGTCTTCCGGGAGATTGGCTATTTGCCTGACCCGCCCTCGGGACTAACGTAGCCACACATTCACTCGCCCCGGAGAACCACCATGAAACCTCGTGCCGATTTCTACACCGCTTCCCCAGATGCCCTGAAAGCGATGATCGCTCTGGAAACCGCCGTCTCGAAACTGCCGCTGGAAAAGACCCTGATCGAACTGGTCAAGCTGCGTGCCTCGCAAATCAACGGCTGTGCGTTCTGCATCGACATGCACACCACTGACGCGATCAAGGGCGGCGAAACCCCACGTCGATTGTTCGCCGTGACGGCCTGGCGCGAAGCGCCGTTCTTCACCGACCGTGAACGCGCCGCGCTGCTGTGGACCGAATCCCTGACCCAACTGAGCCTGACCCACGCCCCGGACGAAGATTACGAAGCGGTCGCTGCCCAGTTTTCGCCGAAAGAAATGGTCGACCTGACCGTGGCGATCAGCACCATCAACAGCTGGAACCGTCTGGCCGTGGGCTTTCGCAAAACCCCACAAGCCTGATCGGTCAATGTGCATCGGCACTCGGCGCGGCCGGTGGTTGCACCTTGCGCATCAAGGGCACCATCGCCGTGGCGATCACGAAGCACACCATGATCATCAGGAACGTGTCGCCATAGGTTTGGGTCTGCGCCTCGCGGTAGGTCAGCAGCCATAACTGATGCAGGCCGGCGGTGATGCCGACGTCACCGCTCTGACCCAGTGCGGCGAAGTTGCCGCCGACCTGGGCCAGCCACTGATTCAACGCTTCGTTACTGCTGTTCAGATGCTCCGCCAACCGCGTGAAGTGCAGGTTGGTGCGGTCGTTGAGAATGGTCGCGCACGCCGCAATCCCGATCGCACCGCCCAGGTTGCGCATCAGGTTGAACAGGCCCGAGGCGTGTTTCAACCGCGCCGGGGCCAGCCCGCCAAGCGTCAGCGTTACGGCCGGCGGCACCGCCAGTTGCTGGGCAATCCCGCGCAGGGCTTGCGGCAGCATCAATTGCCCGGCACCCCAATCGTGGGTGATCGGACTGAATTCCCACATCGACAACGCAAACAACGCCAGGCCCGCCATCATGATCCAGCGCAGATCGATGCGATTGGCCAGAAAGGCGTACAGCGGAATCGCCATGATCTGGAACACCCCGGTGGAAAAAACCGCCAGACCAATGTCCAGCGCACCGTAGCCACGCACCCGGCCAAGAAACAGCGGCGTCAGGTAAATCGTCGCGAACAGGCCGATCCCGGTGACAAAGGAAAAGAAGCAGCCGAGGGCGAAATTGCGATCCTTGAGCGCGCGCAGGTCGACGATCGGATTGGCCACGTGCAGCGTGCGGCCAACGAACGCCACACCGGCCAGGGCGCTGATCCACGCGGTGGTCAGGATGGTCTGGTCGCTGAACCAGTTCCAGCGCGGGCCTTCTTCGAGGGTGTATTCCAGGCAGCCGAGAAACAGCGCCAGAAACACCATGCTCAGATAGTCCGCGCCCTTGAGCAGCGACAGTTCCGGCTGATCGATCTTGACCAGCATCGGCACCGCCACGGCGACGAAAATCCCCGGCACCAGGTTGATGTAGAACAGCCAGTGCCAGGACGAGATGTCGGTGATCCAGCCACCGATCACCGGCCCCAGCGTCGGCGCCAGCGAGGCCACTGCACCGATGGTCGCAGCGGCGATCACCCGTTGTTTGCCAGTGAAGAAAAAGAATGCGGTGGTGAACACCAGCGGAATCATCGAGCCGCCGAGAAACCCTTGCAGCGCCCGAAAGGCGATCATGCTCTGGATGTTCCAGGCCGCGCCGCACAACAGGCTGGCGAGGGTAAAACCGACTGCCGAGGCGCAGAACAGCCAGCGGGTCGAGAACACCCGCGACAGCCAACCCGACAGCGGGATCACGATGATCTCGGCGATCAGGTAACTGGTCTGCACCCACGCCGTTTCATCGGTGCCGGCGGACAACCCGCCGCCGATATCCCGCAGCGAGGCCGAGACGATCTGAATGTCCAACAGCGCGATGAACATGCCGATGCACATGGTGGCGAAGGCGAACACTTTGGTTGCCGTCGCCATCTCGGCGGCATTGAACGGCTGCGCAGGGACAGCGAGGGCGCGGCTCATGGCGCGCTGGCCACGGCGGTGGTTTCAGGCTGGGCACGGGTGTCGACTTCAGCCGTCACCGACAGGCCCGGACGCAGATGACCGAGCACGCCGTCGGCGGGGTCGAGCAGGATCCGCACCGGCACACGCTGGACGATCTTGGTGAAGTTGCCCGTGGCGTTTTCCGGCGGCAGCACGCTGAACTGCGAACCGGTGGCGGGGGCGAGGCTGTCGAGGCGGCCGTGGAATTCCTGGCCGGATAAAACGTCGGCGCGGATGCTCACGCGCTGGCCCGGTTTCATCCGCGCCAACTGGTCTTCCTTGAAGTTGGCATCGACCCACAGACCGCTGGCCGGCACCACCGACAATTGTTGCGAACCGGCCTGAGCGTAGGCGCCGACCCGCGCGCGGCGGTTGCCGATCACGCCGTCGACCGGGGCGCGCAGTTCGGTGTAACCAAGGTTGAGTTGCGCCAGATCACGCTCGGCCCGGGCTTGCTGGAGGGCGGCGCGGGCCTGTTGTTTCTGGGTTTCGATCACGGTGAGTTGGCGTTGCGCAGCCAGCAGTTCGGCCTGGGCCTTGGCGCTCAAGGCTTGCGCGGTCTTGAAGGTGGCGTCGGCCCGTTGCGCACTTTCCACCGAGACTGCATTGGTGGTCACCAGGCGTTTGTAGCGTGCGTTGTCGTCCCGGGAACGGGCGGTTTCGGCACCGGCAGCATCGATGCCGGCGCGGGCCTGACCGATCACCGCTTGTTGCAGTTGCTCGGTGGCGTCGAGGTTGGCCAGCAGCGCTTCTTCGGCGGCTACTGCGCCTTCGGCCTTGGCCAGATTGGCGCGATAGTCGCGGGCGTCGAGGCGGATCAGCACGTCGCCGGCCTTCACCGGCTGGTTGTCGCTGACCAACACTTCCTCGATGTAACCGGCGACTTTCGGCCCGATCACCGTGACGTCACCGCCAATGTAGGCATCGTCGGTCTCTTCGAGAAATCGACCGGCACCCCACCAATGCGCGGCGTACAACCCGGCGAACACCAGCGCGGCCAGACCCGCAGTGGGCAACAGCAGGCGTTTGAGCAGGGGAGGTTTGGAAGCGCTGACCGGAACGGCGAGATCGGGTTCAACGGTGGGCATGCTGGTCATGGCGTAATACCTGCGGCTGATACCGGCAAAAACGGGTTGTTATTACGGCTGTAATATGACGCAGGTAATATTTTGTGGCAAATGATTTTTGCTGCCGGTCGTCGTTTGCTTATCGCAGCCAGGTGCCGGGCGTCGTGCCGGTCATGGTCTTGAAGAACGCAATGAATGCGCTGTCGCTGGCGAAACCCAGTTCAAACGCGCAATAGCCGAGGTTACGGCCGGTAGCGAGCAATTCCATGGCGCGCATCAATCGCCATTGCTGGCGCCATTGTTGATAGCTCATGCCGGTTTCCTTCTGGAAGATCCGGCCGATGGTGCGGCTGCTGGCGCCGATCTGTTGCTCCAGCACTTGCAGCTCCGGTGGCAGTTGTTCGGGGCGTGCAAGCAGAGGCGCCAGGCGTTTGTCTTGCGGCAATGGCAAAAGCATCGGCTGCTGCGCCGCGTCACGGATTTCACTCAGGCACAGCCCCAGCAGATGGACGAATTTGCCCTGCTGCCAATCGGTGGCGAACTCGGCCATCGCCATCGGTTCCAGCACGGCGCGCAGCAGCGGGCTGACCTCGATCACGCAGACCTGTTGCGGCAGCTCGCGACACAACTCGGGTGTCAGGTAGATGGAGCGGTAATCGACGCTTTGCTGCATCACCGCCCCATGCGTGACGCCACCGGGAATCCACGCCGCCCGCGACGGCGGCAGCAGACACAGCTGCTGCGCCAGCGTGATGCGCGTGCAGCCCTGTCGGGTGTAGAGCAGTTGCCCGCGCTGATGCCGATGCAGGCCGGAGTCGTGATCGCCGAGGGTAGAGGCGATGCCGATTACCGGCGCCGGGAAGCGATCCGGGTCAAAACGGTCGTGGGCTTCGAGCCAGGCCATGGGTTGTCCGATTTCAACGATAAATTGTCAGGGTTTGGATAATACGTCAGTCGCGACTTTTTAAACTCCTCGGCGTTTTTGTTGAGGAGTCATGGTGATGAGCCATAGAAAGTTTTTGATGTTGGCGATTGCGCTGCTGATGTTTCCGCAAATCGCCCAGACCCTGTTCAGCCCGGCGCTGGGGGATATCGGCCGGGCATTTGATGTCGGCCCGCAAGCGGCGGCGCAAACCCTGTCGGTGTACTTCCTGGCTTTCGCGTTTGGTGTAGTGACGTGGGGCCGGGTGTGCGACCGGATTGGCCGGCGGCCCTCGATGCTCGCCGGTCTGGCGATTTATGCGGTTGCCTGCGTACTCGGCTTGAGCGTGCGCAGTTTCAACGGTCTGTTGATGGCCCAGGCGCTGGCGGCATTTGGCGCTGCCGTCGGCTCGGTGGTGACCCAGACGCTGTTGCGTGACCGCTATCGCGGGAGCGAACTGGCTCAGGTGTTTTCTCTGGTGGGCATGGCGCTGGCGGCCAGCCCGGCCATCGGTCTGTTCAGCGGGGCGAGCCTGGTTCAGGGCTTTGGTTATCGCGGCGTGCTCGGTGCGCTGCTGTTGCTGGCATCGGCCTTGTGGATCTGGAGTTGGCGCAACCTGCCGGAAACCCGGCCACCACAACTGACCTCCGTTGGCCTGTTCGCAACCATGGGCGACATGTTGCGCGATCCCGGTATCTGGCGTTCGACACTGTGGATCGCATCGTTCAACGTCGCGTTGTTCAGCTATTACAGCCTCGGGCCTTTTCAGTTCGAACGTCTCGGCTTGAGCGGCGAGTGGTTCGGCTACAGCGGCGTGATGCTCGCATTGGCCTCAGGGTTTGGAGCATGGCTTAACAAAAAATTGCTGCAGATCGGTTGCCGTCCGCTGCAGTTGATTCGTCTGGCAGCGCTTGCCGGTTTGCTCGGTGGCATCGGTGTGTGGCTGCTAGAAGCGCATGTCTGGTTCGTGCTGCCGATGCTGCTGGTGGTACTGGCGTTCGGCATGGCGATCCCGAACATTCTGGGCGCAGCACTGAGCAATTACACCGATCGTTTGGGCACCGCCGGCGCATTGCTGGGGCTGTTTTATTACCTGCTGATCGGTGCAGGATTGATGTTGGCAGCGTGGTCTCAGGCCCTCGGGGAAACCCTGATGATCTGCAACTTGCTCGCGTTATTGCTGGCGATCCGCGCTAAAAAGGCATTTGTTTAAGAAATGTAAGCAACGTAGGAAGCATCTTGCAATTGTGTAGGAAGGCTCTGACTATCACTGCAATTGATGGGATGGCATTAAGCCATTTGATTGCAAGGATGTTGAGTGCCGTATTCGATTCGCGCTGTTACCCGTTGTAGTTTCCTGCCTCGCCCGCTGTTGTCGGCCTTGTTGTTGAGTGTGTGCGCGCCCAGCGTTCTCGCCGCCGAAGCTCCAGCCCCGGGCCAGGAAGTGCTGCGCCAGCAACAACTGCAACAGCGCGATCTGCAACAACTGCAACTCGAACAGCGCAAGCGGCAACTGGAGCGCGGCGCGTTTGGCCCGGCGCCTGCCACCCCGGCCATTGCTGAATCGATCAAACCCGACGAACGCTGCTGGCCCCTGAGCGGCACGCGCATCGGCGGTGTCACGCTGATCGATAAGGACAAGCTCAACGCCCGGATCAAACCGCTGCTGGCACCGTGTATGGGTGTCGGCCAGATCAACCATTTGCTGGCGACCATCACTGCGCTGTACGTGGAGAAGGGCTACATCGCCAGCCGGCCGTACCTGAGCAGTGCGCCGGCAGCGGGCCAGTCGCTGGATATCCTGATCGACGAAGGCTACATCGAATCCATCGAACTGGCCGACCAGAGCCTGCCGGTGTCCCTCGGCGGTGCATTCCCGGGCATGCTCGGCAAGCCGCTGAACCTGCGGGATCTGGAGCAGGGGCTGGATCAGTTGAATCGTCTGCGCTCGCTCGATCTGACTGCCGACATTGCTCCCGGCAGCCAGCCCGGCGCGTCAAAAATCATCTTGCGTTCGCGGACCTCGGGGCAGTCGCGCTGGGCACTCGGCGCCGGTTTCGACAACCTCGGCAGCGCCAGCACCGGCCGTGATCGCGACACGCTCAGCCTGACCCTCGACAGTCCGCTCGAACTCAACGACCTGTTGAGCCTCAGTGCCAGCGACACGCTCAATCAGGGCGACCGCTACAGCCGCAACGCCAGCCTCTATTACGCGATTCCCTACGGTTACTGGACGTTCAGCACCTTTGCCAGCCACGCCGAATATCGCGCGCCGTTCAAACTCAGCGCGGCGACCCTGCACAGCACCGGCATCACCGATCAGCTCAGCCTGCGCGCCGACCGCGTGTTGTGGCGCGACCAGAGCCATCAGCTCAGCGCCAACCTGCAACTGGCGCACAAGGACGTCGACAGCTACCTGGAAAACGTCCGCCTCGGTATCCAGAGCCCGACCCTGACCGTGGCCGAGGCCGGGCTCAATCTGTTCTGGCTCGATCGCGCGGTGTGGAACCTGGATTTCAACTACGCCCAGGGCCTGCGCTGGCTGGGTGCCGATGACGATGCCGATCATCAGGTCAAGAACCTGCCCAAAGCACAGTTTCGCAAGTACCGCGCCGGCCTCAGCCAGTGGCGCAACGGCCAGCTCGGCGCGCAAGCCTGGCAATGGCAGAGCCAACTGAACGTGCAGTACAGCCCGGATCCGTTGCCGGCGATCGAACAACTGCTCGGCACCGACGATTCCGCCGTACGCGGTTACCGGGTCAGCAGCGCGTCGGGTGCCAGCGGTGCGATCTGGCGCAACACCTTGCGCCTGCCGCTGCGCAGTGATTTTCCCGTGCAACTCACCCCGCGAATCGGACTCGACCACGGCTGGATCAAGGCCGACCACGGCGCCTCGGTTCAACGCCTGAGCGGCGCCAGCATCGGCCTCAACCTGGGCTGGAAAAACCTGCAAGTGGATGTCGATTACCAACGCAGCCTCAACACCCCGACCGGTCTGCACAGCGAGCCTGAAACCTGGCTGATGCGGGTCGGATTACAGATATGAACGTCAGTGAACAACAGCCATCGGACCTGAGCGCGACAGCCGTGGCCTTCTACTCAACGCGCAACGTGATGCCGCACTACATGGAGAGTTTTTTATGCCAATGAATACCTTTGCGTTTCATCTTTCCCCACGGGGCAAACTGCGCTGGGCCATCGCCAGCCTGTTCCTGGTCGCTCATCTGCCGGGCGCCATGGCCGGCGGTGTGGTGGTCGCACCCGGCCCCGGCGGCACCGCGCAACTGCAAACCCAGGGCGGCGTCCCGATCGTCAACATCGTCGCGCCGAACGGCTCGGGCCTGTCGCACAACCAGTTCCTCGACTACAACGTCGACCGTCAGGGACTGGTGCTGAACAACGCCTTGCAGGCCGGGCAATCGCAGCTCGCCGGGCAACTGGCGGCCAACCCGCAATTGCAGGGCCAGGCCGCGAGCGTGATCCTCAACGAAGTGATCAGCCGCAACCCGTCGGCCATCAACGGCGCCCAGGAAATCTTCGGTCGCGCCGCCGACTACGTGCTCGCCAACCCGAACGGCATTTCGGTGAACGGCGGCAGTTTCATCAACACGCCGAACGCCAATCTGGTGGTCGGCCGTCCCGAGCTGAACGACGGCAAGCTGCAAGCCCTGAGCACCCGCGATGCCAGCGGCCAGCTGCAGATTCAGGGCGGCGGGCTGCGCAATGGCGAAGGCTCGATCAACCTGATCGCACCACGCATCGACAGCCAGGGTGCGATCACTGCACGTGATCAACTGAACCTCACTGTCGGACGCAATCAGATCGACTACGCCAGCGGCCAGGTGAAAGCCGTGGACCCGGCGGGCAACACCACCGATCAGCGGATCGACGCCAGCCTGTTCGGCGCGATGCAGGCTGGGCGCATCAACATCGTCAGCACCGCCGAAGGCGCGGGTGTGAAGGTCGGGGCTGTGCAAGTCGCCGGGCGTGACGGCGTACAGATTCGTTCGGCTGGCGACTTGAGCGTCAGCGGCCAGGCGATCCCGGACAGCCTCGATGTGACCCGCGCCGGCATCCGCAGCAGCCAGGGCGACGTCGGCCTGCACAGCGGCAAGGACCTGACGCTGGCGGCCACCGACGTCAGCGGTCGTGACGTGAAGGTCGATGCCAAGCGCAATCTGACCCTGACCACCGTCGAGAGCCGCAAGCTCCAGGAACAGCGTGAGAACTGGAACAACAGCACCATCGGCATCACCTGGGAAACCTACGAGCGCACCAAGACTGACAGCGATTCGCGCCAGCACGGCAGCCAGATCGTCGCCAGCCGCGACGCGCAGCTGTCGTCCGGCAAAGACACCGAACTGAAAGCGGCCAAGGTCGAAGCGAAGAACAACCTCAGCGTGCAAAGCGGCGGCGACCTGCGTTTGACCGCCGCCACTGAAAGCCACACCCAGACCGATCAGGGCAAGCACCGCAAGCACCTGTGGAAAGCCGATTGGGACAGCAGCAGCGAAGAGCAGCGCAGCGTCACCAGCCAGTTGAAAGGCGGCAACATCGCCCTGCAAACCGCTGCACTGTTGCGCTCCGAAGGCGCCGAGCTGAACAGCGCCGGCGATCTGCAACTGGCCGGCAAACAAGTGGAAATCACCACCGCGACCCGCACCAACCGCAGCAGCGACAACCGCTATTCCGGTGATCTGGTCGGCGGCGGTTTCTTCGGCAAGACCGGCGACGCCGACAAGGGCCAGACCCAGCATCAGGGCAGCAAGATCAACGCGGCCGGCAAACTGGTGGTCAAGGCAGACGACGTGCGCATCAGCGGCAGCCAGGTGCGCGGCGGCCAGGATGCCAGCGTGATCAGCGACAACGGTTCGCTGACCATCGACGGCGTGCAGAACACCTCGCACAGCAACAACCACGACAAGGACAGCAAGTTCTTCGGCATCACCAAGGACGAGTCCCGGCAGAACAGCAAGGACAGCACCAACGTGCGCAGCGAGCTGGTGTCGGACAGCAACCTTAAGCTCAAAAGCGCCAAGGACATCGAAGTCGCCGGCTCCACGGTCAAGGCCGGCGGTTCGCTGACGGCGGATGCGGCGGGTGATGTGAATGTGCATTCGACGCAGAACACCCACGACAGCAGCAACAGCACACAGACCCGTGGTTTTGACGCTTACGCCAAGGAGCAGACGGCGGAGCAATATCGCGCCGGCGTGCATTACGAAGACAAGGCGCAAACCGTCACTGCCAACGACGTCACGCAGCAGGGTTCCAGCCTCAGCGGCGGCACTGTGCAAGTGAAGGCGGGCGGCGATGTGACGCTCAAGGGCGCTGAGGTGAAATCCACCGCCGGCGACACCACCCTGAGTGGCAAGAACGTTTCGTTGCTGGCCGAGCAGGACAGCCACAATACTTCGACCGAGACCCGCAGCACCGGCGGCGGTTTCTACTACACCGGCGGCCTCGACCGCGCGGGCAGCGGCGTGGACTTCTCGCACAGCACTTCGCAAGACACCACCGGCAAAACCACTGCGCAAACTACCGGTGTGCAGAGCAGCGGCAGCCTGAACATCAACGCTGACAAACTCGTCACCGAGGGTGCGCAACTGAAGTCCGGCAACGGTCTGAACGTCGCCGCCAACGAAGTGGACAACCGTGCTGCCAGCAACACCGAGAGCAGCACTCACAAGGAGAGCAACTGGTCGGCAGACATCGGCGCCAACGTCGAGTACAAAGACATCGCCCGGCCGATTGCCGGCGCGGTGAAAGACGTGCTCGACGGCAAAGTGCCGGACAAGGACGCACTGGCCAATCTCGGTCAGCCGAACGTCGGTATCGACGTGGCGGTAGGTCATGCCAGCGCGGATAAAACCGAGCAGAGCAGCAACGCCGTGGTCAGCCAGTTCGACGGCAAGACCGTGGACGTGAAGGTCGGCGGCACGCTGCACGACCAGGGCACCCAGTACAACGCCAGCGCCGGCAAAGTGAACATCAGCGCTGACAAATTGGTGGCCGATGCCGCGAACAACACCCGCAGCAGCACCGAAAATTCGGTGGATGCCAAGGTCGATGTGCGCGTCTACACCAAGACCGGTGAAGACGTGAACGTGGCCGGCAGCGGCGCGGGCGGCAGCAGCCAGTCGAGCAAGAACAGCTCCACGGCGGTGGTCGGTGGTTACGCTGGCAATCAGGGCGTGAACATCAATGTCGCCCGCGACGCACAGTTCGAAGGCAGTCGTTTCGACGGCGGCCAGGGCGGTGTCAGCGTCAAGACCGGCGGTGATCTGGCCCTGAATCAGGCCAACGACCGTCAGAGCAGCGACAGCTCCAGCCTGCGTGGCAACGGCTCGCTGACCGTCGGCACCTTGCCGGGCACCGACGGCACCAATGTCGATCTCGGCGCCGGGTTCCAGCTCGATCACAAAGGCAATCAGACCACCGACACCCAGGCGCATGTCGCCAGCATCAGCGGCAACGGCCCGGTGCAATTGAGCAGCGGCGGTAATCAGGTTCAACAAGGCACGAAGATCGACAGCGTCGGCAACATCGACCTGAAGGCCGACGGCAAGCTCGACCTGCAAGCGGCCACCGACACGCACGTCGCCACCGGCAGCAATCTCGGTGGTGGCCTGAAGGCGGGCGGCAGCAAAACCAGCAGCGAGAAGAGCCGTGATCAGGGCGGCAACCTCAGCGGCAACTTCAACATCGGTCGGGTCAACGAGAACACGCAGACCCTCACCGGTGGTCAGCTCAACAGCCAGAACGGCATTGCGCTTAGCGGCGACTCGGTGCGCCTGCAAGGCACTCAGGTCAGCGCGCCAAACGTCAACATCGACGCGCAGAAGGGCGGCTTCGTTCAGGAGTCCGCACAGTCCAGCGACAACCGCAACAACTGGAACGTTGCGCTGAACGCCGGCGGCAATCTGAGCAAAAGTACGCCTACCGCCGCCGATGAAAAAGTCAGCAGCGATCACGGCTTCAATGCCGGGGCCAAAGTCGGCGTGGACTACCTGCAAGGCACCACCCAGCAGAACAGTCAGATCAAGGCTGACACTGTGGTGCTGAACAGCGCGGGCGATGCGAGCCTGAGCGGTGCGCGGATCGATGCGCGCAATGTCAGCGGCAAAGTGGCCGGTGATCTGACGGTCGAAAGCCGTCAGGACACCAGCACTCATGCCAAGGTCGATGTGGATCTGGGCCTGACCGCCAAGAAGACGCCCGCAGATGACAAAGGCAAGCTGGCCGGCACCGACTACAAGCCAACGCTGAAAGTCGACGGCGAATACGCGCACAAGGACAGCGTGAAACAGGCTTCCGGTATCAGCGGCAGCCAGGGTGTGAACCTCACTGTCGGCGGCGCTACGCAACTGACCGGCGCGCGGATTTCCGCCACCGGGGGCAACGTCGATCTGGGTGGTTCGAAGGTCAGCAGCAGCGACCTGAGCAACCGCGACTACGGCGTGAAAGCCGGGTTGGATCTGCCGCACAAAACCGAAGAAAACGCACCGAAGGTTTCCCTTGAAAACGGTAACCTGAAAGTCGGCCCGGTGACCTTGAGCGGTCACCTGGACAGCCAGTCCCTGCAAGCGGGGATCGACGAAAGAGGTTGATTCGTCGGCAATAAAAAAGGTGGGAGACCGGTAACGGGCTCCCACCTTTTTTTGTAGCGGTTAAACCGCGGTCAGCGTTTGAACGGTCTGCCGCTTGAGCAGTTCCTCCACAAAGCGTTTGCCGAATTGCTCCAGGTACTGACGCTGCAACAGGCACTCGTGGGGGGCTTCGACGTCATGCCGGATCAGCTCGCCGCTGATGTACGGCGACCACAGCGACGGCTGCTGTTCATCCTGACGCAGGATGTCTGCGGTGGCACGGATGAACAACATATCGCCCCGGTACTGTTCGTACTGCGTCCTGCCCAACAACTCCAGCATCCGCTTCGAATCGTCGACCAGACGGCTCAGGAACTCGTCGCCGATCTGCCGGCTGCCGAGCACTTCTTCCATCGCACTTTTCAGACCCTTGAGGCCGGCTCGCGGCGTGCCGACGATGGCGCGGGTCATACGGCTGATGATCATCGCATCGTCGAGTTTCAGCGAGGCCGGGCCACCCTGCAGCGGATAGCTGTCGAACATGCACAGGAAGCTCACCTCACGTCCCCGGGCCTGCAACATCGCCGCCATGCGCAACGCCAGGTTGCCGCCCACCGACCAGCCGGCCAGTTGATACGGCCCCTCGGGATACAGCTCGGTGATGCGTTGCAGGTATTCCTCGGCCAGTTCATCCAGCGACTCGATCACCCGTGTCGGATCGCGCAGGATCGGCGATTGCAGCGCGTACAGCGGTTGATCCTCGGGCAGGTACGGCAAAAGTCCTGCGTAGGGCCAGGCAATCCCGCCGCCGGGGTGGATGCAGAACAGCGGCGGCCGCTTGCCTTCGGTGCGCAGCGCCAGCACGGCATCGAACGGATCGCTGGCACCGGTGTTGTGTTGCAGGCGTCGGGCCAGTTGTCGCGGGGTCGGTCCTGCGAGGAAGTCGGCGATGCCCAGCGCGATGCCGAACTGTTCCTTGATCCGGCTGACCAGTTGCAACCCGAGCAACGAATGCCCGCCGAGGTCGAAGAAACTCTGGTTGGCAAACACTTCGCTGCAGCCCAGCGCTTCGGCGAACAGGTTGCACATCGTGGCTTCTTCCGGGGTCTGCGCAGGCGACAGTTCGGCTGCGTCCTGCCGCGTCGGCGCGGGCAGGCGATCGACAGCCAGTTTGCCGTTGGGGGTCAACGGGAATTCGGCCACGCGCATGATCACGCTCGGCACCATGTGCTGCGGCAGGTGCCGGCCAAGCGCCTGTTTCAGTTGCTGGCTGTCGAGGCTTTCATCCTTGCTTGCCACGTAGCCGACGATGGCCGGGCCGTGGGCCAGTTCCCGCAGCATGACCGTGGCGTCATCGACACCGGCGCAACCGAGCAGGACGTTCTTGATCTCGTCCAGCTCGATGCGCAGACCGCGCAGCTTGATCTGGTTGTCCTGTCGGCCTAGGTAGTGAATGCGCCCGGCATGATCGAAAAACACCCGGTCGCCGGCGCGGTACATGGTGTCTTGCGCGTCGAGCAGGTCGGCGACAAAGCCCTTGGCCGTGAGGTCGGGACGATTGCGATAGCCCCGCGCGACGCCCGGCCCACCAATGAACAGATCGCCCCAGGCCCCCGGCGGCAACAAGCGCTGGCGGTTGTCGACCACGTACAGACGGGTGTTGGCGGTGGCCGGTCCGATGGACAGATCACCGGCACCGTAATGCGCGTTGATCGAAGTGGCGAAGGAGGTTTCCGTCGGGCCGTAAACGTTGAGCAGGCGGCAATGGGAGAAACGCGCCAGCAGCGCCGGGGTGCACGGCTCGCCGCCAAGCATGAGCACGGTGTCCTGAGGGAAGTCCTCGGTTTGATGACAGGCCAGCAGACTCGGTGTCATCACCAGCAAATCGATGGCTTCACGCTTGACCAGTTGCGCCAGGGCCCGGCCGGGAGCGCTGGTGACTTTGTCGGTGATCACCAGTTCGGCACCGGCCAACAGGGTCATCATGATTTCCAGCACCGACATGTCGAAACCGGCGGCGATGAATTGCAGTACCCGCGCGCCGGGCTGCAAATGCGCGGCGTCGATGGCGGTGCGAGCGATCGGCACCAGATTGCGCTGGGTGACTTCCACGCCTTTGGGCTTGCCGGTGGAGCCGGAGGTGTAGATCAGGTAGCCCGGCAGCCCTGCTTCGAACGGCGCCAACGGCTCGTTGGCTGGCGGCAGTTGCGCCAGGAACTCGGTGTTCAGCCACAGCTGTTTGTCGGCGGCGATCTCGACTTTGAGCTGACTGCCGGGGGCGACGATCACCACCGCCGGATCGGCATCGCTGAAGATGTGTTCGATCCGTGCCTCGGGCAGGTCCGGGTCCACCGGTACATAGCAGGCACCGAGTTTGAACAGGGCCACGGCGGCCACCGCCCATTCGAGGCTGCGGGAGAACATCACCACCACGCAGTCACCGGCCTGCACACCGCGTTCGCGCAAATGCGCGGCCAGTCGGGTGGCCTCGTCATCGAGGCGTGCATAGCTCAGGTGTCGCCCACCCTGGCTCAGCGCCGGGCGCTGGGCATGTTCGCGGACGGACTCGGCGAAGGCCTCGGCGAATACCGGCAACGGCGCATCGCTTTGCGGGTGCGAGTAGAAACGCTGCTGTTCGTCGGGCAGAAACAGATCGTAGTCGGCCGCCAGGGTTTCGGGCGCTGTGGCGAAACGTTCGAACAGCGCGGTCAGGCGTTGGTAATGCAGCTCCAGCGCTTCAGGGGAATACAGGTCGGCGTTGGCATTGAAGCCGATCTCCAGTCGGCCATCGGCGTGACGGTCGAAGATGTCGATGCCCAAATGATCCGCCGGTCCGTTGGCGACGTTCTGCAGGGTGGTTTCGCACCCGGCAAACCCCGGCCCCTGATCGTAGGCGACGATGTTCAGCAGGGTGTTGAACAGCGGCTTGTTGCCGCGCTCGGCGTGCAGGTCGCGGATCATGCTTTCGCTGCGGTAGCTCTGGTGCAACAAGTGATGGCGCAGTTGCCGCTGAAGGTTGGCCGCCACCGTCAGCACCGTGCTCTCGGCGTTGAACGACAGGTGCAGCGGCAGGATGTTGGCGACCATCGATGGCACGTTGCGCAGGGCCTTGAGCTGACGTGCCGCCACTGGCATGCCGAGCGCCAGTTCGTCTTGCCCGGTCATGCGCTGCAAGTAAGTCGCGCACAGTGCCAGCAGGATGCTCGACAGCCGCAGTTGGTGTTCGCTGGCGGCGGCGCGCAGGCGTTGCAGGGTTCTGCCGCCGAACGCTTTGCGCAGGCGATTGAGCCGGATCAGCGGCGCATCGCCCGGCACCAGTTGGGTCGGTTCGGGCATCTTCAGGCAGTACTGGCGCCAGTAGGTGCGATCCTTGTTGTGCATCTCGCTGAGGCGATATTCCTCCTGCGCCTCGAATACGCTCGACAACGGCGCCAGCGTCAACGGCTCGACCCCTTCGCCGCGACTGAGGGCGTTGTAGTGGGCAGTGATGTTGCCGAACAGAATCCCGTGGCCGAACCCGTCCACCACCAGGTGCGAGGCCAGTTCAATCATGCGGTGGTGGTGGGGTGCGAGGCGGATCAGCACGTAACGGATCAACGGGCCGTGTTGCAGGTCCATGTCGGTTTGCAACAGGTGGTCGAGCACCTGGCGCCAGGCGGCTTCGGGGTCAGGCTGGTCGCTGACGTCCAGATGCTCGAAGGCCTTGGCTGGCAGAGTATCGATGGGCTGGATGTACTGGGCGAAGGTGCCGGTCTGCGGGTCGGTCCTGAAGGTGGCGCGCAGGGTGTCGGTTTGGCGGAACTGCGCGCCGATGGCGGCTTCGAGCCAGGTCAGGTTCAGCTCGCCGCGCAGTTCGATGACATCGCACAGATGGTAGTTGAGGTTGCTGTGGTTCTGGCTGATGGCCAGGCAGACTTCCTGCTGTGCCGTGGAAAGCGGGCACGAGTGTACGTCACGCATAAGAGTCATCCTTTCTTCCGTTGCGTCGGGTTTTCGGCAGGCAATACCGTGCCCATTCCGGTTGGCGCGAAAGCGACAGGTCCGGAATCGACGGCAAGCGCCGTTTTCAGTTTTTCAGGGGTGCGCCAGGTGTGTCAGGCGGGGCTGGAACCGTTGCATGACGCCAATCCTTGGCGGTGTTTCTTGTTGTGAGGTTGAAGCATTTGGTAACACTTCGCGGGGTAACGTAGGCGCATAAAACAGCCCTGTCAATTAACTGATTTGTGACTTTTGCCAGGTCTTCAAAAAACGGCAGCCATTGTCGCTTACCGTCAAGCACGGGCTTTTCAGGCGTCTACAGTGGACGAAAACCCCTGCCTGCCGGGAGCGCCCGAGCCATGAACGACAGTATCCCGACCCTGAGAATCCAGCTGGCCTGCGCCCTGCGCTGGGCCGCGCGACTGAACCTGCACGAGTCCATCGCCAATCATTTCAGCGTGGCGACGTCACCGGACGGCCGCGAGTTTCTGATCAACCCTTACGGCAAACACTTCTCGCGGATTCGCACCAGAGATCTGCTGCTGCTCGATGCCGACGATCCGGCCAGTCTCGACCGCCCGGACGCCCCGGACATCACCGCCTGGGCCTTGCACAGCGCCTTGCACCGCAACCAGCCCCAGGCCCGCTGCATCCTCCACACCCACAGCAAATACGCGACGACGCTGGCTTGTCTGAAGGACTCGCGGCTGCCACCGATCGAGCAGAACAGCATGCGGTTTTTCGAGCGGGTGGCGATCGATGACGGCTTTGACGGCATGGGGCTTGGGGAAGAGGCGGAGCGGGTGAGTCGGTTGCTCGGCGACAAGCCGATCCTGCTGATGGGCAATCATGGATTGCTGGTCGCGGCGCCGAGCGTGGCTCAGGCGTTCGATGATCTGTATTACTTCGAGCGGGCTTGCGAGGTGTACATCACCGCGTTGGCCACCGGGCGTGAGTTGCGGGTGGTCAGCGATGAAGTGGCGCGCAAGACGTGTCGGCAGTGGCTGGATTATCCGGGGTTTGCCGATAAGCATTTTGCGGCGTTGATGAACATCCTCGATGAGGAAGAGCCGGCTTACCGGCAGTGACTCACTCCTGCGGCAGGTGCGCCTTGCTCAACGGCTGGCGCATCACCGGCGCGCTCCACGCTTGGCGCCGATCTTCGCTTGGCGGGCAGCCAAACCGCGCACGGTAAGTGCGGGAAAAATGCTCTAGCGAACCGAACCCCGAGCACGCCGCCACCTGGGCCACGCTCATCTGCGTCTGTTGCAGCAGGTTGTGCGCCCGGGCCAGGCGCAGGGTGATGTAGTACTTGAGCGGCGAGAGCCCGGTCTGATGCTTGAACTGGCGCTCCAGTTGCCGTCGCGACAGGCCGACTTCGCTGGCAATTGCTTCGCAGTCCAGCGGTTCCTCCAGAGCCTTTTCCATCAACTGCACAGCGCGGCGGATCTTGCTGCCGTACATCCCGCTGTTACCCAAGCCACCGTCGAGCTGATTGTCCGCCGGGGCGCGCATCTGGCCCATCAACAGGTGCAGGCCGATTTCCCGGGCCAGGTCCGCATCGAAGCGCTGGCCGATCCAGCCCAGCAGCATGTCGAGAATGGTGGTGGCGCCCGCGCAGGTCAGGCGCTGGCGTTCGAGGGTGTAGAGCTGCGGTCGGGCGCGGACCTTGGGGTAACTCTCCTGAAAACCCTGCAGGTTGTCCCAATGCACCGCCGCCTCGTAGCCGTCGAGCACGCCGGCAGCGGCCAGCAGTTCGGTGCCGGTTTCCACGCCAATCAACACCGAACCGAACAGCGCCTGCTTGCGCAACCAGCTCTTGAGCGCCGGGTTGCGGCTGTGTTGATGCACCTCGAAACTGGCCAGCACTACGCAGGCGTCGAAGGCCTGTTCAGTGTTCAAGCCAGCTTCGGCGATGCTTACCAGACCGTTGCTGGCGGTTACCGGGCCGGGCTGCAAGGACAACAGCGTCCACTCGAACAGCGTGCGCTGGCTCAGCCAGTTGGCGATGGCCAGCGGTTCCAGCACCGCCGCCAGCCCGAAGTTGGAAAACGCCGGCAACAACAGCACCGCCACTCGCAGCGGTGCGCCGTTTTGCAGTACAGCTTCAGCGGATCGGGTCATCACCATCTCGGCTTCATCGTTGTCCGGTCTGCCAGTGCGGGTTGATCCACACCGGTACATCGAGGGCTGGCAACGGCGCGAGGTTGCGGATCAGGTCGCTGGCCTTTTCCGCGATCATCACCGTCGGTGCGTTGGTGTTGCCGCTGACGATCACCGGCATGATCGACGCATCCACCACCCGCAAGCCAACGAGGCCATGCACCCGCAATTGTGGATCGACCACCGCTTCAGGATCGCCCGCCGGCCCCATCTTGCAGGTGCCGCTGGCATGGTAGCCGGTTTCCGTGACCTGCCGCGCCCAGGCGTCGAGCTCGGCGTCGGTCTGCACTGAACGTCCCGGTACCAGTTCTTCACCTTTGAACGGGGCCATCGCCGGTTGGTCGAGGATTTCGCGCACCAGTCGTGCGCCGGCGCGCATGTCGGCACGGTCCTGTGCGGTCTTCAGGTAGTTGAACAAGATCCTCGGCGGCCGCCGCGGTTCGGCGCTGTGCAACGTCACGCTGCCCAGGCTGGTGGGGCGCATCAGGTCGATGTGGATCTGGAACGCGTGGGTCGGCACCAGCTCGACGCTGCCCGGTTGCACCGCCAGCGGCATGAAGGTCAGTTGCAGATCCGGGTGCTCGACGCCGGCCCGGGAACGCAGGAACGCGCCGGCCTCGAAATGATTGCTTGCCGCCAGGCCATCGTGACGGACGAACCAGCGCGCACCGATCCACCATTTGCCCGGCGCGGTGGTCCAGCGATACAGCGACACTGGTTGCTTGCAGCGAAATTGCACCACGGCATCCGGGTGATCGTTGAGGCGTTTACCGACGCCGGGCAGGTCGTGAATCACGCTAATTCCGAGGTCGCGCAACTCTGCCGCCGGGCCCACGCCCGAGAGCATCAGCAACTGCGGCGAGTTGATCGCCCCGGCGGTCAGCAGCACTTCCCGGCGGGCGCGGACGGTGCAGGTTTCGCCGCTCTGTTCGTAATCGATGCCGACGGCCCGCCGACCTTCGAACAGAATGCGCAACACCAGCGCATCGGTGATCACCCGCACGTTGCCCCGAGCCAAGGCTTCGCTGAGATAACCGCGTGAAGTGCTCCAGCGCCGACCGTGGCGTGTGGTGCGATCGACCGGGCCGAAGGCTTCCTGACGATAGCCGTTCAAGTCCTTGCTGACGCCATAACCGGCCTCGGCACCGGCCGCGATAAACGCTGCGCACAACGGTGTTTCGACATCGCCGGGAGTGACGTGCAAATGGCCGCTGGCACCGCGATAGTCATCGCCGCCGTCGGCGTGAGTCTGCGCACGCTTGAAGTACGGCAGCACTTCGCGATAACTCCAGCCGGTGCAGCCCTGTTCGGCCCAGCCGTCATAATCCCGGGCATGGCCACGGATGTAGACCATGCCGTTGATCGACGATGAACCGCCGAGGGTGCGGCCTCTTGGCGTGCCGATCCGCCGGCCATCGAGGTACGGCTCCGGCTCCGACTGATAGCGCCAGTTGTAGCGCGACCCGCTCACCACAAGGCCCACGGCGGATGGCATGTCGATCGTCCAGCTCTTGTCCTCGGGGCCGGCTTCCAGCAGCAGGATGCGTACGTTCGGGTCTTCGCTCAGGCGATTGGCTAACACGCAACCGGCCGAGCCGGCGCCCACGATCAGGTAATCAAACCCGGTTTCGTCCATGGTTTGCTCCTTTTTAACGAATGGCGAGGGAAGGGCGGATCAGTCCACGGTGTGGCCGTGAATGCCGTTGAACACTAGGCGATGAAAGTGATGCACCAGATGCTCGCTTTCATTGCTGCGCTGGGCATCGATCATGTAGCGGCCCTGGTCGTAGCCGAGCGAGCGCAGGCCTTTTTGCACCGAGATGTTCAGGGCGATGTCTTCGGGGCCGAGGTCTTCGTTCATCCACTTCATGCACGCGGTGCTGACCGCAGCGGTCTCGGGGTTGCTTGAGTAGTAACCGAAGCGCAGCAGCGAGCGTTCGGCATCCAGCGGAATCATGATGAACGAGCCGAGAAACTCGGAGAACGGGAAGGTGTAGAAGGTGTTGTTCGGCCACATGCCGATGTTGAAAAAGCATTCTTGCGGATTCGGCTCGCTTTTCAGCGGTACGCCATAGGCTTCGGTCGCCGACAGATTGGCCGGCGCGGCATAGGTCCACCAGTTGTCGCGTTTGATCAACTGGTAACCCTTGAAGTCGATCAGCCGGGCGAGGTCGATGTGGCACGGGCCGGACAGCTTGAAGTGATAGCCCTCGATGGAATTGTCCATGATCACCTTCCAGTTGGCCGGCACGATCACGTCCTGTTCCTCGATCAGGCGCATGTCGGTCAGGTCTGGAAACACCCGGCGCATTTCTTCGTCCGCGCCGGGGAACAGATCCCGCAGCGACGGCGCATTCGGGTCGAGGTTGAAGTAGATGAAGCCGCCGAGTTCTTCGGTGCGCACCTGCGGAATGTTGAACTGCGCCAGTTCGAAATTCTTCATCCGCTCACAACGCGGCGCACCGCGCAGGCTGCCGTCCATCTCGTAGCACCACGAGTGATAGGCGCAGCGCACCACGCCGCCGGTGGTGCCACGGCGCTCCTCCAGCAAGCGATTGCCGCGGTGCTGGCAGACGTTGTGAAAACCGTGGATCTGCCCCTGCCGATTCTTCGCCACCACCACGCTCTGGTCGAACAGATCGGTGACCACGAACTGCCCCGGTTCGGCGAACTCACTGACATGCCCGGCGACATGCCAGGCCTTCATGAAAATGTTGTCGCGCTCGGCACGAAACAGGCTGTCGTCGTAGAAATAGCGCGAGGGCAGGGTGAAGGCCTGCTCCGGATCCTGCTGATCCCAGGCGTCGACCGGGCTGTGCTGCTTGCGGGTCTGGAAACTGTGCATGAGGCGATCTCCACGGTAGCGGGCCGCTCGGGGCGGCGTGTTGTTGTGGGATCTAATCTAGGGCGCGGGACGGGGGTGGGGTTGATGGATTGCGACCAGTTGATGGGTGGAATGATCAATCCCATGCTGTACCGGGGAGGCCTTGACAGCCCTGCGATAATCAAACTTCACCGCGATCATGATGCAGAGGAAGGTTTTCCATGGACAATCAAGCACTCAAGGCCTTGTTCGACCAGCAGTCCGCTGTCTATGACAAACAGTGGAGCGGCATGGCGCCCATTCGTGATGCTCTTTATTTGCTGCTGGATTCGGTATTTGCAGGCCTGCCGGAGAATGCCCGGATTCTCTGTGTCGGCGTGGGCACCGGCGTGGAAATGGCGCACCTGGCCCAGCGGTTTCCCGGCTGGCAATTCACCGGGGTCGACCCTTCGGGCGCGATGCTCGACGTGTGCCGCCAAAGAGCGACCGAAGGCGGCTTCCTGTCCCGTTGCCGTTTTCATGAAGGTTATCTCGATACGCTGACGGATGAATCCGCTTACGACGGGGCGACCTGTTTTCTGGTGTCGCAGTTTTTGCTCGACCCGCAGGCTCGTATCGGCTTTTTCCACGAGATTGCCCGTCGTCTGGTGCCGGGCGGGGTTCTGGCGAATGCTGATCTCGCTTCTGACACCGCGTCGCCGGCCTACGAAGCATTGCTGCGTCACTGGATGACGCTGATGGCTTCGGCCCAGGTGCCGCCGCAAATGCTCGAACGAGCGCGTGCGGCGTATGCCAGCGATGTGGCGATCCTGCCGGCGCCGCAAGTCGCCGGGCTGATCGAGTCGGCCGGGTTCGAGGCGCCGGTCCAGTTCTTCCAGGCGGGTTTGATGCATGGGTGGTTTTGCCCGCGCAAGGCCCGGATCGATGCGAGTCAGAGCGCTGGAGGCCTCTCACGGACCCATTTCGCCAAATCCTGAGAGGGTAAAGGACGAGCGATGCAATAACCCTGTGCGATCTGGTACCCCAGGCCGCGAAGAATTTCCAGCTGCGCATCGTTTTCAACACCTTCGGCGACGATGTTCAAATGCAGGCTCTTGCAGATCCCGGCAATCGACTGGGCCAATGTCCGGGCACTGGCGCTGTCTTCGATATCGTCGATGAAGCTCTTGTCCAACTTGATGGTGTTGACGGGCAGGCGCAGCAGGTAGCTCAAGCTGGAATAACCGGTGCCAAAGTCGTCGATGGACAAGCTGACACCGGATTGCCGGACTTCGGTAATGACCGATATGACAGTGTCGGTGGCGTCCAGTATGAAGTCTTCAGTGACCTCCAGTGTCAGGCAGGAGGGCAGGAGCCGATACTTTTCCAGCAGCGTTTCAATGAGTTCAACAATGGCTCTGTCGCGAAAGGCGACGGGGAAGATATTGACCGACATATGAGGCACTTCGAGCCCGGAATCGCGCCATTGCGCCATTTGCCGACAGGCTTCGGTAAGTACCCATTGATTGAGTCCGGGCATCATTCCCGCGTCGCGCACCAACGGGATGAATCGACCGGGAGGAATATCGCCAAGCTCGGGATGACACCAGCGGGCCAGCGCCTCGACACCAAAGAGCTGGTTGTTATCGAGGATTATCTGGGGTTGGTAATGCAGCGCCAGCTGGTTGGACTCCAGGGCACTCTTGAGTGCCATGCTGAGTGTCAGTTCGTCATCGGCTGAATCGCTGATCACTGGATCGAATACTTCAATGGCCTGGCGTCCTGCGGACTTGGCTTTGTACATCGCCTGATCGGCGTGCAAAAGCAAGGAATGAATGTCGTTACCGTGGTCTGGATAAATACCAATGCCAATACTGGCGGACGGTGTGATTTTTACATCGTCCAACATCACGGGTTCCGACAGTTTGTTGATCATTCTTTCTGAAAAGGCAATGGCTTGTTCAGTATTGGAGGGGGACAGAATAACGACGAATTCATCTCCCGAAAGACGGCTGACAAAATCATTTCCCCGCACAGAGCTCTGAAGCCTGTTGGCTATTTCGGACAGAAGCGAATCCCCGGCGGCATGCCCGAGGGAATCGTTGATCTGCTTGAACTTATTGATGTCGATGAACAGAACTGCCATGGATGATTGTGACCGCTGCGCATTCGCGATCATCGTGTTTGCTTTCATCATCAACAGTCGTCGATTGGGCAACGTCGTCAGGCTGTCATAGTAGGCCAGTCGTTCGATATCGTTGATGAAGCTGTCCCTCTCGAGGGCGAGGGCGCAAAGCTTCAGGCTGGTTTCAAGCAGTCTGTGGTGCTGGACAGCCGGGAGGTGGTTCTCGCGGTAATAAAGCGTGAATGTGCCTAAAGTACGTCCGTTGTTGGAGCGAATGGTGTTAACCCAGCCAGCCGTGAAACCGAATGATTGCGAGAGCTGATGATCGACGCATTCGCCATTGTCCGACGCAGGGTCAGTGAAATTCAGCATGATGCTTTTTTTCACGTCCATCTTTTTCAGGATGGATCTTTCAGCGAGGCTTTCCAGCGACTGAATCAATCCCGCCGGCAGGTTGAACTCCGCTACCAGTGGAAGGCAACCCTGCTCGTCGAACTGCCTTATTGAAATACCGATTTCAGGTGCAATTCGGCCAATCTCCTGGCAAATCAATTTCATGACGTCGGGAAGCGATTCTTCACGGGCCATGGCACTGAGTACCTTGAACTGCAACTCATCATTCATCTTGGCCTCGGTGATGTCAGTCACGATTGCCACTACGTCCTGTTGGACACCTTGTGGATCGAGCACCGGATTGGCGATCACTCGTACCCACAGAGGATTCTTCGATTTGTTGTAAACCAGTAATTCAGTGGTATGGCTTTTTCCGCTCTGGATACTGTTCCTGAAAGACAGGACCGCTTCCGGATCGGTATGCCGGCCATAAAAAACTTCATCCGGCCTCTTGCCCACCAGGTCGTCTGTTTCATAACCCAGCATGCGCACGAATCCCTCGTTTACATAAGTAATCATCCTGTTCGGATCGGTGACGATAATTGCACTGTCAGTTCGATTTACGGCAATTTTAAGAAGTCGGCTTTTCTCAACCTTTTTTATGATGTAGAGCAGGAAGAATGTAGTTGCCAATACCAGTAGAAGTATCATTGCGGCGGCAGCGATATATATCTTGAAACGATCACCCATGGACTGAAGTGAAGTCTGGCTGATGCTGTTTCCGTACGTGATGAAGTTTTTCTGTTCCACCAGGAACTGCTCTTGGATGTCCTGTACCGGCTGGGCAAGAGCCCATTGCACATCGCCAGCCCCGGTGTACCGGACCAATCGATTGAGCACGTCCACATAACGTGAATACACGTCTTTTAATGCCTGTACACGGATGTGATTTTCTTCATCAACCCTTGTACTTGTCAGAAAACGGTCGAAAGATTCATTCGCCAGTGTCAACTCCGTGCGGGCGTGTTGCACCATTTCATGTGGAATTGTGTTGAACAGTACGATGCGGGTGTTGGCGCGCGACAGCGAGAGTCGCGCTTCCATCAAGTGTTGAACGGTTTCTGCTACAGCATCGACTTGATCGACGGCAACACTGGAAAGATTGCCGATGCTCGACTGGTTGCTGGTCACCAACCAAAAGCTGAGGACTAAAGTTGCACATTGGAATACCAGTGCAGTGGTCAGGATCGTTCTCAAGCCATGAGGCGGTGCAAACTTGCGCAGCAAATAATCCTCCTCTGTCGCAGACAGATAGGGAAAGGTTGGAAAAAACGAGCAGTCGGGCAGAAAGTGTCTGGCCGGTCGTTCAGGGTTGTGGCGAAGGAAGTTGTTTTTCGGGGTTGTGCCGGATGACGTCAAGACGAGACGCAGCAGGATGTGGCATGTTTTTCAGATTCAAGAGTTCGTCGAGCTGTCAGGGTTGGTGGCTACGAGCCATTAAGGTGGCGTAGCTTATAAGAAATGCGGGTTGGAATGAAATGGAGGAAGCGTTGCAACGAGGAGAATTTTTTCTTCTGTTATTGGCTGACTGGTCAGGAAAGTTAATAAAAAAGCTTTAGCGTTAGATGCTTATAAAAGTCTGTCAGACAATCAGTCATTAAGGCTTTCAAGCGGCTGTTATTGTCGACCATTATTCATGGAAGTGATTATCTGTCGGGCTCTGTTGTGAACGCTGATGCCGGATCGAGCGCGATCACCCAGGCCTATGAAAACCCGTGGTGCCAAATCGGGCGCGTGTTTACATTTCTTGAGTGCCTGCGGTCGGTATCCCGAGTAATGCATTGCTTCGGCTTAATACGAAGCATTACTATTCACGCCCTTTCCTCAGCACGCCGCAATGATCCCCATGCTGCCCCGCAGACCCGGCTTTCTCGAGCATTACGAAGAGTTGATCGGCACCTGGACCCGCCGCCTGCGCAATCGCTCGCAGGCCGAGGATCTGGCGCACGACACCTTTGTGCGGGTGCTCGAGTCCGATTCGTCGGCGGTGCAGCAACCCCGGGCGTATTTGCACCAGACGGCGCGCAACATCGCGGTGGACGGCTATCGGCGTGAGGACCGGCGGGGCGCCATGGAGTCGGAGGCGATCGATCTCAGTGAGTCGCCGACCGGTGACCCGGAGCATTACATGCATGCGATCCAGCTGGCCGATTCCATCGAGCGGGCGCTCACCGAATTGCCGGTCAACTGTCGGCGAATTTTTGTCTGGCAGAAGATCGAAGGCCTGACTCAGGCGGAAATCGCCGAACGCCTGGGCCTGTCCAAGAACATGGTGGAAAAGTATATGATCCGCACCCTGCGGCATCTGCGTGATCGCCTGGACGGGGCGCAATCATGAGCCGCGGCGTCTTTTCATCCCCAGCCAAACAGGACATTCCATGATGGATACTCGTGATTGCGCGTGCGGGCAAACAACGGTGCGCGATGACGCGGCACGCTGGTTTGTGCGTTTGCAGGAACCAGCCGTCGATGCCGAACAATACCGGCGCTTCGACGCCTGGCTGAACGAACATCCGCAGCACCGTGACGAATTCCAGTTGCTCCAAGGCCTGTGGACAGCGGCGGATCTGCTGCCGGCGCCACGGCTCAAGGCTCTGTGCGAAACCCCGCCAGCGCGTCGCGAACGCCGTCCGCTGTTGCGTTATGCCGTGGCGGCCAGTGTGGTCGCGGTGGCCCTTGGGCTCGGTCTGTTCAGTGGCTTGAATCACCCGGCGGGTTACCGCGCCGAATTCGCCACGGCGCTGGGCGAGCGTCGCCATGTGGCATTGCCGGACGGCTCGGTGATCGACCTCAACAGCCGCAGCCGCTTGCAGGTACGTTTCGAGAAGGATCGGCGGCTCATCGAGTTGACCGAAGGCGAAGCGATGTTCAGCGTCGAGCACGATACCTCGCGCCCGTTCGTGGTCGAGGCCGGCAGCGGCAAGGTCACGGTCACCGGCACCCGCTTCGATGTGCGCCGCGACGTGACGCAAACCCGGGTCGCGGTGGAGCAGGGGACGGTCAAGGTGCAGGGGCGCCATGCGCCGGACAACGAGTTCATCAACTTGACGGCCGGCCTCGGCACCCATGTCGATGCCCACGGTGTGGTGGCCCAGGCCTATGCGGTCAACCCGGCGGAACTGACGGCGTGGCGCAGCGGCAAACTGGTGTTCAACAACGCCAGCCTCAGCGAAGTCGTCGAAGAGATTTCCCGTTATCGCGAGAAGCCGCTGACCGTCGCCAACCCGACCGTGGCCAGACTGCGCCTGACCAGTGTGTTCAAATCCGACAACACTGACGCCTTGCTCAAGGCCTTGCCGAATATCCTTCCGGTGGCCGTGCGGACCCTCGCCGACGGCAGCCAGGAAATAATTTCAAAATAAAATTCAGGTTTTTTTCGAGTTCGTCGTCTTCCTGTTCAACTGCAACTGGTTTGCATTAACAGCCGCACACTCTTGCGATCCACAGGACTACGTACGACGTGAAAAACACCACTGCCAACAACAAAAAATCCCCTTGGTTGCCGCTGGCGCTCGCGCTGGCGGTCAACGCTGCGATGCCGATGGCATTTGCGGCCGACGCCATTCATATCCGCGCGCAGCCACTGGGCCAGGCGCTGAGCGAACTGGGTCAGCAAACCTCGCTGCAGGTGTTTTTCAGCCCGGATCTGGTTGCCGGCAAGCAGGCCCCGGCCGTCGATGGCAACCTCTCGCCGGAGGACGCACTGCGCCAGTTGCTGCAAGGCAGCGGCCTGAACTATCAGATCAATGAAGGTTCGGTGACCCTGTCGCCGGCACCGACCGCAGCCGCCAACGGCCCGCTGGAATTGGGCGTGACCGACATCAAAGTGGTCGGTGACTGGCTCGGCGACGCCGATGCCGCCGTGGTGCAGAACCACCCGGGCGCGCGGACGGTGATTCGTCGTGAAGCGATGGTCGAGCAGGGCGCGATGAACGTCAGCGACGTCCTCAAACGTGTACCGGGCGTGCAGGTGCAGGACTCCAACGGCACCGGCGGCAGCGATATTTCGCTGAACGTCGGCGTGCGTGGCCTGACTTCGCGTCTGTCGCCGCGCTCCACCGTGCTGATCGACGGCGTACCGGCGGCGTTCGCGCCGTACGGTCAGCCACAACTGTCGATGGCGCCGATTTCCTCCGGCAACCTCGACAGCATCGACGTCGTGCGCGGTGCCGGTTCTGTGCGTTATGGGCCACAGAACGTCGGCGGGGTGATCAACTTCGTGACCCGTGCCATCCCGGAAAAAGCCACCGGTGAAATCGGCACCACGCTGGAAACCACCCGCTACGGCGGCTGGAAACACATCGACACCGCATTCCTCGGCGGCACGGCCGACAACGGCATGGGCGTGGCGCTGTTGTATTCCGGGGTCAACGGCAATGGTTACCGTGAGCGCAACAACGGCAACGATATCGACGACGTGCTGCTCAAGACCCACTGGGCGCCGACCGATCAGGACGATTTCAGCCTCAATTTCCACTACTACGACGCCAGTGCCGACATGCCCGGCGGCCTGACGCAGAAGCAGTACGACGACAAACCGTATGACTCGGTGCGCGACTACGACAACTTCAGCGGCCGCCGCAAGGACGTGTCGTTCAAGTGGATCCGCCAGATCGACGAGCGCACCCAGGCTGAAGTGCTGACCTATTACACCGATAGCTTCCGTGGCAGCACCATCGCCGCCCGCGACCAGAAAACCCTGAGTTCGTATCCGCGTTCCTACTACACGCTGGGCATCGAGCCCCGCGTCTCGCGGGTATTCGATGTCGGCCCGACCACTCAGGAAGTCAGCGTCGGTTATCGCTACCTGAAAGAGGCGATGCACGAGCAATCGAGCCGTCTGGCGCTGGTCAACAATGTGCCTGTGGTCACCCCGTCGTCCGACGGCCATGTGTTCCAGGACCGTACCGGTGGCACCGAGGCCAACTCGGTCTACGTCGACAACAAGATCGACGTCGGTAACTGGACCATCACCCCGGGCATTCGCTTCGAGCACATCAGCACCGACTGGCACGACCGCGCCGTTCTCGACACCGCCGGCAAACGCGTGCCGGAGAAAAACCGCAGCATCGAGAGCAACGAGCCGCTGCCGGCACTGAGCGTGATGTATCACTTGTCGGATGCGTGGAAGCTGTTTGCCAACTACGAAACCTCGTTCGGTAGCCTGCAGTATTTCCAGCTCGGTCAGGGCGGTTCGGGTGATCAGACCGCCAATGGTCTGGAGCCTGAAAAAGCCAAGACCTACGAGATCGGCACCCGCTACAACGATGACGTGTGGGGCGGTGAAGTGACGCTGTTCTACATCGACTTCGATGACGAACTGCAATACATCAGCAACGACGTGGGCTGGACCAACCTCGGCGCTACCAAGCACCAGGGCATCGAGGCTTCGGTGCACTACGACATGGCTGCGCTGGATCCGCGTCTCGATGGCCTGACCGCCAACGCCGGTTTCACTTACACCCGCGCCACCTACGAAGGCGAGATTCCGGGCTTCAAGGGCCGCGACCTGCCGTTCTACTCGCGTCAGGTGGCAACCGTCGGCCTGCGTTACGACATCAACCGCTGGACCTACAACATCGACGGTTTCGCCCAGTCCAAACAGCGCTCGCCGGGCACCGGCGTGAATGCCGACGGCAGTTTCAGCAACAACTACATCACCGAAGGCACGGCGGACGGGCAGTACGGCGACATTCCGGGTTACGTGACCTGGAACGTGCGTGGCGGCTATGACTTCGGTGCGCAGCTGTCGAACCTGAAGCTCGGTGCCGGGGTGAAAAACATCTTCGACAAGCAGTACTTCACCCGCTCCAGCGACAACAACTCGGGGATGTATGTCGGCGCGCCGCGTACGTTCTTCGTGCAGGCGAGCGTCGGTTTCTGACGCTGCTTGGCTCGTTCCCACGCTACGTGGGAACGAGCTGGCTCAGACCTTCAGCGCTTTCCCGCCAATTGCCACCGCTACCAGCAGCGCTGCCATCAACCCGAAGGCGAAACTCAGGCTGCTGGCATGGGCGACAAACCCGATCACCGCCGGCCCCGCCAGAATGCCTGCATAACCCAGCGTGGTGATCGCCGGTACCGCGATGCTTTCCGGCATCACCGTCTGCTTGCCGACCGCCGTGTACAGCACCGGCACAATGTTCGAGCAGCCGGCGCCGACCAGTGCATAACCGACCAGTGCGGCTTCCCAGCTCGGCGCGAACGTCGCCAGAAACAACCCCGCCGCTGCCAGCAGACCGCCGAACAGAATGACCCGCGTTGCGCCCAGTGCGCGAACGATCCGGTCACCGGTCAAACGGCCCACCGTCATCGTCAGCGCAAACGCTGCGTAACCCAGGCCTGCATATGCCGTATCGATTCCGCGTTCCTGCGCCAGAAACACCGCGCTCCAGTCCAGCGCCGCGCCTTCGGTGAGGAACACGATGAAGCACATCCCGCCGATGAACAGCACGATCCCGTGGGGTACCGCGAACGCCGGGCCCGAGCTTTCACTGCCGTAAGGCAGCATGTGCGGCACAGCTTTGAACAGCGCCGCGATCAGCACCACGACCACCACAAGCATCGCCGCCAATGGCGACAACCCAAGGCCGAGCAGGGCGCTGACGCCTGCCGCACCGACGATCCCGCCGAGGCTGAACAGGCCGTGAAAGCCCGACATCATGTTCTTGCCGCTGGCCCGCTCGACGATCACCGCTTGCAGGTTCACCGTCGAATCCACCGTACCCAATCCGGCGCCGAACATGAACAGCGTGGCGATCAACGCCGGAATCGACGACACCGTTGCCAGCAACGGCAATGCCGCGCAGATCAATAAAGTGCCGCCGGTGGCTACGCGCCGACAGCCGAACCGCGTGGCCAGAATCCCCGCCAGCGGCATCGCCAGAATCGAGCCCACGCCCAGGCACAGCAGTAACAGTCCCAGCGTCCCTTCATCGAGCCCGGCCCGTGCCTTGGCATACGGCACCAGCGGCGCCCACGCGGCGATGCCGAGCCCGGCGATGAAGAAGGCGATGCGCGTGGACATCTGTTGCAGGCGTCCGGGGGCGAGGGGAGGCGGGGTGTTGATGGCAGTCATGAAACGTCCTTGGTCTTGCGGTCAATGGCGTGATGCAGGGCAACATCCTTGCATATCAGTCCATGGGCCGCGACCTGGAGTTCCTGGGGCGGGTGGTTTTACTCGGTGTGATTGGCAGTCCCTTGCAGACAAGGGACTTCGATCAGTTTGTGGCGGTCATACCCGCACCGGATTGCAGTCGAAAGCTTTTCAGTGTGTTCAGGAAGTCTTCCTTGGTCTGTTCAAACGATGTGGTCTGGGTTGAAGAGTAATTCTCGACCTTCAACACCATACTCGGTTCGTACCCTTTGTTAGCGAGGCCGGCAGTCATCACGAATCGCTCGGATCCGGCGCCTTCAGGGTCCTTGAAGGACTTGCCGCCCATGATGCCGGTGCGGGTACCGATCTGAACCGATGTCGGGCCGAATGTCTGGATGGCGCCGGCGGCCGGGAACGGGTTGCCTTGAATGGGCGAGGCCAGTACCGGCAACAGGTTCAACGCTTTTCCGATGTCGTCGCTCAAACTCAGGCTGTAGAGCGTGTCCGGATTGTTTGTCGGGTGCCAGGCCATGGTGATCGAGTAGTGGGGCTTGCCATCATCGGCAATAAAACCGAAGGGCAGGCAGAACCCGCTTTCCTTGGGGATTTCAAACTCGGCACGCGTGCGAAAGCGCGAGAGCACGTCGCGGGCGGCGGGCAGCAGTTTTTCGAACGAGCTTCTGTGTTCGGAGTAGTTGCTTTGCTGGCCGAATGCAAAACGATAGACGCGCTCGTCACGCCACAACAGGACAATGAGTTTGTCGGGATAACGAGCGCCGTAGGCGTCCGGCATGCCGAAGTCGAAGGCGGACTGTTCGGCGTAGAGTTCGTCTGTGGGGTAGGTGTCGAATTCTTTTTTGTAGGCTTCCAGTTCAATCTCGAATTTTTCGTAGGGGCGGTTTTCTCTTTTGAATTGGGCGATTATGTCTGGCAGTAAAACAAGCTCTATGGTTGCTTTATCTAGTTTTTCCAGGTTTTCCTCAAGTTCGCTTCGTTCCTTTTTTAACGAGTTGTATTTAACAGGGTCAGAACGCCATAGTTCGCCTGTCATTGTGTTTGAGATTTCGTTTATCTTGTTTTTTATTACTCGTTCTTTAGCCTGGTGCGGGCTTGGGCTATGTCTGTCGACCAGTTTCTTGAAGGTTTCGAGATTTGTCTTTGGGCTAACTTCAATAGCGACGAGGCCGTAGGCATCATTTGTCGGGTCACTGCCGTAACTGAGCTGTTTGTCAGCTAGTCTGATGTCCGGTGAATAATCAGGGAAGTTGATGCCGTCGGTATAAGTCCACTGGTCGTTAAGCAGGTGCCATGTTATTTCGGGTTTTATGTCAAAAAGAGAGCGCCCCAAACATTCCGTTTGTGATTGCTGGGTGATATGGATAGTTTCTGCTTGCGTAGTTTGAATGGTAAGGAAAAAAGCACTGGCTAGAAGGTAAGCTATTTTTTTGCAATGCATCATGAGTTGTTGCGGGTCCTTGTGCTTTTACTCGGGGAACAGATTCATTCATGTCGTCCTGATGAACAAAACTGCCCCCTCCTTGAATGTCAGAGTCAGGCTTAGCCCCCGGATTTGTTGTCCACACCAGGTAGAAGCCGGAAGCTTTTCAGAGTGTTGAGGAAGTCTTCTTTGGTTTGTTCAAACGATGTGCTTTGGGTTGAAGAGTAATTCTCGACCTTCAACACCATGCTCGGTTCGTACCCTTTGTTGGCGAGGCCGGCAGTCATCACGAATCGCTCGGATCCGGCGCCTTCAGGGTCCTTGAAGGACTTGCCGCCCATGATGCCGGTGCGGGTACCGATCTGAACCGATGTCGGGCCGAACGTCTGGATGGCGCCGGCGGCCGGGAACGGGTTGCCTTGAATGGGCGAGGCCAGTACCGGCAACAGGTTCAACGCTTTTCCGATGTCGTCACTCAAACTCAGGCTGTAGAGCGTGTCCGGGGTGTTTGTCGGGTGCCAGGCCATGGTGATCGAGTAGTGGGGCTTGCCATCATCGGCAATAAAACCGAAGGGCAGGCAGAATCCGCTTTCCTTGGGGATTTCAAACTCGGCGCGCGTGCGAAAGCGCGAGAGCACGTCACGGGCGGCGGGCAGCAGTTTTTCGAACGAGCTTCTGTGTTCGGAGTAGTCGCTTTGCTGGCCGAATGCAAAACGATAGACGCGCTCGTCACGCCACAACAGGACTATGAGTTTGTCGGGGTAGCGAGCGCCGTAGGCGTCCGGCATGCCGAAGTCGAAGGCGGACTGCTCGGCGTAGAGTTCGTCTGTGGGGTAGGTGTCGAATTCTTTTTTGTAGGCTTCCAGCTCGATCTCGAATTTTTCGTAGGGGCGGTTTTCTCTTTTGAATTGGCTTATAAAGTCTGGAAGTACGACGAGCTCGGTGCTTATTTTTCTTACTCTGTCTATTTTTTCTCGGAGTTCGAATCTTTCATTTTGTAGTGACTTGTATAGGGCCGGGTTGGAGCGCGACAAATCTCCTGTCATTGTTTCTGATATTTTGTCGATTCTACTTTTTAAAACACGTTCTTTAGCTTCTCTTATGTCTGGGTGGTGCCTGCCGACTAGATCGTTGAAGGTTTCTATATTTGTTTTTGGGCTGACTTCTATAGTGACAAGCCCGTAGGCGTCATTTGTGGGGTCACTGCCGTAACTGAGCTGTTTGTCAGCTAGTCTGATGTCCGGTGAATAGTTAGGGAAGTTGATGCCGTCGGTATAAGTCCACTGGTCGTTAAGCAGGTGCCATGTTATTTCTGGCTTTATATCAAACAAAGAACGCCCCAGGCATTCGGTTTTTGTTTGATTTTTTATGCTATGGGTTTCTGCTTGTGTAGTTTGGATTGATAACAAAAGGCAGCTGGAAAAAATTAAAATTAATTGAGTGGGGTGCATTAGGAGTTTTCCGTGACTCGATCATTAGTTAAAGCTGCGATAGCTTTGTAATCACTGTCCTGTTTGTTGGGCTGTATTTGAGCAAGGATAGTCAAATTGAATTCGGAATCATTATTTTCGTCTTTTGTCCAGTTGACGGGAAGTGCCGTAATAAACCCGAGGATTTCTCCAGGCATTCCGCTGGGTGTGTATTTCTTCCAGAATTCAGCCTCGAATGGCATTGGTTTTTCTTTTTTACCAGTTGAATAGCTCGTATTTGCTTCTTGCTTTTTGAGTGCTTTTTTCCAAGTCGGCCAGATTGACATATTGTCGCTAGGGATAAAAGGGAAGGCCTCTTTGTATGCGTCAGAGTTTATTTGTGCCTGCTCTTGAATCGCCTTCCAAGTTCCCGGTGATGCAGGCTCATTGATCAGGCTGCCCAACAGCGTAGCGGGCCGGACTTTGACGTTTTTATCGGTGACGTCAAGAGCAAATAGCTTGCTCCAGAGTTTGCTTCGAAGCGCCTTGATCTCAGGACAGACTGGATGTTGCTTTTTGCCGTTCACTGGTGCAGGCGTCGAAACGGTGCCTGACACGATCACAGCCAATTCGGAATCTCGATCACCCAGTTGGCTACGATCATTGATGTTTGCACTGCCAAGTATTGCCACACGATCATCTGCAATCAGCAATTTACTGTGTACGTAAATTTGTTCCGTCACTGGCCGATCAAGACTTTCCCAAGAGCGGAGGTTCAACAAAGTCAAATAGCGGGTCCACTTCATCGTTTCAAAAACTCGAAGTTTTTTATTTTCACCGGAAGGGACCTCCACGCCAGTCTTGGCCTGCTCCTCCGTTCTGCCTCTATCCATTTGCTCCTTGATCGCCATCGCCCGCTGCACCCGTTTTATCAAACTCTGCTCACCCAGCGAAATACTCTGCATCGTCAAGTGAACCTGCGTCATCAGGTTGATCGCGTTGAGCGGACCTTCAGGGTGGACGGGAAGCACCATGTAGACGTGAAAGTTTTCGCCCATTTCAATCGCGCGTACAATCCGGTCGGCCAGTGCTTCGCACAGCGGGTTTATCAATGCTTTTTGTGGCGTCTGGAAGAGCTTCAAGCCTTCGACGGTCGCCTGATTGCTCAGCACCTGCATGATGCCTTGGGTAAAGGCTTCGGCTTCCTTGTTTCGTATCATCTCCGCCAAAGCGAAATAATCGATTTTGTGCAGTTTTTTGGGATCTTTATCGACCTCGTCCAGCCGCAGGCGTTTTTTATAGGTTTCATAGCCCGGCAACCCGGAGATGCTCATCAGGCTTTGCATCGGCCCATCGATGACCGTAGGCGCTGCCTTGTTGTCCTTGCCATAAGCACTCTGAAAAAACTGGTTTTCAATGTAGATGAAATGCTGGGCCCCGGAGATCGCCTGCAACATGGCCTGCATGCAGTTCGCCTGAACGCCCGTCGGTGATGAGGCAGGACTGGTTGCGCCTGATTTTCTGGCGCCCTGGCGCTCTTCGTTTTGCAGATGCAGCGGGGCACTTCGCAGAACCTGCATGCTGATGTTTCCCTTGGGTGCGACAGGTTCAGGTTGAGCAAGGTAGCGCGCCTTGAACGGAACCGGTTCCAGTTTTTTGTCGGCAAACTTCAGGAGGCCGATCAGCGCGCTTGGCATCTTCTGCACCTTGCCGTCGAAGCGTGCCTGCAAACTGTTCCAGCGATCGATGAAGTTGCGTGACAGGTCAAAAACAGAGCTGCCCTCCAGACGCATGTGCACGTCGTGCCAGGGCATGCGCGGTTGTTTCGCGCTGTCGAGCATCATCCCCCCGCGCGGCAGCAAACGGGTCGCGGGATCCGCCAGGAAAGAATAGGGCTTGCCCACCTGGGCAGTACTCAAGCGGTCGAGAACTGAATGCAGGTAGAGGATGAAGGGGGTTGAGATCTTCTCGAACTCATCAATCGCCTTCGCCGTGAGGATCGGGGAGGGCGTGTTGTTGATCCAGGCGTAAAAGGCTCCCAGCCCGGTTTGCTGAATCCACAAACTGGCAATTTCGCTGCCCTTGTTCAACAACTCGTCCGTGATGTTCTCTCCGGACTTGATGATCTGGGTGGCCCATGCCGACAAGTCCTTTTGAAGTTGGTCAGCCTGTGGCGCGACTTTTTGCGACCAGGTTTGTACTTCGCCCTTGAGCCGGTTCACCTGTGTCTGCAACCTGGCACGCCCCGGTTGAGTGACGGAAGTCACCACCGGGATTTTCTGCTGCGCGCGTGCCAGCCAGTTCTCGACCCGCTGCTGAATCGCCGACGCTTGTTCCGGTTTGTCGAGCGCCACGCCGATGGCCGTGCTGATGGACTTGGCTTCCTGGCGCAGCTCAGTCAGCGCGCTGTCGGTTTTTTGCAGCGTCTGGACTTCTTGATCCATGGTGCTGACCGCGCCATCAAGCGAAGTTTTCCATTGGCGCAGAGTCTTTTTCCAGGCCTCCAGGTTGTCACCGGTCAACTGTTTCTGAACAAACTCGGCAATGTAGATCACGCCGCCGGTGGAGTACGCCGCGCCTGCTCCGAGCAAGCGCAAACCATCCTTGCCCTTTTCGGCGAACCATTCGCCAGCGTCTTTTTTTGCCTCGCGCACGACGTTGAACATCTTGTTGTCCATGGCCCACGCATACGTGCGCTGGCCTTTGCTCAGCGCATCGCCTTCCATCAACGCGGCGCCGATCAGTTCGACGGTGGTCATGTAAGGGTATTGCTTGTGTGCCTCGATTTCCGTGAGTGGCGGGATGCACGGGTTGTAAAACTCGTTCGCGGTTCTCCCGTTCGCGGCCAGACGAAAGTTGTTGTCATCACGGCGACCGTAAGCCAGATCGATCCCGCCGACGTAGGCGATTTCATTGTCGATCACCACCATTTTCTGGTGATGAGAAAAGAACAGTCCCAAGGTGCCCATGTCACTTTGTTGAATCGCCGGCAGGCACCAGACTTTTTTCTTTGGCAGACCGGCGTTCAAAACGAAGGCGGCTACCATGGTCTCCAGGTCACCGGTATCGACGGCAGCCTTGGGTGACAGCCAGGGCATCAGATAAATGTCGGGCGTTTCGCCTGGTTTGCGCAGCGCGTGATTCAAACAGTCCCAGAGACGGACATCACCTTCCAGCCGCACTTCGTAGTTGATCTGCCAGCCGGAAATGAAGATCGATTTCTTGGCGTTTTTTATCGCATTGGCAACGTCTTTGAAGTAATCGCTACCGGTGGTGAAGAACTTGACCTGGTTCCCCGAGCGCTCAGGTGAAAAGGCTTCACCGAACCTGGCATTGTGTTGTTTGATGAACCAGCCTGGGGCGGAGGTCGAGGTATAGGCTTTGCCGTCTTTTGAAATCAGTTGGTTCAATTGTTTGGGCTGAACGCCATTCAGATTGCTCATGCCTTGAATTCCTTAAACTTGTCGAAGAGTGCTAGGCCGTCCGCCAGAGACAGGTTTTCCAATGCACTGTTTTTATCCGTACCGGCTTGCGGGTGATGAGGCGCGGCATGAGGTTCGCTGCTGAAGTCCATGCTCGCCAGCGCCAGCAGTTCCCGTTGTTCGTCGCTCCAGCCATTGTCTGTGTGGGCCTTCAGGGCGACGCACTGGCCGGGATAAACCAGCCAGAACATTTCCGGGTTTTGCGGATACTCAAGGGAGAGTTTTTTCTGAGCGGCGTCTGACAAGGTGACACGCCCCGTGTCATCGGTTTCGCCTTGGGCAATCACATCGCTCTCTGGTACACGACCGAGTTTTTTCCAGCTCGGTTCGCTCATCCTGATGATTCGCCACGGCGTGTTCGCCAGCGCAAAGGCGCCTTCGCCCGGACGGTCGGCCAGACGAATGTCGAAGCTCAGTTTGGTCGGCTCGACCGGTGGCACCGGCAGTCGTTGGCCCGGTTGCGCGGGCGCCATGAGATTGCCAGCCCTGGCCGAAGGAGCAGGAATCGGCAGCAGCGGCATCAGGATCGCAATCCCGGAACCCGTTCCCGCCGAGCCACCTGCGTTGATCTTCACCACCGGCCCGACCACCGTGATGCCACTGCCATCGAGTTTGATGAAGCTGCCGCCAGCCTGGACGGTCAGTTCGCTGCCGGCCTCGATGACCATTTTGTCACCGGCCTTGAGATGGATTTCCTTGCCCACGCTGGTCAACTGCGCGGTGCCGAGTTTGATGTGCTGATCCTGGTTCACGGTCAGGTGGTCACTCGCCTTCACTTCCACTTTGCGATCGGAAATCGTGGTGCGGTGTTCTTCGGCCTTGAGTTCGGTGTAGGTGTTCTTCACCACGGTGTCGTGACGTTCGTTGCCGACCCGGATCTTCTGGTCGTGTTCGACGTTTTCATCCCAGTCGCGCTGGGCGTGGATGAAGATTTGTTCGGCGCCTTTTTTGTCTTCGATGCGCAGTTCGTTGTAGCCACCGCCGCCCGGGGAGCTGAGGGTTTTGAAGACGCTGCGGGTTTTGTTCGCCGGGAGGGCGTACGGCACCGGGTTTTCCTTGTGGTACAGGCAGCCGGTCACCAATGGCTGATCGGGGTCGCCTTCGAGGAAGGTGACGAGGACTTCCATGCCGATGCGCGGGATGGAGATCGCGCCGTAGCGGTCGCCGGCCCAACTGCTGGAGACGCGCAGCCAGCAGCTGGTCTTGTCGTCGGCCAGGCCTTCGCGGTCCCAGTGGAATTGCACCTTGATGCGGCCGTACTGGTCGCAGTGGATTTCTTCGCCCTTGGGGCCGGTGACCATGGCGGTCTGGCTGCCGAGCACGCGCGGTTTCGGGTGTTCGAGGGCCGGGCGGTAGAACACGTCCCATGGGGTGGCGAGGAAGGTGTTGCGGTAGCCCTGGTGGAAGTCGTCTTTGTTGTCGGTGGTGTCGCTGGTGACCGATTCTTCGAGGACTTGCGGCTGTTTGCCTTCGTGGAAGATTTCGGTGAGCAGCCACAGGTCGTTCCACTCGCTGCGCGGGTGGTCGGACATTTCCATGAAGTGGCCGCTGACCAGTCTGGTCTGGTCGCCGCGACCTTCGGCCTGACGGTAGTCGGCGCGATGGCGTTCGAGGGCGCGCTGGCTGAGGAACTTGCCGCGGGCGCGGTCGATGAAGCGGCCGGGGTAATCGTAGTCTTCCAGATCAGGTTCAGTGCTCTCGCCGTCCGGTTTGTAGGCCGCTTCCATTTGCAGGCGCGGTTTTTCGAAATCGTAGTCGCGGCGGGTGGTACGGCTGGTGCGGGTTTCCAGGCGCAGCCGGAAGCCTTTGATCACCGGCTCTTCGGCGACCATGCCGCTGCCCTGTACGTACGCAGTGGGCTGGCCGAGATTCGGGAACACGGTCTGGTCATCGCCGAACACCAGCAGGTGGCCTTTCGGGTTGTGCTGGAAGTGGTAGTGAATGCCTTCCTCTTCGCACAGGCGCTGGACGAAGTGCAGGTCGGTTTCGTCGTACTGCACACAGTAATCGCGATCCGGGCAAGGCTGGCTGAGCTGGAAGCTGTAGGCGTTGCCCTTGATGCCGTGCTCGTCGAGGATCAGTGCGATGATTTTCGGCGCCGACATCTGCTGGTAGATGCGCTGGTTGGTGCGGTGATGCAGGTATTGCAGCTGCGGCACCAGCGAGACTTTGTAGCGGGTCAGGCGCTTGCCGGCATCGCCCTGGGCGACGCGGTAGATCTGGCCGTGGATGCCCGAGCCTTGTGGATCGAGGGCGAGGAACGCCTGTTTGTGCAGGAGTTTTTCCAGGTCCAGATCCGGGTTTTCGCTGACCAGTTCCAGGTCGAAACGGAACGGCTGGCTGATGCCTTCGGTGCCGGTGAACGACAGGACTTGCAGGTCGCCTACGTAGTCTTCAACGGTAAGGCTGAAGTGCGTTTCGTTGGCTGGACTGAACATTTGGCGCTCCTTGAGGTGAAACACAATCTCCTGAAAGTTCTACAGCGGGCAAAAGCCTGATCCAGAACCGAAGCGGATCATAAAGGCTTAAAGTTGCGCAAAAAGTTGCGCACATACCCTGAAGGCCACAGTTTATAAGGGCTGCTTGAAGTTGCTACGAGATATTTCTTGGCAAAGTGATATCACTTTTATTGATATTTCCAGGTGATTGTCGATCCCGTCAGGCAGTAGAGTGGAGCGCTGACAGGAGCCTGAGCGCAGGAAAACAGATGGCGAAGTTCTACGATGCCCGCGGCAATATCTATGGTGTGGTTTCACCTCGACAGGTGCGTGAGGCGGGCATCGACCTGCCGGCCAGTGCCAAGGGCGCCGTGTTATCCAGAGCTCTCTGGAGCGAGCAGGCCATAGAGACATTCTGCCAATGGCCTGACGCGATTCGTCCCGTCGGCGCCAAACATCATCGCAGCGATGGCTTGCTGATCGGCCCGTTTCAATCCTCGCCGCCGTTCGATCTGCTGATCGTCAACACCGACGGCACGCTGGCCGAGCGCAGTGGTAACGGCTTGACGATTTTCTCTCAGGCGTTGCATGAACAGGGGCTGATGCCAGAGCAGGGCGCATCGTTGCAGGTGCATCACGACAAACAGGATGCGCCATCGCCCGTGCCGACTTCGGTCAAACCGGCTGAGGTGGCGGGCGTGCAGGGCTTCTGGCTGGATCTCGGGCAACCCGGATTCGGTCCGGCAGCCGTCGGTGCGCTCGGCGTTGAACCCGTGTCTTTCAATGGTGTTGAGGTCAATCGCATCGAGCCACTGGCACAACTCGATCCCGCCTGGGCGCACAGCCAGTTCGTGCGCATCGGCAATCCCCACTGCGTGACGCTGGTGTCGGAGGAAGCCGCATTACCGAGCAACGAGCAGATGCTTGAATCGCCACTGACGGACAATCTGACCGCAATCGCCTACGCCACACCCGTCGGCGCCGGCCAGCCGTGTCCGGCCGGGGTCAATCTGCAATGGGCGATGCGCGCCGGCGATCAACGCATCGTTGCGCGGGTGTTCGAGCGTGGTGAAGGGCCAACGGCGTCCTCCGGCACCAGCGCCAGTGCGGTGGCGTCTGCGGCGTGGCGGGCAGGCTGGGTGTCGGCGGGAGAAGTGAAGGTGGTGATGCCGGGCGGGACGGCACCGATTTTACTGGAGGAGCAGGATGGCGAACTGACCGGTGTGCGTCTGTTCGGCACCGCGCATCAGACAAAAAGGTGAAGTCCCTTTCATGATCGTCCCCCCGGGAACGATGGATCCCTTGGACTTCACTGTGAGCCGGTTCGCTGCGGTTGTCGCCTGTCAGATCTGACAGGCCGGCTCTATCGTTTTGCGATAAGGCCGGCCCGATCCATAACCACGGCTCAACCCTCGACGAATTCCACCACCGGCATCTGCCGCTTCATCAACACCTTGCCGCCACGGATCGAATACAGCGGCAGGCCCTGGCTGCGGATCACTTCGTAATCGCTGTCCGCCGACAGAATCAGCAGGTTCGCCGGGCGGCCCTGTTCAAGACCGTAGCGCTCACCGAGGTGCATGGCCTTGGCGCTGTTGTCGGTGACCAGATCCAGTGCGCTTTGCAGGTTGCGGTAACCGAGCATGTGGCAGATGTGCAGCCCGGCTTCGAGTACGCGCAGGATGTTGCCGTTGCCCAGTGGATACCATGGGTCGACGATCGAATCCTGACCGAAGCAGACGTTCATGCCTGCTTCAAGCAGCTCGTTGACGCGGGTCACGCCACGGCGTTTCGGGAAGGTGTCGAAGCGGCCTTGCAGGTGAATGCTTTCGGTCGGGCAGGAGACAAAACTGATCCCCGAGTGCCCGAGCAGGCGGAACAGTTTGGCGCAGTAGGCGTTGTCGTAGGAGCCCATTGCCGTGGTGTGACTGGCCGTCACGAGCGCGCCCATGTCGCGGCTGCGGGCCTCTTCGGCCAGCACTTCGAGGAAGCGCGAATGCGGGTCGTCGGTTTCGTCGCAGTGCACGTCCACCAGGCAACCGGTGCGCTCGGCCAGGTCCATCAGAAACTTCACTGAGCTGACGCCCTGATCGCGGGTGTATTCGAAATGCGGAATCCCGCCGACCACGTCCGCGCCCATGCGGATCGCTTCTTCCATCAGTTCGCGGCCATTGCGGAACGACTCGATGCCTTCCTGAGGGAACGCGACGATTTGCAGGTCGATCAGGTGACGGCTTTCTTCGCGCACTTCGAGCATCGCTTTGAGCGCGGTGAGTTGCGGGTCGGTGACGTCGACGTGGGTGCGCACGTGCTGGATGCCGTGGGCGGCCAGGGTCTGGATGGTTTTTTTCGCCCGGGCTTTGGTGTCTTCCTGGGTGATGGTGACCTTGCGCTCGCCCCAGCATTCGATGCCTTCGAACAGCGTGCCGCTCATGTTCCAGCGTGGCTCGCCGGCGGTCAGGGTGGCGTCGAGGTGAATGTGCGGTTCGACGAAGGGCGGCACCACCAGATTGCCGCCGGCGTCGAGGTCGTCGGGGCCCAGGGTCGGCGCTTCGGTCTGGCGCGCGATGCTGCGGATCAGGCCATCTTCGAGGTGCAATTCGTGCAGACCTTCCTGGTTGCGCAGTCGGGCGTTGATGATGTGCATCGGGCGAATCCTTTTATAGATCTTGTAGAGGGGCGGCCGCGTTGCGGGCGCCGAGCAGGCCGGTCACTGCGATATACGTTAACGCGGCAACGGCGATGCCGACCAGCGGCGCGACCCACGGCGAGCCGAACGCAGCGACGGTTCCAGCCGCGTAGGCCGCCAGGCCCGGCCAGTTGAACGCGGGCAGGCGCGCATCGGCAAGACGTGGATATTGACCGCGCCAGCGGAAGAAAAAGTCCGCCATGATCACCCCGCCAATCGGCGGAATCACCGTGCCGAGCAGGATCAGATAAGGCACCAGCATGTCGTACATGCCCAGCAACGCGAGTGCCGTGCCGATCACGGCACCGACCAGGGTCACGGTCTTGCGGCGTCCGGTACGCAGCAGATTGCAACCGGCGACGGCGAAGTTGTAGATGGTGTTGTCCTGGGTGCTCCAGATGTTCAGCAACAGCATCGCCATCGCCGCCATGGCGAAGCCCTGCAACAGCAACACTTCGACCACGTCGGGTTGTTGATAGACGATCGCGCCGTAAGCGCCGATCAGCACCATCAGTCCGTTGCCGATGAAAAAGCCAATGAGGCTGGCCAGCACCGCGACCCGTGCCGAACGGGAAAAACGCGTCCAGTTGGTGGCCTGGGTCGCGCCGCTGACGAAGGTGCCGAACACCAGTGTGATAGCGGTCGACCAGTCCAGCGAACCGCTGGGTACGACGCTGAGCAATCCGTCGAGGCCGCCGACTTTCACGGTCGCGACCCACATCGACAGCATCAGCAGCAACATCATCGCCGGTACCGCGATGTACGACAGGATCTCCAGGCCGCGATAACCGACATACGCCGTGGCGCAGAACACCAGGCCGAACAGCACCATCAGCCCCAGCACCGTGCCTTCGTTCAGGTCGAAATACTTGCCGAGCACCACCGCCGCCGTCGCGGTGCCCCAGGCGTACCAGCCGATCTGGGTGAACCCGAGAATCAGGTCGCTGAGCTTGCTGCCGACTTCGCCAAAACAGAAACGTCCCATCAGCACCGAATTCAGGCCGCTCTTGAAGGCGATGTAACCGAGGCCTGCGGCGTACACGCCGAGCAGCAGGTTGCCGATGACGATGACGGCGAGCATTTCGCCGAAGTTGAATGCCACACCGAGCTTGCCGCCGGCAAACATGGTCGCGGTGAAGAAGGTGAATCCCAGCAGCACCATCGCCGTGGAGGCCAGGCCTTTGCGTGCGTGCATCGGGACTTCACTGAGGGGGTAATCGTTGCCGGGATCGTTCTGCGTCATGGGGGCGTTCCTTGCTGGAAAGGGGAGGACGCGAAGAGGTTGCAGCGGTCGTGCCAAACGCAATGTTGCGGGTATTTATAGACGAGACACGGATGATCGGCGCGAAAGCAGTGCATTTGGCGCCGTGCCGAACCATGGGGGAGCAGGGCGTCCCCCACGAGGTCATGGGATTCGATCAGAGGAACCGCAGCAGTGCAGCAACGATGGCTTCAGGCGCATCTTCCTGTACCAGATGCCCGGCATTCGGGATCGGATGAAACTGCGATCCGGGGATCATCTGGTGCAAGGCCCGGCCGCGTTCAATGGGAATCCACTGATCTTCCTCGCCCCAGAGAATCTGCACCGGGCAGCGGATCGTCGGGTACAGCGGCTGAGTTTCCAGTGTGTAGCGTTGGTCCATCTGCGCGATCTGCCGGTAGAACGCCGCTTGCCCCGGATCACCCAGCCACGGCTGCACGTAGGGCGCCAGTTCATCATCCGGAATGTCACGATGAATCGCCCCACGAATGTAGGCCGGGACGATGGCGCGCTGGATGTAATCGGGCAGGTCGCTGAACGCCGCTTCATGCTGGCGCACGTGCTGCACGAACGGCGAACCCCAGGGTGTCAGCGCCACCGGGTCGATCAGCGTCAGGGTGCGGTAATCCTTGCCATTGAGCAGATGCGTGCGCAGGGCGGTGGCGCCGCCGAAGTCGTGGGCAACCACGTCCGGGCGTTGCAGGCCCCAGTGATCCAGCAGTTGCGCGAGCAATTCGTTTTGCACGCCGAGGGAGACATCGGCGTCCGGTTGCTCGGACCGCCCGTAGCCCAGCAGGTCGAAGTAATGCACCCGATGGCTGGCGAAAAAATGCGGCGCGATGCGGTGCCACACGTAGGAAGAGAAGGGTGTGCCGTGCACGAAAACCAGCGGCGGGCCGTCGCCGCGCACCCCGTGGCGAATCTGTCGCCCGTTGAAGTCAAAGACCTGATCCAGCAGCCAGTCCGTCATGGGCCTGTCCTCTTGGCGGGTTCGAGCCAAAAAGCATAGGCGTAAAAAAACCACCGGTCTCGGTGGTTTTTTGGTGTCGCTGGATTTACTCGCCGCGATAGATGCAACCGCTGGTGCAGGTCTCGTGGATGCGGATCGCACTGAGTTCCGGCAGCAGGGGCTTCAACTCATTCCAGATGAACTTGGCCAGCACTTCGCTGGTCGGGTTCTCGAGGCCCGGAATATCGTTCAGGTAGTTGTGGTCCAGACGCTCGTACAGCGGCTTGAAAATCGCCTTGATCTCGGAGAAATCACGGATCCAGCCGGTGTGCGGATCGAGGTCGCCGCTCAGGTGAATCGCCACTTTGAACGAGTGACCGTGCAGGCGTCCGCACTTGTGGCCGTCCGGTACGTGGGGCAGGCGGTGGGCGGATTCGAACGTAAATTCCTTGAAGATTTCCACAGTGTTTTCAGCTCTGTTGAGATGGCGTTCGCCGCAGCGAATTCGGGCAGGCGGCGAGTTTACCAGCTTGTCCAAGGCTGTGCTGACTAAAGGGTCAGCAAGCGCTCGGCGAGGCGACCATTGGCAGTCAGTTCAAGGAACTCGTCGCCCAGCCGGCGACTTTCGTCCATCGCCGCGCGCCAGTATTTCTGCCGGCTCGGTGCATCGCCCATGAAGCGCTTGAAGTCGTTACGGTCGGGGAGTTTGCCGTAGGGCAGACGCGCCAGGTATTCCTTGGACGGCGCGAGCAACAGCACGTCCTGCAGGCGTTCCACCGAGGCTTTGCGCCAGGGCAGGTTCTTGTCGAACCAACCCGGAATCACCCGGTCGGTGAAGTGCGGATAGAGCACGATGCCGTCGCCGCTGTAGGGCAGGTCGAGGTGATAGTCCAGCAGACCGCCATCGCGGAAGGTGCCGGCTCCGGCGCCCGGCAGGTCGCGCACGCCTTCCATGACCATCGGGATCGAGCCCGAGGCCAGCAGCGCCTGACGCAGGTTGCCGGCATCGAGGGCAACAAAGCGCGACGGGAAGTCATTCAGCGCATGCACCGGCGGCGCCAGGCGCGGGTCGTGGATGATCAGCCGTTCGAAGTGCCGCGACAGCCGCGCCCGTCCCCGCAGGTTGTCGGCGATCACTGAACCCAGCGCCAGCCCGAGCCGGCCGCGATGATCGTCCGCCAGCCGCCCGTGGCTTTTGACCACCATGATGTTCAAGCGGTAATGGGCGTTGTCGAGCAGTAACGCATCGCGACCGTCGAGCAGGTCATCGAGCATGCGCTGCGAACTGCGGCTGACGTCGCCGATGGTCACGCCTTTGTTGAAGTTTTGCTCGGTGTACAGATGACCGAGGCGACGAATGCCTTCGGCGGCATCCGGCAGGCAGGCGCTGGCGAAGCGCCAGGAGCCCACCGACGCACCGATCAGCGAACGCTCGCGCGGTGCGGCCGGCAGCCACTCGCCGAACAGCGCCAGATCCAGCCCCTGAATCCCCAACGCCTTCGGCCCACCGGCAGCGCCGGGCAGCGTGCCGACGTCGGCGGCGTTCAGGCCTTGAGCACGAATGCGTGCCATGGCGCGCGGGCCAGCCTTGAGGGTGAGGGCAGGGAACTTGATGTGGATGGCTGTCATACCGGTCTCGATCGTTAGCAAGCGAAGAATTATAAACACATGTTGCCAGCCCTGCAGGAGCGGGCCCGATGATGGCCATTCAGTTTCAGTTAAGTTCGCACCGTTATGGTGCCGACCGTAGCGACACATAAAACACGGAGACACCATGAAAACCCTGACTGCCCTGAGCCTCGCCTCGTTCATCGGTCTGGGCGTCAGCCTGGCCCATGCACGCGATCTAGGGCCGGACGAAGCCCAACGTTTGCACGACGCTGGTACTATCGTGCCCTTCGAGAAGCTCAATGCCACGGCGCTGGCCAGGCATCCGGGTTCCACCATTACCGACTCCGAACTGAAGGAGAAGTACGGCAAGTATCTCTATCAGGTCGATCTGCGTGATCCGCAGGGGCTGGAATGGGATCTGGAATTGGACGCCGTCAGCGGGCAAGTGCTCAAGGATCATCAGGATACGTAATGAAGCTTAATGCTCGCGCCGCCAGTCGAACTGCGTTGGCGCTTTTGATTGTCTGCTCGGCGGTGGTGGCCCGCGACCTCGACCAGGACGAGGCCCTGCGCCTGCGTCAGCAGGGTGTGATTCTGCCGCTGGAGCAAGTGCTGCATAACGCGCTGGATCGCTACCCCGGCGCGAAACTGCTGGAAGTCGAGCTGGAAGAAAAACACGACGTCTACATTTACGAAGTCGAGTTGCTGACCGTCGACGGTGTGACACGCGAGCTGCATCTCGAGGCCGCCACCGGCCGTTTACTGAAAGACAAGGAAGATTGACCGATGCGTTTGCTTCTGGTGGAAGACCACGTTCCTCTGGCCGATGAGCTGATCGCCGGCCTGCAACGCCAGGGCTACGCCGTGGACTGGCTGGCGGACGGCCGTGATGCGGTTTATCAGGGCCGCAGCGAGCCGTACGACCTGATCGTTCTCGACCTTGGCTTGCCGGGCGTGCCGGGCCTTGAAGTGCTGGCGCAATGGCGCGCCGGTGGGCTGGCGACGCCGGTGCTGATCCTCACTGCCCGGGATTCCTGGGCCGAGCGCATCGAAGGCCTGAAGGCCGGTGCCGACGATTACCTGACCAAACCCTTCCACCCGGAAGAACTGCATTTGCGCATTCAATCGTTGCTGCGCCGCTCCAAGGGGCAGGCCAACCAGCCGACGCTCAAGTCGGCGGGGCTGCATCTGGACGAGGGCCGCCAGTGCGTCGTGCGCGACGGCGCCGATATTCAACTGACCGCCGCCGAGTTCCGCCTGCTGCGCTACTTCATGCTGCACCCGGAGCAGATTCTTTCCAAAAGCCACCTCGCCGAACACCTCTACGACGGTGAAACCGAGCGCGACTCCAACGTGCTTGAAGTCCACGTCAACCACCTGCGCCGCAAACTCGGCAAAAGCGTGATCGAAACCCGTCGCGGCCAGGGTTATCTGTTCGGCGGACAAGCTTCGTGAGATCGATCCAGCGCCGCTTGAGCCTGGGTCTGATCAGCGTGATGGTGATCGTCGGTCTGGTGCTGGCGCAAACCAGCCTGTGGCTGTTCGAAGTGGGGTTGCAGCGTTACCTCGAAGCCGGCCTGCGCAACGACAGCGAGAGCCTGCTGGTGGCACTGGTGCGCGGCCCGCAAGGCTTGCAGCTGGACGAGCGGCACTTGTCGCCGGCCTATCAGCGGCCGTTTTCCGGGCATTACTTCCGCATCGATTTCGCCGAGAGTCACTGGCGCTCCCGTTCGTTGTGGGATCAGGAACTGCCACTGCTGGAACGGCCAGGCCTGCACAGCAATCTGCAACTGGGGCCGGACGGTCAACAACTGCTGGTGCTGCGCTCCGACTACAAACGGCTCGGTCAGTCGATCTCGATCAGCGTGGCCCAGGATTACACGCCTGTGCGCGAGAGCTTCCAGCGCATGCGTCAGATTGGACTGGGGCTGGGGTTGGCCGGGCTGCTGCTGATCCTGATTCTGCAACGGCTGACCGTGCATCGCGCCTTGCGCCCACTGGAAAAGGCTCGCGAGCAAATCGCCCAGTTGCAACAGGGCCAGCGTTCACAACTTGACGAGCAGGTGCCGGCGGAACTGGAGCCGCTGGTGGCGCAGATCAACCATTTGCTGGCGCACACCGAAGACAGCCTCAAGCGTTCGCGCAATGCCTTGGGCAACCTCGGGCACGCGCTGAAAACTCCGCTGGCGGTGCTGCTGAGCCTGGCCTCGAACGAAAAGCTCGATGCTCATCCCGAGTTGCGCAAGATCCTCAAGGAACAACTGGAACAGGTGCAGCAACGGCTTAACCGCGAGCTCAATCGTGCGCGACTCTCCGGCGATGCGTTGCCGGGGGCACTGTTCGATTGCGATGCGGAACTGCCGGGGTTGCTGGCAACGTTGAACATGATCCACGGCGAACACCTGGCATTGAGCTACGTCGCGCCGACCGGGCTGCAATTGCCGTGGGACCGTGAAGACCTGCTGGAATTGCTCGGCAACCTGCTGGACAACGCCTGCAAATGGGCGGATGCCGAGGTGCGCCTGAGCGTGGTCGAGACGGCTGAAGGCTTTGTTCTGAGTGTGGAAGACGACGGGCCGGGGATTCCCGAGGCGCAGCGGGCTCAGGTGTTCAGTCGGGGGACGCGGCTGGATGAGCAGACCCATGGGCATGGGTTGGGGCTGGGGATTGTGCGGGATATTGTCGAGACGTGGGGCGGGGTTTTGGTGCTTGGCGAAAGTGAGTGGGGTGGGTTGAAGGTAGAGATTCAGTTGCCTCGGCGTTAAACCCGCTCCCACAGGGATCTGTGGTGAGCGGGTTTTAGCGTCAGACCCGGAACTGATCCATAAGACTCTGCTGCTGATTCGCCAGGCTATTGAGCGACTGACTCACCCGCGCCGATTCATTCGCCTGCCCCGACAGCGATTCCGTCACATCACGAATCGTCGCCACGTTGTTGTTGATCTCTTCGGCCACCGCGCTCTGTTCTTCGGCGGCGCTGGCGATCTGCAGGTTCATGTCGCTGATCACCGTCACTGCATCGCCGATCTGGCGCAGCGCGGTCACGGCCTGGCCGACCTGTTCGACGCTGCCCTGAGCCTGACGATGGCTGTTGCCCATCGAACCGACCACGTCCTGCGTGCCACTTTGCAGTTGTTCGATCACCTGGCGGGTTTCTTCCACCGATTCCTGGGTGCGGCGGGCGAGGTTGCGCACTTCGTCGGCGACCACCGCAAAGCCACGTCCAGCCTCACCGGCGCGGGCGGCTTCGATGGCAGCGTTGAGCGCCAGCAGGTTGGTCTGCTCGGCGATGGCGCGGATGGTTTCCAGCACCGCGCCGATTTTCTCGCTGTTGGCGGCCAGGCCTTCGACCTGGATCATCGCCGCGCTCATGTCGGCGGCGAGGTGGTCGATGCTGGCGGTGGTGCGGTCGATCACGGTCAGGCCCTGACGGGTAGCGCGATCGGCATCTTTGGCGGCTTCCGCCGCTTGCGCGGCGCTGCGGGCCACGTCCTGGGCGGTGGCGCTCATTTCGTGGGACGCGGTGGCCACCTGATCGACCTGACGGTATTGCTGTTCCATGCCGGCGCTGGTCTGGGTGGCAATGGCCGAGGACTGGTCGGCAGTGTTGCGCGCGTCCTGCACCGAGCGTTTCACCTCGGCGATGATCGGTTGCAGCTTGTCGAGGAAGCGGTTGAACCAACCGGCCAACTGACCGAGTTCGTCTTTCTTGTCATAGGCCAGACGACGGGTCAGGTCGCCTTCGCCGCTGGCGATGTCTTCCAGCATGTGGGCCACGCCAAGGATCGGCTTGGTCACGCTGCGTGCCATCAGCCACACCAGCAGCAGGCCGACCAGCGCGGCGAGCACGCCCAGGCTCAGTTCGATCAGCGTGCCCGAGGTGTTGCTGGCATCCAGTTGTTGCTTGAGCGCTTCGGCGCGGCTGACCAGGACTTTCTCCGGTACATCGAGCAGCACGCCCCACGACGGGCCACCGGGAATCGGCTGGAACGGCGACAGCACTTTCAGCTGCGCGTTGCTGTGCAGGCTGCTGACGGTTTTGCTCGAGGCCAGCAGGCGCAGCAATTCAGCGCCGCTGGTGGTGTCCACGACGTCGAGGCGCTGGCTGAGTTTGCTGGCGTCCGGGCTGTAACCGGCGAGCAGGCCGGCAGGGCTGATGATGCTCACGGCGGTCTGGCCGTCATAGAGCTTTTTGCTGGCGCCCTGGCTGATCGCTTGCAGGCTGTTGAGGTTGATGTCCACCGACAGCGAGGCGATGACTTTGCCGTTGACCATCAGCGGGAACACGATGCTGGTCATCAGCACGTTTTGCCCGTCGATCACATAGAAGTACGGTTCGATCACGCACGGCTTGAGCGTGGTGCGCGGGCAGGTGAACCATGCGTTGGCGGCCTGGCCGCTGGGGCCGGTGCTGGTGTCGGCCATGTCGCTTTCCGGCAGCGCCATCGAGGTCACTTTGCCCGGCGTCGGCTGCGACCAGTACAGGGCGAAGCGGCCCTTGTCGTTGCTGCCCAGTTCGGCCTGGCCGGCAAACAGTTCATCCTTGCCGTCCAGCGCGTTGGCTTCGAACACCAGCGACAGACCGAGCAATTCCGGGTTGGCCTGCAGCGCCGATTTCACCTGACGCGTCATGTCTTCGCGCAGGTCGAAGGCATCGAGGAAGCGCTTCTCGGCCTGTTCGCGCAGGAACAGCACCTGCCGCGAGAAGCCGTGGCCATATTGATAGGCGTCCATGAACTGCTGGCGAATGCCTGCCGCCTGAACTTCGCCCTGGGATTCGATGCGAGCCTGGGCCGACTCGGTGAGCATTTCCATGCTCGAAGCTTTCACCAGTTCAGAACTGTGCTCCATGCGATACAGCGAAAGACCCACCAACAGGGTCACGATACCGGCCAGGCAGAGCCCGGCGAGCAGGGTGATTTTCCATTGGATGGAAAGTTGTCTGAGCGACATGGAGACGTCCTTATTCGATAAATATCTGAGACTTTGCACTGTAACGGCCGCGTTTCGACTTTCTTTATGGCGCAAATGCAATATGGCGAATTGACGCACGTTGTGGCGGATATGCCATCGTTCGCAGTTTGATCATGGAAAGTTACACAGTGTCGCGACCGGTCGCTTTGACACTGCGCCCGCTCTGCGGCACAGTGCGCGCCCTTCTAATAAGACCCTCTATGCAAATCCGCTGGCGACCCTCGTGGCTTGCCGGCCGGACTCATCCTGTCTGGCGGTGAATGGCTTTACCGTCGTGTTTTTGAGGTAGTGAAATGAATGCAGTGATTGCTGCGGTCGGCGTCATGCTGATCCTCAGCCTGTCCCGTGTGCATGTGGTGATCGCGTTGATCGTCGGTGCGCTGGTCGGTGGCCTGACTGGCGGCCTGGGCATCGACGCCACGCTCAAGGCGTTCAACAGTGGCCTGGGCGGCGGTGCGACGGTGGCGTTGTCCTACGCGTTGCTCGGTGCTTTCGCGGTGGCGATTGCCAAGTCCGGCCTGGCTCATGCGCTGGCCGACAAGGCCCTGGCGATGGTCGATCGCCAGCATGCGACCGGGGGCGGCAGCGTCAAATGGCTGCTGATCGGTCTGTTGTGGGTGGTGGCGATTGCTTCGCAGAACATCCTGCCGATCCACATCGCGTTCATTCCGTTGCTGGTGCCGCCGCTTCTATATGTACTGACCAAGCTGCAACTGGATCGCCGGCTGATCGCCTGCGTCATGACCTTCGGCCTGATCACCCCGTACATGGTGTTTCCGGTCGGCTTCGGCAACATCTTCCTCAACCAGATCCTGCTGGCCAACGTCAGCAAGGCCGGCGTGGACATCAGCCAGGTCAACGTCATGCATGCGATGGCGATCCCGGCGGCGGGCATGGTGTTCGGCCTGTTGATGGCGGTGTTCTTCAGCTACCGCAAGAAGCGTGTCTACGACCTGGAAAAGATCGAGCAGGTGGAGCAGGTCAGCGTCGCCTACAACCCGATGACGATCGGCATCGCCGGCCTGGCTATCGCCGCAGCCTTCATTATTCAGTTGCTGCTGGATTCGATGATTATCGGGGCGCTGGCCGGGTTTCTGATTTTCTCGGCGTCGGGCATCGTCAAGTGGCGCGAGACTGACGGGCTGTTCACCGAAGGCATGAAGATGATGGCGATGATCGGCTTCATCATGATCGCCGCCTCAGGGTTTGCCGAAGTGCTGAAGGCTACCGGCGAGGTGCGCACACTGGTCGAAAGCGCGGCGGCGCAGATTGATCACAGCAAGGCCATTGGCGCGCTGCTGATGCTGCTGGTGGGGCTGATGGTGACCATCGGTATCGGTTCGTCGTTCTCCACGGTGCCGATTCTGGCGGCGATTTTCGTGCCGCTGTGCGTGCAGCTGGGTTTCAGCCCGATGGCGATTGTCTGCATCGTCGGCACGGCCGGTGCTCTGGGCGACACCGGTTCGCCAGCCTCGGACTCGACCCTCGGCCCGACCTCCGGCCTGAACATCGACGGCCAGCATCACCACATCTGGGACACCGTGGTGCCGACCTTCCTGCACTACAACCTGCCGTTGCTGGCGGCGGGCTGGATGGCCGCGATGGTCCTGTAACACCCACTCTGATCGTTCCCACGCTCTGCGTGGGAATGCAGCCCGGGACGCTCTGCGTCCAGAAGCGTGACGCAGAGCGTCACAAGAGGCATTCCCACGCAGAGCGTGGGAACGATCGGCGTCGAGGTGCCGAACTCAGGTCGCAGCTCAACTTTTGCTTTCGCGTGCCGTTAACGCCTTTAACCACGCCAATAAAACCAAAAGAGTGAGCACCCATGCGCCTGAGTCTCAAGGCTAAAGTCCTGTCCCTTGCCGTCCTTCCGGTCTTGCTCTTTGCGCTGGTGATCAGCCTGACCACGCTGTTCATCCTCCAGGAGCAGGCGCACAAGGAAGTCGAACAGACCCGCGAACGCCTGCTCGGCGACGCCAAAGCCACCCTGGCCAGTTATGTCGCCGTGGCCATGACCACCATCAAACCGCTGTACGACGCTGCCGCCCCCGGTGACGCCGACGCGCGGGCGCAGGTGATCAAACTGCTGTCGAGCATCAAGTACGGCAAGGACGGCTACTTCTTCGGCTACGACTCCGAGACCGTGCGCCTGTTCAAGTCCACCGACCCTGACGGCGTGGGCAAGAGCTTCAAGGACAACCGCGACCCGAACGGCGTCTACGTCAACCGCGACCTGGTGAAAGTGGCGAAGGACGGTACTCACTACCTGCAATACAGCTCACCATTGCCGGGTAACGCGCAGGTATTGGTGCCGAAACTCGGTTACACCGAATACCTGCCGAAGTGGGACATGGCGTTCGGTACGTCGGTCAACCTCGACGGCATCGAGGCGCAAGTGGCGCTGGTTCAGGCCCAGGTTCAGGACCGAATGGAAGGCGTGGTGCTGAGCATCGTCGGCGTGGCGGTAATCGTGTTGCTGCTGATCGCGGTGGCGGGGCTGGTGCTGGCCAATACCATTTTGCGGCCGCTGACCCTGATGAAAGCCAACCTCGACGACATTGCCGCGGGTGAGGGCGACCTGACTCGTCGCCTGACCATCACCAGCCAGGACGAACTCGGCGAACTGGCCGGTTCGTTCAACCGCTTTGTCGACAAGATCCACGGCCTGGTGCGGCAAATCACCGAGATGACTTCGCAACTGACCGGGCTGGTGACGCAGGTCTCGGATCAGGCCCAGCGCTCCGACCAGGCCATGGAGCGTCAGCGCCACGAGACCGATCAGGTCGCCACGGCGATCAACGAAATGTCCGCTGCCGCGCAGGAAGTTGCCAAGAGCGCACAGAACGCCGCCGTCGCTGCACAGCAGACCGACGAAGAAGGCCAGACCGCCAAACGCGTGGTGGCCGGCAGCATCAAGCAGATTCATGCGCTGGTGGACGACATCCGCAGCAGTGGCGTGTCCCTCGACAGCCTGCAGCAGGACGTGTCGTCGATTGTCGGCGTGCTCGGGGTGATCCGCTCGATCGCCGAACAGACCAACCTGCTGGCACTCAACGCCGCGATTGAAGCAGCACGGGCCGGTGAGGCCGGGCGTGGGTTTGCGGTGGTGGCGGACGAGGTGCGGGCGCTGGCTTCACGCACGCAGATCAGCACTCAGGAAATTCAGGGGATGATTGATCGCTTGCAGGCCGGTACGCAGTCGGCGGTCGAGGCGATGCGCCGTTCCAGTGAAGCGGGGGACGGCACGTCTGCCCAGGCCAATCAGGCGGGGGCGTCGCTCGACGCCATGGCGGATCTGATTGCGACCATCAACTCGATGAACGCCCAGATCGCCAGTGCTGCCGAAGAGCAGACGGCGGTGGCGGAAGAGATCAACCGTAGCGTGCATCAGATTGCGGTGGCGGTGGATAACGTGGCGGATGAGACCCAGTTGGGGGCGCAGACTTCGCGGAGTCTGGCGGAGTTGGGGCAGCGGCTGGGTAAGTTGGTTGGGCAGTTCCGTATCTGACCCCTGAAAGCCCCCTCACCCTAACCCTCTCCCGGAGGGAGAGGGGACTGACCGCAGTGTCTTGCGTCATACATCGACCTGAAAAAACCAGTCGATTATGGATTCAAAGCTAATCGCTCACGTCGGTGCATTTCTTAAATATCCCCCAATCGGTCCCCTCTCCCTCCGGGAGAGGGTTAGGGTGAGGGCTGGCTTTTGATCTTCAGGGTCGATCCCAATAAGGAACCTCCCCAAAACACTCAACAAAGAAATCAATCACCGTCCGCACCTTCACCGACAACCGCCGGCTCCCCGGCCACAGCACCGCAATCTGCTGCGGCTCGACACTGTTCGACACCTGATAATCCCCCAGCACCGGCACCAGCGTGCCCTCACGCACCGCCTCGCCGATCAGCCATGACGGAAACATCACCAGCCCCAAACCCTGTTCGGCGGCCTGGGTCAGGGTGTCCGCGTGGTTGCCGGTGATCGGACCCTTGACCGAATACGGCGTCCACTCGCCCTGATCCTGACGGAAAAACCAGCGCTGCTGGCCGGTCGCGCCCTTGTAGGCCAGGCACTGGTGGCGGGCGAGGTCGTCGGGATGCTGTGGTGTGCCGAAACGCTTGAGATACGCCGGGCTGGCCGCGACCTGAAACCGGTGCGGCGCGAGGATCCGTGCCTGCATGCTCGAATCGTGCAGCGGGCCGATGCGGAACAGCAGGTCGGCACCTTCCTGCAGCGGGTCGATGTAGTGGTCGGTCTGCTGGATGTCCAGTTGCAGCTTTGGGTAGCGCTCGCACAAACGGCCGAGCCACGGTGTCAGGTGGCGCTGGCCGAACACCACCGGGGCGTTGATCCGCACCAGTCCGGTCGGTTCGCTTTGCTGTTCCTGCAACGCCTGTTCGGCTTCTTCCAGCTGCACCAGCACCAAGCGTGCGTGATGACCGAGCATGCGCCCGGCTTCGGTTGGTGTGACCGCGCGGGTGTGGCGGTAAAGCAGTTGCTGGTTCAGCGCTTGCTCCATCAACTGGATCTGCCGGGATATCGAAGAGGGCGCCACGCCCTCGCGGCGGGCGACTTCGGAAAAGCTGCCGTGATCGAGCACGGCCACAAACAGCCTTAGCGCCTTGAATCCCAGTTCGTTGAGCCCGTGCATCGTGTGTCCTGCTGTGCGAGTAGCGCAAAAGTGTTGTCAGGATGCTCCCATTTATCGCACAGCTGCGCCAGCCGATAATCCGCGCCATCGTTTCCTTCAGAGGTTTTTTAGATGCAGTCGTTTGATGAAGTGAGTGCTGCGCCGGCACCTGTCGCCCGGTCCGGTTTGCGCTTGTTGCTGTTGCCGTTGGTGATTCTGGCCGGCATGGGTTTGTCGGTGGAGGCCGGGTTGCTCGGGCCGCTGGGTGAGCAGGTCGGGCACCTGTGGGCGACCTTGAGCATCTTCGGGGTTGGCTCGGCGATTCTGTTTTTGCTGTTGCTGTTTGCGGGGCCGCAGAAGGGGCCGGCGCTGACCGATTTGCCGCGCTGGCAGTTGATCGGCGGGTTTCTGGGGCCGATGTATGTGGTGGTGCTGACGTTGGCGACGCCGCATATCGGGATTGCGATGACGATGATTGCGATTTTGTCGGGGCAGGTTGGCAAGAGTGTGCTGATTGACCATTTCGGCTGGTTTGGGGCTACGCGCAAGAAGGTCAATGCTGAGCGGTGGCTGGCGTTGGGGTTGATTGTGGCGGCTTTGGTTTTGATTGCGCGGGGGTGATGAGATGAGTCTGGTTATTTTGTTGGCGGTGGTGGTGTTGGCTGGCGCGGTGTTGAGTGTGCAGGCGGCGATCAATGGGCGTCTTGGGGAAACCGTTGGTGTGTTGCGCAGTAGCCTCCTGACTTTCGTGGTTGGCGCGGTGAGTACGGGGCTGCTGATCCTGTTTTTCGAACCGGCCCATGCGGTCAGCCTGCTGGACGTGCCGAAGTGGCAGCTCAGTGGTGCGTTGTTTGGGGTAGTTTATATGATGGTCATGGTTGGTGCGGTACCGCGCGTTGGTACTGCCGTGGCCACGGTGGCGGTTATTGTTGGGCAGCTTGGAATGGGGATGCTGATCGATAATTTTGGGTGGTTGGGGAATCCGGCGATTGAGCTGTCTTCGAGTCGGGTTTTGGCGATGGTTTGTTTGGGGTTGGCGTTGGTGTTTATGTATCGCAGTAGCGTGCGGGGGGTTGATTGAGTACATATCCGTTGCTGCGGTAACGGCTTCTTAGGGTTCCGCCCTTACGGCGGGTCACTTTTGGCAAACGCCCCAAAAGTAACCAAAAGGTCTGTGCCCTGACGTACGGCCCTCGCTGTGGCTCGGGTTCCTTCGCTCCGGGATTGATCCGGGGGCATCGCCTACGGTTTGCTTCGCTGCACCTCCTCTCGATGCATGCGGCTTCGCCGCACGGTCGCTGCGCTCCCACCCCCGGATCAATCCCTCCACTCAGCCTGCCGACGGGCCTGTGCGTCAAAAGCGGTACTCGAGCTAACGCTCATCTTGGTGAGTGGTGAGTGGTGAGTGGTGAGTGGTGGGGGAGTGAGTGATTTGGTTGTTGGGTGGTTTTCACCTTCTACACTGGTAGCACGGCTTGTTCTTTCAGCCTCAGACAACCACCACCAAAGGAGTCTGTTCCATGGCAGATAGAAAATGCGATTGTCCGGGATGTCGTTGCACGATCAAGGAGGGTGAGCATTCTTATGTGGCGCACGGTAAGCATTATTGCTGTGAGGCCTGCGCGCATCATCACAAAAGTGGCGAGGAGTGTTCTGGCAAGGGTTGCCAGTGCGCGCACCCGAAATAACCGTCTGTATGAAAAAGTGGAGCCTAGTCAGGCTCCACTTCCAGTTTCAGGCTGTCGTCGTCCAGGCGTTCGGTGTGGCGGACGGTGCCTTGCAGGCGTCGGCCTTCGACTCGGACGTCGATGGTTGTGGCCTGTTCGAGGTCTTCCGGCTGTGGGGCCGGGACGCGCAGGGCGAAGCAGTAGGGGTCGTTTTCGACAGGTTCCAGGCCAACCGGGCAGTCGATGCTTCTGGTGACTCGGCCGGAGGCGGTGTCCAGGCTGTAGTCCAGGTGCGCCGGGCTGCTGATGGTCGTCATGTGTGTTCCCCCGAATTAGTCCCCACCTGCGCCACAGCTTAGCTTGCCGGTCGCCACGTGACGTTTTCCACGCCGAATTTTTCCGCCGCGGGCTTGCTGGTCTTTTGCACCTTTTCCCGGCCGAAACGCGGGATGCGGCCCACCCCGGCGTCGCAGCTTGCCCAGTGCCACGCCTCGGTGTTGTCCATTTTGTCCGAGCGGATAATGAACGACTTCGGCGCGCCGTGAAGGGTGTATTCGATGACAAACAGTTTTGCGTTGTTCATAAAGCCCGTCTTCCTCCCTGTGGTAATAGAAGGATCGTCGCGCACCGGGAAAATTCACTCGGATTGTCCGACGGTATCTATCAATGGCGAGCGAGGGGGCGGACTGGTTACCATGGCGTTTCCGTCAACCCCGATGAATGTTCGCCATGGCCCTCGCCGCGCCCCCCGATCTGAGTGATACCGATGTGCCGGTGCAACCGCTGGCCCGCACGTATCCGCGCGGGTTGTTCATCGAGCCGCACGAGCATGTCTGGGGGCAGTTACTGTATGCGATGAGCGGCGTGATGTGGGTCGAGACCCCGCACGAGGCGCTGGTGGTGCCGCCGCAGCGGGCGGTCTGGTTGCCGCCGGGCGTGCCGCACGGGATTCGCGTGGTGTCGGATTTGCAGATGCGCAATATCTACCTGCGCCCGGCGCTGGCGGCGACGCTGGATGAAACCGTGCAGGTGATCGAGGTCGGTGGTCTGCTGCGTGAGTTGATCGTCGGGCTGGTGGAGCAGGGCGATAACGGCGATGCCGAGTATTACGAAGCGTTGGTCGGGCTGGCGCTGCTGGAGCTGAGACGCGCAAGGCGTTCACAGTTGAAGATTCCGCTGCCGGACGATGCCGACCGGCGGCTGATGAGTCTGTGTCAGGCGGTGATGGCTGCGCCGTCGCTGGAGATTCCTTTCGAACAACACGCCGAAAACGCCGGGGCCAGCGTGCGAACGTTGGCGCGGTTGTTCAAGGAGGGCCTGGGCATGGGCTTTGCCGAGTGGCGGCGGCAGGTGCAGTTGGCGACGGCGGTGGCGGAGTTGATTCAGGGCGTGCCGGTCAGCTCGATTGCCCGTGAGCTGGGTTATTCGCCGAGCAGTTTCAGCGACATGTTCCGCCGCGAGTTGGGTGTCGCGCCTTCGCAGTTCAGTGCCGGGCAGCTTCCAGGCTGATTTGGCCGAAATTCAGAAGTCCTTGGCCGGTGCCGGTCGCAGCCTTTCCCTAGACTTTGCCCATTCCCTTTATGTGGCGGAGTGATCCCATGAACTACCTGATTTCCCTGGGCATCGGTCTGGGCGTCGGCCTGCTGTATGGCGCGCTGGATTTCCGTTCCCCGGCGCCACCGGCCATCGCGCTGGTCGGCCTGTTGGGCATGCTGGCGGGCGAGCAGTTGTGGCCGATGGGCCGGCAACTGGTCAGTGGCTGGCTGTCCTGAATTTCCTTTTTTCATTCGGTGGATGAACTCATGAAAGCACTGCAATTCGATAAAACCGGCGACTTGTCTTCCCTGCGCTTCGTCGAGGTGCCGACGCCGGTGCCGGGGGTCGACGAGGTGCTGGTGCAGATCAAGGCGGCGGGCCTGAACCCCAGCGACGTGAAGAACGTGCTCGGGCGTTTCCCTTACACCACGCTGCCGCGTATTCCCGGTCGGGACTTTGCCGGTGTGGTGGTCGAGGGGCCGCAGGCGTTGATTGGTCAGGAGGTTTGGGGCACCGGCCGGGAGCTGGGCTTTTTCGCCGACGGCTCCCATGCGCAATTCGTCAAACTGCCGGCCAATGGCGTGGCGCACAAACCTTCGCATTTGAGTTTCACCCAGGCCGCGAGCCTCGGCGTGCCTTACACCACGGCGTGGGATGCGCTGGAGCGCAGTCTGGTCAGCGCTGAAACCCGTTTGCTGGTGATCGGTGGCGGGGCGGTGGCGACGGCGGCCTTGGCGCTGGCCAAGGTGCGCGGCGCGCAGTTGCTGGCGGCGGCGCGGCGGCCGGAGCAGGTCAAGGATTTGCAGGCGCAGGGCTATCAGACGATCCAGCTGGACAAGCCCGAGGAGCTCGGCGCTCAGGTCAACGCGGTGTACCGCGGTGGCGCCGACGTGATCTTCGACACCACCGGGTTCTGGCTGCCGGCCTCGGTGCCGGCGCTGGCCCCGTTCGGGCGCATCGCGATCATCGCCGCGCCGGTGGACGGGCATGTGCAACTGCCGGCGCTGGCCCTGTATCGCAAGGGCGGTTCCGTGGTTGGCATCAACTCCCTGCTGTACGGCGTTGAAGCCTGTGCGGCGATGCTCGAACAGTTCGGCCGGTTCTTCGACGAAGGCTTGCTGCCACTGCCGCAAGGGCTTGTCGAAGCGCCGTTGGCCGAAGGACTGGCGCGCTATGCCGATGTGAATCAGGGCAGTGGCGACAAGATCATCCTGATGCCTTGATCCTCAGGCTTCAGGGACGCCGTTCTCCCACGCCGACCAGTGCTTCAGGATGTCCTGCACCAGCGGATGACCTGCGCGGTAGAGGTTTTCCAGTGCCGGGACAAATCCGCCTTGATCGGCGTACTTGAGCAGGTTGTCCACTTCGCTACCGCCCGGCGCCGGGCGGTCGAAGTCGGAGCCGGCGCGCACCACGGCCAGGCGCTGCACGTCCACCAGGCCCTCGCGGCTGGCGCGTAGCAGGGCCTCGTAGGTGGAGTTGTCTTCCTGTTGGGTGGTGCAGTATTCGCCTTTGTTGTCGGTCAACAATTTGGTCCAGACCTCGGCGCGTTCGCTCAGGCGTGTGCCGGAGAACCAGGTGTTGCCCGCCAGCGTGTCGCAACGGGTGACTACCGGCGGCTGATTGGCCGGTGCTGCCGGGTATTTCAGGCGCCACGCCGCCGATTCCTTGCTCTCGCTCAGTTCGACCTTGTGGCTCAGGGCGAAGGCCTTGGCCTGTAGTTTCGGGTTGAGTTCGAAGACTTCGGTTTTGTAGTCCAGCGGCGGTTTTTCATTCGGGCCTTTAGTGTTGATGCCGAGGTAACCGGTCGGCCAGCTCGATGGCGCGTCGCGCGAATCCAGTTCCCACTGGGTGCCGAACTCGACCAGATAATGCGCCCAGGCAGCGGTGCCGATGGTCCCGTGTTTGGGGCTGATGCCGGCAATCCCGGCGATCAGGAAGTAGCTTTTGCGCAGGTCGAATTTCGGCGACAGCGCCAGTGCCAGGGTCGAGGCGGCGGCGTTGGTCTGACCCATGCCGGTGGTCATCAGGCACACCTGCTGCGTGTTGCAGCGGATGGTCGGGTACTCGGCGGACAGGCCCGGTACGCGGATTTCCTGTTTGAGTTCGAGACGATCGATCCAGTGCTGAGCTTCCGGGGCGAACATGGTGATCAGCACGACTTTCGGCTGAATCGGTGCCTCGGCCGCCCAGGCGGTGGAAGAGAGCAGGGCAGCAGCGGCCAGAGATATACGCGTCATTGCTTTCATGATTGCTCCTGGATTCAGAACTGATAACCGATGCCGGCGTAGTAACCCCAGCCGTTGGAACGTGCGCGGAAGTTGCCGTCGCCGAAGTTAAGCTCGCTGCCGTCCTCCCAGTTGCCGCCGTTGTGGAAGTAACGGCCGACGAGGGTGAAGCGCAGGTGCGTGAACGAGTACAGCAACACGTTGGTCGCCACCGTGGCATTGGCGGTGCGCGCCGGGTTGTCCTTGTGCAGGTCCGAGCCGAAATCGAAGTTGGTGAAACCAATGTAGGTCAGCGAAGCACCGTTGCTGAACTTGTCGATCGGCACGATGTACTTCAGCTGCGCGCGGTAGCCGTCCCACGAATACTCGTTGCTGGCGCCGTAGTTTTCCCACTGGTAGCGCCCGTACAGGTTGGCCGACAGGTTGACCCGCGAGTGGGTGTCGATGTCGGTACCCAAACCGCTGTACAGCGTGTTGGCACGGTTCTCCTTGCGGCTGCCGTGATCGTAGATCCAGTCGAACGCCACGTACCATTCCTTGAACGGCCCGATGGCCAGGCTGCGGCCGGCGAGGTAGTCGATGGAGATGCGCGGTTCGTGTTCCATGAACACCGGCGAGCCGTGATCCCACACGCCTTTGTCGTGGCTGTTGCCGATGTTGAAGATCTTCGGAATGTCGACGTAGCCGTACAGCTCGAACGGGCCCTTGCGCCCGAAGTACTCATATTCCAGATAGATATCGTCGGCCGGTTGCGGGCCGAAGCTGATGTCCTTGCTGCCGATCAGCATCAGGTCCTGGTTGTACCAGTCCGACAGGTACGCGCCTTTTTTCGGCGGGCTGGCTTCGGGGCTGAGAGCTTCGCCCTGGGCAGATTCTTCGGGCAGGGCAGGTTGCGCCAGCGCGGTGTGGCTGAGAACTCCGGTAACGCCGGCCAGTAGCAGGGAAACAGCAACGGTGCGCGCACCACGACGGCGGCGGCAGGAAGAAACGTGCATTCAAAGTCCTTTTTGCGGATCAAGGCCCGAAAAAGCGGGCTTGTACGGTTCTGTAACGAAATTGTGAGTAACGGCGACTCGCAAACGTTTGCACAACCCGTACCAGTTTCGCAAGACGCTGAAAAACAGATCAATTCAGTGATTTACCTGGCCCTTCGGTCAGGCTTGGCTCAGGCCTTCCCCGAAAGCACTCAAGCCCGTGCTCAGAACGGCTCGGAGCATCGCTCAAGCGGCTTATCGCACAAAAGTATTAACACTATTTAACCGGTGCCCCATCGCAGGGCATCAACTAGCTTGTCTCGGGAATAGACGGTTTATCTGATGACCGTCATACGCTTGATACGCGTGTCGGATCTTGCCGCAGTTGCACGCCTTCAAGGATGAATTGGCCACGAAAGGAGTAGCCCGTGGAAGCAAGGTTTGGTGTCGCCCTCGTTTCGCGTTTTTCCCCACTTTCCCTTGCTGTGCACCTGAGCGTCGCCGGGCTACTGTTCGGCGGGGTCAGTGAGCAGGCGTTCGCCACCTGCTCGGCTGCAGGCTCCACGATTACCTGTTCGGGCGTCCCGACGCTGCCGCTGTTTCTCAACGATTACAGCAGTGCCACCAGCGGATTGACGGTCAACGTCACCAACGGTGCACAGATGAACGCGACCCTGGGTGGCAAGGTGATCAACCTGACCGGGGCCAACATCAACCTGAACAACTCCGGCACCCTCGACCCGGCCTTGCTGGGCCTGGTCTCGATCCTCAGTGGCGGCGCGTTCATCGGCACCGGTGCGACCAGCACGGTGAGCATCGTCAACAACACCACCGGGCTCATTCGCGGTACCGGCATGCTGCTCGGCCTCAACCTGACCAGCATCGACGGTCTGGGGATAGCCGTGAACAACTCGGTGTCGGGCACTACGACCATCACCAACGACGGCACGATTACCTCGACCGGGCTGTCGGTCGGCGGGATCACCCTGGCCGATACCCCGGTGGTCGGGGTGTATGGCGGTTCACAAGTCAACATGACCAACAGCGCCACCGGCACGATCAACGGCCGGGTCGCGTTCGAGACGTCGGTGGCGGGCAACACTTTCACCAACGCCGGTAACATCACTGGCGGCGTGTCGATGGGGGCGGGCAGCACCAACACCTTCTACGCGATCACAGGTTCCAGCGTTAACCAAGGTGACGGTGCGCAATTGTCCGTCGGCCTCGGTGGCTTGATCGGTGTCAACCTGACCTTCGCCCCGACCGGGACGATCGATGGCGGCGCAGCCGGTACCAACACGCTGATCCTGCAAAACCCGATCGGCCTTGGCGGCGGCACCACCGGCACCGGCACGGCATCCAGCCTGGTCTACGTCAACTTCAACAACCTGACCCTCAACAGCGGCACCTGGACCTTGCAGGGGCCGTTGGTCAGCGGCGCGACCACCCTCAATGGCGGTGTCGCGCAGTTCAACGACAACGCGGCGTTCGGCAGCGGTGTGCTGACGTCCAACGGCGGGATTCTCCAGGCCAGCAACGCCGGACTGTCGCTGGCCAACCAGATCAACCTGGGCGCCGGCGGTCTGACCCTGCAGGGCATCAACGGCATGACCCTGAACGGGGTGATCTCCGGCACTGGCGGCCTGACCAAGATCGGCAGCGGCCAGATCGACCTCAGCGGCATCAACACGTACAGCGGCAATACCGTGCTCAACGGCGGTGTGGTGCTGGTCGGCAACAACCAAGCGTTCGGCACCGGCGGCATCACCGTTGGCGGTTCTTCGAGCATCTCGGCGACGACGCCGATTTCGCTGGCTAACGCGATCACGCTCAACAGCACCCTGACCGCGACCGGCACCGGTGCGCTGACCCTGGGCGGGGTGATCAGCGGCGCCGCCAACCTGACCAAAACCGGTAGCGGCAGCCTGACTCTCAACGGCATCAACACCTACACCGGGATCACCAGCCTCAGCGCCGGCACCTTGCGCGTCGGCAACAACAACGCCTTGGGCACCGGGGTGCTCAATACCAGCAACGGCACCAGCCTCGACAGCACCGGCAACGTGACCCTGGCCAACAACGTCGGCATCACCGGTGCGTTGAACGTGCTTGGCAGCAATGCTCTGACGCTGTCCGGCATCGTCTCCGGCACCGGCGCAATCACCAAGAGCGGCAGCGCCAGCCTGACCCTGACCGGCAACAACACCAACAGTGGCACCACCGCGCTCAACGGCGGCACTTTGTTCGTCGGCAGCAACACCGCGCTCGGCACGGGAGCACTTAACGCTGCGTCCGGCACCACCCTCGATGCAACGACGGCGGTGACACTGGCCAACGCGGTTGCACTGGCGTCGGACCTGACCATCGGCGGCACTCAGGCCCTGGGCCTGAGCGGCGTCATCAGCGGCGCCGGCAACCTGATCAAGGGCGGCACCGCGAACCTGACCCTCAGCGGCAACAACACGTTCTCCGGCGGTACGGCGCTGAACAACGGGACGCTGATCGTCGGCTCCAACACCGCGTTGGGCACCGGCGCACTGACCACGGCGGCGGGCACCACTCTCGACGCCAGCACCACGGTGGCGCTGAGCAACGCCGTCGCCCTCGGCGGCAACCTGAACATCGCCGGCAACGCCAACCTGACCCTCGGCGGTGTGGTCAGCGGCAGCGGCGGGCTGACCAAGAACGGCGCGGCCAACCTGATTCTCAACGGCGCCAACACCTTCAGTGGTGGCACCACGCTGAACGCCGGGACGCTCACTGTCGGCAACGCCGCCGCACTGGGCAGTGGCGCCCTGACCGTCGCGAATGCCGCGACCCTCGACAGCAACACTTCGGTCATCCTCAACAACAACGTTGCCCTCAACGGCAACCTGGCCATCGGCGGCAGCAACGGCATGATCCTGGGCGGCGTGCTCAGCGGCGCCAGTCAGTTGATCAAGAACGGTACCGCCAACCTGACCCTCAACGGCGCCAACACCTTCACCGGTGGCACGGCGCTCAACGCCGGCAGCCTGACCGTCGGCAACGGCGCGGCACTCGGCACCGGCACGCTGACCGTGGGCGGGGCGGGTGCAACGCTCAACAGCAGCGCCAACGTGACGCTGAACAACGCGATTGCGCTGAACTCCAACCTCACCGCCGGTGGCGCCAACCCGCTGACCCTCGGCGGCGTGATCAGCGGTGGCAGCAACCTGATCAAGACCGGCACGTCTACCCTGACCCTGACCGGCAACAACACCTACACCGGTGCGACGTCGCTGAACGCCGGGACACTGATCGTCGGCTCCAACACCGCCCTCGGCACCGGCGTGCTCAACGCCGGCAACAACACCACGCTGGACGCCAGCACCGCGACGAGCCTGGCCAACAACGTCAACCTCGGCGGTAACGTGACCATCGGCGGCAGCAACGCGCTGACGCTCGCGGGTGTGGTCTCCGGTGTCGGTGGCCTGACCAAAAGCGGCCCCGCCGACCTGATTCTCAACGGCGCCAACACCTATTTCGGCAACACCGCACTCAACGTCGGCAAGCTGATTGTCGGCAGCAATACCGCGATCGGCAGCGGCGCATTGAACGCAGCGGCCGGCACCACACTGGATACCAACACAGCCGTCACTCTGGGCAACCAGGTCAACCTGGCCGGTGCGATGAACATCGGCGGCAGTGCCGATCTGACCCTCACCGGAACCGTCGCCGGGGCCGGCAACCTGGTGAAAAACGGCGCAGCCAACCTGAACCTCAACGGCACCAACACCTACATCGGCGGCACCACGCTGAACGCGGGTACGGTGACCGTCGGCAACAGCTCGGCACTGGGGACCGGCGCCTTGACCGTCGGCGGCGCAGCAACGCTCGACAGCAGTTCGCCGCTGGCCAGTCTGGCTAACGCGGTCGTGCTCAATGCGGCGCTGAGCGTCGGCGGCACCCAGGACCTGACCCTTGGCGGCGTGATCAGCGGCGCAGGCCAGTTGATCAAGAACGGTGCAGCCAACCTGACTGTCAACGGCACCAACACCTTCAGCGGCGGCAGCACGCTCAACGCGGGCACGCTGACACTGGGCTCGGCCGCTGCGTTGGGCAGTGGCGATCTGACCGTCGGTGGCGCTTCGACGCTGGATACCAGCACCGGCATGAGCGTCGGCAACAACATCACCCTCAACGCCGGCCTGACCCTGGCCGGCAGCAACACCCTGAACCTCAGTGGCGTGATCGATGGCGCCGGTAGCCTGACCAAGGACGGTTTTGGCGACCTGACGCTCAGCGGCAACAACACCTTCACCGGTGCGCTGAACATCGCCTCCGGCAGCGTCACCACTGTGAGCAGCGGGGCGCTGGGCAACACCTCCGGCGCCAACATCAGCGCCGGCGCCAATCTCTATCTCAACAGCAGCGCCAGCCTCAACGGGCTGAGCGGCAGCGGCAGCGTGCAGATCGCCGGCGGCAACACCCTGACGGTGGGCGGCGTGAGCGGCACCAGCACCTTCGACGGTGACCTCGGTGGCAGTGGCGCCCTGACCAAAGTCGGTACCGGGACGCTGAACCTCACCGGCAGCAGCGGCCTCACCGGCAACACCAACGTCAACGCCGGTACGCTGAATCTCACCGGTTCGCTGGCCAGCACCCAGCTCAACATCAACAACGGCGCCACCCTCACAGGTACCGGTTCGGCGCTGGGCTTCATCACCATCAACAGCGGCGGTCATCTGGCGTTGTCCTCGGGCAACACCTTGTCCACCTCGTCGCTGATCCTCACCGCCAACAGTAATGTCGACGCTAGCCTCGCCACGCCTTCGACCAGCTCGCTGATGAACATCGGCGGCAACCTGACCCTCGACGGCAATCTCAACGTCACCGATGCCGGCGGTTTCGGTGTCGGTGTCTACCGCTTGTTCAACTACATCGGCGCGCTGACCGACAACGGCCTGACCGTGGCCGGTGTGCCGGTGGGTTACGGCCTCGGCGACATCCTCGTGCAGACCCTGGGTAACCAGGTGAACCTGGTGGTGTCGGCGCCGAACACCAACCTGCGTTTCTGGGAGGGCAGCCAGACGATCGCCAATGGCACCGTGGATGGCGGCACTGGTACATGGACTGCCGGCGGCACCAACTGGACCAATTCCAGCGGCACGGTGAACCAGACCTGGGCCGGCGACTTTGCGGTGTTCCAGGGCACGGCGGGCACGGTGTCGGTCAACGGCACGCAACTGTTCACCGGGATGCAATTCCTCACCGATGGCTACAACGTGGTCAACGGCACGTCGGGTCTGCTGACCGCCGTCAACGGCACTGGCGGCACCACGGCGATGCGGGTCGATCCGGGCGTGACCGCCACGGTCGGTGTGAACATCGACGGCAGCGGCATCCTCAACAAACTCGATGCGGGCACACTGGTGCTCAACGGCGCCAACAGCTACACCGGCGGCACGCAACTGGACGGCGGCACATTGGCCGTCGGCAGCAACACCGCCCTGGGCACTGGCGCTTTGATCGCCAACGCCGGTACGCAACTGGACAGCAACACCGCCGTGACCCTGGCCAACGCGGCCACGCTCAACGGCAACCTCACCGTGCTCGGCAGCAATGCGCTGACCCTCAACGGTGTCATTTCCGGCACTGGCGGCTTGATCAAGAACGGTTCGGCCAGCCTGACCCTCGGTGGCAACAACGCCTTCCTCGGGCCGGTGGCACTGAACGCGGGCGGATTGATTCTGGCGTCGAACAGCGCGCTGGGCTCGGCCACCCTGAACGCGGCGAACGGCACCACCCTGGATGCCAGTGGCGCCTTCACGGCGGGTAACGCGATCAACCTGGCGGGCAACCTCGGCATCGTCGGCAGCAACGATCTGACACTCAGCGGAGCCATCAACGGCGCCGGCAGCCTGACCAAGAACGGCGCGGCCAACCTGATCCTGAGCGGGGCCAACAACTTCCTCGGCGGCATCACCCTCAATGCCGGCACCCTGACCGCCGGCAGCAACGGCGCCCTCGGTCTAGGCAACCTGACCGTGGCCGGTGCGTCGTCGCTGGACAGCAACACCTCGGTGTCGCTGGGCAACAACGTGGTGCTCAACGCCAATCTGACCAACACCGGCAACAGCGACGTGGCCCTCAGCGGCGTGGTCAGCGGCAGCGGCGGACTGATCAAGAACGGCGCCTCCAACCTGACCCTCAATGGCATCAACACCTACAGCGGTGGCACCACGCTGAACGCCGGCACCGTGACCCTCGGTACCTCGGCGGGCCTGGGCTCCGGCGCGGTGACCGTGGCGGGCGCATCGACTCTCGACACCACTGCGCCGCTGGTGCTGGCCAACAACGTCAACGTCAATGCCAACCTGACCGTGGCCGGCAACAACAACCTGACCCTGGGTGGCGTGATTGCCGGGGCGGGCACCCTGACCAAGAACGGTCTGGCCGACTTGACGCTGTCCGGCAACAACACCTTCAGCGGCACCTTCGATGTGCAGGCCGGCAGCCTGACCACGCTGGGCAACTCGGCACTGGGCAGCAACGCCGGGGTCAATCTCGGTGCTGCGGCGACCCTCAACCTCGGCGGCTCGGGCAGCCTCGCCAGCCTGACCGGCAGCGGTACCGCACTGATCGGCGGCGGCAACACGCTGAGCATCGGCGGCAACAACGCCAGCAGTATTTTCGGCGGTGTGCTCACCGGTACGGGCGAATTGAACAAACTCGGCATCGGTACGCTGACCCTGACCGGCCTCAACAGCCTGACCGGCAACACCACGGTCAACGCCGGCACCTTGAACGTCAGCGGCTCGCTGGACAGCGCCAGCGTGTTGGTCAACAGCGGTGGCACCCTGACCGGCGGCGGCTCGCTCGGCGGGGCCGTGACCGTGGCGGACGGCGGCCATCTGGCCGGCGCCACCGGCAGCACGTTGTCGGTGAATTCGCTGGTGTTCAACGCCAACTCAAACTTCGACGTCGGCCTCGGCGCCCCGGTTTCCGGTGGCGGCAACGCGTTGGTCAACGTCGGCGGCAACCTGACCCTCGACGGCACCCTCAACGTCAGCGACATCGGCGGCTTCGGCAGTGGCGTGTACCGGTTGATCAACTACACCGGCGGCCTGACCGACAACGGCATGCTGATCGGCACCGTGCCGGGCAGCGTCACGCCGGGCGATCTGACCCTGCAGACCGCACTGGCCAATCAGATCAACCTGCTGGTCACCGCACCTGGCGTCACCGTGCAGTTCTGGGACGGCAACCAACTCGTTGCCAACGGTTCGGTGGATGGCGGCAGCGGCACCTGGGGCACCGGCACCACCAACTGGACCGACGTCAACGGCACCACCAATCAGGCCTGGACCAACAGCTTCGCGGTGTTCCAGGGCACGGCGGGCACCGTGACCATCAATGGCGCGCAAACCATCACCGGCATGCAGTTCGTCACCGATGGCTACAGCCTGCAGAACGGCACGGCCGGTTCGTTGAATCTGGTCAACGGTTCGCTGGGCAATGCCACCGTGCGGGTCGATCCGAACGTCACCGCGACCGTGGGCGTCGCGCTCAATGGCGCCGGCACGCTGGGCAAATACGACACCGGCACCCTGGTGCTCAACGCGGCCAACGGCTACACCGGCGGCACCGCGCTCAACGGCGGCAAGATTGTGGTTGGCAACAATGCGGCCCTCGGCACTGGCGTATTGACCGCCGCCAACGGCACGGCGCTGGACAGCAACACGGCGGTCAGCCTGGCCAACGATGTGGTGCTCAATGGCGGACTCACCGTCGCCGGCTCCAACGCATTGACCCTCGGCGGTGTGGTCAGCGGCAGCGGCAGTCTGATCAAGACCGGCGCATCGAGCCTGACCCTCAACGGCAGCAACACTTACAGCGGCGGTACTCAGCTGTCTGGCGGTACGCTGATTCTGGGCAACAACAGCGCGATCAGCAGCGGCGCTCTCAGTGTGCTGGGCAACGGCACCCTCGACAGCACCTCTGCGCTGCAACTGGCCAACGCCATCAACCTGGGGGCGTAACTGACCCTGGCCGGCAACCAGAGCACCACGCTGATCGGCGCGATCACCGGCAGCGGCAGCCTGGTGAAAAACGGCGCTGGCGACCTGGTGCTCAGCGGCGCCAACACCTACAGCGGCGGCACGACGCTGAACAGCGGCAGCACCCGTGGCGACACCAGCAGCCTGCAAGGTGCAATCGTCAACAACGCGGCGCTGACCTTCGAGCAGAACAGCGACGGCAGCTACACCGGCAATCTGACGGGCGCCGGCACCCTGAACAAAACCGGCACCGGCGCCTTGCTGCTGACCGGCAACAACACCTTCACCGGCAACACCGCCGTGCAGGCCGGTACGCTCAACGTCAACGGCGTGCTCAACAGCGCCAACGTCAATGTCGCCAGCGGTGCGAAGATCGGTGGCAGCGGTCAATTCGGTGGGACTGTGCAACTGGCCAGCGGTGCGACGCTGCTTGGCGGCGGTAACGCCGCACCGTTGTCGGTTGGTTCACTGACGTTGTCTTCGGGGACGAATCTGGACTTCACCCTCGGCTCGGCCGCCAGCTCCACGACCGTGGTCAACGTCGCTGGCAACCTGACCCTCGACGGCACGCTGAACATCACTAACGCCGGTGGCTTCGGCGTCGGGGTGTATCAGCTGTTCAGCTACGGTGGCACGCTGACCAACAACGGTCTGGTCTACGGCAGCCTGCCGGTTTCGGCGGCCAATCTGACCCTGCAAACTGCGCTGGCCAATCAGGTCAACCTGCTGGTGCAAGGCACGCCGGGCGAAGTGCAGTTCTGGAACGGTGGCAAGACCAACCCGGACGGCAGCATCGGTGGCGGCAACGGCGTGTGGGGGCCTGGCACCAACTGGACCGACCCGACCGGCACTCAGGCACTGGGCTCCAACGGCCAGTTCGCAGTGTTTGGCGGGCAGGGCGGGACGGTCACCATCCAAGGCAACCAGAACTTCACCGGGCTGCAATTCCTCGTCAACGGCTACAGCCTGGAACCGGATGCCGGCGACACGCTGACCCCGGTCAACGGGCCTGGTGGCACCCCGGCGCCAATCCGCGTGAATGCCGGCGCCAGCGCGCAGATTGATGTGCCACTGATCGGTACCGGCGGTATCGAGAAACTCGACTCCGGCACGCTGATCCTCACCGGCGCCAACACTTACAGCGGTGGCACCACGGTCAGCGGCGGTACGCTGATCGGTAACACCACCAGCCTGCAAGGCAACATCATCGATAACGCTTCCCTGGTGTTCCAGCAGAATACCAATGGCCAGTTCAATGGTGTTCTCAGCGGCCTCGGTGCGCTGGCCAAGCGCGGTGTCGGGACTTTGCTGTTGACCGGCGATCAACCGTTCAGCGGCACCGTGTCGGTCGATCAAGGCGTGCTGCAGGTCGGCAGCCGTTCAGCGCGGGCCTCCCTGGGCGGACAAGTGACCGTGGCCAACGGCGCGGCCCTGAGCGGTAACGGCAGCGTCGGTTCGGTGGTCAACCACGGTGTGGTGGCCTCCGGTGGCGCAGACGGCACCTTGAGTGTGGCGGGCAACCTGACCAACGCTGCCGACGGTGTACTGGCCCTGACCGTCAGCTCGCCCACCGCTACGCCTCTGGCCGTCGGCGGCACTGCAACCCTGGGCGGTGGCCTGCAAGTGAACAGCCTGGCGCCGTTCACCGGCAACACCGTGTATTCGCTGATCACCGCCGGCGGTGGCGTGACCGGCACCTTCAGCGCCGCCGATCTGCCGCAATATGCGTTCCTCGACACGGCGCTGGTGTACAGCCCTGACGCGGTGAACCTGGTGGTCAGCCGCAACGGCAATTCGTTCGCCGACGTCGCCGCCACGAGCAACCAGCGCAACACCGCCTCGGCGTTGATGAGCAACGGGCCGGCGGGTGCTGCGTTGCAGAACGAGATCGTCAACCTCAGCGTGGCCGGCGCGCGTCACGCTTTCGACAACCTGTCCGGGGAGATCCATGCCAGCACCGCGAGCGCGGTTCTCGAGGATTCACGCTTTGTGCGTGAAGCAGTCAATGACCGTATGCGTCAACCGACCTGCAGCGCGTCGGATGATCCACGCCGGACGTTGGCACCGAGCGACACCCAACTGAGCAGTAACGGCTGCCACGGTGAAATGGTCGGCTGGGCACGGGCCATTGGTGCCTGGGGCGACATGGGCGGCGACAGCAACACGGCGAAAGTCGATCGCAGCCTCGGCGGTTTCATGCTCGGCACGGACAAGCAACTCGACGATCAATGGCGCGCCGGGATGGCAGCGGGCTACACCCGTGGCAATCTCAACGCCCACGATCGCAACTCCGATGCCAAGGTCGACAGCTACCACCTGGCGGGTTACCTGAGTTCGCAGTTCGATGCACTGGCCGTGCGCCTCGGCGCGGCTTACAGCTGGCACAGCATCGAGACCAAACGCGACGTCAGCGTCGGTGCCTACAACGATCGCCTGAAGGCTGACTACGATGCCCGCAGTGCCCAGGTGTTCGGCGAAGTGGGTTACGCCATCAATGCGGCGGGCGTTGCCATCGAACCGTTCGCCGGCCTGGCCTACGTCAACTACGACAGCGACACCGCCAAGGAAAAAGGTGGAGTGGGGCGCCTGAAAGGCGATGCCGATCAGGACATCACTTACTCGACCCTCGGTGTGCGCATCGGCAAGTTGGTGACGCTAGCCAACGGCAGCCAACTGACCCCGCGTGCGGCGATCGGCTGGCGGCATGCCTACGGCGACACCAAGCCTGACGCCGACCTGACCTTCATCGACGGCGGTGCGTCGTTCAGCACCCAGGGCGTGCCGATCGCCAAGGACAGTGCGCTGCTCGAAGCCGGCGTGGACTTCCAGATCAGCCCGACCGGCAAGCTCGGCATCGGCTACTCGGGTCAGGTGTCCAGCGACAACAACGACAGCGCGATGACCATCAGCTTCAGCCAAAGCTTCTGATCATGGTCGAAGCACTTTAGCCGCCCGAAAGGGCGGTTTTTTTTGCCCGCCAAACCCTCTGCTAGAATTCGCCCCTGTCCCTTCCCGGAGATTGCCCCGATGAGCGAGCCCATTCGTCTGACCCAGTACAGCCACGGCGCCGGTTGTGGCTGCAAGATTTCGCCCAAAGTGCTGGAGGTGATCCTCGCCGGCAGCGGGGCGCAGAACCTTGATCCGAAACTGTGGGTCGGCAACGCCTCGCGTGATGACGCGGCGGTGTATGAGATCGATGCCGAGCGCGGCGTGGTGTCGACCACCGATTTTTTCATGCCGATCGTCGATGACCCGTTCGACTTCGGCCGGATTGCCGCGACCAATGCGATCAGCGATATCTACGCCATGGGCGGCGATCCATTGATGGCCATTGCCATTCTCGGCTGGCCGGTCAACGTGCTGGCGCCGGAAGTGGCGCGCGAAGTGATTCGTGGCGGTCGCGCGGTGTGCGATGCGGCGGGAATTCCCCTGGCGGGCGGGCATTCGATCGATGCGCCGGAGCCGATTTTCGGTCTGGCCGTCACCGGACTGGTGGAAAAACGCTTCATGAAGCGCAACGACACTGCCACCGCCGGATGCCTGCTGTACCTGACCAAACCGCTGGGGATCGGCATCCTCACCACCGCCGAAAAGAAGGGCAAGTTGCGCAACGCCGACATCGGTCTGGCCCGGGACTGGATGTGTACGCTGAACAAACCCGGCAGTCGCTTCGGCAAACTGGCCGGCGTCACCGCGATGACCGACGTCACCGGTTTCGGCCTGCTCGGGCATCTGGTGGAAATGGCTGACGGCAGCCACCTCACCGCACGCATCGTCTATGACCGGGTGCCGCGTCTGGACAGCGTCGAGTATTACCTCGAACAGGGCTGTGTGCCGGGCGGCACCTTGCGCAATTTCGACAGCTATTCGGACCGGCTCGGGCGGGTGCAGGAACTGCACAAACGGCTGTTGTGCGACCCGCAGACCAGCGGCGGGTTGCTGGTGGCCGTGACCCCGCAAGGCAACGCCGAATTCCTTGCCGTGGCGGCGGAGCTGGGCTTGAGCCTGGAACCGATTGGCGAACTGGTCGAGCGACAGACCCACGCCGTCGAGGTGTCTTGATGGACCCTGACTACGGCGATTACCGGGACATTTTCCTCAACGACCGACCGCTGATGGATGTTCGCGCGCCGGTCGAGTTTCACAAAGGTGCGTTCCCCGGCGTGGTCAATCTGCCGCTGATGAATGATCTGGAGCGGCAGAAGGTCGGCACTTGCTACAAGCAGCATGGCCAACACGCTGCCATCGAACTGGGCCACCGCTTGGTGTCCGGCGTGGTGAAGGCCGAACGTATCGAGGCCTGGGCCGAGTTTGCCCGGGCCCATCCCGACGGTTATCTCTATTGCTTTCGCGGCGGCTTGCGTTCGCAGATCACCCGGCAATGGCTCAAGAGCGAGGCCGGGATCGACTATCCGCGCATCCGTGGCGGCTACAAGGCGCTGCGCAATTTCCTGATCGACACCCTCGAGCAAGCCGTGACCCAGTGCGATTTCGTGTTGTTGGGCGGCATGACCGGCACCGGCAAGACCGAACTGTTGGTGCAGTTGGACAACGGTCTGGATCTGGAGGGCCACGCCAATCATCGCGGCTCAAGCTTCGGCAAACGCGCCACGGGGCAACCGTCGAACATTGATTTCGAAAACCGCCTGGCCATCGACCTCCTCAAGAAACGTGACGCTGGCATCGGTCAGTTCGTGCTCGAAGACGAGAGCCGGGTGGTCGGCAGTTGCGCCTTGCCGCTGCCGTTGTATCAGGGCATGCAGCAATACCCGATGGTCTGGCTGGAAGACAGTTTTGAAGATCGGGTGCAGCGGATCCTGCGCGATTACGTGGTGGACCTGTCGGCCGAGTTTTCGGCAGTGCACGGCGAGCAGGGTTTTGCACTGTTCTCTGAACGGTTGCTCGAGAGCCTGAACAATGTGCAGAAACGTCTGGGCGGCGAACGCCATCGGCGGATGCTGCTGTTGATGGAAGACGCATTGGCAGAGCAGGGGCGCAGCGGCGCGGTGGATTTGCACCGAGGCTGGATCGAGGGATTACTGCGCGAATATTACGACCCGATGTATGTGTTTCAGCGCGAGAAGAAGGGCGCGCGGATCGAGTTTGCCGGAGAGCGCGGGGCGGTGATCGAGTATCTGCGCGAGCGGTTGAATCAGAAACGCTGAAACCGGAGACCCGGCACCGGCTCCAGAACACTCAAGTCGGGCAAGTGACCTTGCCGTTATCCAGCCCCTGCTTGTAACTGTGGCTCTGCAGGCTGGCCTTGCCGTTGTGCCAGGTCAGGGTCAGCACATACAGCGAGTCATAGTCGCCGGACGCCCAGTCCTCGGTGATGGACTGTTTCTCGCCAACAGCCTTGCCGGCGACCTTGTTGATCAGCTCCGGCAGGTAGCCGTGGGACCAGGCGGTGTAGATGGTCGAGTTGTGATACTTGTCGGCGGTCAGCTCCCGAGCCAGGTCGCTGGTGTCGTTGGCCGAGAACTCGATGTTCACCGGCAGGCCGAGCTTGATCGCGGCGGGGCTGATGGTCATCAAGGGGCGGATGTAGCTGTAGGAATTGTCCAGCTCGCCTTCCTCGACATTGCGCGTCGGGTTGGCGGCGAACACGTAGTCGGCCTTGCCGAATTTCTCCGGCAGCAGCGTCGACAGCTCGATGGCGCGGTTCAGACCCTGGCAGTTGAGCTGGCCGAGGCCGCCGGCAGGTTTTTCCCCGTGGCGCAGGAAGATCAGGGTCTGGGTGCCGTCCACCGGTTGTGCGCGGCTTTCGCTGGACTCGAGCGACAGGAACAGCGCGCTTACCGCCAACAGAGAGGGCAGGGCCACGTAGGCGCGATGTTTGAAGCGTTTGGCGACTTTCATCAAGTTCGTCATGAGATCAGGATTCTTCAGCGTGTTCGGTTAAGGCTGACAAACCTCTACACCACGGGCTGCCGGGGCCGGGTGTTTTTCCCTGTCTTGATTGGCTTGCTTGGAGCCCCCGCAGGCCTTTTGGTTCGATCCGCTTGCCGGGGCGCACTCTAAAGGCATCGCCCAAAGGCCTGAGGGAAGGTTAGCGACAGGATGTTGCGGAATTAAGTAAGCGTGGTGTCCACGGCAAAAAAGAACCCGAGCCAGAGCGGAAAACGTGGATTATGCTCAGGCCTTTCATTTTGTGACTGGATGCTACACATGACCGATCTGTCCGCGTTCCCGATCACCCAGAAATGGCCGGCGCAGTACCCTGACTGGATTCAGCTCTATTCCCTGCCGACTCCCAACGGCGTCAAGGTCTCGATCATGCTCGAAGAGATCGGTCTGCCCTACGAGCCGCACCGTGTGGGGTTCGACACCAACGACCAGATGTCCCAGGCGTTCCTGTCGCTGAACCCGAACAACAAGATCCCGGCGATCCTCGATCCCCACGGCCCGGATGACAAACCGCTGCCGTTGTTCGAGTCCGGCGCGATCCTGATTTATCTCGCCGACAAAAGCGGCCAGTTGCTGGCCCAGGAAGGCGCGCTGCGCTACGAGACGATCCAGTGGCTGATGTTCCAGATGGGCGGCATCGGCCCGATGTTCGGCCAGCTCGGCTTCTTCAACAAATTCGCCGGCAAGGACTACGAAGACAAACGTCCCCGTGACCGCTACGTCGACGAAAGCAAACGCCTGCTCAACGTCCTGAACGCCCGCCTCGAAGGGCGCGACTGGATCATGGGCGAGCGCTACACCATCGCCGACATCGCCACCTTTCCGTGGGTGCGCAACCTGATCGGGTTCTACGAGGCGGGCGATCTGGTCGGCATCAAGGACTTCCCGAACGTCACCCGGGTACTGGAACGCTTTTTGGCGCGGCCGGCCGTTGTGCGCGGGCTGACCATTCCCTCATAACCCTGTGGGAGCCGGGTGCGCCGATTATTGCGCGCCCGGTAATGCACTGTTGATTGATCCAGGTTTGTACCCCGTCCCCCGCAAGGCATAAGCTTCGCCCCCTACGACTTTCGTCTCATCTGCCCGTTTTCAGGAAAGGCCCCATGTCCAGTCAGTTCCCCGAAGCACGTCCACGCCGCCTGCGCCGCAATGCGAGCCTGCGCAGCCTGTTCCAGGAAACCGAGTTTTCGCTCAACGATCTGGTGCTGCCGATTTTCGTCGAGGAAGAGATCGACGACTTCGTGCCGATCAAGAGCATGCCCGGCGTGATGCGCATTCCGGAGCGCAAACTGGCCAGCGAGATCGAGCGTTACGCCCGTGCCGGGATCAAGTCGGTGATGACCTTTGGCGTGTCCCATCACCTGGACGCCAACGGCAGCGACACCTGGCGTGAAAACGGTCTGGTGTCGCGCATGTCGCGGATCGCCAAGGACGCCGTGCCGGAAATGATCGTGATGTCCGACACCTGCTTCTGCGAATACACCGACCACGGCCATTGCGGCGTTATGCACAACCATGAAGTCGACAACGACCAGACCCTGATCAACCTTGGCAAGCAAGCCGTGGCAGCGGCGCGTGCCGGTGCCGATGTAATCGCACCGTCGGCCGCGATGGACGGTCAGGTGCGGGCGATTCGCCGGGCACTGGACGATGCCGGCTTCACGCAGATTCCGATCATGGCCTACTCGACCAAATTCGCCTCGGCGCTCTACGGCCCGTTCCGCGAGGCCGGTGGCAGCGCGCTGAAAGGCGACCGCAAAAGCTATCAGATGAACCCGATGAACCGCCGCGAAGCCCTGCGTGAATCGTTGCTCGACGAGCAGGAAGGCGCCGATGCACTGATGGTCAAACCGGCGGGCGCGTACCTGGACATCATTCGCGACATCCGTGAAGCCTCGAACCTGCCGCTGTCGGCGTATCAGGTCAGCGGCGAGTACGCGATGATCAAGTTCGGCGCCCAGGCCGGGGCCATCGACGAGGATCGTGTGGTGCGCGAAAGCCTCGGTGCGATCAAACGCGCAGGTGCGGATCTGATCTTCACCTACTTTGCGATGGATCTGGCGCTGGCCGGGATCTGATCCGTCAGGGGCAACTGAAAAACGGCCGGATCCCGTGGTCACGGAAATACCGTTCGATCACCTTCGGATCCGCGCTGTTGTCGGCAATCGCCACGTAGGTGTCCGGGCGCAGCAGGTAAAAGCCGTTGCGCCCCAGTCCCGCCGTTTCAAACGCCGGGCGCCAGTCGAACACGTGCAGCGGCAAGTGATGTTCATTGCACCAGGCGATCATCTCGTCGCTGGTGTCGCCGTACACATGCACCTGCCAGCATGGATTGCGCAGCGGTTCGTAATTATCCCCCTCGCCATCATGGGCCCACGGCAAGCGGTCGCCGCCGTGCACATGCCCGGCCACGCCTTCACTTAATGCCATGCCCCGATAGTTGACGGTGATTTGCGAGACGGTGCGAAACAGGAATTCGCGACTGGTTTCGAATGACGCCATTTTCGGGATCAGGAACGGCGCCAGCCGCGTGCGCAACAGATCGGCCATGCGACCTTCGGCAGTCACAAAACTGAAAACCTTGTCGGTGGTCGACACCAGTCGCCGGGCGAAGGCGATGCGTTCGGTTTCGTAGCTGTCGAGCAGCTTCGCCGTGGCGCCACCGCTGAGTACCGCCGCGAGCTTCCACGCCAGATTGATCGCATCGCCGATGCCGGTGTTCATGCCTTGGCCGCCGGCGGGGCTGTGCACGTGCGCCGCGTCGCCGAGCAGAAAGGCCCGGCCCTTGCGAAAGTGATCCGCCACCCGATGATGCACGCGATAGGTGGAGAACCAGTTGACGTCCTCGATGTGCACGTTCAAATGCTCGATGGCGCGGCTGCTGACATCGGAGAATTCCAGGGTTTCGGCGCGATCCGCACGTTCGTCGCGTACCGTGCCGATCAGCCGCGCACGACCTTCGCCGGCCAGCGGGAACACTGCGAGAAAATCCGCCTCATCCAGGTCCAGATGCAACTCGCCGTTGAGCGCCGGGCCGCTGGCCTGCACGTCGGCGACGTAGAAAATCTGTTGATAGGTGCCACCGGGGAAACCGGTGTCGAGGGTTTTGCGCACGACCGAACGGGCGCCGTCACAACCGGCCAGGTAACAGGCCTGGCAGATCTCTTGCTCGCCATCCGGCAGGCGCAAATGTGCGGTGAGGCCGTCGCCGTTTTCCGTGAAGCTTTCGAGGGTGGTATTGCGCTCGACGAACACGTCGTAGTCTTCGAGGCGGTCGATCAGCAACCGCTCGTGTTCGTCCTGCGGGTAGATTTCCAGGAAGGCGTAAGGCGTCAGGCCTTCGCCGATGCGGTTAAGCGGCAGTTGTGCCACGGGGTTGCCCTTGACCCAGAAATTCGCCGCCGCCACCCGGTGCCCGTTGCGCACCACGGCTTCGGCGAGATCCAGTTGCCGGTACAACTCCAGCGTGCGCGCCTGCACCGCCAGCGCCCGTGAGGTGGTGCCCGGCACGGAGCTCTTGTCGATGATGCGCACCCGCACGCCCAGTTTGCTCAGCCACAGGGCCAGTACCAGTCCGGTGGGGCCCGCGCCGATGATCAGAACGTCACTGCGGTTCATGGTCTGTCCTCCTCGCGTGCCCTTTGCCACTGAGTGTGCAGCAGCAAGTATGGATCAGCAGGCGAGGGCGGCCAGTCGGCCTGCCAAACGGGACGATGGAACAGCGCCGCCGGCCCGCAGTCCTATCCTGCACCCTGCGATTGAGCGTAGGGTTAACCCGCCTCAACGGACTGGATGAAGCGTTATGCACACCCCTCGATTATTCGTCAGCCTCGCTGCATTGCTGGTGCTGGCCGGTTGCGCAGGCCAACGCGGGCAGGAACCGGCCCCGCGTTCGCCGGCCGAGGTCAAGGCGCAGATCGTGCGTTTGCTGCCAGCGAAAACCGTCGACCGCCAGGGCTGGGCCACGGACATCTACACCGCGTTCGCCGCGCAGGGCATCAGCCCGACCACGCAAAACCTGTGTTCGGTGCTGGCCGTCGCCGAGCAGGAATCCAACTTTCAGGTCGATCCGCCGGTGCCCGGCCTGGGCAAGATTGCCCGCGACGAGATCGACCGGCGCGCGGCCAAGGTCCACATCCCGAGTCTGCTGGTCAGCGGCGCGTTGCAGGTGCGCTCGCCCAACGGCAAGACTTACAGCGAACGCCTGAGCGCAGCACGCACCGAGAAAGACCTGAGCGGCATTTTTGATGACTTCATCGGCATGGTGCCGATGGGGCGAACGCTGTTTGGCGGCTTCAACCCGGTGCACACCGCGGGACCCATGCAGGTCAGCATCGAATTCGCCGAACAGCATGCCAAGGGGTATCCGTACCCGGTGAGCGGCACGATTCGCCATGAGGTGTTCACGCGTCGTGGCGGCATGTATTTCGGCATCGCCCATTTGCTGGGGTATCCGGTGAGTTATCGCGAGCCGCTGTACCGCTTCGCCGACTTCAATGCCGGGTGGTACGCCAGTCGCAACGCGGCGTTTCAGAATGCAGTCAGTCGCGCCTCGGGCGTTCCGCTGGCACTGGATGGCGACCTGATCCGCTACGACTCGATCATGCCGGGCACGACCGAACTGGCGGTGCGCAAACTCGGCAAGTCATTGGGTATGCGCAATCCACAGATCCGTGACCAATTGGAGAAGGGCAACACGCTGGGATTCGAGGAGACCAGGCTGTATCAACGGGTCTTTGAACTGGCGGACAAGGCAGAAGGCAAATCATTGCCCCGGGCGGTGCTGCCGGGGATCGTTCTGCAGAGCCCTAAGATCACCCGCAAACTGACCACTGCGTGGTTCGCCAAACGGGTCGATGAGCGCTATCGGCGCTGCATGGCCAGGGACTGAAGAGGCAAAAAAAGACGTAAAAAAACCCGGCTGACGGGAGCCGGGTTTTTTCTGGATTGCTGCGGTAAAGCCCTTCATTCAGGCAACGCGGCGTTCGATCAGACGATCCGAACCACCTTCAGCAACGCGACGTTCTTGCAGACGATCCGAGCCACCTTCGGCAACGCGGCGCTCTTGCAGACGATCCGAACCACCTTCGGCGACGCGACGTTCCAGCAGACGATCCGAACCACCTTCGGCGACGCGACGTTCTTGCAGACGATCCGAACCACCTTCAGCGACGCGACGTTCCAGCAGACGATCCGAACCACCTTCGGCGACGCGACGTTCTTGCAGACGATCCGAACCACCTTCAGCGACGCGACGTTCCAG
>QIRE01000016.1_pt1 | contig 269304 bp, 255 predicted proteins | sample 2940141 | NCBI WGS metagenome assembly QIRE01 (sample SAMN09273532, study PRJNA473421) | Gut metagenome, whole genome shotgun sequencing project. | isolation source: gut tissue | host: Folsomia candida VU population | place: Netherlands: Amsterdam | collected 2016-03-06 | reverse complement strand
CCACGCCCAGCGCGACTGGGACGAAAACATCGAACACGACCAGAAAATCCGCGTCGGCAACGAACGCCACGACGTCGTGGAAAAGAACAGCTACACGGAATTCAAGGCCGAAGAACACCACACCGTCTACGAAGACCGCAAAGTCGAAGCACGGGCCAACGACCACCTGACCGTGGGCGTGAACCAGCACATCAAGATCGGCACCGGACAATTCATCGACGCCGGGCAGGAAATTCACCTGAGCAGCGGGATGAAAGTGGTGCTGGAGGCTGGGGCTGAGCTGACGTTGGTCGGGGGTGGCAGCTTCATCAAGATCGACGGCGGCGGCGTGACCATGAGTGGGCCGGCGATCAACATCAATTCAGGCGGTGGGCCAGGGAGCGGCACGGGGGCGGCGCCATTGATGCCGGGGCCGTTGAAGCAGGCGGATGCGGATAAAGCCGGGAAGTTGTTGGTGCCGGCACAGCGGCAGGCGTTGATGCGGGGCACTCCACGTTGTGAGATTTGCGAGAGGGCTGCCAAGGAAGCTGCAAAGGAAGCCGCCAAGTGAATAACGCGTCCAAAGCCAATTTCTTGTTGATCGACGGCGTCCTGCGCCCCAACGCGATTGCCAGCCTTTACCAGCTTGGCGAGCCGCTGGAAATTGAACCGCTGTACCTGGGAACGCGTTGGGCGGAGTTGATGGATCTGGGGCCAATATTGGTGAAGCCCTCAAGTTCAACGAGCATGATTAGCCAGACGTATCAGAATGCTAACCATCAAATAGACGCCAGCCTGCTATACAGTTCTGCCCCAATGAGTGTTGTTGCGGACCACTTGAGACGGTATATCGCACCTTCCGATGTGTTGGGTGGCAACGGAATGCTTCGCTTCGCCGACCCACTAGTCACACGATATTGGCTAGGCAGTTATAAGGGTGAACACCTGAATGTGATACTTGGCCCGATCGAATCATGGTCGATACCTGAACGACCGCATTCGTGGGAAGCAAACCCAGCTGTTCAATGGTTAAATTTTCTTCGGACCTCTGCTCCACTGGCGTGGCAAGACAGCTACGCCCAATTGGGGCAAACACAACTGGATGCACTTGGACACGCGGCGCGCTGGCAATTCATGGAGCGACTGCACGAAAATTTTGAGCAATACCATCCTCGGCACCTCGCTACCCTGAAATTGAGCAGTCGCACCCAGTGGTTTGATGAACGACTGGATGAAGCTCAAGCTTGGGGACTGTCAAGTGAACGTAGTCTCGCTATCTGGGTGGAATACAGCCTGCGATGGGGGGCAGGATTCACTGAGCACGTGAATGAGCCTTATCAGAACTGGTTGGCCCGCACCCCGGAGGCCTCCAGGCTCGCTCCAGAAATCCGTATCCAGAAGATGGACAACGATTGCCTGGACATCGAAATCAACAAGGAAGTGTGATGACTCAGCCCGCGACTGACGCCCAACTGAAACAGGCCAACCGAAACCAGAATTTCACCAACACGACCATGGGATCGGGACAGTGCGCACTGATGGCTGGTGAAGTCGCCATTTTCCCGGTGCGCTACGCGGTGGATGAGTCCCCCAAAAAAGGCAGCGCCCAAGGTCCGAATCCGCTACCTAAAGACTGGTCAGACAAACCGGCTGAACTCAAGACCCGCAGCTACACCCTTCGCCAACTGCGCGATGGCTGGCTGTATGTATGGGACAGCGTTGATAAGACCTTCCACGAGTACCAGGTCAAAGGCGAACAATTCACCCGTCATAAGTGGACTGACAGCCAACTAAACCAGGATGTGCGCAACAACCCTGGCGAAACACATTCATACCTGCTCTATCCCCGCCGTAATCAGTTGCGTATTGCCTATTCTCCAGTCCAATGGACTTGGCGCATGTGCGAACTGATGCGAAATAGCAAGACGGAACAGACCCAATGGATGCGAAAAGTCGATCTGGCGGGCTTCTGCAAGAGCGCAAAAGTAGGCCATGGCGGTCCGATTGCCGAATTAGGTAAAAGCGTTTCGGACATCCTCGTCGCTGGCAAAAGTGCTCCCACTTTTACTAGTACCCTTTTGCCAACAAGAGCACCAGAGACCGGTGGTCCGTTTAAACCGGCATTTGAAGAAGCTTTGGTTCGCGGTAAAGTTCCCGAGCAGGACACCGCCTTGTTTATCGCTTTGGATGATCCACTGGCGATTGTTGATGACTTAAACATGAACCTTATCGGGCGATTGATGGAGCAGAGTCAATTTGAACAACTGCACCAACATGACCTTCAGAGTGCCTTTGCAGTACAAAATTTATGTGGATTCGACGCAGAAACGCTTATTCCATCAACAATCAAAGACCCGATTCAGCGTCAAGCTTATACTGATGACCTTTACAAACTTTTAAAAAATCATGAGCAGATTCAACATGGCAAGGATTTAGTCGACGGCGCTTTCGAAGGTCTGGTTGAGACGGGAGCGGCACCAAATAACAATGCAGCTGAATCCGTATTCAAAGCCAAATGGAAAAATCTACCTAATCGTGAAAAATGGAAAAGAGCACTTGACGAGTGGAACTCCAAACGCTACTGGCGAGAAGATGTACGTTTTGACGAAGTACTAAAGTACATCAGTAAAACCACCATCGAAGCGCTAAAACTACAAAATCATTGTAGAAATAGCGAAGAAGATTTGATTGTTTGGCTCGACAAACTCAGCCCTAATGCGGAGGCCATTTATCATGACACCTGCAATGAAAAACAATCCAGTAAGCTGTTAGAAATCGCACACGCAGTTTACACATCACTTGGCAACGGTGAAAAAGGGCAAAAATGGCTCTGTAAACAAGCCAAGGAGCCAAGCAAGCTTTTTGGTACAGCGTTATTCAACTTCCATCCCGAATTATCTTCGGCCATCAGAAAAGTTTCCAAAAACTTCAGCACAACCGGAAAACTAGATGATAGTGGAGAGCAAGGGGATGGTAGCTCACCTAGCCTTGACCCAACAACTTCTGGGGATGCAACCAACGTAGCAACTCGAACAGGTGAACTCAAAGCGATACTTGATCTTGATGCTGTAAAGAATAGTAAAACTTATAGCGCAATGAGCAGTTCAGCAAAACAGGCCATGGCGACACTTATCAAAGTTGCTAACAACAGTGCAAAAGATGCTTGGCATGGGCTGGCCAGCTTTTTACTACCCGCATTGCAGGGGGAGACCACAATGGCCCTGGTGGCAAGCCAGGCTTTGTTTTCCACCGAGATTTCCAGTAACACGCAACTCACTTACGTCCCAACATACAAAAATGAGAACCGCACCTGGCAGCAGAGTGCTAGCACTATTAGTAAACAGTTAAAAGCACAACAAGGTGTGCTAAACAGACCTGGCACCCATTATGACAAACGTTCGGCAGCAATATCGGTAGAAAAACTTACGAAGGAACTGGATGAACTTATTCTAACCCAACCCAATAAAATGGTAGCAAAGGTCAATGGTAGCACTCGTCTATCAGCGGGCATTCCAAAAATTCAGGGATGGTTGTCAGATTTAGGACAAGCCGAATTAAAATCACAGTTACGGCTAAAAACCAACGGCAGTAGCGAGTATTTAAATCGAAGCAAAGCATGGGTGAATCAGAATTTAGGCAATTCCCTACCTGTATTGCTCGTCGGGTTAAATCTGTGGAATTTTGCCAATAGTGTCAAACAGGCAAAAAGTGACGGTATTCTCACCAAAGATGAATTACGGACAATCGGGTCGAACGCCGCATATGCTGCGAACGCAATTGTCGGACTTTGGGTAGGTCCGGCATGGAGTCGAGCTTCCGGATTGTCAGCAGAAATAGGTCAAAAAACCCGTAGTTTGGCTCAAGCCTCTCAGAAAACTTGGCTGAGAGAAGCTAAAAATGCTGGCTTGGCAAAGGATGCGGCGAAACAGGCAGCCGCTAATGAGTTCGCGACGCTGTCGAGAGGCTTGATTCGACGCACAATGACATGGGCGGCTCTAGGCGCAATCGCTACCGGCCTTGAGGCTTGGCAATTGTCATCTGAAATCGGTAATGCAACGAGCAAGGAAGAGAAGGCACTACTTTCAATAAAACTCGGTATTGTGACAGGAATGTCGGTGCTGGCAGTGACACAAACAGTGGGTATTTATCTAGGTCATTGGTTTGCGTTTTCTTGGGCAATGTCATCACCAATCATTGTGCTAATTGCCGTACTAGGCGTAGCGTATTTAATGATCAGCATGGCGGCTAATCGCTTCAAAAGGGAAGGTCTTCGCCTTTGGCTATACAACTGTACCTGGGGGCGTAGCACCAAGCCCGAATGGATCGGAGATGAAGGTCAGCCAAAACAGATGACCGCGTTGGCAGAGATACTTCAACGACCCACAGTCATAGGCCGTGCGCTGTATTATGGTGGTGGTAGTACTCCGAGAAAATGGCTGGGCTTTTGGGTTCAATTTCAACTGCCCAACTCACTGGGTGGAAAAAAAGCTACGCTGCAACCTGGCATGATTGAACAACATATATTCTCAAAAGATACGCTAAAAACGGTTGATACTGGTTTTTACAAAAAACTACTTAATGGCTGTTGGATTGACCCGAAACAACTGGGGGTACTGCCCGCCGCCCCTGGAGACAGCCAAAAGACTCCGGCAGATTTTATATACAGTAAATCTGACACCATCCGGATCTGGCAAGTATGGATCGACACCAGTATAGATAGCCCCGTACTCGAAATGGAGGTTCTATACCCTTCAGGAGTACTCCAGCGCGAAGGCGGCCGCGGTTACGTGTTCCGTCTTGATTTACAGAGGACAACAAGTGAAGGCGACAGAAAAAACAACGTGCTCAATGGTGAACTAAGCGAAGACAGCGTACTCAAGAAAAAAAGCACACAATCATTGACACTACTAGTCCCGGACAGCCAACGAGAATGAACCAATTCATTTCAAAAGAAACCCAAGAACTTCCGACACAACTCGCATGGACATTCGCCAACGAGCCAGAATTTACAACCTGGACAATTAAAGCTAGAAACTACAATACGACCGTGGCCAACTATATGTTTGCCTTTATGCTATGCATAGCGTTTGGTGCCTCCGCGTTCCTATACTCTGCTTACAGCGAAATCCAACAACCTTGGCGAGTCCTTTTTTGCTTGTCTTTCTTCGTACTGATATCGCTTTCAATTTCAAGCATGACCCATCAACGCATAAATTTCGCATATCGCCTCACCACTTCTGGCATAGAGTATTGTGAATGGAAGAACATACCCTCCTGGATAAGTAACTCTCTTAAATGGCTCGCAGGCCTTACTGCAATTATTTTTATTTATCTAGCGACTATTAATGTAGCTTTTTTAATAGGTGCCATCGCAGGCCCCGGCTCCTTGGTGCTCATATATTTCTCACTACTCAATTCAAAAAAATATCAACAACTACAGACTGAATACCACCATCACTTCTTAAACTGGAAAGAGATAAAAAAAGTCACCATAGCAACGAACAGAAAGCTTATTGAACTACACTACAGCATAAAAAAACAAAACTCAAACCACCTCACGATCGGGAGTCTTTACATATTTTTCACCAACCAAAAAAAGGAATTAATCACAACCACAATCAAAAAAAATCTTCCAGAAGCCTCCTTCGAAACAGAAAAGGTAGAAGTGTATAATTAACATACAACAACCAAACACAAACACAAACACAAACACAAACACAAACACAAACACAAACACAATGACAGGCTGCCTTTTATAAACAAACCTATCACTATTCTATTTCTTTGGCGACAACAGCTTCAGTAAAAGACACTCATACGTTTGAGACTACGAGACTAAGACTCAACCCTTTGCGAATAACCATCCTCCAACCTCGAATCAATCCTTAAGCGCCAAAAGGGACAGTTTTGAATGACACTTATTTAATATAGTTAGCGTACCCATTTTTTTCTGACATCTGTCCTTGCTGACCGACGTGATTTACAAAGTTGACGATTTAAAAAGGTGACAGATTTATTTTATAGAATAATAAATCTGTCACCTTTTTTGTCCAAAGTCCGGATCTTTCAACCAGCCAAGGCAGAGTTTGCATTGAAAATCTCCGGCGAGCGAATTCCTGACCTCGCCGGGGATGGAGCAAGCGCTACATAAAGAAAAAATGACAGATTTAATATCTAAAAAATAGATCTGTCACCTTTTTTCTATTGAGATAACCAATGAACGCCACCATGTTAAATTTTGAAAAGCCACCAGCACTGCCTCCGCAGCTACAATGGAAGCATGAAAAAGAACCAGCATTATTGGAGTGGACAATCCGAGCAAGAAACTACAACACCTTTGTTGCCAATTTAATGTTTTTTGCCTGCCTAATCGCCATAACGACAGCTTCATTTTTTATATATCAAAGCATGGACGACGATCCTGTTTTCAGTGCAACATTGACCTCTCTATTTTTCATTACAGTGTGCATTTCATTAATATCAATCACCCATCAAAAAATGAATTTCGCTTACCGTCTTACCCGGTCAGGAATAGAATATTGCAAGTGGAAGAACCTCTCAAAATATACTTTCACATTTCTCAAATGGTTCTCCGGAATAACAGCAATCGCTTTCATTCTGCTGGCCGTTATTGATCCTGCTTTTTTGATAGGTGCCCTGATAGGACCGGGCGGTATGGGCTTGACCTACCTCCTGCTGATCAACTCGAAAAACTACCAAGAAATGCACACCCAACATCACCACTACGCATACAGATGGGAAGACATCACCCAACTGGCTATCGCTACAAACAGAGAAGTCGTAGATTTAAAGTACAGCGTCATTCAAGACGGCGACAACCATAAAACGAACTGGAACCTGAACATTTTCTGCGGCAACAAACAAAAAAAAACTGTAGCCAACCTGATTAAACCCTACTTATCCAAAGACGTGCCCTTCATCACCGCCAAAGTCGATGTACCGCTAAGCACTGATTGACAAAAATGCAAGCAAAACGACAAGAAAACCACAAACAATGGAATTAAAAAACGACACGACCCCTTCAGAAAAACCATTAAAAAATCAGGAAAAAATCCTGATGAAATGGACGATAAAAGCCAAACCCCGGGATACAACCAACATGGACATCGGCATGGCAATTATTATAGCCATCGGTGTAGCGGCGATAATAAATGGTATCCACGAGTCTTACACCCTCAACTTATCATAAGAAAATGGCTCCATTTTCCTGAATCTTCATGCTGGTATAATCTCGACTTTGGTAGCCACCTACCTTTGGATTCTTGTCGCTCATCAAAAAAAGACATATACCTATACCATTACCGAAACAGTGGGAACCGAGAAATCTTCAGTAAACTTTCAAAAGTCTGCTCATACCGTATTCAAGGCCATATCGGCGCTATTTTTCATAATTATTATCGCAACCATTATCTATAGCCCTTCATCGACTTTAATACTCGCAGGCCCTGCAGGGATGGCCTTGATAGCAGCTAAATTTCTTCTTACCTGGAATAACACTCCGAAAATAGAAGAATCATCCGAATGGAAAGAATACAAGTTTGTCACCATCGAAAAAAAAAGACGTTTAATCGTAGCTCAATACACCGACATCATGATCGGCTTCGAGGCCAGGCTTCCAGAAAGCTTATTTGCAGAATACTTATCAACACTTAAAAAACCACTTCCGAAAGATGCAGTTTTTGCGGAAAAAGATTGGGTGTGGTGAACTACCAAACCGAAACATGGAAACCTGCGCGATGATCCTGGCCGTAGCGGAATAATACGAACATGACAAAACCCAGTGACAATTCATTCAACCAGATTTCATGCAGAGCCTTTGAAGAAGAACCAAGTGCACATGAACGCGTCCTTATGGAATGGTCGACAAAAACAATAAAATCTCCACCTAAGGAAATCATGAAAGCACAGCTCTGGCTCTTTGCTGGCGCGACGCTAATGAATATTTTTGTAACGACCATCACTTGGAACAACCTGCCACAATATATGCTTGGACTTTTGTCGGCGTATATATTTTCGTACGCACTGACCATCTACTTCATATTTATATTACGCCAAAAAACAGCATTCAATTACTCCATCACAGAGAACCATGGAAAAGTCGAACATTATCGGCACCACCCAGAATCTTCCGGAACCATTTTCAAAAGCCTCGCTATTTTTATAATATTATTTTTCTCAGGCGTTGCGATTTATACAGGGTCCTTGGCCTTTTTGATCGGCCCGGCAGCTATGGCTCTTGGAGCGGCAAGATCCCTTCTCGGCTGGAAAAACAAAATAACCAACTCGCGCAGCTCCCCTTGGGCGGAATATAATTTTGTAACTATAGATCGGTCCAGGCTCATGATAATCACCCATAGAACCAACCAATCAGTGGGATTCGAAGCACGCTTCCAAGAAACGGCTACTTTCGATCGTTACTTGAGCACTTTGAAAGCAGTACTACCAAGCAGCGCCATATACACAGAAAAGAATTGGCAATGGTAATTATTGAAAAACTTATAATCACACCGACTACTTATCTAAATATATAAAAGATAGAAAGGTGACAGATCCATTTTCTAACAAATGGATCTGTCACCTTTTCCTTGATCCGAGAGCACCGTTGCCGCTGCCCACTTATACTTACCTGGATTTCAGTGGTGGCATGCCCCAGGTACTCTCATGGTAAATGACGCCGGATGGACCATTTATGGCTGCGGTCATGACGTTCTGGAACCTGCCTAACCGCCTCGTCGAATTCACAACCTAAAAAGTTGCCTGACGCACCTGCCTCTCCAACTCCACCTTCAACCCCGGCTCCAGCTTCAACTGCTTCGCCAGCTCATCCAGATAGCTCTTCTCCATGAAGTTCTCCTCATCCACCATCATCACACTCGCCACGTACATTTCGGCGGCCATCTCCGGTGTGCTCGCCGCGCGGGCGACGTCGGTGGGGTCGAGGGGTTTGTTGAGTTCGGCGTGAAGCCAGTGTTTGAGCTCCTGATCGTTGTCGAGTCTGGTGAATTCACCTTCAATCAGCTGGCGTTCGCGGTCGTCGATGTGGCCGTCGGCTTTGGCGGCGGCGACCAGAGCCTTGAGGATGGCCTGGCTGTGTTGTTCGACTTGCGCCGGTGGCAGGCGATCCAGGGTTTGCGGTTCGTTCTGCGGGGCGGTGCCTTTTTGCGCGTTCCAGTTGCCGTAGGCTTTGTAGGCGATCATGCCCAATGCGGCGAGGCCGCCGTAAATGGCGACTTTACCGCCAACCTTGCGGGCCTTTTTACTGCCCAGCAGCAGGCCCATGGCGCCGGCCGCCAGGGCACCTCCGCCGGCGCCGGAGAGCAGGCTGCCGAGGCCGTTGGCACCGGTGGCCCCGCCCAACAAACCGCCGAGCCCACCGGCCGCCGGTTTGTTCTGTGCCCCGCCCGCCTTGTTCTGCAGCAGATCCTGGCCGGACTTGAGGAGTTGATCGAGCAATCCACGGGTGTTCATGTTCCGCCTCCAAACAGGGGTTATCCGGATCAATAAGGCCCTCAGCCTAATTCGAAAGTGCCCGTCGTTTGGGTGCGAGTGTGCTTCCAGATGTTGCCTGGCTCACCGCAGTCCTTCGCGAAAATAGATATACACTCGAGGCAATCTATAAAAACCGCCCACCGGGTAAACCTTCCATGATGACCTTGCGTCAGATCCGCCATTTCATCGCCGTGGCCGAGACCGGCTCGATCTCCGCCGCCGCACAGACCGCGTTCATTTCCCAATCGACCCTGACCCTGGCCATCCAGCAATTGGAGGAAGAAATCGGCGTCAGCCTGTTCAACCGCCACGCCAAGGGCATGACGCTCACCCATCAGGGGCACCAGTTTCTACGCCAGGCGCACTTGATTCTGGCAACCGTGGACAACGCCAAACGCAGCCTGCAACAAAGCACCGATCAAGTCGCCGGGCAGTTGATCGTCGGCGTGACCAGTCTGGTGGCCGGTTATTACCTGGCGGATTTGCTCACTCGTTTCCAGCGTGCGTACCCCAACGTCGAGATCCGGGTGATGGAGGACGAGCGGCCATACATCGAGCATCTGCTGGTCAGCGGCGAGATCGATGTCGGGGTGTTGATCCTCTCCAACCTCGAAGACCGCCACGCCTTGCAGACTGAAGTGCTGACCCATTCACCGCACCGTTTGTGGCTGCCGGCCCAGCATCCGCTGCTGGAACACGACAGCATCAACCTCGCCGACGTCGCCCGGGAGCCGTTGATTCAACTGAACGTCGACGAGATGGATCGCAATGCCCAACGCCTTTGGCGCGGTGCCGGACTGCAACCGAAGATCACCCTCAGAACCGCGTCCACAGAGGCGGTGCGAAGTCTGGTCGCGGCCGGCTTGGGCGTGTCGATCCAGCCCGACATGACTTACCGCCCATGGTCGCTGGAAGGGGACATCATCGAAGCCCGACCGATTGCCGACCTCAACCAGACCCTCGACGTCGGTCTGGCCTGGCGCCGTGGCACCGCACGCCCTGCGCTGGTCGACCCGTTCCTGACTGTGGCCCGCGAACAGCCCCACGGCGGACGCAAGCCATCTATTTAATCGAATGCCACCTTCAGTATTTAGAATTTGTCGACCCCGGAGCCGCGCACTAGTCTTGCTGCATCTATAAGACGGTCGGCTCCCGGAACAGGGAGCAACATGGCCATACAAGAAAAGAGATCACGGAAAATGGCTGGCGCGCAGACCCACATGCACACCGCGTTGCTGATCGACGGCGAACTGGTCGCCGGGCAAGGATTTGTCGAACCAATCCTCAACCCGGCCACCGGTGAAGTCCTGACCCAGATTGCCGAAGCCAGCACCGAGCAAGTCGAAGCCGCCATCCTCGCCGCCCACCGCGCCTTTGCCGAGTGGTCACGCACGACTCCGCAACAACGCTCCAACTTGCTGCTGGAAATCGCCAGCGCCGTCGAAAAACACGCCGATCACCTCGCCCGCCTCGAAGCCCTGAACTGCGGCAAGCCGCTGCATCTGGCGCGGCAGGATGATTTGACCGCCACGGTCGATGTGTTTCGCTTTTTCGCTGGCGCCGTGCGCTGCCAGACCGGCCAGCTCAGTGGCGAATACGTGCCAGGCTACACCAGCATGGTGCGCCGCGATCCGATTGGCGTCGTCGCCTCGATTGCGCCGTGGAACTACCCGATCATGATGGCCGCGTGGAAGATCGCCCCGGCCCTCGCCGCCGGCAACACGCTGGTGTTCAAGCCGTCCGAGCACACGCCGTTGTCGATTCTGGCATTGGCCCCGGCGCTGGCCGAAATTCTGCCGCGCGGGGTGATCAATATCGTCTGCGGTGGCGGCGAAGGCGTCGGCAGTCATCTGGTCGGCCATCCGAAGGTGCGCATGGTGTCGCTGACCGGCGATATCGTCACCGGCCAGAAAATCCTCCAGGCCGCCGCCAAAACCCTCAAGCGCACGCACCTCGAACTCGGCGGCAAGGCCCCGGTGATCGTCTGCAACGATGCGGATCTCAAAGCTGTGGTCGAAGGCGTGCGCACTTATGGCTATTACAACGCCGGGCAGGATTGCACGGCGGCTTGCCGGATCTACGCCCAGGCAGGAATTCACGACAAATTGGTCGCCGAACTCGGCGCGGCGGTCAGCAGCCTGCGCTTCGCCGGCAAACGCGACGCCGACAACGAGATCGGCCCGCTGATCAGCACCCGTCAGCGCGACCGTGTGGCCAGTTTCGTCGAGCGCGCCCTCGGTCAGCCGCACATCGAACGAGTGACCGGTGCGGCAGTGCATTCCGGCGCCGGGTTCTTCTATCAGCCAACCCTGCTGGCGGGTTGCAAACAGAGCGATGAAATCGTCCAGCGCGAAGTGTTCGGCCCGGTGGTGACCGTGACCCGCTTCGACGAACTGGCGCAAGCGGTGGACTGGGCCAACGACTCGGAATACGGCCTCGCTTCGTCGGTGTGGACGCAGAACCTTGATAAAGCAATGCAGGTCGCCGCACGCCTGCAATACGGCTGCACCTGGATCAACAGCCATTTCATGCTGGTCAGCGAAATGCCCCACGGCGGGCTGAAACGCTCCGGTTACGGCAAAGACTTATCCAGCGATTCGCTACAGGACTACAGCGTGGTGCGGCACATCATGGCACGCCACGGCCAGCATCTCTGACTACGCTAATAACAAGCCGACCACGGCATGCTTCACCGCGTTCACAACTGCCCCGACCATAATTTAAAGAAGAGGGTTCACCATGTTCGTGCACAAGACCGCACTGCTCAGTGCAATCACCACGGCCCTGCTGGCCAGCGCCAGTCTGCAGGCCGCCGAGCCGCTGAAAGCCGTCGGCGCCGGCGAAGGCCAGCTGGATATCGTCGCCTGGCCCGGTTACATCGAACGCGGTGAAAGCGACAAGGCCTACGACTGGGTGACCGGTTTCGAGAAAGAAACCGGCTGCAAGGTGAACGTGAAAACCGCTGCCACGTCTGACGAAATGGTCAGCCTGATGGCCAAGGGCGGTTACGACCTGGTGACCGCGTCGGGCGATGCATCGCTGCGGTTGATCGTCGGCAAGCGTGTGCAACCGATCAACACTGCGTTGATCCCGAACTGGAAAACCCTCGACCCACGCCTGAAAGACGCGCCGTGGTACGTGGTCAACAAGGAAACCTACGGCACCCCGTACCAGTGGGGCCCGAACGTGCTGATGTACAACACCAACGTGTTCAAGACCGCGCCGACCAGCTGGAACGTGGTGTTCACCGAACAGAATCTGCCTGACGGCAAGTCGAACAAGGGCCGTGTGCAAGCCTACGACGGCCCGATCTACATCGCCGACGCGGCGCTCTACCTGAAATCCACCAAGCCTGAGCTGGGGATCAAGGACCCGTACCAGCTCACCGAAGATCAGTACAAAGCTGTGCTCGAACTGTTGCGCGCCCAGCAGAAGCTGATCCACCGCTACTGGCACGACACGACCGTGCAGATGAGCGATTTCAAGAACGAAGGCGTGGTCGCGTCCAGCGCCTGGCCGTATCAGGTCAACGGCCTGATCAACGACAAACAGCCGATCGCGTCGACCGTGCCGAAAGAAGGCGCCACCGGCTGGGCCGACACCACCATGCTGCACGCCGAGGCCAAGCACCCGAACTGCGCCTACAAGTGGATGGACTGGTCGTTGCAACCGAAAGTCCAGGGTGATGTGGCGGCGTGGTTCGGTTCGTTGCCGGCGGTTCCGGCGGCTTGTCAGGGCAGTGAGTTGCTCGGGGCCGAGGGTTGCAAGACCAACGGGTTTGATCAGTTCGACAAAATCGCTTTCTGGAAAACGCCGCAGGCTGAGGGTGGGAAGTTTGTGCCGTATAGCCGGTGGACGCAGGACTACATTGCGATTATGGGCGGTAGGTAATCGCCCACACACCGATCGTTCCCACGTCGAGGCGTCGATCCGTCTGCGTGGGAATGCATCACCGGACGCTCCGCGTCCATTCGCATGAGCTGACGCAGAGCGTCACGGGCTGCATTCCCACGCAGAGCGTGGGAACGATCAATTCGAACACTGTTTTTCAGAAGTCCAGGCAGGGCCGCTGCGACGGCTCTCGCCTTTTTGGAGCACCGCACCATGACGCTTGCAGTCCAGTTCACCAACGTTTCCCGGCAGTTCGGCGAAGTGAAAGCCGTTGACCGGGTTTCCATCGATATCCAGGACGGCGAGTTCTTTTCCATGCTCGGCCCCTCCGGTTCGGGCAAGACCACGTGCCTGCGCCTGATCGCCGGGTTCGAACAACCGAGCGCTGGCTCGATCCGCATTCACGGCGCCGAAGCCGCCGGTTTGCCGCCCTATCAACGCGACGTCAACACGGTGTTTCAGGATTACGCGTTGTTCCCGCACATGAACGTGCTGGACAACGTGGCTTACGGTTTGAAAGTCAAAGGCGTGAACAAGAACGAGCGCCACAAGCGCGCCGAAGAAGCGTTGGACATGGTCGCCCTCGGCGGCTACGGCGCCCGCAAACCGGTGCAGTTGTCCGGCGGCCAGCGCCAGCGTGTCGCCCTCGCCCGCGCCTTGGTCAATCGCCCGCGAGTGCTGTTGCTCGACGAACCGTTGGGCGCCCTCGATCTGAAGCTGCGCGAACAGATGCAGAGCGAACTGAAGAAGCTGCAACGCCAGCTCGGCATCACCTTCATCTTCGTCACTCACGACCAGACTGAAGCACTGTCGATGTCCGACCGTGTGGCCGTATTCAACAAGGGTCGCATCGAGCAGGTCGACACCCCGCGCAATCTGTACATGAAACCCACCACGACGTTCGTCGCCGAATTCGTCGGTACCTCGAACGTGATTCGCGGCGATCTGGCGCGACAGCTCAGCGGTCATCCGCAGCCGTTTTCGATCCGCCCGGAACACGTGCGTTTCGCCGAAGGCCCGCTGGCCAGCCATGAAATCGAAGTCAGCGGTCTGCTCCACGACATCCAGTATCAGGGCAGCGCCACGCGCTATGAACTGACCCTGGAAAATGGCCAGACCCTGAGCATCAGCCACGCCAACAATCAGTGGATCGACAGCAGCGCGCAACACCAGACCGGTCAGCGCATCAGCGCACGCTGGGCGCGGGAAGCGATGATTCCGCTGCACGACACCGTTGCGAGCGGGGTGTGACATGACCGCCCTCGCCCTCCCTCAATCGGCGCCGTTGCGCAGGTTTTCCAACCTGCTGTATCGCAAACCGAACCTGTACCTGTCGATGCTGCTGGTGCCGCCGCTGCTGTGGTTCGGCGCGATCTATCTGGGGTCGCTGCTGGTGCTGCTGTGGCAAGGTTTCTACACCTTCGACGACTTCACCATGGCGGTCACGCCCGACCTGACTCTGGCCAACTTTGCCGCGCTGTTTCAACCGTCGAACTTCGACATCATCCTGCGCACCCTGAGCATGGCGGTCGTGGTGTCGATCGCCAGCGCCATCGTCGCGTTTCCGATTGCCTACTACATGGCGCGCTACACCACCGGCAAGACCAAGGCGTTTTTCTACATCGCGGTGATGATGCCGATGTGGGCCAGTTACATCGTCAAGGCCTACGCCTGGACGCTGCTGCTGGCCAAGGGCGGCGTCGCGCAGTGGTTCGTTCAGCACCTGGGGCTGGAACCGGTTCTGCAATTCATTCTGGGGATTCCCGGGGTCGGTGGCAGCACCTTGTCGACCTCGCACCTGGGCCGCTTCATGGTGTTCGTCTACATCTGGCTGCCGTTCATGATCCTGCCGATCCAGGCCTCGCTGGAACGCTTGCCGCCATCGCTGCTGCAAGCCTCAGCCGACCTCGGGGCCAAACCGCGTCAGACCTTCATGCAGGTGATTCTGCCGCTGTCGGTGCCGGGCATTGCCGCCGGTTCGATCTTCACGTTTTCGCTGACCTTGGGCGACTTCATCGTGCCGCAACTGGTGGGCCCGCCGGGCTACTTCGTCGGCAGCATGGTCTACGCGCAACAAGGTGCAATCGGCAACATGCCAATGGCTGCTGCATTCACGCTGGTGCCGATCGTGCTGATCGCCATTTACCTGTCCATCGTCAAACGACTGGGGGCCTTCGATGCACTCTGAAAAGGCCTCAATTGGCTTAAAAATCGCAGCCTGGGGCGGGCTGGTGTTTCTGCACTTCCCGATCCTGATCATCTTCCTTTACGCCTTCAACACTGAAGACGCGGCGTTCAGCTTTCCACCAAAAGACTTCACGCTGCACTGGTTCAGCGTGGCATTTTCCCGTCCGGACGTGCTGGAAGCAATCAAGCTGTCGCTGCAGATTGCGAGCATCGCCACACTGATCGCCATGGTGCTCGGCACTCTAGCTTCGGCGGCGTTGTACCGCCGGGACTTCTTCGGCAAACAGGGCATTTCGCTGATGCTGATCCTGCCGATTGCCTTGCCGGGGATCATCACCGGGATCGCACTGCTGGCGACCTTCAAGACGCTGGGGATCGAGCCGGGGATGTTCACCATCATCGTCGGCCACGCGACCTTCTGTGTGGTGATCGTCTACAACAACGTTATCGCCCGCCTGCGCCGCACCTCACACAGTTTGATCGAAGCGTCGATGGATCTCGGCGCCGACGGCTGGCAGACCTTCCGCTACATCATCCTGCCGAACCTCGGCTCGGCGTTGCTCGCCGGCGGCATGCTCGCGTTTGCGCTGTCGTTCGACGAAATCATCGTCACCACCTTCACCGCCGGCCATGAACGCACCTTGCCACTGTGGTTGCTCAATCAGTTGAGTCGCCCACGGGACGTGCCGGTGACCAACGTCGTGGCGATGCTCGTGATGCTGGTGACCATGCTGCCGATCCTCGGCGCCTACTACCTGACCCGGGGTGGCGAGAGCGTGGCCGGCAGCGGCGGCAAATGATTTCCCTGACCTTTCCCACCCTGAATTTGCAGTAGAAAGAGGACAACAACATGCAAACCAAACTCTTGATCAACGGCCAACTGGTCAACGGCGAAGGCCCGGCGCAACCGGTGCTCAATCCGGCGCGTGGCGAAGTGCTGGTGGAAATCAACGAGGCCAGCGAAGCCCAGGTCGATGCCGCCGTGCGCGCCGCCGACAGTGCCTTCGCCGAATGGTCGCAGACCACGCCGAAAGACCGTTCGCTGTTGCTGCTCAAACTCGCCGACGCCATCGAAGCCCACGGCGAAGAACTGGCCAAACTGGAATCGGACAACTGCGGCAAACCCTACAGCGCCGCGCTGAACGACGAGATCCCGGCGATAGCCGACGTGTTCCGTTTCTTCGCCGGCGCCAGCCGTTGCATGAGCGGTTCGGCCGGCGGCGAATACCTGCCCGGCCACACCTCGATGATCCGCCGCGACCCGGTGGGCGTGATCGCCTCCATCGCGCCGTGGAACTACCCGCTGATGATGGTCGCCTGGAAAATCGCCCCGGCCCTCGCCGCCGGTAATACCGTGGTGCTCAAGCCGTCGGAACAAACCCCGCTGACCGCGTTGCGTCTGGCCGAACTGGCGTCGGATATTTTCCCGGCCGGTGTGCTCAATCTGGTGTTCGGTCGTGGGCCGAGCGTGGGCAGTCCGCTGGTGACCCATCCGAAAGTGCGCATGGTGTCGCTGACCGGCTCGATAGCCACCGGTTCGAACATCATTTCCAGCACCGCCGACAGCGTCAAACGCATGCACATGGAACTGGGCGGCAAGGCCCCGGTGATCATCTTCGACGATGCCGACATTGATGCTGCGGTCGAAGGTATTCGCACGTTCGGCTTCTACAACGCCGGCCAGGATTGCACTGCCGCGTGCCGGATCTACGCCCAGCAAGGCATCTACGACAAGTTCGTCGAGAAGCTCGGCGCAGCGGTCAGCAGCATCAAGTACGGTTTGCAGGACGATCCATCCACCGAACTGGGGCCACTGATCACCGCCCAGCATCGCGACCGCGTGGCCGGGTTTGTCGAACGCGCTGTGGCACAACCGCACATTCGCTTGATCACCGGCGGCAAGGCTGTCGAAGGCAACGGTTTCTTCTTCGAACCGACCGTGCTGGCCGACGCCCAGCAGGACGACGAAATCGTCCGCCGCGAAGTGTTCGGGCCGGTGGTGTCGGTGACCAAGTTCACCGATGAAGCACAGGCGCTGGAGTGGGCCAACGATTCGGACTACGGCCTCGCTTCCTCTGTGTGGACGGCGGATGTAGGGCGCGCCCATCGCCTGTCCGCCCGTTTGCAGTACGGCTGCACCTGGGTGAATACGCACTTCATGCTTGTCAGCGAAATGCCTCATGGCGGTCAGAAACTGTCCGGCTACGGCAAGGACATGTCCATGTACGGGCTGGAGGACTACACCACGGTTCGGCATGTGATGTTCAAACACTAAAAGCATTCCCCCGGCTTCAAGGCAGAAACCGGTCATCCGCATCACCAGGCATTCAAAACAATAACTACCGATCCGGGCGGCGCTCACCAAGCCCCGCCACGGTTTCGGCCATCCGAAATCTGCCGATTTCACGGAGCAAACACACATGAGTGCATCACCCGATCTCTCAGCCGCCGTTGCCGACAGCGATGCCGAACAACTGCGCCAACTGGGCTACGCCTCCAACTTCAACCGCAGCATGAGCCTGTGGGAAAACTTCGCGCTGGGCTTCACTTATCTGTCACCGGTCGTAGGGGTTTATACCCTGTTCGGCCTGTGCCTGGCCGCTGGCGGGCCGCCGATGTTCTGGGCTTACTTGCTGGTCGGCTGCGGTCAATTGCTGGTGTGCCTGATCTTCGGCGAAGTGGTGTCGCAGTTCCCGATTTCCGGCGGCGTCTATCCTTGGGCTCGGCGTCTGGTGGGCAAGAAATGGGCGTGGATGGTCGGCTGGATCTACTCCATCGCCCTGTGCGTGACCATCGCCGCCGTTGCGGTCGGCGCCGGCCCGTACCTCGCCGCCATGCTGGGTTTTGAGCCGAGCAACAACACCAACATCGTCATTGCCCTGGTGCTGACGTTGTTCGCCACGCTGGTGAACCTCAGCGGCACCAAGGTGCTGGCGCGGATCGCCATGTTCGGCTTCCTCTGCGAACTGGTCGGTGCGGTGATCGTCGGCGTGTACCTGCTGATTTTCGAGCGCCACCAACCGATCAGCGTGCTGTTCAACACTTTCGACATCAGTGTCGACGGCTCCTATCTTCCGGCGTTTCTCACCGCGTCGCTGGCGGGGATGTTCCTCTACTACGGCTTCGAGGCCTGCGGCGACGTGGCCGAAGAAACCCCGAACCCGAGCAAGAAAATCCCGGTGGCCATGCGCATGACCATCTACATCGGCGGCATCGCGGCGATGTTCGCTTGCCTGGCGCTGATCCTCGCCGTACCGGACATGCAAGCGGTGATCAACGGCACCGACAAGGACCCGGTCACCACCATCCTCAACAACGCCTTCGGCCCGATCGGTTCGAAAGTGGTGATGGGCGTGGTGATGATTTCCTTCATCTCCTGCGTCATCAGCCTGCAAGCGGCGGCGAGTCGTCTGCTGTACTCCTACGCTCGCGATGAAATGGTCATCGGTAGCCGACTGCTGAAAAAGATTTCTCCTACGACCCAGGTGCCGGTTGCTGCGCTGTTCGTGTCCGGCGTCCTGCCCGGCCTGATCATCGCCCTCGGCTTCTTCCTGCAAGACGCCGTAGCCACCATCGTCAGCTTCGCCGCCATCGGCATCTACCTCGCGTTCCAGATGATCGTCCTCGCCGCCCTGTACGCCCGCAGCAAAGGCTGGAAACCGAGCGGCAAATTCACCCTCGGCGCCTGGGGCTGGCCGGTGAACATCGGCGCGCTGGTGTACGGCGTCGGCGCAATCATCAACATGGCCTGGCCACGCACGCCGGATGCGGCGTGGTACATCAATTACGCGATGGTGCTGAGCACGGCGATCGTGATTGGTCTGGGGTTGATTTACATGTGGATTGGCAAGCCGTATGACCACGGCAAAGCGCCGGCGGGAGACGCCTGGTCAATTTGATTTCGCAGTGCTTTTCGGCGAGATTACCCGTCGCGTCGAAAGGCACCGAATTCAAAATTTCAAGGAAGTCACACATGCAGATCAGCCAAGGGCAACGGTTGCCGTTATCAAAGATTCTTCAAGGACGCGCACTGACGCTCTCGATCAGGATCGACGCCGCGCAAGTGATCGACTTCGTCTGCTTCGGCGTCGATGCGCAAGGCAAGCTTTCGGATGACCGCTACATGGTCTTTTTCAATCAACCGAGTACGCCCTGCGCCAGCATCAGGATCACCGATGGCGGCCGCTTCGCCATCAACCTCGATTCGCTCCCGGCATCGATCGAGCGTCTGGTGTTCACAGCCTCAATCGACGGCGCTGGCGCGATGAAGGACATTCGCGCCAGCAGCTTCGAAGTGCTCAGCCCGGTCGGCGAGACGCTTGCAACTTGCCCGTTCTCGGGGGCCGATTTCACTGGCGAGAAGGCGATCATGGTCGCCGATCTGTATCGCAAGGACGGTGAGTGGCGCATCGCGGCCAACCTGCAAGGTTATGCCGAAGGTCTGGATGCGCTGGTTCGACATTTTGGTGGTGAAATTGCTGAAGAAGCACCACCGGCGCCGATATCAGCGAAGGTCTCTCTGGAGAAACGCGTCGGCGATGCTGCCCCGCAATTGGTCAGCCTGGCCAAGAAAGCGCAAGTCAGCCTGGAGAAAGCCAACCTCACTGAAACCAAAGCCCGCGTGGTGTTGGTGCTCGACGCAACCGGCTCGATGAACGGCCAGTATTCCCGTGGCCGGGTGCAGGAAGTGCTCAACCGGGTCATCCCGCTGGCCGTATCGTTCGATGAAGACGGCGAACTGGAATGCTGGGCATTCGCCGAGAAACCACTGCAACTCTCCCCCGTCACGCTCAGCAACTATGAGCGTTTCATCGACACCGACAGCCAAGGCTGGAAGAAATGGAATGTCGGCGGTCGCTTCAACGATGAACCGCGAGTCATCGAAAAAGTATTGGCATCGTTTCAGCAGTCCGATGAGCAGACGCCGATGTTCGTGATGTTCATCAGTGACGGCGGCGTGTCGAAAAACCGCGAAATTACCAAACTGATGGTAGACGCTGCCAAGCAGGGGATTTTCTGGCAGTTCGTCGGCATCGGCGGCTCCAACTACGGCATCCTGGAAAAGCTCGACACCCTGAGTGGACGTGTGGTCGACAACTGCGGCTTCTTCGCACTGGATGACTTGCACGACATCAGCGAAGAACAGCTGTACGACAAGTTGATGGCTGAATTCCCCTCCTGGCTCAAGGAAGCCAAAGCCAAAAACATCATTCGCTGATCGACGAAACGCTCAACACCTCAGGCACATCGCAAACGCGGTGTACTGCACGTTATCCAAGGAATAGGGATCTCAATTGAATCAGTCACTCAAGCCCGGTGAAAACACCAATCTCAGCCTCGCCCAAGGGCGGGTCGTGGTTACGCACGCGGCAGGCGCCAATCTGGACGTCAATCTGACCGCGTTTCTGCTTGGCGACACCGGCAAGGTGCTGGATGACAGCGGCATGGTGTTCTTCAACGTTCCTGAACATCCGTCCGGCGCAGCTACGTTTGCAGCGCCGGTGGTTCAGGGAAGTGTGATCAGTCACAGCATCAGTTTCGATCTGGCGCGCCTGCCGGCCAACATCACGAAAGTGGCCATCACCCTGACGCAAGACGGCAGTGCCGGCGGGTTTGAAGCGGTCAAGGACCTGCGAGCCACGGTGATTGCCGGTGCTCAAGTACTGGAATTGGCTCCCGAGCCTTTCGCCAAAGAAACCGGGATCATCGTCCTCGATTTGTACGTGCGCAATGGCCAGTTCAAGGCGCGTTCGGTATGGCAGGGTTTCGCTTCGGGTTTGGCGGGTCTGTGTGGTTTGTATGGTGTTGAAGTCGAAGAAGAAGCGCCACCTCCGCCACCGGCCAAAGCCGTCAGCATGCAAAAGTCGCTGATTACCCTCGACAAGGTCGGCAGCAGCCACAAGGTTTCGCTGGAAAAAGGCCCGTCCGCACCAAAAGTCATTCGCGTCAGTGCCACTTGGGTGGATAACGGTGACGACTGCGACAACGACGACCTCGATCTGCGCATCGGCATCCTGCGCCCTGATGGGCGGATGTCGATCATCCAGGCACCGGACAAACGTGGCGAGTTCGATCTCGATCCTTACGTGTTCCACACCGGCGATGTGATGAGCGCGAGCGCCGGCGAACCGGCGGTGGAGACCGTCGACATCAACCCGGCGATCTCGCAGCTCATGGGCGGTAAAGTGGCGCTGGTGTGCAGCGTGTACTCAGCGGTCGACAATGGTGCGGTGTCGGTGGCCTCGCTGAAACCGAAAATGCGCATGGAATACGGCAACCAGGTCGTCGAGTGCGCTTTCGAATTCCCCGAAGATCATGATGATGAGGATGAGGACTACAGCGACATGATCTACACCTATGTGATCGGTCTGATCGAAATCGACCAAGAGCACATCGTGCTCAGCCCGTCCGGCGCCACCTCCGAGTCTTGCAGCGAAGCCACGCCGTGGCTGACCCGCACCGGCGAAAAGCTCAAGCTCACAATGGATGGCCCCGAAGTGTTCAAGGGCGAGCCACTGCAAAACAGCGGTTCGAAACGCTACGTTTGAGCCAGCCACTCTGACTGCCCGCGCTGCAACTTTGCTTCGCGGGCATCACACTCAGTCCAGCACCGAGAACTCCATTGGCAGCACCGGCGTAAAACGAGCTGAACGATCAAGCTTGACCCGTGCGCCGTACGCGTTGAGCGTGGCCGCCGGGTCAATTGCTTCCAACTGATCGAAGTCCAGTGAGTCCCACTGCGATCGTGTTACCAATGCGGAGATCACATAATGTTCTTCGCTCACACCGTTCGCGGCGTTATTACGCTGGATGTAGCCAGACGCCAATACCTTGTCGATCCCCGGTAGCAAAGCAAACACTTCGCCAATTACCCGAAACAGCGAGCCATGGCACAGCGCAACAAAGTCACGCCGCACCTGTGCATCTGTGCGGTTCTTGAATGTCAGCTTGCCATTGCCCCGCGCCTCCGCAACGCGCCGTGGCACGTCCCCCTCATCCGGTAGATCCACATCAAGTGCGACGCCGGTGACGTCCTGCGAGAACGCGTAAGTGACCTGAGTTTCCTTCGGCCAGGCAATTCCGCTCAACACGTAATTCAATGCCTTCTCCATCTGGGCACTAAAGCCGCGCGCGGCGAGCCGAAAGGTTTTTTCAATCTCGCCGCGCTCAAATTCGTGGGCATCCCGAGTCGCCTGCCAACGATTCAGATCCTCAACATATTGCCGCTGCGCTGCGTCCGCATCACGCGCCATCTTGCCGCTGCGCAGCAACATTCGGTCCATCAGGCCTGGGGCTTTCTGCGCTGGTTGCTGCGGCGCCTCGATGGCAAACGGCGCGGGGATCAGCGGCATCGACCCAGGGCGCGGCGTGCTCAGGTGCACACCGAGGCAGTCTTCAAGATCGCGATTGATTTTTTCCGCGGCTTTCTCCAGTAACGTCTGAATTGAGTCCGCACGCTCCGACTTCACACGCTTGATGATTGCGGGGGACAACTCGTTGTCATCCATGTCGGTAATCAGCAGCAAACCCTGGTCGCTGACCTTGACCTTCAACTGGCCAGCGTAGTCGCCGGCGTTGCCAGTAGCCTGGGGATCAGCGGCACGCGACGGCCGATCAATGCGCTCGCGACAGGACAAGCCGGTACCGGGTAAACCGGCATTCAAGAAAGTGCCGTTGCGCGCCATGGTGATGCTCAGGCCGCGCGGGCCAATCGAGGTGCTGACGCCCGAACCGCTGATGTTGAGGCGAACGCCGGGAATGATCGTGATGCGTTTGGAGAAACGAAACCCCATGAACAGCTCCTTGATCCTGAAAGGCCGGGACATCTATCCCGGCCAGCGCTCTGCAGTTCAGGTTCGGCCGGCGATGTAGTCGTCGATCGAAGAGAACTGCCGGTTACGACACATCCAGCCAGAAAGGAAAACGAACGCCGTCGTTGCAAATACCGCCCATCCCCGGCGGCGACGTGCGTCTTGCCGGATACGTGCGCCGCCACACAGCAGCAACGCCATCATCAGGAAATAAAAGGTCAGCAAGGCGATTTTGGCAAACAGCGAGAGCAGGAAAAACAGTGACACGCCATTGCTGCGGTAGGTTTGAATGATTACTTGCAGCGACATCAGGCCTGCCAGCACGCAAGCGGCGATCAGCGCGTAATTCTTCGGAATCTCCAGCCAGACGCTAAATAAAAAATAAGACCCGATACCCAGAATCGGCGTGATGCTGGTGAAAAGCGCATCGGTGTAGTCCTGATAGATCGTCATCGAGCCACGTCGGTGTAGCCAGATGCAGATCAGCAACAACACCGCCATGCAGAACAGGGCGATCTTCAGATACAGAACGGCCTGATGATTATCCTGCACGTTACTGTTTGCCGGGACAGGACTTGCCACCGCTGGTACTTGAGCAGTCGCAGCAGGTACACGCGGTCCAGCACGTTTGATATCGCTGGTGGGTGCCGTTCTGGCGGACTGCGGTATCGCGCCGGAGAGTTGATTGAGTCGCTGCGACATTGATGTGCTCAGGCAACTTTCGGTTACGCAGTTATCGCGCAAGCGCAGCCATTCACGTTGCTCGATACGAACCTGATTACGGTTAGCCGCAGAATCCAGCGCACGCACGTATTGCGAGTTCAGCTGTTCATCGAGAAGACTCAGTGCAGTATCGGCACAAATGGATTTTTCCGCGAAGCTCACCGCTTTGGCGCAGTCGAAACTGGTGGCATGGGCGTGCAATGAAATAAATGCGAGCACCAGAGCAATACCGGCGCTTATGCTTGAGCGAGACATGATCGAGTCCTTTCTTGTTGTTTGTACTGCCCGACCAAGGGTCTCTGAACGACGCCTGAGTCGGGGGAGAATGCGCTCGCCTCAAGTACCAGGTGATTGCAGGAAGGTGGTGCCGTTCCATGTGAATTTTTGCGTGCTTTCGACACTTGGGCAGCAGTTGGCATCGTCCGGACCGACGCTGAGCATTTTCACTGCGAGGGTTTGCGGCGCGATGACTTCAACGCTTTGCACACCTGATCCCACGACCAGTTTTGCGCGGTGAATCCAGCCCTGAGGTGTCGCGTAAAACGTCGCCAGCGACTGGAAGTAGCCATTGCCACCCCCCTGCCCTTCAAGGGTGTAAAGCACCACCGCATCGTTGGTACCGTCACCGTTCAGATCGGTCAAAATGATTTGTCGGGCGTCCTTGTACTCTTCACCGCCGTCCTGTGCGATTTCGCTGGCGATTTCACGGTCAATCGCAGCTTCGAGCAACGCGGTGACAGCAGCAACATCAGGCGCTGCCGGCGGAGTTTCTACAGGAGCTGCAGCGACGGGTTGTTCGGTGATTGCCTGGCGTTGCGCGACCGGATTGGAATCGCTGATCTTCTTCAGTACGGCAGCCTTGAGTGCCAGCATGTCCGATTCGAGAAATAGCTGGTTTCGCGTATCGCCGAACGGCTGAGCGTCGCCCAGTACCCAGCGAGCGAAGATTCCCGGACGTTTCTTTTCCTGGCGATCGACCAGGTCGTCGATCACTTCGTTGGCCGCTTTGGCAAAGCGTTCATAGCCATTCTGGCCAACGGCTTTGATCAACGTATCCTTCTCGCGCGCCACGTTTCTGCGAGCCAGTTCGAGCATGATGATGTTGGTGTCGACCAACTTGCTTTCGCATTCGTTGGTGTAGTTGCCCAAGCAATTCTGCCGGTATTCCTGAACAGCATTATTGGCTTTGAAGTCGTCGTAAGCGCCACAGCCTGACAAGGCTGCCAATACGCCAACCGCCATGGCCCCGCGAAGCATTCCCATTGAAAAAATCCTTATCAGTGCTGCATCCTGCTGAACTGCCCGTTTGATCCGAGGCAGTCGCGCTTGGCGAAATGGTTGTACGTAAGTTCAATAACCAGCGAATTGCTGGTTCGTGGAAATTCTGCAGACAAGAAAAAGCCCCCGGCAAACGCCGGGGGCTCTCGCAACCCTTTCGGGTTAGCCGATGTTTACGCCGTGCTCTTTAGCCAACGGCGCCAGGCCGCCAGCGAAGCCCTGGCCGATGGCCTTGAACTTGAACTCTTCGCCGTTGCGATACAGCTCGCCGAAGATCATCGCGGTTTCGGTCGAAGCGTCTTCGCTCAGGTCGAAGCGTGCCAGCTCTTTACCGTCAGCTTTGTTGACGACGCGGATGTAGGCGTTTTGCACTTGGCCGAAGCTCTGCTTGCGCGCGTCCGAATCGTGGATGGTTACAGCGAATACCAGCTTCTTCACTGCTTGCGCCAGGCCGGTCAGTTTGACGGTGACTTGTTCGTCATCGCCATCGCCTGCGCCCGACTTGTTGTCGCCCATGTGCTCGACCGAGCCATCAGCAGACTTTTTGTTGTTGTAGAAAATGAAGCTGTTGTCGTCGAGCACTTTGCCGGATTCGCCAACGATGAATATCGAAGCGTCGAGGTCGAATTCGGTGCCGTCGGTGACGCGTGGGTCCCAGCCCAGGCCAACGATAACTTCAGACAGGCCTGGAGCCTCTTTGGACAGGCTGACATTGCCACCCTTGCTCAGTGATACCGCCATGTTCAAATTCCTCTTGGTTGTGGTGAGTCAGGCCCTGAATTCAGGGCCTTGCAAATCGATTGGCAAGATGCCGAACCTTAGAAGTTCAGACCGAAAGAGTTGGCAACAGCCTTCAGGCCGCCAGCGTAACCCTGGCCAACAGCGCGGAATTTCCACTCGCCACCGTTGCGATACAGCTCAGCGAAAATCATCGCGGTTTCGGTGGAAGCGTCTTCAGCCAGGTCATAGCGAACGACTTCGGCGCTGGATACTTCGTTGACCACACGAATGAACGATCCACCGACCTGGCCAAAGCTTTGTTTGCGGGCTTCGGCGTCATGGATGGTTACGACAAACACGACTTTTTCGACGTCGGCCGGAACACGGCTCAGGTCAACTTTCAGCACTTCGTCGTCGCCGTCGCCAGCGCCGGTACGGTTGTCACCCGTGTGCTCAACCGAACCGTCCGCACTCTTCAACTGGTTGTAGAAAATGAAGTCTGCGTCGCTGCGAACCTTGCCGCTGGCGCCTACCAGAAACGCGCTGGCGTCCAGGTCAAATTCCGCGCCGTCGGTAGCGCGCGGGTCCCAGCCCAGGCCAACCAGAATCCTGGTCAGGCTCGGGTCGGTTTTGGTAAGGGACAGGTTGCCACCTTTTTGAAGTGTCAAAGCCATCGGTACATCTCCTTGTGGTTGATGCTGCTACTCAATTGTTTTCGGTTTGGGTTTCTTCCTGACCCGGCAAGATCAGGCTCGCCACTACGCCGATTGCCAGGACCACCATGACAATCAACAAGCTGGTATTCGCGTCAATGGTGTAGCCGTGGTGGAACATGTGGTCGGTGGCGTTCAGGCCAAGTTTCACTGCGATGAAGAACAACAGCGCAATCACCGATTTTTCCAGATGGACCAGGTAGCGTTTCAGCGCTTCGAGCACGAAGTACATGGTTCGCAGGCCAAGAATCGCGAACAGCATCGCCGAGTAGACGATCAGCGGTTCACGGCTGACAGCGATCACTGCCGGCACCGAGTCGAACGCGAAAAGGATATCGGACACTTCCGCGACCACCAGGCACAGGAACAGCGGCGTGGCGAACAGCGTGCCTTTGGCGGCCAGGGTCATGCCCTGGTTTTCCGGTTTCTGCAGCTCACCTTCGAGCACCTTGCGGGTCACGAAGAAATTGTGGCCGTACAGTTTTGGCCACACCGGGAATAGCTTCTGCGCGAAGCGATACGCCATGTGCTTGGAGTAGTCTTCTTCCTCGTCATCGTCCCCGCCGGCGCGCAACATCATCACGGCCGTCCACGCAACGATCACCGCGAAGACAATTTCCACCCACGGCCCGAAAGCCAGCAGGCCGGTGCCGATCGCGACGAACACGCCACGAAACACGATGGCGCCGATGATGCCCCAGTACAGAACGCGGTGACGCAGGCCATCCGGCACCTTGAACCAGGCGAAGATCGCCATGAAGACAAACAGGTTGTCGACACTCAGGACTTTTTCCAGCGCATAACCGGTGACGAACAGGCTGGCCACTTCAGGGCCGTGCTGCACGTACAGGAAACCTGCGAACGCCAGCGAAATCGCGATCCAGAATATCGACCAGATCGAGGCCTTCATCAGCGAAATAGGCTTGCCTCCACGGTGCGTGACCATGTCCAGCAGCAGGGCGCCAAGCGCCAGCCCTACAAACACCGCCATGGTCAGCGGGGGAAATCCGATTTGCGTTTCCACAGGTACCGCTCCTTAAAGATCAAAATCAGCCGGGTTCAGACCCAGCTCGGCGCAGATCAAACGGCACGCCGCTTTTTCCTTGTCATCGAACGTGCCGTCCGATGCGCCGATGGAACAGGCAACACGCACCAACAGGCGAGCAGCACCCGGGTCGCTCTTGATCTTGCCGATGACTTTCAGTGCTTCCGCCTGACCGATCTGGAAGTCGAACTCGAACTTCTCGCAATGCGCCGAGAAGGACTTGATCACGTCTGCCGTGTTGAACACTTTCAATTCAGGCGAGATATTGATGAAGCCGATCATCTTCTGCTTTTCCGCCGAAGAGATATCGCCATCCGCTGCGGAGACGATGGCGCAGCTGGCCGTCATCGCTTCCATGAACTTCTGGTTCTTGAATTTACCGACTTCAGTTGTCAGTTTGTCGCGAGCCGCCGTCGCGTTTTCTTTAAGCCATGCGAGCATGTCAAATCTCCTTAAGGGGCGGGACCGGGAGGCCCCGCCATCCGTATTATTTCGAGCCGGCGCGCCAGCTCATGCCCCAGCCATAAGCCTTGTCGACTGCCGAATGACCACGATGGAAGTCGACGCGGCGCGAAACCTTCACCGCCCCGTCAACGTTCTCGAGCATGGCAATCGCACACATGCCTTCGCGGCCACCTTCTTCATTGAGGCGAACCTCGATGTCCGGCTGGCCGGGGATGTAGATGGTCACGATGCCGTCAGTCTCTTTCCAGTTCGGCGCGCCTTCGTAGATGAAGGCGAAGATCAGAATGCGTTTGACCTCGCCCCACTTCGCGCCGTTGATGTGCATCCACTCGCCACCGGCAACCGAGCCGGTGCGGTCATCGCCCTTGAGCTGGATGTACGGCGCGCCACTCAGGCTGCCGAAGCAGTTGCCCAAGGCCTGCACCACGCCCTTTTCGCCGTCCTGCAGTTCGTACAGGCAGCCAACGTCAAGGTCGACGGATTTGTTGCGGCTGAAGAAGCCACCGCCGCTGCCCTTGTTCCAGTTCAGGTTGACCTTGATTTCGCCGAAACCGCTGGCGGTTTTCTCCAGGCTGATCGACGAGCGAGTCTTGTCGAGCGTGATCTTGCTCAGACTGATCGTCGATTTCGCGGGCGCAGGCACCGGTGCCGGGGCTGGTGCAGGTGGAACTGGCGCAGGCGTCGGTGCAGCGGACGGAGCCGCGATTTCAACACCAAAATGCTTGGCCAGAGGTTCCAGACCGCCGTTGAAACCTTGCGCGACACAGCGGAATTTCCACTCACCCTGGCGACGATAAAACTCGCCAAGGATCAACGCTGTTTCCTTCATCCCGGCAGTTGGCAACTGAGCCTCGATGCCGCCCGAGACTGCCACGGACAAGTGCGAGACGCGCTCGAAACTGGCCTTGTTCTCATGGATCGTCGCCGACAGCGCGACTTTCTCGACCGCCGTTTCAAGACGACTCAAATCGACAGTGAATACCGCACGCCCGGCTGTCGCCTCGGTCATCTGCAACACGCCGCCGAGCACACTGCTCTGGCCATAGAAGCACATGTCGCCATCGCCACGGACTTTACCCGAAGCGTTCAGGACGAAAGCCGACACATCAATGTCGACGCCCGGAATTGGCGTGTAGTTGATATCCACGCGAAGCTGGCCGCAGGCAACCGGCGCATTACCACCAGGTACGAGAGCGGCCATCAGCTCAGCGCCTGCACGGCCAGATTGACCAGGTCGTCAGCGGTTCGCCCACGAGTGGTTTCGCCGATGGCCTTGAATTCCCAATCGGAACCTTTGCGCGACAGGCTCGCCATCACGATGCCGGTATGACCGCCCTTCTCGGACAGGTTGAAACGCGCCAGTTCCGATTTGTTGCTGGCATTGACGATGCGGCAGTAGGCTTTTTCGACTTTGTCGAAGTTCTGCCCGGTGAAGCTGTTCACGGTGAAGATCAGATGCTTGACGGCGGCCGGCAGACGCGACAGATCAACGTGGATAGTTTCGTCATCACCATCGCCTTCACCGGTACGGTTGTCGCCAGAGTGCTGAATCGAACCGTCCTGCGACTTCAACTGACGGAACCAGACCAGGTCGATCACTTGCAGACTTTCGTCGAGCAGGATGCACGAAGCGTCCAGATCGATCTCTCCGCCGCTGCCCATCAGCTTGCCGAGAAAACCTGCTTTCACCGGGTCCCAACCCAGGCCAAGGCTGATGCGGGTCAACGCGCTGCCGGCCGTTTTTTCCAGAGAAATGCTTTGCTGTTTGCTCAGGGTAAGTGCCATCGTTACGCTCCTTGTTGATCGTCAGTGTTCACGTCGCGATCAGGTCTGATCGCGCTTTTTGCTGTCCGCAGACGTCCACGACGCCATGCCGGATGAAAGTGTCGCCAGTGCGCGTCTTGCGCCGCAGCGAGCAATTCGTGATCGCCACGGGTATCGCCCCAGGCTTTGAGGCGGTATTCAGTCAGCGGTCCATAGACCGCCTCCAGCCGCAGCACCTTGTTCTCGCAGCGGCAGTTGTTGCCGGATATACGTCCGGTCAACTTGCCGTCGACCACTTCAAGTTCGGTGCCGATCAGCTTGATACCCAAGCGATCCGCGAAGGGTTGCAGCACCAGCGCAGGCGACGCCGAGCACAGGGTCACCTGCGAACCGGCGGCGATCTCGCTGGCAATCGCCATCAAGCCTGTCGGGCGCATCAGCCGGGTCCAGAAAGCTGCGCAGTACTTCGCTGCCTGCTGGCTCACCCACTCCGCGTCCACGCCGCTGAGAAAGCGGCTGATCAACTGCGCCTTGAGTTCGTCGCGGCTCATGCGTCGGGCGAGGAATCGAATGCTCGGCAGCGCGAGTGTCAGCACACGCCGGGCGAACTCACGTTTGCCGAAAGCAAACTTCAAGAACGGTACAAAACTGTCATGGCGGGTCAGTGTGCCGTCGAAGTCAAAGACGCAGAGCACCTTTTTCCCCGGCTGGTCAGGGCCGGTATTTGCCTGGATCATCGAATGGCCTCGGCTAGTCGAATGGGTGCTTCACCGTGGGCGGCATCGGTTTGGCGCACGCCATGCCATTCGGCGCGCTCAAGAATCTTCATCGCCCATTGGTAATGGGTCGCCGGTTCACACATCACATCGTTGTGCTTGAACACGGCCGGGGCCACGTCGCTGACGATCAACTTCGCACTGTTCAGGTCTTCGAGGCTGACTCGCAGCGCATCCTGAATGATGCTGATCTGGCTCGGGTGAATCGCTGTCTTGCCCACCAGACCGTGGGCGATGTCCAGTTCCAGCTCTTCACACAGCAGATTCGGCGTGGCGAGTTGTTCGAACACCGGCGCGGTCAGTGCAAAACCTTGCGACCCCATCACCCCGGCCAACATCGGAATCACGTAACCCATCGGCGTGTTGTACAGCGTGGTCGCCGGGTTACGCCGCAAGCCGAGGCTGCCCATCAGATCATTACCGCCAATACGCAGGGCGATGATCCGGTGATTCAGATTGGCCTTGAGCGCCTGGCCCAACTCGAGCATCGCCACCGGACTGAACACCTCGACAGTTTCCAGAGTCGGCATCAGGAACAGCTCAGGACTGGTCACCGCCCGCTCCCAGGCGTCGAGGTTGCGCAGCGTCAGTTTCGGCACAACGAAGCCGTCGACGTGCTTCATCAACGGCCAGTCATTGAGTACCGCCGCCATCGCCGAATCACGCGGACGCACGAACAGCACCGGTCCCTCGGCAGGCCGCCCGCCGCGCTCATCTATTGCCGACAACAGGCAATGCAAGTTGCTCAACGCGGTGCTGACATCGATCTCGGCAACCGCGTCTTCGAGGCATACCACCAGCGAACGCAGTTCAGGCAGCTTGGTGGCGAACACCACATCCAGCAGATCGGCGCGCGTGGCCGGCATGTACAGCGTGGCACCCAAGGCGTAAGGAGAAAGCTTCTTCATCAGCTCACGCTCCGAATGATGGTCACGGCTCGGTACGGGCCGAGTGCGGCGCCGACTTCTTCGACGCAAACGCCAGCGCCTTCGGTGAGGTGCATCAGTAATTGCACGTCACTGTCGTTGCGATCTCGCACCAGCACATGATCCGGCACCCGGCGTAAAACCGCGCGAGTGGCCTCGGCGATGCCCGGTTTGACCCGGTTCAGATTGCTGATATCGAAACGTGCAGCCAGCGACTCCACGACTTGCGTGGCGGCGGCTTGCAGCTTGGCACGCTTGTTGGCCGTCCACGGCACCGCAGCAGGCACCGGGCCCAGGGTTTTGCGCTGCTGCTCGATGTGCTCGATGAACTCGCGCGTCACATCGTGTTCAGTCAGGTGGTCGTAGACCACGCAGCCATGCAGCCCGCCATCAGCCGGCCAGATCGAACGCGATACCAGACCCGAGACGGTCGCGCCAAGGATGCCCGACGGAATCACCCAGTCTTCCGCCGAGGCCGCCAGCCAGGCTCGCCCGCAAGGGTCGGCCAGCACCACCAGACGCGGCTCCTCAGGGAATCGAGCATCGCCTTTGAGGCTGCGCTGAATTTCACCGGAGATCGCACCTTTGCCAGTCCAGCCGTCGACGAACACGATGTTTTGCGCGCCGTGGGCCTGAATGATCGCCTCAAGACCGATGAGGTCTATGCCGCGATCCCGCACGATGCTGATGCCGTAATGATGTGTCTCGCGGCCCATGTCGATCAGCGCCCGACGCAGCAGCACACCCAGCGGCAACCCGGCGCGGACAAACGACACCAGAACAATCGATGGGCCTGTGCAAGCGCCATTCAACGCCAGCGCCAGTGCCTGAACGTCGCTGGCCATGCGCACGCCATTCTGCGCGAGCGCTCTCTCGTACAGCGCTTTGTGCACAGGTGTCGGCGCGCTCTCGAAGCTGATCATCTCCGAGTAGTGCTTCTGCTGCGTCTGAATCAGCCGCTCTTTCTCTACGACGTCGGTCACCTCCATCTGCACCGGCTGGAGCAGGAAGTGCACGTCGTCCTGCAAATAGCTGCCGCTACCAACAGTCTTGAGCTCAGCGATGGACTCAGTCATTGAGCGCATGCCCCACAAACCTCGCCAGTTGGCTGCCGGAAGGGGTTGCCCACAGGTGGCAGGCATCCATGAAACCGAGGTCGGTAATGCTGTCGCCGAAGCCCAGCACGGGTCGTTCACCGTTGACTTCACGGTCACGGCGCAACAGTTCCTCAACGGCCACGCGCTTCGACAGACCGGCGGGCAAAAAGGCCAGATTGTTGCTGTTGCCGTGGACGTGCATTCCCTCCAGCAAGCCGCGCGCCTGGACTTCAGCCAGCACGGTTTGCAGGACTTCGTCGTTGGATTCGTTGTGCTTGGTCACCACGTAGTGGCGCAGGTTTTCTTCTTCAACTACCCAGCCGCGCAGCGAAATGCCCAGCGCCTTGCCAATGGCCAGGGTCGCAGCGCTCAGATCGGGGAGCCGGTGTTGAAAGTCTGCCAGGACGACAGTCATGTGCGCCTGCCATTGCTCATCGATCTTGCCGTCGGCGCCGAGAATCACCCCGCCGTGCGAGCACACGGCGCCCTTGTCGAAAGGCAGTTTGACTCGGCTGAAAGCTTCGACACTGCGCGCAGTCACAGGCACGACGTCGGTCGAGGACAACAGCCACTCCACCAGAGTTTTCTGCACCGGGTTCATGTACCCGTTCGGTTGGCCTTCAATGTCAAAGGTCGCAGGATGGCGTGGCGTGCCTTCAGGCATTTTGCGCGCGGTCTGGAACAGCGTGTCATCAAGGTCGACCAAGGCCAGCGGACGATTACTGAGCATCGACAATCACCTCGGCGTTCAGGGCGGCAACCAGTTCGGCAGATACCGCCTGCGTCGGTGTTTCCGAGCAGATCAGCACGCGATCAAACTCCCCCGGGCGCACGTTGTAGAGAAAGTTCGGAATGCCCAGACCGTAATTGTCCGAGAACGACAATGCGTGACCGATGGCATGGCCCAGCGCGATCGGCGAACGGCTGGTCGAGCTGAAGTGCACGTCGGCACCGGCACGCTCCAGACGTTCGGCGAGCAGGAACGGACGCCAGACAAACTCGCTGGTGCCGACCACCAGCACTCGCTCGCCAGCCTTGATTTGCAGATCGGGGGCCAAGGTGTCTTCGACCTTGCGCACACCGAGCCGGCCCCAGTCGTTGTATGCCGACAACGGCCACTCACCGGCGGCGACGGTGCCGACGGCCGGCATCTCCGGCAGCGGCGCTTCGAGGTCTTGATGGAAATCGTAGGAGCCTTGCAGTAACGAGACTTGATGCGCGGATTCGCCAATGGTGTTGCGCACCGCGTTGCTCGACCAGTCGGTCAGCACGCAGGTCACGACACGTTCGACCTGGGTCAGACCCGAGTCGACCAAGGCGCGGTGCAAATTGATGAAGGTCTTGCCGGTGGAGGCTTCATCGTCTACCAGCACCAGCGAGCGCGCATTCAACATCATTTCGCGGACGTCGGGATCGACCGGCAAGTGGATCAAATGGGCACTGGCGTGGCTGTGTTCTTCTTCGAAACGAGTGAACAGTTCGGTGCCGGTCGGGTGCCGTGTGCTGACCATGTACACCGTGTCAGGCCGGGTCGCGCTGAACGCGCGGTGCACGCCAGCACCGAGGCCAACGGCGGTCTCGGCCATGCCGATCACCAGCACCGGGCCGGGCAGATCCGCAGGGATCTGCGCCGCGAGGCTTGCGAAACTGCTATTCATTGCCGAGGGGCGTACCGGGATATGGCGGCCAAGCACTTTGGACACGAACAGGAACGCACGCTTGGGATTACGGCGCTCGGCAAAGCCGAACAAAGCGTTCGGAGCGATGAGTGAATCATCTACTTTGACATCGAGTCGCCCGCGCATCAGTTGCGCACTGAGCGTTTGTGTAGCTGCGTTACTTTCCATGAGCAAAAATTCCTAAATGGCGCTGGGGGATTAACCGCGCGCCGGTACCAAATGTTTCAAATCAAGAGAAGTCAGAAATTTCGCGCTTCGACACGCCACATTGAAGCCTGGGCTTCACGCGCCAGTTCCGCTGTTGTGAAAGATTTGCCGACAGGGATCTTGCTGGCCTCGACGCGACAAGCGTCAAGGAATGAGAGGAGCAATGGCGCCTTGACCGCAAAATTCATGTTTTGCGCATCCGGCAGAGTTGAGGTCACCAGACCGACCACCGCACCCGAGGAGTCAAAGAGAGGGCTGCCACTGGAACCGGGCTGAATCGGGGCAGTGAACTGCAGCAGGCTCGAATCATTGTGCAGGCCAAACAGACCCGACACACCACCCTGCGTCACTTGCACGCCGCCGCCAGCGAACCCCGCAAGCGGGAATCCCAACGCCACAACGTTGTCGCCGAGGTCGCAGCCAAAACCTTCCTTGAACGCCACCGGTTTCAGCGGTGGGCAATCCAGCACTCGCAACAAAACGATGTCGTTGCGCCGATCGACCACAACGGGTTCGACACGGTAACGTCCTTCGAAGGAGGAGATATGAATTTCCTGCATGTCCTCGATGACGTGAGCACAGGTCAGGATGTGATTTCTCGAAACGGCAAAACCGGTGCCGGTCGCACTGCCGCGTCCCGATTCGGAAGGACTTGAGCGTCCCTTGGGATGGGCATCGTTGATATCGAGGCCGATTCGCCGGCCAAAAGCCGCCAGGCCATAAGCTGAACCTTCAGCCAGAGCCCGGAACTTCCATTGCTGATTGCGCGTGTAAAACTCGCCGATGATGATCGCCGATTCGCCGTTATCACGCAGATCGAGACTGTAATCGAGCTGGCCATCAACCTGAAAACGCAGGGTCTTCAGATCACTGACCGGACCAGCAGCAGAGAAGGTATAGACGATGATCAGCACACGATCGCTGCCTGACGGCAGTTCTGCCAGGTTCATCGCACAGCCGACCTTTTCCTGATCACCTTTCCACTCCATCCAGCCATGGGAGGTCTGGAACAGGGCGGGATCACCTGTCGGGCGGCGTTTCTCGTCAACCGGCAATATAGCGACTGCTGCATAGTCCCCGAAAGCCGAGGACTTACCGCATTCAAGAGTCCATTCACTCTGTGCGCTCGATATTACGGCATTTGCGCCAGGCGCCAGCACCATCATTCCCTGATCTCTCCTTGACTGCTAACGACCAGCTGCTTCACATGCAGCACGGCAAATTGTAGCAAAAATAGATGTCGCTTTAATATCAGGATGCCACAGCCGCCACGGTCACGCCCTTGACCCGGACGTTCGCCCTCCAGACGGTCGCAGGCTCCGGCAAGCCCAACCGTCGAGCCGCGAAAATGCCCGGCAGATTGGTCCCGGTCGCCCGGGTGTAACCGATGCCACCCGAGTATCGCGGGTTGATTTCCAGCAAATGCGGCTGGCCATCAGCGTCGTCGCGGGTCTGCACATTGACGATTCCGTCACAACCGAAATGCTCGGCAGCCTTGAGTGCCAACTCGACAGCCGGGCCCTCACGCTCGAAGGTCTGATGTACACCCGCCTTTCGACGACTGACGAACGCAACCGGACGGCCAGCTTCGCAGACCATGTCCACCGAACATTCGCTGCCGGCCATGTACGGCATCATCAGCATCGGTGCCGGAGCTTCGGCTTCACAGTAAGCACGCATATAAGTTTCAAAATTGGCTTCACGCGCATCCGGGTTGGCAAAACAGCGGAACGGATCGGTATCCGCCTTGAATCGCCAGAAACCCTGGCCATAAATACCGACCGCAGGCTTGACGCACACTTCGCCACTGGCGGAGAGGGTTTTGTAAGCAGCGAACATTTCTTCGGCATTCAATGCTGTGATCGCCGGGACACAAGCCAGGCCGACACGCTCTGCTTCGGCGGTGAATCGGCTCTTGTCGTCGACCATGTCGAAGGTCGCCATCGACGTACCGCCAGTCACCAATTCAAGACCCGCCTGTTCAAAGCGCGCCCGTTCGATCTCGAAAACATTACCGACGCGTCCAGCCAGAATCAGTTTGATGTTGTGCGCTACTGCAGTGGCGATGACCCAGTCGATACGCGCTTCATTGCCACTTGGCTCCGTAAAACTGACGTCGGCAAGCGACGTGATTTCAGGGCGATCCTGACGATGAGAGGCGAAGATTTTTACATCCGCCGGAAGTGCCTCGCGCGCGCCGATGATGACGTCACGCTGACTCGATTGCCCTTCTAGAAACCAGATCATTTGATACTCGCTGATTGATGCGCCCGCGCAATAGTAACTGGATGAATATCAACTGATGGCAGATTTGGGTCATCGGGCCGCAAAGTCGGCGCGCGAAGGCCTTGGGAAGTAGATTTGTTTTCGAGTTTTTACATGGGGGGTTGAATCAATTCGGGAGTTCACTCTTGATATTCTGCTGGCGAGCCAAACGGAGCGTCCACCAGCAATACATTTCCGCATGTGAAAATTACCGGGCTTCCCCGCCGGGGCAATGCTCACCTGGCCGAAAAACACACAAAAAAGGGGCAGACTCAACGCCTGCCCCTTATGCATTACACCCTCAAAACCGTGAAACGCTGTGCATCGCATCCACCAGAAAGCGCATCGCAATCCGGTCACTTTCCGACAGTTCTCGGTAGCGCTCGACCAATTTGCGCTCTTCAGAGTTGAGCCGCTTCCTGCGTCTGCCTCCCAGGCACGGAAAGATTCCCAACATTTCGGTAATGCATTGCACCTTTGCCATGGACGATGTCCTTTTCCATTACTTCAGAATTTTTTTGAAACCGCCTCGCCCTGCTCCTGCAAGCAGCGATTTGAGCCCTGCCGGTCGGGTGGGTCGAGACCGGCCATACCCATAGAATAGAAATTAAATCGGCGCTGAAAAGCTGTTTTTAGAGTAATTAGTCGAAATAAGCAGTTATGCCCTGTAAATCAGAAAAGGCTGTGGGATAAGTAACCGTAACGTCTTGTTTCATTGAGAGGCTGTCGCCGTGCTATCAATGAATTTTGCAAAATCAGCGAACGGATTAAGCTAGCGGGCATCTGTTACTAGTCCGTAGCGTTTGGCCGAAGGCTTGTCCGAACCGTAATTTCTGATCCAGTACGTGCCAGGAACGGCGCGGGATTGTCCACGACAGGTTGTATCTATGCACCGCAGGAATTTGCTCAAAGCGTCCATGGCCATTGCGGCTTACACCGGCCTTTCCGCCTCCGGCCTGCTTGCCGCACGCGCCTGGGCCGCCTCTGGCGGTGCCGCCGACGGTGAAGCCCAGGCCTTCGACTTTGAAACGCTGAAGCGTCAGGCCAAGCAATTGGCCGGCAATGCCTATCAGGACACCAAACAGGTGCTGCCGCCGACGTTGGCGACCATGACCCCGCAGAACTTCAACGCGATCCGCTACGACGGCGAGCATTCGCTGTGGAAGGAGAACAAGGGTCAGCTCGATGTGCAGTTTTTCCACGTCGGCATGGGTTTCCGCCAGCCGGTGCGCATGTACAGCGTCGATCCCAAGACCCGCACGGCCCGCGAGGTGCATTTCCGCCCTCAGCTGTTCAACTATGAAAACACGTCGGTCGACACCCAGCAGCTCAAGGGCGATCTGGGTTTTGCCGGCTTTAAGCTGTTCAAGGCGCCGGAGCTGGATCGGCATGACGTGGTGTCGTTTCTCGGCGCCAGCTACTTCCGCGCGGTGGACGCCACTGGCCAATATGGCCTCTCCGCCCGTGGCCTGGCCATCGACACCTACGCCAAGAAGCGCGAAGAATTCCCCGACTTCACCAAGTTCTGGTTCGAGACCCCGGATCAGAACGCGACCCGCTTCGTGGTCTACGCCCTGCTCGACTCGCCGAGCGCGACCGGTGCCTATCGCTTCGACATCGATTGCCAGGCCGAGCGCGTGGTGATGGAAGTCGATGCCCACGTCAACGCCCGCACCGCCATCGAACAATTGGGCATCGCACCGATGACCAGCATGTTCAGTTGTGGCACCCACGAGCGCCGGATGTGCGACACCATCCATCCGCAAATCCATGACTCGGATCGTCTGGCCATGTGGCGTGGCAACGGCGAGTGGATCTGCCGTCCGTTGAACAACCCGGCGACCCTGCAATTCAACGCCTTCGCCGACACCGATCCGAAAGGTTTCGGCCTGGTACAGACCGACCACGAATTCGCCAACTACCAGGACACCGTCGACTGGTACAGCAAGCGCCCGAGCCTGTGGGTAGAGCCTACAACTGCATGGGGCGAAGGCTCTATCGATCTGCTGGAAATCCCTACGACCGGTGAAACCCTCGACAACATCGTTGCGTTCTGGACGCCGAAAAAACCGGTGGCCGCCGGCGATTCGCTGAACTACGGCTACAAGCTCTACTGGAGCGCCTTGCCTCCAGTCGGCACACCGCTGGCGCGGGTGCATGCGACCCGTTCCGGCATGGGTGGATTCGTCGAAGGCTGGGCACCAGGCGAGCATTACCCGCCGGTCTGGGCCCGTCGTTTTGCCGTGGACTTTACCGGTGGCGGTCTGGATCGCCTGCCGCAGGGCACCGGGATCGAACCGGTGGTCACCTGCTCCAACGGCAAGGTGCAGGACTTCAGCGTGCTGGTGCTGGATGACATCAAGGGTTACCGGATCCTGTTCGACTGGTACCCGACCAATGACAGCGTTGAGCCGGTGGAACTGCGTCTGTTCATCCGCACCAACGACCGCACGCTGAGCGAGACCTGGTTGTACCAGTACTTCCCGCCGGCGCCGGACAAGCGCAAGTACCCTTGATGGCATGAGCCGTCAGGCCAACGGGCAGTACAAGTGGATATCGTGGGGTTCCAGATCAAACAGTTCGGGATCCGGTTGTTCCAGCAACCGGCAACCCTGGCGCTGGTAGAACTCCACGGTATTGCGCGACTCGGTCGCCGAGACGTACAACGCCTCGGCGCCGATCTCCCGGCCATGGGCGCAGGCCAGGGCAAACAATCGCCCGCCCAGCCCCTGCCCACGCCAGGCGCGGCTGATGTGCAGGAACTTCAACTGCCGCATCTTCAGGCCCTGATTGTGAATAACCCGGTTATCCACAACCACTGCCGCCACCAGTGTCTCGCCATCGAAAATCCCGTGTAGCCAACCGCCGTTGCGCCAGCACTTTTCCAGTACCCGCGCATTCTCCTCCGCCTCCCCTTCGGGCCAGCCGCGCATGTCGAAACGCGCCGGATACAGAATCAGCTCACCGTTCTCTACGCGATAGCACTCCTCGACCAACTCACTGCGGTCGATCAGCGCCAGCAGCGGCAAGTCCGATTCAGTCAGCTCTCGTTCGATCAACATTGCGATCCATTCCTTTGCAATTCAGGACGGCAGGCAAGAAAAAACCCGCCGGTTCAATGGCGGGTTTTATAGGCTTTGCAACAGGTCGGAATCAATCCCGCAGATCAGACTCGTGAATCGGCTGATCCCGATGGGTCGCACGTTGATATTGCGCCGGCCACACCGCTTTGCGTCCGCCCAGATCATCGTCGGCGTGCAGCGGCCAGTACGGATCGCGCAGCAGCTCACGGGCGAGAAAGATGATGTCGGCCTGACAGGTCCGCAGGATGTGCTCGGCTTGCGCAGGCTCGGTAATCATGCCTACGGTGCCGGTGGCGATGCCTGACTCCTTGCGCACCCTTTCCGCGAAGCGGGTCTGATAACCCGGCCCCACCGGAATCTCCGCGTTCGCTGCGGTGCCACCCGACGATACGTCGATAAGATCCGCACCGAGGGTTTTCAGGCGTCGCGCCAGCTCCACGGTTTCATCGGGGTTCCAGCCGTCCTCGACCCAATCGGTGGCCGACAGACGGACGAACACCGGCAGTTCTTCCGGCCAGACGGCACGTACCGCCTCGGTCACTTGCAGCACCAGACGAATGCGGTTATCGAACGAACCGCCATACTGATCGCGACGCTGGTTGCTGAGCGGCGAGAGGAACTGGTGCAACAGATAACCATGCGCCGCATGCACCTCGACCACGCTGAAACCGGCTGCGAGCGCACGCTTGGCTGCGGCCACGAAATCCTGGATGACCTGCGCGATCTGCCCTTCATCAAGCTGTTTGGGTTGGGTATGTTGCGGGTCAAAGGCAATCGGTGAGGGCCCGACCGGGGTCCAGCCGCCGTCATCCGGTTTGACGCTGCCATGCTTGCCGATCCACGGCCTATGGGTGCTGGCCTTGCGTCCGGCGTGGGCCAGTTGAATGCCGGCCACTGCCCCCTGCGCGTTGATGAAACGGGTGATGCGTTGCAGCGGTGCGATCTGTTCGTCGTTCCACAGGCCCAGGTCTTCGGCGGTGATCCGCCCGTCGGCCGTGATCGCCGTGGCTTCGGTAAATACCAGGCCCGCGCCCCCCACTGCACGGCTGCCGAGATGCACCAGATGCCAGTCGTTGGCCAGGCCATCGACACTTGAGTACTGGCACATTGGCGATACGGCGATGCGGTTGGGCAGGGTCAGTTGGCGAAGGGTAAAGGGTTCAAGCAGCAGACTCATGGGGCACCTCTCAAATCAGTGGGCAGGCTCCAGGGTTCTGTTTGAAAAGTCGACGAGTGACAGGAAAAAGGTGCAGCACCCGCCCCCGCGGGCAAAAAATTCGACAAGACGTCACAAGGCCAATCAAGCAGTGCTTAGAGCCTAGTCGACATCCGGGGATGAGGGAGGGTTCAGAAATGAAACAGCACAATTGAAGACACCTGCGCCCCTTCAGAAAGGGGCGCAAAGCCCTTAGCGCGGTTCGATGTGAGCAATCATCAGTTGCACGGTTTCATTGCCGCGAAACTCGTTGAGATCGAGCTTGTAGGCCAGTTCGACCCATTTGATCGTCGGGTTCGGCCAGATATCGCGGTCAATGCCAAACGCGATGCCATCCAGTTTCACCGAACCGCATTCGCTCTTCAGTACCACTTTCAGGTGCCGCTCGCCGACCACCCGCTGCTCGACCAACTGAAACACGCCGTGGAACAGCGGCTCCGGAAAATGCTGGCCCCAAGGCCCGGCATGACGCAGGGCACGAGCCAGTTCCAGATGAAACTCTTCAACAGCCAGGGTGCCGTCCGACAGCAGGCGCCCGGTCAGATCTTCTTCGCGAAGCTGCCTGCGCACTTCGGCGTCGAATGCCTCGGCGAACAACGGAAAATTCTCCTGCGGCAAGGTCAGGCCAGCTGCCATCGCGTGGCCGCCGTACTTGCTGATCAGGTCCGGATGCTGCGCTGCCACCACGCTCAGCGCATCGCGAATATGAAAGCCCTGGACCGAGCGCCCCGAGCCCTTGAGCAAACCGTCGCCAGCATCGGCGAAGGCGATGGTCGGGCGGAAATAACGCTCTTTCATCCGCGAGGCCAGAATGCCGATGACACCCTGGTGCCATTCCGGATCGAACAGGCAAAGACCGAACGGCATCGACTCGACCGGCAAGTCCTTGAGCTGTGCCAGCGCTTCACGCTGCATGCCTTGCTCGATGGATTTGCGATCCTGGTTCATGCCGTCCAGTTGCGCGGCCATTTCCCGGGCCAGTTCCCCATTCTGGGTCAGCAGGCACTCAATCCCGAGGCTCATGTCATCCAGACGCCCCGCCGCGTTCAGGCGCGGGCCGACGATGAAACCGAGATCGGTAGAGGTAATGCGCGAAGCCTCGCGCTTGGCCACTTCAAGGATCGCCTTGATCCCCGGCCGCGCACGTCCGGCGCGAATTCGTTCCAGGCCCTGGTGCACCAGAATCCGGTTGTTGGCATCCAGCGGCACCACGTCGGCGACGCTGCCCAGTGCCACCAGATCAAGCAGTTCGCCGATGTTCGGTTGTGGCTTGCTCTCGTACCAGCCGAGGCTGCGCAGGCGTGCACGCAGTGCCATCAACACGTAGAAAATCACCCCGACCCCGGCCAGCGCCTTGCTCGGGAACTCGCAGCCGGGCTGGTTCGGATTGACCAGTGCATCGGCTTGCGGCAGTTCGTCGCCGGGCAAGTGGTGGTCGGTGATCAACACCTTCAGGCCGTGACGTTTCGCTGCAGCAACGCCTTCGACGCTGGAAATACCGTTGTCGACGGTGATCAACAGTTGCGGCTCGCGGGTCATCGCGACTTCGACGATTTCCGGGGTCAGGCCGTAGCCGTATTCAAAGCGGTTCGGCACCAGATAATCGACATGCGCTGCGCCCAACAGGCGCAAACCGAGCACGCCCACGGTGCTGGCCGTCGCGCCGTCGGCGTCGAAGTCGCCGACGATCAGGATCCGCTGACGCTGCTCCAGCGCCGTCACCAGCAGGTCTACCGCCGCATCAATCCCTTTGAGCTGCTGGAACGGAATCAGCCGCGCCAGGCTCTTGTCCAGCTCCGCCTCGGACTGCACGCCCCGCGCCGCGTACAGGCGGGTCAGCAACGGTGGCAGATCACCGAGAAACGGCAGAGTGGCGGGCAACGGGCGAGGATCGATACGCATGGGGTGACAGGAGCTTCTCTTGGGTACGTGGGATTTTTCGGGAGCGCTGCGGACTTAGCCGCGCTCGCCTTGCAGCCAGCTGAGCTGAACTTCGTGCTGACCACGGTCGTCGGTGACGAAGATCGTGCCTTCGCTGATCATCACGTCCCACTTGATGACGCGGGGCATGTCCTTGGCCAGGGTTTCCAGCACTTCCTGCGGGACAGCAGCGATGTTGACGTTCTTCAGGTTCTTGATCGCCGGGATCACCTTGCCTTCCCAGACGCGCAGGCTGCCGTAGGCCAGCAGGCTGGTGCGCTCGGTGCGACGGGAGCACCAGGTCAGGCGATCCGCATCCGGCTGGCCGACTTCGATCCAGTGCAGGACGCGATCATCCAGGCTCTTTTCCCACAGCGCAGGTTCATCCACGTCCGACAGACCACGACCGAACGACAGGTGCTCGTTGTACCAGAGCGCGTAGGCCAGCAGGCGCACGGTCATGCGTTCTTCGGTTTCCGAAGGGTGGCGGGCGATGGTCTGCTTCACGTTCTCGTAGACGCTGCGGTCGAGATCGGTGAGGTTCAGTTCGAATTTGTAGGTGGTGGACGGCTGGGCCATGAACGGGCTTCTTGATACGAGGAAAGTCGGCAAGTCTAACCGATGCGGTAGGCAATCCACGAATTGATGGCGATCAACCTTGCGCGACTGACAGCCGGCTATGTTAAAACGCTGTATCCGTTCAGCCTTGTCCTACAGGATCTCGCATGCCGTTCGCCAACAAACCGCTCAGCGGTCTGAAAGTCATCGAATTGGGTACATTGATTGCCGGGCCGTTTGCCTCGCGCATTTGCGGCGAGTTCGGTGCCGAAGTGATCAAGATCGAATCGCCGGACGGCGGTGATCCGCTGCGCAAGTGGCGCAAGCTGTATGAAGGTACTTCGTTGTGGTGGTTCGTCCAGGCACGCAACAAAAAGTCCCTGACGCTGAACCTGAAACACCCCGACGGTCTGGCGATCCTGAAAAAACTGCTGGGTGAAGCCGATATCCTGATCGAGAACTTCCGCCCAGGCGTCCTGGAAAAACTCGGCCTGAGCTGGGAAACCCTACACGCACTGAATCCGAAACTGGTCATGGTGCGCCTGTCCGGTTTCGGCCAGACCGGGCCGATGAAGGATCAGCCAGGTTTCGGTGCGGTCGGCGAATCCATGGGCGGCCTGCGCTACATCACCGGTTTCGAAGACCGCCCGCCGGTGCGTACCGGAATTTCCATCGGCGATTCGATTGCCGCCCTGTGGGGTGTGATCGGCGCGTTGATGGCCCTGCGTCATCGCGAGGTCAACGGCGGGCTTGGCCAGGTCGTTGATGTGGCGCTCTACGAAGCGATCTTCGCCATGATGGAAAGCATGGTGCCGGAGTTCGATGTGTTCGGGTTCATTCGTGAACGCACCGGTAACATCATGCCGGGCATCACGCCGTCGTCGATCCACACCAGCGCCGACGGCAAACATGTGCAGATCGGCGCCAACGGCGATGCGATCTTCAAGCGCTTCATGCTGATCATCGGCCGTGAAGATCTGGCCAATGACCCGGCGCTGGTCAGCAATGACGGGCGCGACACCCGCCGCGATGAGTTGTACGGAGTGATCGATCGCTGGGTCAATTCGCTGCCGCTGCAAACCGTGCTGGACCTGTTGAACCAGGCCGAAGTCCCGGCCAGCCGGATCTTCAGCGCCGAAGACATGTTCAACGATCCGCAGTACCTGGCCCGGGAAATGTTCCTGCAGGCCAAACTGCCGGACGGCAAACCCTTCAAGATGCCGGGCATCGTGCCGAAACTCTCTGATACACCCGGCACGTCCGAATGGGTCGGACCGCAGCTCGGTGAACACAATGCGCAGGTACTCCACGATCTTGGCTACGACGAGAAGCAGATCGCCCGGCTGCGCGAAGACGGAGCCATCTGAGCTGAAGCGCCGACCGGCCTCAGCCTCCAACCGCGCCCACCACTGGTGGACGTGGCGGTTGTTCGGCCTGCTTTTTCTGCTGGTGCTGCCCGCCTGGGCGCAGGCGAAGCCGACGCTGATCTGGCTGCTGCGCGACCTGCCGCCGCTGACCATTTTCGAAGGCCCGAAAAAGGGCCAGGGCGTCATCGATCAACTGATGCCGATGCTGATTGCCGGCATGCCGCAATACGAACACACCTTGATGCGGGTCAACCGCGCCCGCGGCATCCAGATGCTCCATGAACACCCGTTCGCCTGTGATCCTTCGCTGATCTGGAACAAGGAGCGCGCGCAATGGATCGCGTTCTCCATCCCGGCATTTCGAGCGGTCAGCAATGGCCTGGTGGTGCGTCAGAAAGATCGCGAAGTGCTGGCGCCGTTCATTTCCGACGGTGAAGTCGATCTGTCCGCATTCCTGGCCAACAGCGACAGAAAAGTCGGCGTGGTGGCCGAGCGTAGTTATGGCGAATACATCGACGGCCTGCTCCGACAGGCACCGGGCGGCGCGCTGACACCGCATTACGGGAATGACGCGTTAAGCAGTCTGCTGTCGATGCAACGGCTCGGGCGATTGCAGGTGGTGCTGGGTTACTGGCCGGAAATCCGTTATCAGGCGCGTCAGGCACAGATCGCTGAAGACGAGCTGGAGTTCTTCCCAATCCGCGGGTCAGGCAAGTACATTTCGGGCCACGTCGGCTGCACCGACACTACTCAGGGCCGGCAGGCGATCAGTGAAATCGATCAACTGTTGCGTACCCTGCCCCACGAACATCTCGACCAGCTCTACGCCGACTGGCTGGACCCGGAAAGGCGTCAGGACTATCTGGAGCAGGCGCGGATCTTCTTCCAGCAGCAGGCCACGCAGTAAATCCCGGACAAAAGAAACCCCGAGAAGTGGGGAGACGACTCGGGGTTAAACGTGGTCTTTATCAAAGACCCGTAGCAGCAAGCGACAAGCACCGGAGCACAATGCTTGATCCTGCTGCTATGGGGTCTGACTGACCCGGGTGCAGGAAGGTTCCCACAAAAGACAAATCAGTTTCAGAGACCCGGGTGCTTGTCGCGGGCAGCGTTGCGCAACGCTGCAATCACACAGGGCTCCAGCCGACCTTCGGCGATCAGGATGTCGCGATGCAAGCCATCGACCACATCCGTCAGTTGGCGCTTGTCGCTCAATTGCGCCCGATTGAATTCGCGCTCCACCATGATGGCACCACTGCCGTTCTTCAGTGTCACCAGGCATTCACCCTGCAGACCGCGAGGGGTCAACGTCACCTGATACGGGCTCAGAGCCTCACCGAGCAATAGACTGATACTTTCCATCTCGATCTCCACTCAATAGTCCGAAAACACAGTGCCTGGGGCGTGTCCACAGTAAATGACCACCGGCCCGAGAAGAAAGTTCTGCATGTCGGCGGCCTCTCCCGGAGCGTCACCTGCCTGACGGAGCATGCAGGGTGAAGATGACAGAAAAATAACCAATGGCTTCAGACTGTGACCGGACGTCGGGGCGACGACAGATAGCTGTCGAGCAGATTGCGCATCAGCACGGCCGAAACCGGTGTGTGCAGGCGTCCCAGGAGCTTCATCCCTTCATCGCCGAGCAAAGGTTCCAGGTCGGCCTGTACGCTGGGCGCCACCACCCCCAACAGAATCAGCGCCCGCGCCTCTTGCCGGGCCACCAGATGCCTGATCAGCGCCACCCCCTCGCCACCCTTGAGTTGCGGATTGCAGATGGCGATATCGACAGTCCCACGGCGTACCAGCGAACGCTTTGCCGCGCCCAGCGAAGGCGCGGTCAACACGTCATAGATACCGATGGCGTTGAGCATCTGGTGCAACGCCATCAACTGGAACGGGTTGGGTTCGAGAAGCAGGATTTTGAGCGAGCGCATTGGACGACCTCTGGAACGACAATCGCGGTTTCTCGCCGCAGTGGTTTGTCACTCTAGGGCAGTCGTCCTAAGCCTCCCATCAGAAAAGTAGCCACGCTTTATAGGACATTTCCCAACTTCACTGCGGACAACGACACCCGCTCTCGGTCCGCCGCTGGGTGATATCCGTCCAGCCACCCAATAAACCGCGCAGTTTTCCATCGACACCGTAAAAAGGCACCGTCCATTGATAGATGTGCCGGGAGCCACTCCTGAACAACAACTGTCGTTTGCTGAAGCGCGTCTTGCGTGTGCGCAGTTGCACCATGAACTCGTCATGCAGCATCAGTGAGGTGGCGGGCGGAAGCGCATCGAATTCATACAGCGTCCGTCCTTGCACTTGCTCGAAACGGACGCCCAGTGCTTCTTCATAGCTGCGGTTGCACATGATCAACCGTCCCTGCAGATCACGCACGAACACGGGGTCGGGCATCGCATCGATCAGTGCATGCTGAAAGGCCAGTTGATCGCCCAAGCCCTTTTCGGCTTCCCGGCGCTGTTTTATCTCGGTAGCAAGCCGACGATTCCAAAACAGCGAAAGCAGGCCCAATACCCCGAGCGCCCCCATCGCCCAGCATCCCCACTTGATCAGCTGCGCCCCGAACGACGGTGCCGGTGCAGGTGAAATACCGTCCAGCCACTTCACGCGCATGGCCCGCAACTCGGCGGCCGAAAAAGCACCGAGGGCCTTGTTGAGAATGCTAAGCAACTCAGGCAGGCCTTTGCGTACCGCCAGATGATCCGCCTCCCACTTGCCCTCGACCAGACCACCGACCTTGAGCAAGCCTGATGGAAACAACTGCGCACCGATCTCGTTTTCAATCGTGGCGTAAGCCTCGCCACTCTCCACCAGCGCCCGGGCCTCGGCGTAGGTCTTGACCGAACGTATCTCGATCAACGGGTGATCGCGTCGGATACAGTCCTCCAGCGCATGCCTGGCCGGCAACACCAGGACCCGTTTCTCCAGCTCTTCAAGCGACTGCACCGCCGGCAAACCTGCCCGCCCGACGAACACCCACCCCGCTCCCCCGAAGGCATGGCTGAAATCGAGGAACTGCCTGCGCTCCTCGTTCATGGCCAGTGTCGTACTGATGTCGGCGACGCCGCTTTCCAGGCGTTCCAGCATGTGGTTGGTGGAGAACGATTCCTGATGCACGAACTGCAAACCGGTCATGGCGCTGATGTGCTTGAGCACATCGTTGTTCAAGCCACTCCACTGACCGTGTTCGTCCTGAAACAGATACAACGGATATTGCACCGAGGCGACTGTCACCCTGGGGTTTTCACGAATCCACTGTCGCTCTTGCGCGTCCAGCTCGATGGGCTGGATATTCAACTCCACCCCCTCTGAATGCATCGTCAGATGAGCTGCCTCGGTCAATTGCAGAAACCCCGACAGCCCCAACAAAAACAACCAGCTCAGCGCTGGCCTCAATCCTGAATAAAACCGCATTGCCACATCCTTCGTCATCGACTCGCCCGTCCTTCGTGGGCGAAACCCGAGCAGTGTGGCATGCAAAAACAAGAAAGCCCGTCAGGAGACGGGCTTCAAAATGTGACAGCTTTCAGGGCTTAAAGCGGCTTGCCGCGATTGCCATGCTGGCTGACAAAGGCCTGCACGGCTTTCAGCTCGTTTGCCAAAACTGTGCAGCGCTCTTCTCTCTCAAACAAATCAGAAAGATGTGCAGGTAGTTCGAGAGCTTTTCCTACACCGGCTTTTTCCACGGCATCCGGGAATTTGACCGGATGCGCCGTGCCCAGGATCACCATCGGGATATCCAGGCTGCGACGGCATTCGCGTGCAGCTTTCACACCGATGGCCGTGTGCGGATCGAGCACCTCACCGGTCTGTTCGAAGACTTCGGCGATGGTTTCGCAGGTTTGCGCATCGTCCACGGCCAGCGAGTCGAACAGTTTGCGCGCCTCGGTCCAGCGTTCCTGTTCAACGCTGAAACCACCGCCCTGCTTGAACGAATCCATCAGTCCGGCAATCGCCGCGCCGTTGCGACCGTGCAGGTCGAACAGCAGGCGTTCGAAGTTCGACGAGACCATGATGTCCATCGACGGCGACAGGGTGGCGTGCAGGGTTTCCTTGACGTACTGGTTGCCGCTCATGAAGCGGTGCAGGATGTCGTTGCGGTTGGTGGCGACGATCAACTGGTTGATCGGCAGACCCATGTTGCGCGCCAGGTAACCGGCGAAGATGTCGCCGAAGTTGCCGGTCGGCACCGAGAACGACACCGAACGTGCCGGGCCGCCCAATTGCAGCGCTGCGTGGAAGTAGTAAACGATCTGGGCCATGATCCGCGCCCAGTTGATCGAGTTCACCGCCACCAGACGCGTGCCCTTGAGGAAGCTCTGGTCGGCGAAGCTTGCCTTGACCATTTCCTGGCAGTCGTCGAAGTTGCCTTCGATGGCGATGTTGTGGATGTTCTCACCGAGGATGGTGGTCATCTGCCGACGCTGCACTTCGGACACACGGTTGTGCGGGTGCAGGATGAAGATGTCGACGTTTTCGCAATGCTTGCAGCCTTCGATGGCAGCCGAACCGGTATCACCGGAAGTTGCGCCGACGATCACCACGCGCTCGCCGCGCTTTTCCAGCACGTAGTCGAGCAAACGACCGAGCAGTTGCAGGGCGAAGTCCTTGAACGCCAGGGTCGGGCCGTGGAACAGCTCCAGCACCCATTCGTTGCCGTTCAGCTGACGCAGCGGCGCCACGGCGTTGTGCGAGAACACACCGTAGGTTTCTTCGAGGATCTTTTTGAAATCGGCGTCCGGAATGCTGCCGGTCACGAACGGGCGCATCACCCGGAAGGCCAGCTCGTGATACGGCAGGCCGGCCCAGGAAGCGATTTCTTCCTGGGTGAAACGTGGCAGGTTTTCCGGGACGTACAGACCGCCGTCGGTGGCGAGACCGGCCAGCAGGACGTCTTCGAAATTCAGGGCCGGTGCCTGGCCGCGGGTACTGATGTAACGCATGACTGACTCCAATGGACAGTGTTCGCAACACAGGGCCCGCAGGCGGGCCCTGTGAAGGAGATCAACTTAGTTCAAGTGCTCGACGCGGATCCGCACAACCGGACCGACCACGCCCGCCAGGGCTTCGAGGGCGGCGATCGCATCGTTGATGTGCTGTTCCAGCACGCGGTGGGTCAGCAAGATCATCGGCACCAGGCCGTCGTGCTCCTCGACTTCCTTCTGCATGATCGACTCGATGTTGATGCCGCGCTCCGACAGGATGCTCGCCACCTGAGCGAGCACGCCCGGATGGTCCTTGGCCTGGATGCGCAGGTAGTAGGCGCTTTCGCAGGCTTCGATCGGCAGGATCGGATGGGCCGACAGCGAGTCCGGCTGGAAGGCCAGGTGCGGCACGCGGTTTTCCGGGTCGGAGGTCATGGCGCGAACCACGTCCACCAGATCCGCGATCACCGACGAAGCGGTCGGCTCCATGCCGGCGCCAGCGCCGTAGAACAGGGTCGAACCGGCAGCGTCACCGTTGACCATCACCGCGTTCATCACGCCGTTGACGTTGGCGATCAGGCGATCGGCCGGGATCAGCGTCGGGTGTACGCGCAACTCGATACCCGCGGCGGTGCTGCGTGCCACGCCCAGGTGCTTGATGCGGTAGCCCAGCGCTTCGGCGTAGTTCACGTCGGCGGTGGTCAGCTTGGTGATGCCTTCGGTGTAAGCCTTGTCGAACTGCAACGGAATACCGAACGCGATCGAAGCCAGGATCGTCAGCTTGTGCGCCGCGTCGATGCCTTCGACGTCGAACGTCGGATCGGCTTCGGCGTAGCCCAGCGCTTGCGCCTCGGCCAGCACGTCTTCGAAGGTGCGACCCTTCTCGCGCATTTCGGTGAGGATGAAGTTGCCGGTGCCGTTGATGATCCCGGCGACCCAGTTGATGCGGTTGGCGGACAGGCCTTCACGGATCGCCTTGATCACCGGAATGCCACCGGCTACCGCCGCTTCAAATGCCACGATCACGCCTTTCTCGCGTGCCTTGGCGAAAATTTCATTACCGTGAACGGCAATCAGAGCCTTGTTCGCGGTGACCACATGCTTGCCATTCTCGATGGCCTTGAGTACCAGCTCGCGGGCAACGGTGTAGCCGCCCATCAGCTCTATGACGATGTCGATCTCAGGGTTCGTGGCCACTTCGAAGACATCGTTGGTAATCGCAATACCGGTCGTCTGGAACTGAGGCTTTGGCGTGCGCATGGCAATTTGTGCCACTTCGATTCCACGCCCGGCACGACGAGCAATTTCCTCGGCGTTGCGCTGAAGTACGTTGAAGGTACCGCCACCGACGGTCCCTAACCCACAGATGCCTACTTTGACCGGTTTCACTGTGAACTCCCCATAAAACGGCCGACGCGAGGCCGGCCGTGAAAACAACCGCGCAATCGCGGCTCTCTATTGATGGCCCGGCCATGTTGCCGCCGGACCACGCTCGTCAGCGCCTGAGCGTGACGATGCGAATTACTTCGCGCCCAGCGCCAGTTTGGCGACTTGTGGCGCAGGCTGGTAGCCCGGAATGACTTGTCCGTCAGCCAATACGATGGCCGGTGTGCCGTTCACGCCGATCGACTGACCGAGGGCGAACTGCTTGGAAACCGGGTTCTCGCACTTGGCAGCCTTGATTTCCTTGCCATCGACCATCTTGTCCATGGCCGCTTTCTTGTCTTTCGAGCACCACACGGCTTGCAGTTGCTCGTCACCCGGCGAACCCAGGCCCTGGCGCGGGAACGCCACGTAACGCACTTCGATGCCGCGCTTGTTCAGCTCCGGCACTTCGGCGTGCAGCTTGTGGCAGTACGGGCAAGTGGTGTCGGTGAAAACGGTGATGTGCGACTTGGTTTCGCCCACGGCCGGGTAAACCACGGTCTCGGCCACCGGGATCGCATTGATCAGTTTGGAAATGCCCAGGCGCTCGGTCTTCTCGGTCAGGTTGACCGGTTTGCCGTCCTTGAGCTGGAACATGTAGCCCTGAACGATGTACTGGCCGTCGGCGCTGGCGTATAGCACGCGGCTGCCCTTGAGCTTGACTTCGTACAGGCCCGGCAGCGGGCTGGCGGTGATGGTGTCCACCGGCACGTCGAGCTGGAGGTTTTCCAGGCTCTGGCGGATGGCTTTGTCGGCCGCATCATCGGCGACGGCAAAGGTGCTGACCAACGCAATGGCTGCGGCGGCGAAAATCTGGGTCAGACGCATGAGAACTCCTGAAGGCGGACAAATGGAACGTTCAGAACGCCCGTGCCGGAACACCGGGTCATAACCGTCCATCGTGCAAACCGGCAAAGCCTACCACATAAGGTTCGCGTGACCGAATGCGCCTGTCGCAAGACAGACTGCGCTCAGCCTCGAGGGTGATGCTTGGCATGCAGATCCTGCAACCGCGCCCGGGCGACGTGAGTGTAGATCTGCGTGGTCGACAGGTCGCTGTGACCCAGCAGCATCTGCACCACCCGCAAATCGGCGCCATGGTTGAGCAGGTGCGTGGCGAAGGCGTGACGCAGCGTGTGGGGCGACAGCGATTTGCCGATGCCGGCGACCTTGGCCTGATGCTTGATACGGTGCCAGAAGGTCTGGCGAGTCATCTGCTCGCCGCGCTGACTGGGAAACAGCACATCGCTGGGGCGTCCGCCCAGCAGCTCGCCGCGACCATCGCGCAGGTAGCGCTCGACCCAGACAATCGCTTCCTCGCCCATCGGTACAAGGCGCTCTTTACTGCCCTTGCCCATTACCCTCAATACGCCCTGACGCAGGTTGACCTGCTCCAGGGTCAGACTGATCAGCTCGGTTACCCGCAAGCCGCAGGCGTAAAGGACTTCAAGCATGGCGCGGTCACGCTGGCCGATGGCTTCGCTCAAGTCTGGCGCCCTCAGCAACGCTTCAACGTCGGCTTCTGACAGGGATTTGGGCAACGGCCGACCGAGTTGCGGCATGTCGACGCGCAAGGTCGGATCGACCGAGATCAGTTTTTCCCGCAACAGGTAGCGATAAAAGCCACGTACACCCGAGAGGAATCGCGCGGTAGAACGGGGTTTGTAGTTCTGTTCCAGGCGCCAGGCCAGGTGATCGAGGATCAATTCACGACCGGCGTTGATCAGCTCGAGATTTTTCTCCTGCAACCAGCCGTTAAACAGTGCGAGATCACTGCGATAGGCGTCGCGGGTGTTGTCGGAAAGACCTTTTTCCAACCATAGGGCGTCGAGAAACTGGTCAATCAGCGGGTGGTCGATGGCGGGCATAAAAGCTCAGGCAAGGCAGAGATGGCGGACAGTCTTTCATAGCCCGCCCGTACACGGAACCTTCAGGCGGCAAAACCAGGCAGAACTGGCACCGGACGCTTGTCGTCGTCAATCGCGACGAAGCTGAACTGCCCGTGAATCGCTTTTTCGCGCCCGTCGCAGCTCATGCTTTCAACGAACACTTCCACCTCGACCTTGAGGCTGGTGTTGCCGACCTTGATCACCCGCCCGACCAGTTCGACGATGGAACCTGCCGGGATCGCGTGGTTGAAATCGATTCGGTCGGTCGACACGGTCACCAGTGGCAAGCGGCAGAAACGCGTAGCGGTGATAAACGACACTTCGTCCATCCAGGCGAGCGCAGTGCCGCCGAACAGGGTGTTGTGATGGTTGGTGGTCGGCGGGAAAACCGCCTTGGTCACGCGGGTCACCGAGAGTTCGGTGCGGCGTTCGATTTCGTGCTCACGAGATGTCATGGATACGGCCTGAAGCAATAGTGCTGTGGATAAATTGCGGACAACAAAAAAGCAGCCCGTAGGCTGCTTTTTTCTGCATCGGAAGCTGGACTTAAGCCAGTTTTTCCTTGATGCGAGCTGCTTTACCCGACAGGTCGCGCAGGTAGTACAGCTTGGCTTTACGTACGTCACCGCGACGTTTAACAGCCATGCTGTCGATCTGCGGGGAGTAGGTCTGGAAAGTACGTTCTACGCCAACACCGTTGGAGATTTTACGAACGGTGAACGCACTGTTCACGCCGCGGTTACGCTTGGCGATTACAACGCCTTCGAACGCTTGCAGACGGGAACGATCGCCTTCCTTCACTTTCACCTGAACGACAATGGTGTCGCCCGGGGCAAAGGTAGGGATTTCTTTGGTCATCTGCTCTGCTTCGAGTGCAAGGATGATTTTGTTGGTCATGCTGTGCTCCTAAGGTAAATCGTCGGACTTACCATCGATACGTTGTTAACTATCGTCCCGCTCGCGGATGTATTCCTCGAGCAGCTTCTTCTCTTCTCCAGAAAGCGAGCGGCTTTCCAGAAGATCGGCGCGTCGTTCATAGGTCCGACCAAGGGACTGCTGTAAACGCCAACGCCGGATGTGCGCGTGGTTGCCACTCAGCAACACGTCGGGTACACGCTGATCCGCATACACCTCAGGTCGGGTGTAGTGCGGGCAATCCAGCAGACCATCCGTAAAGGAATCTTCCTCGGCGGAGTCCGCATGCCCTAAAGCTCCAGGCAGCAGTCGTGTAACCGCATCGATCAGGACCATGGCCGGCAGCTCGCCACCAGACAGTACATAGTCGCCAATCGACCACTCTTCATCGACATGAGCTTCAATAAAACGCTCGTCAATGCCTTCATAGCGACCGGCAATCAGGATCAGTGCATCCGATTTCGCCAGTTCGCGTACCGCCGACTGAGTCAGTTGACGGCCTTGGGGGGACAGGTAAATCACCTTCGCCGCCTCCCCGGCTGCTGCCTTGGCCTGAACCAGAGCATCTTCCAGGGGCTTGATCTTCATCACCATGCCCGGACCACCGCCAAACGGGCGATCGTCCACAGTGTGATGCCGATCCGTCGTGTAATCCCGCGGATTCCAACAGGTCAGCTGCAAGAGCCCCTGTTTGACCGCACGACTGGTGATGCCGTAGTCGCCAATGGCGGAAAACATCTCGGGAAACAAACTGATCACTTCTACGCGCAAGTTAGCCACGCTTAGAAGTCCGCGTCCCAATCCACCTTCATCTCGCCCGCTGCGAGGTCGACGGCCAACACGCATTGCTCCGTATAGGGCAACAGGCGTTCGCGATCATCCAGGCTGCCAGCGCAAGGCTTGACTACCATTACATCATTGGCGCCGGTTTCCAGAAGATGATCGATTTTCCCGAGCAATTGCCCAAGTGTATCGATGACCTTCAGACCTTCCAGCTGGTACCAGTAGTACTCGCCTTCGGTCAATTCAGCGAACAGGTTGCGCGGCACGCAGATCTCATAACCGGCCAGAAGACGAGCTTCTTCACGATCATCAAGACCCTTGAGCTTTGCGACCAGGAACTTGTCGCTCCCGCGTCCACTGACCAGCTCGACCTGTTTGACATTGCCTTCGCGCTTGAGCGTCCAGGTTTTGTACTGCAACAGGTTTTCAGTCGGATCAGTAAAGGAATAAACCTTCACTTCGCCGCGAACGCCGTGAACAGAATAAATTTTGCCAATAACGATCAAATCATCGGCAATAGCAGGCGTCGCGTTCATATTGCTCAGGCCGCAGCCTTAGCCGATTCCTTCAACAACTGAGCAACGCGCTCAGAAGGTTGTGCACCAACGCTCAGCCAGTAGGCAACGCGCTCTTGGTTCACGGACAGACGGATTTCCTGACCACGGGCAACAGGGTTGAAGAAACCAACCTGTTCTTTGTGGGAACCGTCACGCGGGTTGCGGGAGTCGGTTACGGTCAGGTGGTAAAACGGGCGCTTTTTGGAGCCGCCAAGGGCAAGACGGATTGTTAGCATGTGAACATCGTTCCTGTAGTCGGTGCTGCAAATCTAAATGCACAGCGGGCATGGGTGCCCGAAAGGCCGCATATTCTAAGGAATATCCGGACTTTTGCAAATGACTTTTTCCGGCGCCTATGGCAGGCCGTGCAGATTTGCATATAGGGCCGTCGTTTAAAACGGCCGGTCAGCTCCCGCCGAGTGCGGGTTTGCTGTTGATCCCGCATCCTTGCGGGGTCTGCGCCGGTGCGACGACCGGCGCGGATTCTTTACATTTTCGGCATGCCGCCGCCGGGCAACATACCGCCCATGCCGCGCATCATTTTCGCCATTCCGCCCTTGGCGGAGAATTTCTTCATCATCTTCTGCATCTGCTTGTGCTGCTTGATCAAGCGACCAATGTCCTGCACCTGGGTGCCGGAGCCCATGGCGATCCGGCGCTTGCGCGAACCGCTGATCAGCTCAGGGTCGCGGCGCTCGGCCGGGGTCATGGAATTGATGATGGCTTCCATCTGTTTGAATTGCTTCTCTGCGGCGTTCTGGGCATTGCCCATCTGCGACAGGTTCACACCACCGATGCTCGGCAGTTTGTCCATGAGGCCGCCGAGACCGCCCATGTTCTTCATCTGTTGCAGCTGATCGCGGAAGTCTTCGAGGTCGAAGCCCTTGCCCTTCTTCAGCTTCTTGGCCAGTTTGTCGGCCTTGTCCTTGTCGAGGGTCGCTTCAGCCTGTTCGATCAGGCTGAGCACGTCGCCCATGCCGAGGATCCGCGAAGCGATACGCTCCGGGTGGAACGGCTCGAGGGCTTCGGTCTTCTCGCCCATACCGATGAATTTGATCGGCTTGCCGGTGATGGCACGAACGGACAGCGCGGCACCGCCACGGGCGTCACCGTCGACTTTGGTCAGGATCACACCGGTCAGCGGCAGTGCATCGCCGAAGGCCTTGGCCGTGTTGGCGGCGTCCTGACCGGTCATGGCGTCGACCACGAACAGGGTTTCGACCGGGTTGATCGCGGCGTGCAGCGCCTTGATCTCGCCCATCATCTCTTCGTCGATGTGCAGACGACCGGCGGTATCGACGATGACCACGTCGATGAATTTCAGTTTTGCTTCTTTAATAGCCGCGTTGGCGATGTCGACCGGCTTCTGGCTCAGGTCGGACGGGAAGAACGTCACGCCGATGTCGTTGGCCAGGGTTTCCAGCTGTTTAATAGCCGCAGGACGATAGACGTCCGCCGACACGACCATGACCAACTTCTTCTTGCGCTCTTTAAGGAAGCGCGCCAGCTTGCCGGCGGTAGTGGTTTTACCGGCACCCTGCAGACCGGCCATCAATACGACGGCTGGCGGCACGGCACTCAGGTTCAAATCTTCGTTGGCCGCGCCCATCAGGCTTTCGAGCTCGGCCTGGACGATCTTCACGAACGCCTGGCCCGGCGTCAGGCTGCGCGACACTTCGGTGCCGACAGCGCGCTCTTTGACCGAATTGACGAAGTCCTTGACCACCGGCAGGGCGACGTCGGCTTCGAGCAACGCCATGCGCACTTCGCGCAGGGTGTCTTTGATGTTGTCTTCGGTCAGCTTCGCCTTGCCAGTGACATGGCGCAGCGTCTGCGAGAGACGGTCGGTTAAGTTTTCAAACATTGCGCGATCCTTTCAGGCCCTGTGTAGACCGGGATAATGGCGGCCCAGACCGGAATCAACATGTGCTCGGCGAGCCTGCGGCGTGGGCAGGTCGCGGATTATAGCGAAGACTGCGTCTGGCGGACACCTCGCTGTCAGCTTGCCGGTCTTTCGTGCCATGGCGGTTCTATGCCAAACTCAGCGCCTTTCGGGCTTGCCTAACAGGATTTATGCTCCCCTTGTCACCGAGTTTGCTGACCACCCTCGCCGCCGCCCTTCTATATGCCGCTGCGACCCTCTATCAGGGCACTCGCCTGGCCACTGGCGCCAAGGCCAACAAGCGCCTGCTGGTCACGCTCGGCGTGCTCGCCGTGCTGGCCCACAGTGCCAGCCTGCTGACTCACCTGCTGACGCCGATCGGTCTGGGCCTGGACTTCTTCAGCGCTTCGAGCCTGATTGCCGCGGCAGTCATTGCCCTGACCCTGCTGGCCTGTTCGCGGATCCCGGTGGAAAACCTGCTGGTCCTGCTGTTCCCGCTGGGTGCGATCACCGTGTTGCTGGCGCAGTTCGCACCCACCGGCACCGTGCAGATCATCGACGAAGAGCCGGGCATCCTCGCGCATATCCTGCTGTCGATCCTCGCCTACGGCATGTTCACCATCGCCGTGTTCCAGGCGTTGTTGCTGCTGGTGCAGGATCACCAGCTCAAGAACAAGCACCCGTCCGGGCTGATCAAGAACTTCCCGCCGCTGCAAACCATGGAAAGCCTGCTGTTCGGCTTCCTCTGGGCCGGCTGGACGCTGCTGTCGCTGTCGCTGATTTCCGGCTGGCTGTTCGTCGAAAACCTGTTTGCCCAGCACCTGGTGCACAAGACCCTGCTGGCCTGCCTGGCCTGGGTCGTGTTCAGCGTGCTGTTGTGGGGCCGCAACCGCCTGGGCTGGCGCGGCCACAAAGCGATCCGCTGGACCCTCGCCGGTTTCTGCCTGCTGATGTTGGCGTATTTCGGCAGCAAACTGGTCCGTGAATACATCCTGCACATCTGACGGGCGGCATAAATGGACGGTTTGCCCATAGGGCCGATGCTCGCGGTATTTGTCCTGCTGATTCTCTGGTCGGGATTGTTTACCGCCATCGAAGTGGCGCAACAGCATCTGCTGGCGCAACGCACCGCGTCGCGCGCCAGTGACAAGCCACTGGCAAAACTCAGCTTCCCGCTCGACAGCCTGATCCTGTGCAACACCCTGTGCCGCGCCCTCGCCGTGGTGCTTGCCACGCTACTGGCGATTTTCCTCTGTGAAGAGAACGGTCCCTGGGCAGCCTGCCTGGGCGCCAGCGCCGTATTGCTGGTATTTGCCGACTATTTCCCGCGCACCCTCGCCCAACGTTATCCGGACGCCGTGCTGTCATTCGGCAATTCGTTGCTGGCTGTTCCGCTGAAAGTGATCTATCCGCTCGCATGGCTGCTGAGCAGCATCAGTGGTTTGCTGTTGCGTCCGCTGGTGCGCAAGCCTCAGGTCGTGCAGCAGAGCGATGACGACGTCCCCGCCGATCGCCATGACGACCCGGATCACTCGTCTCGCCCGCACCCGGTTTCCGGCATCCATGCGCTGGACAACATCACGGTCAACGACATCCTGGTGCCTCGCAGTGACGTCGACGGCATCAATCTTGATGACCCGATCGAAGAAATCATCGAGCAATTGCGCCACAACAAGCGCACGCGCCTGCCGGTTTTCCACAGCGACATCAACCAGGTCGAGGCCGTCCTCAACACCCGGCAGATCCGCCACTTGCTGGACAATCACGCCCTGACCCGCGAAGCGCTCCTCGCCGCCAGCTACGAGCCGTATTTCGTCCCGGAAAGCACGCCACTGCAACTGCAGCTGCTGAACTTCCACAAGCAGCAGCGGCGCCTGGGCATGGTGGTGGACGAGTACGGCGAAGTGTTGGGGATCGTCACCCTGGAAGACATTCTCGAAGAAATCGTTGGCGAATTCGAAAGCGAGCACAGCCTCGACAACCCGCATATTCATCCGCAGGCCGATGGTCGCATGGTGATCGACGGCGCCGCCTCGATCCGCGAGCTGAACAAATGCCTGGGCTGGCACCTGCCCAGCGACGGCCCCCGGACTCTCAACGGTCTGGTGACAGAAGCTCTGGAAACCATCCCGGAAAGCGCGGTCTGCCTGAAGATCGGGCGCTATCGCCTGGAGATCCTCGAAACCGAGGAGAACCGCGTAAGCAAAGTGCTCATCTGGCACACCAGCTCGGCACCGGCACTCACACCCGTCCGCTAGCTCGCCCCTTGTTCAATCGTTAGCCACCTCCCTATAATCGGGGCGCTTACCCAAGCCCCGCCGAACCGCGTGCTTACCCCGCACCCGACTGGTTCCGGTCGGTTCATCGCCGCTTTCCGCATCACACCGACGACTGTTCCTACTCGAAACAGCGCTCGTGCCTCATCCCACATCCCTGGGTGTTCGACCATAATAATTCGCTCCAACGGAGCTCATGACTGTCAGGGATCACCGCATGACGACCAGTACCGCTTACAGCGACACCGCGCCTGCCCAACCGACCAACTCCGCCACCCGCGTGGCTACCGCGAGTTTCATCGGCACGGCCATCGAGTTCTACGATTTTTACGTCTACGCCACTGCTGCTGCACTGGTGATCGGGCCGGTATTCTTTCCGCAGACATCCGGCACAGCGCAGATGCTCTCGGCATTCCTCACTTTCGGTATCGCGTTCCTCGCCCGCCCGCTGGGTTCGGCACTGTTCGGCCACTTCGGCGACCGTATCGGACGCAAATCAACACTGGTGGCTTCCCTGCTGCTGATGGGTGTCTGCACCACGCTGATCGGCGTGCTGCCGGGTTACGACAGCATCGGGGCGTGGGCGCCGATCCTGTTGTGTGTGCTGCGCTTCGGCCAGGGCCTGGGATTGGGTGGCGAATGGGGCGGCGCGGCGCTGCTGGCGACCGAAAACGCTCCAAAGGGCAAGCGAGCCTGGTTCGGCATGTTCCCGCAGTTGGGCCCTTCGATCGGTTTTCTGGCGGCCAACGGCCTGTTCCTGACCTTGGCCATGACGCTCAATGACGAACAGTTCCGCAGCTGGGGCTGGCGGATTCCGTTCCTGCTCAGCGCAGTGCTGGTGATGGTCGGGCTGTATGTGCGCCTCAAACTTCACGAAACGCCAGTGTTCGCCAACGCCATCGCCCGTCAGGAGCGGGTTAAAGTGCCGCTGGTCGAGCTGTTCAGCCAATACTGGGCACCGACGCTGCTGGGTGCCGCCGCCATGGTGGTGTGCTACGCGCTGTTCTACATCTCGACGGTGTTTTCCCTGAGCTACGGCGTGTCGACGCTGGGCTACAGCCGCGAGACATTCCTCGGGCTGCTGTGCTTCGCTGTGCTGTTCATGGCGGCCGCCACGCCGTTGTCAGCCTGGGCAAGCGATCGTTACGGGCGCAAACCGGTGCTGATCGTCGGTGGTGTGCTGGCGATTCTTTCCGGGTTTCTGATGGAGCCGTTGCTGACTCAGGGCTCGACCTGGGGCGTGGCGCTGTTCCTGTGCATCGAGCTGTTCCTGATGGGTGTGACGTTCGCCCCGATGGGCGCGCTGCTGCCGGAACTGTTCCCGACGCACGTCCGCTATACCGGAGCATCGGCGGCCTACAACCTCGGCGGGATTGTCGGAGCCTCGGCGGCGCCGTTCTTCGCGCAGAAACTGGTGGCGATGGGTGGTTTGAGTTACGTCGGCGGGTATGTGTCTGCGGCCGCGGTGCTCAGCTTGATCGCTGTGCTGTGCCTGAAGGAGACGCGCCATAACGACCTGAATCAGGTGTCGTAAGCGCAATGATCGCTCCCGCACGGGCGGGAGCGATCAGATAGCGAGATTACAGCTCTACAACGACCGCCTGAGAAGCACGGGTCGCCTTGGCACGAGCGGCCTCGATCGACTCGTCACGCGCCAGGGCCACGCCCATGCGACGCTGGCCATTGACCTCAGGCTTGCCGAATAGACGCAGCGCGGTATCCGGCTCGCTCAGCGCAGCGCCGAGGTTGGCGAATGCGGTCTGGGTCGACTGACCTTCCACCAGAATCACCGCCGAAGCCGATGGGCCGAACTGACGGATCAGCGGTACAGGCAGGCCGAGGATCGCCCGCGCGTGCAGGGCGAACTGCGACAGGTCCTGGGAAATCAGGGTCACCAGACCGGTGTCGTGCGGGCGCGGCGACACTTCGCTGAACCACACCTGATCACCCTTGATGAACAACTCTACGCCGAACAGACCACGACCACCCAAGGCTTCAGTTACCGCTTTGGCAACGCGCTCGGATTCAGCCAGTGCAATCGGGCTCATGGCCTGTGGCTGCCAGGATTCCTGGTAGTCGCCTTTCTCCTGACGGTGGCCGACCGGCGCACAGAACGTGGTGCCGCCGATATGACGAACGGTCAGCAGGGTGATTTCGTAGTCGAAATCGATGAAACCTTCGATGATCACCCGACCTTTGCCAGCGCGACCGCCCTCTTGCGCGTAATCCCAGGCTTTCTGCACGTCATCGACGCTGCGCAGCAGGCTCTGGCCCTTGCCCGACGAACTCATCACCGGTTTGACGACGCACGGGAAACCCAGGTCTTCAACGGCTTTGCTGTAGTCCTCGAAGGTATCGGCGAAGTGGTACGGCGAAGTCGGCAGATCCAGTTCTTCGGCGGCCAGACGACGGATCCCTTCGCGGTTCATGGTCAGTTGCGCGGCGCGAGCAGTCGGGATCACGGTGAAGCCTTCGGCTTCCAGCTCGACCAGGGTAGCGGTGGCGATGGCTTCGATTTCCGGCACGATGAAGTGCGGCTTCTCGGCTTCGATCACCGCACGCAGGGCTGCGCCATCAAGCATGTTGATCACGTGGCTGCGATGAGCAACCTGCATGGCCGGCGCATTGGCGTAACGGTCAACGGCGATCACTTCAACGCCCAGGCGTTGCAGCTCGATCACCACTTCCTTGCCCAACTCACCACAGCCACACAGCAATACGCGGGTCGCGGTCGGCGACAATGGAGTTCCGATACGGGTCATCTCAGGTCCTCAAAGAAGCGGATCATCGAGGAAAGCAACGCCAGACGCGCTTTCCATGGGGAGAAAGCGCGGCATTTTACATGAACCTGAGGGTTTGGCTTCAGCCAGCGACAGCCTGTTTACGCTCGCGCCAGGCCATGATCAGCCAGACGGCGGTGACACCGGCGAACTTCGAGGCCAGAGCAGTGATGATCACCGGTGGCGTCAGCAGGTCGATCATGCCGAAAAAGATGAAGGTATCGAGGGGAATGCTCAGCGCCGAACTGATCCACAGGCGGTCACGCAACGGCCGCTTGGTGACGGTGAACACCAGCCAGTCGATGCACTCGGACACCGCGAACGCCGTGGCGCTGGCCAGCGCAATCGATGGATCGGAGGTGACATAGGACAGCACCAGCGCCGCCAGCATCGCCGCAATCGCACCGTGGCCGAACCGGATCTGCACCATGTCGCGCAACACGAACACCAGCCCGCCCCAGGCCGACCAGATGATGTCCAGGTGCGGCGCGGTGGAGAAGGCGAAGTTGATCAGCACGACACTGCTGATGTAAGCGATGAGGAAAATCATGGGCGTGACCTGTCAATTTGGCGCACAGGTTACTTCAGCCCTTCGAGGACGCCAATCAAATCGGCTATTGCCCAGGCGTTTTGCCGATCATCCAGACCAGCCCACTAGACTTCGCCCGCTCATGACACAACCCCAGCACCGCCCGCCGCTCGTCGTTGGTCATCCGGCTCCAGCGGGTGATTTCCTCGACCGTGCGCTGGCAACCGGTGCAAATGTCATCGTCATCCAACGCGCAAATATTCACGCAGGGCGAGGCCACCGGCCGCTCAACCGTATTCATTCTTCCTGCTCGACCAGATCGCGCGCATAGCGCTGCGAGTTATGTACATAGTGGGCGGCGCTGGCTTCGAGCATCTTTTTCTGTTGCTCGGTCAGCTCACGCACTACCTTGCCCGGCGAGCCCATCACCAGCGAACCGTCGGGAATTTCCTTGCCTTCGCCAATCAGCGAATTGGCGCCGATGATGCAGTTCTTGCCGATCTTCGCGCCGTTGAGAATGACCGCGTTGATGCCGATCAGGCTGTAGTCGCCGACTGTGCAGCCGTGAAGCATGGCGTTGTGGCCGATGGTCACGCCAGTGCCGATGGTCAGCGGATAGCCCATGTCGGTGTGCATCACGGTGCCGTCCTGCACGTTGCTGTTCTTGCCGATCAGGATCAGTTCGTTGTCGCCGCGCAACACGGCGTTGAACCAGACGTTGGCGCCCTCTTCCAGTCTGATCTTGCCCACCAGCACGGCATTGGGGGCGACCCAGCTCTGCGGATGGGTCTCGACACGGGCGTCGCCCAGGCGGTATTTCATCTTGTTTTCCTCAGGGCTCACGTTGGCTGGCCATTCGAACGATGGCTTCAGGTGTTGATAAAGCTTTTAGGCGGTCGATGCAGGCTGATTTTGGCGTCATAGAGCAGGTTGATCAACTCGACGATCATGATCGCCGTCAGCCCCCAGATCTTGTATTCGCCATAACGATAGCTCGGCACGTACCAACTGCGACCCTGATAGTCGATGCGGTGGGTGTGTTCGCGCGGATCCTTGCGGAAGAATTCCAGCGGCACACTGAACACCGCAGCGATCTCGGCATCATTGGCCTGGTATTCGACAAAATCGGGAATCACCCCGACATACGGTGTGACCTTGATGCCATGCAGGGAGATCAACGGGCTGAGCGGACCGATCACTTCGACCAGGCCGGGCGGCAGGCCGATTTCTTCTTCGGCTTCACGCAGCGCGGTGAAGATCAGGTCCGGATCCTCCGGATCCCGTCGACCGCCGGGAAAGGCGACTTCGCCACCGTGGGTCGAGAGCCCGCTGGCGCGCAAGGTCAGGACAAGCTCGGGTTCGTCACTGCGAGTAATCGGCACCAGGACGGCGGCCTCGGGGAAACGCGTGTCGGTCTCCAGCGTGCGCGGCGTGTGATTGCTTACCCGGTGCAGTAGCTCGTCCAGCATAAGTGTTCTCGATCTGTGCCTTGCCCTGCATCATGCACCAATCAATGCGACCGCCCAAGCCCCGGACAAGGGTCATGTCGCGAAACGACAACTTGCCGACTGACACCGCTGCACGCCAAGATAGGCGCAGCATTCAGGAACCCCAGCATGAAATTTTGCAGCCAGTGCGGCAACCCGGTGACCCAGCGCATTCCCGAAGGCGACTCGCGGCTGCGATTTGTCTGCGACAGCTGTCAGACCATTCACTACCAGAACCCCAATATCGTGGCCGGATGCGTGGCGACCTGGGGCAGCAAAGTCCTGCTCTGCCGCCGTGCCATCGAGCCGCGTCTCGGTTACTGGACGCTGCCCGCCGGTTTCATGGAGAACGGCGAGACCATCGAGCAGGCCGCCATCCGCGAAACCGCCGAGGAAGCCTGCGCCCGGGTGCGTAACCTGAGCATCTACACCCTGATCGACGTGCCGCATATCAGCCAGGTGCATGTGTTCTTTCGCGCAGAGCTGGCGGACCTGGATTTTTCCGCCGGCCCCGAGAGCCTCGAAGTGCAACTGTTCGACGAAGCGCAGATTCCGTGGGACGAGCTGGCTTTCCGCACGGTGGGCCGTACCTTAGAATGCTTCTTCGCTGACCGCCGCGCCGAGACTTACCCGGTGCGCTCGGAATCGATCCCGCCGCTCGCTCAACCGGCCATCACTTGATTTCAGCGCCAGCCGGCCGATAACCCGCGTGCGCAGCCCGCGACAGCGCCTGCATAAGATCTATAAATAAATTATCTGCATCACCTTCTGGGGAATCGTTTCAATGCGCTGGTTGCTTGCCCTGTTTTGCCTGTCGTTCGTCACCGTCTCCCAAGCGTCGTTCGTGACCACCGTGACGCCTTCGAACACCCCGCTCATCGAAAAAATACTGGTGCTCAAGTCGGCTCATCAACTGCAGTTGATCGCCGATGGCAAGCCGCTCAAGAGCTATCGCATTTCCCTGGGCAAGGGCGCGAAAAAAGGCCCGAAACTGATTGAAGGCGACAAACGCACACCTGAAGGTTTCTATTGGATCGACTGGCGCAAGACCAGCGACAAATTCAACCTGTCGATGCACATCTCCTACCCGAACATCAGCGACTCCGCCCGCGCCCGGCGTGAAGGCGTCGAGCCTGGCGGCATGATCATGATCCACGGCACGCCGGATTCCGAAGACAACCCGGAAAACCTGTTTCACACCCTGGACTGGACCGACGGCTGCATCGCCATGCGCAACGTCGACATGCGCGAAGTCTGGAACCTGGTGCCGGACGGCACGATGATCGAAATCCGCCCCTGATTCTGTCACCAGGGCGCCTGCTCTCTCCGGGCCGCGAAGCGGCCCTTCCCTCTGACCATTGGTCGCCCGCAAAAAATAAATTCAAAAGATCGCAGCCTGCGGCAACGTCTGAACGGTGATACCACTTTCACCCGCCAGAACTGCCGCAGACTGCGATCTTTTGCATTCCAGAGCCCACCTCTAATACCACTTGAAACCACCCACCCTGAAACACCCGATTCCAAAGGACTACAGGCCTTTCCGCTGCGTTGACATGGTATGCAAGTGGTATTAGTTTTCGCCGGAACAGCGAGCGACAACAATCCAATATCAGCTCCGGAAATGCCTGCATGAATGATCTACACGCCCTGCGCCCTGACGACTCCCAGCCGACGCCGCTGTACCTGCAACTGGCGCGCAACCTGGAAGCAGCGATCCATGCCGGCCAGTGGAAAGCCGAACAGGCGATGCCGTCGGAGCGCAATCTCAGCGAAATGCTGGGGATTTCCCGGGTCACCGCCCGCAAGGCGCTGGAAGTCCTGCTCGATCAAGGTTTGATCCGCCGCCTGCAAGGCTCCGGCACCTTCATCACTCCACGCCTTGAACAACCGCTGTCGCGCCTGTCGGGTTTCAGCGAAATGCTCCGTCTCAAGGGTTTCGTGCCCAGCTCGCAATGGCTGGAGCGGGAAATCACCCTGCCAACCCACGAAGAACTGATCCGCCTCGGCCTGTCGCCGAACGACAAGGTCGCGCGCATGAAACGCCTGCGCAAAGCCGACGACACGGTGATGGCCATCGAGATGAGCACCCTGCCCGCCTCGATCATGCCCCGGCCACAAGTGGTGGGCGATTCGCTCTACGAACACCTCGACAGCATCGGCAAACCGATCGTGCGCGCCTTGCAGCACATCCAGGCGATCAACGCCTCGGACGAGTTCGCCGCGCTGGTCGGCATCGCCCCCGGCACCGCGATGCTGCTGATGACCCGGGTCGGCTATCTGGAAGACAACACGCCGATCGAAGTCACCGACACCTATTGCCGCAACGACTACTACGACTTTGTTGCAGAGCTTCGCCGCTGATCAGCAGCCAGGCCAAACGAGAGAAGCGAAATGTCCGAAGACAACATCCTTACCGCTGACGGCTGGATTCTCGGCCGGCTGATCCACGAACACGGCAGAGTCGTGTCCATCGAAGGCGTGCCTTGCGATCCGGCGGACAACGACCTGCCTTATCTGCTGCCGGGCTTCATCGATCTGCACGTCCACGGCGGTGGCGGCAAGGACATCATGGAAGGCACCAGCGCCTTCGAGACCATCACCAAGACCCACGTGCGTTTCGGCACCACCTCGCTGCTGGCCACCACGATGACCGCGCCGAGTGCCGAGATCTCCAGCGTGCTCAAGGATGTCGGCGAATTCTGCGAGCAGCGTCCGAAAGGTGCCGCCCGGGTCCTCGGTGTTCACCTCGAAGGTCCGTACATCAATCCCGGCAAACTCGGCGCGCAACCGAACTTTGCCCACACCGCGCTGATGGCCGAAGTCGAAGAGTATCTGGCACTCGCGCCGATCCGGGTGATCACCATCGCCCCGGAAATCGCCGGCCACGACGGCTTGATTCGTGAACTGAGCCGCCGTGGCATCCGCATGCAGATCGGCCACACCCTCGGCAGTTACGAGGAAGGTGTCGCCGCCCTCGAAGCCGGCGCCACCAGTTTCACGCACTTATACAACGCCATGAGCCCGCTGCATCACCGCGAACCGGGCATCGTCGGCGCCGCCCTCGCCCACGCCAAATTCGCCGAGTTGATCCCGGACTTGCTGCACGTGCACCCCGGTGCGATCCGCGTGGCCCTGCGCTCGATTCCTTGCCTGTATTGCGTCACCGATTCGACCGCCGCCGCCGGCATGCCCGACGGCGAGTACAAGCTCGGCAGCCACACCGTCACCAAATGCCTGGGCGGCGTGCGCCTGCCGGACGGCACGCTGGCCGGCAGCACCCTGACCATGGATCAGGCTTTGCGCAATCTGGTGAAGATCGGTCTGCCGATCGCCGAGGCCTCGCAACGTCTTTCGCAATTCCCCGCCGACTACCTCGGCATCACCGAACGCGGGCGCCTGCAACCGGGCGCCTGGGCCGACTGCGTGCGGCTGGATCGCTCACTCACACTGACCGCCGTCATGGTCGAAGGAGAAGACATTGACTTCAAAAATGCTTGAGGAGGCGCTGTCCTCGTTCGAGGCCGTGCAAGCCCAACTGCAACAGCTCGATGGCTCGATGATCGAGATCGCCGGGCGCCTGCGCCGTCAACCGCCGCAAGTGGCGATGACTGTCGCCCGTGGCAGTTCCGATCATGCGGCGAGCTACTTCGCCTACCTGACCATGCAGCAACTGGGCATTCCGGTGGCGTCGCTGCCGATGTCGGTGGTGACCATGCAACAGGCGCCGTTGAAAGTCAGCGGTCAGGTCGCGTTCGCGTTTTCCCAGTCGGGCCAGAGCCCGGATCTGGTCAACAGCCTGCGTCTGCTGCGCAAGCGCGGTGCCCTGAGCGTGTCGATGGTCAACGCCGCCGACTCGCCGCTGGAGGCCGCATGCGAATTCAGCCTGCCGCTGCTGGCCGGCACCGAAAGCAGCGTCGCCGCGACCAAGAGCTTCATTGCCACCCTCAGTGCCAGCGCCCGTCTGATCGCGCACTGGAAAGAGGACAGCGAATTGCTGGAAGCGCACAACGCCTTGCCCGAAGGCTTGCGCGACGCCGCGCAACAGGACTGGAGCCTGGCCATCGACGCCCTGCGCGATTGCGAGCGACTGATGGTGATCGGCCGTGGCGCCGGTTTCGCCATCGCCCAAGAAGCCGCGCTGAAATTCAAGGAAACCTCGGCGATCCAGGCCGAAGCTTTCAGCAGCGCTGAAGTCCGTCACGGCCCGATGGCCCTGATCGACGAACATTACCCGCTGCTGGTGTTCGCCCCGCGCGGTGCCGAACAGGCCGGTCTGCTGAGCCTGGCGGCCGAAATGCGCCAACGCGGCGCCCGCGTGCTGCTGGCCGCACCGGATGACGTGAGCGAACGCGACCTGACCTTGAGCCGCGCGGAGCATCCGGCGCTCGACCCGATCCTGGCGATCCAGAGTTTCTACGTGATGGCGGCCGGTCTGGCCGTGGCCCGTGGCATGGACCCGGATCAGCCGCGACACCTGAGCAAAGTCACTCGTACGCACTGAGTCCGAACCGAACGTTTTCCTGATGAGACCGAGCCATGCACAACAACAATAAAGAGCTGACTTTAAGCGCCCCGCTCAGCGGCCCGGTGCTCACGCTCGCCAAAGTTCCGGACGCGGTGTTCGCCAGCGGCGCGATGGGCGACGGCATTGCCATCGATCCGCTGAACGACACCTTGTATTCGCCCTGCGCCGGGGTGGTGATCCACGTTGCCCGCACCGGCCACGCGCTGACCGTGCGTGCCGACAACGGCGCGGAAATCCTCCTGCACCTGGGACTCGACACGGTCGAGTTGCAGGGCGAAGGTTTCTCGATGCTGGTCAAGGAAGGCACTCGGGTCAGCAGTGGCCAGCCGTTGCTGCGCTATGACCTGGACAAGGTCGGCCGCCAGTGCAAAAGCCTGGTCAGCCTGCTGATCCTGACCAACAGCCAGGACTTTCAGGCGCGTCCCATCACCCTGAAAACGGTGAAGGTTGGCGAACCGCTGCTGCACATAGTCGCTCGTCACAGCACGGCGGCGAATGCAGAAGAAACCGGCGGCCCTGAAGTTCACGGTCACGTGCGGGTCGCCCATCGCGGTGGCCTGCATGCACGCCCGGCCGCGTTGATCCGCCAGACCGCGCAAGGTTTCAAGAGCCAGTCGCAGCTGCATTTCGCCGGCAAGTCGGCGCCGTGCAACAGTCTTATCGGCTTGATGGGCCTGGCGATTGGCGAGCAGGACGAAGTGCAAGTCAGCTGCCAGGGTTCCGATGCGCAAGCAGCACTGCAAGCCTTGCTCAACGCACTGGCCACCGCCCTGCCCGACGACCACCACGCTGCCGCGCCGGTTGTTTCTGCACCACGCAATCGCCCGGCCGAGGCCGGCGTGTTGCACGGTGTGTGCGCCGCACCGGGTCTGGTGGGCGGGCCGCTGTTTCGCTTGAACGCGATCAGCCTGCCGGCGGACGCTGGCAATCATCAGCCCGAGCAACAATTGCAGATCCTCGACGCAGCATTGAATCAGGTTCGCAGCGAAATCAACGGCACCCTCGCCCAGGCGAAAAAACAGCGTAATGCCGACGAAGAAGCGATCTTCGCCGCGCATCTGGCATTGCTGGAAGACCCAGCACTACTAGATGCCGCGCAGCAATCGATCGAAACCGGCATCGCGGCGACTCACGCCTGGAGCCAATCCATCGATGTGCAATGCGAGGTGCTGCAAAACACCGGCAGCGCACTGCTGGCCGAGCGTGCCAACGATCTGCGCGACTTGAAACAACGGGTGCTGCGTGCCCTGCTCGGCGAAGCCTGGCATTACGACGTGCCGGCCGGCGCCATCGTCGCCGCTCACGAACTGACGCCTTCGGACTTGCTGCAACTGAGCGCGCAAAGTGTCGCCGGGTTGTGCATGGCCGAAGGTGGCGCGACATCCCACGTGGCCATTCTGGCCCGGGGCAAAGGCCTGCCGTGCATGGTCGCACTGGGCTCGGCGCTACTGGATCAAGCGCAAGGTCAATCTGTGGTCCTCGACGCCGACGGCGGGCGCCTCGAACTGACGCCAAATGGCGAAAGACTGGCCGAAGTCCGGCAAGCCCAGATCGACCGCCAACAACGTCGCGAAGCCCAGCAAGCCCAAGCCCATCTGCCGGCGGAAACCCGCAACGGCGTGGCCATCGAAGTGGTCGCCAACGTCGCCTCCAGCCATGAAGCGGCGGACGCGTTTGCCAATGGCGCCGATGGCGTCGGCCTGTTGCGCACCGAGTTCCTGTTCGTCGATCGCCACACCGCGCCGGACGTCGAAGAACAGCGCACCGCCTACCAAGCGGTGATCGATGCCATGGGCGACAAGTCGGTGATCATCCGCACCATCGATGTCGGTGGCGACAAACAACTCGATTACCTGCCGCTGCCAGTGGAAGCCAACCCGGTTTTGGGTCTGCGCGGTATTCGTCTGGCTCAGGCCCGCCCGGAAATCCTCGATCAGCAACTGCGCGCCCTGCTGCAAGTCAGCCCGTTGCAGCGCTGCCGGATCCTGCTGCCGATGGTCACCGAAGTCGACGAACTGCTGCACATCCGCCAACGGGTCGATGCGCTGTGCCTGGAACTGGGCATCAGCCTACGTCCGGAAATCGGCGTGATGATCGAAGTCCCGGCCGCCGCCTTGCAGGCCGAGCAACTGGCCGAGCACGCGGACTTCCTGTCCATCGGCACCAACGACCTGTCGCAATACACCCTGGCCATGGACCGCGACCACGCCGGCCTCGCCGCACGGGTCGATGCCTTGCACCCGGCACTGCTGCGACTGATCGCCATGACCTGCGAAGGCGCGGCGGTGCATAAACGTTGGGTCGGCGTGTGCGGCGCCCTGGCTTCCGATCCGCTGGCGACGCCGGTGTTGATCGGCCTGGGCGTGACCGAACTGTCGGTGAGCCCGGTACAGATTGGTGAAATCAAGGATCGCGTGCGCCAGGTGCACGAAGCCGAATGCCAACGCCTCGCCCGGGACTTGCTCAAGCTGAGCAGCGCCGCCGCGGTGCGTCATGCCTGTCATCAACATTGGCCTCTGCGCTAACAAAAACAACAAGGACAAACGCCATGTACCAACTCTTCATCGAAGGCCTGCAACGCCTCGGCCGAGCGCTGATGCTGCCGATCGCGATCCTGCCGATCGCCGGCCTGCTGCTGCGCCTGGGCGACACCGACCTCTTGAACATCGCGATCATCCACGACGCCGGCCAGGTGATCTTCGCCAACCTGGCGATGATCTTCGCCATCGGCATCGCGGTCGGCTTCGCCAAGGACAACAACGGCACCGCCGGCCTCGCCGGGGTGATCGGTTACCTGGTGATGATCTCCACGCTGAAAGTGCTCGACGCCAGCATCAACATGGGCATGCTCGCCGGGATCGTCAGCGGCCTGATGGCCGGCGCGCTGTACAACCGCTTCAAGGACATCAAGTTGCCGGAGTACCTCGCATTCTTCGGCGGCCGGCGCTTCGTGCCGATCGTCACCGGTTTTGCGGCGGTGGGCCTGGGCGTGGTGTTCGGCTACATCTGGCCGCCGATCCAGCACGGCATCAACAGCTTCGGCAGCCTGATGATGGAAAGCGGCAGCTTCGGCGCCTTCGTCTTCGGCGTGTTCAACCGCCTGCTGATCGTCACCGGCCTGCACCACATCCTCAACAACATGGCGTGGTTCGTGTTCGGCAACTTCACCGACCCGACCACCGGCGCCCTGGTCACCGGCGACCTGTCGCGTTACTTCGCTGGCGATCCGAAGGGCGGCCAGTTCATGACCGGCATGTTCCCGATGATGATCTTCGGCCTGCCCGCGGCGTGCCTGGCGATGTACCGCAACGCCCTGCCGGAACGACGCAAAGTGATGGGCGGGATCTTCCTGTCGATGGCCCTGACCTCGTTCTTGACCGGGGTAACCGAACCGATCGAATTCGCCTTCATGTTCCTCGCACCGCTGCTGTATCTGGTGCATGCGTTGCTGACCGGGCTGTCGATGGCAATCACCAACGCGCTGAACATCCATCTGGGCTTCACCTTCTCCGGTGGCTTCATCGACATGGTGCTCGGCTGGGGCAAGTCCACCAATGGCTGGCTGGTGATCCCGGTGGGCCTGGCCTATGCGGTCATCTATTACGCGGTGTTTGATTTCTGTATCCGTCGCTTCAACCTGAAGACGCCGGGGCGTGAAGACGTTGCCACCGCCGACAAAGCGGTTCTGACCGAAAACGAACGCGCCGGGGCTTACATCAAGGCACTCGGTGGTGCGGAAAATCTGGTCACGGTTGGCGCGTGCACTACGCGGTTGCGACTGGAAATGGTCGACCGCAACAAAGCTTCGGATGCGGATTTGAAAGCACTGGGTGCGATGGCGGTTGTGCGTCCGGGCAAGGGTGGGAGTTTGCAGGTGGTTGTGGGGCCGATGGCCGACAGCATTGCTGATGAGATTCGCCTGGCGATGCCGGCGTTGGGACGGGCCGTAGTGGCTGCACCTGTCGCCGTCATCGAAACCAGTGAACCGGTTGCAGTCGCTGCACCGCTGGCACAGCAATGGCTGACCGCTCTGGGCGGCAGCGACAATGTGCTGCAACTTGATTGCATCGCCATGAGCCGGATTCGCCTGCAACTGGCCGATGGCAAGGTGCTGTCGGAAAGCCGATTGAAGGAGCTGGGCTGTTTGGGTGTGAGCGCGCTGGAAAATGGCGTGTGGCACTTGCTGGTGGGGGATCGGGCGCAGAGTCTGAGTGAGGCGTTGGAGGGGTTGGTTAATCGGAGTGAGGTGAGTGCGAAGGTTTAGGGCGACCAGTGAATCGCTGGGTGGGGGGTGATTTGACGCATCTTTATTGGACTCCGAATCCAGCCCTCACCCTAACCCTCTCCCGGAGGGAGAGGGGACTGATCGCAGTGTTTATACGAACTACACCGACCTGGAATATCGAGGCGAACTCAGATCTTAAAACACCAAAAAACAGCTTCTCACCACTCAAAACGATGAGCGTTAGCTCGAGTACCGCTTTTGACGTGCCGGCCCCATCGGAAGGCTGAGTGGAGGGATTTATCCGGGGGTGGGAGCGCAGCGACCGTTCGACGAAGTCGAACACATCGAGAGGAGGTGCAGCGAAGCAAACCGTAGGCGATGCCCCCGGATGAATCCCGTAACGAAGGAACCCCGAGCCCCAGCGAGGGGCCGTACGCCGGGGCCCAGCGTTTTGCTTACTTTTGGGCGTCTGCAAAAGTGAGTCGCTGTAAGAGCGAAACCGTCAGCGGCAGCACCCGAAGCAACGGATATTCACTCAATCTCAAACCCCAAAAACCAAAAAACCCGCTGAAATCACTCTCAGCGGGTTTTCTGTTCAAACGGCAAGGAAGATCAAAAATCCTCCAACCGCCAAACCTCATAAGCCGGCGTCTCGTAAGGATGGCTAGTCTTCAAAGCCCCCACCACCCCACGAATCAACTCATCGCCAACAACAAGCTCAACCTTCCACTCCTCGACCCGCTCAACCTGCCCCGCCTGACCAATGAACGGCTGACTGCCATCCAGAGGTCGAAACTGGCCCAGACCAAGCACCTGCCAAGCACAGTGGTCATAGTCACCAATCCGCCCACCGCCGGCAGCGAATACAGCGTCCTTGACCACCTCGACATGACTGTCGGGAACAAAAAAAGCGAGCTTGTACACAGCGCTTAGTTCACCCACACACGAGCGTTACGGAACATACGCATCCAAGGAGCGTCTTCGTTCCACTCTTCCGAACGCCACGAGTTCTGCACGGCGCGGAACACACGCTCCGGGTGCGGCATCATGATCGTTACGCGACCGTCGCGGCTGGTGAGGCCGGTGATCCCGCGCGGCGAGCCGTTCGGGTTGGCCGGGTAGGCTTCGGTGACCTTGCCGTGGTTGTCGACGAAACGCATCGCCACGCAACCGGACAGATCGGCTTCCAGCAGTGCCTCTTCGCTTTCGAATTCGGCATGACCTTCACCGTGAGCGATGGCGATCGGCATGCGCGAACCGGCCATGCCCTGCAGGAAGATCGAGTTCGATTCCTGAACCTGAACCATCGCCACGCGCGCTTCGAACTGCTCGGAGCGGTTGCGCACGAAGTGCGGCCAGAACTCGCTGCCCGGGATCAGTTCGTGGAGGTTGGACATCATCTGGCAACCGTTGCACACGCCGAGGGTGAAGCTGTCGTTACGCTCGAAGAAACCCTGGAACGCATCGCGGGCACGGCTGTTGAACAGTGCGGACTTGGCCCAGCCTTCACCGGCGCCGAGTACGTCGCCGTAGGAGAAACCACCGCAGGCCACCAGACCTTTGAACTCGTTCAGGTCGACTCGGCCGGCCAGAATGTCGCTCATGTGCACGTCGATCGCGTTGAAACCGGCGCGGTCGAACGCCGCCGCCATTTCCACCTGACCGTTGACGCCCTGCTCACGCAGCACGGCAACCTGTGGGCGAATGCCTTTCTTGATGTAAGGCGCGGCGATGTCCTGGTTGACGTCGTAGCTCAGCTTGACGCTCAGGCCCGGATTGTCCTCTTCCAGCAGGACGTCGAATTCCTGTTGAGCGCAGTCGGCGTTGTCGCGCAGACGCTGGATCTGATAGCTGGTCTCGGCCCACTGACGTTGCAGCAGACGACGCTGACCTTCGAACACGGTGTCACCGTTGAAGGTGATGTTGATCTGGCCGTTGTTGATCGGCTGACCGATCACCGAAACGCAGTCGCCCAGACCGGCCGCGCTGAATTGCGCGAGGATGTCCGGGGTGGCGTCCTGGCGAACCTGGATCACGGCACCCAGTTCTTCGTTGAACAGGATGGCGGCGATTTCAGCGGAGCTTTCGGCAACGCTGTCCAGGTTCAGGCTCAGACCGCAGTGGCCGGCGAAGGCCATTTCCACCACGGAGGTCAGCAGACCACCGTCGGAACGGTCGTGGTACGCCAGCAGGTGACCGTCGGCGTTGAGGCCCTGGATCACCGCGAAGAAGGCTTTCAGGTCTTCGGCGTCATCGACGTCCGGAGCCTGCTTGCCGAGCTTGCCGTGAACCTGAGCCAGGATCGAGGCGCCCATGCGGTTCTGGCCGCGACCGAGGTCGATCAGGATCAGATCGGTGGTGCCTTTGTCCATGCGCAGTTCCGGGGTCAGGGTCTGACGGATGTCAGCCACTGGCGCGAAACCGGTCACGATCAGGGACATCGGCGAGGTGACGGTCTTGTCTTCGCCGTTGTCGTTCCAGCGGGTGGCCATGGACATCGAGTCCTTGCCCACCGGGATGGTGATGCCCAGCTCAGGGCACAGTTCCATACCCACCGCTTTCACGGTGTCGTACAGACGCGCGTCTTCGCCCGGGTGGCCGGCAGCGGACATCCAGTTCGCCGACAGTTTGATGTCGGAGAGCTTGTTGATGCGCGAGGCGGCAATGTTGGTCAGGGTTTCACCGATGGCCATGCGGCCCGACGCCGGAGCGTCCAGCAGCGCCAGCGGAGTACGCTCGCCCATTGCCATCGCTTCACCGGTGTAGACGTCGAAACTGGTGGCGGTGACGGCCACGTCGGCCACCGGAACCTGCCATGGGCCGACCATTTGGTCACGGGCCACGAGGCCGGTGATGGTGCGGTCGCCGATGGTGATCAGGAAGCTTTTGCTCGCCACAGCCGGGTGGTGCAGAACGCGTTCGATGCTTTCGCTGATGTCGAGGTTCGACGGATCGAAGTCATCGCCCAGCTCGGCTTCGCGAACCACCGAACGGTGCATGCGCGGTGCCTTGCCCAGCAACACTTCCAGTGGCATGTCCACCGGGTTGTTGCCGAAGTGGCTGTCGGTCACGGTCAATTGAGGCTCGGCGGTGGCTTCACCGACAACGGCGAACGGGCAACGCTCACGTTCACAGATGGCCTTGAAGCGCTCGAAGTCGGCCGGGCCGACTGCCAGAACGTAACGTTCCTGGGATTCGTTGGACCAGATTTCGTGCGGGGCCATGCCCGGCTCGTCGTTTGGAATGTTGCGCAGTTCGAAACGGCCACCGCGGTCGCCGTCGTTGACCAGTTCCGGGAAGGCGTTGGACAGACCGCCCGCACCCACGTCGTGGATGAAGCTGATCGGGTTCTTGTCACCCAGCTGCCAGCAACGGTCGATGACTTCCTGGCAGCGACGTTCCATTTCAGGGTTTTCGCGCTGAACCGATGCGAAGTCCAGATCCGCCGAGCTGGTGCCGGTCGCCATTGAGGACGCTGCACCGCCACCCAGACCGATCAGCATCGCCGGACCGCCGAGAACGATCAGCTTCGAGCCGACCAGAATCTCGCCTTTCTTGACGTGCTCTTCACGGATGTTGCCCATGCCGCCAGCCAGCATGATCGGCTTGTGGTAACCGCGAACTTCGTCACCGTGCGGGGTGGTGATCGATTGTTCGAAGGTACGGAAGTAACCGGTCAGGGCCGGACGACCGAATTCGTTGTTGAACGCAGCGCCGCCCAGCGGGCCTTCGATCATGATGTCCAGCGCGGTAACGATGCGCTCAGGCTTGCCGTACGGTACTTCCCACGGCTGTTCGAAGCCCGGGATCTGCAGGTTCGACACGGTGAAACCGGTCAGGCCGGCCTTCGGCTTGGCGCCACGGCCGGTCGCGCCTTCGTCGCGGATCTCGCCACCGGAACCGGTAGATGCGCCCGGGAACGGTGCGATCGCGGTCGGGTGGTTGTGGGTTTCAACCTTCATCAGGATGTGCACCGGCTCCTGCACCGCGCCGTACTGGCGGGTTTCCGGATCCGGGAAGAAGCGGCCGGCAACGTTGCCGACGATCACCGAAGCGTTGTCCTTATAAGCGGACAGCACGCCTTCGCTGTGCATCTGATAGGTGTTCTTGATCATGCCGAACAGGCTTTTTTCCTGGCTCTCGCCGTCAATATCCCAACTGGCGTTGAAGATCTTGTGGCGGCAGTGCTCGGAGTTGGCCTGGGCGAACATCATCAGTTCGATGTCGTGCGGGTTGCGCTTGAGACCGTTGAAGGCGTTGACCAGGTAATCGATCTCGTCTTCGGCCAGGGCCAGGCCCAGCTCGACGTTGGCCTTTTCCAGCGCGGCGCGACCACCGCCGAGGATATCGATGGCGGTCAGCGGCTTCGGTTCGGCGTGGCTGAACAGACCGGCGGCCTGCTCGAGGTTGGCCAGAACGATCTGCGTCATGCGGTCATGCAGTACATCGGAAATCTGCTGTGCTTCGGCTTCGCTGAACTGACCGGCCACGTAGAACGCGATGCCGCGCTCCAGGCGCTGGATCTTGCTCAGGCCGCAGTTGCGGGCGATGTCGCTGGCCTTGCTCGACCATGGCGAGATGGTGCCGAAACGCGGCAACACCAGGAACAGACGACCGGTCGGCTCTTGAACCGGAACGCTTGGACCGTACTTCAGAAGGCGCGCAAGCACCTGCTGTTCGTCGCCGGTCAGGACGCCGGTGACTTCGGCGAAGTGAGCGAATTCAGCATACAAGCCACTGACAGCCGAAACCTTCTGGCTCAGTTGCTCAAGGAGTTTGCTGTGGCGAAAGGCAGAAAGGGCAGGAGCGCCGCGCAGGATCAACATCTTCGGGACAGCCTCGGGAAGGGGTGTGCTTTGAGGCCGTGCATTCTAGCCTAAACCGCCCTCAACATCACCCGAAACGCTACGCACGGTTGCACCCGGATGTCGAGTGGTGTTCTTGCCTCGAAGGTCAAATTTATCGGGTGTTGGAACGCGGGTTATTTTTTCTGTCACAAAATGCCTTTCGGGCCCATTCCTGCGGGGTTTCGAGCGGTTTTGTGATCCCTAGCAGACAAGCCCTCGACTGTCGAGATATGGCGCCCGTTGTCCTTTGCGTATACTGCGCACATGTTTTCCCCAACGGCTTTGCGTCCGCGGTACGCCAAATGGCTGATCGCAACCGGACTCTTCCTGATGCTCAGTGGCTGTGTTGATAAACCCAACACCCTCGAGCGCGTAAAGGAGGATGGTGTGCTGCGGGTGATCACCCGTAACAGCCCCGCCACCTACTTTCAGGATCGCAGCGGCGAAACCGGCTTCGAATACGAGCTGGTGAAGCGCTTCGCCGACGATTTGGGGGTGGAGCTGAAGATCGAGACCGCCGACAACCTCGACGACCTGTTCGACCAGGTCGGCAAACCCAACGGTCCGGTACTGGCCGCCGCCGGCCTGGTCAGCAGCGATCAGCGCAAGAAGCAGGTTCGGTTCTCCCACGCCTATCTCGAAGTCACCCCGCAGATCATCTATCGCAACGGTCAGTCCCGCCCGACCGACGCCAGTGAACTGGTCGGCAAGAAGATCATGGTGCTCAAGGGCAGCACCCACGCCGAGCAACTCGCCGAGCTGAAACAGAAATATCCCGGGATCGAATACGAAGAATCCGACGCCGTTGAAGTAGTCGACCTGCTGCGCATGGTCGATGAAGGCCAGATCGACCTGACCCTGGTCGACTCCAACGAAGTGGCGATGAACCAGGTGTACTTCACCAACATCCGCGTGGCCTTCGACCTCGGCGATGCGCGCAGCCAGAGCTGGGCAGTGGCCGCCGGTGAAGACAACAGCCTGCTCAACGAGATCAACAGTTATCTGGACAAGGTGCAGAAGAACGGCACCCTGCAACGCCTGAAAGACCGCTACTACGGCCACGTCGACGTCCTCGGCTACATGGGCGCCACCACCTTCGCCCAGCATTTGCAGCAGCGGTTGCCCAAATACGAACAGCACTTCAAGACTTACGCCAAGAAAGAGAAAGTCGACTGGCGCCTGCTCGCGGCCATCGGTTATCAGGAATCGCTGTGGCAACCGGCCGTCACCTCGAAGACCGGCGTGCGCGGCCTGATGATGCTGACCCAGAACACCGCCCAGGCCATGGGCGTGTCCAACCGCCTCGATCCGAAGCAGAGCATCATGGGCGGCGCGAAGTACCTGGCTTACATGAAGGATCAACTCGACGACTCGATCCAGGAGCCGGATCGTACGTGGTTTGCACTGGCCGCCTACAACGTTGGCAGCGGCCACCTGGATGACGCGCGCAAACTGGCGTCCCGGGAAGGCCTGAACCCGGACAAGTGGCTGGATGTGAAGAAGATGCTGCCGCGCCTGTCGCAGAAGCAGTGGTACAGCAAGACCCGCTATGGCTACGCCCGTGGCGGCGAACCGGTGCATTTCGTGGCGAACATCCGTCGCTACTACGACATCCTGACCTGGGTGACCCAGCCGCAACTCGAGGGCGATCAGGTCGCCGAAGGCAATCTGCATGTGCCGGGGATCGACAAATCCAAGCCGGCGCAGGAAAACCCGCCGCTCTGATAAATACTGTGGGAGCGAGCTCCCACAGGATCTGTGTTGATGCTTAGGCCTTTGCAGCCGCCAGGATCAGCGCCTTCATCTCCGACACTGCCGACTTGAAGCCGACGAACAACGCATGCGCCACCAGCGCATGACCAATGTTCAGTTCGTTGATGCCCTTGATCGCCGCCACAGCTTCAACGTTGTGGTAGTGCAGACCGTGACCGGCATTGACGATCAGGCCCTGGGCCAGACCGAATGCCACGCCGTCCGCCACACGCTTGAGCTCTTCAGCCACTTCGGTCGGTGTTTCGGCATCGGCGTAGCGCCCGGTGTGCAGCTCGATGGCCGGTGCGCCGACTCGTTTCGAGGCAGCGATCTGCCGCTCGTCAGCGTCGATGAACAGCGACACTTCGCTGCCGATCTTCGACAGACGCTCCACCGCTGCCCTGATGCGCTCTTCCTGCCCCGCCACGTCCAGACCGCCTTCGGTGGTCAGTTCCTGACGCGTCTCCGGCACCAGACAGATGTGGGCCGGACGGATGCGCTCGGCGAACGCCATCATTTCTTCGGTGACGCCCATTTCGAAGTTCATGCGGGTTTGCAGCACATCCTTGAGCAACAGTACGTCGCGCTCCTGAATGTGGCGACGGTCCTCGCGCAGGTGCACGGTGATGCCGTCGGCGCCCGCCTCTTCCGCGTCCAGCGCGGCCTTGACCGGATCCGGATAGCGCGTGCCCCGAGCCTGACGCAGGGTGGCGACGTGGTCGATGTTCACGCCAAGAAGAATGCGATTGCTGGTGGTCACGGATGCGCTCCTGAATGGAAAGATTCGGCGCACAGCATACACGGTGAAGGGTCTGTTGACGTCTGGGCGCGGCGGCGACGGGATGCTCACTGAGCACAGGGCAAGGCGCGAGGAACGAAGTTTGGTTTCCCCAAATGAGTTCCGAGCAACGCAGCCCTGGGCGCAGTGAGCGCCCGTCGTGCCGTGCCCAGACGTCAACAGACCCTTAGGGCTTGCGAAACAGCTCGCGACTGACCAAGGGACGACCGCCAAGATGAACTGCAAGTGCCTGACGCATCAAGCGTTTGGCAGCGGACAAGGCGCCTGGGGCCGACCAGTCCGCTTCGGCCATGGCCAGCAGCTCGGTGCCGTTGAACAGACCGGGTTGCAGCAGGTAGACCCGCTCAAGTCCGGCATCCACCTGCAAGCGATAGAGGCCGTCCGGAGCGATGGGTTCGTCATTGATGTCGGTGTTCAGGGAAAAGCCGTAACCGAGGTCGTCAAGCAGGCGCCATTCGAAGGAACGCAGCAACGGTTCCAGTGGCCGGCCTTCTGCCAAAGCCAGCAAGGTGGCCGCGTAATGATCGAACACCGCAGGGTGCGGGTCTTCGGCCGGCAGCAGGCGGATCAGCAACTCGTTGAGATAGAGGCCGCTGAACAGTGCCTCGCCGACCATCCACGTCGCATTGCCGGCGCTTTCCATTCGCCCGACATTCTTCAACTCACCCTTGCCACGGAATTCCACTTCCAGCGGCACGAACGGACGCGCCAGCGTCCCGGCCTTGCCCCGCGCGCTGCGCAACACCGCCCGCAACCGACCTTGCGGCGTGAGGAAGTCCACCAACGCGCTGGTTTCGCGATAGGCGCGGGAGTGCAGGACGTAGGCGGGTTGGGCGGGAGGCGTTTGAGACATGGATTTCTCGTTGAGGGAAACGCGGTTTTACTCATCACCCAAAACCAATGTGGGAGCGAGCTTGCTCGCGAAAGCGGTGCAACAGTCAACATCAATGCTGAATGTTACATCGTCTTCGCGAGCACGCTCGCTCCCACAATGAATCGATGTAATGCCAGACGCTTTACAGGTCGCCGTAACCCAGCGAACGCAGCGCACGTTCGTCGTCGGACCAGCCGCCCTTAACCTTCACCCACAGGTTGAGCATGATCTTGGAGTCGAACAGCAGCTCCATGTCCTTGCGCGCTTCGGTGCCGATGCGCTTGATGCGCTCGCCCTTGTCGCCAATGATGATTTTCTTCTGGCCGTCACGCTCGACGAGGATCAGCGCGTGGATGTGCAGAGTCTTGCCCTGTTGCTTGAACTCTTCGATTTCCACGGTGATCTGGTACGGCAGCTCGGCGCCCATCTGGCGCATGATTTTCTCGCGCACCAGTTCGGCGGCGAGGAAACGGCTGCTGCGGTCGGTGATCTGGTCTTCCGGGAAGAAGTGATCGTTCTCCGGCAGATGGTCAGCGATGACCTTTTCCAGTGCATCGAGGTTATGCCCGTGCTGCGCCGAGATCGGAATGATCTGCGCATTCGGCAGCTGCTCCTGCAACCAGGACAGGTGCGGCATCAGCTCGGCCTTGTCCTCGATGCGGTCGGTCTTGTTCAGCGCGACGATCAGCGGGCCGGTCACGTATTGCACACGCTCCAGCACCATCTGGTCTTCTTCGGTCCACTTGGTGCGGTCGACCACGAAGATCACCACGTCGACGTCTTTCAACGCCGCCGAAGCGGTCTTGTTCATGTAACGGTTCAGGGCCTTTTCGCCACCCTTGTGCATACCCGGGGTGTCGACGTAGATCGCCTGCACGTCGCCCTCGGTCTTGATCCCGAGCATGTTGTGGCGAGTGGTCTGCGGCTTGCGCGAAGTGATCGCGAGCTTCTGGCCGAGGATGTGGTTCAGCAGCGTGGACTTGCCCACGTTGGGACGGCCGACGATGGCAACATAGCCACAGCGAGTTGCGTTTGTATCAGTCATTGCCATTCTCCACACCCAGGGCAATCAGTGCTGCGGCGGCCGCTACCTGTTCGGCAATGCGACGGCTCACGCCCTGACCCCGGCTTTTTTCATTCAATAGGACAACTTCGCACTCGACGAAGAACGTACGGCAGTGCGGCTCACCCTGGATATCCACCACTTCATAGCGTGGCAGGTCGCAACCGCGCGATTGCAGGAATTCCTGCAGGCGGGTCTTGGGATCCTTGTTGGTGTCGACCAGCGTCAGACCCTCGAACTCGCCGGCCAGCCAGGCCAGAACGCGCTCGCGGGCGACTTCCATGCCGGCGTCGAGGTAGATCGCGCCGATCAGCGCTTCGAGGGCATCGGCCAGAATCGATTCGCGACGGAAACCACCGCTTTTCAGCTCACCGGAACCCAGGCGCAGGTATTCGCCCAGATCGAAACCACGGGCCAATACCGCCAGGGTCTCACCTTTCACCAGACGTGCACGCAAACGCGACAACTGGCCTTCGCGGGCCAGCGGGAAGCGGTCGAAGAGTGCCTCGCCGGCGACGAAGTTGAGGATCGCATCGCCGAGGAATTCCAGACGCTCGTTGTTGCGTCCGGCAAAGCTGCGGTGCGTGAGGGCCAGGACCATCAGTTCCTGGTCCTTGAAGGTGTAACCGAGCTGACGCTCGAGACGGCTTAGAGAAACGCTCACGGTTTACCCACGCTGAGTTCGTGGCTGGATTCCACTGCCATCGCCGGGATACGGCGCAGGCCTGGGACAATTAACGCTGTGTTCAAAAATGACGTCCTGAATATCGTGGCTTCATGCCCCGGAGCCGGTTGTGCCGACGCCAGAAATGCATTCGGCGCTGTGGTCAACAGCGCCGTGATTGTTTACTTGATCAGGCCGACCCGCGAGAAATTCGGCAGGTGGCTGAGTTTCGGTTCCGGCCAGCTCATCCAGACCGCGAAGGCCTTGCCGACGATGTTCTGGTCGGGAACCATGCCCAGCAGATCCTTGGGAATGTTCGGATCATCCCAGTAGCGACTGTCGTTCGAGTTGTCGCGGTTGTCGCCCATCATGAAGTAGTGCCCGGCCGGCACGGTCCAGGTATGGTCCGGCGTGGCGCGGTAGCGGCTCATTTCCTTGCGGATCAGGTGCTCGGCGGCGCCGAGTTTTTCCTTGTAGAGCTCAGCGCTGCCAAGGGTGCCCGGTTCGGAACCGACCAGTTGCTCGGCAATCGACTCGCCATTGACGAACAGACGCTTGTCGGCGGTGTAACGCACCGTGTCACCCGGCAGACCCACCACACGCTTGATGTAGTTGACGTTCGGGTCGCTCGGGTAGCGGAACACCATCACATCGCCGCGTTGCGGATCACCGACTTCGATGACTTTCTTGTCGATCACCGGCAGGCGGATCCCGTAAGAAAACTTGTTCACCAGAATGAAGTCGCCAACGTCCAGGGTCGGCTTCATCGAACCGGACGGAATCTGGAACGGCTCCACCAGGAACGAACGCAGCACCAGCACGATGAACAGCACCGGAAAGAACGACTTGCCGTATTCGACCAGCAGCGGTTCCTTGTTCAGCTTCTCGACCACCACCACGTCAGGCTGGCTGACGCTGCCCTGATAGGAAGTGATGGCGGCGCGCCGACGCGGTGCCAGGATCAACAGATCGAGCAACGCCAACAGGCCGCAGACGAACACGGCGATAACCAGCAACAGCGGGAAATTTAGTGACATAGGACCTGACTATTCCAACCTGAGCACGGCAAGGAAGGCTTCTTGTGGAATTTCCACGTTGCCGACCTGCTTCATGCGTTTCTTACCGGCCTTTTGCTTCTCGAGCAGTTTCTTCTTACGGCTGACGTCACCGCCGTAGCATTTGGCCAATACGTTCTTTCTGAGCGCCTTGACGGTTGTCCGGGCGACGATCTGACCGCCAATGGCAGCCTGGATGGCCACGTCGAACATCTGACGAGGAATCAGTTCTTTCATCTTCTCGGTCAACTGGCGACCTTTGAAGTGCGAATTGTCACGGTGCACGATCAGCGCCAGGGCGTCGACCTTGTCACCGTTGATCAGCACGTCCAGCTTCACCAGATTAGCCGATTGGTAACGATCGAAATGGTAATCCAGCGAAGCATAGCCGCGGCTGGTGGATTTCAGACGGTCGAAGAAGTCCAGGACCACTTCGTTCATCGGCAGGTCGTAGGTCACCTGGACCTGGTTGCCGAGGAACAGCATGTCGACCTGCACACCGCGTTTTTCGATGCACAGGGTGATGACGTTGCCCAGGTGCTCCTGCGGTACCAGGATGTTGGCACGCACGATTGGCTCGCGCATGTCTTCGATCGCGGACACGTCCGGCAGCTTCGACGGGTTGTCGACGTAAATCGTTTCACCGGTTTTCAGCACCAGTTCGAAGATTACGGTCGGTGCCGTGGTGATCAGGTCCAGGTCGTATTCGCGCTCCAGGCGCTCCTGGATGATCTCCATGTGCAGCATGCCGAGGAAGCCGCAACGGAAGCCGAAGCCCAGGGCGTCGGAGCTTTCCGGGGTGTACTGCAGCGACGAGTCGTTCAGGGTCAGTTTCTGCAGCGCTTCGCGGAAGTCCTCGAAGTCGTCGGAGCTGACCGGGAACAGACCGGCGTAAACCTGTGGCTGAATGCGTTTGAAACCCGGCAGTACCGGAACATCCGGCGTCGAGCTCAAGGTCAGGGTGTCACCGACCGGTGCACCGTGAATGTCCTTGATGCTGGCGATGATGAAGCCCACTTCGCCGGCCTTCAGGTCAGCGGTGGCGGTGTGTTTCGGGTTGAAAACACCGACGCTGTCGACCAGGTGGACCTTGCCGGTGGATTTCACCAGGATCTTGTCGCCCTTCTTCACGCGGCCATGACGCACGCGCACCAGGGAGACAACGCCCAGGTAGTTGTCGAACCAGGAGTCGATGATCAACGCTTGCAGCGGATCTTCGATGTTGCCGGTCGGCGCAGGAATGGTCGCGACCAGACGCTCGAGCACTTCGTCGACACCCAGGCCGGTCTTGGCGCTGCAGGTGACAGCGTCGGTGGCGTCGATGCCGATGATCTTCTCGATCTCGTCCTTGACGCGGTCGGGCTCGGCCTGCGGCAGGTCGATCTTGTTCAGTACCGGCATGACCTCGAGGCCCTGCTCGATGGCGGTGTAGCAGTTGGCCACGGACTGGGCTTCAACACCCTGACCCGCGTCGACCACCAGCAAGGCACCTTCACACGCGGCCAGGGAACGGCTGACTTCGTAGGTGAAGTCGACGTGGCCCGGGGTGTCAATGAAGTTCAGCTGGTAGGTGACGCCGTCTTTGGCTTTGTAATAGAGGGTAACGCTGTGGGCCTTGATGGTGATCCCGCGTTCGCGCTCCAGATCCATGGAATCCAGTACCTGGGCTTCCATTTCACGCTCGGCCAGGCCACCGCACATCTGGATGAAACGGTCAGCCAGCGTCGACTTGCCATGGTCAATGTGGGCGATGATGGAGAAATTGCGGATATGACTCAAATCACTCACGGATCAACACTCAAAAAGGCTGCAGGCTTGGCCCGCCGAAAAATAGCCGGGAATTGTACCTGATACACGGCGCAAGCGTCACGTTCGCCTGTCACCCGGATTGCATGCAAAAACGCCCCGGTCTTGCGACCGGGGCGTTTTCAAGGCTGGAGCAAGGGTGAAACCTTGTTCATCAACCGGCTCGACGCAGCAACCAGACACCCGCCAGGGCACAGACGCCTGCCGGCACCAGCACTGCGAACAGCGGCGAGAAGCCGAATACCAGACTGGACGGACCGAGCAGATCCTGGACGATGCGGAAGGTGAACCCCACCAGCACACCGGTAAACACCCGCTGACCGAGGGTTACCGAGCGCAGCGGGCCGAAAATGAAGGAGATCGCCATCAGCACCAGCGCGGCAGTCACCAGCGGCTGCAACACCTTGACCCAAAAGGCCAGCCAGTAACGGCCGTTGCTCAGACCTTGATCGGCCAGGTAGTGGATGTAACCCCACAGCCCGGTAATCGACAGCGCTTCCGGCGCCATGACCACGGTGTTCAGCAGTTGCGGGCTGATGGACACATCCCAGTCTTCGGTCGGTTTGTTGACGACTTCGGTGCTGCGCTCATGGAACAGCGTGGTGGTCACGTCGGTAAGCTGCCAGCGAGTGCCATCGAACTCGGCGCGCTTGGCGAAGCTCGAGCTCAGCAGGTGGCGTTCCTTGTCGAAGTGATAGCGGGTCACACCATACAACAGGCCATCGGGTTGCACGGCGTTGATATGGATGAATTCCTCACCCTGACGGTGCCACATACCGTGCTTGGCGCTTTGCGCGTCGCCACTGCCTTGAGCCAGCGAACGATTGGCCTGAGCCATGCTCTCGGTAGCCGGCGCAACGTACTCGCCGATCAGCACGCCGGCCAGCATCAGCACCAGCATCGGCTTCATGACCGCCCAGACGATGCGCCCGATGGACACACCCGCCGCACGCATCACCGTCAGCTCACTGCTGCTCGCCAGGCTGCCGAGGCCGATCAGACAGCCGATCAGTGCTGCCATCGGCAACATGTCATAGAGCCGGCGCGGTGCGGTCAGCAGTACAAAGCTCAGCACATCAGCCAGAGTGTAGGTATCGCTGACGTCGCTCATCTCGTCGATGAAGGCAAACAATGTCGCCAGCCCCAGGATGATCGCCAGCACGGCGATGATCGCCATGAACACGCTGCTGCCGATGTAGCGGTCGAGTTTAACCACGAGCCACCTCCAGCGCAGCGCTGCGACGGCTGGCCATTTTCAGGCGCAGCGGTTCCCAGTACAGCAGGCCGATGCCGATGACCAGGAAGATCCCGTGTACCCACCACAGACCCAGGCTCGCCGGGATCTTGCCTTTTTCGAGGGCGCCGCGAGCGGCAATCAGGATGGTCAGGTAAGCCATATAAAGAAGAATCGCCGGCAGCAACTTGAGGAAGCGCCCCTGGCGCGGATTGACCCGCGACAGCGGCACCGCCATCAGAGTCACGATAAATACCAGCAGCGGCAGCGACAGGCGCCATTGCAGTTCGGTCTTGGCGCGGATGTCATCACTGGCCATCAGGGTCGACGTCGGCATGGCGTCACGGTCGGTGACTTCCTCGCTGACATCGGGCTTGGGCAGCAGAACACCATAGGTTTCGTAGTGGATGGCGCGGTAGTTGGCCAGTCCCGGGCTGCCGTCGTAGCGGTAGCCGTTGTGCAGGATCAGGTAACGGTTGCCGTCAGGACGGACTTCCTGCCGGCCTTTCTCGGCCACCAGCACGGAAATCCCGCGATCCGCCTGGTTGGCACCGAGGTTTTTCTGCGAGATGAACACGCTGCCCAGATTGACCCGGTCGTCGCTCAGGTTTTCGGTGTAGGTCACCCGCGTGCCATCGCGCAACGCCTGGAAGCGACCCGGCTCAAGGGTGTCGAATTCGGTCAGGGCGTCCTGCTTGTTCAGCAGCAGCTGGAACTGGTTGGCACCTTGCGGGGCCAGACTCAGGCTCAGCCATGCCACCACCAGTGCCACCAGCGTGGCCGGGAACAGGGTCATGCGGAACAGGCGCTGCTGGCTCATGCCAGTGGCGGACAGCACGGTCATTTCGCTTTCCAGATACAACCGGCCGTACGCCAGCAGGATCCCGAGGAACAGACCCAGCGGCAGAATCAACTGCATGAAGCCCGGCAGACGGTAGCCCATGATCAGGAACAGCGATCCCGGATCGAGCTGGCCCGCAGCGGCCTGGGCAAGGTATTTGATGAAGCGACCGCTCATGATGATGACCAGCAGCACGGCACTCACCGCACTCAGGGTCAACAGGACTTCGCGGGACAGATAACGGAAGACGATCAAACCAGACACTCCAGGGTTGTCAGGCTAAGGCGGCCAAACAAGCAAACGTATCGACAGGCCCGCCAGGCAGAGCCGTCGAAAAAAGATGCGGCATTATCCTGTGATTGAGCGCGCCTGTCACTGCGCACACTCACGCAAGCGTGCAATCGGTTGAAGATCGTTCCGAGGAGGGTTGTCAGGCGCAGGGAGCGAGGTTCAAACTGCGGCCCTTGTCGCAGGCGCTGGCCTGCGCCTTTTCTCTCTATAAGCAGGCGACTGCGGACACCGCCGAACGCCTGCGTGTTGACCATTCATTCAGGGATCCGGACATGGAACTGGTTGTAAAAAGCGTTAGCCCAGAAACGTTGAAAACCGCCACCCTGGTGGTTGCCGTCGGTGAAGGCCGCAAACTCGGCGTCGCCGCCAAGCAGGTCGACGAACTGAGCGGCGGCGCCATCAGCGCTGTCCTCAAGCGTGGCGATCTGGCCGGCAAAGTCGGTCAGAGCCTGTTGCTGCACAGCCTGCCGAACCTGAAAGCCGAACGCGTGCTGCTGGTCGGCGTGGGCAAGGATGAAGAACTGGGCGACCGCCCGTTCCGCAAGATCGTTGCCGGCATCCTCAACACCCTCAAGGGCCTGGGTGGCAGCGATGCCGTGCTGGCGCTGGATGAAATCATCGTCAAGGGCCGTGACAGCTACGGCAAGACTCGCCTGTTGGCCGAAACCCTGGTCGACGGCGAATACACCTTCGACCAGTTCAAGAGCCAGAAAGCCGAGCCGCGCGCTCTGAAGAAAATCACCCTGCTGACCATCAAGGCCGCTCAAGCCGAAGTGCAACGCGCCGTGAATCACGCCACCGCGATCGCCAACGGCATGGCGTTCACCCGCAACCTGGGCAACCTGCCGCCGAACATCTGCCACCCGACCTTCCTCGGCGAGCAAGCCAAGGACCTGGGCAAAGAGTTCAAGGATCTGAAAGTCGAAGTGCTCGACGAGAAGAAAATCAAATCCCTGGGCATGGGTTCGTTCTACGCCGTCGGTCAGGGCAGCGCCCAGCCGCCGCGCCTGATCGTCATGCAATACAACGGCGGCAAGAAATCCGAGAAGCCGTACGCACTGGTCGGTAAAGGCATCACCTTCGACACCGGCGGCATCAGCCTGAAACCGGGCGCCGGCATGGACGAAATGAAGTACGACATGGGCGGCGCCGCCAGCGTGTTCGGTACCCTGCGCGCCGTGCTGGAACTGAAGCTGCCGATCAACCTGGTGTGCATCCTGGCCTGCGCCGAGAACATGCCGAGCGGCACTGCTTCGCGTCCGGGCGACATCGTCACCACCATGAGCGGCCAGACCGTGGAAATCCTCAACACCGACGCCGAAGGCCGTCTGGTGCTGTGCGACGCACTGACCTACTCCGAGCGCTTCAAGCCGCAAGCGGTGATCGACATCGCCACCCTGACCGGTGCCTGCGTGGTTGCCCTGGGTGCGCACACCTCCGGCCTGCTGGGCAATAACGACGAACTGATCGGCCAACTGCTGAGCGCCGGCAAGGCTGCTGACGACCGCGCCTGGCAACTGCCGCTGTTCGATGAGTACCAGGAGCAACTGGACAGCCCGTTCGCCGACATCGCCAACATTGGCGGGCCGAAGGCCGGCACCATCACCGCCGCGTGCTTCCTGTCGCGCTTCACCAAGAACCTGAACTGGGCGCACCTGGACATCGCGGGCACCGCGTGGACCAGCGGCGGCAAGGACAAGGGCGCCACCGGCCGTCCGGTTCCACTGCTGACCCAGTACCTGCTGGATCGCGCCAAAGCCTGAAACCGATGACTGCGAGCGGCGTCTCTTAAGAGGGACGCCGCTTTCAGCTCAGGAACCGCAATGACCAAAGTCGACTTCTACATCCTGCCCAGTGCCGATCCTTCGGCGCGTCTGGATTTTGCCTGCAAGCTCACCGAGAAAGCCTGGCGCATGGGCCACCGCATCTACCTGCATTGCAGCGATGCCGCCCAACGCGAAGACCTCGATGCGCGACTTTGGGCGTTCAAGGGCGAAACCTTCGTGCCCCATGGCCCGGCCGAGAGCGAACCGGAAGGTTTGATCGTGCTTGGATTGGGCGATGACTGCGGCCAGCATCAGGACTTGCTCGTCAACCTCGACCTGAAGGTCCCGGCCTTCGCCAACAAGTTCGCCCGAGTGGCGGAAGTGGTGGTGGAAGATCCGGCGATCCGTGCGGCTGCGCGGGAGAGTTTCCGTTTCTATCGGGAACAGGGCTATCCTCTGCAAGACCACCGTTTACAGCGACTCTGAGTACGCCGATGGACACTCCAAAACCGCTGCAAAAACCCGCGCACTTGCTGGATGACCTCGAGTCGATCCGCCAGTTGCTGGGCGATGACAACCTGCAACCGCCGCTTTTGACCGATACGGTCGATGATGGTGAACAGGAACAGATTCCGATGCTGTTCGACTCGGTCGCCACTGAGCCACCCGCCGTCGAACCGCCACCCGCTACCGTCGCGAAACCCGCCACCGCGCCCGTCGCACCTGTGGACAAAGGCCCCGACGCGCTGCTGCACCTGGACAGCGAACTGCGCGCCGCTGCGCAACTGATCATGCAAGACGTGATCGATGACTTCGCCCCGCACATCGAAACCGAAATCAAACGTCGCCTCGAGGCACGGATGGAACGGCTTCTGAGCCAGTACGAATAATCGACGGTGGGAGCCGTCGCACGGTTGCTCCCACTTTTAGATCCCCACCCGGCCCGCCCCGCTCGCCCTGCGCCCCATGCCCCGCTATACTTCCCGGCTTTTCCTGAATAAATGCCAATAGGGTCCCGCCGCGCATGGATAAGACCTACCAGCCGCACGCCATTGAAACTTCCTGGTACAACACCTGGGAGTCCGAGAACTACTTCGCCCCGCAAGGCGCGGGCGACTCCTACACCATCATGATCCCGCCGCCGAACGTCACCGGCAGCCTGCACATGGGTCACGGTTTCAACAACGCGATCATGGACGCCCTGATCCGTTTCCGCCGCATGCAGGGTCGCAACACCCTGTGGCAACCGGGCACCGACCACGCCGGTATCGCCACGCAGATGCTGGTGGAGCGTCAACTCGAAGCCCAGGGCCAGAATCGCCACGATCTGGGCCGCGAAAAATTCCTCGAGAAAGTCTGGGAGTGGAAGGAACAGTCCGGCGGCAACATCAGCCGTCAGATTCGCCGCCTCGGCTCGTCCGTGGACTGGAGCCGCGAGCGCTTCACCATGGACGACGGCCTCTCGGAAGCCGTTAAAGAAGCGTTCGTGCGCCTGCACGAAGACGGTCTGATCTATCGCGGCAAGCGCCTGGTCAACTGGGACACCAAGCTGCACACAGCGATTTCCGACCTCGAAGTGGAAAACCACGACGAGAAAGGTTTCCTGTGGAACCTGAAATACCCGCTGGCCGACGGTGCGAAAACCGCTGAAGGCAACGATTTCCTGATCGTCGCGACCACCCGTCCGGAAACCATGCTCGGCGACTCCGCCGTCGCGGTGAACCCGAACGACGAGCGCTACAAAGCCCTGATCGGCAAATTCGTCGAGCTGCCGCTGGTCGGCCGCCGCATTCCGATCATCGCCGACGATTACTGCGACCCTGAATTCGGCACCGGCTGCGTGAAAATCACCCCGGCCCACGATTTCAACGACTACGAAGTCGGCAAGCGCCACAACCTGCCGCTGCTGAACATCTTCGACAAGAACGCCAACGTGCTGCCGGCAGCACAGGTGTTCAACCTCGACGGCACGCTGAACGACAGCATCGACGGCAAGATTCCGGCCGAGTACGCCGGTCTCGAGCGTTTCGAAGCGCGCAAGCAGATCGTGGCTGCGTTCGACGCCGCCGGCCTGCTGGTCAGCGTCGACGACCACAACCTGAAAGTGCCGAAAGGCGACCGCTCCGGCACCGTCATCGAGCCGTGGCTGACCGACCAGTGGTACGTGTCCACCAAGCCGCTGGCCGAGCCTGCGATTGCTGCCGTTGAAGACGGCCGTATCCAGTTCGTGCCGAAGCAGTACGAAAACATGTACTTCTCGTGGATGCGCGACATCCAGGACTGGTGCATCAGCCGTCAGCTGTGGTGGGGCCACCGGATTCCGGCCTGGTACGACGAGTCGGGCAAGGTCTACGTCGGCCGTGACGAAGCCGAAGTACGTGCCAAGCACAACCTCGGCCCGGACGTTGCGCTGCAACAGGACAACGACGTTCTCGACACCTGGTTCAGTTCGGGCCTGTGGACCTTCTCCACCCTGGGCTGGCCGGAAAAGACCGAGTTCCTGAAGAAATTCCACTCCACCGACGTTCTGGTCACCGGTTTCGACATCATTTTCTTCTGGGTCGCCCGGATGATCATGCTGACCATGCACCTGATCAAGAACGAGGACGGCACGCCGCAGGTTCCGTTCAAGACCGTTTACGTGCACGGTCTGGTGCGTGATGGCCAGGGCCAGAAGATGTCCAAGTCCAAGGGCAACGTTCTGGACCCGCTGGACATCATCGACGGTATCGAGCTCGAAACCCTGGTGCAGAAACGCACCTCCGGTCTGATGCAGCCAAAACTGGCGAAGAAGATCGAGAAGCAGACCCGCGACGAGTTCGCCGACGGCATCGCCAGCTACGGCACCGACGCCCTGCGCTTCACGTTCTGCTCGCTGGCGTCCACCGGTCGCGACATCAAGTTCGACATGGGCCGCGTCGAAGGCTATCGCAACTTCTGCAACAAGATCTGGAACGCTGCGCGCTATGTTTTGGACAAGGGCGAAGACTGCGGCCAGAACGGCGAAGCCTACGAGCTGTCGCTGGCGGATCGCTGGATCATCTCGCAACTGCAACGCACCGAAGCCGAAGTGACCCGCCAACTGGATCAGTTCCGTTTCGACCTGGCGGCACAAGCGCTGTACGAGTTCATCTGGAACCAGTACTGCGACTGGTACCTGGAACTGTCCAAGCCTGTGCTGTGGGACGAAAACGCGCCGGTCGAGCGTCAGCGCGGCACTCGCCGCACGCTGGTTCGCGTACTGGAAGTGGCGCTGCGCCTGGCGCATCCGTTCATGCCGTTCATCACTGAAGAAATCTGGCAGCGCATCGCGCCGCTGGCCGGCATTCAGGGCAAGACGATCATGCTGCAAGCCTGGCCGGTGGCCAACGAAGAGCGCATCGATCCGGCAGCCGAAGACGACATCGAATGGCTCAAGGGCCTGATGCTCGGCACGCGGAACATCCGTGGCGAAATGAACATCGGCCCGGGCAAACCGCTGCCGATCTACCTGAAAAACGTCACCGCTGAAGACCAGCGCCGCCTGACCGAGAACGAAGCGCTGCTGAAGAAGCTGGCGCGTCTGGAATCGATCACCGTACTGGCGGCCGGCGAAGAAGCGCCACTGTCCGCCACCGCACTGGTTGGCGAGATGGAAGTGCTGGTGCCGATGGCCGGTCTGATCGACAAGAACGCCGAACTGGCGCGTCTGGACAAGGAAATCCTGCGTCTGCAGGGCGAAGTCCAGCGTGTCGGCGGCAAGCTGTCCAACGCCGGTTTCGTTGACAAGGCTCCGGCCGAAGTCATCGAGAAGGAACGCGCCAAGCTGGCCGAGGCCGAACAAGCCCTGGGCAAACTGGCCGAGCAGCACGCGCGGATTGCCAGCCTGTAACGGCAAATCGCACTGAAAAAGGGAGGCCGTGCGGCCTCCCTTTTTTGTGCCTGGCACTTTTCCGGCCTACAACCCGGTTCCCTGTGGGACAATAGCCGCCACTTTCAGCCATACCCGAATCGACCACGCCCATGAACGCCCCCCGCACACCTCGCCCCGCGCGCAAGAAGCCTGACTCCGCTACCCCGGCCAAGCCCGTGGAGCCGCGCAAAGAGGCCAGCCTGCACCCGCGCAATCGCCATCAGGGTCGTTACGACTTCCCGGCGCTGATCAAGACTACGCCGGAGCTGGCGAAGTTCGTGATCACCAACCCGTACGGCAAGGAAAGCATCGACTTCGCCAGCCCCGACGCGGTGCGTGTGTTCAACCGGGCGTTGCTCAAGTCGTTCTACGGCATCCAGCATTGGGACATCCCGGCCGATTACCTTTGCCCGCCAGTACCGGGTCGTGCCGATTACGTGCACTTCCTGGCAGACCTGCTGGCCAGCAACAACGACGGCGTGGTTCCGCGCGGCGCCATCGTCAACGTGCTGGACATCGGCATGGGCGCCAACTGCGTGTATCCGCTGATCGGTAACAGCGAATACCGCTGGCACTTCCTGGGCTCGGAAATCGACCCGACGGCCGTGGCTGCCGCAACAGCCATCGTCCAGTCCAACGATCTGAACAAGGTCATCAAGCTGCGCCAGCAAGAGAACCGCAAGCACATCCTGATCGGCCTGCTGGAACCTGGCGAACGTTTTGACCTGACCATGTGCAACCCGCCGTTCCACGCGTCGATGGAAGAGGCCACCAAGGGCAGCGAGCGTAAGTGGCGCGCCCTCGGCAAGGCCGATCCGAAACGCAAATTGCCGGTGCTGAACTTTGGCGGTCAATCAGCCGAGTTGTGGTGTGAAGGCGGCGAAGCGCGCTTCGTGACGCAACTGATCGCCGAAAGTGCGAACTTTGCGCACAAGGTATTGTGGTTCAGCACCCTGGTCTCGAAAGCCTCGAACCTGCCCGCCATCGAAACCGCGCTGAAAAAGGTCGGCGCGCTGGAAAGCCAGGTAGTGGAAATGTCCCAGGGCCAGAAGCAGAGCCGCTTCGTCGCCTGGACCTTCCAGACCAAGTCCGAGCAGCAGATCTGGCGTCGCGAACGCTGGGTTCGCAAGTAATACGTTTCAACTGGGGCGGCGCTTGATCGCAAAGCAGCCGCCACTTCTGCTGAAACACAATCGGCAGGCACAAAAAAACCGTGCCCGGATCACTCCGGCGCACGGTTTTTTTATCGCTGCGTCTTACTTGTTCACAGCGTCGGTCAGGCCTTTGGCCACAACCAGCTTGATCACTTTCTTGGCAGGGATTTCGATGGCAGCGCCAGTCGATGGGTTACGGCCAGTGCGGGCAGGACGCTCGGTCACTTTCAGCTTGCCGATACCTGGCAAGGTGATTTCGCCGCCGTTTTCCAGCTGATCAGCAACGATTTGGCCCAGTTGGTCCAGAGCGTTACGCGCGGTGGTTTTCGGCGCGTCGATAGCTTCAGCGATGTCGGCGATCAGTTGGTCTTTAGTAAGAGCCATGTAGTGTTCCTTCCCTATCAAATTCATATGGATTGCAGAGTGCAGTGTCAGCCATCGAGCCCGATCTTCTGGATCTGGCACCCTCGGCGATAACCACGACGAGTCGGGGTTATAGATGCCGAAATCAGGGTTTGGTTCGACCTGACAAATGCTGAATGCACGCTTAACGCAGTGACTACGCGTAAGACCGGGCAAAACTAGCACAGAGACAAGGAAATATCCGCCTCTAGCTAGCCAAATGGTCAGGTTTATTGCGCTAAATCGGTAAATAAATGCATAAGCGCCACCCCATGACCCCGAATTGCCCTTCAGCCCGCGCCAAAACCAGTGGTTGCGGTACACTGGGCGCTTTTTCGGGGGAGCCCGCCCTCCTCCCTTCCACTTGCCGAGAAGCCCATGCCGATCCGTCATTGCATCGTCCACCTGATCGACAAAAAACCCGATGGCACGCCCGCCGTTCTGCACGCCCGTGACTCTGAACTGGCCGAATCCGCCGCCATCGAGAACATGCTCGCCGACCTCAACGAGAGCTATAACGCCAAACAGGGCAAAGCCTGGGGGTTGTTTCATCCGGAGTCCGGTGCGTTTCCGTTCAGCGGCTGGCTGAAGGAATACATGGAAGGCGGCAAGGACTTCACCGCGTTCAGCAAAGTGGCGGTCGAGCATCTGCAAAAGCTGATGGAAGAGTCGAACCTCTCCGTCGGCGGCCACGTACTATTCGCCCACTACCAGCAAGGTATGACCGATTACCTGGCCATCGCCCTGCTGCACCACAGTGAAGGCGTGGCCGTGACCGATCAACTGGACGTGACCCCGTCGCGCCACCTCGACCTCGGTCAACTGCACCTGGCGGCGCGGATCAACGTCTCCGAGTGGCAGAACAACAAGCAGTCCAAGCAGTACATTTCGTTCATCAAGGGCAAGAACGGCAAGAAGGTCTCGGAATACTTCCGCGACTTCATCGGCTGCCAGGAAGGCGTCGACGGCCCGGGCGAGACCCGTACGCTGCTCAAGGCTTTCAGCGACTTCGTCGAGAGCGAAGACCTGCCGGAAGATTCCGCCCGCGAGAAGACCAAGACCCTGGTCGACTACGCCAGCAGCCAGGCCAAGCTCGGCGAGCCGATGGGCCTGGAAGAACTCTCGGAGCTGATCGACGAAGAACGCCCGAAGGCCTTCTACGACCACATCCGCAACAAGGATTACGGCCTGTCGCCGGAGATCCCGGCGGATAAGCGCACGCTCAACCAGTTCCGGCGCTTCACCGGCCGCGCCGAAGGCCTGTCGATCAGCTTCGAGGCGCACCTGCTGGGCTCGAAGATCGAATACGACGAAGAAGCCGGCACGCTGGTCATCAAAGGCCTGCCAACCTCGCTCACCGATCAGCTGAAGCGCCGCAACTGATGCTGGGCAATGTGCTGAAAAAGGTCGCACTGGTTCTGCTGGTGGTCGTGGTCTATCAGAACTGGGGCAAGATCGAGCGGGTGTTCAACCCGTCGCAGATGGCGTCCGAGCAGGTCCGCGCCAACGCCAAAGTCGTGCTGTACACCACGGACTGGTGCGGCTACTGCAAGCAGACCAAGCGCTTTCTCGATCAGAAAGGGATTGCGTTCCAGGAATTCGATATCGAGAAGGACGCCGAGGCGCGCAAGGCGTACGAAGCGCTGGGCGGGCGCGGGATTCCGCTGATCGACGTCAATGGCACGTTGATTCGCGGGTTTGATCCGGACGAAATTCTTGCTGCACTGAAATGAACGAGGGAGCCATTGAGCTCCCTCATTTGTTTCAGCGTTTCTCGATACGGAAACCGAAACGCGGGAAGTGCACATGCACCACACCACCGCGTTCATCTTCACGGCGCAGGATCAGCTCTTCACGACCGGCAAATACCAGTTCCCCGGCGACCGGATCAACGCCGTAATCAGTAGCCGCGATCACGACCTGCTGACCCGCTGCAAATCCGTTCGGATCGACAAACTGCTCATCAGGCAAAGTCGCCGGCATCAAATGGCGAGCAACCTCCAGCGCTTCTTCGGAACTCATGGCGCTGGCTGCACCGTGACCGAAGCCCAGCACCCGCCCGAGCCACGCGGACACTGCAGGGTAGTCATCCACCAGCGGTGCGGTGACGTGCGTAGCCTTGAGGAACCACAGCGGATGCGCCATGGCGAAGTCGGCAATCGATGGCTCGCCGAACAGGAAGTCTCCGTCCTCGCGCTGCAACTGCTGCTCCAGGCGCGCCATGATGGTCGGCCATTGATGTTTGGCCTGCTCGGCCGACAGTCTGGTCGCGCTGCCACCGCTGAACAGCCCGGCACGATCGGCCAGAAACGCCTTGATCGCTTCCGGCGGCAACTTGCCGAAACGCACCGCCACCGACTCTGGCTGAAACACCAGGCTCACCGCATGCTGGAACACCACCGAATCGGCCCAGGCAGCGAAACTGGCGGCGATCATTTCCTGACCTTCCGGGAAGAACGAAGGCTGGGCCTTCTCCTGCTCGAGGCGGCGGGCGATCAACGCGGTGTCGCAATAGATGTCGGCACCGATCTGCAGCACCGGGGTCTTGCGGTAGCCGCCGGTCAGGGCAGTCAGGTCAGGTTTCGGCATCACCGGCGAGATGTGCACCGAACGCCAGGACAAACCCTTGAAACCCAACAGCAGCCGGGCCTTTTCGGCGAATGGAGAGGTCGGGTAATGATGCAGAATCAACTCGGACATGCTCGGCTCCGCCGCACAGAAAGTGAATCAGCAGCTTAGCGCGCAATTCGTTGGCGGCCTACGGATCCGGCTGATGGGAACCGATCAGTCAGGTTGATAAGACGACCGAAAACTCCAGGATGAAAAAACCGCCTCAGCCGAAACCGAGACGGTTGTTCTCACATCGACAATCCTTACATCAGGTCATCGAAGTGATCTCGCAGGAACTCGTAAAAGCGAAACGCTTTGAACGACCTCCATACGAGGCTCAGAGTACGTAGCAAAAGCTTCATACGTTTTGGCCTCCGGTTGGGGGCCAAACCTCCAGCGCGCTTACCGGACCACGTACGCCTTCGGAAGACACGTCAATATCTCCTGTGAGGCGGCCGGTTGTGATACCCCCTGAAAAATCATTCCGGCACGGGAGCAACTCCGTGTCAGAGGGCATGAAACCGTTACGCCGATCGGCCAGACCTCAATGGTTGCACTGCCATGTGAGCGGACGGATCGTAACCGGGTTTCTGAACCTTCGCTTAAACAAATAAACTCAAAATTGAGTTTATTGGGTAGGCGTGCCTTCAGGCTTGCTCAGTGACGCAAAGAGGAATATTCTCCGCCTACGTCAATGTCTCCTGTGAGATCAGTAAACCCGGCCGCAAACCGAGGTTTACAGAAAAAACCGCCCCGCAAAGGCGGTTTTTTTTCGCCTGTCGTTTGTCTGAGGACACCGCTTCAACGTGCAGTGATTTCTACCGCTCGCAAACACCTGATCAATCAGGCCGATAAGACGCCACCAGGCATTCCTTCGCGCTCTTGCGCAGTTTCTTGATCAACCGCTCCTGACGCAACGCATCACTCTTGTCGCGGCACAGCTCGGTATAGACCAGCGCCATCGCCGGGCTGGACAGAAAGAATCGCGCGCCCTTGCCGCTCTGGTGCTTGGCGAAGCGGCGCACGGGATCATCGCTGATCCCGCAGTACAGCGAACCATTGGCGGCGCGCACGAGGTAGACGAACCAGGATTTGCTCACTGGAACGTCGGCTTCGAGAGGATTTTCGCTGAGGCTGGTCACGGGAAAATAAAGGCGCGTGAGGAACAGGCTGCGATCTTATCAGCGACTCGCCTGAAATGCCTTCAGCCCTTTCAGCGCCTGGGCGCGGACTGCGTTGCGCACCAGTGGCGTCCAGCCCAGTAGCAGGCCTTTGAAACCCAAAGCCTGACGGGACCAGCGCCACAGATCAAAGTGGTCGTGATGTTCGCAGATCTTGCCGTCGCGAAAGACGAAGCGGGCCTGGATGTCGTTGATCACGATGTTGCCGGTCTGACTGAACAGGTAAGTCGCCACCCAGTGGGCGCCGCCGCTGCGCTCGTCGGCGCGGACGTTGTCGAAAGTCAGGGAGAAGTCCTTGGCCCGAGTGGTGAGCATGCGCCACATGTCGCCGGCATCGCGGCCGCGCAGTTCGCCGAAGGCCGGATCGCTGAACACCACGTCGTCGGTGTAGCAGGCGGCCATGGCCTCGGCGTCGAGGCGTTGGAAAGCCTGATAGAAACGGGTGATCAACGCGCTGTGGGCTTCTTCACTCATGGGCAATCTCCAGGAAAGGTACAGATTGCCAGCACGATAATCCGCAAACGCCCGAAACACTATCGGCATTCGCATTCCGAATACCGACAGTGTGTGCGCGTCAGACCTTTTCGCTTTCGACCTGCACGTAAAGCGCGCGCCCGGCACCGAGGCCGGCAAGGATCGCACCCGCACCGACGATGCCGAAGATCCAGCCCACGGCGTTCCAGCCGCCGGTCCAGTCATGCACCACGCCGACCGCGAACGGCCCCATGGACGCGAGGGTGTAGCCAAAACCCTGGGACATGCTCGACAGGTTCGCCGCGACATGGGAATCGCGCGAGCGCAGCACGATCAGGGTCAACGCCAGACTGAACGTCCCGCCCTGCCCCAGGCCCAGCAGAATCGCCCAGCCCCACAGCCCTTCGATCGGCGCATACAGGCAACCGAACAGTCCGCCGAGGGTCAGTGCCATCACCACCACGATCGCCAGCCGTTGATCCTTGCCACGCGTAGCCAGCCACGGCGCTGCCAGGGAACTGGCAAGCTGGATGATCACCGAACCGGACAGCACCAGACCGGCCTGGGTCGGCGTCAGCCCGCGTCCAATCAGAATCGACGGCAACCAGCCAAACACAATGTAAGCCAGCGACGATTGCAGGCCCATGTACAAGGTCACCTGCCAGGCGAGCGGATCACGCAGCAAGCCGCGCACCCGGTAGGCAACATTGTGTGCACCATGCTTCTGACCGATTTGCGGCAGCCAGAACACCGCAGCAACCAGCGCCGGAATCACCCAGAAGCCGAGGCCCATGGCCCAGCTGTGATCGAAGTGTTCGCTCAACGGTACGCTCGAACCCGCCGCCATCGCCGCGCCCAGGCACAGGGCCATAGTGTAGACACCGGTCATGGTGCCGGCGTGCTTGGCGAAGTCGCGTTTGACGATACCGGGCAGCAAGACGCCGATGATGCCGATACTCGCGCCACCCAGCACGCTGCCGGCGAACAGACCGATTTCACCGAAGTTGCTGCGCAGGATGATGCCGCCGGCCAGTGTCAGAAGAATCCCCAGCACCACCCGCTCGGCACCGAAACGTCGCGCCAGCACCGGAGCCAAAGGGGCGAACAGACCGAGGCACAACACCGGCAACGTCGTCAGCAACCCCGCCTGAGCGGCGGACAAGCCAAGGCTTTTCGACACGTCACTGAGCAGCGGCGCCATGCTCGACAGCGCCGGGCGCAGGTTCAGCGCCACCAGAATCAGGCCCAACAGCAACAGCCATGGGCGACGTACCAGCGGATGACTTTGCTGCACCTGCTCGTCGTCGGCCTCGGCATCGATCAGCAACTCCTCCAGTTCGGCGGTGCGCTTCGGGGCGTTGACGGCTTCAGGGCGGGACATGGTTTTCTCGGTTTCAGGGTTCATTGATCAATTGCCTCGACAGGGCTTTGGCCCGTTCCGGATCCCGCTGTTCGACGGCTTCGAACAGGGCGATGTGCAAATCGAAGACTTCCTGTCGACGAGGGACGATGTTCAGGGTCTGGCGCAATTGCGCGCCGACAATGCTGGAAAAATAGCGATACAGCTCGCTGAGCGTCGGGTTGTGCGCGGCGTCCACCAGGCGGCGGTGAAACACCAGGTCACAGGCGATGTAGCTGTCGAGATCGCCGTGATAGTGGCTGCCGGCAACGCCAAGCGCCTCGCGCAGGCCCGCCAGATCCTCATCGGTGCGGCGCAACGCCGCCAGACCGATGGCTTCGACTTCAAGGATGTGCCGGGTTTCCCGAGCCTGATCCAGTGAGCACTTGGACAGCGCCTTGAGCGTGTCCATCGGATCGACCACCGCCCGCAGATAACTGCCATCGCCCTGACGGATCTCGATCAATCCGGAAAACGCCAGCACCCGCATCGCCTCGCGCACGGTGTTACGGCTGATACCGAGTTCGGCGCACAGCTCGGGCTCGGTCGGCAAGCGCTGACCGACCTGCCAAGTGCCGTCGGTGATGCGCTGTCGCAATAGATCCAGGGCCTGATCGACCAGGGATCGCTTAATGAGTGGAGAAATGTCTGACATAGGATTCGCCCTTTCATCCAATCATGGGATGAATTTTCTGACATGTTAGTCAGCTCCGTGTAGGACGGCAACCACCTAGGTTGATCAGGAGGCAAATGAAGCGGGATTTTCGATTGGTCAAAATTACCCTTTAAGGGTAATTTCAAGGATAGGGTTTTGGTTTCTTATGGAAAAGAACACACCCCATTACGACTTGGTGGTGATCAAGGCTGAGGTCAGGCGACTTGGCAAAAAAGCCTTCACCAGGTCTTCGGCAAAATCCGGTGAGAAGCTCGGCTTTAGCTTCAGAGAGATGCAAGAGATCGTTTTCGAGTTACAGAACAGGATGTTGTACAAATCCATGACCACTTATGACGATCATCGAGTCTGGCAGGACGTGTATCACATCACTTCACAAGATCAGGAGATTTACATCAAGGTGACCTACCGCCCAGGCGGCCCACCGGTAATTTCCTTCAAGGAGAAAAACCCATGAAAACCCAGCAATGTGTCAGCTGCGGTGCACGTGAGGGAATGAGGCATTTCGAGGGTCGCGCCGAAACCTTGAGTGTCAAAGGCATGGAGCGCCGTGTAGATAATCTTTCTGGCTGGGAGTGCCAGAAGTGCGGTGAGGTTGAGTGGGACTTCGACACTGACAGCGCAGAACGTTTTGGGGAAGCAGGGGATGAACTGGTATTCGCTGCCAGGCAAATGATCGGTGACGAGATGAGGCGTATCCGTCGAAAATTGCACCTTACGCAAAAAGAGACGGTGCAATTATTGTCGGGTGGTGGACATAACGCTTTCTCTCGCTACGAGCGCGGCGAAATATTGCCGCCCAAAGCACTGATACTGCTGATGCGACTGTTGGATCGTTACCCGTACTTGCTGACCGATGCAAAGTCTCTCGGTGAAGGGGCAGACTTGAGAGGCTTCACGCACACCGTCCACAAAGAACACGAAACCCTCACCGTGTCCTGATCCCCAAAAAACAAACCCGGCACAAGGCCGGGTTTGTTTGATCCATCTGATATCAATGCAGAATCTGACTCAGGAACAACTTGGTCCGCTCATTCTGCGGATTGTCGAAGAAGTCGTTCGGTGCCGCCTGCTCGACGATTTCGCCCTTGTCCATGAAGATCACGCGGTTGGCCACGGTGCGGGCGAAGCCCATTTCGTGGGTCACGCAGAGCATCGTCATGCCGTCTTCGGCCAGGCCGATCATGGTATCCAGAACTTCTTTCACCATCTCCGGGTCGAGCGCCGAGGTCGGTTCGTCGAACAGCATGATTTTCGGTTTCATGCACAGCGCGCGAGCAATCGCCACACGCTGTTGCTGACCGCCGGACAGTTGCCCGGGGAACTTGTGCGCCTGCTCCGGAATGCGTACGCGTTCCAGATAATGCATGGCGATTTCCTCGGCCTTGCGCTTGGGCATCTTGCGCACCCACATCGGCGCCAGGGTGCAGTTCTGCAGAATGGTCAGGTGCGGGAACAGGTTGAAGTGCTGGAACACCATGCCGACTTCACGACGGATCGCTTCGATCTGCTTGAGGTCGTTGGTCAGCTCGACGCCATCGACCACGATGCGGCCCTGCTGGTGTTCTTCCAGACGGTTCAGGCAGCGGATGGTGGTGGACTTGCCGGAACCCGACGGGCCGCACAGCACGATACGTTCGCCCTGCTTGACGTTGAGGTTGATGTCTTTCAGCACGTGGAACTGGCCGTACCACTTGTTCACGCCCTGCATCTGAATGATGCCTTCAGGGCCCACTGGCTTTTTGATTGCTTCGCTCATCGAAAAAACTCCTAACGCTTGTGGCCAGTGTCGAGCTTGCGTTCCAGATGCATGGAATAGCGCGACATACCAAAACAGAAAATCCAGAACACCAGGGCGGCGAACACGTAGCCTTCGGTGGCCATGCCCAGCCATTTCGGATCGGCAGCGGCTTGTTTGACGCTGTTGAGCAGGTCAAAGAGGCCGATGATGATCACAAGGCTGGTGTCCTTGAACAGCGCGATGAAGGTGTTGACGATGCCGGGAATCACCAGCTTCAGGGCTTGCGGCAGAATCACCAGGCCCATGGCGCGCCAGTAACCGAGGCCCATCGCGGCAGCGGCTTCGTACTGACCTTTGGGGATCGCTTGCAGACCGCCGCGCACCACTTCGGCGACGTAGGCCGACTGGAACAGGATCACGCCGATCAGCGCCCGCAGCAGCTTGTCGAAGTTCATGCCTTCAGGCAGGAACAGCGGCAGCATCACCGAAGACATGAACAGCACGGTGATCAGCGGCACGCCGCGCCAGAACTCGATGAACGTCACGCAGACCACACGAATGGCCGGCATGTTCGAACGTCGTCCCAGCGCCAGCATGATCCCCAGCGGCAATGCGCCGGCGATGCCGACGGTGGCAATCACCAGGGTCAGCATCAGGCCGCCCCACTGGCTGGTGGCAACGGCGCTCAGGCCGAACACGCCGCCATGCAGCAGGCACCAGGCAACAATCGGATACACCACCAGGAAGCTCAGCCCGTATACCGCTTTACGCGGTACGCGCTTGATGAACAGCGGGGCCACACCGATGACCGCCAGCCACACGGTCAAGTCCACGCGCCAGCGCAGATCCGCCGGATAGTAGCCGTACATGAACTGACCGAAACGTTGCTCGATGAATACCCAGCAAGCGCCCGCCTTGGTGCAGTCGGCGCGGGTAGTGCCGACCCAGTTGGCATCGAAGATCGCCCAGCTGAGCAACGGCGGAATCACCAGGTAGATCAGGTAGAACGCAAACAGGGTCAACAGGGTGTTGAGCCAGCTGGAGAACATGTTCGCGCGTATCCACGCCATCGGGCCAAAGACCTTGGCCGGCGGTGGCATGTCGGGTTTGAAAGTATGAGTACTCATGCGCTATTCCTTACCGCTCGATCAGCGCAATGCGCTTGTTGTACCAGTTCATCAGCAGGGAAATGCTGATACTGATCGCCAGGTACACGCTCATGGTGATGGCAATGACTTCGATCGCCTGACCGGTCTGGTTCAGCACGGTGCCGGCGAACAGTGAAACCATTTCCGGGTAACCGATACCGGCCGCCAGCGAGGAGTTCTTCGCCAGGTTCAGGTATTGGCTGGTCAGCGGCGGAATGATCACGCGCAGCGCTTGCGGAATGATCACCTTGCGCAAGGTCGGGCCGTTGCGCAGGCCGAGGGAACGGGCCGCTTCGGTCTGGCCGTGGCTGACCGACTTGATCCCCGAACGCACGATCTCGGCGATGAACGCCGCGGTGTACACGGTCAAGGCCAGGGTCAGGGCCAGCAGTTCCGGGATCAGCACCCAGCCACCGACGAAGTTGAAGCCTTGCAGCTTCGGCATTTCCCAATGCAGCGGCGCGCCGAAGATCAGCGCACACAGCGTCGGGATGACCAGCAGGATTCCCAGGCCGACCCAGAACTTGTGGAACGGCTCGCCGGTTTCCTCGAAGCGCTTGTTGGCCCAGCGGCTCATCAGCACGATGCCGACGATGGCCACCACGACACTGACCACGAACGCCCAGAAGCCGTCGGCCATCTGCGCGGCCGGCATGTTCAGGCCACGGCTGCTGACAAAGAAAGTGTCGCCGAAGTTATGGCTGTTGCGCGGCCCCGGCATGGTCAGGAACACCGCGAAATACCAGAACAGGATTTGCAGCAGCGGCGGAATGTTGCGGAAGACTTCCACATACACGGTCGCCAGCTTGCTGATAATCCAGTTCGGCGACAGCCGCGCCACACCGATGATGAAGCCCAGCAGGGTCGCCAGGATCACGCCGATGAAGGTCACCAGCAAGGTGTTGAGCAGGCCGATCACGAACACGCGGGCATAGCTGTCCGCTTCGGTGTAGGAGATCAGGTGTTGAGCGATGCCGAACCCGGCACTGCGCTCCAGAAAGCTGAACCCGGACGTGATGCCCCGGTGCTGAAGGTTGGTCTGGGTGTTGTCGAACAGATACCAGCCCATGGCGACCACCGCCACAACGGTGATGATCTGGAATAGCCACGCACGCACACGTGGATCGCTGAGGCTGAACCTCTGCTTTGGTGCGCCGATTGAATTTTGCATGAAGTGCCCCGCAAGAAATGGAACAGAACATCACCCGGCGGTTGGCCCGCCGGGTGATAGAACCATTAGCGCACTGGTGGTGCGTACTGAATGCCGCCGTTGTTCCACAGCGCGTTCAGGCCACGGTCGATTTCCAGCGGAGTGCTCTTGCCGAGGTTTTTCTCGAAGATTTCGCCGTAGTTACCCACCTGGGAAACGATTTTCACGACCCAGTCCTTCGGCAGTTTCAGATCCTTGCCGTACTCGCCGTCGCCACCCAGCAGACGGGCAACGTCCGGGTTCTTGGTGGACTTGGCTTCTTCGAGTACGTTTTTCGAAGTGATGCCGGCTTCTTCAGCGTTGAGCAGCGCGTAGCCGACCCAGCGCACGATGGCCAGCCACTCGTCGTCGCCGTTACGCACGACCGGGCCCAGAGGTTCCTTGGAAATGGTTTCCGGCAGAACCACGTAGTCCTTCGGCGAGGCCAGCTTGCTGCGCTGGGCGAACAGTTGGGACTTGTCGGAGGTCAGCACGTCGCAACGACCGGATTCCAGCGACTTGGCGCTTTCATCGGAGGTGTCGAAAGTGATCGGGGTGTACTTCAGGCCGTTGGCGCGGAAGTAGTCGGAGACGTTCAGCTCGGTGGTGGTACCGGCTTGAATGCAGATGGTCGCGCCGTCGAGTTCCTTGGCACTTTTCACGCCCAGCTTGTTGTTGGCCAGGAAGCCCACGCCGTCGTAGTAAGTGATGAAGCCAGGGAATTTCAGGCCCATGCCCGCGTCACGGGAGCTGGTCATGGTGGTGTTGCGCGACAGGATGTCGATCTCGCCGGACTGCAGAGCAGTGAAACGCTCCTTGGCGTTCAACTGACTGAACTTGACCTTGGTCGCATCGCCGAACACGGCAGCGGCCACGGCACGGCAGACGTCGGCGTCGATGCCGAGGATCTTGCCGGTCGAATCCGGTACGGAGAAGCCCGGCAGACCGTCGCTGACGCCACACTGCACGAAACCTTTCTTCTGTACCGCATCCAGGGTTGCACCCGCCTGAGCGAACCCGCTGACGCCGAGGACTGCTGCAGCAGTCACGACCGCCAGAGTGGATTTCAACATCTTCATTCAAACCTCCAGTTTTGCTCTTGTTGTGTCGGAGCTTGAGTCCAGTCGCACCCTTTTGAGGCGTTGTTGACCCGTGTTGGCTTTTTATGGGGTCAACCGACGCAGGACCTTCGCTATGAGTCTAGTAGGAGAAAATCCACATCATGGACAACTCACTTCTCACCAGTCGGCCGAACGGGCTGTAGCCCTTTCACGTTCGCGAAGCCCATTGCGGCCATTGGCGAACATCCATCACCGGATTCTTTGCTATCCCGTCGCCGGGCGTTCACTGATAGTGTTACCGCCAGGCGCGAGATCGATTGCACGACTACCTCATAGCAAAGCCCGTACCACACCGCTCGCTGAAGCGATTGAGCGACAGGTCAATAGCAAAACTTGTAGCCTTGCGACATCTTCTTAACGGATCAACCGGGCGCGCACCCCAATCACGCACTTAATGAGAGCGCCCGCACATTTTTGGAGCAGCCATGACCGAGCCCTTGATTCTTCAGCCTGTTAAGGCAGCCGACGCCTGCGTGATCTGGCTGCACGGCCTCGGCGCCGACCGCTATGACTTTCTGCCGGTGGCCGAGGCCTTGCAGGAAAGCCTGCTGAGCACGCGCTTCGTTTTGCCCCAGGCACCGACCCGCCCGGTGACAATAAATGGCGGTTATGCCATGCCGAGCTGGTACGACATCAAGGCGATGAGCCCGGCTCGTGCCATCGACCGCGATGAGCTGGAAGCGTCCGCCGATCACGTCATCGAATTGATCGAACAACAGCGCGCCAGCGGAATAGACGCTTCGCGGATTTTCCTTGCCGGATTTTCCCAGGGCGGCGCCGTGGTCTATCACACCGCGTTTCTGAAATGGCAGGGGCCGTTGGGTGGCGTATTGGCGTTGTCGACCTACGCGCCGACGTTCAGCGACGAACTGGAGTTGTCCGCCAGTCAGCAACGGATTCCGGTGCTGGCGCTGCACGGCCAGTTCGACAACGTGGTGCAAAACTCGATGGGCCGCACGGCGTATGAGTATCTCAAGGCCCATGGTGTCACCGTGACATGGCAGGAATACCCAATGGAGCACGAAGTGTTACCCGAAGAAATTCGCGACATCGGCGTGTGGCTGAGCGAACGCCTGCGCTGATCGTTCGGGGCTCGATTTTCCAGTGGTCGGGCCCCTTTGATCATCCCACTACGCCGCGCCCGTTTCTTGCATTACACTGGCCGGCGTACATTCCTTAACCAATTGATGAGATGACCGTGCTCAAAGCACTCAAAAAGATGTTCGGAAAAAGCGAGGCTGAGCAGCTCGCGCCAGCTCCCAGTGCGCCGTCGCACGCCCCCGGTCATCGCAGCGATGCCAAACCGGCGGACCGCCAGGCTCCCGTAGCCACACCGAAACGCGAACCGGCACCCGCTGCTGTTTCCGCTCCCGCTCCAGAAAGCGCCCGCAGCGAAACACCCAAACCGGCCAAACCACGCCGCGAACCGAAGCCCAAGGCCCCGGTCATTCCCTGGAAACTCGAAGACTTCGTCGTCGAGCCACAGGAAGGCAAGACCCGTTTCCACGATTTCAAACTCGCCCCGGAACTGATGCACGCCATCCAGGACCTGGGTTTCCCGTATTGCACGCCGATCCAGGCGCAGGTGCTGGGTTTCACCCTCGCCGGCAAAGACGCCATCGGCCGCGCCCAGACCGGTACCGGCAAGACCGCCGCGTTCCTGATCTCGATCATCACCCAGCTGTTGCAGACCCCGCCGCCGAAAGAGCGCTACATGGGCGAGCCACGGGCGCTGATCATCGCGCCGACCCGTGAACTGGTAGTGCAGATCGCCAAAGACGCCGCCGACCTGACCAAGTACACCGGCCTCAACGTCATGACGTTCGTCGGCGGCATGGACTTCGACAAGCAGCTCAAGCACCTCGAAGCCCGCCACTGTGACATCCTCGTCGCCACCCCGGGCCGTCTGCTCGACTTCAACCAGCGTGGCGACGTGCACCTGGACATGGTCGAAGTGATGGTGCTGGACGAAGCCGACCGCATGCTCGACATGGGCTTCATCCCGCAAGTGCGTCAGATCATTCGCCAGACCCCGCCGAAAAGCGAACGCCAGACCCTGCTCTTCTCCGCGACCTTCACCGAAGACGTGATGAACCTCGCCAAGCAGTGGACCACCGACCCTGCCATCGTCGAAATCGAAGTCACCAACGTGGCCAACGAGAACGTCGAACAGCACATCTACGCGGTGGCCGGGGCTGACAAATACAAACTGCTCTTCAACCTGGTCAACGACAACGGCTGGGAGCGGGTCATCGTGTTCGCCAACCGCAAGGATGAAGTGCGGCGCATCGAAGAACGCCTGGTACGCGACGGCATCAACGCCGCGCAACTGTCCGGCGACGTGCCGCAGCACAAGCGGATCAAGACGCTGGAAGGCTTCCGCGAAGGCAAGATCCGCGTACTGGTCGCCACCGATGTGGCCGGTCGCGGCATTCATATCGACGGCATCAGCCACGTGATCAACTTCACCCTGCCGGAAGTCCCGGACGACTACGTGCACCGCATCGGCCGTACCGGTCGGGCCGGTGCCGATGGCGTGTCGATCAGCTTCGCCGGTGAAGACGACTCCTATCAGTTGCCGTCCATCGAAGAAAAACTCGGTCGCAAGATCAGCTGTGAAACGCCACCAACGCATCTGTTGCGGGCGGTTGAGCGCAAGCGCCCACAGTAAGCGACGCCATAAAGAGAAGCGCAGCCGGCAACGGACTGCGCTTTTTTTTCGCCCGGATATTGTTCAATAAAACTAAAAGTCCATAATGGACAAATTAGTTTAGATACAGTCTCCGGAGTCCGACATGTCCAGTACGCCTTACGTGATCGACCAAACCCAGGCCCGTGAGCTTCTGGCCCGGATCGATGTGCCGCAGATCCTGCGCAAGCTGTTCCGCGATCTGGCGGCCGGGCACGCGGTGCAACCGGCGCAGCAACTGGTGGAATTCCCCCAGGGCGCCGGGGACTTCATCAACTATCTGGGCGTGCTGGCCGAAGACGGCGTGTACGGGGTCAAGACCTCGCCGTACATCGTTCGCGAACAGGGCCCGCTGGTGACGGCGTGGACGCTGCTGATGTCGATGCAGACCGGCCAGCCGCTGTTGCTCTGCGATGCCGGCGAACTGACCACCGCACGCACGGCGGCAACCACAGCTGTCGCCGTCGACGCCCTCGCCCCTTTGAAAGCCTCGCGCCTGGCGATCATCGGCAGCGGCAAGGTCGCCCAGGCGCACCTGCATTACGTCAAGACGTTGCGCGAATGGCAGAGCATCCGCGTGTATTCGCCCACGTTGAATGAAGACCCGGCAACCGCCCGCCTGCTGCAAACCCTCGATCCGCGCGTGAGCATCGCTGACAGCCGCGAAGCCGCCATTGCCGACGCAGACGTGATCATGCTCTGCACCTCGTCCGCAGGACCTGTGATCGACCCGGCAACCTTGAACAAACCGGCGCTGATCACCTCGATCAGCACCAACGCACCGCGCGCCCACGAAGTGCCGCCGCAGAGCCTCAACGACATGCAGGTGTTCTGCGACTATCGTCTGACCACGCCAGGTTCGGCCGGCGAGATGCTGATCGCCACCGAACAGCATGGCTGGGACAACAGCGCGATCATCGGTGACCTCGCGGATCTGCTCAGCGAAAAAGTGCAGCGTCCGGGTTACGACCGTCACGTGTTCTTCCGCTCCATCGGTCTGGGCCTGGAAGACATCGCCCTGGCCAACGCCGTCTATCAATTGCAGCGCTGACACCGGAGATTTTCATGAGTCATGCAGATTTCATCATCATCGGCGGCGGGATTGCCGGCGCTTCCACCGGTTTCTGGCTGTCGCAACATGGCAAAGTCGTGGTGCTGGAGCGCGAATCGCACCCTGCCTATCACTCAACGGGACGTTCGGCCGCGCTGTTCACCGCCGCTTATGGAACCCCGCAGGTTCGGGCGCTGACCCAGGCCAGCCGAGCGTTTTTCGATCACCCGCCCAGCGGCTTCTGTGAACACCCGCTACTGACTCCGCGCGGCGAAATGACTGTGGATTTCACCGGTGACGCCGCCGAACTGAACAATCAATACCTCAGCGCCAAAGCCACGGTGCCGGAGATGCAACTGCTCAGCGCGGAAGAAGCCTGCGTGCGGCTGCCGATCCTGCGCCGGGAAAAAGTCCACGGCGCGATCTACGACCCGACCGCCAGCGACATCGACACCGATACCCTGCACCAGGGTTATCTGCGTGGTATCCGTCGCAACAATGGGCAAGTCCTGACCGATTGCGAAGTGCTCGGGCTTAGCCGTGATGCCGACGGCGTCTGGCAAGTGCAGACCAACGGCCAGACCTTCAGCGCGCCCATCGTGATCAACGCAGCAGGCGCCTGGGCCGACAAGATCGGTGCCCTGGCCGGCGCCCGGCCGCTGGGCCTGCAACCAAAACGCCGTGCCGCGTTCATCTTCGCCGGCCCCGAAGGCGTGGACATTCACCACTGGCCGATGCTGGTCAGCCTCGACGAATCGTTCTACATGAAGCCCGACGCCGGCATGTTCCTCGGCTCCCCGGCCAACGCCGACCCCGTCGAACCGCACGACGTGCAGCCGGAAGAACTGGACATCGCCATGGGCATCTACCAGATCGAAGAAGCGACGACCCTGACCATCCGCCGCCCGACCCGTACCTGGGCCGGCCTGCGCAGCTTCGTGGCCGATGGGGATTTGTTGTCCGGGTTCGATCCGCAGGTGCCGGGGCTGTTCTGGGTCGCGGCCCAGGGCGGTTACGGCATCCAGACTTCGCCGGCGATGGGCCAGGCCAGCGCGGCGCTGGTGCGCGGTGAGTCGCTGCCCGAGCACCTCAAGCAGTTCGGTCTGTCCGCCGCCATGCTCTCCCCCGCCCGCCTGGCCTGACCGCCCCCGGATGACGCGCCCAACGGATTGCGGCACACTCGCAACGCCCCCGGACCACGGGGGCGTTGACGTTGCCTGGAGCTCCACAGTTATGACCGCCCCCGAACAATCTCCCGAGCTGAATGACGCCGCGCTGGATAACTTCCACGCCATCGCCGACGCCATCGCCACCCTGTTCTTTCCCCACGCCGAAGTGGTGTTGCATGACCTGCGCACGCAGAAGGTCGACTACATCGCCAACAACCTGTCGAAACGGGTGATCGGCGATGAATCGTCGCTGGAAGACATGCTCAGCGACGACGTCAGCGAACGGAACATCGGCCCGTACGAAAAGCTCAACTGGGACGGTCAGAAGATTCGCAGCCTGAGCACTGTGCTGCGGGACAGCGAAGGGCATCCGCTGGCGGTGCTGTGCATCAACCTGAATATTTCGCTGTTCGAGAACGCCAAGGCTGCGCTGGACCTGTTCCTCTCGCCGAGCAAGCTGATCCCGCAACCGGACTCACTGTTTCGCGATGACTGGCAGGAGCGCATCAACACTTTCCTGCACGCCTGGCTGCGCGAGCGGCAACTGAGCCTGAATCTGCTGACCCGCGACCACAAACGTGAGCTGGTACTGGCGCTGCACGCCGAGGGGGCGTTCAAGGGCAAGAGTGCCTCGAACTATGTGGCCAATGTGCTGAACATGGGGCGGGCGACGGTGTACAAACATTTGAAGGAATTGAAGGGCTGAAACCGTGCAGCCTGCGAAGGCTGCACGCTTTTCAACATCAGTCGCCGTAGATGTCCGACTTGAAGTACTTCTCGGAAATCTTCTGGTACTCACCACTGGCACGAATGCCGTCGATGGCGGTATTCAACTGGCTGACCAGTTCAGCGTTGCCCTTGCGCACCGCAATCCCGGCGCCCTCGCCCACGTACTTCGGATCCTTCAGTTCCGGCCCGACAAACGCGTAACCCTTGCCGCGCGGCATCGACAGGAAGTCGGTCAGTGGAATGGTGTCGGCGAAAATCGCGTCGAGACGCCCGGCCGCCAGGTCCATGTAGATTTCTTCGTTGTTGCCATAGCGCTTGACGTTGATGCCCTTGGGCTCGAACACCTCGGTGGCGTAGCGATCGGTGGTGGTGGCGCGCTGCACACCGACCGTCTTGCCCTTGAGGCTGGCGTACTGGTCATCGACGTTCGCGCCTTCCTTCATTACCAGCCGCGACGAGGTGAAATAGTACTTGTGGGTGAAGTCCACCGACTTCTTGCGATCTTCGTTGATGGTCATGGACGACAGCGCCATGTCGATTTTCTTCACTTTCAGGGAAGGAATCAGACCGTCGAACTCGCCCTCGACCCACACACACTTGACCTGCATCTGCGCGCACAGGGCGTTGCCGATGTCGTAGTCGAAACCGACGATTTCACCCTGGTCGGTCTTTGAGGCGAAGGGCGGATACGCCGCTTCGATACCGATACGCAGGGTTTTCTCGGCGGCAAACACGCTACTGCACGCCAACAGGCTCAGCGCCAGACCGGTGATGAGGGGGAATTTCTTCATGTTCGTTCTCTCGCGGGTTGTTGTTGGTTTGGCAAGACAGAAGAAAGAGCTGAAACAGGGAAAAGCTTTATTTGTACTTGTAAATCCATACTGGACTTTTACGTACATGCCGTCAATTGGACAAACGCCATCGGCGTCAGCCGATGGTCGGGAGTCGAGGGGAGATTGATTGAGGAGAGGAATTACTGCTTCCAGCGATCCGCCGCCGCATGATCGCTGTCACGACCTTCGACCCAGCGCGGGCCGTCGCTGGTGTTCTCTTTCTTCCAGAACGGCGCGCGGGTTTTCAGGTAATCCATGACGAAGGCGCAGGCGTCGAACGCGGCTTGGCGGTGGGCACTGGCGGCGCCGACGAACACGATCGGCTCGCCCGGCTCCAGCGCGCCGATGCGGTGCAGCACTTCCAGCTTCAACAGTGGCCAGCGCTGTTCGGCCTCGACGGCAATCTTGCCCAGGGCCTTTTCGGTCATGCCCGGATAGTGCTCCAGAAACATTCCGGCAACATCGAGGCCATCGTTGAAGTCGCGCACGTAGCCGACAAAACTCACCACCGCGCCGACGCCGACATTGGCCGCGTGCATCGCGTTGACTTCAGCGCCGGGATCGAACGCCGTGGACTGCACACGAATCGCCATGTCTCAGCCTCCGGTCACGGTGGGGAAAAACGCCACTTCGTCGCCATCGACCACCGGTTCGTCGAGCTGACAAAGGTCTTCGTTGCGCGCGCACATCAGGTTCTGTTCGCTCAGCACCTCGGCGCCATCACGCTTGGCGAGCAACGCACGTACATCGTCGACCGTCGCGAAATCGCCCTCGACCTTCACCGAATCCACGCCCAGCGCCTCACGGTAACGGGCAAAAAACTTCACGGTCAGGTTCATGGCTGCTCCGCCTGGAAATGCCCGCTCTTGCCACCGACTTTCTCCAGCAGACGCACGCTTTCGATGGTCATGCCGCGATCCACGGCCTTGCACATGTCGTAGATCGTCAGCGCGGCGACGCTGGCGGCGGTCAACGCTTCCATCTCGACGCCGGTCTGCCCGGACAGTTTGCAGCGAGCCACGATGCGCACGGCGTCGTCGCCTTCGGCGCTGAGTTCGACCTTGACGCCGGTCAACATCAGCGGATGGCACAGGGGAATCAGATCACTGGTTTTCTTCGCTGCCTGAATGCCGGCAATGCGCGCCACGGCGAACACGTCGCCCTTGGGATGGCCGCCGCTGACGATCATCTGCAGAGTGTCGGGCAGCATGCGCACCAGCGCTTGGGCCGTCGCCTCGCGGAACGTCACGGCTTTTTCGGTGACGTCGACCATGTTGGCGCGACCTTGGGAATCGAGATGAGTCAGCACGGGATTACTCCTGATCAGGAGCACCGATTGTAAACCTGCGGGTCAAATTTCCGCACATAAAAAACCGGGCGACTTTGCAGTCGCCCGGTTCCTTTGTAAGGGTTACAGATGCGATTCGGCGTATTCGGCCAGAATCGAACGCGGCACCCCTTGCAGGGTGATGTGCACACCGTTGGGGAAGTCTTTGAAACGTTCGGTCAGGTAGGTCAGCCCGGAACTGGTCGCGGACAGGTAAGGGGTGTCGATCTGTGCCAGGTTGCCCAGGCACACCACTTTGGAACCGGCGCCGGCCCGGGTGATGATGGTTTTCATCTGGTGCGGCGTGAGGTTCTGGCATTCGTCGATCAGGATCAGGCTTTGCTGGAAGCTGCGACCGCGAATGTAGTTGAGCGATTTGAACTGCAACGGCACTTTGCTGAGGATGTAGTCGACGCTGCCATGGGTGTTTTCGTCATCCATGTGCAAGGCTTCGAGGTTGTCGGTGATGGCCCCCAGCCAGGGCTCCATTTTTTCCGCTTCGGTGCCGGGCAGGAAGCCGATTTCCTGGTCCAGGCCCTGCACGCTGCGGGTGGCGATGATGCGGCGATAACGCTTGCTGACCATGGTCTGCTCGATCGCAGCGGCCAGCGCCAGGATGGTCTTGCCGGAACCGGCGGCGCCGGACAGGTTGACCAGATGAATGTCAGGGTCGAGCAAGGCGTACAGCGCCAGGCTCTGATAGATGTCACGCGGCTTGAGGCCCCAGGCTTCCTGATGCAGCAGCGGTTCCTGGTGCAGATCGAGAATCAGCAGCCGGTCTTCTTCAATCTCCTTGATCCAGCCGACGAACCCCTGCTCATCGATGATGAACTCGTTGATGTGCACGGCCGGCAGGTTGTCGATCAATTGCACCTGGTGCCAGGTGCGGCCATGGTCCTGACGGGTTTCGACCTTGCTCACGCGGTCCCAGAAGGAGCCGGTCATGTTGTGGTAGCCGTTGGGCAGCAGGGACACGTCGTCGACCAACTGGTCGGTGCTGTAGTCCTCGGCCGCAATCCCGCAGGCGCGCGCCTTGAGGCGCATGTTGATGTCTTTGGTGACCAGCACCACCGGTTTCTTCGGATCGCGGGTGTGCAGATCGATCAACTGGTTGATGATTTTGTTGTCGTTCAGGTGCTCGGGCAGAATCAGGTTCGACTCCGCCTGCTTGCTCATCAGAATTGACAGCAACCCCTTCGGCCCGCTCTTTCCGCGCTGGATCGGCACCCCTTGCTCGACGTCTTCGGGCGAGGCATCGCCCAGCGTCTTGTCGATCAGCCGGATGGCCTGGCGGCATTCGGCGGCCACGCTGTGATGCCCGCTCTTGAGCTTGTCCAGCTCTTCAAGCACGGTCATCGGGATCGCGACGTGGTGTTCTTCGAAATTCAGCAGGGCGTTTGGATCGTGAATCAGTACGTTGGTATCGAGTACATAAAGGATTGGCTGGTTGGAGGAAGGGCTACGTCCGTGATCATCCATACTCGGTCACCTTTGTGGGAGCCATTCGACGCAATACCTGGACGGTGCTGCGCCTCGAAGTGACTGCCGAATCCACCTGCACAGCTTTTGTCGGGATAGCAGGTGAACCGCACACAAAATGGGTCTTGGAAGACGCCACCTGTGTTGCAGGTTTCGGCGGTCTGACTTCGTAATACTCCAAAACCCGTGACAGAAAAAAGCACTTTGACGCTTTTTTGAAGTTTATTTTGCAAAGTGACGAAAAGCCCTTGGCGGACCGCCCCGCCCCCGTTAGAGTCGGAAGTCCGCCTGCATCGAATTTTGCAAAAAATTCACCCCAAGCCCAATGTTTCCGGGCTCTCGCCGCTTGTCAGCGAAAAGCGTCCTGACAGTCTTCCCAGCCGATGCCGCTTTGCGCGGTTTGCGTGATCAGCCACGGCAACGCCGTCTTCACCGCATCCTGCTTCATGTTGAAATTGATCACCCCGTGGCGCCACAACAGCATCAGGGTCAGCACCCGCTGTGCGCTCGGATTGCCCTTGAGCTTGCCAGCACCGTCCTGGGCGTCGATGTCCCACAGCGCCACTTGCAGGCCCTGATTGCGCAAGAAACTGCCGGCATCACTGCGGCGCTGCCCCTCTGGTGGACGGAACAGCGGCACGTAGTTCTCCGGCAGCTTGTTCTTCACCAGATCGCTGCTGCGGCGCACCGAGTCCTGCCAGTCCTGCCAGTGGCTGTGGGAGCGGAACTCCCAGCCCTGCACGCCCACGCAGAGTTTCGAGAATTCCGATTGCAGGTTATTCACCGAGCGATCCGCCAGCCGCGCCTGCACATCCTTGCCGAGCAAAAAGAAGGTGCCGCTCAGACTGGATTTGCGCAGGTAGTCAGCGATCCAGTCGGTATTGTCCGGCTGCAGGTTCGCAGCGCTGTCGAAACTCAACAGGAACAGCCGGTCGTGCATCTCGTCGCCGTTGCGCTCGTAGTCGCCGAAATGATCGACTTCGCTGGTGGTCTGCGGCGACAGCGCCGCCTTGCGCATCAGTTCATCCAGGTACTGCTGATGGAAGATCCGGCTCGGCTCTGCCCATTGGGTGTAATAGCTTTCATCGCTGACCACGAACTTGGTCGCCTGCTCGCGCAGGGTCGGCAGGTCTTCGACGAGGAAGCAGAACGAGGCGTCCTGATCGCAGCTCTGTTGGGCGAAGTTGTAATTGGCGAGCAGCCGCTGCCACAGACGCTCACGCAGGCTGTTGATCGCCTCCAGATTGACCGTGCGCAGTCCCAGACGCTGGGCCAGAGCGGCCTCATCCAGCGACTCGCTGCCCAGCAGGCCCCGGGCGAACATCAGGATTTCTGCCCGCGAGGCGACGTCGAACAGGGTCGGGTTGTCGAGTTTCTCCGGCCAGGTGCTGCGATCGAGCGTGGCAATATCGCCCGGCGCCGCAACGGCCCCGAAGCTCAACAGCCACACCGTGAATAAAAGAACAATGCGCAAAGGGGTGTCTCCATAACAAAACCCGCGCGGCACTATAGCCGATCCGGCTCGCAAACCGCCGATCACCTATGGACCTGATAGCTGGAGTCATCCGCCTCAACCCCCTAGAATCGCCCCCACGATTAAAGGAGACGACTTCATGCTGATGGTGATTTCCCCCGCCAAGACCCTCGATTACGAAACACCGCCGGCGACCCAGCGCTTTACCCAGCCGCAATACCTCGACCATTCCCAGGAGCTGATCCAGCAATTGCGCGAGCTGACACCTGCGCAGATCAGCGAACTGATGCACGTCTCCGACAAGATCGGCGGCCTCAACGCCGCGCGTTTCGGCAGCTGGACACCGGCGTTCACCCCCGAGAATGCCAAACAGGCGCTGCTGGCCTTCAAGGGCGACGTCTACACCGGGCTCGACGCCCAGAGCTTCAGCGAAGCCGATTTCGATTACGCGCAACAGCACCTGCGCATGCTCTCCGGCCTCTACGGCCTGCTGCGCCCGCTCGACCTGATGCAACCTTATCGTCTGGAAATGGGCACCAAACTGGCCAATGCCCGGGGCAAGGACTTGTACGCATTCTGGGGCACGCGCATCAGCGAATGGCTGAACGAAGCGCTGGCCGACCAGGGCGATGACGTGCTGCTGAACCTGGCCTCCAACGAGTACTTCTCGGCGGTCAAACGCTCAGCCCTGAACGCGCGGATCATCAACACCGAGTTCAAGGACCTGAAGAACGGCCAGTACAAGATCATCAGCTTCTACGCCAAGAAGGCCCGCGGCCTGATGAGTCGCTTCGTGATCCAGGAGCGCATCAACGATTCGGCCGCTCTCAAACAGTTCGATGCTCAGGGTTATCGCTACAGTGCCGAACAGTCGAAACCGGACAATCTGGTGTTTCTGCGCGACCACGCCCCGGAATAAAGCATGCTCATTGCACGACTCTTAATAGTGAGAGTCGTGCAGCTCGCACGACGTCAAAAAAACCTCCTCTCTTTTCGCCGATTTATTGGCGCCATAAAAACATCGCCTCGATTTCTATCTTTTCTTTCACTCGACAGTTGTCATTTTTTTCAGTAGTGGCACGTAAATTTTTTACCGGTAGTGGCACAAAACCATCTAACGCGATTATCTGCCTATCAATAAAGGGCGAAATCGAAAGTGCTATCAATATGAGAGCAGTGCCATCTTTCTCAATATTTCAAGAAATTTCAGATTTGGCGATGGGCGGACCGGAACTATGTCCAAATGCATAGCTCATACCACCGGTAACGATTCTCGCCGAACATGTACGAGATAACTTACGCAGAGATCAAAACCATGTAACCAAGTTGTCACAGCAACTTGCCTGAATGGATAACAACTCTGGACAACTATCGAAGGACAGGAGATACGCACCATCAATATCCCCTACAAGGCCAAGGCCGCGCCCTTATAAACGTGCTCGCCTGAGCACCCAACCGCCCGATCCACAGGCCTGCGCCTGACATCGAGCGCGCAATACGAGATTGCACAAGAGTCCTCTTGCCAGAGGATCAGCTGCATAACAGGGCACGTCACAACAATAAGGCCTGGTTGCGCACATCTTGAGTGCACTTATTTAGACACTCGAAACTTAGTATGCCTGCACACGGCATTGTGGCGCCTGCAAGTCACACTTTCGAGTGCACTAAGACCGCTGAACACCATTAACTCCGGCCCTTTAACGGCCTGATATATACAGAGGTAATTGCGATGCGCATCAGCATATTTGGTTTGGGTTACGTCGGCGCAGTGTGTGCCGGTTGCCTGTCTGCACGGGGCCATGACGTGGTTGGCGTCGATGTTGCCAAAGACAAGATCGATATGATCAACGCGGGCAAATCCCCCATTGTCGAACCGGGTCTGGGCGAGTTGCTGGCGCAAGGGATCGAGACCGGTCGTCTGCGCGGTACGACCAACTTCGCCGAGGCGATTCGTGACACCGATTTGTCGATGATTTGCGTCGGCACGCCGAGCAAGAAGAACGGCGACCTGGAACTGAACTACATCGAAGCGGTGTGCCGCGAGATCGGTTTTGTCCTGCGTGAAAAATCCACCCGCCACACCATCGTCGTGCGCAGCACCGTGCTGCCGGGCACCGTGGCCAACGTGGTGATCCCGATCCTCGAAGACTGCTCCGGCAAAAAGGCCGGCGTCGACTTCGGCGTGGCGGTCAACCCTGAGTTCCTGCGTGAATCCACCGCGATCGCCGACTACGACCTGCCACCGATGACCGTCATCGGCGAGTTCGACAAGGCTTCGGGCGACGTTCTGCAATCGCTGTACGAAGAACTCGACGCGCCGATCATCCGCAAGGACATCGCCGTCGCCGAGATGATCAAGTACACCTGCAACGTCTGGCACGCGACCAAAGTGACCTTCGCCAACGAGATCGGCAACATCGCCAAAGCGGTGGGCGTCGATGGCCGCGAAGTGATGGACGTGGTCTGCCAGGACAAGACCCTCAACCTGTCCCAGTACTACATGCGCCCGGGCTTCGCCTTCGGCGGTTCGTGCCTGCCGAAAGACGTGCGCGCCCTGACCTACCGCGCCGGTTCCCTGGACGTCGAAGCGCCGCTGCTCAACTCGCTGATGCGCAGCAACGAATCGCAAGTGCAGAACGCCTTCGACATCGTTGAAAGCCACGACAAACGCAAAGTCGCCCTGCTCGGCCTGAGCTTCAAGGCCGGCACCGATGACCTGCGCGAAAGTCCGCTGGTGGAACTGGCCGAAATGCTGATCGGCAAGGGTTACGACTTGAGCATCTACGACAGCAACGTCCAGTACGCCCGTGTCCACGGCGCGAACAAGGATTACATCGAGTCGAAGATCCCCCACGTGTCGTCGCTGCTCAATGCGGATTTCGACTCGGTGATCGACAACTCCGACGTGATCATCCTCGGCAACCGCGACGAGAAGTTCCGCGCGCTGGCCCAGCAGGCCCCGCACGGCAAACAGGTCATCGACCTGGTCGGCTTCATGGCCAAGGCCACCGATGCCGGCACCCGCACCGAAGGCATCTGCTGGTAACGCAGCAGCAAGCCCCGAGCTTCAAGCCGCACGCCGTGAATCGGCAGGCGGCTTGAAGCCCCCATCACCTTCGGATGACGGTCATGTCCAAGCTCAAACATTTTTTTCTGCAATCCGCCGGCTGGCTTTTGTTTCTGAGCCTGCTGATGGGCCTGGCCCTGATGCTGCCCACGTCCACGTTCGACTCCGAGTCGAAGGACTTCATTTTCCTGATTGGCGCCGTGGGTATCTGGCGCTACTCGATGGGTGCCACGCACTTTGTGCGCGGCATGATTTTTCTCTACATCGTCTACCCGCACCTGCGCCGCAAGGTTCGCAAGCTGGGTAAAGCGGCGGACCCGTCGCATGTGTTCCTGATGGTCACCAGTTTCCGTATCGACGCGCTGACCACTGCGCAGGTCTACAGCTCGGTGATCCGCGAAGCCATCGACTGCGAACTGCCGACCACTGTGGTCTGCTCCATCGTCGAAATGTCTGATGAACTGCTGGTCAAGGCGCTGTGGGCGCGAATGAATCCGCCAGAGCGGGTGAAGCTCGACTTCGTGCGCATTCCCGGCACCGGCAAGCGCGACGGCCTGGCTTATGGTTTCCGCGCGATCTCCCGTCACCTGCCGGACGACCGCGCCGTGGTCGCCGTGATCGATGGCGACACCGTGCTCGGTGAAGGCACCGTGCGCAAGACCGTGCCGTGGTTCCAACTGTTCGGCAACGTCGGCGGCCTGACCACCAACGAATTCTGCGAAGTACGCGGCGGCTACATCATGAGCGAGTGGCACAAGCTGCGCTTCGCCCAGCGCCACATCAACATGTGCTCGATGGCCCTGTCCAAGCGCGTGCTGACCATGACCGGCCGGATGTCGGTGTTCCGCGCCACCGTGGTCACCAACCCGGAATTTATCGCCGACGTTGAAAGCGACTCACTGCAACACTGGCGTCTGGGCCGTTTCAAGTTCTTGACTGGCGACGACAAGTCGAGCTGGTTCAGCCTGATGCGTCTGGGCTACGACACTTTCTACGTGCCGGATGCCGCGATCAACACCGTTGAACATCCGCCGGAAAAGAGCTTCATCAAGGCCAGTCGCAAACTGATGTTCCGCTGGTACGGCAACAACCTGCGGCAGAACTCCCGGGCTCTGGGCCTGGGCGTGAAACGCCTCGGCGCCTTCACCTCGGTGGTGCTGTTCGACCAGCGCGTGTCGATGTGGACCTCGCTGCTGGGCCTGACCGTAGCAATCATCGCCAGCTTCAAGTACGGCGGCGCGTTCATCCTCGCGTACCTGCTGTGGATCGGCATTACCCGCCTGATTTTGACGCTGCTGCTGTCGTGCTCCGGTCACCGCATCGGCCCGGCCTACCCGGTGATTCTCTATTACAACCAGATCGTCGGTGCGCTGGTGAAGATCTACGTGTTCTTCCGCCTCGACCAACAATCCTGGACTCGCCAGCCCACTTCCCTGACCCGTGACCTCGCCAGCTTTCAACGTTGGTTCAACACCTGGTCGTCTCGGACCATGACCTTCTCCGCCGGCAGCATTTTCGTCGCCGTGCTGCTGATGATGGTCTGACCCGCCCCTCTTGAATTAACAAGGAAATCGCCCCTATGAATACCGCCGTCAACGCCAACGTAGTGCATGAATCCGAAGCCCAGCGCCAACACGCCCGGGTGAAAATCCCGGCTAAGCTGCGGTTCTTCGGCCCGGACCGGACACCGGTTGAAGCGCGGGTCATCGACCTGTCCGCCGGTGGTCTGGCGTTCAATGCCGGTCAGTTGCCGCTGACCATTGGCGAGGTGCGCAAGGCGCGCCTGCAATTCGTCATCGACAACCTCGGCATCGCCATGGACGTTGAACTGCAAGTGCGCTCCTACGATCGCCAGACCGGTCGCGCCGGCTGCCAGTTTCAGAACCTCGAACCGCAGGACATCTCGACCCTGCGTCACCTGATCACTTCGCACCTGGCCGGCGACATCGTCAGCATCGGCGAAGTGCTGGCAACCCTGCAGCGCGACAACTTCACCAAGGCGCGCAAGGTCAAGGACGGCGGCCACGGCATGACCCCGTTCGGGCGCCTGAAAGCCGTGACCTTCAGCGCCGGCATTTTCGCGATCGGCCTCGTGGCAGCGGGTTTCGTCTTCAAATCGGTGTACAGCATGTATTTCGTCAGCCACGCACAGGCCGGTCTGGTCAGCGTGCCGGGCATGAACATCACCATGCCGCGCGACGGCACCGTACAGAGCCTGGTGAAGTCCGACGGCGTCGCTGCCAAAGGCGCACCGCTGGCGACGTTCAGCACCAGCATGCTCGACGTGCTCAAGGGCCATCTGGACGAAGATCAACTGCAACCGGCCAAGGTTGAAGAACTGTTCGGCAAGCAGATGACCGGCACCCTCACCTCGCCTTGCGATTGCACCGTGGCCCAGCAACTGGTGGCTGACGGTCAGTACGCGAGCAAAGGCGATGTGATCTTCTCGCTGGTGCCGCGTAACACCCAGGCCACCGTCGATGCACGCTTCTCCTATCGCCAGTTCGGCGACGTGCGCCCGGGCACCCCGGTGAGCTTCCAGATCGCCGGCGAAGACAAGACCCGCACCGGCAAGATCGTCAGCAGCACCAGCCTGAAAAGCGCCGACCTGTCCTCCGACATCCGTGTGCAGATCCAGCCTGACGAGCCGCTGGACAGCAGCTTCGCCGGCCGCCCGGTGGAAGTGAACAGCGACCGTGGTCCGAACCTGAACTGGCTGATCGACAAAGCCATGGCTGCCGGTCTTTAAGTCGAGGACATGCCTATGACGAGCCCTATCAGAATCCCGCCGGCCCCGCTGAGCCTGGCCATGGCCATGGCAATCGCCCTGGCCGGTTGCGCCGGCCTGCCCGACCAGCGTCTGGCCAACGAAGCGCTCAAGCGCGGTGACACCGCGACCGCCGCGCAGAACTACCGTGCACTGGCCGACCTGGGTTACAGCGAAGCTCAGGTCGGGTTGGCCGACATTCAGGTCGACAGCCGTGACCCCGCGCAGATCAAACAGGCTGAGGCGACCTACCGCGCAGCGGCCGATGTTTCGCCGCGCGCCCAGGCCCGTCTCGGTCGCTTGCTGGTGGCCAAGCCCGGCGCCACCGAGGCCGAGCATCAGGAAGCCGAAACCCTGCTGAAGAAAGCCGCCGCCAACGGCGAAGGCAACACGCTGATCCCACTGGCGATGCTGTACCTGCAATACCCGCACAGCTTCCCGAACATCAACGCCCAGCAGCAGATCGACCAGTGGCGCAAATCCGGCTACCCGGAAGCCGGCCTGGCGCAGGTGCTGCTGTATCGCACCCAGGGTACTTACGACCAGCATCTGGATGAAGTGGAAAAGATCTGCAAGGCCGCGCTCAACACCACCGACATCTGCTACGTCGAACTGGCCACGGTCTATCAGAAACGTGGTGCGCCGGAGCAACAGGCCGAGCTGATCAAACAACTGCAGGCTGCTCACAGCCGTGGCAGCGTCAGCGCCCAGCGCGTGGATTCCGTTGCCCGTGTGCTCGCCGATTCGACTCTGGGCAAGACCGACGAAAAAACCGCGCAGTCGCTGCTCGAGCCGATCGCTCCGGGCTACCCGGCGTCGTGGGTCACCCTTGCGCAATTGCTCTACGACTTCCCGGAACTCGGCGACACCGACCAGATGATGAAGTACCTGGACAACGGCCGCGCCGCTGACCAGCCGCGCGCCGAACTGTTGCTGGGCAAGCTCTACTACGAAGGCAAACTGGTGCCGGCCGATGCGAAAGTCGCCGAGGAACATTTCCAGAAAGCCGTCGGCCGCGAAGTCGCCGCCGACTACTACCTCGGCCAGATCTACCGCCGTGGCTATCTCGGCAAAGTCTATCCGCAGAAGGCTCTCGACCATCTGCTGACTGCTGCGCGCAACGGCCAGAACAGCGCCGACTTCGCCATCGCCCAGCTGTTCTCCCAAGGCAAGGGCACCAAACCCGACCCACTCAACGCCTACGTATTCAGCCAGTTGGCCAAGGCGCAGAACACCCCGCAAGCCGATGAGCTGGCGACCACCCTCGCGGCGCAATTGCCGCCCGAGCGCCTGGCCGAAGCCCAGCGTCTGTTGCAGCAGGAACAGGCCAGCCGAGGCGCCCTGAACCAGAACACGCTGCAACTGCACGCCCTGCAAGAAGAAGACGGCGAGGAAAAATTATGAAGCTGAATCCATTCGTGAAGGCCGGCCTTGGCCTTTCGTTCGCGCTGATCTGGTCTTGCCCGACACTGGCCGCGATCACTGAAACCAAGAACTTCGGCCTCGAAGTGAAAATCACCGGCCAGTCCGAAGACGACCGCGACCTTGGCACTGCCAAGGGTGGCGACGTCAACGGCGTCGGTCTCGATTTGCGTCCGTGGGTCTATGGCGAAAGCGGCGCGTGGAGCGCCTACGCCATGGGTCAGGCGGTCGCCTCGAGCGACATCATCGAAACCGACACCCTGCAGCAGTCCGACGGTGCCGAAAACACCGACAGCGGTGATCGCAAGACCAAGAAGAACTACCTGGCGATGCGCGAGTTCTGGGTCGGCTACAGCGGCTTCACGCCCTACCCCGGCGAGATCCTCAAGTTCGGTCGCCAGCGCCTGCGCAACGACGACGGCCAGTGGCGCGACACCAACATCGAAGCGCTGAACTGGACCTTCGACACCACCCTGCTGCGCGCCAACGCCGGTGTTGCCGAACGCTTCAGCGAATACCGCACCGACCTCAAAGAGCTGGCGCCGAAAGACAAGGACCGCCTGCACGCCTACGCCGACGCCTCCTACCAGTGGACGCCGGGCAACTGGGTCGGCATCCGTGGTCACCACACCCATGATGACGGCAAGCTCGATTACGCCGAACCAGGTGTGCCCCGCGACACCCTCGACAAAACCCAGAACGGCGACATCAGCTGGCTCGGCCTGACCGCCGACAGCGACGCGTACAACTGGCGCAACACCAACACCGTTAACTACTGGGGCAGCATCACCGGCATGAGCGGCGACCGCGACACGGTCAACCCGCTGAACGCCGATGGCAGCCGTCCGGCACAAGCCAAGCGCAGTGAAGACATCAACGGCTGGGCCACCGACATCGGCGTGCGTCTGCGCCTCGATCCGCAGTGGCAGGTCGGTGCGGCGTATGCCCGTGCCAGCGCCGATTACCAACAGAACGGCCTGGAAAGCAACCGCTCGAACTACACCGGTACTCGCTCCCGCGTTCACCGTTTCGGCGAGGCCTTCCGTGGCGAAATGAACAACATGCAGACCGCCACGCTGTTCGGTTCGTGGATGCTCAACGACCAGTACGACGCCAGTCTGATCTACCACAAGTTCTGGCGTGTGGACGGCAACAAACCGGTGGGCAGCAACGGCATCAACGCCGTGGAAAACAACACCGACGACGTCACCGGCGCGATCCTTTCCAGCACCTCCCTGCCACTGGACGATGGCAAGAAAGACCTCGGCCAGGAAATGGATCTGGTGGTCACCAAGTACTTCAAGCAAGGCCTGCTGCCGGCAGCGCTGAGCCAGTCGATCGACGAGCCTGCGGCACTGGTGCGGTTCCGTGGCGGCGTGTTCAAGCCGGGTGATGCCTATGGCAGCCAGGTCGATTCGTACATGCACCGCGCGTTCATCGACGTGATCTGGCGCTTCTGATGCAAACCGCGAAGGGAGTGCCCGACATGAACAACCCAAGGAAAGGCTCGCTCAGCCTGTTGGCCGGCGCCCTGCTGCTGGCCTCGGCTGGGGCCTTCGCCAACGTGGAGCCGGTTGCCCCTCAACAAGGCAAACCTGTGACCACGGCGAAAGAGCTGCAACAGGCCAAGACCTACACCGTCAGCAGCGCCCCGACCGAAGCGCTGGAACTGGCCAAGCCGAAATTGCCCGACCTCTCCGGTTTCACCGCCGAAGCCGCTGCCGCGAAAATCGTGCGCAGCAAACCGGGCAAGATCAGTGTGCGCCGGATGATGCAGGAAGACGCCCTGAAGGACTTCATCGGCGGCGACAACAAGATGGCCGAATGGGTGGTGCGTCAGCACGGCATCCCACAGGCGATCTTCGTCGACGACGGCTACCTGAACCTGAAAGAGCTGGCGCAGAAACTGCCCAAGCAGTATTTCAGCGAAACCTCGCCGGGCGTGTACCTGGCGAAGTTGCCGATCGTGGTCGGCCGCAAAGGCATCCTCGAAATCGATGGCCAGACCCAGGAATTGCGCCTGTCCCAGGAGGCCGGTTCGTTCCTGGTCAACGACGGTCAGTTGTTCGTGCGTGATACCAGGATCACTGGCTGGCGCGAGAAGGAAAACGGCCCGGCGACGTTCCGTTCGCCGAAGGAATTCCGCCCGTTCCTGCTGGCCTGGGGTGGCACCGAGACCTATATCGTCAACAGCAAGATGGCCAGCTTCGGCTACGCCAACAGTAAGTCCTACGGCGTGAGTATTTCCCAGTACACGCCGAACATGGCCAAGGTGCTCAAGCGCCCCGAGCCGACCGGCTGGATCGTCGGCTCCGAGTTCTCGGACATGTGGTACGGCTTCTACTGCTACGAGACCCGCGACTTCGTGGTCAAGGGCAACACCTACAAGGACAACATCGTCTACGGCATTGACCCGCACGACCGTTCCCACGGTCTGATCATTGCCGAGAACACGGTGTACGGCACGAAGAAGAAGCACGGGATCATCATTTCCCGTGAGGTGAACGACAGCTTCATCTTCAACAACAAGAGTTTCGACAACCACCTCTCGGGCCTGGTGATCGACCGTAACAGCGTCAACAACATCATTGCCTACAACGAGATCTACAAGAACCACACCGACGGCATCACCCTCTACGAGTCCGCCGACAACCTGCTGTGGGGCAACAAGGTCATCAGCAACAAGCGCCACGGCATCCGCATTCGTAACAGCGTGAACATCCGCCTCTACGAAAACGTCGCCATGGCCAACGGCCTGACCGGCGTCTACGGCCACATCAAGGACCTGACCGACACCGACCGTGACATCAAGCTCGACCCGTTCGACGCTCAGGTTTCGCTGATCGTGGTCGGCGGTGAGCTGGCCGCCAACGGCAGCGGCCCGCTGTCGATCGATTCGCCCTTGAGTGTCGAGCTGTATCGCGTGTCGATGCTGGCGCCGACCAAATCCAGCGGCATCAGCTTCAACGGCATCCTTGGCGAGCGTCAGGATGAAATTCTCGACCTGCTGGTGCGCCAGCAGAAAGCCGTGCTGATCGACCCTGTCGAACGCCAGACCGAAATGCGGGACTGAGGACAATTTTATGCACCCACACCTGATCAAGTTACTCAGCCTGTCGGCCCTGACCGTGGGCATTCTGGCGGCCAGCAATGGTGCGCGCGCCGATGAAACTGCCGGCGCCACACCGCCGAAGTTCAGCGCCGAACCGTGCTGCAACCTGTGCCCGGCGGCGCATGACGCGAAGAACTACACCACCCGTTACCAGCAGAACTTCACCACCCTGGTGCAGGCCCAGGGCGACTGGTTGTTCCGGACCCAGGAAGATTTGCGCACCGAGTTCAACACCACCCCGGCCGGCTACAAGCGCCTGCAACAGCTGCACGATGCGTTCAAGGCCAAAGGTGTCGAACTGGTGATTGTCTACCAGCCCACCCGTGGTCTGGTGAACCGCAACAAGCTCAACCCGCAGGAAAAAGCCGCGTTCGATTACGAGAAAGCGCTGGGCAACTACAAGACCATGCTCGGCCGTTTCGCGCAGATGGGTTATGTGGTGCCGGACCTGTCACCGTTGACCAACGAATCGCTGCCCGACACCCTGCCCGCTCACGATTTCTACTTCCGTGGCGACCAGCACTGGACGCCGTACGGCGCGCAACGCACGGCGAAAATCGTCGCCGAGAAGGTCAAGCAGATCCCGGCCTTCGCCGATATTCCCAAGCGTGAATTCGAAACCAAACGCTCCGGGCGCATGGGCAAGACCGGCACCCTGCACAACATGGCCGGGCAACTGTGCGGCACCAGTTACGCGATCCAGTACATGGACCAGTTCACCACCGAGCCGAAAGGCGAGGCCGGTGACGGCGACCTGTTCGGTGATGCCGGCAACCCGCAGATCACCCTTGTGGGTACTTCGCACAGCGGCAAGAACTACAACTTCGCCGGGTTCCTCGAAGAAGCCATCGGCGCCGACATCCTCAACGTCGCCTTCCCCGGCGGCGGTCTGGAAGGCTCGATGTTGCAGTACCTGGGCAGCGACGAATTCCAGAAGACGCCGCCGAAGATTCTCATCTGGGAATTCTCGCCGCTGTACCGCCTCGACCAGGAAACCATCTACCGCCAGATGATGGCGCTGCTGGATAACGGTTGCGAAGGCAAGGAAACCCAAATCTCCGCCAGCACCACACTCAAGCCTGGCGGCAAACAGGAACTGCTGGTCAACAGCAAGAACCTGAACCTGCAGAACAGCAGCCATCAGGTCGACATCCGCTTCGCCGACCCCTCGGTGAAAAAACTGCAAGCCACCCTCTGGTACATGAACGGTCGCCACGAGGACATCAAGATCGAGAAACCGGAAACCTCCGACACCGACGGTCGTTTCGCCTTTGAGCTGCGCACGGACGAAGACTGGGCCTCGCAAAACCTGCTGGCCGTCGAAGTCCAGGGCCCGGAAGCGGGCACCGCGCCACAGAAAGTCGAAGCGAAAATCTGCAAACGCAACGTATTCCCGGGCGCTGGGCAACAAACCGCTCAGGTCGGGCAATGAGGTCTGCTATGCGAAATCCGAAACTCAAGAATCTGTTGGCCCCCACACTGCTGAGCCTGGCGATGTTCGCCGGGGCCACTCAGGCCGCCGCGCCATTGCGTCCGCCTCAGGGCTATTTTGCGCCTGTGGATAAATTCAAGACCGGCGACAAGAGTGAAGGCTGCGATGCGATGCCGGCACCGTACACTGGCCCGCTGCAATTTCGCAGCAAATACGAAGGCTCGGACAAGGCCCGCGCGACGCTGAACGTGCAGTCGGAAAAAGCCTTTCGCGACACCACCAAAGACATCACCACGCTGGAACGCGGCACCGCCAAACGGGTGATGCAGTTCATGCGCGACGGTCGTCCGGAACAGCTCGACTGCACACTGAACTGGCTGGCTACTTGGGCTCGGGCGGATGCATTGATGTCGAAAGACTTCAACCACACCGGCAAGTCGATGCGCAAATGGGCGCTGGGCAGCATGGCCTCTTCGTACATTCGCCTGAAGTTCTCCGACTCCCATCCGCTGGCCCAGCATCAGCAGGAAGCGCAGTTGATCGAAGCCTGGTTCAGCAAGATGGCCGATCAGGTGGTCAGCGACTGGGACAACCTGCCACTGGAAAAAACCAACAACCACTCGTACTGGGCCGCCTGGTCGGTGATGGCGACGTCCATCGCCACCAACCGCCGCGACCTGTTCGATTGGGCGGTCAAGGAATACAAGGTCGGCGCCAATCAGATCGACGCCGACGGCTACCTGCCGAACGAACTCAAGCGCCAGCAACGCGCCCTCGCCTATCACAACTACGCCCTGCCGCCGCTGGCGATGATCGCCAGTTTTGCCCAGGTCAACGGTGTCGACTTGCGTCAGGAAAACAACGGCGCGCTGAAACGCTTGGGTGATCGGGTGCTGGCCGGGGTGAAAGATCCCGAGGACTTCGAGAAGAAGAATGGCAAGGAACAGGACATGACCGATCTGAAAGAGGACATGAAATTCGCCTGGCTTGAGCCGTTCTGTAGCCTCTACACCTGTTCGCCGGATGTGCTGGAGAAGAAGCACGGCATGCAGCCGTTCAAGACCTTCCGCCTCGGCGGCGACCTGACCAAGGTCTACGACCCGTCCCACGAGAAAGGCAACAAGGGCAGTTAGTCGCTGATCGTTTCACCCCTCCAATTCCACGGGGGGTTTGGGGGGGCTTTGGCCCTTGACTGTTGGTTCAAACATGGAGAGATCGGGATGGTATTTTCATCCAACGTGTTCCTGTTTCTGTTCTTGCCGATCTTTCTCGGCTTGTACTACCTGAGCGGGCAACGCTATCGCAACCTGCTGCTGCTGATCGCCAGCTACGTGTTCTACGCGTGGTGGCGGGTGGACTTCCTGGCGCTGTTCGCTGGCGTCACCCTGTGGAACTACTGGATCGGCCTGAAAGTCGGCGCCGCCGGTGTGCGCACCAAACCGGCCCAGCGCTGGCTGTTGCTCGGCGTGGCGGTGGATCTGTGCATCCTCGGCTACTTCAAGTACGCCAACTTCGGCGTCGACAGCATCAACGCGATGATGACGTCGGTCGGTCTTGAGCCGTTCATCCTGACCCACGTACTGCTGCCGATCGGTATCTCGTTCTACATCTTCGAGTCGATCAGCTACATCATCGACGTCTACCGCGGCGACACCCCGGCCACCCGCAACCTGATCGACTTCGCGGCGTTCGTGGCGATTTTCCCGCACCTGATCGCCGGTCCGGTTCTGCGCTTCCGCGACCTGGCCGACCAGTTCAACAACCGCACCCACACCCTCGACAAGTTCTCCGAGGGCTGCACACGGTTCATGCAGGGTTTCATCAAGAAAGTCTTCATCGCCGACACCCTCGCCGTGGTGGCCGACCATTGCTTCGCCCTGCAAAACCCGACCACGGGCGATGCCTGGCTCGGCGCGCTGGCTTACACCGCGCAGCTGTATTTCGACTTCTCCGGCTACAGCGACATGGCCATCGGCCTGGGCCTGATGATGGGTTTCCGTTTCATGGAAAACTTCAAGCAGCCTTACATCAGCCAGTCGATCACCGAGTTCTGGCGCCGCTGGCACATCAGCCTGTCGACCTGGTTGCGTGACTACCTCTACATCACCCTCGGCGGCAACCGCAAAGGCACGCTGATGACCTATCGCAACCTGTTCCTGACCATGCTGCTCGGTGGTCTGTGGCACGGCGCGAACATCACCTACATCGTCTGGGGTGCGTGGCACGGCATGTGGCTGGCGATCGAGAAAATGCTCGGCCTCAACACCTCGCCGCGCAGCCTCAATCCGATCCGCTGGGCGCTGACCTTCCTGCTGGTGGTCATGGGCTGGGTGATCTTCCGCGCCGAGAACCTGCACGTTGCCGGTCGCATGTACGGTGCGATGTTCAGCTTCGGCGACTGGTCGCTGTCGGAACTCAACCAGGCCAGCCTCACCGGTCTGCAAGTCGCGACTCTGGTGGTGGCTTACGTGACCCTGGCGTTCTTCGGCCTGCGTGATCTGTACACCCATCAGCCTCCGGCCAAGACCAAACCTGTAGTGAACGTCGAAAGCGACGGCCCTGCCGGCGCACAACCGGGTCTGATCAAGGCTGCTCCGGGAGAAAACCCGGCCAGCATCCACGAACCTGGCTACACCGTCGGCGTCGACGCCCAGGTGCAACCGGCGTACTGGACGGCGGACTGGTCGCGCTACGTGATGCGCGGGCTGATCCTGCTGCTGTTCATCGCCTCGATTCTCAAACTCTCGGCGCAAAGCTTCTCGCCGTTCCTTTACTTCCAGTTCTGAGGGATCTGACATGACCCGCTCATTACGCATCTTCTACATCGCGCTGTTTCTGGTGACCCTGCTGGTGCTCGGTCTGTGGTCGGTACGCAGCTTCTTCGGCTTCAGCACCAACGCCGACGCGACGGTGCTCAACGGCCGCTGGACCAAAGCCGTGGAAACCCACTACGACGATGAATTCCCGATCAAGCGCCTGGGCACCAACCTCTGGGCCGCGCTGGATTTCAAACTGTTCAACGAAGGTCGTCCGGGCGTGGTGCTCGGTCGCGATCAGTGGTTGTACAGCGATGAGGAATTCAACCCGATCGTCAACGAAGAGCTGAACCTGCAAGGCAACTACGCGCTGGTCGAAGGCGTGCGCCAGACCCTGAAGGAGAAAGGCGTGAAACTGGTGATGGCGATCGTGCCGGCCAAGGTACGCCTGTACCCGGAACACCTGGGTGAAGTGAAACCGGCGAGCATTCACGCCAACCTCTATCAGGACTTCCACGCCCGGGTGGCCGCCGACAAGATCCTCGCCCCGGACCTGCTCGGCCCGCTGCAAAAGGCCAAGCAGAACGGTCAGCAAGTGTTCCTGCGCACTGACACCCACTGGACCCCGGAAGGCGCGGAAATCGCCGCCAACACCCTGGCCAAGACCATCGCCGACAAGTTCCCGCTCAGCGGCGAGCCGCAGCGTTTCGTCACCACGCCTGCCGAGAAGGTCACGCACAAGGGCGACCTGCGTCTGTTCCTGCCGCTGGATCCGCTGTTCGAAAACCTGATGCCGGCGCAAGAGCCGCTGCAAAAGCGCAACACCGTGGCCGCCATCGAGCAGCCTGCCGGTGACGACGCGCTGTTCGCCAACAGCGAAGTGCCGGTCGCGCTGATCGGCACCAGCTACAGCGCCAACCCCAACTGGAACTTCGTCGGTGCGCTCAAGCAAGCGCTGCACAGCGACGTCGTCAACTACGCCGAGGACGGCCACGGCCCGATCCTGCCGATGCTCAGCTACCTGAAAAGCGATGACTTCAAGAACAGCCCGCCACAGGTGCTGATCTGGGAGTTTCCCGAACGATATCTGCCTGTGAACAACGAAATCGGCGACGCCGACCCGCAGTGGGTCGCAGAGCTTAAACAAGCCGGCGCGCGCCAACAAAACGTAGCAATCAACACTAAATCCGAGACGCCCGATCGGGCGCAAAACTGAAAGAGAGGTACACCATGACTTTCACTACAACTCCTCGTCGTCTCGCTAAACGCTTCGCACTGGTCGCTGGTCTGAGCGTGCTGTCGGTCCAGGCCTTTGCCGGTGGTGACGCCGCGCTGTACGGCCCGACTGCACCGAAAGGCTCGACCTTCGTGCGCATCTACAACGCCAGCAACGCTGAAGTCAGCGCCACTGTCGGCAGCACCAATCTGAGCGATGTCGCACCGCTGGCCAGCAGCGACTTCAGCTTCATGCCGGGCGGCGACTACAGCGCCAAGATCGGCAGCCAGACCCTGCCGGTGAAACTCGCCGGTGATCACTACTACACCCTGGTCAACAACGCGTCCGGCGCGCCGCAACTGATCGAAGAACCGCCGTTCAAGAACAAGCAGAAATCCCTGGTGCGCGTGCAGAACCTCAGCGACAAGCCGCTGACCCTGAAGACCGCCGACGGCAAGACCGACGTGGTGCCGAACGTGGCCGCCAAGGGCCGTGGCGAGCGTGAAATCAACCCGGTGAAAGTCAGCCTCGCGCTGTACGAAGGCGACAAGAAAGTCGGCGACGTGAAACCGGTTGCGCTGGAACGCGGTGAAGCCGCAGTGCTGTACGTCACCGGCAACGGCAGCAACCTGTCGCCAGTCTGGGTGAAACGCCCGGTATCGACCCGCTAAGCACATGAAACCGGGCAGCCGTCGCTGCCCGGTACGGAATAACAACAAGAGTGAAACGACACAACGTTCGTGGCTCTGACCCAATCGATTTTATGGAGTAAACAATATGATTCCGGTGATCTTGTCAGGTGGTAGCGGCTCACGTCTTTGGCCGCTTTCGCGCAAGCAGTTTCCCAAGCAGTTCCTCGCCCTGACCGGCGAACACACGCTGTTCCAGCAAACCCTCGAGCGTCTGGTGTTCGAAGGCATGGACACCCCGATCGTGGTCTGCAACAAGGATCACCGCTTCATCGTCAACGAGCAGTTGGCCAATCGCAAGCTGGAATGCCAGCGCATCCTGATGGAACCGTTCGGCCGCAACACCGCGCCGGCCGTGGCGCTGACCGCGATGATGCTGGTCAATGAAGGTCGCGACGAACTGATGCTGGTGCTGCCGGCCGACCACGTCCTCGAAGACCAGAAAGCCCTGCAACGCGCGCTGGCCCTGGCCACCGTCGCCGCCGAAAACGGCGAAATGGTTTTGTTCGGCGTACCGGCCACCAAACCGGAAACCGGTTACGGCTACATCAAGTCCACCGGCGATTCACTGCTGCCCGAGGGCGTGAGCCGTGTCTCGCACTTCGTGGAAAAACCCGACGTCAAACGCGCGACCGAGTACGTCGAGTCCGGCGGTTACTACTGGAACAGCGGCATGTTCCTGTTCCGTGCCAGCCGCTTCCTCGAAGAGCTGAAAAAGCACGATCCGGACATCTACGACACCTGCCTGCTGACCCTCGAGCGCAGCCAGCAGGACGCCGACACCATCACCTTCGACGAAGCCACCTTCGCCTGCTGCCCGGACAACTCCATCGACTACTCCGTGATGGAAAAGACCCAGCGCGCCTGCGTGGTGCCGCTGACCGCTGGCTGGAGCGATGTCGGTTGCTGGTCGTCGCTGTGGGAAGTCAACGAGAAGGACGCCAACGGCAACGTCAGCAAGGGCGATGTGGTGATCCAGGACAGCAAGAACTGCATGATCCACGGCAACGGCAAACTGGTGTCGGTGATCGGTCTGGAAAACATCGTGGTGGTCGAAACCAAGGACGCCATGATGATCGCCCACAAGGACAAGGTTCAGGGCGTCAAGCAGATGGTCAACACCCTCAACGAGCAGGGCCGCAGCGAAACCCAGAACCACTGCGAGGTCTACCGTCCGTGGGGCTCCTACGACTCGGTGGACATGGGCGGGCGCTTCCAGGTCAAGCACATCTCGGTCAAACCGGGCGCATGCCTGTCGCTGCAGATGCACCACCACCGCGCCGAACACTGGATCGTGGTCAGCGGTACCGCCGAAGTGACCTGCGACGAGAACGTGTTCCTGCTCTGCGAAAACCAGTCGACCTACATCCCGATCGCCTCGGTCCATCGCCTGCGCAACCCGGGCAAGATCCCGCTGGAAATCATCGAAGTGCAGTCGGGCTCGTACCTGGGTGAAGACGATATCGAACGCTTCGAAGATATCTACGGTCGCTCCACCCCGATCGAACGCGGCGTGTCGGTGAAAACCATCGCGCAGTGATCGCTCTGTAATTAAAAGCCCCCGCCCGGCCCGCTGCGTCCCCTATCCGCAGTGGGTTGGGCGGGGGCTTTTTTTTTCGCCAACCTCATCCAGGCTTAGGTAGGATGAACCTTCCCTGCCCACGAGGTTTCGCGACATGTTCATCGGCGTCTTGCTGGTCATCACCTGGCTGATCCTGCTGTTGCGCTACCCGGCCAAGGCCTTGCCGGTGTCCATGGCCGCCGCTGTCGGGCTCGGGCTGGTGGCGATGTGGGTGGTGTGGTTGGACAACCGCGAGATCAAGCAACTGGCGCGGCTTGAGTTGCGTATCACGTATGCGCCTGAACAGTGCCCGGCGGATCGCCCGTTGCAGCTGAAGATGAACAACGGCAACGACGTGCCGCTGACCGAACTGCGCTGGCGCATTGCGGCGTACGCGCCGGGCGACACCGTGAATCTGGCCGACAATCAATACGCCGCCCCACGCTATCGCGGCCCCGGCGAACTGCAGGCCGGCGGCAATTGGGAAGACTGCTTGCCGATGCCGCCGCTACGTCCCGGATATCGCCCGCAAACCCTGGAGTTTCGCGCCGAGCGATTGCAGGGTAGTTTCTCCGACTGATCCCCTCTTCCACTCTTTTGCACAAGGAATGCGCCATGCCCGTTGCGTTGATTACCGGTTGTTCCAGCGGCATCGGCCGCGCCCTCGCCGATGCATTCAAGTCGGCCGGTTTTGAGGTCTGGGCCAGTGCGCGCAGGGCTGAAGATGTCACCGCACTCGCCATCGCCGGATTCACCGCCGTGCAGCTCGACGTCAATGACAACGCAGCGCTGGAACAACTCGCCGAGCGTATCAACCAGCAACATGGCGGCCTCGACGTGCTGATCAACAACGCCGGTTACGGCGCCATGGGCCCGCTGCTCGACGGCGGTGTTCCGGCCATGCAGCGCCAGTTCGAAACCAACGTCTTTTCGATTGTCGGCGTGACCCGCGCGCTGTTCCCGGTGCTGCGCCGGGCGAAAGGCCTGGTGGTGAATGTCGGCAGTGTTTCCGGGGTTCTGGTCACGCCATTTGCCGGCGCCTATTGTGCGTCGAAAGCGGCGGTGCACGCGCTGAGTGATGCGTTGCGCATGGAGCTGGCGCCATTCGGGATTCGCGTGATGGAAGTGCAGCCGGGGGCGATTCAATCGAGCTTCGCCAAGAATGCCGGCCATGAGGCCGAACAACTGATCAACGAACAATCGCCGTGGTTTCCCCTGCGCGAAGGCATTCGAGCACGGGCCAAGGCGTCCCAGGACAAACCGACGCCGGCCAGCGAATTTGCCGCCGAGTTGCTCAAGGCTGTGCAGCAGAACAAACCGCCACGGCTAATCCGCATCGGCAATGGCAGCCGGGCGTTGCCGTTGCTGGCGACCTTGCTGCCGAAAGGGTTGCTGGAGTCGACGTTGATGAAGCGCTTCGGGTTACGCGGGCAACTCTGAAATCGAGTCAGCCCCAGCCTTTCATGAAATCAATGAACGCCCGCACCTTCAGCGGCAGGTGCCGGGTGTCCGGGTACAACGCATAAACCCCTTGCTGGGCGAAACGGTAATCCGGCAACAGACGCTGTAATCGCCCGGCGTCGAGGTCTTCCTGAATCAACCATTGCGGCAGAATCGCCACGCCTTGCTCGGTCAGCGCAAAGGCACGCAGGGTCGCCGAGTTGTCGGCAACAATGGCTGTGGTTCCCGGTTTCGGCTGGTAGAGATGCTCGGTGCCGGCCGGGTCGGTGACCGTCATTTCCGGCACTCGCCCATGTCCCAGTGTCGGCATCGACTCCAGCACCGCCAAGGTGTTTACCGGAGTAAAACCCTCGACCAGCCCCGGCGCCGCCACGGCAAACACCTCGAACGTCGACAACTGCACCGCGCGCAGATTGGAGTCGTGCATGCGGCCCAGGCGGATCGCCATGTCAAAGCGTTCGGAGATCAGATCGGCATGGGTCGAAGACGTGGACAGATGGATATTCAGTTGCGGCTGCTGCTGACGAAACACTTCCAGCGCCGGCACCACCTGAGCCAGCGCGAACTCCACGGTCGTGGTGATGCGGAGCGTGCCCTTGAGCTGTGAATGCTCCGAACGCGCTTCCTCGATCGCCAACCGCGCTTCGTCCAGGGTGCGCAGACAGCGTCGGTAAAAACGCTCGCCGGCATCGGTCAGGGCCAATTGCCGGGTGTTGCGGGTGAGCAAAGTGACGCCCAACTCTTCTTCCAGCCGCTTGAGATTGAAGCTCACCACCGCACGCGTCTGTCCCAGCGTATCGGCGGCAGCGGTCAACGAGCCGGCCTCGACCACGGCTTTGAAAGTATCGAATCGATCCAGGCTGACCATATTCGCTGCGCCCACTGTCAAAATAATTTTGACAAACTAGCAGCCAAACCAGCGTATTTCTATCGCCACAAGCGCCCTACCCTGCACGCCTCATCACAGGGAAGCTGCCATGGCCTATCGCTCGAAAGTCGCGCTGGTGTATCTGTTGGGGTTCGCCCTCGACCTGCTGAACATGTTCGCCGCGAGCATCGCCTACCCGGACATCGCCGCGCAGTTGCACGCCTCGGTGACGCAACTGGCGTGGATCACCAATGCCTACATGCTCGGACTGACGCTGATCATTCCGATGAGCGTTTGGCTGGCGGCAAAGGTTGGCGAGCGGCGGCTGATCCTTGGTTCGTTGCTGGTGTTCGGGATCGCCTCCGGGCTCATCGCTCAGGCCAGTTCGATTGAAAGCCTGATTGGCTGGCGATTGCTGCAAGGACTCGGTGGCGGGTTGCTGCTTCCGGTCGGTCAGGCGCTGGCCTATCGGGAGTTTCCGGCGACACAACGTGCGCACTTCACCGGTGTGGTTCTGCTGGTGGCGCTGATGGTGCCGGCCCTGTCGCCGGCGGCGGGCGGTTTGATCGTTGAGGTGTTGTCGTGGCGCTGGATTTTCTACCTGAACCTGCCGGTGGCGCTTTTTGCTTTCGGTCTGGGCCTGCTCTGGTTGAAAGCGGATCAGCCAACGAGCGAACGCCCGACACTGGACGCATGTGGCCTGCTGCTGGCCGTGTCTGCGCTGAGTCTGTTGTTGATTGCCGTCAGCCTGGCGAGTGAACCCGAAACCCGTCACCTCGCAGGCGGTGTGTTGTTGCTCAGCGCCGTGACCCTGTGGATCTACCTGCGCGATGGCTGGGGCAAACCGGGTGCCGTCCTGGATCTGCAACTGACCAGAAACCCGTCCCTGCGCCTGGCAATGCTGATCTACCTGTTTGTGCCCGGCATCTTCACCGGCACCAACATGATTGCCGTGTTGTACCTGCATGACCTCGGTTTCGGCGCAGCACACACTGGGGCGCTGATGCTGTCCTGGGCGGCCGCCTCGGGCGTGGCGATCATGCTGGGCAAACGCAGCTTTAACCGGACCGGTCCCAAGCCATTGCTGATCGCCGGCATGCTGTTGCAATGCCTTGGCATCGTCGTGCTGATGCAGATCGACCAGCCCGCCAGCGGCCCGTTGATCCTCGCCTACGCCCTGATGGGGTTGGGCGGCAGTCTTTGCAGCGTCACCGCGCAGACCCTGGCATTTGTCGGCATCACGCCAGAGAAAATGGGCCACTCCAGCGCCCTGTGGAACATCAACCGGCAACTCGGCTTCTGCCTCGGTGCGGCGTTGCTCAGTTCATTGCTGGGCGCGTTGGGCGCCAACGGTTTCAAATACTGCTTTCTCGCCGCCGCGTTGCTGACGCTGTTGCCGATGGCCGCCGTGCTGCGTTTCGACTCGACAAAAGTACTCGCTCTGCTGAGCTCACCTGCCCTTCAGGAACAATCCACATGACTGACTACACCGACTACTTTGACGAAGTGATCCAGGCCCATGAGGCCATCGAACGATGGTTTGCCGTGGAGGAAGACGAGGCTGCACTGGAGCGATTGCTGACGCGTTTTTCGCCACGGTTTTCCATGGTGACGCCGCTGGGGCGTGTGCTGGATTTCGAGGCCTTGCGTGCGCTGTTTCAAATGGCGGGCGGGAAGAAGAGCGGGTTCAGGATCAAGCTCGACGAGCTTCAAGGGATTGCCTTGCATGAACGCGGCGCGACGGTGAGTTATCGCGAACAGCAGACCGATGCGAGCGGATTGCACACGGATCGACGTTCAACCGTGGTGTTTGAAAAAACCGAATCCGGGCGGGTGATCTGGCGGCATCTGCACGAGACGTTTTGCCAAGGCTGACAACGAGCCAATCCGGCGAGGGAGCATGCTCCCTCGCCACAAGGGTTACTCGACAGCGTCCTGCTTCACCACAACGGTGCAGGTAATCCCCGCCGCCAGCAACACACCCTCCGGCACTTCATCGATATGAATCCGCACCGGTACCCGTTGCGCCAGACGCACCCAGTTGAAGGTCGGGTTCACATCGGCGATCAGCTCGCGGCTTTCGGGGTTGTCGCGGTCGTAGATGCCGCGAGAAATGCTCTCCACGTGGCCCTTGAGGACTTCGCCGCTCATCAGTTGCATGTCGGCTTTGTCACCGACGCGCACGTGGGGCAGCTTGGTTTCTTCGAAGAAGCCGTAGACCCAGAACGAGTTCATGTCGACCACAGCCATTTTCGCTTCGCCGATGCGCGCATAGTCGCCGCGATGCACATTGAGGTTGGTCACGTAGCCGTCCACCGCCGCCCGCACTTCAGTGCGTTTGAGGTTGAGTTCGGCGGCTTCCAGCTGCGCCTGGGCCTGTTGGTAATCGGCCAGTGCCGAGTCGGCGATGTTGCTGGCGTCGTCGCGGTTTTCCTTGGAAATCACCAAGGCGTCCATATCGGCGCGGCGGTGGGCGTTGACCCTGCGCATCTCCCACGTGGCCTTGCGCGAAGCCACCAGCGACTGCGCCTGCTTCACCGCGAGGCGGTAGTGCTCGGGGTCGATCTGCATCAGCAGATCACCCTTCTTCACCAATTGGTTGTCGCGCACTGGCACGTCGACCACTTCACCGGTGACGTCGGCAGCGACGTTGATGATATCGGCGCGCACCCGACCGTCGCGGGTCCACGGGGTGTTCATGTAGTGCTCCCACAACGTGCGGCCGATCCACAGCGCCAGGGCCAGCACCAGCAGGGTCGCGAGCAGACTGAAAAACTTTTTCATCGGGACAATTCTCAGACTCAACGGTAAACAGTCAGCGCCATCGCGCCGAACAGACAGGTAAACAGGCTCAGGCGCAGCAGCGCCGGGTGCCAGAAGAAGCGGTACAGATCGAACCCCGAAAGGAACCGGTCCAGCGCCCAGGCCAGTGCTGCGGCGACAAAAAACATCAGGGTCATGGTCGGCATGTACACGCCGTGGAAGGCGATTTCACGAGGCATGGGCAAGTCCTTCGGGCTTGGCGATGGCGTAGGCGGCGAGTGGCGATTGTGGGTCGAGCAGCGAGGTGCGGATGAAGTGCAGGTAGCTTTTCACCCGACGCAGTGCCGAGGTATCGAAGTGCGGTGCGAACGGCTCATCGGTGGCGGCGACACGGCTGATCGCGTGATCGACCGCAACCAGTGCGCGTTCCAGATTGCTCGAGTTCGGTTGCAGGAACAGCCGCACCAGCGAACGCCCCATGACCCGGATTGCCTGACGCCACGGCTGGGATTCGGCATACGCCGGGTGCACCGGCAGGATCGCCTGTTCCTTGCGCAACTCGATGATCGCGTGGCCGACTTCCAGCACCACGAACATCCAGCGCAGCAGGTTTTTCTGCACCAGCGGCTGACCGGCCGCCAGACCGTATGCCTGGTGCATCAAATCGCGCGTACGGCTTTCGAAACTCGACGCCAGACCCTTGAGTTTGCCGCTGATCGCGTACACCACTTGCCCGCGCAGGTCCTGCTCCAGGCGTCGCCACAACCAGCGACTGTTCGGCGGCAGAATGATCGCGCCCGCTGCCGCGCAGACCAGCATGCCCATGACCATGGCGATGTAGTCGTTGATGAAGGTATAGGGGTTGTAGATCGTCAGGTTGTCCGGCACCGAACCGGTGCTGAAAAAGATCAGCAGACCGAGGCCGACACCGGCGTATTGCGGCCGCGACGCGAGGAACGAACCGAGCACGATCACCGGCGCGAGCATCACGCACAGCAGCGGAAAACCGTCGATCCACGGGAAGATGAAAAACATCTCGACGAAGCCGATCAACGCCCCGAGGAACGTGCCGCACGCCATCTGGAACGCCATGCGTTTCGGGTTCGGTGTCGCCGCCGACAAGCCCACGGTGGCAGCGGCAATCAGGGTCATGGTCGCACCGCTCGGCCACGCCGTGGCGACCCAGTAACTGCCGAGCACGACCAGGATGAACGTGGCACGAATCCCCGAAGCCGCCGCCGCCCACCAACTGGTCTGCGGGGTAAACGGCTCGTCCCAGCGCTCACGTTCGTGGCTGTGATCGGCCAGCGAGGCGTGGGTCTGTGCATAACTGTGCAGGTCATCGACGAAGCGATAGAGCAGCTCATACGCGGTGTGGAAATCCAGTTGCTCGGCGTCGCTCGGCTCGCTCTCCTGGAAGATCGCCCGCAGGCTGCGCACCCGCGCCGGCAAGCCTTCCTTGTACGCCGTCAGCGCCAGCACCAGGCGCGCCGCATCCGGGCTGGTCAGGGCGCGGCCGCTGAAGCCGTCGAGCACTTCGGCCAGATCCTGCAGGCCCGGTTTGATCGCCGCTTCCACATGATCGGCACCGTTGCGGCGCAGGCGTTCAAGCAACTGGTGCAAGGCGTTGAAACGGGTGGTGATGCCCATGAACTCGCTGTTCAGGCGACTGAGCCGACCGTTACGTCGACGCATGTGCGGGTCTTCGAACACGGTCACGCTGCGCAGCCCTTCCAGGCCCACCGCTTCGGCGATGAAGCGTACGTTACTGGCCTCGAACGACTCCGGTTTGCTGCGCCCGCGCAGGCCATCAGTGACGAACAGAGCGAACACACCGAAGCGCTGATACAAGGCGTTGCGCATCGCGGCGCTGGCGGTTTGCGGCAGGATCGCGGCGCTGACCAGCGTCGAGCAGAGAATCCCCAGCGAGATTTCCAGCACTCGCCACACCGCCGCCATGAACGCACCGTCAGGATGGGCGAGCGCCGGCAGGCCGACCATCGCGGCGGTGTACCCGGCCAACACAAAACCGTAGGCGCGGAAGTTGCGGCAACGGGCGGCGCCGGCCGAGCAGATGCCGACCCAGATCGCCAGCGAACCGAGGAACAGTTCGGTGTTCTGGGCGAACAGTGAAATCAGCGTGACCATCATCGCCGACCCGGCCAGGGTGCCGAGGAAGCGATAGAAACTCTTGGCGAACACCTGACCGCTCTGCGGCTGCATGACGATGAACACGGTGATCATCGCCGTGCGCGGTTGCGGCAGTTCCAGGCGCATAGCCAGCCACAGGGTCAGGAATGCGGCGATCAACACCTTGAAGATGTAGACCCAGGTCACGCCGTCGCTGCGCGCCCAGTCAAAGAAACCCCGGCGCCATTCCAGGGAGTAGAGCCAGCGCAAAGGTGCGGGCAAGGGAGTCATTGAATCTTGCTCAGTGGTCGAGGGCTTGAAGAAGGGCCGGGGTTTTCGGTGCGGCGGTCTGCTCGGCGGTCGGTACGTCTTTACCCGCGCCAAGACCACCACCCAATGCTGTCACCAGTTCCGCGTGGGCACTCAACCGCGCCGCCTGCACCTGCTGCTGAACCTGTTGCTGTTTGAACAACAGGGTCTGGGCGTTGAGTACGTTGAGGTAATCGGTGAGACCGCGCTGGTAGGCGATCATCGCGATGTCGTAGGTCTTCTGCGCCGTGGCCACCGATTCGGCGGCGAACGACTGCTGCTTGTCCATCGACTCGCGGCGGATCAACTGGTCGGAGATGTTCTTCAGCGCATTGACCAGGGTCTGGTTGTAATGCGCGATGGCGATGTCATAACCCGCCGAGGCTTCACCCAGTTCAGCGCGCAGTCGCCCGCCGTCGAAAATCGGCAGCGAGATCGCCGGCCCGACGTTGTAGTTAAGCTTCTTGCCGGTCAGGAACTCCAGCGCCCCGCCGCCGGTGGCCATGTAGCCGAGGCTGCCGACCAGATCGACGTTGGGGTAGAACCCGGCATGCGCGACATCGATCCCGCGCGCCTGCGCCGCCACTTGCCAGCGACTGGCGACCACGTCCGGACGCTGGCCGAGCAATTCGGCGGGCAATGCCGACGGCAACTTCAGCGCCGCGCCGAGGGACAGGGTCGGACGCTGCAATTGCGCGCCGGCGCCTGGGCCTTTGCCGGCCAGTGCAGCGATCTGGTTGCGGCTCAGGGCGATTTCTTCGTCCAGTGCATCCAGTTGCCGATGGGTTTCCGGCAGCGGCGTTTCGGCCTGGCTGACTTCGAAGTGCGTGCCGATTCCGCCGTTCAGACGTTTCTGCGCCAGCTCGAGAATCTGCTGTTGCTGCTTGAGCGTCGCCGCGACGATGTCGCGCTGGGCGTAATGCAGCGAGAGCTCGATGTAGGCGCGCACGATGTTGTTCTGCAACTCGAGCTGCGCCTGTCGCGCCTCGGCAGCGCTCATGTGCGCCAGATCTACGGCCCGCTCGGTGCTGTTGCTTTCACGGCCCCAGAGGTCGAGGGCGTAACTGAAACCCAGCGCGGCGTTGTTGTCCCAGGTGGTGCTGTTGGCCAGCTCACCGGGACCGTAGAACTGGTCGGTCGGCCAGTTGTGGCGCTTGAGGGTCGACTCGCCATTGATCTGCAACGACTCAGCGGCTTCGGCAGCGCCGGCCATCGACCTGGCCTGACGCACTCGCGCGGCGGCCATGGCCAGGGTCGGGCTGCCTTGCACGGCGAGGTCGATCCAGCGATTGAGTTGCGGGTCACCGTAGGCTTGCCACCATTGGGCGGTGGGCCAGTTTGCGTCACGGGCGGCGTGGGCGATGGCTTCGTCGGTGGCCAGTTCATTGGCCTCCAGAGCCTTGCCCTGCGGGGCAATCCCTCCGGTTCCGATGCAGCCGCTGAGACCTAACGTAAAAGCCAGAACACTGAGCGGCAAAAGCGCTCTGTTGATGCGACGCGGCACTGCTGCGAATTCCTGAGGTGGGGGATGTTTCGAGGTGGGCGCAATTCTAGGGGGGCGCCCTTACGGCGATAAGCTGGGATTCCTGTGAATCTTTGTTACCGTTAACGAGATAATCCCTTGGTCGGGGGTCTCAGCCCCTGAAACTTCGTGTCACAATTTGCCATCTCCCTTGAGAGCACCCCATGGACACTTTGCAAAACATGCGCGCCTTCAGTTGTGTGGCCGAAGCGGGCAGCTTCACCGCCGCCGCCGTGCAACTCGACACCACCACCGCCAACGTCTCGCGCGCGGTCTCCAACCTTGAGGCCCATCTGCAAACCCGCCTGCTCAACCGCACGACCCGGCGCATCGCGCTCACAGAAGCCGGTAAACGCTACCTGCTGCGCTGCGAGCAGATCCTCGCCTACGTCGAAGAGGCCGAAGCCGAAGCCAGCGAAGCCCACGCCCGCCCGGCCGGACAACTGAAAGTGCACACCATGACCGGTATCGGCCAGCACTTCGTGATCGACGCCATCGCCCGCTACCGCAAAACCCACCCGGACGTGACCTTCGACCTGACCATGGCCAACCGCGTACCGGATCTGCTCGACGAAGGCTATGACGTGTCCATCGTCCTCGCCCGCGAACTGCCGGATTCGGGTTTCGTCTCGCAACGCCTGGGCATCACTTACAGCATCGTCTGCGCCTCCCCGGCCTACGTGAAAGCCAACGGCTGCGCACAAAAACCCAGCGACCTGCTGAACCACGCCTGCCTGCGCCTGGTGAGCCCGGTGATCCCCCTGGAAAAATGGGCCTTCGATGGCCCGGAAGGCCAGGAAATGGTCACCATCAACAGCTCGCCCTTCCTGGTGAACTCCGCCGACGCGATGAAAACCGCGATCACCAGCGGGATGGGGGTCGGTGTGTTGCCGGTGTATGCCGCGATTGAAGGCTTGCGCAACGGTTCGCTGGTACGGGTGATGCCGAACTACCGCTCACAGGAACTGAACCTGTATGCGATCTACCCCTCGCGGCAGTACCTGGATGCGAAGATCAAGACCTGGGTTGAATATCTGCGTGGTTCGTTGCCGGAGATTCTGGCAGGGCATCAGGCGGAATTGGCCGCTTATGAGATGAGCGGGAGTCTGGCGGGGGTGCGGGTGGCCAACTGATTAATGGCCACGCGACTTGAAACGGACAGCTCGGATATAGCAATCCGTTCTAAAAAACTGTCATTTATGACAGTGGTCGAAAAACTCCTTCGAATTGAAACTCTGTGACGTCATTTAACAGTTCATTCGAAGGAGCACTACCATGTTCGCTGATATCAAAACAGTTGCAGACGTTGGCACACTTGACGCCAAAATCCATGGTTTCAAGTTTCCCGATTTCGAAGGTCGTGTCACGTTCTTTTACAACGGCGGTTCCATTGGAATCTATGTGATTTCCAAACAGCAACTCAGCGATACGGAATGGAATGAAATCAGCTTCGTACTCTCTTCGAATATCCAGACTAAACGCTATGAGCTGCCCAACGCTGCCGTTCCTATCGCCCCTAACTTTCGAGAAGTGTGGATTGATGAGCACGGTGAAACGCATAGCAGGAACTACGTGACTGACCAGGCCTCAGGACATTTCACTGTCCAAAATTTGGATATCAAGACAGGTGAATTCAAAGCAGAGTTCAACGTCGGCATTCTGGATGAAGGCAAACGCCACCAGGCAATTGGCAAAATCAATGTCACTGGATGGAGTGAGGTAAAAAATTAATACCGCAATCGCAGCGCCTTGCTGCCGCCCTAAGGGGTAGGCAGCGAGGTACTCGCATAACCCTCGACAAGAATGTTAGCTTGCTTGGCATCCAGCCGCCCGACGAGCTCTCCTTCAATGAAAAAAACAGTTTTGGCCTTCAGCCGCATCACCCCCCCCATGATCGAACGCCTGCAACAGGACTTCGACGTCATCGTCCCCAACCCGAAAAACGGCGACATCAACGCCCAGTTCAACGAAGCCCTGCCCCACGCCCACGGCCTGATTGGCGTCGGTCGCAAACTCGGCAAGGCCCAACTGGAAAACGCCGCGAAACTTGAAGTGGTCTCCAGCGTCTCCGTCGGCTACGACAACTACGACCTTGCCTACTTCAACGAGCGCGGGATCATGCTCACCAACACCCCGGACGTCCTCACCGAAAGCACCGCTGACCTTGCCTTCGCCCTGATCATGAGCAGTGCCCGCCGCGTCGCCGAACTGGACGCCTGGACCAAGGCCGGCCAATGGCAGGCCAGCGTCGGCGCACCACTGTTCGGGTGCGACGTACACGGCAAGACCCTGGGCATCGTCGGCATGGGCAACATCGGCGCCGCCGTCGCTCGACGTGGACGCTTCGGCTTCAACATGCCGATTATCTACAGCGGCAACAGCCGCAAGACCGAACTGGAACAGGAACTCGGAGCGCAGTTCCGCAGCCTTGACCAACTGCTGGCCGAAGCGGATTTCGTCTGCCTGGTGGTGCCGCTCAGCGACAAGACCCGCCACTTGATCAGCCATCGCGAACTGGCATTGATGAAGCCGGGCGCAATTCTGGTGAACATCTCCCGCGGCCCGGTGGTCGATGAACCGGCACTGATCGAAGCCCTGCAGAACAACCGCATTCGCGGCGCCGGCCTCGACGTCTACGAGAAGGAACCGCTGGCCGAATCGCCGCTGTTCCAGTTGAAAAACGCAGTGACCTTGCCGCACATCGGTTCGGCGACGAATGAAACCCGCGAAGCCATGGCCAACCGCGCACTGGCCAATCTGCGCAGCGCCCTGCTCGGTGAGCGGCCGCAGGACCTGGTCAATCCGCAGGTCTGGCGCGGTTAAAAAAATCGGGCAAGTGTGTATTGCACTTGCCCGATCTTTTATCCGGCACACATAACTTGCAATTGAACTGAATAACGAAACAGACACTGCCGCTATAGACTCTCCAGAAGTTAAAACTTTATGGAGAGCACCCACTTTGAAAAACCTGACCACCGATCAACTTGTCCGCCACAGCAAAGTCATACTCATGGCTTACATCAGCATCTTCGGCCTTTTCGTGATGTACAGCAACTTCACCGACTACCCGTCAAACTATGAATATGTCGGGCACATCCTCAGTATGGACACCACTCAGATCAACGAGAACATACGCTATCGGGCAATTACCTCACCCATGCTGCACCATCGAATTTACTGGCTGATCATTACCCTGGAAGTGATTTATACCGTTTGCTGCCTGCTGGGCACTTATCACCTCTTTCGGAAAATCAACGAATCAGCGGAAGCCTTCCATGAGGCGAAGAAACTTTCGATCATTGGTTTATTGATCGCCATGTTCGTTTATTACGTCGGCCTGCAAACCATCGGTGTTGAATGGTTCGATATGGACACTTCACAAACATGGAATGCCAAGGACTGGGCCCGACACATTGTCGATTTCATATTTCCGTTATTGATATACATCGTTATAAAAGTGGAGCGCTGAACATTCAGCGCTCGTGTGCATCAGGCCAGTTTGCCTTGAGTCGGCAGTATCGGTGCGCGGGGTTTGCGAAACACCAGCACGTTGCCCAGCATGACCAGCACCAACCCCGCCAACGCCGGCGCCGTCCATTGATACCCTTCGGCAAACGCCGAAACGTTCAACGCCACCACCGGGAACAGCACTGTGCAATACGCGGCGCGTTCCGGACCCATGCGACCCACGAGGGTCAGGTACGCGGTGAAACCGATCACCGAACCGGGGATGACCAGGTACAGCAGCGCGCCGATGTAGCGCGACGTCCACTCCATCTCGAACGGAATGCCTTTGACCACGCACCATACCGACAGCATCGCCGCGCCGTAGGCCATGCCCCAGGCATTGGTGGTCAGCGGTTTGAGCCCGGCCTTCTGCTGCAAGCTGGAAAGCATGTTGCCCGCCGAGAAACACAGGGTGCCGCAGAGTGCCAGACCGAGGCCGAGCAGGGTTTGGGGAGTGGCGTGATGCCCAGCGAGTTCCGGCCAGAACAACAGGCCCAGACCGCCCAGCCCCAGCGCCCCTCCCATCAACACATTGCGCGCGATGCGTTGACCGAAGAACACCCGCGCATTCAGCGCGTTCCACAACGTTGCGGTAGAAAACACCACCGCCACCAGACCGCTGGGAATCCACTGGCTAGCAGTCAGGAAGCACATGAAGTTGACGCAGAACAGACACAAGCCCTGCGCCACACAAATCAAATGACCGCGCCGGTTCATCGGTTGCAGACGACGGCTGAGCAGCAACAACGCAAACAACACCAGCGCGGCGAGGCCAAAGCGGTAGACGATCGACACCGGAATCGCCACCACGCCCAGTTGCCACTTCAGGGCAATCCAGGTGGTGCCCCAGATCAGCACGGTCAACAAATACAACGACAGGTTCATGGCAGACACTCCTCGATTGGGTTTCAGTGTCCGCCCGTCCCCGCTGCCCGCGCTTGCATAAACTTGCGCTTTTGTCGGGACACAGGCTGGCAGCGCGAAATCTACGGAGTAGGATGCAAGGCGTTGAAGAGAACCGATCATGGCCGCCATCGATACCCTGCAAGTCTTCCAAGCCCTCAACAACTCGCCCAATGCACGCCTTGTGCACAGCGCCGAGTTGGGTGACGGCCTGTCTGCAGCTTTGTGGACCAATCACCACGACGCCCAGGAATACGAAGCGCCAAGCCATCACACCCTCTCCTGCTACATCGCTGGCGGCACCGGCACCTTCCGCCGTGGCGAACCCGGCCACAAGGGCGGCCCGGACAAGCTGTGCATCCTGCCGGCCGATCACGAATCAGGTTGGGTCATCAACGGTGATATTCGCCTGGCTCACCTGTACTTCAGCGCCGAACAATTTGCCCTGGGTTGCGTCACGCTGCTGGATCGCGAGCCCCGGGAAATGCAGCTGCGCGAACAGACCTTTCTCGAAGACCCGCAACAGGCCCGACGGTTTCGCCAGTTGCTGACCCTGAACTGGGACGAACCCGGTGAGCGTTTGCTGACCAGCAGCCTGGCTCACGAATTGATCAGCCATACTCTGCTGAGTCAGGTCGGCGTACGTCAGGGTTTGCGCCTCAAGGGTGGACTGGCGCCGCATCAACGTCGGCAACTGGTGGAATTCATCGACAGCCAACTGGCCGAGCCGATCAGCCTCGGGCAACTGGCGGGGTTGTGTGCGCTGTCGGAATACCACTTTGCGCGGATGTTCCGGGTGAGCTTCGGCTTGCCGCCGCATCAGTATGTGCTGGCGCGGCGTTTGAGCCGGGCGCGGGAGTTGTTGCGGGGGACGGCGTTGCCGTTGGGGGAGATTGCCCTGGCGTGCGGATTTGCCAGTGCCAGCCACTTCACCAACCGCTTTCGCCAGGTGCTGGGTGGAACGCCCGGCGAGTATCGCCAGGCGTTTTTGCGCTGATCAGAACTCCAGCGTGCTCGACAACGAAATCTGCCGCGAGTCGCCCATCGACACGAAGAACCGGCTCGCCGCCGAGGTGTAGTAAGTGCGGTCGAACAGGTTCTTCACGTTGAGCTGGAACTTGACCTTCTGCCCTTCAACCTTGGTGTCGTAAGTGGCAAACGCATCGGCCACGGTGTAGCTCGGCAGATCGAAATCATTCACCGCGTTACCCGCTCGTTCACCGACATACCGCGCACCGGCACCGACCCGAAGTTGATCGCCGCCGATCACGCTGCCGAAGTCGTAGACCGCCGACAGCGAGCCGGTATTCTTCGCCACGTTTTGCAGCTTGTTGCCTTTGTAGTCGGGATCTTCCGTAACCTCGGCGTCGGTGTAGGCGTAGCTGCCGATCATGCTCCAGCGATCACTGAGCTGGCCGGTCAGGTCCATTTCCAGGCCACGGGAACGCACTTCACCGGCGGCGCTGTAGATCGTGGTCGGGCCTTCGGCGTTGGCCACCAGCACGTTGCGTTTCTTGATGTCGAACAAGGCGATGTTGCCGGTGACACGCCCCGGAATGTCAAGGCGTGCGCCCAGTTCCCAGGATTTGGCTTCTTCCGGCGCGATGCTACCGTCGAGCACGGTGCTGCTGCCGCTCAGCGGGGCGATGGTCGAGTTCGGTTTGAACGATTCGGTGTAGCTGCCGTAGAACGACAACGCGTCGGTGTAGCGATACACCAGGCCTGCACGCGGCACCCACTTCTGGCCGTTGCTGTCGGTGTTGGCCTTGAATGGCACGCCTTTGCCGGCGTACTGGTCGTATTCCTGGAAGCGCCCGCCGGCCACCAGAATCCACTGGTCGTTGAGGTGAATCGAGTCCTGCAGGAACACCGAATCACTGCGCAGCAGATCGGTCTGCGCACTGTCCGCCGGGCTGACAGTGGTGCCGGCGACTTCGCGGCCGTAGACCGGATTGACGTAGCTGAAGGTGCTCAGGCTTTTCTGACGGATCAGGTCGGCGCGGTAGATCTTGCGGTACTCGTCATCGACGCCGAACACCAGGTCATGCTGCATGCCCAGTACGTTGACCTTGCCTTCGAGGCTGGCGGTGGTGAAACGGTCGGTGCTGATTGCGCCTTGGGTGCCGTCCATACTGCGGGTCAGCGTGCCTTTCTTGGTGTCGATCGCGGTCACGCGGACCTGGCTGGCGTCGTAGGTTTCGCGGTTCCAGCTGTAGCCGAAATGGGCTTTCCAGTCGTCGTTGAGTTCGTGGTCGGCCTCGAAGTGATAGAGGTCCGAGCGCCCTTCCATGTCGTTGAATTTCTCGTCGAGACGTTCGTTGCGCGAGATGTCCAGCGGATGGTTGGTGCGTGGATCGATCAGCGTGCCACGGTCGAACGGCGTCAGGAATTCCCGATGCTCATAGGCAAACAACAGCTTGGTGCGCTCACCGTACCAGGCCAGCGACGGCGCGATCAGGCTTTCACGGTGGGTACCGAAATTGCGCCAGTAATCTTCGTCTTCGTGATCGAGCACCATGCGATAGGCCAGTCCGGAATCACCCAACGCACCGGTGCTGTCGAACGAGCCACCGCTGCCGTTCTTGCCATCGCCGTAGGTCGAACCGCGCAGGGTCAGGGCATTGTACTGGGTCAGTTCGGGCTTTTTGCTGACCATGTTGACCACGCCGCCCGGGTCCTGAATCCCGTACAACAGCGAGGCCGGGCCCTTCAGCACTTCGACGCGATCCACGGTCGCGTTCATGCCACGGCCCTGCACCACCGGCATGCCGTCGCGCATGATCGAACCGTTGCGGTTGTCGCCGAAGCCCCGGGTCATCACCGAATCCTGGGTGCTGCCCAGCGTGTTGCCCTGGGTGATACCGCTGACGTTGGCCAGTGCATCATCGAGGTTGCGCGGCGCCTGGTCGCGAATGACCTGGGCCGGGATCACGTTGACGGTCTGCGGAATTTCCTGGAGCGAGGCCGAGGAACGCATCACCGAACTGGTTTCCGGTGGCTGGTAACTCATCGGTTGATCGATGACCGAGGTGATGTTGGTCGCACCGAGGTTCAACGCACCTGCGGTCGGTTGCGGTTCGAGTGCCAGAGTATGGCTGTCGGTGCGGCGGAAGGTCAGGCCGGATCCGGTGAGCAGACGTTGCAACGCCTGCTCGGCGCTCATCTGCCCGTTGACCGCTGGGGCGTTGAGGCCGTACGGCGCTTCAACGGTGTAGACCACGCTCTGGCCGGTCACGCGACTGAAGTCGCTCAAGGCTTGCGGCAGCGGTTTGGCGGCCAGGGAAAAACTGAACTGTTTCTGTGGCTGGCTGCTGTTGCTTTCGGCGGCCTGCGCCACGCTCATCGGCAACAACGCCAACGCCGCAAAACTCAGCGCCGAGGCACCGAACCACTGTTTGACCGAACCCGATTTTGCCCTGGACTTCATTGCTCATGACCTGTGTAGAACCGCAACGGATGCGAATGACTCGCAGTTTCAGTCACTACACGGATGGCGTCGGGATTTACCTCACCACAAACTTGAAAATATTTTCAGCGCAGGATAATCAGCTTGCCCAGCACCTGATGCTGCTCGAATCCCAGAACCCCCTGCAGCGAATTCAGCACGGCTTGCGGATCCTTGCTCGGAAAGCTTCCGCTGACCTTGCGCGCGCCCAGTTCGTCGTTGAGCAACACGATGCGCCCGGGGTAATAACGCCGCAGATCCTGCACCACATCCGCCAGTGTCGACTTGTAGTAAGTCAGCCAGCCCTGACGCCAGGCCAGTTGCGCTTCGCTGTCCACGGCGTGCAGTTTTTCCGCGATGCCTTTGCCAAATGCCACTTGCTGGCCGGCGGTGAGAATCTGCTGTTCGGTATCCCGCGCCGCCGTCACGCCAACGCGCCCGGACAACACGGTGACTTGTGCGCCATGCGGTTGCAGGCGCACTTCGAACTGCGTGCCGAGCACACGCGCCTGGCCCTTTTCGGCCTCGACCACGAACGGCTCGCCGGTGTGGGTCACGCTGAAAAAACCGGCGCCTCGACGCACCTGAACATGCCGCTCGCCATGATTGAAATCCACGGCGATGGCGCTGTCGGCATCCAGCGTGACTTGCGACTGATCGGCCAATGTCACGGTGCGGATTTCGCCGGGGGCCGAAACATAATCGGCGCCCAGATCATCGACCCAGCGCTCCGGCTGCCAACCGGTGCCGAGGCTGATCATCAACAACAGACAGGCCGCCATTGCCAGCGCTCCGGCCCAACGTCGAATCTGCGGATGGCGCGGCCGGTCCATCGCATTCAAAAAGCCCTGCAAGGCGAACGACTCTTCATCCGCCAGAGTGCGGGCCGGCCCTTCGCTCAATTCCCAGATGACTTGCGCCTGGGCGTAAGCCTCGGCGTGGGCCGGGTCGGCTCGCAGCCATTGGCTGAAGGTCAGTTGGTCACCGGTGCTCGGTCGGTCGTGCAACAGGCTCAGCCAGGCAAAAGCCGCCTGCTCCTGAGCGGGCGTCGGGGTGACGCGGTCGGTGTGATTCACGGTGCTTTCCCTGGCAGGCGTGGCGCGGGTTCGCGCAGGCTGGCCTTGCAGGCCTCGAGGGCGCGCATCATATGTTTTTCCACGGCGCTTTGGGACAGGCCCATGGCCTTGGCGATCTCGGCGTACTTGCGCCCGTGGATACGATTGAGCAAAAAGATCTGCCGCGTGCGCTCGGGCAATGCGCGCAACGCCGCTTCGACGTGGCGCAGATCGTTGCCTGCTTCGAGTGCGGCTTGCGGCTCGCTGGCGCTGCTGTCCGGCTCATCCGGTTGCCAGCCTTCATTGACCCGAACCCGCGTGCCTTCGCTGCGCAAATGATCGATGGCGATGTTGCCGGCACAGCGCAACAGGTAGGTGCTGAGCTCTTCGACCTGCACCAGCGGCCGACGCCAGAATCGCAAAAACAGATCCTGCACCAGGTCCGCTGCCGTCGCCCGGCAACCGACACGGCGGTTCACCAGCGCTTCCATTTGCGGGCGCTGCGAGAGGAACACCTGAAGAAAATGCGCGCGCGCGCCGCTCGGTTCGTCGTCGCGGGATTCCGGGGGATGACCGATCAGCATTGCATCACCACGCCCATGCGGCGACCGGCGTCGCCAACAGGCTCAACACCGCCAGTGCCATTGCCAGCTTCGGTCGATAGGGCATCAGCAGCACCAACAATAATGCGCTGAACATCAACACGGCGAACCAGTCGACCAGACCGAAACCCCAGCCGTTGGCAGCCACGGCGGCCCAGAGTGAAAGGCACAGCAGCAACCAACCGGCGAGCTTCAGACTTTTTGCGCGTCGGGTTGAAGGCTTGTGACCCAGCAGCTCATCGTGATGTCGCGGCATCGACAGACACAGCGCAGTAAATCCGGCGTAACACAGCAACAGCGCCAGCAGCATCAGTGCGTCCCCTGCTCAAGCGTGATCGGCCGGGGCGTTTCGCGAGGTGTCTTTTTCACGCGGACGGTGTGGCCGGCACGCTGCATTTTCCAGGCGGCCCACCCCAGGAACAGACCGGCGCCGAGGCAGGTCAGGTCGAAACCGGCCAATGCCCAGTCACCCTGCTCCAGCGTGACGCCGAGGTGATGCGCAGTGGTCAATGCGTTGAGCAACGGCACCGTGGTGAACAGCAGCGCTGCCAGTGTCAATTGTTCGACCCAGGCTTTGCGACCCGGTCGGAGCAAGGCATGCACCAGGCTCAAAGCCCAAGCGATGAAGAACGCGTTCACTTCCCACTTGGCCCGGCCGTCGAGACTCAGTGGCAACAGACGGTTGGCCCAGAAGAACGCCGCCACCGCACTGACCAGCCCGGCCATGCTGGCGATGTTCAGCACTTCGACCAGCCGCAACTCGAACGGCATGACCCCGGTCTTGGCATGTTTGAGCTGACGTTTGCCAAGCCAGATCACCAGTCCGGTGCCGATCATTGCCGTGCCGGCCAAGCCGCAAATGAAATACAGCCAACGCAGCACCGGGCCGGCGAAATGGCCGATGTGCAAACCATAGAAACTGCCGGCAATCGTCATCGGCAGCGGTTTGGCCGGGGTCGCACCGAGGATTTGTCCGGTCACGCCATTGAAGGTCACGTCGCTGCCGTATTCGTAGGTGATCCTGTCGGAACTGGCACGCGACACCTGCACCGAGGCATTGGCGTCGCCGGGATTGTTCACCGTCACCCGCGCGGCATGTCCGCCGCCCCAGTGCTCGCTTGCACGTGCCAGCAGCGGCGCCATCGGCGGCAACGTGGTGGGTATGCCTGCGCGCTCCGGGGCCGGCGTTTCGGGAAACACTTCATCGTAAAACGCACTGCGATCGCTGCCGTAGGACGCCAAAAGGCTCGCCGGCATAACCATCGCCATGAAGATCACCAGGCTGCTGTAGGTGATCATCAAGTGAAAAGGCAGCACCAGCACGCCCACCGCGTTATGCCCGTCGAGCCAGGTGCGCTGGCCTTTGCGCGGACGGAAGGTGAAGAAGTCCTTGAAGATTTTCTTGTGGGTGATGATCCCGGTAATCAGTGCGATGAACATCACCATCGCGGCGCTGGTCGCCAGCCAGCGGCCCCACGGATAAGGCATTTGCAGCTGGAAGTGGAAGCGGTAGAAGAGTTCGCCGCCGAAGCTTTTGCGCACGGGCACTTCGGCACCGGTCCGGGCGTCGAGGATTTTTTCGGTGAATCGACCGCGCTCGCCGGGTTTGGCCGGGGCTTGCCAACCGACAGAGATCCCGGGCTCGCGCGCATCGGGAAGCGTGATCTGCCAGTTCGGCGCATCGGGCGCGCGCTGTTGCAGATAGGTTTGCGCCAGCGTCAGGCTCGCTTCAGCATCGAGCGGGCGCGACGGGATTTCCGGCTGCATCCAGTGATTGGTCTCGTCCTTGAAATAGGCCAGCGTCCCGGTCAGGAAAATCGCGAACAGCAGCCAGCCGAAGACCAGCCCGGTCCAGGTGTGCAGCCAGGCCATCGCCTGCCGGAAACCCTCTTTCATGCGTAACCCAGACCCCGAGCGGCGCCGGAGATCGTCGCCAGAATCACGCTCGGCACCAGCAAACCGACCCATGCCGCCCACGCGCTGCGGCAGGCGAAGCACCAGAGCACGGCCACCAGATACACGAGGAACGAAACCGTCATGCCGGTGATGACCGCTTCGGCGCGGTTCAGCGGTAACCACAGGGTCAGCGTGACACTGGCCAGCGCCGCGACCAGATAGCCGCCAAACACCGCCGCGAGCACCCGCGAAGTGACGGCCAGACGATAGGACATGGGGAGTGTGGCGAGTTTGGCTTTCATGTTTCGACCCTGAAACGGTTAACGCCCGGCCAACAGGCCGAGACGACAAGCATGCAATATTAATGATAAATATTCTCATACGCAAAAGAGTCTGATTGCCGGCATGCATTCGCGGCCCTACAATGCGAACCATTCTTGTTCTCTAACGCATCCTGTATGCGCCCGGAGTGATGCCGTTGTCGTCCGCCCATCCCGTCGAATCGCTGTATCAGGCCCACCACAGCTGGCTCACTGGCTGGCTGCGGCGCAAACTCGGCTGCCCGGACAGCGCCGCCGATCTGGCCCAGGACACGTTCATTCGGGTGCTGACCGCACGAGAACCGCCGGTGATCATCGAGCCTCGGGCGTTCCTCACCACGCTGGCCAAGCGTGTGTTGTTCAACCATTACCGCCGCCAGGATCTGGAGCGCGCCTACCTCGACACCCTCGCGCAGATGCCGGAAGTCGTCGCGCCTTCGGAAGAAGAGAAAGCGATCATCCTGCAAACCCTGATGGAGCTGGATCAGTTGCTCGATGGCCTGCCGCGCGCCGTCAAACGCGCATTTCTGCTGGCGCAGGTCGATGGCCTGACCTATCCGCAGATCGCCGCCGAACTGGGTATCTCCGTGGCCACGGTCAAACGTCATCTGAACAAGGCAGCGATGCGCTGCTACTTTGCTCTGTGAATCCGCCGATGGATTTTTCCGCGCAGGTTGCCGAGCAGGCGGTGCACTGGCTGCTGGAAATGCAGCAGGGCCCGTTGAATCCGCGTCAACAACAAGCCTGGCAACAGTGGATCGATGCCCACAGCGAACACCGCCGCGCCTGGGAACACATTCAGCGGGTCAATTCGCGGTTGCGGGGTTTGTCATCGCCACTGGCACACGCAGCGCTGAATGCGCCGAAGTCCGGCAGTCGGCGTCAGGCTCTCAAATTGTTGCTGCTTCTCGGCGCCGGTTCGGCAGTCACCTGGGGGATGCGCGAGCACAATCCGTTGCCGTCGCTGCTGGCCGATTACCGCAGCCCGGTCGGTCAGCGCCGCAAGATATCGCTCGGCGCGGGTGGCCAGTTGCAGCTCAACACCGCGAGTGCGGCGGATGTCCGGGGAGATGGACTGATCCGTCTGCTCGAAGGCGAAATGCTGCTGACCGCCACTCAATCCTTCGAAGTGCAAACCGCGCAAGGCGTGCTGAAAACTCAAGGTGCGCGGATCAACGTGCGGCAGTTTGCCGACCGCACGCAGGTTGCGCTGTTTGAAGGTCGGGTCGAGTTGAACGCACAAGGTCGCTCGCCGATGTTGCTGCCGGTCGCCCGACAATTGAGCTTCAGCGCCACCTCCATCAGCGAAGCAAAACCGCTGGACGCCAACAGCGGCGCCTGGGCCGACGGCATGCTCGTGGCCGCCCACATGCGCCTGGGCGACTTCCTCGACGAACTCGGTCGCTACCGTCGCGGGCAGCTCAATTGCGATGCAAAAGTCGCCGACTTGCTGATCTCCGGGACTTATCCACTGGACGACAGCGAGCGGATTCTCGATCTGCTGGAAATCAGCCTGCCGGTAAAAGTGAGGCGCTTTACCCGTTACTGGGTGACGGTCGAAGCCAAGGTTTGATCAACCGCAAAAATAAATGAGCCGTTTTTCAGATCTGGCGTGACAGAGAAGGAAAGCCCCCCTTGATTCAACCTTCTCAGGACCGTCCTCCATGCACCCCACCCGCCTCACGCCGTTGGCCCGAACCCTGCGCAATCTCGTCCTAGGCGCCAGCCTGAGCTTCAGCGCCCTGCCCCATGCGCTGGCTGCCGACACCAAGGCTTACCACATCGCCCCGTCGTCGCTGGAAAACGCCCTCAACCAGTTCGGCCGTGAAGCCGGGGTGCTGATTTCCTTTGGCTCGCAAGTCACCAGCGGCGTGCAAAGCCGTGGACTGGAAGGCAGCTACACAGCGGAACAAGGTCTGAACGCGCTGCTCGAAGGCACCGGCCTGCAAGCCCGCGCCGAGGGCGGCAATGCCTTCAGCCTGCAACCGTCGAGCGACAGCGCCCTGGAGCTGGACACCTCGAAAGTGGTCGGCGACTGGCTGGGTGAAGCCGCACAGGTCAACGTCTTCGAACATCCCGGCGCCCGTGACGTGATCCGCCGCGAAGAGTTCGAACGCCAGGGCGCGACCCAGGCCCGCGATGTGCTTAACCGCATTCCCGGCGTCAACGCGCCGGAAAACAACGGCACCGGCAGTCACGACATGGCGCTGAACTTCGGCATTCGCGGCCTCAACCCGCGCCTGGCCGCACGTTCGACGGTGTTGATGGATGGCATCCCGGTGCCATTCGCGCCTTACGGGCAACCACAGTTGTCGTTCGCACCGATCAGCATGGGCAACATGGACGCGGTGGACGTCGTGCGAGGCGGCGGCGCCGTACGTTACGGCCCGCAGAACGTCGGCGGCGTGGTCAACTTCGTGACCCGGGCGATTCCTGACGAGCCGACCGTCAAGGGCGGTTTCCAGACCGAAACCAGTCCTTCGTCGAGCCATGACGGCTTCAAGACCAGCGCCAACCTGCTGGCCGGCGGCACCAATGCCAACGGCCTGGGCGGCGCGCTGCTGTACTCCGGCACTCGCGGCGGCGACTGGCGCGAACACAGCGACACCGAAATCGACGACCTGATCCTCAAGGGCAAATACCAGCTCGACGAATCCAACAGCTTCAACGCCATGGCCCAGTATTACGAAGGCAAGGCTGACATGCCCGGCGGCCTGAACGTCGCCGACTACGATGCCGATCCGTATCAGTCGACCCGACCGAAAGACCAGTTCTGGGGCCGTCGCACGATGTTCAATTTCGGCTACCGCTATCAGGAAGATCGTCGCGAATTCACCGCCAACACCTTCTTCACCAAGACCCTGCGCAGCGGTTATCTGGATCAGGGCACATTCCTGTCGCTGTCGCCGCGCGAATACTGGGTTCGCGGTCTGGAAACCCGTTTCGCTCAAGGTTTCGACCTCGGCTCGACCAGCCATGAAGTTGGCGTCGGCTATCGCTACATCAATGAGGCCGGCCACGAGTTGCGCTATCGCACCCCGATCGCCAGCAACGAATACCCGACCACCAACAGCCGCAACGACCGCGACACCCGTGGCGGTACCGAAGCCAATGCGTTCTTCGTCGATGACCGCATCGACATCGGCAAGTGGACGATCACCCCGGGCGTGCGCTACGAGATGATCGAGTCGCAGCAGACCAACAACCTGACCAACGTCAAATACAAGGGTGACTACAACACCGCGCTGCCGGCGTTGAACGTGCTGTACCACCTGACCGACACCTGGAACCTGTACGCCAACACCGAAGGCTCCTTCGGCAGCGTGCAATACAGCCAGATGCCCAACCGCGTGAGCAGCGGTGAAGTGAAACCGGAGAAGGCTCGCACCTGGGAACTCGGCACCCGTTACGACAACGGCGCCCTGCGAGCGGAAATCGGCGCATTCCTGATCAACTTCGACAACCAGTACGAAAGCAATCAGACCAACGATTCGGTGATCGCCCGTGGCGAAACCCGCCATCAGGGCATCGAGACCAGCGTCAATTACGCGCTGGATGACTTGAGCCCGGCGCTGGCCGGCTTCGATGTCTACGCCACTTACGCCTATGTAGACGCGACCATCCGCGAAGACGGTCCGAACAAGGGCAATCGTGTGCCGTTCTCCTCGAAACACAAAGGCACGATCGGCGTCGGTTACACCGAAGGGCCGTGGAAGCTGAACCTGGACAGCAGCTTCCAGAGCGACCAGTTCGCCGACAACGCCAACACCTCGAAAGAAAGCGCCGATGGCAGCACCGGCAAGATCCCGGGCTACATGCTGTTCAGCAGCCGCGCCGGTTATGACTTCGGCCCGCAGTTGTCGGACCTGAACGTGGCGGTGGGGGTGAAGAACATCTTCAACACCCAGTACTTCACCCGTTCGTTCGATGACAACAACAAGGGCAAATACGTGGGTGAGCCGCGCACCGTGTATGTGCAGACTTCCGTTGCCTTCTGAGATCTACATGCATCCAGCCCTCTCCCGAAGGGAGAGGGGGTTCATATCTGATCCACTCACAAAACCCACCAGAAACGAAACGGGCCTGCAATTGCAGGCCCGTTCTCATTGGGTGACTTATAAAATCAGCGTATCAACTGTTGATCGCTGCCTGTTCGTTTTCCAGAAATTCTTCCTCCAGCAGCGCGTCATTCGCCTTGCTGGTAAATGGCACCACTGCGGCTCGCGGTTTGCCCCGCAGTTTGCCAAACAGGTGCTCCAGCGCGTGCTCCAGTTTTTCGGCTGCACCATCGATCGCCTGTTCCAGCGAATCGGCTTTGTGGGTGACGGAAATCGGTTGATGGCCTTTTGGCCGCGCTTCCAGTTGGCAGCGCAAATCATGGGGACCCGGTTTGTCACCGTTCTCGTCGCTCAGATGGACTTCGACACGGGTCAGGTCTTCCTCATAACGGTCGAGCGTGCTCTCAATTGTGGTTCGTACCCACTCCTCCAGTCGTTTGCTGCTTTGAATATGGTTGTCGCTGTTGACTTGGATTTGCATAGTTCATCCCTTATTTCAGCTAGCTCGCAAGAGGCCTTGAACAGGATTTCGTGACCTCTTGATTACAACAATCGGCCCGTGTGACGAACATTTCAACCCCTGAAAAAAGATAAATATTCATACGCAAAAAAAGCCGGACAACCGAGTGAAGCGCTGGTAAGGTCGGGAGTTGGGTCGCCTCACTCCTCTGCAAAATTTGCTCACAATTGGCCATCACTCAATGGGTGCAGGCTGCGAAAAATCCCCGCCTCTTCCACCAGCCAGTCATGCACCGCCCGCACGCCCGGATGGCTCAGCGCCCCTGGTGCGTAGAGCAAGACATAGCGCTTGTGATTGGGCACCGAAATCCCGAACGGCACGATCAACGTCCCCCGCTCCAGCTCGTCGTTGAGCAGCGTGCGCCGGGCAATCGCCACACCCATGCCGGCAATCGCCGCTTCGATGGTCAAGTGATTGCGATTGAACGTGTGCCCGCGCCGTACGTCGGCGCCATCGAATCCGATGGCATTGAGATAAAACTCCCACTCCGCGTATTCATAACTGCCGCGCCAGGCCGTGATGTCGTGCAGCAGCGGGAAGTGCACAAGATCCGCCGGCCCGTGCAGCGGCGGTCGTCCGCGCAACAGGCTCGGCGCGCACACTGGGAAAATCTGCTCGTCGAGCAAGGCTGTGGATAACAATCCCGGATAACTGCCGTCGTTCAAGTCGATGGCCAGGTCGAAATCCCCTTCATGCAACGGCACGCTGCTGTCCTCGGCCACCAGCCGCAACTGGATATCCGGGTAACGCTGTTGCAGGCGCGGCAGGCGCGGGGTGAGCCATTTGCTGAGGAATGATGGAATCGAACGCACCCGCAGAATCCCGCTGATCATCCCCGCATCCAGACGACGCAGCTCAGCATCGATGCTGCCATAAGCCTCGTTGACCGTGATCGCCAGTCGCTGTCCCTCAGCACTCAGCTCCACGCCCCGTGCGCGACGGTGAAACAGGCGAAAACCCAGACGCTCTTCCAGCTGTCGGATTTGCTGACTCACCGCCCCCGGTGTGATGTGCAACTCCTCGGCACAACGGGTGAATGACAGGTGCCGCGCGGCACAGGAAAACACCTGCAGCCAGACGTAAGTCTGGGCATGCAATTGACGACTCATGGTTTAGTCCTGCTAAAGGCTTACTTAGGAAGTTTCGTTAGTCACGTTGAAGCGAGGCAGGCAGTATCGCCGACATTGCGCTTGTCCTACAAAAAATGGCAGCGATTCCTACTCCATTGCTTGTAAGGGTTTAGCATGGCTATCAGTGTTTTCGATCTATTCAAAGTCGGCATCGGTCCGTCCAGTTCCCACACCGTCGGCCCGATGCGCGCCGCCGCGACCTTCGCCCAAGCCCTGATCGACCAGTATTTGCTGCTCGACGTACAGCGGGTGGAAATCCGTTTGTACGGCTCGCTCTCGGCCACTGGCGTCGGTCACGCCACTGACCGTGCAACGGTCATGGGCCTGATGGGCGAATGGCCGGACAGCATCGATCCGTCGACCATCGAACCGCGCATCCAGCAACTGCGCGAGACCGGCCAACTGTCCCTCGCAGGTACACGCTCGATTGCCTTCAACTGGCAAGACGATCTCCTGCTGCTGGACGAGAGCCTGCCCTACCACCCCAACGCCATGTCGCTGACAGCCTTCGGTGCATCCGGGCAACTGTTCGAGCAGACGTACTACTCGGTGGGTGGCGGTTTCATCATCGAAGCGGCCGAAGCCGAATCCGGTGTAGCACCGGCCGGCGACGTGGTGTTGCCGTACGACTTTTCCAGCGCCGCTGAACTGCTGTCGCTGTGCAACAAACACAACCTGCGTGTTTCCGAACTGATGATGGCCAACGAACGGGCCTGGCGTAGCGACGCCGAAATCCGTCAGGGCCTGCTGCATATCTGGTCGGTGATGCGCGAATGCGTCGAGCAAGGTCTGCGTCACGAAGGCGTGCTGCCTGGTGGTCTGAATGTTCCGCGTCGTGCGGCGAAATTGCACCGCAGCCTGCTGGAAATCGGTAAGCCGAACGTCATCAGTTCGACCCTGTCGGCGATGGAGTGGGTCAACCTGTTCGCCCTCGCTGTCAACGAAGAAAACGCCGCCGGCGGGCGCATGGTCACCGCACCGACCAACGGCGCCGCCGGGATCATTCCGGCCGTCCTGCACTACTACATGAAATTCAATCCAGATGCGTCCGACGATGACGTGGTCGCGTTCTTTCTGGGCGCGGCAGCGGTCGGCATCCTGTGCAAGAAAAACGCCTCGATTTCCGGCGCCGAAGTCGGCTGCCAGGGTGAAGTCGGCTCTGCCTGCGCCATGGCCGCTGCTGGTCTCGCCGACGTGCTCGGCGCTACCCCGGAGCAACTGGAAAACGCCGCCGAAATCGGCCTGGAGCACAACCTCGGCCTGACCTGCGACCCGGTCGGCGGACTCGTGCAGGTGCCGTGCATCGAGCGCAACGCCATCGCTGCGGTGAAGGCGATCAACGCTACACAAATGGCCCTGCGCGGTGACGGCAAACACTTCATTTCCCTCGACCGGGTGATCCGCACCATGCGCGATACCGGCGCCGACATGCATGACAAATACAAAGAGACTTCACGGGGCGGCCTGGCCGTGAGCTGGGTGGAATGCTGAGGAGCGCTCCCTGACCGCCTGTAACACGTGAGCCCGAGCAAGAATAATAACGAGGCAAAAACGATGACCGATGTACGCACACCTGCTGCCGAAAACCCCGCTGTAGACCGCACACGCAATAGCGAAATCGCCCACAAGGGCTGGAGCAAATTCGACACCACCTGGATGCTTGGCCTGTACGGCACGGCCATCGGTGCCGGCACTTTGTTCCTGCCGATCAACGCCGGTGTCGGCGGTTTCTGGCCGTTGCTGATCCTGGCTTTGCTGGCCTTCCCGATGACCTTCTTCGCGCACCGGGGTCTGACCCGCTTCGTGCTGTCGGGCCGCTCCGGTGACATCACCGAAGTGGTGGAAGAACACTTCGGTGTCGGTGCCGGCAAACTGATCACGCTGCTGTATTTCTTCGCGATCTTCCCGATCCTGCTGGTGTACAGCGTGGCGCTGACCAACACCCTGAGCAGCTTCCTCGAACACCAGTTGCACATCGCCCCGCCGCCGCGCGCAGTGTTGTCGCTGGCGTTGATCCTCGGTTTGATGGCCATCGTGCGTTGCGGTCAGAGCGTGATCGTCAAAGCCATGAGCGTGCTGGTGTATCCGTTCGTCGCCGCGTTGCTGCTGCTCGGCATCAGCCTGATTCCGAACTGGAACGGCGCGTTCTTCGCCAGCGCCCAGGAAGCGATGCCGATGTCGGTGTTCTTCAAGACCCTGTGGCTGGCGATCCCGGTGATGGTGTTCTCGTTCAACCATTCGCCAATCATTTCCGCATTCGCCGTCGAGCAGAAACAACGCTACGGCGACCGGGCCGAACGCAAGAGCAGCGGCATCCTCGCCATGGCCCACGGCATGATGGTGGTGACCGTGATGTTCTTCTGCTTCAGCTGCGTGCTGGCACTGTCGCCGGCTGATCTGGCAGCGGCCAAGGCGCAGAACATTTCGATCCTGTCGTACCTGGCCAACCACTTCCAGACGCCGGTCATCGCTTACGCCGCGCCGCTGATTGCGCTGGTGGCGATCACCAAATCCTTCCTCGGCCACTACATCGGCGCCAGCGAAGGCTTCCAGGGCATGATCGTCAAAAGCCTGCGCGGCCGTGGCCGGGTGATGTCGGCGAGCTGGCTGAACCGTGCGACTGCGTTGTTCATGATCCTCAGCTGCTGGGCCGTGGCGACCTTCAACCCGAGCATCCTCGGCATGATCGAAACCCTCGGAGGGCCGGTGATTGCCTGCCTGTTGTTCCTGATGCCGATGTACGCGATCCGCCGCGTGCCAGCCTTGCGCCAGTATTCGGGCCAGGTGTCGAACGTGTTCGTGGTGCTGATCGGCCTGATTGCACTGTCAGCGATCATCTACTCGGTTCTGCCCTGAAACGGGCCGCAAACGAAGAAGGCGAGCCATGAGCTCGCCTTCTTTTTGGCCGGTTTCATTGTTCGACAAAATTCCCGGCATGTCCCTTGCTACATCCCTGGAGGAGACAGGACCACGGAATGGCCGACGGTCAGGTTTGGCGAACCAACCCGATCAAGGCCGGTCAACAACTGCACGTTCAATCAGGCGGTGACGCATCATGGACAATCCTTTTCAGATCATTACCGATGCCTTCGCGCCGGACTATCAGATCAACCTGAGCATTCAGGGCCTCGACGGCAGCATCATGCTGACCCTTTCCAACAGCGGCCGGATCGTCGCCAAACGGATGATCAGCGCCGAACAGCGCAATGACCCAAAACGCCTGAAACGACTGGTGCAAAGCATCCAGTTCGGCATCGCCATCGAACAGGGCCACAGCGCCATGGCGATCCTGGAAGCCATGACCCGCGGCGACGGGCTCACCCCGCCACCGCGCCAGATCAAGGGCCAGCATCGGCCATCGATCGGTCTTTAGAGCTCGCCCTTCTCGATCTCGGGGTGCTCACCGGAGCCCGCACCGAGCTTGCGTTGCGGCTTCTCGATTTTCACCGAAGGGAATTGCGACGAGGCGTAACGCACCACCAGGATCGAGAACGCCAGCAGCAGAATCCCGCCGCACAGGTAAATGATGCCCATGTCCGGCGGGTTGTGGTGCGAGACGTTGGAAATCAGCAGGCGTGTCAGTGCGGTGATCGCCACATAGATCAGGAAGCGCACCGGCATGTGGTTGGTCTTGAAGTAAATCCCGACCATCGCCCCCAGTTCCAGATAGATGAACAGCAACAGAATGTCATCGATCTTGATGTGCCCTTCCTCGAGCATCCCGAGAAATTCCATCACTGCCGCCCAGGCGGTCACCGCGCCAATGGCGAACAGCGCCAGGTAGTGGAAGGTCTCGACGAACAGGTTGCCCAGAGACTCGGCCAGTTGGTGCACGTTTTGCCGCAGTTTCTCGGCCCAGTTGATTTTCACGATGAAGGTTCCTTAGCCCGGTTCGAGCGGATGTTGCACGCTTGGATGTGACGGTTATTGCGCACGCACACGGATGCATGCAGAAAAGAGGCCACGCCATCATGGCGAGGCGCCGCGAAACCCGCGCCGTGGCGTTTGGTCGCACCTGCGCGGCGCCATCGGCCTGACAAAATCCGAATCCGGTCTACATTAAAAAGCCACTACCCAAAGCGCAGGGATTCGCTTATCCTTTTCGCTGTATATAGATACAGTAGTCGCAAAGACAACTTAATGTGAAGGCATGTGAGGTGGTGAATGGCCGTCGAAGTGGTATACCGCAGCAGCCGAGATCTGGAGCGCTTGTTCATGGATAAAGCCGAAGCTGACCGTCATGACAAAATGCTCGAACTGGCCGAGTTGCTGGCCGAAGTGCTGGAAAAAGCCGTTCCATCGTTGAGCGAGCAGCAAGTGGAAGAAGTCGGGATCTTCATGGCGAAGAACCGCGACGTGTTCGCCCGAGCGTTCAAGAGCCAGCCTGATGCCCTGTCGGAGCTGATCAACGCACCGGCCGAACCGGTTGTGGCGACTGAGACGGCAGACGCGGCTGAGCCGGCAGAAGCCCCAGCCAAACCCGCCAAAGCGGCGAAGGCTGCAAAGTAATCGACACTTGAATTGAAGCCTCTGAATTGAATAGCCCCTGAGTTGAACGACTCAGGGGCTTTTTCATGTCCGGAAAAACCTCAGCGGTACAACACCTTCTCCGCCAACTCGTCCGCCACCCGCGCGGGTGAACGCTTTTCTGCCTGGGCGTGAGCAAACACTTCCGTCAGCCGCGAACTGATCTTCGACAGGTGCGCGGTGATGGTCGTCAGCTCTTCGCCACGGTGCTTGAGGGAAACGTAGATCAAGCCACCGGCATTGATCACGTAATCCGGCGCATACAGGATGCCGCGCCGTTCCAGTTGATCGGCCACATCCAGATGCGTCAGTTGATTGTTGGCCGACCCTGCCACCGCCGAACAGCGCAACTGGGTGACGGTGTGGCTGTTGAGCACACCGCCCAGGCCGCACGGCGCAAGAATGTCACACGGCGTGCTGAGCAATGCGTCGTTGGCGATCGGGTGGGCGTTGAGCTGCTCCATCGCCAGTTGCACCTTGCCGTGGTCGATGTCGCTGACCAGCAGTTCGGCGCCAGCGGCGTGCAGTTGTTCGGCCAGGGCGTAACCGACATTGCCCAGCCCCTGAATCGCCACGCGCAAGCCTTCGAGGTTGTCGCTGCCCAGCCGCGCCATGGCCGTGGCGCGTATTCCGGTGAACACACCCATCGCGGCATGTGGCGCAGGGTCGCCGGCCGAGGTGGTGCTGGTGACGTGCTGGGTCTGCTGGGCGATGCAATCCATGTCCGCCACCGAGGTGCCGCTGTCGATGGCAGTGATGTAGCGGCCGTCGAGCTGATTGATGCAACGGCCGAAGGCTTCGAACAACGCAGCGCGGTTTTCCACATGGGCCGGGCGCACGATCACGGCCACACCACCACCCTGGGCCAGACCGGCCAGCGCGGCTTTGTAGCTCATGCCCTGGGCCAGGCGTATGGCGTCCTCGACAGCGGATTCGTCGTTCGGGTAGGCAAGATAACGACACCCGCCCAGGGCGGGCCCGAGGCGACTGTTATGGATGGCAATGACCGCCTTCAATCCGGAGACCGGATCAACGCTAAGGTGCAGCGATTCCAGGCGAGTGCTTTGCATGAGAGCGAACATCGGCAGGCCCCCGAATCACTTCTGGTAGACGCCAGTATAGGCTTGCGCCCAAAAATTGCTGAAGCGCACGGGAATAAGGCCCGACAGCGACCAATGCGTTGCGGCATAACCCGGTGGCAGAGCGGCGCGGCACTGGACGAATGACAGAGACGGGGCTAAAACGAGGCATTCCCCGGAGATTTTGATGAGTCCGCGCCAACGTTTTTTCGACTGTCTGCACCGTTCACCGCCCGCGCTGTTCGAGGCGGCGTTGTGGATGGCTGCCGAGCATGACAAACACGTCGACCCCGAAGCGCTATTGCAGGATTTCAAGGAACTGCAACAGCGCGTCAGTTCCGGTTTGCCACTGTTGCCGGTCAGCGAACTGGCGCAGCCGCTCCTGCGGCGGATGACCGATCTGGGTTTTGCACAGGATGATTTTGCGCCGTTGCGTCCCCAAGCCGCGATGGTCAACAAGGTGTTGCAGACCCGGCGCGGCCAACCGTTGGCCCTGGCGCTGATCGCGCTGGAACTGGCCCGTGGACTGGAGATCCCGCTGGTCGGTGTGAACTTCCCCGGGCATTTCCTGTTGAAGGTGCCCGGGGCTGATCACTTGCTCGATCCGTGCGGTGGGCGGCGCCTGTACCCGAACGATTGCCGCGAACTGCTGCATCGCCAATACGGCCACCAGATGCAACTCAACGCCGACCACCTGCTGGCCGCCACACCGCTACAGATGCTTCAACGCCTGTCGCGCAACCTGCGCCAGTTGCACCTGACCCACGATGACTTCATCGCCGCGCTGATCGATGCCGAACGCGTACTCGAAATGGGCGATGCCAGCGCCGCCGACTACCTGGCCCGGGCCAGCCTGTACCAGCGTCTCGACTGCCCGAACGCCGAGCGCTTCGATCTTGAGCACGCGCTGCTGCTCAGTGACGACCCGATTCAGCGGCTTCGCCTGACTGAACGACTGGGGCATCTGCCGCCCAATTCGGTGGTGCACTGACTGACGCCCCTGAAGGCGAACGCACCTGAATGATCAACAACGCCGCAATCACTGCCGGAATCGCGCAGAAGAAGAAAATCTGCTCCACCGGAATGTGCATCGCCAGCAACAGGCTGCCGAACAGCGGCCCGAGAATCGAGCCGAAACGCCCCACTCCCAACGCCCAACCGGTGCCGGTGGCGCGCACGTGCGCCGGATAGAAATTGCTGGCAAACGCATTGAGCGTCAGTTGCCCGCCAATGATGCAGAAGCCCGCCGCAAACACACAGGCCACCAGATAGCGTGGGTTGTCGTGATTCAGGCCCAGCAGGATCGTGCAGACCGCCGCGCCGGCCAGCACACCGGACAGCAACCGTACCTTGCGCTTCAGACGATCAGCGAACCACGCCATGCAGATGGCGCCCAAGGTGCCGGCGAACAGGAACATCGACGTCACCAGATTCGCTTCATTGAGTTTCAGGCCACTTTCCAGCAGCAGCGACGGCAGCCAGCTGATCATGAAATACAGCAGGATCAGGCTGACGAAAAAGGTCGCCCAGATCAGCAAGGTCGGGCGTGCATAACCATTGCGGAACAGTTCCACCACCGTCAGTTTGCTGCCCTGCTCGCGTTCGTTCTGCTCGACCGACGCAGCGGGCGGTTGCCAGTCCGGCAGCATCCGCGCGGTAACCTTGCGCAGCCGCGCATACGGTGGCGCATCGCGCAGCAGGCGCGGCAGGGATTCCGGCAGCATCCACCAGAGGAACGGAAACAGTAGCAACGGCGTGACGCCGCCAGCGAGGAACACCGCTTGCCAGCCAAAACGGTCGATAAAACCGGCCGCGACAAAACCACCCGCCGCACCGCCGAAGGAAAAACCGCAGGCCGCCAGCGTCACCATCAACGTGCGCAGGCGTGGCGGGGAGTACTCCGACATCAACGCCATGGCACTGGGCATTGCGCCGCCCATGCCGATGCCGCAGATGAAGCGCGCGATCATCAAGGTATTCAGGGAATTGGCGAACACCATCAGCACCGTGAGGCTGGCGTAGATCAGCACACAGGCGAGCAGAATCCGCCGTACGCCGAAACGGTCGGCCAGCGGCGTCACGGCGAGCGAGCCTAGAGTCAGGCCCAACAGGTTGGCGCTGAACACCGGGCCGAACGCCGATTTCTCCAGGCCCCAGTCCTGCGCCAGCGCCGGCACCACATAGCCGAGCACCTGGGCGTCATAGCCGTCGGTGACCAGCAACAAGGCGAGAAGAATCAGGAGCAACCACTGAAATCGGGACACAGGACGGGCGTCGAGTGCCGCCCGGAAGCTGGCAATCTGGTTATGCATCGCAAGGTACCTGTTTTGTTTTTATGTTTTTTGCGGGTAACCGGAATGGCTCCCGTGCGCTGCACGGGAGCCATCAAATGCTACTTCGGCGTGTCCGGCTGATTCGCCGGATGCGCCGCAATGAACGCAGGATGTTCAGCGGCCAACGCGGCCACCCGACGGATCCGTGGATACGCCTCAAGCGAAACGTTGAAACGCTCGGCCGCGTACAACTGCGGGATGAGGTACACGTCTGCCACGCACGGCCACTCGCCGAAACAGAAGCCGCTGTCGCCGATCAACTGCTCCACCGTCGCCAGCCCCTGACCGATCCAGTGAGCGATCCACTCGTTGACCTGCGGCTCGTCATGACCCAGACCGCGCAGGCGATTGAGCACGCTGACGTTGTGCAGCGGATGCACGTCGCAGCCGATCACCGCCGCCACGCCGCGCACTTGTGCACGGGCAACGAGGTCCTCGGGCAGCAGCGGCACCTGTGGATAACGTTCCTCCAGGTACTCGATGATGGCCGGCGACTGAATCAGCAACTTGCCGTCATCGGTACGCAGCGCCGGCACCCGGCCCTGGGGATTGATCGCCAGGTACGCCGGTTGCCGATGCTCGCCGCCGGGCGGCGCGATCAAATTGACTGGCAACGCCTGATAGTCGAGCCCCTTGAGCGCCAGCGCGATCCGCACCCGATACGACGAGGTGGAACGGTAATAGGTATAGAGATCCATGAGCCGCTCCTGTCAGCGCGCCGCCAGCACAATGCCACGGCATTCGCCGAAACCGATCGAGGCAAAACCTTCGCGGGCGCAGCGAGCGCGCAGGATGATTTCGTCGCCGTCTTCAAGGAATTTGCGCACCTCACCGGAAGCCAGCTCGATTGGCTTTTTGCCACCCTCGGTAATTTCCAGCAGGCTGCCGAACTGGCCGTTTTCAGGGCCGGACAAAGTGCCCGAACCGAACAGGTCACCGGCCTGCAACTGGCAGCCGTTGACGCTGTGGTGCGCGACCATTTGCGCGACGGTCCAGTACATGTAGCGGGTGTTGCTCAGAGTCAGGCGATGGGCCGGCAGGTTCTGCTCGCGCATTTTCTCGGTGAGCAGCAGCACTTCCAGCTCGATATCGAAACCACCGCCATCCTGATCGCGCTTGTCGAACAGGTACGGCAATGGCTGCGGATCACCTGCCGGGCGCGCCGGTTGCGCGGTGCGGAATGGCGCCAGCGCTTCGGCGGTCACTACCCATGGCGAGACGCTGGTGATGAAGCTTTTGGAGAGGAATGGGCCGAGCGGCTGGTATTCCCAGGCCTGGATATCACGGGCCGACCAGTCGTTGAGCAGGCAGAAACCGGCAATGTGTTCAGCGGCATCGCCGATGGCGATCGACTCGCCCATCTCGTTGCCCTGACCGATCCAGATCCCCAGCTCCAGCTCATAGTCCAGACGCGCACACGGGCCGAAGGTCGGCTCGGTCGCACCGGCCGGCAGGGTCTGGCCTTTCGGGCGACGCACGTCGGTGCCGGAAGCACGCACGGTGGATGCACGACCGTGGTAGCCGATCGGCACGTGTTTGTAGTTCGGCAGCAACGGGTTGTCCGGACGGAACAGCTTGCCGACGTTCTGCGCATGCTCGATGCCGACGTAGAAGTCGGTGTAGTCACTGATGCGCGCCGGCAAATGCATCTGGCAATCGGCGGCCAGCGGCAGCAGTTTTGCGCCCTGGGCTTCAATATTGCCGCGAAGGGTGCTGCCTTCGCTGAACAGTTCCAGCAGACGTTCGCGCAGGGCAACGCGAGCGTCGCGGCCGAGTTCGAAGAAGGCGTTCAACTGGCCGCCGTGCATGGCTTCGACTGCACTGCGAGCGACGCCGTCGAACAACCCGGCCTCCAGCGCCACTTGCAGATCGAAGATGTGTTCGCCAATCGCCACGCCCGCGCGCGGCGCCGAGCCGTTGAGGCTGAACACGCCCAGCGGCAGGTTCTGCAACGGGAAATCGGTGTGGCCGTTGGCCGAAGCGACCCAACTGCGGGTGATGGAATTCTGAGTCATGGGTTATCTCCGGGTCGGGTCGAACGTGGCGGGCAGCGTGGCCCAGCAGGCGTCGTAAGTGGATTGCAGTTGCGGACAGTCGAGGGCAAAGCGGCTTGGGCGCAGCACCTGGCTGGTCTCGAACATGAAAGCCATGGTGTTGTCGATCTTGGCCGGTTTCAGGTCCGCGTTGATGGCTTTGGTGCAGGTCTCGCCGTCCGGGCCGTGGGCGCTCATGCAGCTGTGCAGCGACGCGCCGCCGGGCACGAAACCTTCGGCCTTGGCGTCGTATTCGCCCTGGATCAGGCCCATGAACTCGTTCATCAGGTTGCGGTGGAACCACGGTGGACGGAAGGTGTTCTCGGCCACCATCCAGCGCGGCGGGAAGATCACGAAGTCGAGGTTGGCCAGACCGTGGACGCTGGTCGGCGACGTGAGCACGGTGAAGATCGACGGGTCCGGGTGATCGAAACTGACGGTGCCGATAGTGTTGAAACGGCGCAGGTCATATTTGTACGGCACGTTGTTGCCGTGCCAGGCGACCACATTCAGCGGCGAGTGATTGAGTTCGGTGCCCCACAACTGGCCGAGGAATTTCTGCACCAGGGTGGTCGGTTGTTGCAGGTTTTCGTAGGCGGCGACCGGGGTCAGGAAGTCCCGTGGATTGGCCAGGCCGTTGCTGCCGATCGGCCCCAGATCCGGCAGGCGCAGCGGCGCGCCATGGTTCTCGGCGACGTAACCGCGCGCCTGCGGGTCGAGCAGTTCGACGCGGAATTTCAGGCCCCGTGGCAACACGGCGATTTCCAGCGGCGCCACTTCCAGCACACCCAGCTCGGTTGCGATGCGCAGACGCCCCAGTTGCGGCACCAGCAGCAGCTCGCCGTCGGCGTTGAAGAACACACGTTCCATCGAACGGTTGGCGCAGTAGTGATAAATGCTGATGCCGGCCGGTTTCTCGGCAGCGGAATTGGCCGCCATGCTCACCAGACCGTCGATGAAATCGGTCGGTTCGGCCGGGATCTCCAGCGGGTTCCAGCGCAGGCGATTGGGGGTCACTTCACCCAACGGGCCGCCCGCCAGTTGCCGCTCCAGTTTGACGAATGCCGGGTGGTTGGCCGACGGCTGGATCCGGTACATCCAGGTACGCCGCGCTTCGCTGCGGGTCATGGTGAACGCAGTGCCGGAGAACAGTTCGGTGTAGAGACCGTACGGGGCTTTCTGCGGGGAGTTCTGGCCGACGGGCAGTGCGCCGGGCAACGCTTCGGAGCTGAATTCGTTGCCGAAACCGGACTGGTAAGCCAGGGCTGAATCGAGGTTCATGGAGCCTCCTGAACAGGGAGTCGGCATGGCCGGACGCTCTGGATCAGAGGTCTTGGCACGCCGGGGTTATTTTTATCGTAATTCAATTACGCATAACGTAATTTGCTCGCTATCCAGCGTCAAGCTATAAAGACGCCCATTCGTTCCGGGACACGGCAGCACCATGGAAAAAACCAGCGACAGCAACGGCAAACAGAAAGTCCGCTCCGCCGAAGTCGGCACCGACATCCTCAAGGCCCTGGCCGAGTTGTCGCCGTCCACTTCGCTGTCGCGCCTGGCCGAACATGTGCAGATGCCGGCGAGCAAGGTTCACCGTTATCTGCAGGCCTTGATCGCCAGCGGTTTCGCCGAACAGAACACCGCCACCAACCATTACGGTCTCGGCCGTGAAGCGCTGCGCGTGGGCCTGGCCGCACTCAACAGTATGGACGTGCTGAAAGTCGCCGCCCTGCCACTGGCCGAACTGCGCGACGAACTCAACGAAACCTGTTTCCTCGCGGTGTGGGGCAATCAGGGCGCAACCGTTGTGCACATCGAACCGGCGGTGCGCGCGGTGACGGTCGTGACGCAACTGGGCTCGGTGTTGCCGCTGCTCAGTTCATCCACCGGTCTGGTGTTCAGCACCTACCTGCCGCACCGGGAAACCGACGAATTGCGCGAACAGGAAATCGCCAGTGGCGGCCATCCGCTGGCGGACGAAAAAGCCTATACGGCGTTATGCGAACAGATCCGCGAACGCGGTCTGCATCATGTGCACGGTTTGCTGATGCCCGGCGTCGACGCCCTGTCGGCACCGGTGTTCAACGCCCTCGGGCAGATCGCCGCGGTGTTGACCATCGTCGGCCCGACCTCGCTGTTCCACGCCGACGAAAACGGCCCGGCGGCGCAGCGGTTGCTGGCGGCGACGCGGGCCGTGAGTTGGCGGATGGGGTTTGACGCCCGCTAATCGGATGACTTCAATCGGTTACAGCAACAGCGTCTGGCTATCGCTGGCCGACTCTTCTTTCAGGATATCTTCGAGCAGTTCCTGAAAGCGGTCGTAGCCAAGGCTCTGGCCAGTGGCCGAAGCGACCAGACCGATGACGGTGTTGGCGTCTCCCAGAAGCTGAATCAGGGTCTTCTGAGCCTTGGTCGCTTCTTTCCCGCCGGGAACCAGAGAAGCCAGATCCAGCAACGCATCCTTGAAATGGTTGAACGCCGTTGCTCGATCTCCGTACTTGTAAGCCTGGGCGCCCTCAAGAACATTTTTGGTGATCTGCACGGCCGAGAGCGCCAGTCCCACTGGTGGAATAACCATGCTGACGACGGTTGCAGCCAAAACTGCCGTGTCATAAACCAGCTTGCCAATGATTTCGCCAAGGCTGGTCGTTTGTGCGTCCACATCGGAAATAACCCGTTCTATGCGGGCGTTGTAACTCGCCCGCAACGATTGCACACGGCTGTTCATCTCAAGCACGGGTGGATTTTCGGAGATGTTTCTGAACTCGATGTTATTGACGAAAGTCCCGATGATCGGCTGCTCGATGTATTTGACCCGCTCGTAGAAATACTGGCCGAGACCGTTTTCCTTGATCGAGGCAAAAAGTTGGTTCAGCGGGCGGAAATGGACACCGTCAGGCGCGTTGGGCGTGTAGAGAATCTCGGTGACTTTTCCGCCCTCTACCAATCTGAAAACGTAAACGCCTTCGATCAGACACCGTTTCAGATGCAGTTTGAACACGGCGCTGTATTGCACGTTGGTTACGGTTTCTCCAAAAGGAGGAAACGATGGATCCGAGGCCTTATCCAACCCTGCGATCAAACGATTCAACTGTTCAGCCAACCCACTGGACATCTCACCGGAAAAATGGCTGGACAATACTGCCCGGTACATTTCGGCTTGCTGCGTTCTGAAATGTATTTCTCGTTTCAGCTCATAGTCTGGATGTTTAGTGTTCAGATAAACCGAACGCAACATGGCAATGTACTTTTCTCCCGGCCGCAAAGTCCGGGACCAGCTTGCCAAATGACGTATATCAAGATTTCGCAGTGCAGGATGACCCGCATTCACGCGAAACCGCGGGAAAACACCTACCAGTTCGCCCTCCCTTTCATGCGCATAGAACGGCGTCTCTTTGATAATGATCCGAGATAACGAAACTTTTTCACCTTGCTCTAGCTCGACAATAATCTCATCCGGATTGACTGCGACGATTTCCCCGGATGCCTTTAGCAAGTCTTCAATATTCTGTTTTATGAGATCACGGCAAAAAGTCTCATAAGGAATGATGCCGGCTTCTCGAGCGTTGATGGTGTAGAGCGCTTTCAATTCCGTGTTCAATCGAGCGAAACGCTGGCGCAGATCGGCAGACGACTTACGATAGCCAACCGGCTGTACAAGCCCCTCCTGGGCCAGATCCCAGGAAACCTGATAGAAGACTGCCTCTGCAAGAATCCCTTCTGGTGCCTCGGGCCACTCGTAAAAGGTTGCCCCTTTCCAGGCACTCGGCAGTTGCTGAAGCTGTTTCACGTACTTCGACAATGCCCCCCTCTCTTGAGGGTGCGCCTGGGACGTTAGATAGCCCAGCCCCTCATCAGTCCTGACCCAGCCAGCCACCTGAAACTCGAGTTCGCGAATATTGGGGAACGCGTACCAGTCCCGGCCACCCGGCGAACCGGGAGCGTACAAGGCGCAGGGGCCATAGGGATTGCTCCTTTGCTGGAAAACCATCAGATCCCTGAAACCATATTGGTAACCCCTCAACACGAACGCTGACGCCGAAATGCTGCGGTCCCCCTGCATGAAGCGCTCAACCATTTCCATACTCGGCTGATTGAGATGTCCCTGCAAAGTCGCAGAGAACGCGCTGAAAGCGACGCGGGTTCCCAAGGCACCCAACAATGCGATTTGCACACCGTAATCATTAAAGGATTTGCGAAGCGCTTCGAAGTAATCCGATCGAATATCGACACCAGACAACCAGTTCTCCAGGCGCACTTGAGTCAAGCCGGCAGGCGTGGGCCCCTCGAACTTCATATCAAACCGGTTGTTCTGATCATGTAAACCGAACAGCGCCAGCTCCAGTAACGAACGTTTGTCCTCCTGAACCAGCGTGCGCCCGGCCGTCTGAATCCTGAAACGGGAAATGACGCTGACACTTTCTGGATCAATCCGAGCACCCAATGCACTGTTCGCCCACTCATGAACACGTGCAGATGCATAGGTTTTCAAGGATGCCGATTTGCCCAGCAGTCGCCTGAGTTCCACCTCCTGATCAGTCATTTGCTGCATCAGGTATTCATACTTCTGTAGATTGTTCGAGCTGGTGCCAGCGAGCCACTGCGGGCGAAAACCGAGAGTATCTTTCAAACTGTTCATTGCGAGTCCCTTGCAGCATTAACAACTAAATGACACAGCGCCATTTATTCAATGCAGCCAAGTTAACGCTCAACAACTCCTACTAGAACAAACCACCCGTTACTTAAAATTTTGAAAATTTAATAATTGTCTCGGAGAAAACCTCGAACAAATAACTCAACTTCCTGCTGTAACGCCCCTACAGATCCAGACCCCGCAACTTTGCACTGGCCACCGCTTGCGTCCGCCGCTCGACACCCAACTTTCCATGTATACGTCTGGCATGAGTCTTTACCGTATGTAAGGAAATAAACAGCTGATCTGCAATCTGTTGATTGGAATACCCTTTGGCAATCAGCCTTAAAACTTCCAGTTCACGCTGACTTAGCACCCCCCCCGCGTTCGAACTGACTGCACAAGGCGTTTCAGCCACTCTGCCAGCCAGTTCGGGACGGCGCATTTTCAGTTCATGCAGTGCCTGACGCAGCTCATGCAGGCTGGCCATTTCACACCCTTCCTGCAAATGGAGTCTGGCCAACGCTTCATCACCCTGTGCGAAGGCCACCTCGGCCAATGCCAGATGCAAGTCGGTTTCAAGAGAAAGCATTCTGCAATGCCGGGCCGTTTCCAGAAGATGCTGGAGGCGCACAATCGGACTGCAAGCCTTGTGCAACTCAACCTGAGCCAGGATCAGCAGGTACTCGACACGCGGAATCAGCTCCAGCGTCGCAGGCGGAGCCTGCAATGCATCGGGTCCTTGATAGTGTCGCAGCAAGCGGGTCATGGCTTCGCAAACCAGTTCGCTGCGTCCTTGCTGCAACCAGAAAAGACTGCTGACCTGCAACAACGCACCGCGGTAGACCGCGTCTGGAATCTGCCGCAGTTGCATCAGCCGCTCCGCATCGCGCAGACACACGAAAGCCTGTCCGTAGTTCGCTTGATTGGCGGCCAATTGAGCCAGCCCGATAAAGCCATACAGCACGCGCTTGTCATGATTGCGCTTGCAGTCCTCTAGGCCGGCCTGGAAAAACGTTGCGGCGCAGGCGTCCATTCCCTGGCTCAAAGCCAATCGCCCTCGGCGCAACGCTATTCTTCCCATGAGCGGTGACGGTCGGTTCGGTTGTCTACCAAGCAAATCGTGAATATTGGCCAGAAGACTTTCAGCCCGGGACGCTGCGCCACGCTGCTCAAGCAGTTGCGCATGATCGAGTTCAAGCAGGCCCTCGAACACCAGCGAGCCTTGCGCTCGTGCCAGACACAGCGCCTGGCGGTTACAGGCGTGCGCAATGTCGAGTTCGCCTCTTAACAGTGCTTGCTGGGTCAACCCGGACAAACACATTGCCCGAGCGATCCAGTTGTCCGCATCAAGAACCTCCAATGCTTGAGAGAAATGCGCTTGCGCAACCTCCTTCTGCCCCTGCAGGTGCGATAGCCAACCGCTCAAAGCCTGCCAGCGTGCAATCAGTTGGCGCTCACCCCGTGCAGAGGATTGCGGCAGGAAACACGAAAGACGCGCAATACATTGCGCTGCCTGTTCAAAGCGACCGGCAAACAGCAACGCAGCCGTCATCAGTCCGACCAGTTGTGGCGAACTCATTGTCAGTTCACCGTCCTGAACTTCATGCAGCCGTAACAACAGCACCACCGTTTGCTCTTCGAACAGATGCTCGAAGCTGAAGTACTGCAACAGACTGATGGCGGCTTCATGTTCTTCGGCCAGGAGAGCCTGTTCAAAAGCCGAGCGCCAGTCATGCGCAGCAGTGAACCACTGGCATGCCCGACGGTGCCAGGAACGCCCTGACGGCCATTGTTCCTCTCGAATGACGTGCGACAGGGGTGGGAAAATCTGCAGCCAGTCGGCCGAATCGTTCCAGGGTTCGATAAAGCAGCCGAGTACTTGCAGCGAGCGCAAATACTGCGCGCCCTCCCCGGCACCGAACAGGTGTTCACACAGCTCGGCATTGAACCGCGGCAAATGCGCCAGCACCCGCCAGGCCTCGGCCAGCTCCGGACTCAGACCGCTGAACAGTTCGTGTTGCAGGTAGTCCAGCAAGGTGTCCATGCGTTGCTGCGGCAAGGTCTTTTGCGACCAGTCGCATTTTTGCATCAACAGCATCCGCACCCCGGCACACCAGCCGCCACTGCGCTGGAAGATGCGTCCCGCCACACTATCGGCCTGGGCGGGAGGCAAATGACGCAACACTTGTGCAATCTCGTCCCGGATCAGTGCCAACGCCGCGCCTTCACATTCGTACAAGGCGTCATCGAGCAGCAGGCGCGGCCAATTGCAGGATGGGCGCCGTCGCGTGCCGATCCACCACGCCACGGCCGGACTGCTGATCGCCAGCATCCGGTCGAGCAACGCATCCAGCGCCGGCTCCGGGTATCGGCAGTAATCGTCGATCAGCACCCAGGTCACCGTAGACCGTCGCGCCAGTTCATACAGCAGTGACGCTTCGTCCGAGGTTGTCAGCCCCATTGCTTGCGCGAGTCGTTCGCAAAATTCGCCAGCGTTCAAGGATGCACCTGCCAGCGGCAACCAACAGACGGTGCAATTGACGGGCGCTTGCAGCAGGCATTCGGTGAGCAGCGCGGTTTTGCCGCTGCCGGCCGGCGCGCAGATCAGTTTGACCCGTGCCGTCGACTCAAGCAGTGCATCGCAAAGTCGCGGACGTGGCAGGTGATGGGAAGAAAGTCTCGGAAAAAAATCTGCTCGATCCAGACGGGGTGTCATGGCGGTCATCGGGTGCGCCTTTTTATCGTTGTGCGTTCACCCTAGCCCTCTCCCCGATGCTTGTTGACGAGTATTCAGTACGCTGATTGCTGCCCATAAAAAAGGCGACCAACCGGTCGCCTTTTGTCTCGCGAGTGTATCGCTCCCCTTACCGGACGCCCTCGGCGCGCAGGGCCGAAGGAGTGAAGTCGGCCGCCTTGGCTTCGAAGCCGAATTCGAAGCTGTGCTTCTCCTCGTTCTTCATGCCCAGGGCAATGTAGCGACCGGCAATGATGTCGTAGAGCGCTTCCAGGGTGTAGGCCTGGGCCTGGTGATCGTAGTAGTACTGGGCATGACCTTCGGCCACCCGCCACAACTGTCCGCGACCGTCGTAGTGATCGGCCAGCGCCACTTGCCAGCTGTCCTCGTCGATGTACATGTGACGCTTGGCGTAGATGTGCCGCTCGCTTGGCTTGACCGTGCCGATCACTTCCCAGACCCGGTGCAGTTCGTAACGGGTCAGGTCCTGATTGATGTGCCCGGCCTTGACGATGTCGTCGTACTTGAGCTTCGGCGAATCGAGTTTGTAGCTGTTGTACGGAATGTACATTTCCTTCTTGCCAACCAGTTTCCAGTCGTAACGATCCGGCGCGCCGGAGAACATGTCGAAGTTGTCCGACGTACGCAGGCCATCGGCGGCAGTACCCGGGCCGTCGTAGGCGACTTGCGGCGCACGGCGAACCCGGCGCTGACCGGCGTTGTAGATCCACGCCAGACGCGGTTCTTTCACCTGGTCGAGGGTTTCGTGCACCAGCAATACGTTGCCGGCCAGACGCGCCGGGGCAGTCACGGACTGCTTGAAGAAGGTCAGCACGTTGGCCGCCTGCTCCGGATCCAGTTCCTTCATCAACTGCGGTACGGCGATCTCTTCCTCGAAGCGGATCGGTGTGTAGCTGCCGTTGGTCTGCGGGGTCACCTGGGTGATGATCCGGCGCAGGTTGCCACCGTGGTAACGGGTGATGTGGTTCCACAGCACCTCGACACCGTTCTTCGGAATCGGGAAGGCGTAGTAGCGATTGCCGGTGAAATTGGCCAGGCCGTTGCCGTCGTTGATCGAGGTCACGTTCAGTGCGCTGCGCTTGGCCGACTCGTAGATTTCCGGCGGCACGGCGACGGTGCGGTGGGTCGGGTAGACCGGAATTTTGTAGGTGTCGGGATAGCGTTTGAACATCGCCACCTGGCCTTCGGAAAGCTTGGCCTTGTACTGGTCGACGTTGGCCGCGGTGATGGTGAACAGTGGTTTTTCGCTGGCGAACGGGTCGGCGAGAAAACCTTTGCTGTCCACCGCCCCGGCGTTTTTCGGGATGCCACCGGTCCAGGCCGGAATCGAGCCATCGGCGTTACCCGCCTTTTCGGCGCCCAGCGGCGTCAGGCTGGTGCCGAGTTTCTCGGCCTCTTGCGGCGACACCGCCGCGATCACGTTGGCGGCCAGCAGACTCAAGGCCAGGACACCGCATTGCAGAATCATCTTGCGCATTGATTTCATCCTTCTCGGGCAGATCAGAAGTTCACGCCGAAGCTCAGGGCCACGAAGTCACGGTCGGTGAGGACGTTGTAATCGCCGCCGAAAAAATCGGTGTAACTAAGGCTCGCGGTGTAGGTGTTGCGGTAGTCGGCATCGACCCCGACGCTGATTGCCTTGGCGCCTTCGTTGAACAGCCCGTTGGGGCCGTAACCGGAGACGTCGTGGGACCAGGACAGGTTAGGCTTGAGGTTGATCCCGCCGATCACGTTGGCGTAGTCGAGGATGGCCCGGGCGCGATAGCCCCAGGAGGTCGACGTGACGAACCCGCCGGTGTCACCACCGAAACCGTACTGGCCGTACACCGAATCGCGGCCGTAACGCAGCTTGCTGCGCGACTCCAGACCACCGACCCGGACCACCGCCGCCTCACCGACCACGGTCAGGCGTTCGGCGCCCAGCACCTGATCGAAGAAGTGCGTGAGGGTGCTCTGCAGTTGCGTCACTTCCTTGCGCCGATAACCCTTGTTGTCGGCGCCCGGCGAGGTGGTCAACGGGGATGCCGCGCCGCCAGCGATCGGGTTGAGCAGCGCCAGCGTCAGGTCGTTGGTGTTGACCTGCACCGGGGCGTTGGGGCGGTAGCTGAGCTCGCCGGTCCACGCAGTGCCAGTGGGCAATGTGGTGGCGAAACTCGCGCCATACAGGCGGATGTCTTCCGGGTATTCGAGGTAGTACTGGCCGCGCCCGAGCATCACGCTTTGCGCCAGCCCGGAACCGCTGCCGGGTGCCAGGCGATTGGCGGTGCTGACCATCCCCGGCAGCGCCGCCAGAGTCGACAGGCCGGCCGTGGTGGTGCCCACCGTGGGCGTACGGCTGTGGTAGTTGAGGAAATAGAGGCCATATTCGGTATCGTCGCCGAGCCAACGCAGCGCCGTACCCCACTGCCCGGAATCCCGTGCATCGCGATCACCGCCACGGGGCACGACGACGCCTTCGCGCGTGACTTCAATGGGTTGTCCGAAAGCGGCGGCCACCGGTGCCAGCGGGGCGATCGCCGGATTGGCGACGGTGTAACCATGGTTGCAACCATCCGCCGCGACGTCGACACCGAAGAAGGTGCCGCAGTTGTCGAGAACGGTCTGGTCCCACTCCAGCTGATAGAAGCCCTCGACCGAAAGTTTGTCCGTCAGGCTTTGCGAGCCGAACAGCATGTTCACCGGAATCAGGCCTTCCTTGATCTCCGCGCCGGGCCGGCGGAACGCCGAAACGTCGATCGGGTTGATGCTGTTGATCGAGTTGCCGATGAAGGTACTTTCGCCCCAGCTCACCACCTGCTTGCCGGCACGCACGGTGCCCGGCAGATCGGCGATGGAATAGTTGTGATAGACGAACGCATCAAGAATCTGCCCGCCGGAAGACTTGGCGCCTTCCTTGCGGCCCTTGTCGCTGATGGGCTTGAACTCGCGGTCTTCGTCCTTGAGTTCGAAGTCGTACCAGTACTTGCCACGTACGAACACACCGGTGTCGCCGTACTTCAACTCAAGGTCGTGGATGCCCTTGAAGATCTTGGAAAAGGTCTCGCCCTTCTTGAAGTTCAAGCGCCCGTCATCACCGGTCGAAGACTGGCCCGTACCGCCATTGACCGTGCCGACCAGCGACTTGTCTGCATCGCGCATGCCCCAGCTCGCGCCGACCGACAGCGATGAGTCGAACGTGCCTTCGATTTCGCCGATGTTGAAATCGATCGCATGGGCCTGGGCACAGCAACCCAAGGCGACCGCAGCCGCCAGCGCCTGCGGTTTGAAGATGGCGCGCATTGTTGTTTTTGTCATGCGTCTTCCCCGGTGAGTGACAGAAGGCCCCACCCTACTGCCGCCACACGGGGACGATAAGCGCACCAAGGAGGTATTCGCGCTGTCGCCCGAAAGGATGAATCCCCGCCTGGAACGGGGCTTGCCGCGAGGCATGGGCAAGCTGGATAACCCATGATCAATTCAACGGATGATGCCCACCTCAAGACGCAGCACTGTTACATGCCCCGTAACAGTGCATGTCCGGAATCGCTATTTTTCCTTTGGCTTCAAGCCCTTATTCTGAGCGGGCTTTCAAGGCAGACCGCCACGAAGCACAAAGTCCGCGACCGAGTCGTCGGCAACCGATTTCTGATGGACCGAAGCGTTTTTCGCTCCATCGCCCTGGTGTTCACTGACGTTGATTTGTAGCTCCTTGATCCAACGTCTTACCTTGGCCGCTGCGTTTGCAGCGGCCTTTTTTATGGGCGATGGTTTATCGCGGCGAGTCAGCAATCAGTCACTCCCCCCGCCACTGTCAGATGCTTCCTGAATCCTTTTCGGAAACTTCCTTATTGAAATAACGAACAACTTCTATTCGTTATTTATCACCGATTTTTCTGCCGCACTCTTCTGTAACTGCCTACAGGACTCTCGGACCCGCGCCAGACGTTTCACCTGTAACTTCTAATGGCAGAACAACTCATCACCTTTAAACAGCGCACATTCAAAAGGATATGAATATGCAAAGGCCTCCAGCATGGGAGCTGACCGAACCTGTCCACACGACAGCACCAGCGCCTCCCGGCTACAACCCGTTACCGGCAACGACATTCGATATCAGCAGCAGCGGCGCCTTTCAAAGGCCGCCTGCTTTTGCGGGCAACGTACATATCGTGAAAGGCACCGCTCAAGTTCTGGATCAGGAGTTTCAGGCCAGAGCCAGTCAACTTGCACAAACCCTCGAACATGAACTTGCCGCCGCCAGACTTGAAGTTTCAACTCACCCTCTGCCGCCCGCCGAGGCAATCATTCGCGAGCTCGGTGTTCGCAATACGCTGATGGCGCGCAAGACGGCCGAGTTTCATCGCCAGACCGCCTTGGGCAACACGTTTTATGGCAGCGATCCCCTGAACCGGCCGTTGAACGATTTCACCGCTCGGGCGCGAACGATGGAGCGCCCTCTCAAGCCTGATGGCATTGCCTTTCAGACCTGGTCGTTCTCATACCGGGCCGCTCACGAAGCGAGGCTGTTGTCGCAATCGTTGCAGATGCTCAACCAGCAACAAGTCAATGTGCTCAACTGGCTGGCGACCGTTCAGGCCAACGATCAAGCACGAATCGCTGCAGAGCAACAAGCGCAGAGAGCTGCTGCCGAACTGGCGCGGATCAATGAACAAGCTCGGCTTGAAGCACTGGCACAAGCTGCACGCGTAGTGGCCGAGCGAGAGCGCGTTGCCGCCGAACAACACCGTCAGCAAGCACTCGCAGAGGCGGCACGGCAGCAAAAGGAACAAGAGGAAATCCAGGCTCGTGAAGAGGCGCGCCTTGCAGCGCTGGCTGAAGCACAACGGCTCGCCGCTGAGCAGGCGCAAATCGCCGCCGACGCTGCCGCGCAACAGGTTGCTGCCGAGCAGGCACGTCTGCAAGCGCAAGCCGATGCTCAGCGCCGCAATGAAGAGCGGCGGCTGCTGGCTGAAAAAACACGGCAGGAAAAACAGCAGAAAGCGCTGCGAAAGGCACAGAAAAGACGCCGTAAAAAAGCGCGCAAGAACGCCAGGGAACAAGCCCGACGGCAAGCAGAAAACGCCCTGAGCGGACAATCTCCCGTCTTTGCCAATGCCGGATCGATGGCCGCATTCGGCCCGACCTTTACCGGGCCGCTCGGTGTTTTTGGCAACAACCCGGCAACCACGCTGGCACTCAGAACGTCGCTGCGAACGGCGGTGTCCCTGGCGCTGGCGGCCATCTCCACAGCGGCTGCACCAGTGATCGTCGGATTCGCCGCTTTGCTCGCTCCTTCGGAACTTGGGAACGGCGACCTGTTTGCTGCAAGTGTCCCGCTATCAGAACTTGCGCCTGATTTGGACACCGACCTGTACGAACTGGCGACGACCGGCGGTGAAGTCGATCTGCCGGTCAGGCTTGGCTCCAGAACGTCAGGTAACAGAGTCGAAGTTGTCGTCGTCAGCACCGATGGCGTGACAGTCCCCAGCAAAGTGCCGGTGGTACTCGCACGCTTTGACGTACAGAAAAACACTTACATTTCCACTGCTAATGCAAGCGACTCCAAAGGCCCTGTCGTCACTTGGACGCCGTTGGTAAAACCGCTGAATCCTTCGACAGATTTGCCAGTCGCCGACACAGACTTGCCGAACTACGAAGGCGCCGATGTCACGCCTGACAGCGGACGGATCGATCCATTTCCTCAGCTTGATCAGTACGGGTTTGATGGATGGGTTACGGTTTTCCCGATCGACTCTGGAATACCGCCGATTTTCACGATGTTTCGGGATCGGCGGCAGGATCCCGGTATCGCCAGTGGGATAGGGCAAACGGTTTCAGGCAATTGGTTGGGAACAGCTGCGACGCAGCAAGGTGCGCCGATTCCGACGCAAATTGCGGATAAGCTCAGAGGTAGGGAGTTTTCGAGTTTCAGGGCATTTCGCAAGGCGTTTTGGAAGGCGGTAGGGAATGATCAAGCGTTGTTTGAACAATTCACCCCTTTCAGTAAATTTGACATAAAAAAGGGCCTCTCACCAACAGCTCCCAGGTCAGAACAAGTGGGTGGAAAAACAAAACTGGATATACATCATGTCGTACCTATCGCTGAAGGTGGTTCGGTTTACGATCTAGACAATCTTCGTGTATTAACTCCAAAACGACACATTGAAACCCATTCCGAAATGAGAAAACAAAAAAATGAAATTCAAGAATAAATTTGAGGAATATACGGAAGCCGAATATGTAGCACTTATTAATCGGCTGGTCGAAGGTGATTACTCATCAGAAAAAGAGCATGACGCTATCGTCGACAACATTGTAAAAACCTCGGAGCACCCAAATGGAACGGACGTTCTTTACTACCCGGAAGAGGGTACGGACGACAGTCCGGCAGGAGTTTTAGAAACCATCAAGGCTTGGCGCGCTGCCAACGGAAAACCCGGATTTAAAAACGAAGAATAGAAAGCAAACAACGAGCAGGCAACTCATGCCTGCTCGTCTCTCTATGTATTACAACGAATACTTCTGCAAATTCGCCATCATTTCCTTCAGCGCCTCGATATTGTCCTTCGGATGCGCCGCCCCTTCGAAATCACAGATCTGCTGCCAGTGCGCCGCCACCTCTTCCGGTGAGAACCCCACGCGCGGATCGAACCCGGCGCCCAGGCTGCGCTCCCAGCGCACCTTGCCCATCCAGCCGCCGCCGACTTCGAACAGGCCCGAGGTTTCCTGGCATTGCTCGCTGGCCAGGTACACCACCAGCGGGCTGACCAGTTCCGGTTTGAGTTGTTCGAACACTTGCGGCGGGATCAGGCCTTCGGTCATGCGCGTGCCGCCGGTGGGGGCGATGGCGTTGACCAGGATGTTGTTCTTGCGACCTTCGATGGCCAGCGTACGGGTCAGGCCGTAAAGACCGAGTTTGGCCATGCCGTAGTTGGACTGGCCGAAATTGCCGTAAATGCCCGAGGTCGACGCGGTGAAGATCACCCGGCCGTAGTTCTGCTCGCGCAGGTGCGGCCATGCGGCGCGGGTCACCTTGTAGGCGCCTTCGACGTGGACGCGATAGACCAGATCCCAGTCGGCGTCCTCCATCTTGTGGAAGGTCTTGTCGCGCAGGATCCCGGCGTTGTTGACCACCACGTCGACGCGGCCGAACACATCGAGGGCGTTCTGCACCAGTTTGTCGCCGTCGGTGACCGAGTCATGGTTGGCTTCGGCGATGCCGCCGGCCTCGCGGATTTCCGCCACCACGCGGTCGGCGGCCGAGGCGTTGGCGCCTTCGCCCTGGGTCGAGCCGCCGAGGTCGTTGACCAGCACTTTGGCGCCCTGTTTGGTGAACAGCAAAGCATGTGCGCGTCCCAGGCCACCGCCGGCTCCGGTGACGATCACGACTTTATCTTCGAAACGCACAGACTCATTCATCGAGGCAACTCCAGCAGGCCTGAGGGACAGTGTCCCTGAGTGTCAGGCACAGAGCGTGCGGTCACAACGAACACGGCTGAGGCTGAATGGTGCGCGATAAGGCTGGGGGATGATGAAACCGTGCAGAGGCGCAAAGCGCCTCCGCCCTGCGATCAGGAACACGCCACCTTGCGCGGCGGCAACACGAAGTGATCGCGAAATTCGAGGTAGTGCTTGAGCACCTGCACCGGCGCTTCGCTTTGCGGGTAATGACCGATGCCCGGCAACAGCACGGTGTCCGCGTCGGGTATCAGCTCGCGATAACGCTCGACCATGTGCGCACCGGAAATCGGATCGACTGCGCCATCGATCACCCGCAACGGCACCTCGCCGCGCTGCATCGCCGCGACCCAACGATCACGCTGCACCCGGCGTTCGGGGATGTAGGTGATCAGTTTGTGCATGATTCGCGGCCCGCGATTGCACTCGATCAGGCTCCAGAAATCATCCATTTCACTTTCACTGGGCCGGGTGTCCGGGCCGAAGATCTGATGGAAACTCTTCACCAGTGCATCGCGGGTAAACGCGCGTCCGATCATCCAGCCCAACGGGCTGAGCAACAGTTTTTGCGTCAACAATGGCCGATGGGTTTCCGGAAACAGACCACCGTTGAGGAACACGCAACTGGCGACTTCGATCAGGTCATCGTAATGCCGGGCCAGCAGTTCCTGGGCAACGCTGTCGCCATAGTCGTGAGCCAGAATGTGCACTGGTTGCTCGACCTGCAGATGAGCCAGCAAGGCCTGTTGCAGGTCGGCCTGCTCCAGCAGGCTGTAGGTGTGACTCAGCGGTTTGGCAGAGTCGCCGAAGCCGAGCATGTCGCAGGCAATCACCCGGTAGCGCTGGGACAGTGGCTGCCACAGGTAATGCCAGTCCCAACTGGCCGTCGGAAAACCGTGGATCAGCAGCAGCGGTTCGCCCTGCCCGGCCGTCCAGTAGCGGATCGGCTGGCCACGAAAGACAAACGTCTGGCGGCGTTTGCGCCAGGCACTCAGAGGAATCTCGGCGAGAGGCATTACAGTTTATACCCCGGGTCTTGTTTATCGAGTTTGCGCAGCAGTGCCGGCCAGGCCAGTGCGCCGCCCATGCCTTGAGCACTTTTGGTGACGCCAGCGATCATCGCCTTGGCGCCTGCCAGAATCTGCGGTTCGATGGCGATCAGTTCGGCACCGCCGGTTTGCGCCATGACCTGGATGTCACAGGCACGCTGAAAGGTGAACATCATCAGGAACGTGTCGGCGATGGTGCCGCCGCAGGTCAGCAAGCCGTGGTTGTGCAGCATCAGGAAATTGTTTTCGCCGAGGTCAGCCTGCAACCGGGCCTTCTCTTCGTGATTGAGCGCCACGCCTTCATAAGCGTGAAAGGCCAGGCTCGACAGCACGAACAACGATTGCTGACTGATCGGCAACACGCCCTGTTTCTGCGCCGACACCGCAACGCCGGAAGCGGTGTGGGTATGCAGCACGCAGGCCACGTCATGCCGCACTTCGTGGACGGCACTGTGAATGGTGTAACCGGCGGGGTTGATCTCGTAAGGGCTGTCCATGAGCTTGTTGCCGGCCTGGTCGACCTTCACCAGACTGGACGCAGTGATCTCATGGAACATCAGGCCGAACGGGTTGATCAGGAAGTCTTCGGTGCCCGGCACCTTGGCCGAGATGTGGGTGAAGATCAGATCGTCCCAGCCATGCAGGGCGACCAGTCGATAACAGGCGGCGAGATCGATTCGGGTCTGCCACTCCGCGGCACTGACCTGGTCTTTGACATTCAAGGAAGAAGGGACGGGGGCTACGCTCACTGTATGCACCTCTGTTTTTGTTTTTTTCGGCAGGTGTCAGCAGTCTAGTCAGCCCCGGGGGATCGCGTAGTTGCATTGGCAGCCAGCTTGATGACTGAACGAGTCAGCCACGCCAGCCGCTTGGATCCATGTCAAAGCAACGACGCCAACAAAGGCGCGGCGAACAGATTGAGCAGCCCGGTGAGCACCATGACCAGCCCCGCCACCGAACCTTCTTCGCCCCCCACTTCATGGGCGCGACTGACGCCCGCACCATGAGCGCCCACGCCAAACAGGGCGCCGCGCGCCAGGGCACTACGCAGCGGCAGCCACTTGAGCAGCACCCCGCCCAGCATCGCGCCGAACACCCCGGTGAACATCACGAACACCGCCGTCAGTTCGGGCACACCACCCAGATCCTGCGCCAGCGGCATGGCAAACGGCGTGGTGATCGAGCGCGGCACCAGTGACAGCGTTACCGAACTGTCCAGCGCCAAGGCCCTGGCCAGGCCAAACGAAGTCGCAATCGACGCCGTACTGCCGGCGAGCATGCCCAGCAGCAACGCCGACCAGTGACGCACCAGCAGACGCCGCTGTTGCCAGATCGGCACCGCAAACGCGACGGTGACCGGGCCGAGCACCAGCATCAGCCAATGGGTGTTGCTGGAGTATTCGGCGTAGGCGGTATGCAGCGGCACGGCGAGGGCCAGCAATAATGCGGGGACCAGAATCAGTGGCGAAAGCACGTAGCGACCGGTCCGACGATACAGCCAGCGACTGAACAAGTAGGCCAGCAGCGTGAATGCCAGCCAGAACATCGGCATCAGTTCAAGCTTCATGGGACCGCCTCAGACGCACGGCCAGTTCCACGGTGAACGCCGTCACCAGCATCACCATCAGCGTACTGGCGGCGATCACCAACAGGATTCGCCAGCCGTCGTCACGCAGCAATGCACCGTAATCCAGCAGGCTCATCAAGGCCGGAATGAAGAACAGCAGCATCTCGGCCATCAGCAGTCCCGCGCCCATTTGCAGCGCCGCCGGCTTGACCCACCCGAACGCAAAAGCCAACAGCAGCAACGCCATGCCGATCACGCCGCCGGGGATCGGCCATGCCAGCCACGCAGCCAGTTGGCAGCCGAGCAGATAGAGACCGAGCAGAACGGCCAGTTCGGCCAGCAGGCGAGAGAGATATTTGAGTGTTGAGGCGTTCATGGTTGGGCTCCTTTCAGGTGCCTATTTTACGAACCGGACTGCCATCCCCGAAGCGAATTGTTAGACTCAAAGCCATTCCAATCTGGAATCAGGCCATGGAATTCAAACAGCTCAAAAGCTTCGTCGAAGTCATGCATCAGGGCGGTTTCACTCAGGCGGCAAAAACCCTGCACATCAGTCAGTCCGCCGTGAGCAAGCAGATCGCTCAGCTCGAACAGAGCCTGGGCACGCCGCTGCTCGAACGACTCGGCTCGCAAATACGCCTGACCGCCGCCGGCAGCGTAGTGCTGCAACGGGCCGAAGACATGCTGCGCCTGCGCAATGAATTGCTCAGCGAACTGGATGACCTCAGTCATCTGGCACGCGGCGAGTTGCGCCTCGGCTTGCCGTTGCTGGGCAGCGACGCGTTGTTTGCCGGGCTGTTCGCCGAGTACCGGCGGCGTTACCCGAACATCAGCGTACAGTTGCTCGAAGGTGGCAGCCGCAATATCGAACAGGCGGTATTGAGCGGTGAACTGGAACTGGGCGGCAGTCTGCGGCCGAAAGACCCACAGTTCGACTTCCAGCCCTTCTGCGATGAACCGCTCGATGCGCTGCTGCCGGTGGATCACCCGCTGGCGGCAAAAGGCGAGATCGCTCTGGAGGAATTGGCTGAGACGCCGTTCCTTTTGTATCAGCGCAGTTTCGTGCTCAACGATCGTTTGCTTCAGGCGTGCCAGCAGATGGGCTTCACCCCGAAAGAAGGTGGCCGTAGCGGCCAGGCGGATTTTCTCGCGGCGCTGGTGGCCGCCGGGCAAGGCGTGGTGCTGCTGCCGAGCGTGGTGGCACGCGGTCTGGTGCGGCCAGGCGTGGTTCGCCTGACCTTGAACGCGCCGGATTACCTGCGCTGGGACATCGCCTTCATCTGGCGCCGGGGCGCGTATCTGTCGAAGGCTGCACAAGCCTGGCTCGCGCTGTTGCGCGAACGCGGGATCAGCCCTTGAGCGTGGCGATCAACTGTTCCAGCCAAGGCTCGGCGTCGGTTTCCGGGGTGACGCTTTCGCTGGCGTCGATGCGCAGCATGTCCTGCACTTCACGCACGCCGAGTTCGCCGAACAGCTCACGCATCTGCTCGCCGCCGCCGCAGAAAGTGTCGCCGTAACTGGCGTCGCCCAGTGCGATCACCGCGCCAGGCAAGCCACGCCAGGCCGCCGGCAGCTGATCGCGGAGGGTCGAGTACAAGGGTTGCAGGTTGTCCGGCAACTCGCCCATGCCCGTGGTCGAGGTCACGGCCAGCAAGGCTTCAGGGCCAAAGGCCTGGAGGTCGGCGAGGCTGGCACGCGAGTTGTAGAAGGTTTCAAAACCGGCGGCTTTCAACAGGCTCTGGGCGTGGCGGGCGACTTCTTCGGCCGTGCCGTACACCGAGCCGGAGAGGATGGCGACTTTCATCAATCTGATCCTGAAACTGAAAAAAAGAGCGGCGATAGTAACAGCCGGCGGCGCAATGTTGCGATTGGCTCTCGATAAGCGCTGATGGCCAGTAGACAGCGCCGATTGATCTTCTAGAATGCCTGCCACCGACACCCTTGAAAGGATTCAAAGATGATCAATGCCAGCCTGCTGCAGATGGTGATCAACGCGTCGAACGATGGAATCGTGGTGGCCGAACGGGAAGGTAAAGAGGACAACATTCTGATTTACGTGAACCCGGCTTTCGAACGCCTGACGGGTTACACCAGTGAAGAGATCCTGTATCAGGATTGCCGTTTTCTGCAGGCCGGAGACCGGGACCAGGAAAACCTGCCCCTCATTCGAGAGACCTTGCGCAATAACGGTTCGTGCCGCGAAATCCTGCGTAACTACCGCAAGGACGGCACACCGTTCTGGAACGAGCTGTCGCTGTCGACGGTAAAAAACGCTGACGATGGACAGACTTACTTCGTCGGCGTGCAAAAGGACGTGACCGTTCAGGTCAAGGCGCAGCAGCGAGTGGCGCAGCTGGAAGCCCAGGTCGCGGCACTCGAGGCAGAGCTGGCGGCCATCAAAGCGACGAACGGCGCAAACAAAACAGCGAACTAAGTGTCATTAACTACAATCACCAATGACTTTGTAATTATTTATTTCGAGCTAGCCATGCAACGCGACGCCCTCCTGACCCAGGACGAGCTGGATTTTATCCAGACCATGCAACACAACCCGCAGCTCAATGTGCGGGATGCGACGTCGAGCCTGTTGGTCAATGGTGGTTCGCAAATCCGTGATCTGCTCACGCGCCTGGCGGCCCATGAGCAAGTCACCATCCAGGCCAACTTCGAAAACCAGCAGATGACCTTTCCGCTGCATCTGGTGGAAGACGAATTCCACGCCCTGCATTTGCGCCTGGGTGTGCCAAGCATTTATGAAGACGGGCCGATGGTGCGCCCATGGCGTCTGGCCCTTGAAGAACCGGTAGCGCTGGAGAATGCCAAGGGCCAACCGGGCATGCTGTGGGTTCACGAGGTTTCGCACAAAGGCGTGTTGCTGGAAGTGCGCAACAAGACCAAGCCACCGAAGCATTTCGCCCTGTGGTTCAGCCCTTCAGGCTATGAGCGGATTTCCCTGCGCGGCACCTTCGAACGGGAAACCGAAGGTGGTTTCTACGCCTACGACTTGAGCCAGAGCGACGCCGACGAGACCGAGCGCCTGCGCCAGTTCATCCTTCAGCAACATCGCCTGACTCACCCTGCCCTGCACACCTGAGTCTCAGGTATCCAGCGTCCCCGCGAGAAACTGGTTCAGGCGCTGGCGCATGGTCGAACCTTCATTGCCCAGACAGCCCACCGATGAACCGGCCAGGCTGTCCTGTGCCAGATCCGACGCATCGCCTGCCAGCATCAACTGACAATCCAGGCTCAGGGCCAGGCGGTTCAGACGCCGGGGTAATTCGGTAGTCGGGGCGTGATTGGAAAACAGCACCAGCGCCTGCGGTTTGATTTTTTCGCAAACCAGCGTCAGCTCATCGAACGGCTGGCCGGTGGTCAACACACGAACGCCCGTGTCATTGCCACTGAGAAACAGCGCCGCCACCAGCAATTCGAGTTCACGGCATTGCCCGGCCAGGGCGCTGACAATCACCTTGCGCGGATGCGAGCCACGCAACACGACAATGCGCTGCAGCACCCGCGCCCTCAGGAAACCATCAAGGAACAGCCACTCGCTGGTTTGCCCGAATGAATCCTGGCGCTGCAACAAGCGCAGCCACAGCGGCATGAGGATGTCCTGGAACACCACAGGCAGCGTGTAGGAAGAGAAAATCTGCCCGTAGACCCGATCCAGTTCCTGGTCATCGAATGAACTGACCGCGCGCTGGACCTGATCCTGCCATTGCAGATAGTCGGCCTGCACCATGTCATTGGGAATGATGTGCGCCAGCGCTTTCATCGGCTCGGTCTTGGCCAGGATCCTGCCGACCTTGCTCACCGACACACCACGATCAATCCAGTCGACGATGCTGCGAACGCGCTCGATATCGGTCATCGAATACAGCCGGTGCCCACTTTCGGTGCGTGTCGGCTGGATCAAACCATAACGTCGCTCCCATGCGCGCAGCGTGACCGGGTTCACTCCGGTCAGACGCGCCACTTCACGTATGGGGAAAAGCTCCTCGCGCTCAAGCGCAACAGATGCCTGCGAAGCAGGGCGAACGTCTGTAATGACAGGCATGTGTGCGGGCACGTCCTTGTTGGCGTTGTTAGCGTAGTTGGATCCCATTCTACTCCGGATGCCCCTCGTCGGTTCAAGCGATGAAACGGGACGAAACTCTCTGGTTTCGTCACAATAATCAGGAATAATCCTTGCTTGTCGAAAAGCGCAGCCCTCTACCCCGGCGCTGCGTCAGGCGAAGTTCCTACCCGGAACGACGCAAACGTAATACGGAGATACACGATGTCTACTTCCCCCGTCACGCTGATGGTCGCGCGTCGCGTCGCCGATGGCCGCTATCAGGACCTGATCGCCTGGCTGCGCGAAGGCGAACAACTGGCCACCGACTTTCCCGGCTACCTGGGTTCCGGCGTATTGGCTCCGCCTCCCGGCGACGATGAGTTCCAGATCATTTTCCGCTTTGTCGACGAACAGACCCTGCACGCCTGGGAGCACTCGGCCTCGCGCACCGCGTGGCTGGCCCGTGGCAGTGATCTGTTTGCCCACCCGACCGAACATCGGGTCAGCGGCATCGAAGGCTGGTTCGGTGCAGCCGGCGTGCGTCCTCCGCGCTGGAAACAGGCCGTGGCCATCTGGCTGGCGTTTTTCCCGGTTTCCCTGCTGTTCAACTTCGTGCTCGGTCCGCTGCTCGGTGAAATGAGCCTGTTGCCCCGCGTGTTCATCAGCACACTGTGCCTGACGCCGTTGATGGTCTATTTCTTCATTCCACTGTCGACACGCCTGCTGGCCGGCTGGCTCAACAGTTCCCCACCCCGTCCACTGCCTGGCGCGGCGTCCACGCAAAATCGCTGAAACCATCGCTCGCGTCGCTGTTATAGTTTTTGCTCTGACCTCGACGCGAGCCGTTCATGACCTCTTTTGCAGCTCCCATTCTCATCACTGGTGCCGGCCAGCGCGTCGGGCTGCATTGTGCGCAGCGGTTGCTGGAGGACGGTCACCGGGTCATCTTCACTTACCGTAGCGAACGTCCGGGCGTGAAGACGCTGAAGGACCTGGGCGCGATCGGCGTGTTCGCGGACTTTTCCAGTGAAAGTTCCATCCTGGCGTTCATCGCCGAACTGAAAACCCACACCGACAGCCTGCGGGCCATCGTCCACAACGCCTCCGAGTGGCTGGCGGAAAACGGGGACGACGAAGCCGAAGCCTTCACTCGCATGTTCAACATCCACATGCTGGCGCCGTACCTGATCAATCTGCATTGCGCCGACCTGCTGCGACGCTCGAACCCCGCCGATATCATCCACATCAGCGACGACGTCACCCGCAAGGGCAGCAGCAAACACATCGGCTATTGCGCCAGCAAGGCCGGGCTCGACAGTCTCACGCTGTCCTTCGCCGCGCGCTACGCCCCGTCAATCAAGGTCAACGGCATCGCGCCAGCCCTGCTATTGTTCAATCCCGACGACGACGCGGCATACCGCGCCAAGGCGCTGGCCAAGTCCGCGCTGGGCATCGAACCCGGCAGCGAAGTGATCTATCAGAGCCTGCGCTATCTGCTCGACAACCCTTATGTCACCGGCACGACCCTGACCGTCAACGGCGGGCGGCACGTCAAGTAAAACGCCCCCGCGAGGATGCTCCATGACCCGTTCCCTGCCCGAAAACTACCGCGAGATCCTGATCGGCCTCGGTGAAGATCCCGACCGTGAAGGCTTGCTCGACACACCGGTGCGGGCGGCCAAGGCCATGCAGTATCTGTGTCACGGCTATGAGCAGAGCGTCGACGAGATCGTCAATGGTGCGCTGTTTGCTTCCGACACCGACGAGATGATCATCGTCGCGGACATCGAGCTCTACTCGTTGTGCGAACATCACCTGCTGCCCTTCATCGGCAAGGCCCATGTGGCTTATATTCCGACGGGCAAGGTACTGGGACTGTCGAAGATCGCACGGCTGGTGGACATGTTCGCCCGCCGCCTGCAGATCCAGGAAAACCTCACCCGGCAGATCGCCGAGGCGGTCCAGCAAGTCACCGATGCCGCCGGTGTCGCGGTGGTCATCGAAGCCCGGCACATGTGCATGATGATGCGCGGTGTCGAGAAACAGAATTCGACCATGAACACCTCGGTCATGCTCGGCGCCTTCCGCGAGTCGAGCAACACCCGCCAGGAGTTCCTGCAATTGATTGGACGGAGCAAGTAAATGCCACAACTTCAACCGGGAATGGCGCGCATCCGGGTCAAGGATCTGCGCCTGCGCACCTTTATCGGGATCAACGAGGACGAAATCCTCAACAAGCAGGATGTGCTGATCAACCTGACCATCCTGTACGCCGCGCAGGAAGCGGTGCGCGACAACGACATCGACCACGCGCTGAACTACCGCACCATCACCAAGGCGATCATCGCCCACGTGGAAGGCAACCGCTTCGCGCTGCTCGAACGCCTGACCCAGGAATTGCTGGATCTGGTGATGGTCAACGAATCGGTGCTGTACGCCGAGGTCGAAGTCGACAAGCCGCACGCGTTGCGTTTTGCCGAGTCGGTGTCGATCACCCTCGCCGCCAGCCGCTGAGTGTGTCTGGCGCTTCAAGCGTCAGACTTTTATCATCCGCGCCACGATTTGACTGCACAGAGCCCATCATGACCGAGCAACAACGCCTCGAACTCGAAGCCGCCGCCTTCCGCCGGCTGGTCGCCCACCTGGACAGCCGCAAGGATGTGCAGAACATCGACCTGATGAACCTCTCCGGGTTCTGCCGCAATTGCCTGTCCAAGTGGTACAAGGCCGCCGCCGACGAGCGCCAGATCGACGTCAGCCTCGACGATGCCCGCGAAGTGGTTTACGGCATGCCGTACGCCGAGTGGAAAGCCCAATATCAGCAAGAAGCCAGCGCCGAACAACAAGCGGCGTTCGCCAAAGGAAAACCCAATGAGTGATCTGAACACCCTGCGCGCCAGCCTCAAGAGCGGCGAACACGTTTTTGCCGACACCCTGGCGTTTGTCGCCGCCGGTTACGACTACCAGCCTCAGGCGTTCAACAACGGCGGCGTGGAAAACGCGGCCGGGCAGAATGAAGGTTCGTGCAAGACGCTGGGTCTGGCGATGCTGGAAGGCTTGAACGACGAAGAAGCGCTGCTGGCATTCGGCGAACACTACCGTTCGGTCGTGGCGACGCCTGAAGGCAGCGACCACGGCAATATCCGTGCGCTGATCCAGCACGGTCTGGCCGGTGTGAAGTTCGAAGCGCAGCCGCTGATCCGCCGCTGATTCCCTAGCGAATCGCGGGTACAAAAAAACCGGCCAATTGGCCGGTTTTTTTATGTCTGCAATCTTAGAACGAAGCGTTTTGCAGATCGTCCAGGTAACGCTCGGTGTCCAGTGCCGCCATGCAGCCGGCGCCGGCCGAGGTGATGGCCTGACGGTAAACGTGGTCGGCCACGTCGCCGGCAGCAAAGATGCCTTCGACGCTGGTCGCAGTGGCGTTGCCTTCACGGCCGCCCTGAACCACCAGGTAGCCGTCTTTCAATTCCAGCTGACCTTCGAACAGCGAGGTGTTCGGGGTGTGGCCGATCGCGATGAACACGCCGTCGACCTTGATTTCGTCGAAGCTGCCGTCGTTGTTCTTCAGACGTGCACCGGTCACGCCCATGTTGTCGCCCAGCACTTCGTCCAGGGTCGCGTTCAGTTTCAGCTCGATCTTGCCTTCGGCCACACGGGCGTTGAGCTTGTCGATCAGGATCTTCTCGGCGCGGAAGGTTTCGCGACGGTGGATCAGGGTGACCTTGCTGGCGATGTTGGCCAGGTACAGGGCTTCTTCGACAGCGGTGTTGCCGCCACCGACCACGGCAACCGGTTTGTTGCGATAGAAGAAACCGTCGCAGGTCGCGCAGGCCGAAACGCCTTTGCCCATGAACGCTTCTTCCGACGGCAGGCCCAGGTAACGAGCGCTGGCGCCGGTGGCGATGATCAGGGCGTCGCAGGTGTAGGTGCCGCTGTCGCCAGTCAGGCTGTACGGTTTGGAAGCGAAGTCCACCGCGTTGATGTGATCGAACACGATCTCGGTTTCAAAACGCTCGGCGTGCTCACGCATGCGCTCCATCAGCACCGGACCGGTCAGACCGTGGACGTCGCCCGGCCAGTTGTCGACTTCGGTGGTGGTGGTCAGTTGACCGCCGGCCTGCATGCCGGTGATCAGCAGCGGCTTGAGGTTGGCACGGGCAGCGTAGACAGCAGCGCTGTAACCGGCAGGGCCGGAACCGAGGATGATCACTCGCGAATGACGGACTTCAGACATGAACCTGTCTCCTGTTGACCGGCCAATACATCAGGCGCGGACGCCGGACTGCCGGCGAGAATAAAAAAGGACTGTGGATAACCTTGGGGAAGGCATGAGCTCGACAGTCCTGTAAAAAGTTGGGTGCAGCGTATCGAGGGGGGCAAGATTAAGGAAATACGGTTTAACAATCCAGCTCATAGGTGGTCTCTATGCCGACACACTGACGAGATGGACGTCTTTGTTACAGTGAATGTCGATCCCGCTGCCGCGCTTTCACAGGTTATGCAAAGTCGGTAAGGTCGGCGCGTTTTCCCTTGCTCGGAGCACCTTATGCCCGCCCCTGTTCTCTCAGGCCCGCAATACCTGCGTGAAGGCCTGAAACTGGTCTTGAGCCCTGGCCTGCGCCTTTTTGTGCTGCTGCCGCTGGCCATCAACCTGGTGCTGTTCGTCGGATTGATCTATTTCGCCGGCCACCAGTTCAGCCTGTGGGTCGATACCCTGATGCCGTCGCTCCCCGACTGGCTGAGCTTTCTGAGCTACATCCTGTGGCCGCTGTTCGTGGTGCTGGTGGCATTGATGGTGTTTTTCACCTTCACCATGCTGGCCAACGTGATCGCGGCGCCGTTCAATGGTTTTCTCGCAGAAAAAGTCGAAGTCGTGGTGCGCGGCACCGACGACTTCCCGGCCTTCAGCTGGGGCGAACTGATCGCCATGATCCCGCGCACCCTCGCCCGTGAAATGCGCAAACTAGGCTACTTCCTGCCGCGCGCCATCGGCCTGTTCATCCTTTCGTTCATCCCGATGGTAAACATCGTCGCCGCACCGCTGTGGCTGCTGTTCGGCGTGTGGATGATGGCGATCCAGTACATCGACTACCCGGCGGACAACCACAAGCTGGGCTGGAACGAGATGCTGGCCTGGCTGCGGCAGAAGCGCTGGCAGAGCATGAGCTTTGGCGGGATCGTTTACCTGGCGTTGCTGATTCCGGTGGTCAACATCCTGATGATGCCGGCGGCGGTGGCCGGGGCTACGTTGTTCTGGGTGCGCGAGCGCGGTGCCGAAAACCTCGTGACGCAACGCTGAAGTCGCGTTCACAAATCCATCATCCGAACGTCACAACCACGACATGGCCTCAGCCGACACTGAGGCCATGACGACAGCTCTACACATCACTCTGATCAGCGAAACCTTCCCACCGGAAATCAACGGGGTGGCCAATACCCTTGGCCGCTTGTGCGACGGTTTGCGCGCGCGCGGGCATCGGGTGGAACTGGTGCGGCCACGTCAGGGTGACGATCCGCAGCGCAGTGAAGACGATGCGCTGCTGTTGTGCCGGGGCTGGCCGCTGCCGGGTTATCCGGGGTTGCAGTGGGGTCAGTCGTCGATGCACAAGTTGCTGCGCCGCTGGACACGCCAGCGCCCGGATGTGCTGTACATCGCCACCGAAGGCCCGCTCGGGTTGTCGGCACTGCGAGCCGCGCGCCGCCTGGGCATCGCCGTGGTCAGCGGCTTCCACACCAATTTCCAGCAGTACACCAACCAGTACGGCCTCGGCCTGCTGACACGATTGCTGACCCACTATCTGCGCTGGTTCCACAATCGGTCGGCGCTGACCCTGGTGCCGAGCGTCAGCCAGCGTCTGGAACTGGAACGACGACATTTCGATCGTCTCGCACTGCTGTCCCGAGGGGTCGACAGTCAGTTGTTCCACCCGACCAAACGCCTGAACGCCCTGCGTGAGCAATGGGGACTGAGCGAGCAGGACATCGCGGTGATTCACGTAGGACGCCTGGCGCCAGAAAAGAATCTCGGCCTGCTCAAGCGCTGCTTCGACAAGCTCGCCAGTGCTTATCCACAGCGCAATCTGAAGCTGATCATCGTCGGGGACGGACCGCAGCGGGTGGCCCTGGAAAAAGAATTGCCCGAGGCGATTTTCTGCGGCTCACAACGCGGCGAAGCGCTGGCAGCGCACTATGCGTCTGGCGATCTGTTCCTGTTTCCGAGCATGACCGAGACGTTCGGCAACGTCGTGCTGGAGGCGCTGGCTTCGGGTCTTGGCGTGGTGGCCTACGATCAGGCAGCGGCTGCGCAGCATATTCGCCACGGCTACAACGGCGTGTTGGCGATGCCGGGGGATGAAGAGGCGTTTTGCGATGCAGCGCAGTGGCTGCTGGAAGAGGATGAAACCTTGCGTTGCGTCAGATTGAACGCCCGCCAGCATGCCAGTCGCCAAGGCTGGGCGGCCATCATCGAGCAGTTTGAAAACCATTTGCAGGGAGCTTGCCGCGACCTGCGCGACAAGCCCCCCACTGCAATCAAACCAGCGTCATCAACGCCTCACGGCTGAACGGCAGAATGTCCTGCTCGCGGCCTTCGCGCACTTTCTGCGCCCAGTCCGGGTCCACCAGCAGCGCACGACCTACCGCCACCAGATCGAACTCGTCATTGTTCAGACGCTCCAGCAGTTTCTCCAGACTGGCCGGTTGCGCGACCTTGTCGGTGTTGACCATGAACTGCAGGAACTCGCCATCGAGGCCGACACTGCCGACGGTGATGGTCGGTTTGCCGGTCAGCTTGCGTGTCCAGCCGGCCAGGTTCAGTTCGGAACCGTCGAATTCCGGTTCCCAGAAACGACGCGTCGAGCAGTGGAAAATGTCCACGCCAGCGTCGGACAGAGGCTTGAGGAACTCGCCCAGCGCCTCCGGGGTTTGCACCAGACGTGCGGTGTAGTCCTGCTGCTTCCACTGCGAGAAGCGGAAGATGATCGGGAAGCCTTCACCCACGGCAGCGCGCACGGCCTGGATCAGCTCGATGGCGAAACGCGAACGGTTGGCCAGGCTGCCACCGTATTCGTCGGTACGCTGGTTGCTGCCTTCCCAGAAGAACTGGTCGATCAGGTAACCGTGGGCGCCGTGGATTTCCACGCCGTCCATGCCGATGCTCTGGGCATCTTTGGCAGCCTGGGCGAAGGCTGCGATCACGTCCTGGATATCCTGCTTGGTCATGCCGTGCACCACGACCTGACCGTCCTTGAGTTTCTCCGTCGGGCCGTAGCCCGGCACGCTGGCATCCGGCTCGGTGCCGATGCGACGAACGCTGCCGACGTGCCACAGTTGCGGGACGATCTTGCCGCCCTCGGCGTGCACCGCGTCGACAACTTTCTTCCAGCCGGCCAGTGCCGCTTCGCCGAAGAACTGCGGCACATTCGGGTAACCGTTGGAGGCTTGGTGGCCGACGGTGGTGCCCTCGGTGATGATCAGGCCGACACCGGCCGCCGCACGACGACGGTAATACTCGATCACTTTGGAATTGGGTACGCCACCCGGAGAGAACGAACGGGTCATCGGCGCCATGACCACACGGGTCGGCAGTTCGAGGGCACCGAGCTGGAACGGTTTGAACAAGGCTTGAACAGGCATGGGAGGCTCCACGAAAAGGTCATCGACGGGCAGGTGATTCATATGACGGCGATAATATGCGGAGTTTCAACCAGCCGAAAGCATTATTGATCTGAATGATTAAGGGTCAAAAGACAGGCAAAAAAAATCGCAGCTCGATGGCTGCGATTTTCGCGTTTCAGCTCAGGGCTTTTTCAATCGCCGTAATCACCGAAGGATCATCCGGCGCCGTGCGCGGCGAGAAGCGGGCCAGTACACGACCATCCTTGCCGAGCAGGAATTTCTCGAAATTCCAGGTGATGTCACCGGGAAATTCGGCACCCTCGCCCGCCAGCAGGCGGTACAGCTGATGGCGATCGTGACCGTTGACTTCGAGCTTTTTCGACAACGGAAAACTCACGCCATAGTTGAGGCTGCAGAATTCCTGAATCTCCTGCTCGCTGCCCGGTTCCTGACCGGCAAACTGGTTGCACGGCAGGCCCAGCACACTGAAGCCTTTGCCTTTGTATTGCTGATAGAGGTTTTCCAGCGCCGCGTACTGTGGGGTCAAGCCGCATTTGGAGGCGACGTTGACCACCAGCACGACTTGGCCCTTGAAGGGTGCCAGCGGTAGCTCCTGACCATCCAGGGCTGTCAACTTAAGGTCGTGAAAAGCACTCATGACGAACTCCAGATTCCCGTTTTCTACTCGAAACAGCCACTTGGCGAGGCCACCAAGGACAGCCGCGGACTAAAAAGGCGCCCTCGGGCGCCTCTCCAGTTCTCTGAGCTTAGCGCAGAAAATCAGTGGTGATGGCCACCTTCGCCATGGACGTGACCATGAGCGATTTCTTCCTGGCTGGCGTCACGGATGGCAACGACCTTCACTTTGAAGTTCAGGCGCTGACCGGCCAGCGGGTGGTTGCCGTCGACGGTGACGTCGTCGCCGTCCAGGTCACGAATGGTGACGATCTGCATCTGGCCGTCCGGCGCCGAAGCGTGGAACTGCATGCCGACTTCCAGCTCGTCAACGCCTTCGAACATGCTGCGGCTCAGGGTGCTGACCAGTTCGGCAGCGTATTCGCCGTAGGCATCTTCCGGCTCGACTGCAACTTGCAGGTCGTCACCGACGGTTTTACCTTCCAGGGCTTTTTCCAGGCCCGGGATGATGTTGCCTGCGCCATGCAGGTAAACCAGCGGAGCGCCGCCGGCGGAGCTGTCGATGACCTCACCAGCGTCGTTGGTCAGGGTATAGTCGATGGAGACAGCCTTATTGGCGGCGATCAGCATGGGGCGAGACCTTTTGCATAAGAATATAGAAAGGCCAAGTTTAGCGAAGCAATCGCTCGAAAGCGAACACAACCCTGACAAACGGGATTCGACGATCACAGGCTTCCATCAGGACGAGGACGGTCACTGGGTGGCCGAACTTTCCTGCGGCCACACCCAGCACTTGCGACACCAGCCGCCATGGCAGTCACGGGCATGGGTGCTGGATGCAACGCAACGTATTGAAAAAATAGGCCAACCCTTTGCTTGCGGTTGGTGCGCTCAAGGCTCGGTTAGCGCTAACCTTGACGCCTGAAAAACCGGTGGAAGGCCAGCCATAGGCCAACGCCCTTGCCATGCACCCTTAGAGAATCCGCATGCAAACTTTTTTTATCGCGCCCACCGATTTTGGTGTGGGTCTGACCTCCATCAGCCTCGGGCTGGTGCGTACGCTGGAACGGGCCGGGCTGAAAGTCGGCTTTTTCAAACCGATTGCCCAGCCGCATCCGGGCGACACCGGCCCTGAGCGCTCCACCGAGCTGGTGGCCCGCACCCACGGCCTGAAGCCGCCGCAGCCACTGGGCCTGGCCCACGTCGAGCGGATGCTCGGCGACGGTCAGCTCGACGAGCTGCTCGAAGAAATCATCGCTCTCTACCAGCAGGCGGCCATCGGCAAGGACGTGCTGGTCGTCGAAGGCATGGTGCCGACCCGCAGCGCCAGCTATGCCGCACGGGTCAACCTGCACCTGGCCAAGAGCCTGGACGCCGACGTGATTCTGGTCTCGGCGCCGGAAAACGAAGTGCTGACCGAACTCTCCGGCCGCGTCGAGTTGCAGGCGCAACTGTTCGGCGGCCCGAAAGACCCGAAAGTCCTTGGCGTGATCCTCAACAAGGTCAAGACCGACGAAAGCATGGACGCCTTCGCCGCGCGCCTGAAAGAACATTCGCCATTGCTGCGCAGCGGAGATTTCCGCCTGCTCGGCTGCATTCCGTTCCAGCCCGAACTCAATGCCCCGCGCACCCGAGACGTCGCCGACCTGATGGGCGCCCAGGTGCTCAACGCCGGCGACTACGAAACCCGGCGCATGACCAAGACCATCATTTGTGCACGCACCATGCGCAACACCGTGGACCTGCTCAAGCCCGGCGTATTGGTAGTAACCCCCGGTGATCGCGATGACATCATCCTCGCCGTCAGCCTCGCGGCCATCAACGGCGTACCGCTGGCCGGCCTGCTGCTGACCAGCGACACCCTGCCGGATCCACGCATCATGGACCTGTGCCGTGGCGCGTTGCAGGCTGGCTTGCCGGTGTTGTCGGTGAGCACCGGTTCCTACGACACCGCCAACCTGCTCAACGGCCTGAACAAGGAAATCCCCGTCGACGACCGCGAGCGCGCGGAGATCATCACCGATTTCGTCGCCAGTCATCTGGATGCCAACTGGCTGCACCAGCGCTGCGGCACGCCGCGAGAAATGCGCCTGTCACCGGCGGTGTTCCGCTATCAATTGATTCAACGCGCCCAGGCCGCCAACAAGCGCATCGTCCTGCCCGAAGGCAGCGAGCCGTTCACCGTGCAAGCGGCGGCGATCTGTCAGGAACGCGGGATTGCCCGCTGTGTGTTGCTGGCCAAACCGGCAGACGTCGAAGCCGTGGCCCGAGCCCAGGGCATCGTGCTGCCGCCGGGGCTGGAAATTCTCGATCCGGACCTGATCCGCGAGCGCTACGTCGAACCGATGGTCGCCCTGCGCAAGAGCAAAAGCCTCAACGCGCCGATGGCCGAGCAGCAACTCGAAGACACGGTGGTGATCGGCACCATGATGCTGGCGCTGGATGAAGTCGACGGACTGGTCTCCGGCATCATCAACACCACCGCCAACACCATCCGCCCGGCCTTGCAACTGATCAAGACGGCTCCGGGCTGCACGCTGGTGTCGTCGGTGTTCTTCATGCTGTTCCCCGAAGAAGTGCTGGTCTACGGCGACTGCGTGATGAACCCGCACCCGAGCGCCAGCGAACTGGCCGAGATCGCCCTGCAAAGCGCCGACTCGGCCGCCGCGTTCGGCATCACGCCACGGGTGGCGATGATCAGCTACTCCAGCGGCGAATCGGCCACCGGCGAGGACGTCGAGAAAGTCCGCGAAGCCACCCTGCTCGCCCACGAACAACAGCACTCGCTGTTGATCGACGGGCCGTTGCAGTACGACGCCGCCGCCAACGAAACCGTGGCCCGGCAACTGGCGCCGAACAGCCAGGTGGCCGGTCGCGCCACGGTATTCGTGTTCCCCGACCTGAACACCGGCAACACCACGCACAAAGCCGTGCAGCGCAGCGCTGATTGCGTCAGCCTCGGCCCGATGCTGCAAGGCCTGCGCAAACCGGTGAACGACCTGCCGCGCGGCGCGCAGGTCGACGACATCGTCTACACCATCGCCCTGACCGCGATTCAAGCTGCCAACCGACCTCTGGATATCTGACCCGATGCTGGCCTTTCTCCCTGCCCCCTTGCGCGGCGTGATCGCCGCGCTGCTGTTGGCGCTGAACACGATCCTGCTGTGCTCGTTCCTGTTTCTCGTGGCGCTGATCAAAGTGCTGCCGTTCGACCTCGCACGCCGTGCCTCGCGCTGGCTGATGAGCCACACCCACGAAGCCTGGATCAGCAACAACAAAGGCTGGATGAACCTGGTCCGCCGCACCCGCTGGCACCTCAGCGGCCTGCAAGGCCTGGACTACCAGCACTCGTACCTGATCACCAGCAACCACCAGAGCTGGGTCGACATCCTGGTGCTGCAATACGTGCTCAACCGGAAAATTCAGCCGCTGAAATTCTTCCTCAAACAGGAACTGATCTGGGTGCCGGTGATCGGTCTGGCGTGGTGGACGCTGGGCTTTCCGTTCATGAAACGCTACTCGAAAGCGTACCTGGAAAAGCACCCGGAAAAGAAAGGCAAAGACCTGGAAACCACCCGCAAGACCTGCGCGAAATTTCGCGACAACCCGGTGGGCATCTTCAACTTCGTCGAAGGCACACGGTTCACTGAAGGCAAGCACGCGCAGCAACAGTCACCGTTCAAATACCTGCTCAAACCCAAGGCCGGCGGCATTGCCTTCGTGCTCGATGCGATGGGCGAACAGCTGGAATCCATCGTCAACGTGACCATCCACTACCCGGGCGGGCGTCCAGGCTTCTGGGACCTGCTGTGCGGCAACGTGCGGGATGTAGTGGTGCACTTTGAAGAACTGAAAATCCCTGCGCAGTTCATCGGCAAGAACTACGACCCGGACGGCGAATACCGCCTGCAATTCCAGGGCTGGATCAACCAGCTGTGGCAAGACAAGGATGCGCTGCTGGAACAGATGCATCGCGAATATCCGAACCAACGCTGATCCCCCCGAGGCCCCCCCCCGACAGAAACAGGCCGGCCGTCAGGCTGGCTCCCACAGGAAAGCAATTCGCTTCTCGCTTCCCACCACTCAACACGATGAGCGTTAGCTCGAGTAAAGCTTTTGACGTGCCGGCCCCATCGGAAGGCTGAGTGGAGGGATTCATCCGGGGGTGGGCGCGCAGCGCCGTTTGGCGGAGCCAAACACATCGAGAGGAGGTGCAGCGAAGCAAACCGTAGGCGATGCCCCCGGATGAATCCCGGAACGAAGGAACACCGAGCCAAAGCGAGGTGCCGAACGCCGGGGCCCAGCGTTTTGATTCCTTTTGGGCGTTTGCAAAAGGGACTCGCCGTAAGGGCGAAACCGCCAGCCGCAGCACCCGCAAAAACGGATATTCACCCCAAAAAAGCCAAAAAAAAGCCCACCGATAATCACTCACCGGCGGGCTTTTTTATCAGCAGCTAACGCTTAAATCGCGCCACGCTTACGCAACAGATCCAACACCTGCTTCACACTTTCATCCAGCGACAACGACTGAGTATCGATCACCAGATCAGCATCCAACGGCACGTCATACGGGAAAGACTCACCCGGAATGTTATCGCCACCCGCAGCGTACAACCCTTGCGGATCACGCTCTGCGCAAACAGTCGGCGAAGCCTGGACATAGACCGTCAGCAAACGCTCCTTGCCGATCAGATCTTTCGCTTGTTCACGACCTTCAGCACTCGGCGCCACGAACGCAGCAAGCGTCAGCAGACCCGCTTCGTTGAACTGACGCGCCACGTGAGCGGCACGACGCCAGTTCTCGGTACGACCGGCGCGATCCTGCGGCAGACCTTTGTTGAGGTCGTGACGCAGGTTCTGGCCGTCCAGCACAAACACCGCACGACCGAGGTCGAACAGTTTGCGCTCGACCGCGTACGCCAAAGTGCTCTTGCCCGCGCCGGACAGGCCGCTGAACAGCACGGTCGCCGGTTGTTGACCGAAACGCTGAGCGCGCTCTTCGGTTGCTACATGAGCCAGCTTGCCGTGGTGCGTAGCCGTGCCATGAGTCACTGGCTGCGCGACGATCATGCCGGCGCCAACGGTGCCGTTGGTCAAACGGTCAATGATGATGAACGCGCCGGTGGTGCGGTTGCTGTCGTAACCGTCGAGGGCGATCGGCGCATCGAGCGCGATCCTGACCTTGCCGATTTCGTTGAGCTGCAACGCGCTCGCCGGGCCTTCTTCGAGGGTGTTGACGTCGACCTTGTTGACGATGCTGGCGATGGAGCCCGGCACGTAACTGGTGGCGCGCTTGATGTCGTATTTCTTGCCCGGCAGCATCGGCTCTTCAGCCATCCACACCAACATCGCTTCGAAGCTGTCGGTCACCGGCGGTACGTTGTCGGCGTGTACCAGCAGGTCGCCACGGGAGATGTCGATCTCGTCTTCCATGGTCAGCGTCACGGCCTGGCCAGGACCTGCGTGTTCCAGTTCACCTTCGAAGGTGACGATGGATTTCACGCGGCTGCTCTTGCCCGACGGCAGGACCACGACTTCGTCGCCCTTCTTGACGATGCCGCTGGCCAGGGTGCCGGCGAAACCGCGGAAGTTCAGGTTCGGACGGTTGACGTACTGCACCGGGAAACGCAGATCGGTGAAGTTGCGGTCGCCCGCCACTTCCACGGTCTCGAGGATTTCCATCAACGACTGGCCGGTATACCACGGCGAGCGCTCGGACTTGTTCACCACGTTGTCGCCCTTCAGAGCGGACATCGGCACGAAGTGCATGCTCGTCGGCTTCATCTTCAAGCCTTCGGCGAACTTCAGGTAGTCGGCCTTGATCGACTCGAACACGCCCTGATCGAAGCCTTTGAGGTCCATCTTGTTGATGGCGACAACGATGTGCTTGATGCCCAGCAGGGATGCGATGAAGCTGTGGCGACGGGTCTGGGTCTGCACGCCGTAACGGGCGTCGACCAGAATGATCGCCAGGTCACAGGTGGATGCACCGGTGGCCATGTTGCGGGTGTACTGCTCATGGCCGGGGGTGTCGGCGATGATGAATTTGCGCTTGGCGGTGGAGAAATAGCGGTACGCGACATCGATGGTGATGCCCTGCTCGCGCTCGGCCTGCAGGCCGTCGACCAGCAATGCCAGGTCGATGTCGTCACCGGTGGTGCCGACTTTCTTCGAATCGCGGGTGATGGCTTCGAGGTGATCTTCGTAGATCATCTTCGAGTCGTGCAGCAGGCGCCCGATCAGGGTGCTCTTGCCGTCGTCGACGTTACCGCAGGTCAAAAAGCGCAGCAGCTCTTTACGTTCGTGCTGGCCCAGGTAGGCGAGGATGTCCTCGCTGATCAAATCAGACTGGTGAGACATGACAACCCCTTAGAAATAACCCTGACGTTTTTTATCTTCCATCGAGCCTGCGCCATCGTGGTCGATGACCCGGCCCTGGCGCTCGGAAGTTCGCGTCAGGAGCATTTCCTGAATGATGTCCGTCAGGCTTTCGGCCTCGGACTCCACCGCGCCCGTCAACGGGTAGCAGCCAAGGGTACGGAAACGCACTTTCTTTTTGACGATGCGCGCCTTGTCCTCATCGGACAGGTGTTCGAGGATGCGCTCGTCATCGATCATGATCAGCGTGCCATTCTTCTCGATCACTTCGCGCTCGGCGGCGAAGTACAGCGGAACGATCGGGATGCCTTCGAGATAGATGTACTGCCAGATGTCCAGCTCGGTCCAGTTCGACAGCGGGAACACACGAATGGATTCGCCCTTGTTGACCTTGCCGTTGTAGACGTTCCACAGCTCCGGACGCTGGTTCTTCGGGTCCCAGCGGTGTTTGCTGTCGCGGAACGAGTAGACGCGCTCCTTGGCGCGGGACTTCTCTTCATCGCGACGGGCACCGCCGAAGGCGGCGTCGAAACCATGCTTGTCGAGTGCCTGCTTCAGGCCCTCGGTCTTCATGATGTCGGTGTGTTTGGCGCTGCCGTGGGTGAACGGGTTGATGCCCTGCGCAACGCCATCCGGGTTGACGTGGGTGATCAGGTCCAGGCCAAGCTCTTCGACCATCTTGTCGCGAAACTTGTACATTTCCTGGAATTTCCACTGCGTGTCGACGTGCATCACCGGAAACGGCAGTTTGCCCGGGAAGAACGCCTTGCGTGCCAGATGCAGCATCACGGCGGAGTCTTTACCGATGGAGTACAGCATCACCGGGTTGTCGAACTCGGCGGCCACCTCGCGGATGATGTGGATGCTTTCCGCCTCCAGCTGTTTCAGATGCGTCAGTTTGTCGACCATGGCTACTCACGAAAGCTTTCTTATGAACGGCCAGCGGGCCGTGTTCGAGCGGGGAATCCTAGCACAGCGACCCCTTCTAATCAGGACGCCAACTAGATCGAAAGGGCATATGAATATGCCCGCTCGTTCGGGTGCTTTTCAGGGAAAAGTCAGATCGGATTCGGGCAGTCGATGAAGATGTGTTCCAGGGCGAAACGCTTCGCCAGATAGTCACCCAGCGCCTGCACGCCGTAGCGTTCGGTGGCGTGGTGGCCGGCGGCGATGAAGCTGATGTCGTTTTCCCGGGCGCTGTGGAACGTCTGCTCGGAGGCTTCACCGCTGAGGAACAGATCGACGCCGGCAGCGATGGCGTTGTCGATGTAGCCCTGACCGCCGCCGGTGCACCAGCCGACCCGACGGATCATCGCGCCGCCCTCGACCAGCAACGGCTCACGGCCCATGCGTTCCTGTACACGACGGGCGAAGTCGCGGGCGGTCACCGGTTCGTCCAGCGAACCGACCAGGCCGACGATCTTCAGGTTGTCCGGATCCAGCGGCCCTTCGACGGTAATGTCGAGCTGCCGGGCCAGTTGCACGTTGTTGCCGACGTCCGGGTGCAGATCCAGCGGCAGGTGATACGCAAGCAGACTGATGTCGTGTTTGAGCAAGGTTTTCAGGCGCCGCTGCTTCATGCCGGTGACGCACGGGTTCTCGCCCTTCCAGAAGTAACCATGATGCACCAGCACCAGATCAGCCTCGGCCTCGACGGCGGCATCGAGCAACGCCTGGCTGGCCGTGACGCCGCTGACGATGCGCATCACTTGCGGGCGGCCCTCGACCTGCAGGCCGTTGGGGCAATAATCGGCAATTTTCGCACTGCCGAGGTAACGGTCGGCTTCTTCGACCAGGGTGCTCAGGGCGACGGCCATGAAAGACTCCTAAATATCCCGTTCAGAGGCACGCGCGGCCTCGTATAATGCGCGACATTATGGGCGGTCTGACCCCGCCTGCAACTTTTCCAGGACGTGCTTAATGCTCAAGGCGCTGCGTTTTTTCGGCTGGCCGCTGTTGGCCGGCGTGCTTATCGCTCTGTTGATTATTCAGCGTTACCCGCAGTGGGTCGGGCTTCCGAGCCTCGACGTCAACCTGCACCAGGCCCCGCAGACCACCAGCACGCAGCAGGGGCCGGTGTCCTATGCCGACGCCGTGGTCATCGCCGCGCCGTCGGTGGTCAACCTCTACACCACCAAAGTCATCAACAAGCCGAGCCATCCGCTGTTCGAAGACCCGCAGTTCCGTCGTTTCTTCGGGGACAACTCGCCGAAGCAGAAACGCATGGAGTCGAGCCTCGGTTCCGGCGTGATCATGAGCCCGGAAGGCTACATCCTGACCAACAACCACGTCACCACCGGCGCCGACCAGATTGTCGTGGCGCTCAAGGACGGTCGTGAAACCCTGGCCCGCGTGATCGGCAGCGACCCGGAAACCGACCTCGCCGTCTTGAAGATCGACCTGAAAACCCTGCCGTCGATCACTGTCGGCCGTTCCGACAACATCCGCATCGGCGACGTCGCCCTCGCCATCGGCAACCCGTTCGGCGTCGGCCAGACCGTGACCATGGGCATCATCAGTGCCACCGGCCGTAACCAGCTCGGCCTGAACAACTACGAAGACTTCATCCAGACCGACGCAGCGATCAACCCGGGCAACTCCGGCGGTGCACTGGTGGATGCCAACGGCAACCTCACCGGCATCAACACCGCAATCTTCTCCAAATCCGGTGGTTCACAAGGGATCGGTTTTGCGATCCCGGTGAAACTGGCGATGGAAGTGATGAAATCGATCATCGAGCACGGTCAGGTGATCCGTGGCTGGCTAGGGATCGAAGTACAACCGCTGACTCAGGAACTGGCGGAGTCGTTCGGTCTGTCCGGACGTCCGGGGATCGTGGTGGCGGGGATTTTCCGCGACGGCCCGGCGCAAAAGGCCGGCCTGCAACTGGGTGACGTGATTCTCAGCATCGACGGCGAACCGGCTGGTGATGGCCGCAAGTCGATGAACCAGGTGGCGCGGATCAAACCGACCGACAAGGTCACGATTCAGGTGATGCGCAATGGCAAGGAGTTGAAGCTGACCGCTGAAATTGGTCTGCGTCCGCCACCCGCGCCGGTGCAGGAAAAAGAAGAGTAAGACTTTGTTCACGCCAATGGCGCGAATAACAGACATTCTCAACAGGCATGTTATATTGTTTCAATTAATGCATTGGAACAACATAACATGTCGTCTCGAAAAAAGGCCTCCCTCCTCGGCCTGACCCTTGGGCTGCTGGGCGATCCCGCGTTTGCCGATGAACCGCAAACGCTCGAACTCGACGCCATCAGCGTCACTTCTGACTACGAATCCCCTACCGGGCCGGTCAAGGGCTATCGCGCCACCCGCTCGTCCAGCGCCACCAAAACCGATACCGCGATCCGCGATATCCCGCAGGCCATCAGTGTGGTGCCCGCCAACGTGCTCAAGGATCTGGGCAGCACCAGCGTCGAACGTGCGCTGGATTTCGCCGGTGGCGTGTCGAAGCAAAACAACTTCGGTGGCCTGACGCTTTACGAATACAGCGTGCGCGGTTTCACCACCTCCGAGTTTTACCAGGACGGTTTCAGCGCCAACCGTGGTTACCCGAGCACACCGGACACCGCCAACATCGAGCGCATCGAAGTGCTCAAGGGACCGGCCGCCAGCCTGTACGGCCGAGGCGATCCGGGTGGCACGGTGAACATCGTCACCAAAAAACCGCAGCCCGAGGCCTTCACCACCCTGCAAACCAGCGTCGGCAGTCGGGATCGCTACCGCACGGCACTGGACGTCAACACACCACTCGATGAGCAGGGTAACGTTCTGTCGCGAATCAACCTCGCGGTCGAGGACAACAACAGTTTTCGCGACCACGTCGACAGCAAACGCGTCTTCGTCGCCCCCTCCTTCAGCTGGCAACTGAGCCCGGACACCAGTCTGCTGGTGGAGAGCGAATTCGTGCGCCATAGCTCGACCTTCGACCGCGGCATCGTTGCGCCAAACAATAAATGGAGCGGTGTTTCGCGCTCAACGTTCCTCGGCGAGCCCAACGACGGCAACATCGACAACCACAACAACAAGCTGCAAACCACGCTTGAACACCACCTCAACGATGCCTGGAAACTGCGCCTGGCCAGCCATTACAAGGAAGGCAAACTCTGGGGTTTCGCCTCCGAAAACCGCCCGCTGAACGCCGATGGCCACACCGTCAACCGCCGCTATCGCGAACGCGATACCAACTGGCATGACAGCATCACCCAACTGGAACTGCGCGGCCTGTTCGACCTCGGCAGCTGGCAACACGAACTCCTGATCGGCAGCGAATACGAGAACTTCCGCAAGAACGAACGCGTCACCACCATCGCCGGCGGCCCCTACGCCATCGATATCTATAACCCTGTGTACGGCCAGCCCAAGCCCGACGGTGCACGCTCCGGCACAGACTTCTTCGAACACGTCGAAAGCCATGCGCTGAACCTGCAGGATCAAATCGTCTTCAACGAAAAACTACGCGGGATGCTCGGTGTGCGATTCGAGCACTTTGAGCAAAACATCGATGACCACAGCCGCAACACCACCAGCCGCCAGACCCACGACGCGCTCACTCAACGTGCAGGCCTGCTCTATCAACTGACCCCGGACACCGGCCTGTTCGCCAACGCCTCGACCTCATTCAAACCGAACAACGGCCTCGATGCGGCTGGCAAACCCTTCGATCCGGAAGAAGGCGTGGGTTACGAAATCGGCATCAAGAACGAGCTGTTCGACGAACGTTTAAGCAGCACCCTCGCCTTCTTCCATATCGACAAGGAAAACGTCCTCGCCCTCGACCCGGACACCGACACCAGCCGCGCCATGGGCAAGGCCCGCAGTCGGGGTTTCGACCTGCAAGTCACCGGGCAAGTGACCGACGCCGTCAGGGTGATCGGCGCCTTCGCCTGGATTGACGCCGAAGTCACCAAGGGTGATGCCGCGATTCCTGCCGGTAGCCGCATCCTCGGGGTGGCCAAACGCAGCGGCAGTCTGCTGGGGGTTTACGAGTTTCAGGACGGCCGCTTGCGCGGCTCGGATTTCGGCGCGGCGTTCACCTACGTCGGTGACCGCTCGGGTGAGTCCGGCAGCGATTTCGAACTGCCGGCCTATCACACCATCGACCTGCTGGCCCATTACAAGGCCAGCGACAACATCACCGTCGGCCTGAACCTGAACAACCTGTTCGACGAAAAGTACTACGAGCGCTCGTACAGCAATTACTGGGTCAACCCCGGCGAGCCGCGCAATTTCACGATCAGCCTGACACTTAACCTGTAAAAGGACGTCACCATGCAATACGGCAAATCCCTGCTGCTCATCGCCGCGCTGTTCGCCACTCACGCTTCGGCCCATGGTTTATGGACCGAACAACGGCGCGGCAATATCGAAGTCGTCTACGGCCACGGTGCCGAAGACAATGCGTTCAAACCGCAGAAAGTCAGCGGGGCGTGGGCCTTTGACGCGGGCGGCAAGATGATTCCCGTCAGTGTGCAGCGCCTTGCAGATCACGCCCGCCTGCAACCGTTGAAACCGCCAGCGGTGTTGGCCGTGGCGCTGAACAACGGCATGTGGTCGCAAACCGCCGACAAGAAATGGATCAACGAGGGGCGCAGCAAAGTCCCGGGAGCCATCGAGTCGACCGAGACCCTCAAGTACAGCCTGGCGATTTATCAGTCGGGAGCGAAGCTTCCCAAACTGGATCAGATCAAATTGCTGATTTTGCCGGAGGTCGATCCACTGACCGTAGGGCCGGGGAAATCATTGCCGGTGCGGGTGTTGCTGGATGGCAAACCGGCAGCGGGCGTGAAGTTGATCGGTGACTACCGCAGCGCACCGAATACCTTGAGCTCCGAAACCGACAAGGACGGTCGCGCACAGGTACTGGTGCGTAATGAGGGATTGAATGTGATTGCGGCGCAGGTGGAAGTACCGGTGAAGGGCAGTGCAGAGGTGAGCAGTCGGGGGTTGTTCAGTTCGTTGACGTTCCTGGGCGAACCGCATCACGAATGAATCAACGCTGATCCCTGCGGGACGGAACCCACAGGGATCAGCGTCGTTTCAGAGCTCGCCGAGACCGTCGATCAACGCCTGATTCTGCTCCGGCGTGCCGATCGAGATCCGCAGGAACTGGGCAATCCGTTCCTGTTTGAAGTGGCGCACGATCACACCCTGCTCTCGCAGCTTGGCCGCCAGCCCCGCCGCATCGTGTTGCGGATGCCGGGCGAAGATGAAGTTTGCCGCTGACGGCAGCACTTCAAAGCCTTTGGCCTGCAACTGGGCAACCACCCATTCGCGACTTTCGATGACCAGTGCACAGGTCTTGTCGAAGTATTCGCGATCCTCGAACGCTGCCGCCGCGCCGACATTCGCCATGCGATCGATCGGGTAGGAGTTGAAGCTGTTCTTGATCCGCTCCAGCGCTTCGATCAGGTCCGGATGCCCGACCGCCAGACCGACCCGCAGGCCCGCCAGCGAACGGGATTTGGACAAGGTCTGGGTCACCAGCAGGTTTGGATAACGGTCGACCAGACTGATCGCGGTTTCGCCGCCGAAGTCGATGTAGGCCTCGTCGACCACCACCACCGAATCCGGGCTGGCCTTGAGGATCTGCTCGACCGCTTCCAGTGCCAGCAGGCAACCGGTCGGCGCGTTCGGGTTGGGGAAGATGATCCCGCCGTTCGGTTTGGCGTAGTCGGCCGGGTTGATCCGGAACTGCGCGTCCAGCGGCACCGCGTCGAACTTGATGCCGTAAAGGCCGCAGTAGACCGGATAGAAGCTGTAGCTGATGTCCGGGAACAGCAGCGGCTGATCGTGTTGCAGCAGGCCGTGGAAGATGTGCGCCAGCACTTCGTCCGAACCGTTGCCGAGGAACACCTGATTGCTCTGCACGCCGTAGTATTTGGCGACGGCGTTTTTCAGCAGGTCGCTGTTCGGGTCCGGGTACAGGCGCAGGTTGTCGTTGAGTTCGGTCTGCATCGCCGCCAGGGCTTTTGGCGACGGGCCGTACGGGTTTTCGTTGGTGTTGAGTTTGACCAGGCGGGTCAGCTTCGGCTGCTCGCCCGGCACGTAAGGCACCAGATCCTTGACGAACGGGCTCCAGAATTTACTCATGTTCAGTTCCCCTTCACTTCGTCTTTGATGCGGTACTCGGCGCTGCGAGCGTGGGCGCTCAGCGATTCGCCACGGGCCAGGATCGATGCAGTCTTGCCCAGTTCCGAAGCACCGGCCTCGGAGCAAAAGATGATCGACGAGCGCTTCTGGAAGTCGTACACACCCAGCGGCGAGGAGAAACGTGCGGTGCCGGAGGTCGGCAATACGTGGTTCGGACCTGCGCAGTAGTCGCCCAGCGCTTCGGAGGTGTGGCGGCCCATGAAGATCGCGCCGGCGTGGCGAATCTGCGGCAGCCAGGCCTGCGGATCAGCGACCGACAGTTCAAGGTGTTCCGGGGCGATGCGGTTGGCAACTTCGATGGCCTGGGCCATGTCGCGCACGTGGATCAGTGCACCGCGACCATTGATCGAAGTTTCGATGATGGTGGCGCGATCCATGGTCGGCAGCAGTTTGTCGATGCTGGCGGCCACTTTGTCGAGGAACTCGGCGTCCGGGCTGACCAGAATCGCCTGGGCGTCTTCGTCGTGCTCGGCCTGGGAGAACAGGTCCATGGCGATCCAGTCCGGATCGGTCTGGCCGTCGCACACCACGAGGATTTCCGACGGGCCGGCGATCATGTCGATGCCGACCTGACCGAATACGTGACGCTTGGCGGTGGCCACATAGATGTTGCCCGGGCCGACGACCTTGTCCACCTGCGGCACGCTTTCAGTACCGTAGGCCAGCGCCGCAACGGCCTGGGCGCCGCCGATGGTGAACACCCGGTCGACACCGGCGATGCACGCCGCCGCCAGCACCAGCTCGTTGACCTCGCCACGCGGGGTCGGCACCACCATGACCACTTCGGTCACGCCGGCAACCTTGGCCGGAATCGCGTTCATCAATACCGACGACGGATACGACGCCTTGCCGCCCGGCACGTACAGACCGGCGCGATCCAGTGGCGTGACTTTCTGGCCCAGCACCGTGCCGTCGGCTTCGGTGTAGCTCCAGGAATCCTGCTTCTGTTTTTCGTGATAGCTGCGAACGCGGGCGGCGGCTTTCTCCAACGCTTCGCGTTGCGGTGCGGTGATGCGAGTCAGGGCCAGTTCCAGGCGCTCGCGCGGCAGGATCAGGTCCGCCATCGAGGCGACTTCGAGGCCGTCGAACTTCTGGGTGAACTCGACCAGCGCCGCGTCACCGCGCTCGCGCACAGCCTTGATGATGTCCAGCACCCGCTGATTGACCGAGTCGTCAGACACACTTTCCCAGCTCAGCAGATGATCCAGATGATGCGCGAAATCCGGGTCAGCAGCGTTGAGTCGGCGAATTGCAGTCGGTGCGGTCATAGCGAGAGCCTCATAGGAATGGCAAAAACTCAGGCGCCCTAACTTAGCAGTCGTTTCCGCTTGGGCACCTGAGATTCTGGCTATGAGGCGGATAGACGGGCGCGACTCAAGGTCGCGCAGGTACATCAGCCGCGGTGTCGAGACTCCACTGCCTTGCGCAGGGTGTCGATCAACGCCTGGATTCGGGCGTGTTGCATTTTCATCGAAGCTTTATTGACCACCAGACGCGAGCTGATCGTGGCGATCAGTTCCTGGGGTTCCAGACCGTTGGCACGCAGAGTGTTGCCGGTGTCGACCACGTCGATGATCTTGTCGGCCAGACCGATCAGCGGTGCCAGCTCCATCGAGCCATACAGCTTGATGATGTCGACCTGACGGCCCTGCTCGGCGTAGTAACGCTTGGCAACGTTGACGAACTTGGTCGCAACGCGCAGACGGCCCTTGGGCTCGACAGCACCGATCTTGCCGGCGGTCATCAGCTTGCACTGAGCGATCTGCAGGTCCAGCGGCTCGTACAGGCCTTGCCCGGTGTATTCCATCAGCACGTCTTTACCGGCAACGCCGAGGTCGGCCGCGCCATGCTCGACATAGGTCGGCACGTCGGTGGCGCGCACGATCAACAGGCGTACGTCTTCCTGAGTCGTGGGAATGATCAGCTTGCGGCTCTTGTCCGGATTCTCGGTCGGCACGATGCCCGCTTCGGCGAGAAGCGGCAGGGTGTCGTCAAGGATGCGGCCCTTGGACAGTGCGATGGTCAACATGGGAAACGTCAGTCCTTATCAAGGTACTCATGTCCGGTCGCAATCGGCGCCGGACATACATCGAGGGCGTTACCACCCCCGATCAAAACGAATTCAACGGACACTTCCCTGTGTCCAGATGCAGCGACTAGCCCGGAACGCGACGGATCTTGGCGCCCAGCATCTGCAGTTTTTCCTCGATGCACTCGTAACCACGGTCGATGTGGTAGATGCGGTCGATCAGGGTATCGCCTTCGGCCATCAGGGCCGAGATCACCAGGCTGGCCGACGCTCGCAGGTCGGTTGCCATCACTGGCGCGCCCTTGAGGATTTCAGTGCCGGTCACGATCGCCGTGTTGCCTTCGACCTGGATCTTGGCGCCCATGCGGTGCAGCTCGTACACGTGCATGAAACGGTTTTCGAAGATCGTCTCGATCACGGCACCAGTGCCTTCGGCAATGGCGTTGAGCGAGATGAACTGCGCCTGCATGTCGGTCGGGAACGCCGGGTACGGCGCAGTGCGCACGTTGACCGCTTTCGGGCGCTTGCCGTGCATGTTCAGCTCGATCCAGTCTTCACCGGTGGTGACTTCTGCACCGGCTTCGCGGAGTTTTTCCAGAACGGCTTCGAGAATGGTCGGATCGGTGTCCTTGACCTTCACGCGGCCACCGGTAACCGCGGCGGCCACCAGGTAGGTACCGGTTTCGATACGGTCAGGCATGACCTTGTAGAAGGCCGAACCCAGACGCTCGACGCCATCGATGGTGATGGTGTCGGTGCCAGCGCCGGAAACCTTGGCGCCCATGGCGTTCAGGAAGTTCGCCAGGTCGACCACTTCAGGCTCGCGGGCGGCGTTCTGCAGCACGCTGCGGCCCTTGGCCAGAGCAGCGGCCATCATGATGTTCTCGGTACCGGTCACACTGACGGTATCGAAGAAGAAGTGTGCACCGCGCAGGCCGCCTTCAGGGGCCTTGGCCTTGATGTAGCCGCCTTCGACGTCGATGATCGCACCCATGGCTTCCAGGCCACGGATGTGCAGATCGACCGGACGCGAACCAATCGCGCAACCGCCAGGCAAAGCCACTTCGGCTTCACCGAAACGGGCAACCATCGGGCCCAGCACCAGGATCGACGCACGCATGGTTTTCACCAGTTCGTACGGGGCGATCAGGGTCTTGATGGTGCGCGGGTCGATTTCGACGCTGAGCTTCTCGTCGATCACAGGCTCGATGCCCATGCGACCGAACAGCTCGATCATGGTGGTGATGTCGTGCAGGTGCGGCAGGTTGCCGACGGTGACCGGGCCATCGCACAGCAAGGTGGCAGCCAGGATCGGCAGGGCGGAGTTCTTCGCCCCGGAAATGCGGATCTCGCCATCAAGACGAGCGCCACCGGTAATAATCAATTTATCCATAACAATCTCGACGCCCTAGGGCTCAGGTGCGCTCGGCCCAGGCCGCGCTGCTGAAAAATTTCATAGTGACCGCGTGGATGCTGCCATCGGCGATCCATGGGTTCAAATGGGCATAGATGCTTTGCTGACGCTTGACCGGGCTCAACGCCGCCAGTTCATCGCTAATCACGTTCAGCTGAAAGTTGCAGCCTTCGCCTTCAACTTCCACCCGGGTTCCGGGCAGATTTGCTTCAAGGAAGCTCTTCACTTCTACGGCCTGCATGCTCAACCTCAATCGGCGCCCTGTGCGCACGGGTCGGACATCATACAAAAAAGCCCCGCGCCTGCGAACCCCGCTGCGCAGGACTCTGACGGGGGGCTTCTTTACAGATGCGGGTTCAGGGTTGCGCCAACAGCTCGGTCAGCTCGCTGACCTGAGCAATTTCACGCATGTCTTCGGGCATCCCGCGGATGCTGACGGCCTTGCCGGCGGCTTTCGCGTCACGAATGAAGCACAGCAGCAACGACAGGCCGACGCTGCTGGACTTTTCCACCGCCGAGCAATCGATCACCAATGCCGGGGCATTGCACGATTTGATCAGCGCCCGGCCCTGCTCCCGAAGGCCGGGACCGGTGCGGTAATCCAGCACGCCAGTGAGTTGCAGCTCACTGGCGGCGTCCAGACGAATGGCCGACTCGGTCATTGGACAGGCTTTCCGTTCTGTTCAGCCGACTGCTTGGCCTTGGCCACTTCCCCGGCCCAACCGTTGATGGTCTTGTCCAGGTCGTTGCCGTTGCGCTGCATTGCATCGGCGAACTGATCGCGGAACAGCTTGCCGATGTTGATGCCGTTGATGATCACGTTGCGCAGTTTCCACTCGCCATTGATCTTCTCGAGCGTGTACGACACCGGGTAGATCGCGCCGTTGCTGCCCTTGACGGTCATGCCGACGCTGGTGCGATCGCCCGACTCGTCCTTGGCCGGATCAACGGTGATGCCCTGGTTGTTGTATTCGAGCAAGGCGTTGCCATAGAACTGGAACAGGCCTTTCTTGAAGTTTTCCTCGAAAGTCTTCATCTGCGCCGGTGTTGCCTTGCGCGAATACTTGACCGTCATGATGCTCTTGGAAATGCCCTCGGCATCCACGACCGGTCCGACGATGCTGTTCAGCGCCGCGTAGAAGTCATTCGGGTCCTGCTTGTACTTCTCTTTATTGGCGGCCAGATCGGCCAACATCCGTTTGGTGGTGTCCTGAACCAGGTCGTGCGCCGAAGGCGCCGCCACGGCGTTAGCCACCAGCGGCAGTGCCGCCAGCAACACCAACAGGCCACGTCGCAAGGTAGAGATCATTCAAAAGCTCCTCATTTGGCGTCTTTGCTAACGGTATTGAGCAGGAATTTACCGATCAGGTCTTCCAGTACCAGTGACGACTGCGTGTCGTGGATGGTTCCACCATCCTTGAGGCGGGTTTCTTCCCCGCCCACGCTGATACCGATGTACTTCTCGCCCAACAGGCCAGCGGTGAGGATAGACGCTGTGGAGTCAGTCGGCAGGTTGTCGACCTTCTTGTCCACCAGCAACGTTACCCGACCGGTGAAACTGTCGCGGTCCAGATCGATCGCCGTGACCTTGCCGATGGTCACACCGGCCATGGTCACTTTGGCTCTGACCGTCAAACCGGCGATATTGTCGAAGTACGCGTAAAGTTTATAACTGTCGGTGGTGGACGTCGGAGACAGGCCACTGACCCGCAGGGCCAGCAGCAACAAGGCCAGGATCCCTGCCAGCAGGAACAGGCCGACACCGATTTCCAGGGTGCGGTTTTGCATCAGAAATCTCCAAACATCAAAGCGGTCAGAATAAAGTCCAGGCCGAGCACTGCCAGCGAGGCAAACACTACGGTCTTGGTGGTGGCACGACTGATCCCCTCGGAAGTGGGCTCACAGTCATAGCCTTGGAATACGGCGATCCAGGTCACGACAAAGGCGAAAACGATACTTTTGATCACGCCATTGAGCACATCGCTGGAGAAGTTCACGCTGTTCTGCATGTTCGCCCAGTAGGAGCCTTCATAGACGCCCAGCCAGTCGACCGCGACCCAGGAACCGCCCCAGATGCCGACCACGCTGAAGATCATCGCCAGCACCGGCAGGGAAATGAAACCGGCCCACAGACGCGGGGCAATGATGTACTTGAGCGGGTCCACACCGATCATTTCCAGGCTGGACAACTGCTCGGTGGACTTCATGTTGCCGATTTCCGCCGTCAGCGCCGAACCGGCACGACCGGCGAACAGCAGCGCCGTCACCACCGGACCCAGTTCACGCAGCAGGGTCAATGCAACCATCTGCCCCACCGCCTGCTCCGAACCATAGCTCGACAGAATACTGAAGCCTTGCAGCGCCAGCACCATGCCGATGAAGATCCCGGACACCACGATGATCACCAGCGACATGACGCCGACTGAGTGCAATTGCTTGACCAGCAGGCCGAAACCACCGCTGATGCCGCCCCGGCCCAGCAGGGCATGGAACAGGAACAGGGTCGCCCGACCGAATACCGCGACAGCGTCGATGGCTGACTCGCCGAATCGACGCACGCGTTCTATTAATGAAATTCTGCGCATCAGCGCTTCCCCAGAAGATCTGCGCGGTAATCCGTCGCTGGAAAGTGATACGGAACCGGGCCATCGGGGTTGCCGGTCATGAACTGACGGATACGCGGCTCGTCCGAGTTCATCAACTCGTCCGGCGTACCCTGCCCCAGCACCTGGCCATCACCTACGACATAGATGTAGTCGGCGATGCTCGCGGTTTCCGCCAGATCGTGGGAAACCACGATGCTGGTGATCCCCAGCGCGTCGTTGAGCAGACGGATCAGGCGCACCAGAACGCCCATGGCGATCGGGTCCTGGCCGACGAACGGTTCGTCGTACATGAGAATCTGCGGATCCAGCGCAATCGCCCGGGCCAGCGCCACACGACGTTTCATGCCGCCGGACAGCTCGTCGGGCATCAGTTCGATGGCGCCGCGCAGGCCGACTGCCTGCAATTTGAGCAGGACGATGTCGCGGATCATCTCGTCCGGCAATTCGGTGTGAACGCGCAGGGGAAAGGCGACGTTCTCGAACACGTCGAGATCGGTGAACAGCGCGCCGCTCTGAAACAGCACACCCATGTGCTTGCGTGCATCGAACAGATCGCTGCGCGACAGCTTCGGCAGGTTCTGGCCGTTGACCCAGACCTCACCCTGCGAAGGCCGCAACTGGGCGCCCATCAAGCGCAACAGCGTGGTCTTGCCACACCCGGAAGGCCCCATGATGCCGGTGACCTTGCCGCGCGGGATGCGGATATCGACGTTATTGAAAATGCTCCGCGCACCGCGCTTGAAGGAGACTCCCTTCAGCTCGACCGCGTAGGCGTTATCGGCACTCATCTAAACTCCTTGCGATGCAGCCTCTCACTCGGACGCCTGGCTTTCTGGAGAAAGCCCCTACATCCCGGGCAGGCCGAACTGGCGGCGAACTATATCACTGCAAAGGCCAAGCGCCCAAGGCCTCTCCCCGGCCGCGTTCAGCGATATGACAGGCCCAGGGCTTCTATTAGAGGGTTTTGGTAACGAGGAATGACAAAGCACGACGAACTTGCGTGAGGCTTTTCAACATAACCGCTATAATCGCCGCCTTTTCATCGGGCTATACGATTTCTGACATGAGCCAAACCAGCGACCTGATTCAATCGGCACAACGCACCATCCGCCTCGAAGTGGAAGCCGTACAAGGCTTGTTGCCCCATATCGACGCCGATTTCGTACGCGCTTGCGAGATGATTCTGGCCAGCAAGGGCCGTGTCGTCGTGGTCGGCATGGGCAAGTCCGGGCACATCGGCAACAAGATTGCCGCGACCCTGGCCAGCACCGGCACCCCGGCATTTTTCGTGCACCCGGCCGAAGCCAGCCATGGCGACATGGGCATGATCACCCGTGACGACGTGATCCTGGCCCTGTCGAACTCCGGCTCCACCAACGAAATCGTCACCTTGCTGCCGCTGATCAAGCGCCTGGGCATCCAGCTGATCAGCGTGACCGGCAACCCGCAATCGCCTCTGGCAAAAGCGGCCGAGGTCAATCTCAACGTTCACGTCGAGCACGAAGCCTGCCCGCTGAACCTGGCACCGACCTCCTCGACCACCGCCGCACTGGTCATGGGCGACGCCCTGGCCGTGGCGCTGCTGGAAGCCCGCGGCTTCACCGCCGAAGATTTCGCCTTTTCCCACCCGGGTGGCGCACTGGGCCGACGCCTGCTGCTGAAAGTGGAAAACGTCATGCACGCCGGCCAGGAGCTGCCGCAGGTACAACGCGGCACCCTGCTCAAGGACGCACTGATGGAAATGACCCGCAAGGGTCTGGGCATGACCGTGATTCTTGAAGCCGACGGCAAACTTGCCGGGATCTTCACCGACGGCGACTTGCGCCGTACGCTGGATCGAAGCATTGATATACGCAGCGCCACCATCGACCAGGTGATGACCGTGCACGGCAAGACCGCCCGCGCCGAAATGCTCGCCGCTGAGGCCCTGAAAATCATGGAAGACCATCGAATCAACGCGCTTGTCGTCGTGGATGAGGACGATCGCCCGATCGGCGCCTTCAACCTCTCCGACCTGCTGCGCGCAGGAGTGATGTAAATGAGCACCGATCTGCTGCAACGCGGCAAAGCCATCAAGCTGGCGGTTTTCGACGTCGACGGCGTCCTCACCGACGGGCGCCTGTACTTCCTTGAAGACGGCAGCGAGTTCAAGACTTTCAATACGCTCGACGGTCAGGGCATCAAGATGTTGATGAACGCCGGCGTACAGACCGCCATCATCAGCGGTCGCAAGACCCCGGTGGTCGAACGCCGGGCGAAAAACCTGGGCATTCCGCACCTGTTTCAGGGCCGTGAAGACAAACTCGTCGTCCTCGACGGTCTTCTCGAGCAACTGGGCCTAAGCTATGAACAGGTCGCCTATCTCGGCGACGATCTGCCCGACCTGCCGGTGATTCGCCGGGTGGGGCTGGGGATGGCGGTGGCCAACGCTGCCGCTTTTGTGCGCGAGCACGCCCATGGCGTCACTCAGGCCCGTGGTGGCGAGGGTGCCGCCCGTGAATTCTGCGAACTGATCCTGCGCGCCCAGGGCAGCCTCGATGCCGCCAATAACGCGTATTTGTGAGTCAAACCATGTTTAGCAAAAAGTTTCGCAACATACTGCTGTTCGGTTGCATCGCGGCCATTTTCGGCGCGGTCGGCTACTGGAACATCAGCCCGGAACGCTTCCTCGACAAGCCTCCTGTCTCGGCAGAAGAGAGCCCGATCGACTGGTACGCGACCAACACCCACACCTTGCAATACCTGGAAGACGGCAAGGTGCAGTACGAAATGACTTCCGACAAGGCCGAGCACGTCAAGGCGACCGACATTACACTGGTCACCAAGCCCGACCTGAACATGTATCGCGGCACCGACTTCCCATGGCACGTGACCAGCGAGCGCGGTGAAGTGAATTCCGGTGGCACCGAGGTCGAGCTGATCGACTCGGTTCGCGTCAAGCGCACCGATGAAAAGAACCGCGACACCCTGATCACCTCCACTCGCATGACAGTGTTCCCGCAGCAACAATATGCGCAGACCCAGCAACCCGTTAGAATCGACGGCGCTGGCGGTGTATCGACCGGCGTGGGAATGAAAGCGTATTTGAAGGAAAGCAGGATACACCTGCTATCGAACGTAAGAGGACAGTATGAGGCTCGTTAAAACCCTCCCTATTTTGCTCAGTCTGGGCGCAGCACTGGGAAGCGTGAGCGCCTGGGCTCTGCCGAACGATCAAGAGCAGCCAATCCGCATTCAGGCCGACGATGCCCAGCTGGACGACAAGAATGGCGTTGCCACCTATAAAGGTGACGTGATCATCACTCAGGGTTCGATGATCGTCAAAGGCAACACCGTGACCATCACCCGCACCCCGACCGGCGATATCGACGTCGTGACCTCGGTGGGCAACCTTGCCTACTTCGAGCAGTTGCAGACGGCTGGCGACACCAAGCCTGTACAGGGCTGGGGCGTGACCATCCAGTACCACGCCGCGCAAAACCGCGTTGTGCTGATCGACAAGGCGAAAGTCGTCGACAAGGACAACAACACCACTCAGGGCGAGAAAATCGTCTATGACACGGTGAAAAAGCTGGCCAGCGCGGGTCGTGCCACCGGCAACAAGGTCACCGAAGCGCGTCCGCGCATTGACATGGTGATCCAGCCGAAGAAGAAAACCGACGAGAAATCCCAGTAATGGCAACTCTGAAAGCTCAGCACCTGGCCAAGGCCTATAAAAGCCGCCAGGTCGTGCGCGATGTCAGCCTGTCGATCGACAGCGGTCAGATCGTCGGCCTGCTCGGCCCCAACGGCGCCGGCAAGACCACCTGCTTCTACATGATCGTCGGCCTGGTGCAGGCCGATCAGGGTCGCGTGCTGATCGACGACCTGGATGTCAGCCACCAGCCGATGCACGGTCGCGCCAAGGCCGGTATCGGCTATCTGCCGCAGGAAGCGTCGATCTTTCGCAAACTGTCGGTGGCCGACAACATCATGGCCATCCTCGAGACCCGTCAGGAGCTCGACAAGGCCGGTCGTCGCAAGGAGCTGGAAAGCCTGCTGCAGGAGTTCCACATCAGCCACATCCGCGACAACCTCGGCATGAGCCTGTCCGGTGGTGAGCGTCGCCGGGTGGAAATCGCCCGTGCACTGGCCACTGCGCCGAAATTCATCCTGCTCGATGAACCGTTCGCCGGTGTCGACCCGATCTCCGTGGGCGACATCAAGCAGATCATTCACCACCTCAAGGCCAAGGGTATCGGTGTGTTGATCACCGACCACAACGTCCGCGAGACGCTGGATATCTGCGAAACGGCCTACATCGTCAATGACGGCCAACTGATCGCCGAAGGCGACTCCGCAACCATCCTCGCCAACGATCTGGTGAAGGAAGTGTATCTGGGTCACGAGTTCCGCCTGTAAGCGCGACAGCATTCGACCAGCCGTCCGGGTGCTGTAACGTTGAAGCGCACTTTTATACGCTTTTATTGTTACAGCGCTCTAGGCAAACACGACAGTTTCAGGCATATAATTTGCTTAAGTTTGGCGCTTCGGCGCCCTGTAGTGGATGGCGCATAGCGCCGGCGAATAAGGTGTTAAGCCCCTGCCATGAAACCATCGCTAGTCTTGAGAATGGGCCAGCAGCTGACGATGACACCGCAGCTGCAACAGGCCATCCGCCTGCTCCAATTGTCGACCCTGGATCTGCAACAGGAAATCCAGGAGGCTCTGGAATCCAATCCGATGCTCGAACGCCAGGAAGACGGCGACGACTTCGACAACTCCGATCCCATGGCCGACAACGCCGAACAGAAGCCCAACACCGAGATCCAGGAACCCTCCTATCAGGAGACCGCACCGACGGTCGACAATCTAGAGGATGGCGAATGGAACGAGCGAATCCCCAACGAACTCCCCGTCGACACCGCCTGGGAAGACGTCTACCAGACCAGCGCCAGCAGCCTGCCGAGCAGCGATGACGACGAGTGGGACTTCACCACCCGTACCTCCGCCGGCGAGAGCCTGCAAAGCCACCTGCTGTGGCAGCTGAACCTGGCGCCGATGTCCGACACCGATCGCCTGATCGCCGTCACCCTGATCGACTGCATCAACAATCAGGGCTACCTCGACGAAACCCTCGAAGAAATTCTCGACGCCTTCGATCCGGAGCTCGACATCGAGCTGGACGAGATCGAAGCCGTCCTGCACCGCATCCAGCAATTCGAACCTGCCGGCATTGGCGCACGCAACCTGGGCGAATGCCTGCTGCTGCAATTGCGCCAGCTGTCGGCCAAGACTCCTTGGCTGGCGGAAGCCAAGCGTCTGGTCACCGATTACATCGACCTGCTCGGCAGCCGCGACTACAGCCAGCTGATGCGCCGCATGAAGCTCAAGGAAGATGAACTGCGCCAGGTCATCGAACTGGTGCAGAGCCTCAACCCGCGCCCCGGCTCGCAGATCGAATCCACCGAAGCCGAATACGTGGTGCCTGACGTCATCGTGCGCAAGGACAACGAGCGCTGGCTGGTCGAACTGAACCAGGAATCGGTGCCGCGCCTGCGGGTCAACGCCCAGTACGCCGGTTTCGTGCGCCGCGCCGACACCAGCGCCGACAACACCTTCATGCGCAATCAGTTGCAAGAAGCCCGCTGGTTCATCAAGAGCCTGCAGAGCCGCAACGAAACCCTGATGAAAGTGGCCACCCAGATCGTCGAGCATCAGCGCGGCTTTCTTGAATACGGCGACGAAGCCATGAAGCCTCTCGTGCTGCATGACATCGCCGAAGCGGTGGGCATGCACGAGTCGACGATTTCCCGGGTGACCACGCAAAAATTCATGCATACCCCCCGGGGCATTTATGAACTGAAATACTTTTTCTCCAGCCACGTCAGCACCTCCGAAGGCGGCGAATGCTCGTCCACGGCGATCCGCGCGATCATCAAGAAACTGGTTGCCGCGGAAAATCAGAAAAAGCCGTTGAGTGACAGCAAGATCGCTGGTTTACTGGAGGCACAAGGCATTCAGGTGGCTCGCCGCACCGTCGCCAAGTACCGCGAATCCCTCGGGATCGCGCCTTCGAGCGAACGCAAGCGGTTGATGTAAGCCACGTTACAGCGTTCCAGTGGCAGGCTCTTCGGCCTGCCGCTTTATGCACTGGCAACGAAGGAGAAGCTGTATGCAAGTCAACATCAGTGGACACCAACTGGAAGTTACCCAACCTCTCCGTGAGTACGTTGAGCAAAAGCTCAAGAGGCTTGAGGGGCATTTCGACAAGATCACCAACGTGCAAGTCACGATGTGCGTCGAGAAGCTGAAGCAGAAAATCGAAGCCACGCTGCATATTCCCGGTAACGAGGTCGTCGCAAACGCGGAACATACCGATATGTACGCAGCGATCGACGCGCTGACCGACAAGCTTGATAAACAACTCAAAAAGCATAAGGAAAAGACCCAGAGCCTGCTTCAGGGCGCTACCGGTCGATAACCCCCACCCCCATGATCCGACTTGAAAGCATCCTGACCCCCGGCCGTTCCCTCGTGAACGTGCCGGGCGGCAGCAAAAAGAAAGCCCTCGAACAAATTGCCAACCTGATCGCCCGGGAAGTACCGGATCTGGAGATGCAAGATGTCTTCGAGGCACTGATTGCCCGTGAAAAACTCGGCTCGACCGGTTTTGGCAACGGCATCGCCATTCCCCATTGCCGCCTCAAGGGTTGCGAATCCCCCATCAGCGCCTTGATGCACCTTGAAGCGCCCATCGATTTCGACGCCATCGATGGTGCACCGGTCGACCTGCTGTTCGTGCTGCTGGTCCCGGAAGCCGCCACCGATGCGCACCTGGAACTGCTGCGCCAGATCGCCAGCATGCTCGACCGCAAGGACGTACGCGAAAAATTGCGTCGCGCCACCACCAATGAAGCCTTGTATCAGGTTGTCCTGGACGAGCAAAACGGGCACTAAACATGCGCTTGATCATCGTCAGTGGCCGCTCCGGCTCGGGCAAAAGTACCGCTCTGGATGTCCTCGAGGACAACGGCTACTACTGCATCGACAATTTGCCTGCCGGCCTGCTCCCGGAACTGGCGGAGCGCGCACTGATTCATACGGAACTGTCTCAGCCACTGGTCGCGGTATCGATCGATGCGCGCAATCTGCCCAGTCATCTCTCGCGCTTTCCGGAGTTGCTTGAAGAAGTCCGCAGCCGGCACATCCAGTGCGACGTCCTGTATCTGGACGCCGATGAAGAAACCCTGCTCAAGCGCTTTTCGGAAACCCGTCGTCGCCACCCGCTGAGCAGCGCCAATCGTTCGCTGGCCGAAGCCATCAACGATGAAACGGCCCTGCTGGGCCCGATCGCCGATCTGGCCGACCTGAAGGTCAACACCACCAATCTGAACCTGTACCAGTTGCGCGACACCATCAAGCTGCGGCTGCTGAACCAGCCGGAGCCGGGCACGGCGTTTCTGGTGGAGTCGTTCGGTTTCAAACGCGGCATGCCGGTGGATGCGGATCTGGTGTTCGATGTACGCTGCCTGCCCAACCCGTACTGGAAACCGGAACTACGCGCGCAATCGGGGCTCGATGAGCCGGTAGCCGAGTACCTGGCGGCACAGCCGGAAGTCGAAGAGATGTTCCAGGACATCTATGCGTATCTGTTCAAATGGCTGCCGCGTTTCGCTGCAAGCAATCGCGCCTACGTCACCATTGCCATTGGCTGCACCGGCGGACATCACCGTTCCGTCTACCTGACCGAACGCCTGGGTCAGGCCCTGCAGAAAACCCTGAAGAACGTCCAGGTTCGCCACCGCGACCTCAGCTAAAGGATTCACACCGCGATGCCTGCTCTGGAAATCGAAATCATCAACAAGCTGGGCCTGCATGCCCGGGCGTCGGCAAAGTTCGTTGGCGTGGCGGGGCAGTATCCCGACTGCACGATCAGAGTGGGTCGCACCCCGGAAACCACGGTAGATGGCAAAAGCATCATGGCGATGATGATGCTCGCTGCCGGCAAGGGCACCAAAATCTTCCTGAGCACCGAAGGGCATCAGGAACAGGAAGCCCTGGATGCCTTGGTGGCACTGATCAACAACTACTTCGACGAAGGCGGTTGAAAGCCTTTGGTGGCGAGGGAGCAAGCGTCCCTCCCCCCTCTCATCCCAACGCCGTATCCATCACCATCATCAGACAGAACCCGATCAACAATCCCAGGCTCGCCAGTTTGTCGTGACCATTGCGTCGCGACTCCGGGATTACTTCGTGGGTCACCACCAGCAACATCGCCCCGGCCGCCAGCGCCAATCCGAGGGGCAACAACAATTCAGCCAGACTGACCAGCCATGCACACAGCAGTGCAAACACCGGTTCAACCAGCCCCGATGCCGCCCCGATCAGAAACGCCTTGACCCGCGACATCCCTGCTCCGGCCAGCACCAGCGCAATCACCAACCCTTCCGGCACATCCTGCAAGGCGATGCCCATCGCCAGGCTGTCAGCGTCCGGCATGCCGCCGCCCGCGGAGACGCCGACGGCCATGCCTTCCGGGATGTTATGGGCAATGATGGCAAACACGAACAGCCAGATCCGCGGGGGAATCACCGGGTGCTCGACGGTGCCGATGAGCATTTCCGGTGAAGCGCCGGACACCTTGCGGTCCACCAGATACAGACCGAAAGCACCGAGCATGATGCCGAAACAGATCAGACCACTGGCGCCCCAAGGGCTCAGTCCCAGGCTTTCTGCGGCGGCAATCCCCGGCACGATCAGTGAAAAAGCAGTCGCTGCCAGCATCACGCCGGCACCAAACCCCAGCAGCGTGTCGCCCAATGCCTGAGGCATGTTGCGGATCACCAGCACCGGAACCGCCCCGAGTGCCGTGCCGAGTGCGCAGATTGCACCGCCCTGCAATGCCCGGGACAGTTTCGGCTCCAGGTCCAGCCATTCGAGTCCGTGAGCCACCAGCAAGGTCATGCCCGCCAACAGCAGCAGCGATCCGAATGCGTAACGAAACATACGCCCACTTCCGATCGCCAGTGTTTCAGTGCCCATAGTCAGCCTTGGATTGTTTTTATAGGAGACTTAAACCAGTGCAGCCTGATAACGCGCAGCGACTTCAGGCCAATTGATCACGTTGTAGAACGCGCTGATGTATTCCGGGCGGCGGTTCTGATAACGCAGGTAGTAGGCGTGTTCCCACACATCGAGTCCGAGAATCGGCGTATTGCCGCCCATCAGCGGGCTGTCCTGGTTGCCGCTGCTTTCCACCACCAGTTTTTTGTCCGGGGTCACGCTGAGCCAGGCCCAGCCGCTGCCGAAACGGGTCAGCGCGGCTTTGGTGAAAGCATCCTTGAAGCTGTCGAGGCCGCCCAGTTGCTCATCGATCGCCCTGGCCAGCGCGCCGTCCGGCTTGCCGCCACCGCCTGGCACCATCACTTCCCAGAACAGCGAATGGTTGGCGTGACCGCCGCCCTGATTGATTACCGCCGCGCGCAGTTTTTCAGGCAGTTGCTGGACGCTGGCCACCAGTTTTTCCACCGGCCATTCGGCGTACTCCGTGCCCTCGACCGCGGCGTTCAGGTTGTTGATATAGGTCTGGTGATGCTTGGTGTAGTGGATCTCCATGGTCTGCGCATCGATGTGCGGTTCCAGTGCATCGTAGGCGTAAGGCAAGGCTGGCAGGGTAAAAGCCATTTCAGTGGACTCCATGGTGATGTTGGGCAGGCACGCGACGCGCATTGCCGGTATCCGGGTGCAGCAGACGCTGGGTGCGCGGGTATTCGCCGTGTTCGCTGATGAAATTGAGCAGTTCGACATAGGTCTTGCTGCTCTGGCGCAACGCCGCCTCACGCAGGGCCGGGCGCAGGCGCTCGTTCTGCATGGTCTGCAACAGGCGCTGGTGGATCGCGCACAGATATTCGGCGCTCTCCTCCGGCTGGTTCAGGCGCAGATGCAGGTCGGCCAGGTTGTGATGGGAGATGACGCAGGCCGCCACCGCTTCGTCGGCATCGGCCCAGCGCTCGAACAGCACTTGAGCCAGGGCCAGCGCTTGCAGATAGGCCTCGCGGGCGTCGATCAGCTCGCCCAGCATGAAGCAGCGATTGGCCCGTTCGATCGTGCGTTTCCAGTGCTCCATGATGAGTCTCCAAAGCGGTTGCGGTGTTTACACGCCGCCGGCGGTGAGTTTCTCGGGATTGAGCAACTCTTCCAGTTGGCTGCGCGACAGGTCGGTGTGTTCCAGCGCAACGTCAATCACCGGACGGCCCTGTTTGTAGGCCTGCTTGGCGATTTCGGCAGCCTTCTGGTAACCGATGATCGGGTTGAGTGCGGTGACCAGAATCGGGTTGCGCGACAGCGCTTCCTTGAGGCGCGACTCGTTGACCTTGAAGCTGGCAATCGCCTTGTCACCCAGCAGACGGCTGGAGTTGGCCAGCAACTCGATGCTGCTCAACAGGTTCTGGGCGATGATCGGCAGCATCACGTTCAGTTCGAAATTGCCCGACTGACCGGCGATGGTGATCACCGAGTCGTTGCCGATCACTTGCGCGGCAACCATGGCGGTGGCTTCCGGAATCACCGGGTTGACCTTGCCTGGCATGATCGATGAGCCCGGCTGTAGGCCTTCCAGCTCGATTTCTCCGAGGCCGGCGAGCGGGCCGGAGTTCATCCAGCGCAGGTCATTGGCGATTTTCATCAGCGACACGGCGGTGGCCTTGAGCTGACCCGACACGGCCACGGCGGTGTCCTGCGAGCCGATCAGCGCGAACAGATCCTTGCCGGGGGTGAATTGCACGTTGGTCAATTGACTCAACTGGCGGCTGAATCGCGCGGCGAATTCCGGATGTGCATTGATCCCCGTGCCGACCGCCGTGCCACCCTGAGCCAGGGATTGCAGGCTTGGCAACAAGTCCTGCAGGTGACCGATGTTGGCCTTGAGCTGCTGCGCCCAGCCATTGAGCACCTGACTCATGCGCACCGGCATGGCGTCCATCAGGTGGGTGCGACCGGTTTTGACGTGGTGGTGGACTTGTTCAGACTTGCGTTCGATCACTTGCACCAGGTGCAGCAGCGCCGGCAGCAGTTGTTCATGCAGGGCCAGCGCGGCGCTGACGTGGATGGTGGTTGGGATGATGTCGTTGCTGCTTTGCCCGCAGTTGACGTGATCGTTGGCGTTCACCGGCTCGTCGAGCAGGCGGCTGGCCAGCGTGGCGATCACTTCGTTGGCGTTCATGTTGGAGCTGGTGCCGGAACCGGTCTGGAAGATATCCACCGGAAAATGCTGCATGAAGTCGCCTTCAAGCAGACCCTGGGCCGCGTCGCTGATGGCTTTGCCTTGCGCAGCGCTGATCTGGTTGAGTTCGACGTTGGCCCGGGCTGCAGCGGCCTTGGCCAGAATCAGGGCGCGAATGAACTGGGTCGGCATCGGCTTGCCGCTGATCGGGAAATTGTCCACTGCGCGCTGGGTTTGCGCGCCGTAGAGAGCGTCCACCGGCACCTGCAGTTCGCCCATGCTGTCGCGCTCAATACGTGTCTTGGTCATCGGTAAATCCTTGGACTAATTCAATGAGAGGAATCGAGGGTTGCAACTCGCAAGTGGCGAGCTGCCAGGTGTAGCTTTGCCAGCGTTTGAGCCGGCATTTGCACAGGGACAGGCGCTCCATTTCACGCAATGGACGCCAGGCTTGATCGAGACAGAGGCTGCGCCAGTGCCACGGCAACGCGATGTCGGTGGCCGTGTCGAGCAGCAGACGGAAAGAAGTTTCAGCGACAGTCCAGGGCGAGGTCGCCGTGCAGCAGGCCAGATACCGGCCTTCGGCCAGGTAGTGTTCGATCAGACGCGGTTCGTCGGGATCCATGGCGCAACGGATCTGGCGACTCATCCAGCGCCAGCTTTCGAGGTACGGCTGCTCGTGCAAGGCAGAACTCATGATCCTGGGCTCATCCGATAATGAGATTTATTATTAGATGATAATGATACGCAACGCAAGATCGCGGATTGCCCGGCCTTTCAGCAGCGCAGAATCTGCGCCCCCCCCCGACAGCCTCCTGCCAATGGATCCGTCGCGCGAACAAAAAAAAAGGCGCGCCAACCAACGGTTGCCACGCCTGATTTCAGGCATTCCGGGGGCAGTGAAGATCACAACTCTGCCAACCAGATCGCCTGATTAAAACTTTTGAAACATTGCACAACGACTTGAAACAGTCCTGCGCTAACTCATCACTCAGAACCACTTAAGCTACTCCGCGCGTGAAACGGACTTTTAATTCAAAAATACTTAGGGATAGGAAATGCCTCGGAAGCCAATTCATACTTACATCGAAAATGAAATAAACAGATTGTCACAGCGCATTATCGACAAGGGGCCTGCGGCCGACGAAGTTTCCTACGTTCAACTCGGCTTTCATCTTGCTCTACAACGTGTGATGCGCGGCAATCCACAGCCTTCGGACATTGGCTTGCTGAATACGATTGAAGGCATGTTTAAAGAAATGAAGATTCTCACCCCTTCGATGGACATTCTTGCTTACTTCAACGACAACCCGGAACACCCTTTACCAGAGGCGTAACCAGCGTTTCAGGCGCCGAAAACGCCAAGCGCCGCTTGTGATTCGCAAGGCTCAGTTTATCTAGGAATTTTCAAAGTCGCTGGATAACACACATCCATAAGACTATTTGAGGTAATCATGAAGCAACTCGAATTGGCAGCATTTATTGAATCAGAGTTAAATACGCTAGCCCAGAAAATCATCGATAAAAAAGAAATCAGCGACGAAATTGCTCACGCCAAGATCGGATTTTATCTTTCTCTTCGTCGCACCCTGAACAACAAGGCGTCACCAGCCGACATTGGTGTTCTCGACGCCATCAACGACACACTTCAAACATTAGGTATAGTGGAGCGAAACGTGACGTTTCTAAGCCCCACAAAAAACAAAAATTAAACTTCCTTATTTAGACGATAGATTTCAAAACTGAAAACTACGCATATTCAATCAGCGCTTAACAGTGAACAAACACTGTTAAGCGCTTTTTTACTCAACTGCCCGCGACGGTCATCTTCTCGATCAATACCGAACCGGTGCGAATGTTGCTGCGCAGCTCCAGATCGTTACCCACTGCGACGATCTGCTTGAACATGTCGCGCATGTTGCCGGCAATGGTCACTTCCTGCACCGCGAACTGGATTTCACCGTTCTCGACCCAGAAACCCGCCGCACCACGCGAGTAATCGCCGGTGACCATGTTCAGGCCATGGCCCATCAGCTCGGTGACCAGCAACCCACGGCCCATACGTCGCAACAGTGCTGCCTGGTCTTCATCGCCATGGGTGACGAACAGGTTGTGCACACCGCCTGCGTTGGCGGTGCTTGGCATGCCGAGCTTTCGACCGGAATAGGTGCCGAGGATGTACGACACCAGTTCGCCTTTTTCGACGAACGGTTTGGCATAGGTCGCCAGACCGTCACCGTCGTACGACGCACTGCCCATGGCGCGCATCAGGTGCGGGCGCTCGTCGATGGTCAGCCATTCAGGGAACAGCTTCTGCCCCAGCGTGCCTTCGAGGAACGACGATTTGCGGTACAGACTGCCGCCGGAAATCGCCGACAGGAAACTGCCAAACAACCCGCCCGCCAGCTCGGCGGAAAACAGCACCGGCACTTCGCAAGTCGGTACCGGGCGTGCGCCCAGTCGGCTCGCCGCTCGCTGTGCAGCGCGCTGACCGATGCTCACCGGGTCGGCCAGCAAACTGCCCTGGCGGTTCACGTCGTACCAGTAATCACGCTGCATCTGGCCATCGGCCTCGGCGATCATCACGCAGCTCAGGCTGTGTCGAGTCGAGGCGTAACCACCGATGAAACCGTGGCTGTTGCCATACACGCGGCAACCCTGATGAGTGCTGAGGGTGGTGCCATCGGCATTCTTGATCCGTGCATCGGTGTCGAACGCAGCGGCTTCACAGAGCAGCGCCTTCTCGATGGCTTGTTCCGGGGTGATGTCCCATTGGTGGAACAGGTCGAAATCCTGAATATCCCTGGCCATCAGCGCGGCATCGGCCAGCCCCGAAGCTTCGTCTTCGGAGGTGTGCTTGGCAATCGCCAGCGCCGCAGCGACGGTCTCGCGAATCGCATCCGGCCCGGTAGCGGACGTGCTGGCCGAGCCCTTGCGCTGGCCGACATACAAGGTGATGCCAAAGCCCTGATCGCGGTTGAACTCGACCGTTTCGACTTCACGTTGACGCACCGACGTCGACAGGCCCTGCTCCAGCGACACCGCTACTTCGCAGGCACTGGCACCCTGACGCTTGGCTTCGGCGATGATCTGCTCGACCTGTTCCTGCAGTGCCGGCAATGCCTGTGGGCCGACGCTTTCAACTGCACTCATGCTCATCTCCACTCAAATTCTGCTTTCGGCTGGGGCCTTCGAGCGACCGGGCCGGACAAGCGGCCCCCGACTGGTTATCATGGCGGCGTTTCTTTGCGGACTGCCACCATGGTTGATTCTTACGACGACTCCCTCGATACGGGAGAAAAAAGCAAATCCCAGGTCAAACGCGAGCTGCATGCTCTGGTTGACCTTGGCGAGCGCCTTACAACGCTCAAGCCCGACTTGCAGGCGAAACTGCCATTGACCGACGCTTTGCGCCGGGCCCTGGCCGATGCGCCCAAGCACACCGCGAACATCGCGCGTAAACGGCACTTGCAGTTCATCGGCAAACTGATGCGCGATCAGGACACTGACGCCATTCTCACCTTGCTCGATCAACTCGATGCCTCTACCCGTCAGTACAACGAGCGTTTCCACAACCTCGAACGCTGGCGTGACCGCCTGATCGGCGGTGACGATGCCGTGCTGGAGAAATTCGTCGTCGAGTACCCGGACGCCGACCGCCAGCAACTGCGTTCCCTGATCCGTCAGGCCCAGCACGAGGTTGCGCAAAACAAACCTCCTGCCTCGAGCCGCAAGATCTTCAAGTACATCCGTGAGCTGGACGAGACTCAACGCGGTCTGCGTTGATATTCGCCACCGGGTGGCCGCACTGCGCGCCACCCGAAGCTCCATCCCTTCTTATGCGCCTGTGCCACCCACGGTGATCGCATCGATCTTCAGCGTCGGCTGACCTACGCCCACCGGCACCGATTGCCCATCCTTGCCGCAAGTCCCCACACCGCTGTCCAGCGCCAGATCGTTACCGACCATCGACACCCGACTCATCGCTTCCGGACCGTTGCCGATCAACGTCGCGCCTTTGACCGGCGCGGTGATCTTGCCGTCCTCGATCAGGTAAGCCTCGCTGGTGGAGAACACGAACTTGCCGCTGGTGATGTCGACTTGACCGCCACCAAGGTTGGCGCAGTAGATACCCTTCTTCACCGACGCGATGATTTCCGCCGGATCGCTCTGGCCGCCGAGCATGTAAGTGTTGGTCATCCGCGGCATCGGCAAGTGCGCGTAGGATTCGCGGCGACCGTTGCCGGTGCGGGCGACGCCCATCAGGCGCGCATTGAGCTTGTCCTGCATATAGCCCTTGAGCACGCCGTTTTCGATCAGCGTGGTGCACTCGGTCGGCGTGCCTTCATCATCGACGCTCAGGGAACCGCGACGACCGGCCAATGTGCCGTCATCGACGATGGTGCAGAGCTTCGAAGCAACCATCTCGCCCATACGCCCGCTGTAGGCAGAACTGCCCTTGCGGTTAAAATCGCCTTCCAGACCGTGGCCGACCGCTTCGTGAAGCAGCACGCCGGACCAGCCCGAACCCAGAACAACCGGTAAGGTGCCGGCCGGTGCCGGAATCGCTTCCAGATTCACCAGCGCCTGACGCAACGCTTCACGGGCATAACCCATGGCGCGGTCTTCGGCGAGGAAATAACGGTAGTCGGTACGCCCGCCGCCGCCATGGCCGCCACGTTCGCGACGACCGTTCTGCTCGACGATCACACTGACGTTGAATCGCACCAAAGGACGCACGTCGGCAGCCAGGCCACCGTCGGTCGAGGCCACGAGAATCCGCTCCCAGACCCCGGCCATGCTCACGCTGACCTGCTGGATACGCGGATCGAGGGCGCGAGTGGCAACATCGATGCGTTTGAGCAGTTCAACTTTTTCGGCGCGGCTCAGCACTTCCAGCGGGTTGTCCGGCGCGTACAACTGGGCGACGTCTTGCGTGCTGAACGCCTGCACCGTGCCGTTCTGCCCGGCACGGGAAATCGAACGGGCCGCACGGGCCGCCGCGCCAAGGGCTTCGAGGGTGATCGCGTTGCTGTAGGCAAAACCGGTTTTTTCGCCGGACTGCGCACGCACACCAACCCCCTGATCGAGGTTGAAACTGCCTTCCTTGACGATGCCGTCTTCCAGCGACCAGGACTCGGAAATCTGCCCCTGGAAATACAGGTCGGCCGCATCGATGCCTGGACCCGCCAGATCACCGAGCACGCCTTGCAGGCTCTCGATCGTCACGCCGCCAGGCGCCAACAGGTGATCACTGACTGAGGACAACAACTCGCTCATAGGTTTTACGCCTTAAATTCGTGTTCTGAAGCAGGTCGCTGTGCGCCCTGCGAAAAAAACCGCCGATGACCCGTCACCGGCATTCGCGCCCGGATGGACGCCTGTTCGTTGCTGTCGCGCTCGGCCAGCAACACGGCCTCGCCTTGCTCCTGCTGCGCCAGCACGCGGCCCCACGGATCGATAATCGCCCCGTGGCCAAAGGTTTCCCGAGGCCCCGGATGCGTCCCGCCCTGGGCCGCTGCCAGCACGTAGCACTGGGTTTCAATCGCCCGCGCACGGATCAACACGTCCCAGTGCGCCGCACCGGTCACTGCGGTGAAGGCCGACGGCGCGGTAATCAATTCAGCCCCCGCCGCACGCAACTCGCTGTACAGCTCCGGGAAGCGCAGGTCGTAACACACCGTCAGGCCGATTCGGCCGACCGGCGTGTCCGCAACCACCACGCCACTGCCATAAGCATAGTCATCGGATTCACGGTAATGGCCGCGATTGTCCGCAACATCCACATCAAACAGATGCAACTTGTCATAGCGAGCAACGATTTCGCCCTGATCGTCCACCAACAACGAGCAGGCATGGGACTTCGCCTCGGGTTGCCCCACAGGCGGCAACGGCAAGGTGCCGGCCACTATCCATAACTTGAGGTCGCGAGCGGTCTGTTTCAACCACGGCAGGATCGGGCCTTCGCCAAGTGCTTCGGCACGGCCGATATCAGCGATGTCGCGACGCCCCATGGCCGCGAAGTTTTCCGGCAGCACCGCCAGCTTCGCGCCAGCGTTGGCCGCTTGTTCGAGCAAACGTCGGGCATCGCGCAGATTGGCCAGCACGTCGCTCTGGCTGACCATTTGAATCACCGCTAAAGACATGGCGAACTCCGCAAGAGGTAGGCAGCCATGCTACTCCATCGGTTTGCGGCCTGGCTGATCAAAAAGGCTTGTCGAAGGTGATTTTCGGCTCTTTCCACGGGCCTTTGACGGTGTATTTGACGCTGGCGAACCGCGCTACGCGATCACCGATCAGTTTGTCGATCAGGAACAGCGCCCCGCCGACCGCCGGTGCACCGACAATCAACGCGGCAATCGGCAGGTTGTTGGTCACCGGCAAGGTCACCAGCAACCGGGCATCGACCTGATCGCCGACCAGATCCAGCGTGCCGTTGAGTTCAAGATTGCTCGATGGCCCGGTCAGTTTGATCGGCTCCTGCGTCACGTAGACACCGTTGTTCGCCACCAGCAATCCCTTGACCCGGTCATAACTCAAACCTTTGCCGAACAGGTCGGAGAAATCGAGGCGCAGACGCCGGCCGATGGAATTGAAGTTGAGCAGACCGAACACTCGCAGCGCCTGAGCACCGCCCTCGACTTCGACGAACTGCCCCTTGTTCAGCGACGCATCGAGCGTGCCGGAGAAGCGCTTGGTCGCCAGCCACGCCGGCGAACCCGGCCAGCGGCCGTCGACATCCATGTGGAATTCTTCGCTGGTCACGCTCGGCGCAAAGCCCCAGCCCTTGAGCACGTCGGCGAGATTCTTGCCGCCAATCCGGCCCTTGTACCAACTGCTGCTGGCACCGGGCGTCCCCTCCCAGCCACCGCTGCCCTGCAACAGAATGCCCTTGAGGCCCAGATCGAGGTTGTTCAGGGCGATCCCCTTGGCGGTCGGACGGACTTTCAGCGACCAGCCACCGACCAGGTCCTGTCCCTGGAACAGCTGATTGATGGTGATGTCCAGCGCCGGGATCTTGGTTGGATCGACCGAGGCCAGAGGGTCAGGGGCGTTATCGTCGGCCTGCACCGTCGGGTCCGGTGCCGGCAAACGCACGTATTGAAGGTTCACCACAATCGGCGCGCTTTTGGCGTCGGGAATGCCGACCGTGCCTTTGGCCTGTTGACTGTCGAGGGCCAGCGCCCAGGCGCCGGGCTTGCGATCCAGTTGCACCGCCGCCTGATCCAGCGTGGTGCCGAAGGCGGTGAGTTTGCCGATCTTGAAATCTGCGCTGCTGAGCAGTTGCTTGGCGCTGCCGCCCGGATCCTGACCGGCGTACTTGTCCACCAGATCCTGCCAGGGTTTGACGTCCAGCTCGGACAACACACCGCGTATCCGCAGGCCTTTGTTGCCCGGCAACACGGCCTCACCGGTACCGAGGAACAGCTCGCCACGGCCATCGGCGAAATTGCTCGGTGGCGCGGCGAAGGTGAAGTTGGCCAGTTGATCGTAATTGACCCAGTAACGCCGCTCCTGACCTTGCAGCGTCATGCGGAACACCGTGTCACGCCCGACATCGGCGGTCATGCCGAACGGCGCGGGCAGATTCACCGCCACACCCTTCAGGTTGGAGCTGACCATCAATTGGCTGTCGGCACCGTCCAGGTTCACTTGCAGTTGATAGGGAATCGTCCCGGACACCGGCAACGGCTGAGTCACACCGAGCCAGTCGGTGAGTTTCTTGACTTCGACCTGCCCCGACGCCGCTACCCGGGTCTTGAGCTTGCCGGGGCCGCCATCGGCGAAGATCTGCGCGGTGACCGGTTTGTCGAAGGCCCGGGCACTGATGTTCTGCCCGCTCAGACCCTTGGCGCTGTCGAAGCGAAAGTCACCCTTGAGCTGGCTCAACTCCAGTTTCGGCTCAGCCAGTTTCAGTCGCGCATTGGCAGTCTTGAAGTCCACGAGGATCTTCGGCTGATCGCCCTTGGCCAACGGCACATCCAGTTTGAGTTTGCCTTGCAGGTCGCCCTCGCCTTCCCAGCCGGCGAAGGTGTCGGCGGTGCCGATCGGCGCCTCCTGGAGAATTTTCAAGCCGTCGCCCAGTCCGCCGGCAAACCCGCCGTCGAGGTACATATGGCTGTGCTCGCCGCTCGGCACGTGGGGGATATTGACGAAGACGTCGCTGACCTGAGTGTCGAGCAACTGGCCTTTGCTGGCGACGATCCGCACACCGCTATCCTCGATGAACACATCACCGCTGACCTTGCTCACGTGCGGCCAGCCAGGCTGGAATGCGAGTTCGGCATCGTGCACCTTGAAAAACAGGCTGATGCTGCGATCCGCATCTGCGGCGCCTTTGTTCAGGGAACCCTGATACTGGAAGAACCCCTGATCCACCGCGCCTTTGAGAATCGCGGTACGCAGCCATTCGTCCAGAGACGGGCTCAGTACCTCGGGCAAGTACTTGGCGGTGTAGCGACCGTCGCCGTCCACCAGCCCGACCCGCAGGTCCATGTAGTCTTCCTGGGTGTGGTCGAAGTGCAGGCGGATCAGGAAGTCGCCGGCAATCTTGCCTTCCTCGCCGAGCACCTTCAGGTACGGTGCGATCAGCGTGAAACCTTCGCTATCGAGCTTCCAGGTCAGTCGGGCATTGGCCTGGATGTATTGCCATGGCTTGGCAAAAATCGGATCGAGGTGCAGGACAAAGTCCTTGCTGTCCATGCGCAACTCACCGCCGCCGAGGTTGCCGGTCAGGCTGCCGCTGACATTCCGCGCGGCCGGCGCACCGTGATAGGCGTCGAAGCCGACCTGATCGAGGTTGGCGGCGAAACTGAATTTGCTGTCGTCGGTGGCGTTGGGCCGGAAATCCAGCAGCACATTGCGCAAGCCACCGGTCACTTTCAGATGCTCGACCACGGTGGCAAAGCCTTGCGGCAGCGGGCCCAATGCATTGAGCAACGGAGTGATCGGCGTCAGATCGAGGCGATCGGCCTGCAGATGCCAGAGCTCATCGACCTTGTCGGTGGCGGCGGTCTGCTTGACCTGAACACGGGACTCCCAGCGGGTCTCGCCAAAATTCATCGCCAGCGAATCGAGGGTGACGGTCGCGCCCTCGGCACTGCGCTGGAAGTAACCGTTGAGCGCCAGATTGTTGATCTGGATCGGCTTGCGCTCGGCGTAGGCACCGGTCAATTGCGGAGCGTTGAGGCGAATGGCGGCGCTTTGCAACGCGCCCTCGCTCCAGTTGACCCACAACTCGCCGCCGGCCTTGATCTCGGAGAAATTCCACTGCTGGGTCAGGCGCTCGGGCAGCCATTTCGCCCAGTCGCTTTGCGGCAGGCTGACGTAGCCCTCGACCGCGCTGTCCTGCAACTGGCTGGCACGAATCCGCGTACGCAGGCTCAGTGCAACGGGTTGCCCGTCGGGCAAGGTCAGTCGCGCGTCGAGGCGCTGACGATTGAGACCGGTCTTGAGATTGAGGCCGACGTAAGTAAACGTCAGCGGCGCCTGGTCCCGCGGCTGCAAGGTCACCTGGCTGTCGAGCACCGACAATTGCTGGAGCACTTGCATACGGTTGAACAGTTGCTCGGGATCCATGGGCTGATCCTGCTGCACCGGCAACCCTTCCAGCGCCCACTGGCCGTCTTCGCCTTCCTTGAGGCTGATCTTCAGACCATTGAGTTCAAGGTGCGCGATACGCACTTCGCGAGCCAGCAGACTGGCCCACAGATCCGGCACGGCACGCACCCGATCCAGGCGCAGCGCATTGGCACCGTCGCCGACCATCACGTCGTGGGCCAGCAGGATCGGCGCAAATCCGCTCCAGTTGCCTTCCAGCTCACCGATCTGCAACGGCATGCCCAAGGCTGCGCTGGCCTTGTCTTCGATGTCGGTACGGTATTCGGCCACCAGTGGCGTGAGTTCCCGGCCGAGGCTGACGTACAACGCCATCAACACCAGAACCAACGCGCACAGGCCCAGACCCCAACGGGTCAGTGCGGCCAGAATGCGTGTCAGACGTTCCATGTCAGTTGGCTCCCATGGCAAAAATACTGCAAAAAGCTGAGGCCAGCCGTTTCAGGAAATAGGTGACGCAGGGGATCAGAGCAGCACCACGTCATATTGTTCCTGGGAATACATGGTTTCCACCTGGAAGCGTATGGTGCGCCCGATAAACCCTTCAAGCTCGGCGACGTTACCGGACTCTTCATCGAGCAGCCGGTCGACGACTTTCTGGTTCGCCAGCACACGATAACCCTCGGCCTGATAGGCCCGGGCCTCGCGCAGGATCTCGCGGAAAATCTCGTAGCAAATGGTTTCCGGCGTCTTCAGCTTGCCCCGCCCCTGACAACTGCTGCAAGGCTCGCACAGCACTTGCTCCAGACTTTCGCGGGTACGCTTGCGAGTCATCTGCACCAGACCCAGCTCGGTGATACCGATGATGTTGGTCTTGGCGTGATCGCGCTCCAGCTGTTTTTCCAGGGTACGCAGTACCTGGCGCTGGTGCTCTTCATCTTCCATGTCGATGAAGTCGATGATGATGATCCCGCCCAGATTGCGCAGGCGCATCTGCCGGGCAATCGCGGTGGCCGCTTCGAGGTTGGTCTTGAAGATGGTCTCTTCGAGGTTGCGATGCCCGACGAACGCACCGGTGTTGACGTCGATGGTGGTCATGGCTTCAGCCGGATCCACCACCAGATAACCGCCGGACTTCAGCGGCACCTTGCGTTCAAGGGCTTTCTGGATTTCGTCTTCGACGCCGTACAAGTCAAAAATCGGCCGCTCACCCGGATAGTGTTCCAGACGATCGGCGATTTCCGGCATCAGTTCGGCGACGAACTGCGTGGTTTTCTGGAAGGTTTCCCGGGAGTCGATGCGGATCTTCTCGATTTTCGGGCTGACCAGATCACGCAAGGTGCGCAATGCCAGACCGAGGTCTTCATAGATCACGCTCGGCGCGCCGATGGTCTTGATCTGTTCGCTGATCTGATCCCACAGGCGTCGCAGGTAGCGGATGTCCATCAGGATCTCATCGGCCCCGGCACCTTCGGCGGCGGTGCGCAGAATAAAACCACCGGCCTCCTTGATGCCTTCTTTGGCCACACAATCGCTGACCACCTGTTTCAGACGTTCGCGCTCGGCTTCATCTTCGATTTTCAGGGAAATGCCGACGTGGGCGGTGCGCGGCATGTACACCAGATAGCGCGACGGGATCGACAGTTGCGTGGTCAACCGCGCGCCCTTGGAACCGATCGGATCCTTGGTGACTTGCACCACCAGGCTCTGACCTTCATGCACCAGGGCACTGATGCTTTCCACTGCCGGGCCTTCGCGCAGGGAGATTTCCGAGGCGTGAATGAACGCCGCACGGTCCAGGCCGATGTCGACGAATGCCGCCTGCATGCCCGGCAATACCCGCACTACCTTGCCTTTATAGATGTTGCCGACGATCCCGCGTTTTTGCGTGCGCTCGACATGCACTTCTTGCAGCACACCGTTTTCGACCACCGCCACGCGCGATTCCATCGGCGTGATGTTGATCAGAATCTCTTCACTCATGGCAGGGTCTCGTTCAGGCATGTTCACGATAATGGCCGCATCTTGTTCCATTCGACGCTTACTGCGCACTCAGGTTTTGCCAACAGGGTATGCCGAAATGGCCGAGCAGTTCTGCGCTTTCGCACACCGGCAATCCCACGACAGCCGAATAGCTGCCGTTGAGACCGGCGACAAACACTGCGCCCAGCCCCTGAATACCGTAACCGCCGGCCTTGTCCCGAGGTTCGCCGCTGGCCCAGTAGGCGGCGGCTTCTTCGCAACTGATCGCCCGAAACCGTACCAGACTGCGTACCACTCGTGACTCGCAACGCTCACCGTCAAGCACGGCGATGGCGGTCAGGACTTCGTGCTCCTTGCCGGACAACATCATCAGCATGGCGCATGCATCGGCTTCGTCCACCGGTTTGCCGAGAATTTTGCCGTCCAGCACCACGGCAGTGTCGGCGCCCAGCACGCAAAATGGCGTGTCGCAGACGACAGAGCGCCGCCCGGCCTCGGCCTTGCCGCGCGCCAGACGCTCGACATAGGCCGTTGGGGATTCATTGGCTAAAGGGGTTTCATCGATGTCCGCACTGATGGCGGTGAACGGAACGCCGATCTGCGTGAGCAGCTCACGCCGACGCGGCGATCCAGAGGCGAGGTAAAGCGACTTCATCCAAACATCTCCCTGTTGAGTGCCCTGCCTCATGGCACCGGTACGGGCCCATGCCTGACCGAATCAGTTGATTTTGTAGCGTCGGCGCAATCCACGCAAAGCGAAGCTGACCCACGGCCAGAGCAAGGCGCTGACCAGTGCCGGCAGCACCAGCGCCAGGGTCGGCTGGCGATTGCCGGTCAGGGCACTGAGCCACAATTGCACAAGCTGCGCGAGACCGAAGATCACCAGGATGACCAGACACTGCTGCCACATCGGGAACATCCGTAGGCGTTGCTGCAACGACAGCACCAGGAACGTGATCAGCGTCAGGATCAACGCGTTCTGTCCCAGCAGCGTGCCGTACAGCACGTCTTCAGCAAGCCCGAGGCAAAATGCGGTGACCATGCCGACCTTCTGCGGCAGGGCCAAGGCCCAGAATGCCAGGAGCAGGGCCAGCCAGAGCGGGCGCAGGATTTCCATGAATTGCGGCAGCGGCGACACGCTGAGCAGCATGCCGATCAGAAACGTCAGCCAGACGATCCAGCCGTTTCGGGAGGCTTTGACACCGACCATTATTCTCGTCCCCCAGTGGTAGCCGGCGCAGTGACAGGCGGTTTGGCGGCCGGCCGTGCGCTGGCAGGCTGAGCGGCTGGCGGCTTGCTGGCTGCCGGCGTCGCTGCGGGTGGTTTGGCCGGCGTCGCTGGCGGTTTGCTCGCGGCGGGTTTGGCTGGCGTAGCAGCGGGGGCAGCAGGTGTGCTGGCCGCAGCAGGTGCTTGAGCCTGAGCCGGTGTATTCACCGTTTTCGGCACAGTGGCTGGAATGATCGGGCCACCACCAAACGCATCAAGGTTTTCCTGAGCCTGCGCCGCATCGTTGGCACGCTCTTCAGCCGTACGGTTGTCGCTGAACACCAGCAACAGGTAGCGGCTGCGGTTCAGCGCAGCCGTCGGTACGGCGCGGACAATGGCGAATGGCTGGCCGGAATCGTGGATCACCTCCTTGACCGTCGCCACCGGGTAGCCGGCCGGGAAGCGCTGGCCCAGGCCGGAGCTGACCAGCAGATCGCCTTCTTTGACATCGGCCGTATCGGCCACATGGCGCAGTTCCAGACGCTCAGGGTTACCGGTGCCGCTGGCAATCGCCCGCAGACCGTTACGGTTCACCTGCACAGGAATGCTGTGGGTCGAGTCGGTCAGCAGCAAGACACGGGAGGTGTACGGCATCAGTTCGACCACCTGCCCCATCAGGCCGCGTGCATCAAGCACCGGCTGACCGAGCACCACGCCGTCGCGCTCACCTTTATTGATGATGATGCGATGGGTGAAGGGATTCGGGTCCATGCCGATCAGCTCGGCCACTTCGACCTTCTCGTTGACCAGCGCGGAGGAATTGAGCAACTCGCGCAGACGGACGTTCTGCTCGGTGAGGGCGGCAAGCTTTTGCATGCGGCCCTGCAACAGCAGGTTCTCGGTCTTGAGTTTTTCGTTTTCGGCGACCAGCTCAGTGCGGCTGCCGAACTGACTGGCGACACCTTCCCACAGCCTGCCGGGCAGGTCAGTGATCCAGTAAGCATCCATCAGCACCAGCGACATCTGGCTGCGGGCAGGCTTGAGCAGGCTGAAACGGGCATCGACCACCATCAGCGCGACCGACAGCACGGCCAGCACCAACAAGCGCACGCCCAGTGAGGGGCCCTTGGCGAAAAGCGGTTTAATAGGCCGCTCCTCCCAGGCAAATGTTCTGTTTATTCATACGGCATCAAACCGGCCTGGATGAAGACTGACAGAAGATAAACGCCAACAGGCAGCACTGCAAAGTGCTGCCTGCGCGCTCACCCATGTAATGCAATCCGCGACTTATTCGCTGGAGAGCAGGTCCATGGTGTGCTTGTCCATCATTTCCAATGCACGGCCACCGCCGCGAGCAACACAGGTCAGCGGGTCTTCGGCAACGATCACCGGCAGACCGGTTTCCTGGGCCAGCAACTTGTCGAGGTCACGCAGCAGCGCGCCACCACCGGTCAGCACCAGGCCACGCTCGGCGATGTCGGAAGCCAGTTCCGGCGGCGATTGCTCCAGGGCGCTTTTCACGGCCTGAACGATAGTTGCCAGGGACTCTTGCAGAGCTTCCAGCACTTCATTGGAGTTCAGGGTGAATGCGCGTGGAACGCCTTCGGCCAGGTTGCGACCGCGAACGTCGACTTCGCGAACTTCGCCGCCCGGGTAGGCCGTACCGATTTCCTGCTTGATGCGCTCGGCGGTGGATTCGCCGATCAGGCTGCCGTAGTTGCGACGCACGTAAGTGATGATCGCTTCGTCGAAGCGGTCGCCGCCAACGCGGACGGATTCGGCGTAGACCACACCGTTCAGGGAGATCAGCGCGATTTCGGTAGTACCACCACCGATATCCACGACCATCGAGCCGCGTGCTTCTTCAACCGGCAGGCCGGCACCGATCGCAGCAGCCATCGGCTCTTCGATCAGGAACACTTCACGCGCACCGGCACCAAGGGCCGATTCACGGATGGCACGACGCTCAACCTGGGTGGACTTGCATGGAACGCAGATCAGCACACGAGGGCTAGGCTGCAGGAAGCTGTTTTCGTGAACCTTGTTGATAAAGTATTGCAGCATCTTTTCGCAGACGCTGAAGTCGGCAATGACGCCGTCCTTCATCGGACGAATGGCAGCAATGTTGCCCGGCGTACGGCCGAGCATGCGCTTGGCCTCGGTGCCGACAGCAACGACACTTTTCTGGTTACCGTGTGTCCGAATGGCCACAACCGATGGCTCATTCAGGACGATACCGCGCTCGCGCACGTAAATAAGGGTGTTGGCAGTGCCCAGGTCAATGGAAAGATCGCTGGAAAACATGCCACGCAGTTTCTTGAACATGGGAAAGGGACCCTAGGCAACGCGTGGGTAAAAAAGTGCGGCAAACTCTAACAACGACAGGGATTTTGGGCAAGGCGCCAATATGTTAAATTGGCCGCTTTTCTGTGCACCAAGCCCCACAATCGCGGCCTTATGACCGTAGAAGTGCGGTAGTGTTCCGACAATCTAACACACGGACGCCGTCCGTCCTGTTTTCCACTGGAGAAACCCGATGGCGCTAGAACGCTCCGACGTGGAAAAAATCGCTCATCTGGCCAGCCTTGGCCTTAATGATGCCGATCTTCCACAAATCACTTCGGCCCTCAACAGCATTCTCGGGCTGGTCGACGAAATGCAGGCGGTCAATACCGATGGTATCGAGCCGCTGGCCCACCCGCTGGAAGCCAGTCAGCGCCTGCGCGCCGACGTCGTGACCGAGACGAATAACCGCGAGGCCTATCAGTCCATCGCACCAGCGGTCGAAAACGGCCTGTATCTGGTTCCGAAAGTCATCGACTAAAGGGAAAGAGCCTGCAATGCATCAAATGACTCTGGCCGAGATCGCCCGCGGTCTCGCCGATAAAAAGTTTTCTTCCGAAGAGCTGACCAAAGTCCTGCTGGCGCGCATTACCCAGCTCGACCCGCAGCTCAACAGTTTCATCAGCCTCACCGAAGAGCTGGCCCTCGAGCAGGCGAAAGCCGCCGACGTGCGCCGGGCCAACGGTGAGAGCGGCGCGCTGCTTGGTGCGCCGATCGCCCACAAAGACCTGTTCTGCACCCAAGGCATCCGCACCAGCTGCGGCTCGAAGATGCTCGACAACTTCAAGGCTCCGTACGACGCCACCGTGGTTGCCAAACTGGCCGCTGCTGGCACCGTGACTCTGGGCAAGACCAACATGGACGAATTCGCCATGGGTTCGGCCAACGAGTCGAGCTGGTACGGCGCGGTGAAAAACCCGTGGAACCTGGAACACGTACCGGGCGGCTCGTCCGGTGGTTCGGCGGCGGCCGTTGCTGCTCGTCTGTTGCCGGCGGCTACCGCGACCGACACTGGCGGCTCGATCCGTCAGCCGGCCGCGTTCACCAACCTCACCGGCCTGAAACCGACCTACGGTCGTGTTTCGCGCTGGGGCATGATCGCCTACGCCTCCAGCCTCGATCAGGGCGGCCCGTTGGCTCGCACGGCCGAAGACTGCGCGATTTTGTTGCAAGGCATGGCTGGCTTCGATCCGAACGACTCCACCAGCATCGATGAGCCGGTGCCGGACTACGCCGCCGGTCTGAATGGCTCGCTGCAAGGCCTGCGCATCGGCGTGCCGAAGGAATACTTCGGTGCCGGTCTCGACCCGCGCATTGCCGATCTGATCCAGAACAGCATCAAAGAGCTGCAGAAGCTCGGTGCCGTGATCAAGGAAATCAGCCTGCCGAACATGCAGCACGCCATTCCGGCGTACTACGTGATCGCTCCGGCGGAAGCCTCGTCCAACCTGTCGCGTTTCGACGGCGTGCGCTTCGGCCACCGCTGCGCAGACCCGAAGAACCTGGAAGACCTGTACAAACGCTCCCGCGGCGAAGGCTTTGGTGCCGAAGTGCAGCGCCGGATCATGGTCGGTGCCTACGCGCTGTCCGCCGGTTACTACGACGCCTACTACCTGAAAGCGCAGAAGATCCGTCGCCTGGTGAAGAACGACTTCATGACGGCCTTTAATGAAGTCGACATCATCCTCGGCCCGACCACGCCAAACCCGGCCTGGAAACTCGGCGCCAAGAACAGCGACCCGGTCGCTGCCTACCTGGAAGACGTCTACACCATCACCGCCAACCTCGCGGGCCTGCCGGGCCTGTCGATGCCGGCCGGTTTCGTCGACGGCCTGCCGGTCGGCGTGCAACTGCTCGCTCCGTATTTCCAGGAAGGTCGCCTGTTGAACGTTGCCCACCAGTATCAGTTGAACACTGACTGGCACACCCGCACCCCAACCGGCTTCTGAGGAGACACACATGCAATGGGAAGTCGTGATCGGGCTGGAGATTCACACCCAGCTCACCACCCGGTCGAAAATCTTTTCCGGTAGTTCCACCACATTCGGTTCCGAGCCGAACACCCAGGCCAGCCTGATCGACCTGGGCATGCCCGGCGTGCTGCCGGTGCTCAACCAGGAAGCCGTGCGCATGGCGGTGATGTTCGGTCTGGCGATTGACGCCGAGATCGGTCAGCACAACGTGTTCGCCCGCAAGAACTACTTCTACCCGGATCTGCCGAAGGGCTACCAGATCAGCCAGATGGAATTGCCGATCGTCGGCAAGGGCCACCTGGACATCGCCCTGGAAGACGGCACCGTCAAACGAGTAGGCATCACTCGTGCGCACCTGGAAGAAGACGCCGGCAAGAGCCTGCACGAAGAATTCAGCGGTGCCACCGGCATCGACCTGAACCGTGCCGGCACACCGCTGCTGGAAATCGTTTCCGAACCTGACATGCGCAGTGCCAAGGAAGCCGTGGCCTACGTCAAGGCGATCCACGCGCTGGTGCGCTACCTGGGCATCTGCGACGGCAACATGGCCGAAGGCTCGCTGCGTTGCGACTGCAACGTGTCGATCCGTCCGAAAGGCCAGGTTGAATTCGGCACGCGCTGCGAGATCAAGAACGTCAACTCGTTCCGTTTCATCGAGAAGGCGATCAACTCCGAGATCCAGCGTCAGATCGACCTGATCGAAGACGGCGGCAAAGTGATCCAGCAGACCCGTCTGTATGATCCGAACAAGGACGAAACCCGTCCGATGCGCAGCAAGGAGGAAGCCAACGACTACCGTTACTTCCCCGATCCGGACCTACTGCCGGTGGTCATCGAGGACTCGTTCCTCAACGACGTGCGCGGCACCCTGCCGGAACTGCCACCGCAAAAACGCGAGCGCTTCCAGAGTGCGTTCGGTCTGTCGGCCTACGACGCCAACGTGCTGGCCACCAGCCGTGAGCAGGCGGACTACTTCGAGAAGGTCGCAAGCATCGGCGGCGACGCCAAACTGGCGGCGAACTGGGTGATGGTCGAGTTGGGCAGCCTGCTCAACAAGCAGAACCTGGACATCGAGGATTCGCCGGTTTCGGCCGAGCAACTGGGCGGCATGCTGCAGCGCATCAAGGACAACACCATCTCCGGCAAGATCGCCAAAGTGGTGTTCGAAGCGATGGCCAACGGCGAAGGCAGCGCGGACGAGATCATCGAAAAGCGCGGCCTGAAGCAGGTCACCGACACTGGCGCGATCTCGGCAGTGCTGGACGAAATGCTCGCGGCCAACGCCGAGCAGGTCGAGCAATACCGTGCGGCAGACGAAGCCAAGCGCGGCAAGATGTTCGGCTTCTTCGTCGGTCAGGCCATGAAAGCCTCCAAAGGCAAGGCCAACCCGCAGCAAGTGAACGAACTGCTGAAAAGCAAGCTCGAAGGCTGATGAAAATGGGGCCAGTTCCAACGCCTGGCTCCATTCCCTGTGGGAGCCGGCAGGCTGGCTCCCACATCTGTTTTCGGGAAACCTTTGAATGAAGCGTCTATTCATCAGCTGCGCCCTGCTCTCTCTGCTGGCCGGTTGCGCCAGCACCGACACCATCGACCCGCACGGTTACGACCAGACCGGCGTCGCCTCCTATTACGGAGCCAAACACCACGGTAAACGCACCGCCAGCGGCGAAGCGTTCAACCAGAATTCCCTGACCGCCGCCCATCGCCAGTTGCCCTTCGGCACCCGGGTGAAGGTCACCAACCTGAAAAACGACAAATCCTGCGTGGTGCGCATCAATGACCGCGGGCCGCACACCCGTGGGCGCATCATCGATGTTTCACGCGAAGCCGCCGAACGTCTCGGCATGATTGGCAGCGGCACGGCACGGGTTCGCGTGCAGGCCCTCGACGACTGATGGAGCGCCCGCCATTTTCGGACTGACCGATTTACCGCTGATCAACGTGATCGAACTGCTCTGTGGGCTGTTCCTGCTGATCGCCGGTGCCGAACTGATGGTGCGCGCCGCCGTGCGCCTGGCTGCGCGCCTGCATGTGCGGCCGCTGATCATCGGCCTGACCATCGTCGCCCTCGGCAGCAGTGCCCCGCAAATGGCGGTCAGCCTGCAAGCGACCCTGACGCACAACCCCGATATCGCCGTCGGCAGCGTGATCGGCAGCAGCATTTTCAACATCCTCGTGACCCTCGGCCTGTCGGCGCTGATCATTCCGCTGCGGGTTTCGCGACAACTGGTGCGTCTGGACATCCCGCTGATGATCGGCGCCAGCCTGCTGGTGTTCGTACTGGCCTGGAATGAGGAGATCGGCCGTTTCGACGGTGTTCTGCTGTTGAGCGCGTTGGGGCTGTATCTCGGCTTGCTGCTGCGCCAGTCGCGCCACTCGGCCCGGCCGCATTCCGATCATCCTCAGACTCAGCCGGCTCCCTGGTTCACCAGCCTGCTGATGATCGTCGCCGGTCTGGCCATGCTGGTGTTCGCCGGGCATTTGCTGCTGGGCGCCGCGGTAGCGGTGGCCACCGATCTCGGGTTCTCCGAGCGCGTCATCGGCCTGACCGTGGTCGCGGTCGGCACCTCGCTGCCGGAGCTCGCCACTTCGTTGATCGCCGCGTTGCGCGGTCAGCGGGACATTGCCGTGGGCAACGTGATCGGCGCCAACCTGTTCAACCTGCTCGGGGTCCTCGGCATCACCGCACTGATCGCACCAACGCCACTCTCCGTGTCGCCGAATGCACTGGATTTCGACCTGCCGGTGATGCTCGGCGTCGCGGCGCTGTGCCTGCCGGTGTTCTATTCCGGCTACCGCGTGACTCGGGCCGAAGGCTTGTTGCTGCTCGGTTTGTACCTGGCGTACGGACTGCACGTGGTGTCGTTCACCACCGGCATGCCGCTGGCCGGCAAGCTCGAACGGTTGATGCTGTTTTATGTCCTGCCGACGCTGCTGACGTTTCTGTTTATCACGTCGGTGCGCGCCTGGCGCCGCCAACACCACAAGAGGGATGTGCCATGACCGAATCGAAGAAATCCGGGGTCGAAATCCGCCGCCAGGTAATGGGCGATGCATTTGTCGACCGCGCGCTGGGCAACGCCACTGAATTCACCCAACCGCTGCAGGATTTCGTCAACGAACACGCCTGGGGCGGCGTGTGGAATCGCGAAGGTTTGCCGCTGAAAACCCGCAGCCTGATCACCCTCGCCGCGCTGACCGCGTTGAAGTGCCCGCAAGAGTTGAAGGGCCACGTGCGCGGTGCGTTGAACAATGGCTGCACGGTCGATGAGATCCGTGAAGCGCTGCTGCATTGCGCGGTGTATGCCGGCGTGCCGGCGGCGATCGATGCGTTTCGTGCGGCGCAGGAAGTGATCGACAGTTACCAGAAGCCTGAGTAACCGCCAGTTCTCAGATCCACCCGCCCCACTGCAAGAAGAAGATCCCGACGTTGGTGGTGATCGCCGCCATCAACGTGGTCAACACGATGATCGCCGCCGCCAGTTCATGATTGCCCTGGGCTGCACGGGCCATGACAAAACTCGCGGCCGCCGTCGGGCTGCCGAAGTACAGAAACAGAATCCCCAGCTCCGCCCCACGAAAGCCCCACAGCCACGCACCCAACGTCGCGAGTACCGGCAGACCGATCATCTTCACCAGACTGGAACTCAGCGCCAGGCTGCCGCTCTTGCGCAACGCCGCCAGCGACAGCGTGCCGCCAATGCAGATCAGCGCCAGCGGCAGCGTGGTTTGCGCCAGGTACTGACCCGACGTTTCCAGCCATCCCGGCAACCCGATCTTGAACCAGGCAAACGGCGCCGCCGCGATCACGCTGATGATCAGCGGATTGCTGATGACGCTTTTGCAGATGCTCCACGGATCGGACTTGATCACCGGGCTGTAGACCGCCAGCACAATGGTCGACAGCGTGTTGTAGAACAGGATCACCAACGCCGCGAGAATCGCCCCGAGGGAAATCCCGTAGTCGCCGTACATGCTCGCCGCCAGCGCCAGACCGATCACCCCGTTGTTGCCGCGAAACGCACCTTGGGTGTAGATACCGCGATCCTCGCGCGGGCAGCGGAGAATCGCCCAGCCCCAGGCCAGGGCAAAACTGGCCAGCGTGGCGAGGGCGAAGTAGATCAGCAGCGCCGGTTGCAGCGCGGCGTGCAAATCGGCATGCAAGATGCCGAGAAACAGCAGCGCCGGCATGGTGACGTTGAACACCAGCGACGACGCTGTGTGGATGAAGTTGTCGTTGATCCAGTCGATGCGCTTGAGCAACACACCGAGAAACAGCATGGCAAACACCGGCGCGGTGATGTTCAGGGTTTCGAGGAAGATTGCCAGCATGCCGGGGAGCCTTGGAGGTGAGCGTCGTTAGGGGGCTAATGATAAGCCACTTTCACCCCGATCGTTCCCACGCAGCGCGTGGGAACGATCAACCATCAAGTAATCGGCGCCGGATTGAACAACGTAATGTCGTTATGCAGTTTGTGCTTTTCCGCCCACGTCTGCTGCTTGCCGCTCGCCACATCCAGATAGTAGTGGAACAACTCCCAACCCAGCTCCTCGATGGTCGCGCGCCCGGTGGCAATCCGCCCGGCATCAATATCAATCAGGTCAGGCCAACGCTGCGCCAGCTCCGTACGGGTCGAAACCTTCACCACCGGCGCCATGGCCAGACCATAAGGCGTGCCACGCCCGGTGGTGAACACATGCAGGTTCATCCCCGCCGCCAGTTGCAACGTGCCGCAGACAAAGTCACTTGCCGGTGTCGCGCAGAAGATCAAACCTTTCTGCTTGAAGCGCTCCCCAGGGCCGAGCACGCCGTTGATCGCACTGCTGCCGGATTTGACGATAGACCCCAGCGACTTCTCGACAATGTTCGACAACCCGCCCTTCTTGTTGCCCGGCGTGGTGTTGGCGCTGCGATCCGCCTCGCCCTTGGCCAGGTAACGGTCGTACCAGTCCATCTCGCGCACCAGTTCCTCGGCAACGGTTTTGCTCTGAGCCCGTGAGGTCAGCAGGTAAATCGCGTCGCGCACTTCGGTGACTTCGGAAAACATCACCGTCGCCCCCGCCCGCAGCAGCAAATCCGAGGCATAACCCAGCGCGGGGTTCGCGGTGATCCCGGAAAACGCATCGCTGCCACCGCACTGCATGCCGAGGATCAGCTCGGACGCCGGCACGGTTTCCCGGCGGCGCTGGTCGAGTTTCTTCAGGCGAACTTCGGCCAGTTCCATGATCTGCTCGATCATCTCGGTGAAACCGTGACTGGAATCCTGCAAGCGATACAGCCACGGCTCGCTCAGGTCCACCGACGCGTCGTCCTCGTGCATCACCTGCCCGGCCTGCAATTTCTCGCAGCCCAGGCTGATCACCAGCGCCTCGCCCCCCAGGTTCGGGTTGCGCGCCAGATTGCGCACGGTACGGATCGGGATGTAAGCATCGGTGGCCGTGATGGCCACGCCGCAACCGTAACTGTGGGTCAGCGCCACCACGTCATCGACGTGCGGGTACTTCGGCAACAGCTCATCCTTGATCCGTTTTACCGCGTGATCCAACACCCCGGTGACGCATTGCACGGTGGTGGTGATCCCGAGGATGTTGCGCGTGCCGACGGTGCCGTCGGCATTGCGATAACCCTCGAAGGTGTAACCCTCCAGCGGTGCCTGCGCGGCCGGCACTTCGGTGGACAGCGGCAGGCTGTCCAGCGGTGGCGCGGTCGGCATGCGCAGTTGATCTTCCTTGACCCAACTGCCACGGGGAATCGGCTGCAACGCATAGCCGATGATCTGGCCGTAGCGAATCACCTGACCGCCCTCGGGAATGTCCTCGAGGGTGACCTTGTGGCTCTGCGGCACGAAATCCACCGTCACCAGGCCATCGGCGAATGCGGTGCCGGCCGGAACGCCCTGGTCGTTGACCACGACCACTACGTTGTCCCGCTCGTGCAGGCGGATGTAGCGCGGCGAGTCGGAATGTTCAATCAACTGCATGACGCCGCTCCTCAGGAATGCGCTTGAGACAATTTACCGGTGGCTTCGGAACCGCCATTGGCTGGCGGCTCTTTGAGTACCACACGTTTGATCGGGCCGACGATCACCAGGTAGCTGAACACCGCCACCAGTGCGTTGGCGCCAACGAACACCAGCGCCCATTTGAACGAACCGGTGGAGCTGATGATGTAGCCGATGACGATCGGCGTGGTGATCGACGCGATGTTGCCGAAGGTGTTGAACAGGCCACCGCTCAGACCGGCGATCTGTTTCGGCGAGGTGTCGGAGACCACCGCCCAGCCCAGCGCGCCCACGCCTTTGCCGAAGAAGGCCAGGGCCATGAAACCGACCACCATCCATTCCACTTCAACATAGTTGCACGCGACGATGCTGCTGGAGACCAGCAGGCCGGCGATGATCGGCGCCTTGCGGGCGAAGGTCAGCGAATGGCCCTTGCGCAGCAGGTAATCGGAAATCACCCCGCCGAGGACGCCGCCGATAAAGCCGCAGATCGCCGGCAACGAAGCGATGAAACCGGCCTTCAGAATAGTCATGCCGCGTTCCTGCACCAGGTACACCGGGAACCAGGTCAGGAAGAAATAGGTGATGCCGTTGATGCAGTACTGGCCCAGGTAAACACCAAGCATCATGCGGTTGGTCAGCAACTGACGGATGTAGTCCCATTTCGGGCCGTCAGCCTTTTTGCCTTGCTTCTGGTCCATGTCGACCATGCCGCCGTTGTCGGCGATGAACTTCACTTCCGCTTCATTGGCCATCGGGTGCTGGCGCGGGCTGTGGATAACCTTCAGCCAGATCAGCGAGAACACGATGCCGAACAGGCCCATGACAATGAACACGTGCTCCCAGCCAAAGGTGTAGACGATCCAGCCCATCAGCGGAGCGAACAGTACGGTGGCGAAGTATTGGGCCGAATTGAAAATTGCCGAAGCGGTGCCGCGTTCAGCAGTCGGGAACCAGGCCGCCACGATACGCGCGTTGCCGGGGAACGATGGCGCCTCGGCCAGCCCCACCAGGAAGCGCAGCATGAACAGCGCGACGATGGCCGTGGACATGCCGAACTCACCGACGAAGCCTTGCAGCACGGTGAACAGCGACCAGGTGAAAATGCTCAGGGCATAGACTTTTTTCGAGCCGAAGCGATCGAGCAGCCAGCCACCGGGAATTTGCCCGGCCACGTAGGCCCAACCGAAAGCAGAGAAGATGTAGCCGAGGGTGACCGCGTCGATGCCGAGGTCTTTTTGCAAACTGGAACCGGCGATCGCGATGGTGGCGCGGTCGGCGTAGTTGATCGTGGTCACCAGGAACAGCATGAGCAGAATCAAATAGCGGACGTGAGTCGGCTTGGACGATTGCATGTAGATGTACTCCCACTGATTATTTTTATGCGGGTAAAACATTCTTTGGTCTTGTGCCGCGCAGGGCCTTGGCAATAACCCTGCGCGGGTGCAGCGACTTACGAACCGATGTAGGCGGTTTTCACCACGGTGTAGAACTCTTGCGCATAGCGGCCTTGCTCACGTGAGCCATAGGATGAACCCTTACGGCCCCCGAACGGAACGTGGTAATCGACACCGGCGGTCGGCAGGTTGACCATCACCATCCCGGCCTGGGAATGACGCTTGAAGTGGTTGGCGTACTTCAGCGACGTGGTGGCGATACCCGCCGACAGACCGAACTCGGTGTCGTTGGCCATGGCCAGCGCGGCGTCGTAGTCGGCGACGCGGACGATGTTGGCCACCGGGCCGAAGATTTCTTCGCGGCTGATGCGCATCGACGCTTCGCTATCGGCAAATAGGGTCGGCGCGAGGAAGTAGCCCTCGGTGTCACAGGTCACCAGACCGCCACCGCTGACCACGCGCGCGCCTTCGGACTGGCCGATGTCGATGTATTTCAGGTCCTGCTCAAGCTGCGCCTGGGAGACCACCGGACCAATGTCGGTGCCGGCCTTCAGCGCGTGACCGACCTTGATCGACTTCATGCGCTCGGCCATGGCTTCAACGAACTTGTCGTGAATCCCGGCAGTGACAATCAAGCGGCTCGACGCCGTGCAACGCTGGCCGGTGGAGTAGAACGCGCTCTGCACCGACAACTCGACAGCCTGCTTAAGGTCGGCGTCGTCGAGAATGATCTGCGGGTTCTTGCCGCCCATTTCCAGCTGAACCTTGGCCTGGCGCGACACGCAACTGACCGCGATCTGACGACCGACGCCGACAGAGCCGGTGAAGCTGATGCCGTCGACTTTCGGGCTGTTGACCAGCGCTTCACCCACTACGCGTCCGCTGCCCATCACCAGGTTGAACACGCCAGCCGGGAAGCCTGCGCGGGAGATGATTTCGGCCAGGGCCCAGGCGCAACCCGGCACCAGATCCGCCGGTTTCAACACCACGCAGTTGCCGTAGGCCAGGGCCGGGGCGATTTTCCACGACGGGATGGCAATCGGGAAATTCCACGGGGTGATCAGGCCGACCACGCCGAGGGCTTCGCGGGTGACTTCGACGTTGACGCCCGGGCGCACCGACGGCACGTAATCGCCAGACAGACGCAGGCATTCACCGGCGAAGAACTTGAAGATGTTGCCGGCGCGGGTCACTTCGCCAATGGCTTCCGGCAGGGTCTTGCCCTCTTCCCGGGCCAGCAGGGTGCCGAGTTCTTCGCGACGGGCGAGGATTTCAGTACCGACCTTGTCCAGCGAGTCGTGGCGAGCCTGAATGCCTGAGGTCGACCACGCCGGGAACGCAGCACGAGCGGCGTCGATGGCGGCGTTGACCTGAGCCAGATCGGCCTTGGCGTAGTCGCCGATGGTGTCGCTCAGCTCGGACGGGTTGATGTTGACCGAGTAATCGTTACCGGCGATCCACTCACCGTTGATGTAGTTGTCATAGCGCTTGGTCACGAATCATTCTCCTGACGCAAAAGGCCGCTGATTGCTCAGCGGCCTTGTTTAGAGGGTTGGGTTACTGCGCACCTTGCTTGTCGATCAGCGCGGCGAGCATTTCGTACTCTTCGCGGGTCAGGTCGGTCAGCGGCGCCCGCACCGGGCCTGCGTCATAGCCGGCGATCTTGGCGCCTGCCTTGACGATGCTCACGGCGTAACCGGCCTTGCGGTTGCGGATGTCCAGGTACGGCAGGAAGAAGTCGTCGATGATTTTGCCGACGGTGGCGTGATCTTCGCGGGCAATCGCGTGGTAGAAATCCATCGCGGTTTTCGGGATGAAGTTGAACACCGCCGACGAGTAGACCGGCACGCCCAGGGCCTTGTAGGCAGCGGCGTAGACTTCGGCGGTCGGCAGACCACCGAGGTAGCTGAAGCGATCACCGAGGCGACGACGGATCGACACCATCAGCTCGATATCACCCAGACCGTCCTTGTAGCCGATCAGGTTCGGGCAGCGCTCGGCCAGACGTTCCAGCAGCGGCGCGGTCAGGCGGCAGACGTTGCGGTTGTAAACCACCACACCGATGTTCACCGATTTGCACACCGCTTCAACATGGGCGGCAACGCCGTCCTGGCTGGCTTCGGTCAGGTAATGCGGCAGCAACAACAGACCTTTGGCGCCCAGACGCTCGGCTTCCTGAGCGTATTCGATGGCCTGGCGGGTCGAACCACCGACACCGGCGAGGATCGGCACGCTGCTGGCGCAGGTGTCGACGGCAGTCTTGATGATTTCCGAGTATTCGCTGGCAGCCAGGGAGAAGAATTCACCGGTACCACCGGCGGCGAACAGGGCCGAAGCACCGTACGGGGCCAGCCATTCCAGGCGTTTGATATAGCCCGCGCGGTTGAAATCGCCTTGGGCATTGAAATCGGTAACCGGGAACGACAGCAGGCCGGCGGAGAGGATGGACTTCAGTTCTTGTGGATTCATTATTCGAACACCCTGGTAGCAACGTTTTTTTGTGAGTGGACCGTTCAGCCTTCGCCGAAGTTGTAGGTCATCGTACAACTTAAAAGATAACCGTCAACTGCATTTCATCGCTGGAGGGCATTTTTTGTCGGACAAGATTTCTTTTTGACGTAGGCGTTTTCTCGACTAGGCTCCAATTAACTGTATATACATACAGCTATATAAGAACCTGCCGACGACATATCAAGGAGAAAGAAATGTCCGGTCTACAACCAAAATGCCTTGAAAAACCCACACCGCTCATCGCCCGTTTCGATGATCTTTTTACCCCCAACGGCATCGCCTTCAGTGCTGAAAATCCGCATCTGCTGCTGCACATTGCCGACTCGCACAGCGATGTCGAACCCGCCCTCGCCCTGCCCGGCAAAGCCATGAAAGGCAAACCGCCGCTGCGCTTCGAAGGCGCGGAACACACGGCGATCGGCGACAACACCCTGCTGCGCTTCGTTGAAAACGCCGAGCCGGTGCTCGCGCAAAACGTGCCCTTGCATCTGCCGAACGGACTGGCGCTCACCTATGGCCAGGTGCTGGCGCTGGGCGGTGATTTCTACGGAGTCGTCGACCGGCCGATCAACGAAGGCGCCACCCCGGCGGATCGTCTGCTGCGCTTCACGGCAGCTTTCGACACCCTCGCCGCCGTGCCGGCTTCCAAGGCCGAAGCGCCACAGATTCTCGCGATCATGCAAAAAGAGATCGACGCCGTTAAACAGGCGATCAAGGACGGCAAACCACCCCACGAAGCCTACGACGCACTGGGAGATACGTTGTCGGAAGAGTGGAACAAAATCACCGGCGGCGGCAGTTTCGTCTCGGCGCTGTTCCCGCTCGGTCGCTACCTGAAACTGGCGGCGAACAATGCCGACCACTTCGGCGAATGGGCCCGCCAAGCCTACATCGCCGGGCACACCGCCGCCCTGCAAACTGCCGCTGCCGCCCACGCCAGTCAAGACGAGCTGCAACTGGAACGGGCCTACGCGATGAACGCGTTCGCCGATCACTATCTCACCGACCTGTTCTCCTCCGGGCATTTGCGAGTGCCCCGCAAGGCCATGGCCGCCGCAGTGACGCCGAGCGATCTGGGCTCTCTGATCACCCGGTTCATGCACGACGAAGACAGCAAATTCGGCCTCAAGGTACGCAACGCCCGGGGCGAGCAATGGCGGGCATTCGGCGACAAGCGCTACTTCGAGGCGACCGACGCTGACAATCGCAATCAGGTGAATCACGCGGTGCAGGATTCGGCTGACGAAGTGTATGCCGCCTATTCCAGCGGCAACGTGCCGACCACCTTCAACGCACTGCAACGGTTGCCGGACCTGACTTTCGTGATGAGTCTGACGAACAATTTCTCGCCACTGTTCCGCCTTCAGGGCAACAAAGTCCTGCGGCGCAAGGACGTGAACAACCTCAACGACACCGCCACCGTCGACGACTGGTGGGGCTGGAGCACTTACCTGCTGCTCAAGGACTATCACCCAACCGGCAACACGAATTAAGGAGCGATTCGATGACGATCAAATTGAAAGTGGAACTGGCTTCCGGCCAATCGTTGAAAGGTGCGCCGCTGCAATTGCTGCGCGACGGCGTCGCCATCGCCCGGGCGTCGGTGGATGCCCAGGGCCAGGCGACATTCGACGTCCGGCCCGCCCCGGGCAAACTGGCGGTCAGGGTGGATCGTTCGATTCTGCCCCGCAGCTGAAATGCCCGGACAAGATTGCCCCGGCGCGCCTCACCGATTCGCCGGGTAAAGTGCGACGACTGCCGCGAAGGATCGCGGCAGATCTTTCAAGGAGAACGAAGCATGACGTTTGCCGCTGCACACCTTCCGCAATTTCCCGATCACGCCAGCGACTCGATCATCCTGCGGTTATCGACTCTGGATGACGACCTGATCGTTCAGGTACCCGATGGCCAGAACACACCGCCGAACTGGGATGTGTACCCGATCCTCGGCGATGATCCGGAAGAGCCTGAATGGCTGGGTCTGTCGGAGCCGACCGGCGTCTGGGATGACGCACTCGACGACATGGTCGGCCTGACCGGGATCGAACTGAGCATCCCAAGATTCGAGCTGGAAAAGTACCTGAACAGCACCGTCGAACTGCGTTACAAGTTTGCCGATGAGTCCAGCCTGGAACCGTGTTCGGAGCCGCTGAAGCTCTACGTCGAAGCCTGATTCCTCAACCCTGCGCCTGCGCCTCTTCATGGGCCTGACGCAGCCGTTCGCGGCTGTTGGTCAGGTGCAGGCGCATGGCCGCGCGGGCGGCATCGGCATCCTGGCGGGCGATGGCCTCGTAGATTTCCTCGTGCTCGCGGCTCAGGCGATTCATGTAGTGCTGCTGGTCGTCATGGGCCAGACGCGCCGAGTTCAGCCGCGTACGTGGAATGATGCTGGTGCCCAAGTGGGTCATGATGTCGGTGAAGTAGCGGTTGCCGGTGGACAGGGCGATTTGCAGGTGGAACTGGAAATCCGACGCCACTGCATCGCTGGCATGGGCCACGCTTTCGTTCAGCGCATCGAGGGCGGCGCGCATGGCGGCCAATTGTTCGGTGCTGCGACGTTGTGCGGCGAGACCGGCGGATTCAACTTCCAGACTGATACGGAATTCGAGAATCGCCAGTACGTCACGCAGGGTGACCACGGTGGCCGGGTCGATCCGGAAACCGCTCGGGCTCGGGGTGTCGAGCACGAAGGTGCCGATGCCGTGGCGGGTTTCGACCTGCCCCGCAGCCTGCAGCCGGGAAATCGCCTCGCGCACCACGGTACGGCTGACGCCATGGGCTTCCATGATCGCCGACTCGGTGGGCAACTTGTCGCCACGCTTGAGCAGACCGTCGCGGATCTGCTCGGTCAGCACCGTCACCAGTTCCTGTGCCAGGCTGCGGCGCTTGCGAGGGAGGCGCGGGGTGTCGATCGGGGTTTCCATGGTCTGCGTTTGTCTCGAAAATTCGGTAAGAGGGGCATCATAGCCCAAGGGAGTTGTACGATCACCGTCCTCTGTGGGAGCAGGCTCCCACAGATTCGGTACACATCAGGCCGTGACGGTCTGCTCGACCAGATGCCCGCTGTCGATCCGCACATGCCGTGGATGAAAGCGCTTGAGGCTGCTGCGATGGCCGACGCTGACGATGCTCAGGCCCGGCAACTGATCGATCAGCGCCTGATACAGCGTGGCCTCGTCTTCTTCGTCCATCGCCGACGTCGCTTCGTCCATGTACAGCCAGTGCGGTGCATAGAGCAACGCACGGGCGAAGGCCAGACGTTGCTGTTCACCCGGCGAGAGCATGCGCTGCCAGTGATTGGCTTCGTCCAGTCGTGCCACCAGATGCGGCAGACGGCAGGTTTCCAGCACTTGTGCATAACGCTCTGGCGAGTAGGTGTCGCCCGGTTGTGGATAACTCAAGGCTTCACGCAGGGTCCCAATCGGCAGATACGGTTTTTGCGGCAGGAACAGATAACGCGATGCCGGCAGACGGATGCTGCCGTGGCCGGCCGGCCACAAATGCCCCATCGCCCGCAGCAGTGTCGACTTGCCGCTGCCGGAGCGGCCGCTGAGCATCACTCGATCACCCGCCTCCACGGTCATGTCGGCGCTGGTCAGCAGGTGACGACCGTCAGCCAGGTCCAGACCGAGGTTGTGTACCTTCAGTTCATCACCGTGATTCTGTACATCGATGGCCGGTGCCCGGTCTTCGTTGTCGCTCATGGCCTGACGGAAGCTCAACAAACGATCACAAGTCGCTCGCCATGCGGCGAGGTCCGAGTACGCGGAGATGAACCAGCTGAAGTTCTCCTGCACGTTGCCGAATGCCGAGTTGATCTGCATCAGCTCACCCAGTTCGATCTTGCCGGACAGGTAACGCGGTGCCGCGACGATGAAGGGGAAGATGATTGCGATCTGGCCGTAACCCGAGGTGAAGAACGTCAGGCGCTTGGACACCCGCATGATGTCCCAGAAGTTGTGCCAGACCAGACCGAAGCGGCTGCTCAGACGACGATTTTCGTTGGGCTCGCCGTTGTACAGCGCAATGCTCTCGGCGTTCTCGCGCACCCGCACCATCGAGAAACGCAGGTCGGCTTCGAAACGTTGTTGTTGGTTGTTCAGGCCGATCAGGCGTCGACCGATCAGGTGCGTCAGCCAACTGCCGACCGCCGCATACAGCAGTGCACACCAGAACATGTAACCGGGAATCTCGACGCCGAACACCTCAATGCTGCCCGACACTCCCCACAGAATGATCGAGAACGACACCAGGCTGACCACCGTGCGGATCAAGCCCAATGCGAGGCTCAAGGTGTTGCTGGTGAAGGTATTCAGGTCTTCGGAAATCCGTTGGTCAGGGTTATCGGTGTAGCCGCCCTGCTCCAGTTGGTAGTAGTTCTTGTGCCCGAGCCAGCGCTTGAAATGGTTTTCGGTGAGCCACGCCCGCCAGCGGATGGTCAGCATCTGCGTCAGGTACTGGCGATACACCGCACCGAGAATCGCCACGGCCGCAATGCCGCAGAAATACAGGATCAACTGCCAGAACGCCGCCTCGTCCTTCTTTTGCAGGGCGTTGTAGAAATCCTTGTACCAACTGTTGAGCCACACCGAGATGCCGACGCTGAACAGCGACAGCGCGATCACGGCGATCAGCAACGTCCAGGCCTTGCCCTTCTCTTCACTGCGCCAGTACGGCGTGGTCATGGCCCACACCTTGCGAAAAAACTGCCCGCGCACAGCATCGTTGACCGCGGAATATTCAGCGTTCTGATTCATGGATAAGGCTCGATAAAGAAAAGAACAGACACGCACCGATCATAGTTGATCGGTGCGCTTTATCGCGAGGGCTGGCGATGGCCGTTCAGCGCAGGTTCAGCGACGAACCGGACGCTTCTGCAGTTTGCGCTGCAGGGTGCGGCGGTGCATGCCCAGGGCACGGGCAGTGGCGGAGATGTTGCCTTCGTGCTCGGTCAGCACGCGCTGAATGTGTTCCCATTGCAGGCGATCCACCGACATCGGGTTTTCCGGCACCAGACTGTCGAGGTCGGCGTGTTCGGACAGAAGCGCCGCCAGCACGTCGTCGGCGTCGGCCGGTTTGCACAGGTAATTGCAGGCGCCGCGCTTGATCGCCTCGACCGCCGTGGCAATGCTCGAGTAACCGGTGAGGATCACCACGCGCATTTCAGGGTCCAGCTCCAGCAGCTTCGGCAGCAGGACCAGACCGGAGTCGCCGTCCATTTTCAGGTCCAGCGCGGCATAGTCCGGCAGATCGGCCTGGGCGATGGTCAGGCCTTCTTCGGCGGAACCGGCGGTGCTGACGCGGAAACCACGGCGAGCCATGGCGCGGGCCATCACCCGGGTGAAGGTCGCGTCGTCATCGACCAACAGCAAATGCGGCAGCTCTTCGCCTTCGACTTGGATTTCGTCACTCATGTTGCTCTCCTCGGGCGCCGTGGGGCAGGCGCAGCTCGGTGAGCGTGCCGCCTTCCTCATGACTATAGAGTTTCACTGAGCCGCCGGCGCGTGTCACGCTGGCCTTGCTCAAAAACAGGCCCAGGCCGAAACCTTTGCCCTTGGTGGTAAAAAACGGTTTGCCGATCTGCTCGGCGATGGCCAGCGGCACACCGGCGCCATGATCGCGGATGCTGATGGTCAGGTCTTCAGCGGTCCAGTCCAGCGTCACCTGAAGGTTTTCCGGGCAGGCATCGGCGGCGTTGTTCAGCAGATTCAACAGGGCCTGGGTCAGATCCGGCGGCGGTGCTACACGCGGCAACGTGCCCTGGCCCAGGCGCTGGAAGCGGTAACTGGCCTCGGGACGCATCAGGTGCCAGCGGTTGAGCGCCTCGTCGAGCCATTCGGTGACGTCCTGCATCTCCACCGCCATCCGGCGATTGGCTTCGGCGGCGCGCACCAGTTGCTGCAGGGTCTCCTTGCAGAGCTTCACCTGATCCTTCAGCACCTTCAGGTCTTCCTGAAGCATCGGGTCGTGATGATCCTGCTGCATTTCGTTAAGCAATACGCTCATGGTCGCCAGCGGTGTGCCCAGTTCATGAGCGGCACCGGCGGCCTGAGTCGCCACGGCCAGCAATTGCTGATCGCGCAAGCCTTCTTCGCGGCGGATCGCGCGCAATTCTTCCTGACGGCGCAGCTCTTCGGCCATCCGCGCGGCGAAGAAGGTGATCACCGCTGCCGCCAGCGCGAAGCTCAGCCACATGCCGTAGATCTGCAGGTTCTCCCGGGCCACCGGCAGGGTTTCCAGCGGATAAAAGTGCGTCAGCATCAGGGTGTACAGGGCCAGCGCAATGCCGGACAGCACCACCGAATAACGCCACGGCAGCGTCACCGCGGCAATGGTCAGCGGCACCAGATAATACGAAACGAACGGGTTGGTCGAACCACCGGAGAAATACAGCAAGGCACTGTGGATAAACAGATCGCAGGCCAGTTGCAGCGCGTATTCAAGTTCGGTGACCGGCCACGAAGTGCGCAGGCGCACGGCGGTGAACACACAGAGCAGAATCGAACAGCCGAGGGTCATCACCAGTTGCACCCACGGCAACGGCAACAAATCCAGCCAGTAGGCCAGGCCCACGGAACCGGCCTGCGCGGCGAGCACCAGCGTGCGGATGAAAGTCAGCCGCCAGAGGTTCTGGCGAGTGGCGGAAGTCAGTTGTACGGGGGCGAGCATGAGCTCTCCTGATGAGCGCTCCAGGCGGATCGCACGGAGTATAACCAAGGCGCGGGCTTGAGAGGCGAAAGTGCGGCAAACGACCACATGGCGTAAAGATTTTCTGCGGCTATAAGGGCGACCTCACCAAGGGTGGTCACCGGCATTGCACACGGCGACCTGATACTCAAAAAACCGGCGATCTGTTCCCGATTACCGGTTTTCAGGATCAGTCGATTTCACATCCCGTATGTTTGTTGATTGATCAATCCCTGCACGCAATTCCACCCTTCACTCTCTGAGCCAAAGGGGCCACCCACCTGATTGCTATTGAAGTAAACCCAATACGACCAACTGCCGGGACCCCGTTCCTGGAGCTGAACTGAATAACCTCGATTTTTTGCATCGGCTTGTTCTTGTGCGTTCATCTCAGATTTCCTTATTCGCAATTGTCGTGTTTGAAGCCGAGTGCAATGACGGCTCACAAACATGCTCAATCCGCCGACGAAATCCGTCTACTGTCAGAACCAACAGGTATCCCGTCTAATACGACGGACGGCGCACTCTCACATCTGTATAGAAGTTGTAACTGGGCGAACCGGATCATAAAAGCTACAGTCTGATGGTTTCACGCAGGCCCCCGAACCATCACCTGCGCCCTCATCAAGGAGCTTTCATGCACACATTTCGCCGCAGCGCCGCCCTTCTCGCCCTGACCGTCGGCAGCGTCGCCAGCCTTCCGGCCCTGGCCGCCGATGAGCTGCACTACAACCAGATTTCCCTGCGCGCCGAAGTCAGCCAGGAAGTGGCCCGCGACCTGATGATCGTGACCCTCTACACCGAAGAGCAAAACACTGACCCGGCCAAACTCGCCGCCGACGTCAGCACCACCATGAACAAGGCCCTGGCCCAGGCCAAGCAAGTCAAAGACATCACCCTGCGCCAGGGCAGCCGCAACAGCTACCCGATCTACGACACCAAGGGCCAGAAAATCACCGGCTGGCGCGAGCGCGCCGAACTGCGTCTGGAAAGCGCCGACTTCGCCGCCCTGTCCAAACTCACCGGCGAGTTGCTGACCGACCTGAAAATGGGCGGCATGGACTTCGCCATCGCCGACCCGACCCGCAAGGCCAGCGAAGACAAACTGCTGAAAGAAGCCGTCACCGCCTTCAAGGCCCGCGCCCAACTGGCGACCGACGCCCTGGGCGGCAAGGGCTACAAAATCGTCAACCTGAACCTCAACAGCAACGGCTTCCCACAACCGTACATGCGCGCCCCGATGATGATGAAAGCCGCCGGTATGGACGCAGCACCGGTCACACCTGAAGTCGAAGCCGGCACCAGCCAGGTCAGCCTGACGGCCGATGGCTCGATTGAAGTGCTGATGCAGTGATTGAATGACGGCTGAATGAAAAACCGGCGATCAGAAAATGATCGCCGGTTTTTTTATGCCCGGGATTTGGGTTATCAGGTTTGCGGATCAACCCGGTCCAGCGCGCGGTTCACTGCGAGCTCGGCCAGCATGATGATCTGCTGGATACCGAGCGCCGTACTGCGCTGCGGGCCCGAAAGCTCATTGGCGAAATTGCTGGCGATGGTACTGGCCGACGCCAGGGATTCGCAGGCATTGGCCAGCAGGCTTTCGGTGTCGACGTTGGGACTGACCATGTACATCGTGCTCGGCGGGCGTGGTTTGGAAAGGTTGGGGCAGAGATAGAAATCGAGGGCGCGTTTGATGGCTTCGCGGTTGCGAGCGAGGTCCTCGGCACGCATGGCTTCTTCGAGGGGCGTGGGTGATTCGAGGGGTGGGTCGGGTATCAGCTTATCCATGTAGCAATTTCTCCAGGTTATGGAGCCACTTTTTCCCGATCTCACTCGAAGAAGAGGTGGCAGCTATGTACGGGGTGAGATCACCGGTATGGACACCCGGCAGGACATTCGTCCACCCGCACACAGCCGCCATAGAGAATCGCTGACAGTCTAAGCTGGCGGCGATTATGAAGGGGCTCGCACAAGTATCCAAATGAATAGCCGGGATCTCACTCCCGGTCGCTGAATTGGCAGCGACAACCAAAGACTAGAGAGCGTGCTTCCGACGGACAACCTGAAAACCTTGTGGGAAGGATCCTGGGTTGTTGTTGAGATTTAAACGGCTTCAAAAGCAGCCCTCACCCTAGCCCTCTCCCGGAGGGAGAGGGGACTGACCGCGGTGTTTGGGGGAGGTACGCCGACGTGAGATATCGAGGTGAATTCGGGTTTTGAAACACACACGATTTCACTTCTGCCTCTGCCTCTGCCTCTGCCTCCAGAACTAGATCTAGATCTAGATCTAGATCCACATCCACACCAACATCAGCTCCCGCTTCTGCTTCTGCTTTTGCTTCCACCACTCAACAGTATGAGCGTTAGCTCGGCTGCAGCTTTTGATCTTGATCCACGGGCGACGTCGGAAGGCTGAGTGGAGGGATTTATCCGGGGGTGGGAGCGCAGCGACCGTTTGGCGAAGCCAAACACATCGAGAGGAGGTGCAGC